>Ga0326727_10000080_pt1 | contig 411462 bp, 338 predicted proteins | sample MB2enrmetagenome_FD_207643 | JGI IMG/M metagenome (GOLD analysis project Ga0326727, IMG submission 207643) | Lab enriched peat soil microbial communities from McLean, Ithaca, NY, United States - MB29MY | ecosystem: Environmental > Terrestrial > Soil > Wetlands > Peat | place: USA: New York... | reverse complement strand
AAATCCGAGTGGTGACCAGACGTTCCTACGGCTTTGGCACTTTCGATGCTATGGAAATAGCCCTGTATCACACCTTAGGAAGACTCCCGGAGCCCGAATCTGCCCATAGATTTTGCTGACGATTGGAAAAACCTAAGGAACCCATACGGCCCGGAAGAATTGTTGTTTGCCGCCCACCTGCACGATGTAAGGCGACGCCGTGGCTGCTGAGGAGGCTCCCGCGACGTCAAGATACGGCCCCGCGACATTCGTCGTGCTCTGGAGCTGCGCCGTTCCGCCGACCGTCGGGTCCGGGTCCACCCACATGACCATGGTTTGGCCGTTGGTCTGGATGACTGTGAGCGAGGCAAGTCTCGGAACCAACTGCACCACTTTAATATTGTCAATATCCACTGTATTGTTGTTGTCGTAACCAAACAGCGTGCCAACGTCCGGACTGCCATCGACGGTAAGCTGCACTTCCATCTTGTTGACGTTCGTAACGTTTTGGTTGAGCAACTGCTGCGCTCCGGTAAGCCATGTGGCGATTTGCAAATTCGTGAATACGTACGATTGCCAATTCGTCGAAAGCGCCAAAGACGAAGTCAGATCGCACACCTCCGTGCCGTTCGGAATGGAAAACGTAAGGTCCACCGCGCCCGGAACACTGGTGACGCCGGCACTGGTCCCGCCCACTTTCGCCGATAGATAAACCCGGTATGACGCTGCGTTGGAGGAAGTCAGCGTGTAAGGAAGCGGGTCTTCTGTGACGCCCACGCCGAAGCCCGAATAGCTGACGGGCGGACTGTTGCTCCAGGATGAAAAGTTCACCGTGTATTCGAGCGAAGCGCTGCCGCCAACGCCGCCGGTCAGATTCGTGGACAAACTGCCGCTTGCGGCAGGAGATCCATCCCGATCGCTGAAGCCGTAGCCGCCGTTGTTGGGAAATGTGCTGTCAAAATTGGCCTGCCATATGGGCTTCTCTGCCGTTGGCGTCGGAGGCGCAGAAACCGTGTTTCCGAAATAGACGTCAAAGAAGTTCATGGTGTATGTCTCCGAACTGCCATATGTGTCACAAATCTCCCAACCCAGTTGCACGCTGTCGAAAGTGGGATTCTGCCAGAAGTAGCCCCCAGGCCCGCCACTCCATTTGAGGTTGCTAATCCAGCTCAGAACGCTGCAAAGGTTAAAATTCGTCGCCGTATCCAACATGCCGTTTTGGGGCAGAAAGGACATGCAGTAAGGACCACTGCCTCCCGGCCCTTCGTAGACATTGTAAGTAATACCGCCAATTGTAGCGTTAGTGAACGGACTGCCTCCTATGGGGCTGGTATCGTTCCAGTCCAACCAGATCATGACCTCATTGGTCGTGCCATTGAGCCACAAGTCAAAGGCAAAATCGAATCTGTCGTTGTGCTGGAAACTGGCGTTCCAAGCGGCCAGGAGCGGCGTGGGGCTGTTAAGGACATCGCTGACTGGTTTGCCCACGGGGTAGCTGGCATGTGGGTAGGATCCCACCCACGTCTGGCCCTCGAGGTTGGCGACAATTTGCCAGGAGCTGTGAGAATCGCAGTAAAGGCACTGTTGCCAGCCACTAGCTGCCCCCCAAACGTCCTGTGTAATAATCCAGGATCCATCATCGCACGTGCCCCATTGGTCGCAGTTTATACAATTCCAGGCAAGAGCTCCTGGAGCCAACAGGGAAAGGCTGGCGAGAATCCAGATCGGACATCGGAGCCGGTCAAAAATAGATATGCTCTTATGACACATAGAATGCATGTCCTTTCTTGCGTCTCCCAGAGTCTAAGGAATTCATACGGTTCGTTGCCGGCTGCGCGGCTGCACGGTTAAGGCGACGCCGCAGCGGAGGCAGGCCCGGTCTGGCTGTTTTTGCGCGGGGCAAGTCCCGGAACCAGCTCCACCACTTCGATGTTGTCGATATCCACTGTGTGGTTGTTGTCGTAACCAAACAGCGTGCCAACGTCCGGGCTGCCCTGGACGGCAACCTGCACTTCCAACTGGTTAACCTGGGAAACGTGCTGGTCGAACAACGCCTGCGCTCCGCTAATGTATGTCCCGATCTGCATCGTCGTTCCGTCAAATACGTACGATTGCCAATTCGTCGAAAGCACCAAAGACGAATTCAGATCAAACACCGCGGATGGCTCCTCGTTTGCCGGGGTGAGCGTACCAGCCGGAACAAAAAACTGAAGGTCCACCACGCCCGGAACATTGGTGACGCCGGCACTGGTCCCGCCCACTTTGGCCGACAGGTAAATCCGATAAGACGCTTGGTTGGCAGAAGTGAGCGTGAAAGGAAGCGGATGTTCTACCGCGCCCACGCCAAAGCCCGAATAGCTGACGGGCGGACTGTTGCTCCAGGATGAAAAGTTCACCGTGTATTCGAGCGAAGCGCTGCCTCCAACGCCGCCGGTCAGATTCGTGGACAAACTGCCGCTTGCGCTGGGAGATCCATCCCGATCGCTGAAGCCGTAGCCGCCGTTGTTGGGAAATGTGCTGTCAAAATTGGCCTGCCATATGGGCTTCTCTGCCGTTGGCCTCGGAGGCGGCGAAACCGACTTTCCGAAATAGACGTCGAAGAAATTCATTGTGTAGGTCTTCGAACTGCCATGCGTGTCACAAATCTCCCAACCCAGTTGCACGCTGTCGAAAGTGGGATTCTGCCAGAAGTAGCTCCCAGGCCCGCCACTCCATTTGAGGTTGCTAATCCAGCTCAGAATGCCGCACAAGTTAAAATTCGTCGCCGCAGGCATCATGCCGTTCTGGGGCAGAAAGGAAATGCAGTGAGGACCACTGCCTCCGGCCCCTTCGTAGATATTGTAAGCAACACCGCCAATTGTAGCGTTAGTGAACGGATTGATTCCAATGGGGCTGGTGTCCTTCCAGTCCAACCAGATCATGACCTCATAGGTGGTGCAGTCGAGCCACAAGTCATACGCAAAGTCGAATTTGTGGTCATTCGGGTAGCTGGCATTCCATGCGGCCAGAAGCGGCGTGGGGTTACTAAGGACGTCGTTGAGTGCTTTGCCCACGGGGTAGTTCGCGTGCGGGTAGGATCCCACCCATGTTTGGCCTTTAAGGTTGGCGACAATTTGCCAGTGGCTGTGAGAGTCGCAGTAAAGGCACTGTTGCCAGCCACTAGCTGCTCCCCAAACGTCCTGTGTAATAGTCCACGATCTATCATTGCACGTGCCCAATTGGTCGTGGGTTATGCAATTCCAAGCAAGGGCTCCCGGAGCGAATAAGGTGAGGCCGGCGAGGATCCAGGTCGGAAATCGGAGCAGGTCAAAAATAGATGCTTTTATGACACCTAAACGTTTATAAATAAGATAAAGAAACATTCTGTCGGTTGTAATTATTGGGGAAAAAGGAGGGCCGTCCTACCGGCAGGCTGCCTAGCCTGCCGGCAGGAAGCGAGAGAACAATTTCGGTTTTCTCTCGCGTATTTCTGCTAGTTCTTCTTTCCGTTTCTGCCGAATTCACGGAACCCAGACGGTTCGGAAGAATAGTTGCAGGCTGCGCGCCGGGACGATGTAAGGCGACGACGTGGCTGCTGAGGAGGCTCCCGCGACGTCAACATACGGCCCGGCGACGTTGGTCGCGCTCTGGAGCTGCGCCGTTCCGGTCCCCGCAGGCGGATCCGACCAGAAGATCTGAACGCCATTGGTGTGGGCGATCGTCAGCTTGGGAAGCTCCGAAACCAACTCCACGAAGCGGACATTATCGATAGCAACTGTGGCGTTATTGGAGTAATCAAACCACAAACCAACGTCTGGAGTGCCATCGACGCCAAGCTGCAGTTCCATGGAGCTAATGTTCGTATAATCACTGTTGAAGTTCGCCTGCCCTCCGACAGGATAATATGGATTGACCGTAAAATTCGTAATTACGTATGACTGCCAATTAGTCGTAAGCGTTATGAACCCCTGCATATCGACCACCGGATTATAAGAAGTTGGAATAAAGAAATCGACGTCTATGGTGCCCGGAACACTGTTGGTGCCGGGTGCGAGCCCGCTCACCTTCGCCGAGAGGTAAACCGCATATTTGGCCGCGCTTGGCGAAACGAGAGTAAAAGTAGCAGCAGGAGCAACCGGAACTTCGTTCACGCCGGTTCCGAAGTTTGAATAGTTGACCGGCGGATCGCTCTCCCAGGATGACAAGTCGGCCGTGGTCTCGCTATAACCACTGCCGCCAATGCCGCCGGTCGCAAGGTACTGCTGAGTGACGGGTGCGGTGTTGGCAGAATCGCTACTTGACCAAGGGTAAGGATAGCCGGTGGGGAAGTTGGTGTCGAAATCGACCTCCCAAACGGTGTAGGGAACTGTTGGCACTGGCGGCGGCGGAGGCACAGTGGATACCTCATCCAGCTCGACGTTGTCAACAATCATCAACCCCGTGTCGGTGAAACCAAATACCGGCTCATATGTGTCGGGCCCCCCATCGACACCGGGCCCCCCCTCGACATCTTGTGCTGCGAATGTAACTTTGAAACCGGCAATCGACGCAACCAGATCCGCATTGGTCAAATCCGTAACCGGATATAGAGGGTTGGGGTTGTCCTGCCCTCCATAAGCCAGGTTGGCCAAGTTGACTGAAAGCGTGCTGAATGCGCTATCGGAAGCCCAAGTGCCGTAACCGTTGAAGTCGAAAAGAATATTGCCGGAGCCGTCAAGGAAATCGAGCTCCCAAATGACAATATCGGTGCCATACAGTCCCGGTAACAGTCCCCCAGTCTCGCATTGCGCCTTCAGGATTAGCGAGTTCGTCGTCGACGTCAGCGACAACGGCGTGATCGGGTTGATCGGTGCTCCAAAAGCAACAGTAAGATTCAGATGAGCAGCAGCCCAGACCTGCGCGTCCAACCATCCCGGATCGGTTGCAAGTTCTGTGTAATTTGGGGAAGCTTCAATGGCGGAAGTGCCGTTCACCCCGGCGCCCGCGACCACTCCCAAGTAATTGAAAACCGCCCCGGGCAGTCCCCCGGGGGCGGCGTCTGTGCCCGCCCAACCGGTCGCGAAGCCGTATTCAAAATTCCCGTTACCATCGTCCCCATCAAAGTCAGTTTTAAAAATAGTGTTTGTCGTTTGGCCTGACGCAGTGAAAGCCATGCCAACGATTCCTAATAGGATTGAGAGTCGTGCTATAGATTTCATAGGAAAACATGTTGAGTTTTTTACGATGCCCACCATTCTGCACAACGCGGATCGAGTCGTCACGAGTGCATTCGTTTAATTCCGGGTAATACTTTAGTATGCTGTAAAACCTCGTTATTTTGATATAATGGGCCCAAGACCACGATTATGGCGGCATCACAATTGCAAAAGGCCACAAGACTAAAAGTTGGGCTTCCCCTCAGGAAGCCGGCGCCTTTTTTTTGCTTCACCATCCTCTCCGCCGCAGGGCTGTTTCTTCTGTCATCGTCCGCGGCCCGCGGTGGAGGCGTCGTACCGCAGGTAAGAAATGATCTGCCATGCCTGACGAACGCGCAGCAAATTCGATTTTTGACATCGAATGAGGCGCAAAAAGGATTTCCCGTAAAGCTGTGTGGCGTAATCACTTATTACGATGCGCGGCCAAACGACCTGTTTTTTCAGGACGCCACAGCCGGGGTCTATGTTTTACTGAACCCCAACGCATGCGATAAACTTGCCGCCGGAGAATCTGTCGAGATCACGGGGATCACCGATGCCGGGGACTTCGCGCCTATCCTCAAGGCTGGAGCCGTGCGTGTGACCGGCCATGCCCCCCTGCCCATTCCGCAGCAGGTGACGATCAGCCAGCTTTTTACCGGAAAGGAAGACAGCCAGTGGATTGAAGTTAACGCCGTGGTGCGTTCGGCAACTGATTTGGCGGATCGGAATTACTTGAACCTGGCAATGGATGGACAGCGATTGAGGGTTTCGATCAAAAACATCGACCGGACCAACGCCCCCCAGCTGATTAGCAAGTATATCGGCACCCGGGTGCGGGTGCGCGGCGTTTCTTACTCGCGCTACAACAAGCTTGGGCAATTCCGTATGCCATGGGTGGCAGTGGCCAGCCTGGACGATGTTGTCATTGAAAGCCCGTCTCCCGAGCAACCTCGGTTAGTGCCTATCGCCAACCTGGCGCGATTCAATTCCAGCGGCTACTCCGGCAACCGGGTCAAGGTAACCGGTGTCGTCACATTGCAGAAAGAGGACGGCGCGGTCTTCATCCAGGACGCCGGCAGAGGCCTCTGCGTGCTCCTCGCCCAGCCAACCACGCTCGCGCCGGGAGACCAAATCGCGGTCTGCGGATACATCGGCCTCGGCGATTACGTTCCGATTTTGGAGGACGCCACAGTCGAGGTTTTGGGTCATGGCCAAGCGCCGACACCACTCGCGGTGGATTTGAAGTCGCTGCTTGGATCGCCCGAGAACTACCACTACGTGCTCGTTCGGATAGAGGCGAATTTAATCAATCTCATCAACGGGCCGACACAGCGAACACTGGTCCTGGAGGCATCCAACTCAGTAATGACGGCGGGCATCGAAAATGGAAAGGCCATTAACATTGTCAAATCGCTACGCAACGGCAGCGAACTTGAGCTGACGGGAGTTTTTATCGCCCAATCGCCGTTGAAATGGATTCCAGGTTTCATTCCTTCGCGCGAAAGATTCGGGTCCGACCCCTTTTATTTTCCGCCCGAATCGGTGCAGATCCTGTTGCGGGCACCGCACGACATTGTCGTGCTGCATCACCCGCCCTGGTGGACACTGGCGCGGCTGTTGTGGGTAGTGGGCGTCATGACGCTGGTTTTGCTAATTGGTTTGGCGTGGGTGGTGGCGCTTGATCGACGGGTGCGGCGGCAGACCCAAATCATCGGGGAAAAGGTGCGCCGCGAAGGCGTGCTGGAGGAACGGGATCGCATTGCTCGCGAATTTCATGACACGCTGGAGCAGGAATTGGTAGCCATTACGATGCAGTTGGATGCCATCAAGGCGCAATCCGCCGGCACTTCGCCGACCGAGCGGCGGCATCTGGAGCTGGCTCGCAGCATGTCCCGGCGCAGCCTGTCTGAGGCGAGGCGTTCGGTCTGGGCATTGCGCTCCCATTTGTTGGAAAATTGCACCTTGGAGACCGCCTTGAAGGAAATCGCCGATTCGCTGTTCCACGAAACCGGCATTCAAATCGTCGTCACTCAAATCGGGACGCCGCGCAAGTTGCCCGTATTGACTGAGCACAACTTGCTCCGCATCGGCCAGGAGGGTCTGGCCAACGCCTTCAAGCATTCGCACGCCAAAAAGATCAAGGTCAGCATCGCGTACGAGCCGGATTTGGTGCGGCTAGGTATATGCGACGATGGCACGGGCTTCGATGTGGAAACGGCCGATTCAGCCCGGCGCGGTCATTTTGGCTTGCTTGACATGCGTGAACGCGCTGAAAAAATCGGTGGGACGTTCTCCCTGACCAGCCAGCGTGGCGATGGAACCGATCTCGTGATCACCGTGGTGACCGCCCTTTCCGAGTCAAATAATTCGAGCAGCAGCTTGCCTTCGTCCGCGGTCAACGGCAACCACGACGGTCGCGCCTGAACCTATCGCCTATGGACAAAAAAATTCGCATCATGGTCGTCGACGATCATTTCGTCGTCCGCATCGGACTGGCGGAATCGATCAGCATCGAGTCCGACATGTCGGTGGACATCGAAGCCTCCAGCGGCCAGCAAGCCATCGCCCGGTTCCGCGACAAGAAGCCTGACATCGTTTTGATGGATGTGAAGTTACCCGATATGAGCGGCATCGAAGCGACCAAGGCAATTTGCAAAGAGTTCCCCGACGCGTTGATCATTATGCTTTCCACCCATGACAGCGAGGAGGACATCTATCGCTCCATCCAGGCTGGCGCCAAGACTTATGTTCTCAAAGCGGCGCCGCGCGAAGAATTGATTGAAACCATCCGCGCCATCCACAGCGGCGAGCATCGCATCGCTCCGGTGATCGGCGCACGCCTGGCCGAACGTGCCCGCCGGGTTGAACTCACGGCGCGTGAGTTGGAGGTGCTCAAACTGGTCGCCGACGGCAAAAGCAACAAGGAAATCGGCAGCGCGTTGGACCTCGCCGAAATCACCGTCAAAATTCACGTTGGCCGGATATTGGCCAAGTTGAAAGTCAACGACCGCACCCAAGCCGCCACGTCGGCGATCCGGCGCGGCATCCTAAGCATGGAATAAGCCGGCATCGGCTGGTGAGGACGGCGAGAGCACCGTGCCACCGGGGGAAGGGGCGGCTATTTATTCTTTAGTTTGAAATCAAGATATGCCAAATTCATATTGCCTTTGGTGACGATGTGTAGGGTCAAAACGCTCACTCCTTTGGACAGCTTTACTTCGGCCATGTTGGTCAGGACATTCCAGTGGTGCCATTGACGCCAGTCCACGGGATCCTTGGCATCCTTGGTTGAAGTAATATTGATCGAAGAAACCAAAGGCCTGCCGTTTCTATCGAGAGAAATCGTCCCGCCCCTGTTGGAGGTGTATAACAGGTCGATGCTGTAATCACCGGCACGCTGAACCGCCACCGTCATGTTGAACCACTCGCCGGCCTCCGTCCAGCCAACGTAGAGTTGGCCCTCAGTCGGCACCACCTGATCGTATGGATTGTCGTCAATTGCAGTCCCGCTGTGGAATTTTGTGTAGGATATATCCACGCCCTCGTTCATTCGAAACTCGTTGAGATACGTTCCGTTGGCGGGATTCAACTGCCCGCTGCCGTGGTTGACCGCATCCGTATCGTGATAGGCGACGCCTTCCCCGCCAAAATCGTAGTATGCGCACTGCACGCGTCCGGGAATTTCCTGCGGGCCTCCCGGATAGTTGCTGTCTTGAAATGGCTTTCCCTTGTAATTCTTCAAAAAGCCTTCCTCCCTTAAATCGGCGGACGAGCAGCCACCAAGATAAAGGCCGCCAGTCAGAATCAAACACGCTGGCAGAGTCAAGAAACATTTTCTTTTCATGTTATTTCTTTTTAGGATTGTTCAAGGTTGAAGCGTCACCGCCACCAGTTCGATGCCGATGGCATTCGGATCCAGGTTTTTGGCGTACTTTTTTCCCGTCGAATTGTTCCAATGGTCGGCCACCCCTCCGCCCGCATTGGCCGCGGTGTAGGCGTAGTTGATGCCGCCAGACTTGCCGGAAACCGCGCTCCAGAAGTCGTAGGAAACGCATTCCTCAGCGCAGCCATCGAGCGACATGATGAAGCTGGACATCTGCCGGCCGTTGAAGGGCGCCAAGGCCACGCCGTTGAACGGGGCGCCATCCAGCTCCGGGCTTGGATACATCGCGTCCATGGCCCACAAAATGACTTTGCCGCCGAAATTCGCGTTGGTCATATAGGCCGTCAGCGCGCTCTCGCCGGGATGCCCTTTGTTCTCCTGCCAGTTGGGTACGATGCCGTTGAGCCCGTAAAAATTCTTTGACCCGAAGGTGATGATCTGGCCGACGTGGCCTTTCAGCAGGGGTTGGCACACCAGGTAACGCGCCTGGTAAAAGCAGGCCGCTTCGGCATTTTTGACGTCGCGGTTGGGGAAAACGCCGTTGACGTTGGTGGTGGTGACGCGGCCGCTGTTGCCGAAATAGTCAACCACTTTCACCTCGGGGAAGGCGTGGTGGATCGCGTTGAAAATATTGTCTGTCACCGCGCGGCTCGGATCGCCTATCCAGATGTCCCCCTGGGGTACGCCCGCCTTGACCAGGCTAGTGACCACCGCGACGCAGGTCTGCGGGTTGGCGTTCATGGCATTGCCGTGGTCTGCGGCGGGAGCGGCCGAATTGTTCTGGTTGATTTTGATCGCGATCATGTCTCCGGCCTGGTAGGCCGTGCCAGGGCGGCCGTGGCGGTCGTTAAACCAGCGGAATATTTTGTCCCAGCAGTCGGGGTCATTCTTTCCCCCGGAGAGCGCCGCCAGGCCCGCGGTAAAGGACTAGTTATATTCGGCCTGCGGATTGACGGCCGCGTCCCAGTAGTTTCCCGCGCCAGTCCATTTGGCCGCGTTGGGGTTATAGACCCACGCCACGCGGCCGGGGAAGATCCCCTTGCCGGCGCCGGCAGGACTTGCCGCCGCGGCGGGACGGGAGTCGTTAGCCACAAAAACACACAGTGACACGACCGAGGCTGCAACACAAAGGCCGGCCAGGAAAGGCCGGTTCTTCCTGAATAGCGACTTGGCCTTTACGGAGGAGAACGCATACCCCGCAAGGGCGGCGCAATATGTCAGAAATCCGGTCCCTATAGATGCGGCTGCGCGCTGGCAGGGATAAGCGGCGCGGGAAGGCTTCGGAATGACACGCAACAGATACCATAGGCAGGCGGCGAATCCGGCCAAAAGCAGGCACCACTTTGGCCAGGCACCCTTGTTAATGCCGTGTATCTTTCCAGTCCTGGGGCATCGCTTAAATAAACTGGAAGAAAACGGCCGGGGAATTCTATTCATGTTATCAGGGTTGTGTCAAAATTTCCCGACAGAAGCATCAGACGAAGATTCGTTCTTGCTTTAGCTTTCTTCGGCAAATTAGTTATGAAGACTCTGGCGCTTTACAACGGAGATGTCCATTATACGTTCGTATAACCTCTCAACGCCTGTATGGTGCGGAAATTCAACGGTATCTGTGGCGCGCGGTGGATTCGGTGTAATCCTTCCGTCAAAGACCCGATGTCCATCCGTATTGATCGGAGAGGCGCCGGAGATGTTGCGGGCGTAGGGTTTTAGTGTCCTTCTGGTTTTGGTTTGGTCCATGCTTGGGTTGGGGGCGGCTCGGTTTAACGACTGGGCCGCTCTTTTTCTACGGCTGCCCAATCTCCCTCCACAACGGTTCCAAATCCGGGTCCTCCAAAGCCATCAATTTAATCTTCTTCGCGTCGCCTAGTTCAAACGCCTTCTCCAACCAGTTCTTCGCCTGCTCCAACCTCCCTAACTGGCATTCGTAGCAGGCCAGGTTGTAGCGCATGATTGGGTCCTCAGGGAATTTCTCCACTACCCGCAGCAGATTATCCCTGGCCTCATCCGTCTTCTTGATTTCATGGAGGCAGTATGACCGATGTACCCAGCCCAACGGTCCTCAAGAACGGCAAGGTGAGCGCGATATTCTGCCGTCATTTGCGTTCGGCCTTGTATCTAGTCGCTACTCGTAGCCCCAAAAGTGTTTTCGCTCGCTGACACGGTTTTCGTAGTGGTCGGAACTATAACGGCGGCAGTGGGACCGGATTCTTCTCCAAGCGATATAACCGCTCGCCAGAACCAGAACCGGCCCCAACCCGTAAACCAGTATTGCCACAGTGATTAGGGGGCTTGCATGCATTACAAGGCTAAGCGACAGCAGTTTGCGAGCCATCGAAGCGCGTCTTGGTTGCCGAAGCATCCGCGCCAGAATACGACTTCCCCAATGAGGAATCTGATGGCTGTCCTCTGGGCTTCCGTGGCACTACTGTTCGTCGCCCGTACGATCCAAGCCTGGAGCCGAGCAGGTTATCAGGTCCTCGCAGCAGAGGCATATCGGCAGCTTTCAACCGACCTCCAGAAAAGGGCGACAGAGATCCTCAAAGCCCATCCTGATTACGAGAAGTGGAAGGAGTCGTTTACCGGAGAAGCAGCAAACCTCGATCTCACCTTTTTGTTTGCGAAAGCAGGCGGAATTGCTATAGTTTGAATAGTGTTGGCCACTGGTTCAAATGTGAAGCCGAGTGCTTCGGCTGGCTGCACTACCTGGCAAAGATTCAAAATGAACAAGCCCGGTCTCTTCCGAAGGGCCAAAGGCAAAGGCGGCTGGTCTGCTGCCTCAGGTTTCACGTTGATCGAGTTGCTGGTAGTCATTGCGATCATAGCGATCCTTGCGGCGCTGCTGCTGCCGGCGCTGGCCAGGACCAAAGCAAAGGCGTTACAAATTCAGTGCATGAACAATGTCAAGCAGATCACCACGGGGATGATTCTCTATTGCGGCGACTATAACGACACAACCCCGGCGGCAAAGAGTGTGCCCAGCCCGCCGGCTCAAGATGGAATTTGGTGGTGGTACAAGGAATTGATCAAGCCCTACGTCGGAGTGCAAGCCACTCCTTCAGGCATCACCAGCCCGCTAGGACTTACGGGCACCAACGCCGCGCTGTTTGCGTGTCCGAAAGATCGGGGTTGGCCTCCCTACTACCCCAAGCCCCTTTGCCAGACCCTTTCGGTTGACTACAGCAGTTACATCTTCAATGGCGTTAGCAATGAGGCCGACGACAATTCCACCGACAAGAACAACTTGCTGAACTTCAAATTGGCGAACGTCATACACCCCTCGCGCACCTGGCTGATTGGCGAATGGTCTTTCTCCTGGGCCTTTTCCTGGCACGGCAGTCTGAACCCCAACCCCGACCTCCCCTTCAATAACTGTCTCAACAATCTCGGCTTTGTGGATGGCCACGCCGCCTACCTCAGGATTTATTACGACACGGTCTCGGGAGCCTATCCGGGGGGCTACTACACCTATGCCTCCAGTGGCACCCCGTTTATTCCCGGGGGATATGATTATCAGAATGCGCCAGATTAACTTCACCCTCCTTGAACGGCGGGTAGAGGGGGTCCGTGCGGTGGTCAAAGCCAAGCCGATTGAACCTGGGGTGTTGAGCGATATTTGGAGAGCAAGTTTGGTGACGCATTGCCGGAGGTGCGCAAAGCTATGACGGAGCTGGCCAATGCACTGAAGCCTGATGAATTGGCTCAAAGGGGATTTGGCCATTACGAGCAGTTCCGGCCGGATATCCCCGAAGGTGTACAAGGGTGGGGAGCAAAGGGGGAACTGGATCTTGGCTGTATCAGGAAACTGGCTCGCCAATCAACAGGGTGAGCAGCAGGATTATTTGCCTGCAACCGCCATCACCCCATATCCCCGGGCCTATCGCTCAAAAAAGAGGCAAAGGAACTGAATCCTCCGCCTCCACCAAACAAAACCGACCCAAATTACGTGGTCCCCAGAATTGCGTCTTTGGCTGCCTTGGCGACGCGGAACTTGACCACGCGCTTGGCAGCAATCTGGATGGCTTGGCAATGTGGTGGTGCTGTATCGGCCGAAGCTGATGGACGAAAACCAGCCGGCGTAGACCCCCCAATGACCTGGATCACCTCGTCGGCTCTCGAACTTCAATCTTGGGCAGGCGTGAAAAAGGGCCTGCTTGGAAACATGGAGCAGACTAGGTCAATTCAAATGCTCAGGCGTCTCCCAGCTTTTTTCAGCTGCGGGGGGCGGTATTGAGAATCTGGTCCAAGTTGCGGGCTTTGGTTCTTCCCGACAGCTTTGAACGGCCTTGAACGGGTATAAAAGTTGTGGGGTGGGGAAATGATGCTGCTGGCCAATTTCAGGGGCTCATCGTTTCAAAACTCCTTCCTCAATCGACCGAGGACGAGTTTTTCTTGGGCTGGTGGTATGTTGAGAGCCCCTGGGAATAGCCAGGGTACGCGTTGGGAATTCAATCAGGTCCAGTGCCATCGAAATCAACTTTCTGACACCAATGAACACCAGAGAACGTGGGTGAACTTCCTTGAATGTGTTATGACTACCTGTTATGACATTACTCGCCGAACTGAGAGAATCTGAGCAATACCTTGATTTTATTAACATTTATGGAGTTGGCGGAGAGACTGGGATTCGAACCCAGGGTGGGGTATAAGCCCACTCACGCTCTCCAGGCGTGCGCTTTAAACCACTCAGCCATCTCTCCGACCCTGAACGCTCAACAGCTTACGTTGGCGACTCCTTGCTCGCCACGGCAGCCTTATCTTATGAAGGGCAGCCAGTCGAGGCGAGACAAGCTCTCGCAAGACGCCAACGCAGAACCGGGTTCGGCACGTATCGTCGCGTCTTATTCGCACGAATCCGCATCAGGGGCAAGCTCATTCGGCTCACGCCCCCTGCGATTCAGACAGTGGGGTAGCGGATATGGGGGATAGCGGCGGGCGGCGGCTGGGGCGATAGTTTGGGATGGCGTCGGCCTGGTGGCGAACGCGAGAGCTGGGGGGGGGTGTCCGATGGAAGCGAGTTGGTTACCTGGGGCGAGGGTTGGGGACTGGAGTCAACAGAGTACGTTCCAAGAGTTCCAACTTGCGCAGGGCTTTGTCCCGGGCGGCGCCTTCCAACTGGAGGGCCTCGCGGGTGAAGCTCACCACGGGCAGTTGCGTGTAGGCCAACCCGAGATAGATGACGATCCACTGCTGCAGCAGTCGGAGTTGCTGGGCCAAGCCCTCCGGCGTCAAGCGGGCCAACGCTTCCTCCAGAAACCTCCAGAGCTGCCATTGGCGCAGGGTGTAAGTTAAGAGCACCCTCACCACCTGGGCCGCAATGGCGTTGAAGCTGCGGGAGCGAAAGTCGCTCAGGTCGTAAAAGCATTTGAGCTGTCGGTGCCGCTCTTCAATGGCGGGTCGCCGACGGTAGTAACCGAGCAAACGCAGGGGCTCCGGCCCCGGATAGGTACTCATCAGGGCCCAATCTTCGTGGTGTCCGTCGGCATAATGATCCCGCAGACAGACCACCGCGATGGGCACGGTCGCCGCCGTCCAACTGCCAAAGCCCCCCATCCAGCAATACTCGCTCTGGGTGTAGCGCTCCTGGGCGGGGGGCGGTGGCAAGGCTTGCTTCCTTTGGGCCAAGGTCTTTTGCCGGTTGGCCTCACGCCGCCGCAGCCGTTCCGGGCGGGCCGGGGGGATCGGCACGACCGGCGGGGGAACTTCCGGCACCTGTTGCCAGCTTTCCCGCTGCGCCAGCGCCCAAGCATCGGCCCAAATATCCATGTTCTTCTTCATCGGAATGACCACCTCGATCCCCAGTCTTGTCTGCACCGGCTTAGTGACCGCGTAGGCGTGCCGCCGGGCTTCGCTGTAGCTCGGGAAGGTTTTCATCTTGCGGCTTCCCCCCGCCGTCCAGGCCACGCGATAGAGCGCGTAACTCTTGCTCTTGGCGTAGATCGTGGCGCATGTGCGGCCACGGTGTTTGATGCGTACTGGGAAGCGCATACTGTGCCCCGATTTGGGCGTTTTCTGTGTCAGACCCGCCAAGAGCATCGTTTTCCTTGGGAAAGTTGGTACCCCGGCTAGGACTTGAACCTAGAACCAATTGATTAAGAGTCAACTGCTCTACCAATTGAGCTACCGAGGCAACCAGCGGACTCTATTTTGCACGGGTCTGGCCTGACGGCAAGTTGTTTCGTGCGAGTTGCCGAGTAAACATCTTTCACGAGCACGATCAGGCTTGTCAACGCCCCAGTGTGTCGGCTACACAACGGCGATGCTGAAGTTCCACACCTCCTGCGGATAAGCAGGAGTTCGGGGGAGTCCCATGCGCCGACCCGCGACCCGTTCCAGACCCGCGCCGATAAGGGCATCCTTTGCACCGGTGTGGCTGGGTCTGCTCCTGGCGGTGGTGACGGTCGTCGCCTACCTGCCCGCATTGCACGGCGGCTTTATCTGGGACGACGACGCCTATGTGACCCAAAATGGGATGCTCACCGCTCCGGACGGATTAAGCCAGATTTGGTTTTCTGCGCACCGGCAGTCGCAATACTTTCCGCTGGCTTACACCACCCTCCGGTTCGAGCGTGCGCTTTGGGGGTTGAACCCGCTGGGCTATCATGCGGTTAATGTGTTGTTGCACGCGGCCAACGCGCTGCTGTTGTGGCAATTGCTCCGGCGGTTGGCGGTGCCGGGCGCGTGGCTGGCGGCGGCGATATTTGCCCTGCATCCCGTGCAGGTGGAAAGCGTGGCCTGGATCACGGAACTGAAGAATGTGCAGTCCACCCTGTTCTATTTGCTGGCGCTTTTGGCCTGGGTAAAATTCGTGGGGCCACAGGTGGGGGTGCGATGGGGGTATTATTGGCTGGCGTTGCTGTGCCACGCTTTGGCGTTGTTCAGCAAGACTACCGCCTGCACTTTGCCGGCGGCGCTGTTATTGGTCTTGTGGTGGCAACGGCAAGCCCTCGGATGGCGGCAGGTGCTACAGGTCCTGCCGTTTCTATTGCTGGGGCTGGGAATGGGGCTGGTGTCGGTATGGTGGGAAGAACATCTTGGCAATTATCACGCGCCGGAGGCGGGCGGGCAGTTTGGTTTTATCGTAAGGGTGCTGATCGCGACACGCGCGGTCTGGTTTTATGCGGCCAAGCTGTTCTGGCCGGTGAATCTCACCTTCAGCTATCCCCGGTGGGAAATAGACCTGCGCGCCCCGTTGCAATACCTCGGACTCATGGGCTGTGGGGTATTCGCATGGCTGTTGTGGTGGCGCCGCAAGAACTTTGGCCGGGGGTTCGCGGCGGGAGTGATTTTCTTTGTCGCGGCGCTTTCGCCCCTTTTGGGGTTTATCCCGCTATACACGTTTTGTTATTCGTTCGTGGCGGACCATTACCAGTATCTGGCCTGCACAGGGTTGATCATTCCTTTTGCCGCGCTGCTCTCAAACCGGATGATTTATGAACGCTTCGGGCGGGTTGCAGGCCGTTGCCTGACCGGAAGTCTGCTGCTGGTGCTGGGAGCCCTGACCTGGAAACAAACCCATATTTATGCAGATCAAGAGACCTTGTGGCAGGATACGGTCGCCAAGAATCCCGCCTCCTCTATGGCCCACAACAACCTCGGCACCGCCTTGGGCGAGAAAGGCCTGATTGACGAGGCGGTCCGCCAATTCGAGGAGGCCCTTCGCCTCAACCCGGATAATGCTGAGGCCCACGACAGCTTGGGTATCGCCCTCGGCAAGCAAGGTCAAACCGACGAGGCTATCCGCCAGTTCGAGGAAGCCCTCCGCCTGAAACCCGATTTCGCCGACGCCCACGATAACCTCGGCGTCACCCTCGCCTACAAAGGCCAAACCGACGATGCCATCCGCCAATACCTGGAAGCCCTGCGACTAAACCCGGATAATGCCGAAGCTCACAACAACCTCGGGGCCGCCCTCGGCAAGAAAGGCCAAATTGGCGAGGCGATCGGCCAATATCAAGAGGCCGTGCGCCTGAACCCGGAGGCCGCCGAGGCCCGCTATAACCTCGGCGTCGCGCTCGCCGCGAAAGGCCGAACCGAAGAGGCGATCCACCAATTCCAGGAGGCCATACGCCTCAAACCTTACTTTGCCGAAGCCCGCGACAACCTCGCTCGCGCACTGCGAACGGACGCCGCTCCGGCGGCCCGGTAACGCAGCCGTCGGGGTAGGCATCCAGTGCCACTCCCTTGCAGCCACGGGGCTTCCCCGGCGTTATTCCGGTGTTACTAAGTGGTCCGTTCCGCAAATACCCTAACGTATTCATGGACCCGGCCTGTGAGAGGTCGGGGGTCTCGTCTATACTGCGAACTTCCTCGCCCGGCACCCGCTGCCATCGTCGCCTCCCGCTGGTCCCTCCATTCTCCCTCCGTTGTCCCTCCGTTGTCCCTCCGTTCTCCCTCCGTTCTCCCTCCGTCTTTGAAAGGAGGGAGGTCGGAGGGACAACGGAGGGATAACGGAGGGACCAGCGGGAGGATATGGCTGTGCAAGCCAGAAGGCCATCCCCGTTCAGCGCAACGCCGACTTCAGTCCGCAGCAAGGTACAGGCGGGCGGAAGGACGAGGAACAGGGAGCAACGGTGGGTATCGGGAGGGGGCTACGGAGAGACAACAGAGGTACTCTGGAGATGGCTGCAGGACGTGCTGCCGGCGGGCCGAGTGCCCGCCAGTTCCAGGCACCCAGCGCGGTGGGCAGCCGATATGTGAGCGCAATTATGAAGCGGCCCACTAAGGCGATATGCCGGACAGCTATTTCGGCCCAATTCTAATGTTTACAACGCATGGGCCGGTTGCGAGTATTCGGCTGGCCCAGAAGACCTAAGCTTGGATATTCGATGCCGCCATGACATTAAAGCATGAATCCCATTTAAGCCGCCGCCAGTTCCTTCGCCGAGCCGGGACGGCCACCGCTTTGCCGCTCATCGTGCCAGGTTCCGTGCTGGGGCTGCATGGGGCTGTCGCTCCGAGTAACAGGATACTCTTCGGGGCGATTGGCGTCGGCAACCGTGCGCGCGATACCCTGCCGACTTTCCTGGCGTTTCCCGACATCCAATACGTTGCCGTCAGCGATTGCCGCGCTGACCGGCTCAAGTCCGCCAAGGAGATTGTGGACCGCCGTTATGGCAACCAGGATTGCCAGGCTTACGAGGATTTCCGGGACTTGCTGGCGCGCAAGGAAGTGGATGCTGTCTCCATTGCCACCGGGAATCGCTGGCACGGGCTGGGGTCCATTTACGCCGCTTGCGCGGGCAAAGATATTTATTGCGAGAAGCCGGTCACACTGACCATTGGTGAAGGCCGCGCGCTGGTGGAAACCTGCCGCCGCTTTGGCGCGATTTACCAGGCCGGAACTCAGCGCCGCTCGACCGCGTCCTACCGCTTCGCCGTGGAAATGGTTTGCCAGGGCAGGATCGGCAAGTTGCAGACGGTAGAAATGCAGGTCTGGAAGGGGCCGGCCGTTGCGCACGAAAAGGCGACGCCGATTCCCGCGGGGTGGAACTATGACCTTTGGCTGGGCCAAACGCCGTGGTATCCGTTCGTGCCGGGCCGGGTAAACGGCTGGCAGTATTTCTGGGACACCGCAGAAGGGGTAATGACGGATATGGGGTGCCACTACACGGACCAGATGCAGTGGGCGCTCAACATGGACGACACCGGTCCGGTGGAATTCGAAGCCAAGGCCGAATTACCAGACCCGGCGAAGTTCTGCAGCGACGCCCCGCTCACCGGCATAGGCCGTTGCAAATATGCCAACGGGGTGACCGGCATGATGTATCAACGGGGCGCCTTCAAGGACCGCTACATCCGCTATATTGGTGAGGAGGGCTGGATTCAGGTTGACGACGAGACGGATGTGGTGACCGCCGAACCCAAGTCCATTCTGACCTTGAAAGGCGGAAGCGCAGCCGGCTGGGGCGATGCGTCCGACCATGTGCGTAACTTGCTCAATTCGATTCGGAGCCGCACACCCACGATCTGCAACCCGGAAATCGCCCACCGGGCGATCACGATCTGCCAGGCCTGGACGATCAGCCTGCGGCTTGGCCGCCCGTTGAAGTGGGACCCAGTCAAAGAACGCTTCGACCTGGAAGAAGCGAACCGCATGCTTTACCGCGAGCCGCGAGCGCCATGGCGGATTTGAACCTGAAGGGTCTTTGCTCCACCAGTCCCGATAAGCCCTTACCCCTGCATCTGACTTCAAGACCAGAGCCAAGCACTAAACTCCAAATGTCCACGAAGACGCGCCTCCTCGCATTCCTGCTTTCTATGTCGTTCTGTGCGGCCTTCGCGCCACAAGCGTGTGGCGGGCCGGCACCCACGCCCGCCGAGATGACGAGGATCGTGAGCGAGGCCGCCAAGTACCAGCCGGGCCAAAGCGGCGAGCCGTTCCGGCGCATTGAAGAGATGGTAGGGCGATCTGCTGCCGACTCTGCCACGCGGGACGTACTTGAAGCCGGCCTGGTGCAACTTCTGACGCCCTCGTCAACGTTCGAGGCGCGCCGTTTTGCCTGCAAAGAATTGGGCATTATCGGCAGCAAAACCGCTTTGCCTGGCCTGGCCGGGATGCTCAAGAGCGAGGAGACCGCCGGCATCGCCTGCCTGGCCCTTACTACCTATCCGCCCGGCAAAGCCGACGAAATGCTTCAGGCCGCGCTGAGTGCTGCGCCCGGAACCGCGCGGGTTCAGATTATTACGACGCTGGGCGACAGACGGGACGCGAATTCCGTCCCGCTGCTGGCGCACTTGGCGGCCGACGCTGACCAATCTGTTGCTGGAGCCGCCATCGCCGCCTTGGGCAAGATCGGCGACAAGGCCGCCTGGAATGCAATCACCCAAACCCGGCGTGCTGTGGCCCCAGCGCTCATACCCATACTTACCGAAGCGACGGTTCGTTGCGCCGCAGGCCTCGCTGCTGCGGGAGACCATAAAAGAGCGATCGCAGCCTATCAGGAACTGCTTGCCCCATCTATGCCGGCCTACATCCGCCGGGCGGCCCTGGAAAGCGTGCTGCGCCTCGATAAAGACCAGGGCGAACAGCGCATCAGCCAGGTGCTCCGAAGCTCGGACGCCGCCCTCAAACCCGTCGCCATTGCCGCCGTCCCTTCCCTGCGCTCGAAACAGGCGTCGGCAAGGTTCGCGGCAGAACTGCCTCGCCTGCAGCCCCAGGAGCAGATTTGGCTGATTGACAGCCTTGCCGCGCGTGGGGATACGGTGGCTCGCGCCGCGGTTGCAAAGAGTCTCACCGCGCCGCACGAGGATGTTCGGCGCGCCGCTATCATGGCGCTGGGCCGCGTCGGTGATGACTCCTCCGTGGCCGTATTGGCGCGCGCCTTGGCTAACTCTGCTGACCCCGAGGAGCGGCGCGCGATAGAGTCCGCCCTGATTGGCCTGAGCGGGGGTTCTCCCACTGACAAGGCGATCATTGACCAGTTGAAGGGCGCAGCTTCCAATTCACGTGTAGTCCTGATCGCTGTTCTTGCCCGACGCCAGGGGGCTGCGGCCAATCCCGTGCTATTCGAGGAAGCGGGGAATACCAACCCCGCCGTCGCTATCGCGGCCTTTCGAGCGCTGGGGAACACCGCTGTAGCGACCGATGTCCCCGCCGTGCTGAAAACACTGCTCGACACGCGTGACGCTTCCGTGCGCGCGGAAGCTGAGAGCGCTGCCAGGCAAGCGCTGGGGAAAGTGAGCGATGCCCCCAGTCGGACGGCGGCGGTCCTCGACGCGTTGCGTCGCACCCAGACTCCGGACAGTATCAGTTCGTTATTGGCTTTGCTGCCCCGCTGCGGTGAGGCGCAGGCCCTGGCGGTGCTGAAGGCCGCCCAGGGCGACCCCGACCCCCACGTGCGTGACACCGCGGTGCGTGCGCTGGCGGAGTGGCCCGATGCGTCTGCCTGGGATGTGCTGGTCGGCATCTATACCGGGGGGTCAAGTGAAGCCCTTCGAGGCCTCGCGCTGCGAGGCTTGGTCCGTCTCGCCGGTGATGAAAACGCTCGCCCGGATTCCAAGCTGATGGACCGTTATCGTGAATTGCTCGCCGACGCTCGTGGGGGAGCAGACTTGCGGTTGATTCTCGGCGCGCTCGGTGGAGCGGGTCTTCCTGATGCGCTGCAACTTGCCTTGCCGTTGTGCGGCAACGCAAGTGTCCGCGCCGAAGCTGAAGCCGCCGTCAAGAAAATCGCTGAGTCTATCAAGGCACAGCATCCGCAGGCCGCCCAGGAAGCATTGGAGCAAATACAGGCGAAGCGTTAGCGCCGAACGCTTTGCTGTGTTGTGCGCCTTGGCAAGTGTCCCGAAACCGTGCCACTTTGTCTCGTTTCGAGCCAGCCCTGGCGGCTTGGAGCCGCCCCGTGGTTGGCATGAGGGTGCTTTCAAGGAGGCCGCGCTGGGCGTTAGGCGTTCAATGCTCGGCTTGCGAAGGCGCGCGTGCGTGTCAGGCAGGCTAAAGCTTGAAGTCCAAACGACTTCTTGAATGCGTTCCGGGTTGGTGTTGAATGTGCTTAGTCAACGCTTTTGACGGTTCCAGACTATGAATTTACCTGTGTCTCAGGTCTTGTTGGTCGAAGATGACCCACGTTTGCCGGAGTTGCTGGCGGGCCTGCTGCACGACGATCACATCGCCCTCGCGAGTGCCCGGAATGCGGCCTCAGCGCTCGCTGTGGTCCGGGAGCAGCATTTCGACTTGATCCTGCTCGACCTTGGGTTGCCGGGCGTGAACGGGTTCGAGGTTCTCCGGCAGCTCAAGGAGTCTCCTGAAACCCAATCCATTCCTGTCATCGTGCTGACAGCCTGGAACGCCACGACGGACAAGCTGCGCGCTTTTGAACTGGGCGCCGCTGATTACCTGACCAAGCCCTTTGAAACGGCGGAGTTGCGCGCCCGCCTGCGCGCCGCTTTGCGCGCCAAACATTTGCAGGATGACCTGACGCAGGCCAACCGGGAGCTGCTGGCCGCCCGCATCGCCGCTGAGGCTGCCGGCCGCGCCAAGGCGGAGTTCCTCGCCAACATGAGCCACGAGATCCGTACCCCCATGAATGGCATCATCGCCATGGTGGGGCTGTTGCTCGAAACGCCCCTGACTCACGAGCAGCATGGTTTCGTGGAAACCATTTATTCCAGCAGCGACTCCCTTCTTACTATCATTAACGACATTCTCGACTTTTCGAAGATCGAGTCGGGCAAGCTGGAACTGGAGCACCAGCCTTTCGAGCTGCGTGCCTGCATCGAGGACGCCTTGGATCTCCTGGCCGCCAGAGCGGCGGAGAAGAGCCTGGACCTCGCCTACCAGATGGACGATGGGATTCCACAATCCATGATTGGAGACATCACCCGTCTGCGACAAGTGCTCGTGAACCTGCTCAGCAACGGCATCAAATTCACTGCCGCTGGTGAGGTGATGGTACAGGTCAAAACCCTGTCCCCACCGGAACAGAATGGCAACGGCAAGGCTCATTGGCGTCTGCATTTCTGGGTTCGCGACACCGGCATCGGTATTCCCGTGGACCGGCTGGCGCGCCTCTTCAAGTCCTTCAGTCAGGCGGACGCTTCGACGACGCGGCAATACGGCGGCACCGGACTTGGTTTGGCCATCAGCAAGCGATTGGTCGAGCTCATGGGTGGCAAGATGTGGGTCGAGAGCGTCCCACAGAAAGGATCTACATTCCACTTTACGCTACCGTTGGAGGCGGCGCCGGAATCGGCGCCTTTTTTGCTGGAAGCACCCCAGCCCCGCTTGGCGAATTCCCGCCTGCTGATCGTGGACGATAATCCGACGAATTGCCGGATTCTCACCGTGCAGACCTCGAAATGGGGCATGTTGCCGCGTGACACACAGAACAGTCGTCAGGCACTGGAATGGTTGCGCGCCGGTGAACGCTTCGATCTCGCTCTCCTCGATATGCAAATGCCGGGGATGGATGGCCTAATGCTGGCTTCGGAGATTCGCAAGCTTCCAGGCGGCAACACCCTTCCTCTGGTGCTCCTGGCTTCAATGGGCATGCACTCTGACCATCCGGGCGTGGCAAGCGCTGCCTTCGCGAGTTGCCTTACAAAGCCCATTAAACCCGCCCAACTTCACGAAGCGCTGCTCCGCGCCATATCCGGCGCCAAACCGCCCGCCCAAACCACCCCGGCCAGCTCCAAATTGGATCCCACGCTCGCCACACGTCTTCCGTTACGCGTTCTCCTTTGCGACGACAATGTCGTCAACCAAAAGGTCGCCGTCCGCCTGCTCCAGCAGATGGGCTATCGTGCCGACCTTGCAGCCAATGGCGTGGAAGCGCTCGCCGCGCTCGATCGGCAGCCATACGATTTGGTCTTCATGGACGTCATGATGCCCGAAATGGGCGGGCTGGAGGCGACGCGCTTTATCCGGGAGCGCCAGAAGCAATGGTCTCAATTCCCAAATTACAAGTCGCCCATTGTCATCATCGCTATGACGGCCAACGCGATGCAGGGCGACCGCGAGAAATGCATCGCGGCAGGCATGGACGACTATGTCGCCAAACCCGTGCGCCTGGAGGATATCCGCGCGATCGTAGAACGATGGGGGGCGGCGGCTGGTGCGGTAGAGGCCCCGCAATCCGCTTCGACGGCTTCCCGGAGTTCCCCTGTGCCTTGCGCCCCCGCACAGTCCCAGGTCGCGCGGGCTCAGTCGCAAGAGGCGCCGGTTGATATGGAACGGCTGCTCGATTTCTCGGACGGCAACCCGGAGGGCCTCCGTGAATTGGTGACACTTTACTTGGACCAAACCCGCGGTCAATTGGCCGAGCTTGAAGCTGCCGTTCGGGGCGCAGCACCCCAGGAAGTGCGTCGGCTGGCGCATAGCTGCGCCGGCGCGAGCGCGACCTGCGGCATGCGCCGGATCGTGCCTCTGCTGCGCGAACTGGAACGACAGGGCTTCGAGGGCAAACTAGTCAACCATGATGAGCTGTACCGCAAAACCGCCGCCGAATTTGAAAGCATTCGCCAATTCCTGGAATCTTATCTCGCCACGCATGCCAATCTCGTCCCCAAAGCCCAACCATGAAGAAGATCCTGATTGTTGAGGACGACCAGCTAGTAGCTAACATTTACCGGAACAAGTTTTCGGTCGAGGGATACCAGGTCGAGATCGCTCTGGACGGCCAGGCAGGCCTGGCACTCATGAGCACGTTCAAGCCCGATGCCGTGATTCTCGACTTGATGTTGCCCAAAATCACGGGAGTGGAGGTGATGAAGCGCATCCGCGCTGAGCCGGCTTTTGAGAAACTGCCCGTCATCGTCTTCTCCAATACTTACCTGACAAACCTGGTCCAGGAAGCGTGGAAAGCCGGAGCAACTAAATGCCTTTCTAAAGCCAATTGCACCCCCAAGCAAGTCCTCGAAGTGCTGCGTAGCGCGCTGTCCCGGAACGGCGAGCCTGTCGCACCATCGGCTGCTCCACCAGCGCCCAGCGAGGCCGCGCCTGCGCCCGCCTCCGCTGGCAGTGACCAGGCTGTCCCCCCCCCAAAGCCCTCACTGCCGGAGACAGCAGACGCAGAATTCCAGGCCGGCCTTCGCGATTCCTTTCTGGGGAGCCTCCCGGCCACCCTGGCGGCCCTCCGCGTGCTGCTCCAGGCTGTCGTCAAGTCTAATGACGAGGCGGCGCGCTCGAAGCAGCTCCAGGAATTGTATCGTCGGGTCCACGCAGTGACCGGCAATGCCGGCATGGCCGGCCTGTCGCACATCGCTCAGATGGCTGATGCGCTTGAAGTGCTGCTCAAGAAACTCTACGAAAAGCCGAGAACTATCAGCGCGTCCACCCTTCGGACGGTCGCCTTGGCGGTTGATTTCCTGGGCTTCCTGTTCGACCGTGGCGCCATACCAAGCCCGAACGGAAGACAGCCTCCCAGCGTCCTGGTCGTGGACGACGAGGCGATTTCCCGGCGCGCCGTAACGTACGCTCTCGACAAGGCCAGGCTGAAGTCCACGAGCGTCGAAGATCCTGCCGTCGCTCTGGAGTTGCTTTCCGAGACCAAGTTCGACCTGGTGATACTCGATGTTGATATGCCGGGCATGAACGGATTTGAGCTGTGCACCAAGCTGCGCGCCCTGCCGGAGCACAGGAAGACGCCTGTGGTGTTCGTCACTGGTCTCAGCGACTTCGACAACCGGGCCAACTCCACCATGAGCGGCGGGAATGATTTCATAGCCAAGCCATTCCTATTCATCGAATTGGCCGTCAAGGCGCTTGTCTATGTCCTGCGCAGCCGCCTGCAGGCTGGGAAGTAAGCGCACTGTCCCCGGCAGTCGCCTTTGACATCCCTTTCGGCCTTAACTACGCTTTGGCCATGGAATCATTGCACGCCCCGTGGCGGATTGAGTATATCCTGTCGCCTAAGCCCGTGCTGGCGGACAGTTTGTTCACGCGCATCGCCCAGTCCAATGATGACGAGGCCAATTACGTTATTGCGCGCGACCGCACGTGTTACGCTCTGCTCAACACCTATCCCTACACCGGCGGGCATCTGATGATCGTGCCTTACAAGCAAGCGCCCGATCTCAATGGGCTGCTGGATGAGGAACTCACCGACCTTATGAAGCTCACGCGGCGTTGCCAGGAAGCGCTCACGAAAGTGATGAGGCCGGATGGATTCAACATCGGCATCAATCTGGGCAAAGTGGCGGGGGCCGGGATTGTGGGGCATTTGCACATCCATGTTGTGCCCCGTTGGCAGGGCGATACAAACTTCATGCCCGTCCTGGCGAACACGGTGGTAGTGCCCGAAGCCCTGCGAGAGCTGGCGGCCAAACTCCGCGCCGCGTTGGCTAAATCTTAACTCATGCGACCTGATCAGACTGCTTCCGCACGTCCACGCCTTATTCCCGGCTTGCATCACCTATCACGTATCACGTCTGCCGCGTCGCGCGTCACGCGTCACGCTTCCCGCGTTTAGCCATGGCCACTGAGACCCTCCACTTCGAAAACGCCCGCGTTGCACAGCAGCTCTACAATAACGACCCCCGCAACCTACAGGCGCTCGAAGACCAACTTGGCGTGAAGGCGACTTCGCGCGAGGGCTGGATAAAACTCGAAGGCGAGGCCGAGGCGATGGAGCGCGCAAAGAATCTGTTCCTTGCGCTGGAAGGCTCGCTCCAGGCCGGCACACCCGTGCGCAACCGCGAGTTCTCTCACGCCCTGAGCATCGTTATGCACGAAGGGGTTCCGATGCTCAAGGACATCCTGGGCGACCGCATCCACACCTCCGAGAAGAAGCCCAGCGTGACGGCCAAAACGGTCGGGCAGAAGCGTTATCTGGATGCCATCCGGCGCCATGACGTGACGATCGGAGTCGGTCCGGCCGGCACGGGCAAGACCTACCTCGCGGTGGCGATGGCGCTCGCTGCTTTGCGTGAGGGCAAAGTCTCGCGCATTATTCTGACCCGCCCCGCGGTTGAGGCCGGCGAAGCGCTCGGTTTCCTGCCGGGCGATCTCTATGAGAAGATCATGCCGTACCTTCGCCCGCTGCACGATGCGTTGCAGGACATGCTGCCGGCCGAGGAGATCCAGAAGCATACCGAGCGCGGCGTGATCGAGATTGCCCCGCTCGCCTACATGCGCGGGCGCACGCTCAACCACGCGTTTATCATCCTGGATGAGGCGCAGAATTCGACCACCGAGCAGATGTTCATGTTCCTGACGCGGCTGGGCATCAGTTCGAAGGCGGTAATAACCGGGGATGAAACACAGATTGATCTCCCCATGCATAAGCACTCCGGCTTGCTCGAGGCGCACCGCGCGCTCAGGCACGTCGAAGGCATCGCCATTATTGAGTTCTCCAAGCGCGACGTTGTCCGGCATCCCTTAGTGCAGCGCATCATTAGCGCCTACGAGGATCACCGCGGGCAGGCCCGCAACCACCCGCCCACGGAATCAAAGTAACTTCACACGCGTAGGGGCCTAATGGCTTCATGGCCACAATCTGACAGGCGCGAAGGCGTGCGCCGCCCCATTGGCGAAAGCCTCAACGGACCCCGCTGTGAGAAGATGCTAAATCTGCGCAATCGCCAACGCCTCCGAAGCGTGGACCTGCGTCTTCTGCGGCGGATTGCTCGAGCCCTGCTGCATGAGACTTGCCCGAAGGGCAGTTTTGACTTGGCCATCCACGTCGTGGCAGCATCTGAAATCACGCGTCTCAACGAGACCTTCCTCCAGCACAAAGGCTCAACCGACGTGATTACCTTCGACTACGCCGAAAGGGCAGGGCAGGTGCTCCGCCGGTCCCCGCGGGAGCCAGCCGTTGCCGCGAGCGCGGAGAGCGCCTGTCCTGTGCTGCTGCATGGCGAGATCTTTGTCTGCCTCGACGAAGCGCTGTCCCAGGCCAGCCGTTACCACGCGACCTGGCAAAGCGAGTTGGTGCGGTACATGGTTCATGGCGTGTTGCACCTGCTCGGATACGACGATCGCGAGAGCCGAGCGCGCCGGAAGATGAAACGGGCGGAAGACGCCCTGGTCCTCAAGCTCTCTCGCCTGTTTGACTTCCGCCACCTTGCCCGCTGACCCGGCAGGGCAAATTATGGACTGCGGCGGCAAGCGAAGCGCGACGCCGTTTTTCCTGGCGGCGGCACCCGGCTGACGTCTGATCGCTCTGGCCGATCTAAGCCAAAACGGCGTCGCGCTTCGCTTGCCGCCGCACTCCACATCGCCGTTCACTCTCACCTTTGCAACCGGCTGCTGCGGTCGTATGTTGCACGCCTATACTAGGCAGACCATGCCGAGCGTTTATATCAAGACCTACGGTTGCCAGATGAATGAGCGGGACAGCGAAGCCGTTGCTGCCCAGCTCGTTGCGAAGGGCTACACCCTTGCCTCGGCCGAGTCTGCCGCCGACGTGATTCTGCTCAACACCTGTAGCGTGCGCGATTTGGCCGAGCAGAAGGCGCTTCGGAAGATGGAGAACGTGATCGCCGAGACCCGCCGGCGGCGTCCCGACGTCGTCCTCGGCTTTATGGGCTGCGTGGCCCAGAGCCGCGGGCAGGAGCTGATTGACCGTTTGCCGGACGTGGATCTCGTCGTCGGCACCCAAAAGTTCCATCGCACTGCGGAACACCTGGATGACCTCTTGGCTGGCCGGCGCGACAAGGTTGTGGACGTCGCGGTAGAGCAGGGGAGTGAGGCGACTATCCGCGAGCATCTGCTCAACGGCAACGCCCGGAAGTCCGTTAGTGCCTTCGTCAGCATCATGCAGGGCTGCAACCAATACTGCACCTTCTGCATCGTGCCCTACACCCGCGGCGAGGAGCGCAGCCGCAGCATCCCAGACATCGTGGCAGAATGCCGTGACCTGGTGGCCAAAGGAGTCAAGGAGATCACCCTGCTTGGGCAAATCGTCACGAGCTACGGCAAGCGCGAATTGGCCCCTCTAAACGGCAAATCGGCCTTCGTGCAGTTGCTCGAAGCCGTCCACGCCATCGAGGGCTTGGAACGCATACGCTTCACATCGCCGCACCCGAAGGGCTACGGCGACGATTTGGTTGAAGCGTATGGCTGCTTGCCCAAGCTCGTGGAGAGCGCCCATATCCCCGTGCAAAGCGGGAGCGACCGCGTCCTGAAGCTCATGCACCGCGGTTACACGCGCGCACGGTTCCTGAGCATCGTCGGGAAGCTCCGGCGCGTGCAGCCCGGCATGGGCCTTAGCACCGACTTCATCGTGGGCTTTCCCGGCGAAACGGACGCTGACTTCGAGGAAACGCTTTCTCTCGTGCGCGAGGTAGGGTTCGACCAGGCATTCGTCTTCAAGTATTCCGAGCGCCGTGATACCCCCGCTGCCCAAATGCCCGGCCAGTTGCCTCAGGTCGTCAGGGAAGAACGCAACCAACGCTTGCTCGAGGTCGTAAATGCCGCGGGCGCCCGCCAGCACCAGAAACTCGTCGGGCGAAGCGTACAAATCCTGGTCGAGGGGCCGAGTAAGAAAAACCCCTCTCGCCTGACAGGCCGGACGCGGTGCAACAAGATAGTCGTCTTTGAAGGCTCGGCGCGGCACCACCGCCAACTCATGGATCTGCACGTCACCCGCGCCGGCACATTCACTCTATACGGGGACCCCGCCATTCTCGACTAGCCTTTGTGACCCGTAGAGGAGGCGCGCCCGCGCAGGGAAGGACGCTTTGCTGTCCCTGCCCTGTGGCCGCACGACATTGAGAATCTTGGTTCTTGCATTCGGAGGGCGGCGCGCTACGCTTTTGCCTGACCGTTCGACATTGAGCGGTTGAATGGTTCGGGGCGTAGCGTAGCTTGGTAGCGCGTCTGAATGGGGTTCAGAAGGTCGTGAGTTCAAATCTCACCGCCCCGACCATTTTCTTAGTAAATCCACAAAAGTTGTCCGTAGGTGTGGATAGTTGTTGGGGGGTTGACAAGACGCCGGATGACGCCGAAACTGACGCCGGATGACGACGAATAATGAACCTACAAAACGGCGGATAACCAAGCATGGCAATGACCGCTGGGAGCTGGACTTCGGAGCAGATGCCAACGGGAAAAGGCATCGCCGAGTGGTGGAAACTGAGGCCGAGGCTGACAAGATAATCTCAGAATGCAGGAAGGAGATCAAACGGTGCGGTGATTATTGGGCCAGGCTCCCCCAGGTCAAACGCCAAGTGGTCGTCGCAACGTTGCAGGAAATGGAGTCGCAAGGTCAGAACATCGCCGGCGTGTGGCAGGACTGGCACAAGTGGAAGGCGGAGAACCAAAATGTGGCTGTCACACCTCAGCCCTACGTTGCATGCGTGGACGAGTTCGAGCGCAGGAAGTTAGCGGCCGGTAAAACTAAGCGCTACGTCCGTGACACCATCGGCGTCTTAAGAAAATTTGGCGCCGGGCGGGAGCAGCAGCATATCCACAAAATCACCGCAGCAGATTTGGAAGCCTGGATCGACTCGCACGAGACATGGGGGCTCAGCTCCCGGCGCACCAACATGTCCCTGTTCAGCAGCCTATGGGAGGTCGCTATAGCCAAGGGGTGGTGCTCGCTCAACATCGTGGACAGGCTCGAGCCTGTGGGGAAGCTCGGCCGTGTCGTCAAGATATACCCCAACGACACCGTGCTCAACCTCATGGCCGCGGCTATGAGCAATGAGGTGACGCAGCAGGTGATTGCTCCGTTGGCCCTGGGCTTTTTCGGCTGCATGAGGCCGGAGGAGGTTTCTAGCGTTAAGGCTCTGGATGCCGGCAAACCTCCGTTCGGCTGGGACTGTATCGACCTGCAGAACGGCCTTGCAACCGTCAGCGTCGACGTGGCGAAAACCGGTGACCAGCGCACTATCCGACTTCAGCCAGCAGCGGTTGAGTGGCTGAAGCTAGCGAAGGAGCTCAAAAATCCGCTACCACCGGAAAACGAAACGCGCCTGGTGGACCAATGCTGCGAGCTGATAGGCTTAGAGGAGTGGATTCGGGATGGCCTGCGGAAGAATTGCGCAACGCATCTACGAGTGGTTTACAAAAACGACTACGACGTGATCAAGGACATGGGCAACTCCGTGAGGATTTTGCTGAAGCATTACGCCGATCTCCATGTGCCGGAATCCGTATCGCTGGAGCACTGGCACATAACCCCGGAGAAAGTCAGAAAATACATGAAGACCGACGAGTGGAAGAGGGTTGTGGAAACGGCGGCCAAAGCCGCCTACGAGAAGGCTAAGAGAGCTTCTGGAGAGCAGCCAGCACACTGGGCCAGTGGAACCTCCAGGCGCGCGCATTGAATTTAATGGCGGGCAGCTTACCGGCGTTGACCTGGTCGCGGACCCATTGAACCGAATAGTGGATCTTATCGGCCAGCTCATCAATCGTCAGGAGTCTGTCTTCTAAACGCTCGTCGCCCATACCCCATTATAGGTTCGAATTCCAGCATTCGGGGTCTTTAGTCCCAAAGTGCGAATTTTGAAAAAACAGGTTGCAATTCCGGGCTGGCGGTACGTTGCCCGATAGAGTCAGACCCGTTGCGGAGCTGTAATCGCGCCCCGTGGAAACGGCGGTCGAGTAGTGCGGCGGGCGTCATTCGTTTGACGGGGTTGGTGACTGCAGCGGCAGATCCTCCTCGGAACGGGGATGCGCTGGCGGATGTTGCGGAAGGTGCTGAGGCACAGCGCGAGCTGACGAGAAGTTATTATACTGATTTCCAACGTGTGCCACCCGGAAAGCAATATAATGGAGTGAGGCGCGTAGAGCGGCATTGAGAACTACTGTGCCAAACAGAAAGCGCGCAAGCGACAACGCATGAAATCCATCATAGTGCCTCGCGTCTTCAGCAAGGCCGGCCTCGACCCCTTTGATGCAATCAAGTGGGAGGAACGCACGGCGGAAATCACCGACGAGAAGAACGAGGTCATCTTCCGGCAAACCGGAGTGCTGGTCCCGGAATTCTGGTCGCCACTGGCCGCGCTAGTCGTCGTCTCGAAATACTTTTACGGCGAGCAGGGCACAAGCGGACGCGAGAATAGCGTCCGCCAGATGATCCACCGGGTCTGCTGCACCATCGCCGACTGGGGGGTCAAGGACGGCTATTTCACCAAAGAGGCTGGCGACGTCTTTTATGCCGAACTGGTCTGGCTGTGCGTCAACCAGTATGGGGCCTTCAACTCGCCGGTGTGGTTCAATGTGGGCCTTCACCATGTTTACGGCGTCGGCAGCAATTCCACGCGCGGCAATTGGCACTACAACCCGAAGACGCAGACGGCCGAGCGCGCTGCCACGCAGTATGAACACCCACAATGCAGCGCGTGCTTCATCCAATCGGTCAAGGACGACATGGAATCAATCATGGATCTGGCCAAGAGCGAGGCGATGCTCTTCAAGTTCGGCTCCGGCACGGGGACCGATTTGACTCCCCTGCGATCAAGCCGGGAGAAACTTTCCGGCGGCGGTCGGCCGAGCGGCCCGCTTTCGTTCCTGCAGGTTTACGACCGGGTCGCCGCCATCGTGAAGTCGGGCGGCAAGACCCGCCGCGCGGCCAAGATGAATACCCTGCGTGACTGGCACGGCGATATCGAGGAGTTCATCGACGCCAAACACCTGGAAGAGGAAAAGGCCTGGGCCTTGATTGATCAAGGCTACGACGGTTCGGTCAACGGGGAGGCGTATGGGAGCGTCAGGTTCCAGAATGAGAACTTGTCCGTGCGCGTGAGCGACGAATTCATGGAAGCTGCGCTCTCCGGCAGGGAGTGGTGGACCCGCGCCGTCACCACGGGCCAGCCGCTGGAAAAGAAAGACGCCGCCAAACTGCTCCGGAAGATCGCGGAAAGCACGTGGAACTGCGGCGATCCCGGCTTGCAGTACGACAGCACGATTCAGAAATGGCACACGTGCAAGGGCACGGAGCCGATCCATTCGACCAACCCCTGCTCCGAGTACGTGTTTCTCAACAACACCGCCTGCAACCTCGCGTCCCTGAACCTGATTAAATTCAAACGTGCGGACGGGACATTCGAAGTGGAACGTTTCAAAGCCGCGGTGCGCCTCTTCATCACGGCGCAGGAAATTCTGGTGGACAACTCGAGCTATCCTATCCGGGAAATCGCCGAGAACTCTCACATCTTCCGGACCCTCGGCCTGGGTTACGCCAACCTTGGCTCGCTCATCATGAGTTACGGGCTGGCCTATGACTCAGACGATGCCCGCGCCCTGACCGGGGCCATTACGGCGGTCATGACCGGCGAGGCGTACAAGCAATCCGCGCTCATGGCCGAACAGCTTGGCCCATTCGAAGGCTACAAAGACGCGCGTTGCGTGGGCGTTGGGGAACCGCTGGCCAAGGACAACGCCGGGTCCATGCTCAGCGTCGTCGAGCTGCACCGCGCGGCGGTGAAGGACATTCGCACGTCGAAGAAGTTCAATTACATCCGGCAAGCCGCCGAGCAAACCTGGGACGAGGCGCTTGATCTGGGAGAACAACACGGATACCGCAACGCGCAGGTGACCGTGTTGGCCCCGACGGGGACCATCTCCTTCCTGATGGACAGCGATACCACTGGCATCGAACCGGACATTGCGCTGGTCAAATACAAGCTGCTCGCCGGGGGCGGCATGTTGAAGATCGTCAACCGGACGGTGGCCGAAGCGCTTCGCAACCTGGGTTACGCACCTGAACAGCTTGAGCACATCCTCGCGCATATCGAAAAATATGACACCATCGAAGACGTCGCGCTGAACCAGGGCGACGAAGCGGTGAAGCAGGGCTTGGCTCAAGAGGGCGATGCCGCCAAGAGCGGACTCAAGCCGGAACACCTGCCGGTGTTCGATTGCGCCTTCAAACCTGCGCGGGGCAAACGGAGTCTGCACCCTCTGGCCCACCTGAAGATCATGGGGGCCGCGCAGCCGTTCCTTTCGGGTGCCATCTCCAAGACAGTGAACATGCCCTACACGGCCACCATCGAGGAAATCCGCGATATCTACGTGGAAGCGTGGAAAATGGGCCTCAAGTGCGTCGCCATCTACCGCGATGGATCCAAACGCTCACAACCGCTAAACACCAGGAAGCAGGACCAGGCGGGCGAAGAACAGGCCATCCAGAGCCAGCTCGCTGAACTCAAGCAAGAGGTGGAACAGCTCCGCAAGCAGGTTGGCCAGCCGGTGCGCCGCCGCATGCCTGAGACGCGCGCGTCCTTCACCCACAAATTCAGCATTGCCGGCCACGAAGGGTACTTCACGGTCGGCCTGTTCGAAGATGGCCAGCCGGGCGAACTTTTCATCACGATGGCCAAGGAGGGCTCGACTATCGGCGGCCTGATGGACACGATCGCTACCCTGGTCAGCCTCTCGCTGCAATACGGAGTGCCGCTGCAGGACCTTGTGCGGAAATTCGCACACCAACGCTTCGAGCCGTCGGGTTACACGGCGAATCCGCAAATCCGCATGGCCAAGTCAATCGTCGATTACATCTTCCGTTGGCTGGGCATCGCCTTCATCCCCGGCTACGAAAGTGTTGAGCTCGAGGCTATCCCCGTGAGCCGCCTCAAACACGCCTATCCGCCGGCAGCGACACCGGCAATGGAGCCGGCCTTGGTTGCCGGCGCCGTCGATGCCGGGAACAATGGCCATGTAACGGAGGCCAAAACCAACGGAGTCCGAGCACTGAACGCCGCGATGGCCCACTTCCAATCCGACGCACCGCCTTGCCACAACTGCGGCACAATTATGGTACGCAGCGGCGCGTGCTACCAATGCCCGGGTTGCGCTGAAAGTTCCGGTTGTGGTTAGCAGGTTTTGCGTTCTCTTGCGAGGAAAGAAGAGCTTCCCCGCCCCTATGCTGGTGCTTCGCGAGCGGGAAAACTTGGGTGAAACGGCGATAACAGCGTCACACCATGGAAAGCCCTGACCAACTGCACGAAATGTTCCACATGCAGAAAGCGCTCAACGAACGCATCGGCGTGCGTGTGGAGCGCATGAGTGAGAAAGAGAAGACCAAGTGGATCTTGAACTACTCCCGTGCCGTGACCCAGAAAATCGCCGAACTCACCGACACTGTTCCGTGGAAATGGCGGGCCAATTACCAGAAGTTTGACGCACAAAATGCCCGGGTCGAGGTGGTAGACCTCTTCCATTTCGTGATCAGGCTGGCGCAAGTGCTCGGCATGAAAGCTGATGACGTGTTTGAGGCTTACGTCAAAAATAACGCGGTAAACTTCGGGCGGCAGGCGAGTGGCTACCGCGTGAAAGACGAACACGATTCAAGACATATTTGACCCGCAAAAAACAACACTGACGGCATTATAATGGGGAAACGGCCCACCCGTGGCAACGTGCGACGGGGTGCCGGAGTCGGAAAGATAGACGCCATGACTCTCGCCATTGCCCAACCTCCAGTAGTGACTGGAGCCAGCCTCGTCAGCGCCGCCTGCCGGAAATACCAGGAAGCCGTCGGTAAATTCAAACGGGTCGAGGTTGAATGGCAGACGCTCCCCACGCAGGAAGCCGTCATGCTGGTTGTGGAGACCCAAGGGGTCCTCCGCGAAACACGGAAACTCCTCGACCAAGGCACTTCCCAAATGACGGGCATGAACAGTCCGGAGTGGAGAGAAGCGACCGGTCAAACCACCCGCGATGAGGTTGCCGAGTGCCTGAAGGATGCTCACGACTTGGGTAATCGTGTGGACGACCTGCTGGCCGGCTGCGACCGTCTAATTGAGACTTGCCTGGCTCACCAGGAGACCTGCGAACGTTACCAAACGGGGAAGGCTCTTTGCATCGTCGTGGCAGTCGCAATCTTTACGATTGGAGTGGCGCTGTACTTCCTATTGCGCTGACGTGCCGGAGACCGGCGTGGGACCGGCGCATCGCTTGGCGTTAAAATGCCGTCACAGAAATTTGCTGATGACGACGCAGGCCCAACGCCACAAAGCATCAGAAATCGCGAGCGAAATCATCAAACTGCATGGGATAAAGAGCGCGGTTGTTGATGATGATAACGGTTATGGCAGCTTCAACCTCTTCATCGAATTGCGCAACCGCTTGGAGCGTCACCACTACCTCGGCCGGCGCATTGAGCTTGAAATCTCGCTGCACGGGCTCATGGCCCGAATCACCAGGATCATCGAGCGGCATGGCGCAAGGCTGGAATGGCACGAGCCGCCCAGGCGCCAGTACTCGAGACCGGGTCACGGAAAGAAACTATTCGAGGGTTACAGCACAGACAGCTACAAGATCAGCGTTCATATCCCGCAGCCTGCGGAGGAGGTGCAACAGCAGCGGGAGACACAACTCGCCTTCGCCTAGCCCGGTCCCCAACAGTGCAACCGCGATGAAGAGCTTTGCTGAACAATGGAAAGAGAACAGATCACTCGGGCGCATTTCAACTTAAGCCACGCGGCTCAGCACACCGAGCATGGACCGCAGCTTTTTGCCGCAGGACTTGAGGATTTTCAGCAACGTTTTACTCATACCCCATTATAAGGCCGTGAAACAACCTTCCAAATGACCACAGTCGCCAGTTACCGCATCCCCGGCTTCGGGACGGTCGACGTCGTTCAACAAAACGACGGGAGGAACCGCTTTTGGGACCTGTTTGCAGCGTCGGGCGAATGTTTGAACGAGGGACACCCGTTTTGGAGCAAACCGCGGCGCAAGCAGGTCGAAGCATTTCTCGCTCATGACCTGAAGGAGGCGCTCGCCCGCATCGAAAAAGAGTGCAAGAGACTCAAGATCACGCAGGAGGACCTGGACGAAGTCATCCATGAAGCGGCTCAGGCAGGCAACCGGAGGCTGAATCAGGTGTCCGAAGAAAAGCAGCAGGAGCGACTGATCACCACGGCGGAAGAACAGGCTGCCCGGGTCAACAACGGAGGGCGGGCCAGCCAGCTCGTTTACCTGCTTGAGGCCTATGGGGAGGCTGGGGCCGTGCAGGCGCTGCAAGACCGATATGAGACCAACGGCTGACGAAACAATCCGCTTCTATCGTGAGGACGGGGCTTATGTTCTCGTTCACGATGGGACGCTGGATGGCGGAGCAAACCTCCGCTACGTCATCCGGCTGATCGAGCGGGAAATGCAGCTTAAGCTGAAATCGCTCGGGTACTTCGGGCAGGGCACCCACAGCCAGGAACGCTTCCATAGCGGCCAACCGATTGATGAGCACGCTTTCGCCAGGAGAACACGTCAACTGCTCCGTCTGCCACTTGCGGCGATGGCCGCTCGCCTGATGGCCAAGGGCGTCCTCGGCCCAAAACCGGGCGAACCTGCTTTTGAGAACCTCAATGAAAAGACCGGGGCGGCCACACTGAAAGAATGGGCAATTTCGTATTACGAAGCGAACGAGATTACTTGCCCAGGGAGCCTCAACGTCCTCGAACGCAACCGGCTTTTCCGCTGGCGGCGGATACCGTTCGAATACCTGCGGCACAACCTGCAGGGCAGTTATGAAATACCCGTCAAAGTGGAGTGTTACCGCCAGCTCTTGGGGAAAGGGCATCCACTGCCGCCGCTCATCTGCCGGTGCCGAGGCTGGGATTTGCTCGAGGGCTACCACCGGCTGAGCGCGCACGAGAAGGTGGGAAGCGAGACGATGCCGTGCGTGATCATCGGCAGGAGCTAGCTTGTGCTGACCGGCCCGGAACGAGTCGGCACCCACGACGGAAGGATGGCCGCGCAGCACGGGCCTAAAACGCAATCTCCATTGGGGATGAACGAGCTTCCTGACGCAGAAACTTTTTCACCCGAAAGCTCCGGCGGTGTTCGGGGGCACAAGCCAAACACAATTGGACGAAACAAAAGGATGAGGGACTGGTTTACAGTCGATAAAGATGGCCTGGCAAAAGTCCTTGGCCGCCGCGGCAAGGCCTTCGCCATGTTGGAGCTGATCCAAAACGCCTGGGACGCGCCAGGCGCCACCCAGGTTGAAGTCACGTTGAAGCCGGCGGCGCGCGGCAGAACCTTGCTCATCGTCGAGGACAACTCACCAGACGGATTCAGCGACTTGGCCCACGCCTACACACTGTTCAAGGAATCCGACAAAAAGGCCGATCCAACCAAACGCGGTCGCTTCGACATCGGGGAAAAGTTGGTGCTCGCCATTTGCGACTGTGCGCGCATCTGCACCACCCGGGGGACGCTGATGTTCGACCAGGCCGGGCGCCGTGAACTGCTGGAAAAGCGAGACCAGGGTTCGTTAATCCGCTGCGTGGTGCAAATGACCAAGGCGGAGATGGAAGAGGCCCTCGCCTGGACCAGGAAGCTCTTGCCGCCGGCCGGCATTCTGACCCAGGTCAATGGCGAAAGCATCGCGGCCCGTCCGCCCCTGGCCACTTTCCCAGCCCGGCTTCAGACGGAGAAATCCAATGCCGCAGGATTCCTCCGGCGGGTGAAACGCCAAACCGAGGTCAAACTGCACGAGCCGTTACCCGGCGAGCCCGCGATGCTCTATGAATTGGGCATCCCCATTGTGCAGACCGGGGACAAATGGCATTATGACGTAGCGCAGAAAATCCCACTGACACTCGACCGCGAAGGCGTGGCCCCCTCGTTCATGCGGGATCTCCGGCTGGCCGTGTTCAACCACATGCACGAACAAATCAAGGCCGAGGACATCAACAGCCCGTGGATAGAACAAGTCGTGGCTGAAAAGGACTGCACCCCTGGCGCCGTAAAGACCTACCTGGATCGGCGTTTCTCCGAGAAACGAGTGGCGTACGACCCCTCGGATCCTGAAGCCAACAAATTGGCCGTTTCCAAGGGCTACACCGTCGTCACCGGCTCAATGATGAGCTCGGGGGCCTGGAAAAATTCCAAGAGCGCCCAGGCCATTCTGCCGGCCGGCCAGGTCACCCCATCACCCAAGCCCTACAGCCCCGACGGGCCACCGCTGAATCTGTTCCAAGAGGTCACACTCGAGATGCGGGAGGTGGAACAGCACGCGATGGCCATCGCCCGGGAGGTTCTGAAGCGCGAGATCGGCGTGACCTTTGCCAACGACGCTGCCTGGCCATTTTCGGCCACCTACGGACCCGGGCGGCTCACCTTCAACGTCGGCCGGCTTGGGCGCAAATGGTTCTCCTTGGCGCACAACCGCAAGGGAATCAATACGCTCCTGATTCACGAGTTCGGCCACGAATACTCCAGGGACCATCTGAGCGAGGACTATCACAACGCGCTCTGCCGCATCGGGGCGGACTTGGTGGAAATGGCCGCGAAACAGGAACCTAGCCACACCCGCTAAAGCCGCACAATGGAGCGACCATGAGGGGTCTCCTCATTACGTTCGAAGGAACCGAAGCCACCGGCAAAGGCGTGCAGGTTCAGCGCCTGATCCCCTGGCTGCAGGAGCGCGGCTACACGGTTTGCAGCCTGCGCGATCCCGGCGGCACTCCGACCGGCGAGGAACTTCGTCATGTTTTGAAGCACCAGCCCAATTGCATGGGCATGGATCCGGTTACGGAACTGCTCATCATGAACGCCAGCCGCGCCGAGTTGGTGCGGAAAATCATCCGCCCTTCACTGGAGCATGGCGAAATCGTCCTGTGCGATCGTTTCTACGATTCGACTTGCGCTTATCAGGGCTACGGGCGCGGTTTAGATCCTTCATTGGTGCGGCAGGTTGTTGATGCCGCAGTAGGCGAGACCAAACCCGATTTAACCTTCCTACTCCGGATTCCCGTGGAGGTCAGCGAAGAGCGCCGCAGGCGGCGCAATGCTGCACTCCCTTTCAAGTTCGATCGCTTTGAAGCTGCCGAGAGGGACTTTTTCCTCCGCGTCCACGAAGGCTACGATGAGATCGCCGCCAGGGAACCGGAACGGTTCCGCGTCATCGACGGCACCCAAACACTTGAGGAGGTGCAAGCGCAGATACGCCACCAATTCCTTGCGCTGATAGATGGCGACCCGCGACAGGCTTTCAAGGAAACCGTGCCGGCGGCCAACTCCCCACGGGACGATGTGAGATTTTCCGCGCTGCCAGACCCCCCCAAAAACCTCAGCACGTCTTTGTCAAATAAGGGCGTTATGCGTGCCGGGTTGCAGCGTTTTACTTAGATCGCGTTTCATTGCCCGTGCAGTTCTGGCGTGCGTGCGTCCGCACCCTTCGCGCCGTCATTCGCCTTGCTGCCCCGGTTCGCCCCCCCAATGCTCGCCCCCCTTCCATCCCCAAGGGGGCTGCGCGTCAAAACCCCAAATCCGGTTGTCACCACACTTGGCCAGGCGTACCATCCGCGCCGAACCGATCGCCGGCCAATTGAAAACGAGCATCATCCTTATCGACTTCGAGAACGTTCAGCCCAAGGACCTGACTTCGCTCCGCGGACGCCCCTTCAAGACCAAGGTCTTTTGCGGAGCCAACCAGACCAAAATCCCATTCGACCTCGCCGCCGAGCTTCAACCTCTCGGGCCAGATGCCGAATACATCCGCATCCAGGGCACCGGCCGCAACGCCCTCGATTTCCACATCGCCTACTACATCGGCCGCCTCGCCGCCGAGTCACCTGGCGCTACATTCCTCATCGTTTCTAAAGACACTGGGTTCGACCCACTGATCAAGCACCTCAAGACCCAAAACATCACCTGCCACCGGTTGCCATCACTCAGTGACATTCCAGGGCTTGCATCACCGCCGGCCCCTCCATCCCCGGATCGCATCCAAAAAGTCGCCGACAGCCTCCTCAACCGAAAAGACTCCAGGCCCCGCAAACTCAAAACTTTGACCGCCTTCATTAAGGGCCAACTGAACGCCCGGGCAACCGACGCGGCGGTCACCGACGTCGTCGCACGCCTGACGCAGGCCGGCATGTCAACTCAACCCGACGGCAAGCTGACCTGGCCTTCCGCATAGGCCCCCGGTCCACTTGTCTTTAATGGCACGAATGAACATTTTCACGACAGACCATCCCATGGCCTCACAGTCGTCTTGGTCCGACGCGAAAGAGCATCCAGCGCTGTCCATCCGATGCAGGGTTTTTCTGCTGGGCCCAATCCTAACGCCTGTGGTCATTTGGCGCCCAAACACGCATGGCCGATGACCCAGCCGGCCTCGCCACTACCGCACGGTAGTTCTCTCTAACATTTTCTCTTGGCCTGCCGTTTCCCGGGTTTGGGCCTGGCCTTTGCGGCGGCAAGCGGTTTGCGTGGGCGAGTGCGGGGCCAGGGAGCCGGGGCGAGCAATTCGTGAATCCCCAGCCCGAAGCCCCTGGCAATCTTCTCGAGCGTGGCCAAACCGGGGTTTCTTTTGATCCCGAGCTCGTAGAGCTGATAGAGCTTATATCCGATGCCGCAAGCTTCTGCGGCCTTTTCCTGTGTCCACCGGCAGGCGTGCCGCAGCTCGCGCAATCGTTTGCCGAATGTGATCGATGCCAGTTCTTGTTCCACTCATAACAGGGTGAGATTCGACGGTTGACAGGAACACTCACTAAAGGTAGTTGCAGGTGGTGAACATACGGAACTCGATGCCGGATTCGTCCTCCGGATGGCTTGCCCTGCTGCTTGGCGGTGGAAGCAGGAAGGCCAGCGAGGCAAACCCAAGCCTCCGAAGCCGTGCTTCGTCCCGGCGGCCGGCGCCGCGACGGCCGTCAAGGGGTTGGATATCGGAACGGATTCGATTCAGAGCGCCGGCAGGCAAAGCCGGGGGCTTCCGGGCATCAGCCGCCGCTTCCCTGGCTGGTCCGCAGTTTGTCCCGCTCTTTGCGCATCTCGGACGGGAACAAATCGTCGGTGGAAACTTTCAGCACCACCGAGAGCTGGAACAGCTCGGAATCCGTCACGCGACGAAGCCGGGCTTCAATTTGGGAAAGAGTCCCCCGGCTGATATCCAGGCCGTGCAACTGGCAGCGAGCGGCCAGTTCCTCCTGGGTCAAATCGAGTTTGTTGCGCAATTTCCTGATTTGCGGTCCCACAACGTTGGCGGGTGTTTTGGTTCGGGCCATGCGCGATTGTGAGCTTGACCCTATTGGGAAAAGGAACTTGCCTTGCTACGAATTCCTAGCAATCTCTGGGAGCTGAACCGGGCGCAAGCCGCGACCCTGAAACTGACGCCGTAATGCGGGACTTCCTGGAAGAACCCCGAGGGGCAACGGCCCAAACGGCGCGAAACATCAAAGGCAGGAAATGGCCTGCCGCAAACAGAGATTGACGCATGTCGAAGTCGAGAAATGCGAGTTTAACGGACAGCAGCTGCGCTTCGTCACCGGACGGACCCGGGCCAAGGCGGGCAGCCGCAAGCTGGCCCGCCTGACGTTTCTGCCTTTGCCGGCCGGCACCTACGAGAAACGAATTCCGCGCGAAATCACCAACCTCTTGATCCCGTGAAGAGCGAAGTTTACCTGGTCCAAAACTGTGGCGGCGTATCGCTGGAAGTGGTGGGCGGCCCCTTTGACGCGGATGCAGCCGCGGAAATTGAGCGGGCGATCATCCAGCGGGTAAAAGCGGATTCGGGGCTCGGCCGCGGGGGAGACGATACGCTGCACACGCTGGAGGTCGTTCCCGGCCGCAAGCCGGGATTTAGCGACTTCTCCGGGGGTTACATGGAAAATATCCGCTGGGTGGCGGCCGGCTGCCCCCCTTCAGGAAGACCGGACACCTGGGACCAACCAGACTTTGCCCTGACCACCAAGGAACATCGCGAATGAACAGCACTCCATTCCGATTTTACAACTACCCAAAAACCACTATTGCTCTGAGGGCGCCGTAACGCTAAAAATGCCCCCGGCACCAGATCGCAATATCGAGTGAATGCTTCTGTCCATGGCTGCACGAAACAAAATGCGAAATCAGTTAAGAGCACCGATTGAGGCGCCAACATTCTGGCGAAAGGTCAGCCTGCAACAGGGGAAAAAGATCATCCGGGTTGAGCAGCTGGTCGAGGATTTCGCGCCTAGCCGGACCACCGTGCGCGAGGAAGGTAAAACGAGCGACATCGAACCCAACCTGACCCTCGGCGCCATCCGGGAAAAGCACCTGCCCCCGGGAGCCGCAACCTGCATTGTGCATCTTAAAGAGGACGTGGACATCATCTTTCCCGACCTGGACGCGCCGGGAAAACTCCGGATCCATGATCACCGTTACCAACAGGAATTCGAGGTCAACGAGCACATTGCGTCGCCGGCCGGCATGCAAATCGAGGACGTGCTGCAAACGGCGGAAGAGGCTTACCTGAAAAACAACGCGCCTTTTTCTGATCCTTACCAGCGCGAAGACCCTCGCATCGTTCCCATCGCTTTCGAGACCGGCTCGGAGGAGGCGCTGCGCTCGCATCTCACGGATTTGCTGCACGCCTTTCCGAAAATATTCGAAGCCGTGCCGGAGCCGCGCGTGTTTGTCCACACCGAGTTCGACCGCCAACCGGCAAGTTTCAACATTCATCTCTACCACCAGGGCCAAACCTGGCAGGCCGAAAACTTCTTTCTGGCGCTGGTGAAGCCGATCATCCGGGAAAACACCCCTTCGGGCAGCTGTTACCGTAACGGGACGGGCGCACTGGAACGACGCTCCGACTTTCACAAGGACTCGCTGTTCCTCAGCATCGAACCCGGGAAGCCGACTCAAGAGCAGGTTCAAAAGGCGCGGCAGAACACCACCGCCCGGTTTGAAAAATACGGGCTGACGCTGAATCAGGAAATCTTCGAACAAACCCCCTTGAGACCAGGCGAAAGAAAGCCGCCGGGCGGGAGGTTCGCTCTCATGACGCTCCTGATTGGCTTGGGCATCGTCCAGAGCCTGGGCTGGCTTGTCCAGAACGCGGCGGTGAGCTGCGCGCTGGGCTAAGAGAACATTTCAAGAAAGATCGAGGGGAAACATCCCCACCGCCCTTGGAGCGCAAGCCTCCGGGTCCAGCGTGTGACCGTTGTCATCGTTGGTCGGGGACTCGGCGCTCAGTTGCCGGGAGAAGCGCGCTGCGCGAACCGGGTCGAACGGGCCGTAGGCGTCCGCGCCGCGGCAGACAATCCGCTCATCGGGCGCCAGCACGATCATCCCCTTGTGGAAACGCAAGGCCAGTTCCCCCTTCAAACGCTGAGGATCAACCTCGGAAGGCAACGGTCGGAACTGCAACGGCTTCAGTCCGGTGGAGACGTAAAGCCGGGCGAAAGCGCGCAACTGATCAAAGTTCCTCAGTCCCGGGAAGGTCGCTTGCAGCATCTGGAACGTCCGGGCCGCGTGTTCGCCGGCGACCTGCGACACCATGTATTGAACGTTGCGCGTAAAGACGTCCATGCGCGCCGGCCCGGCTGCCGAACCCGGTCCAGGTTTCACGGGGACTGAATCACACCGCTGCATAACCTCAGTATAGGGCCGGCGGCATGGTTTACGTCGGGCCTGGCCGTTTTTATCCCAAAGGTTCGCCGGATCAATCCGTCTCCCATCCGATGCCTGAGCCACAGATTCAGGTCGCGCCCTACAATGGAACTGGGCCTGCACAAATGCGGGACAGAAGACCTGAATATGAAACTGCAAGAGACAACGCTGGCGGCGCTCAAGTCTGTGGCGGGGGTGTATGCGGTGCGGCCAATCATCCGCGGCAAGGCGCTGGCCCTGCGCCAGGGCCGTGACGGGCACGAGTTGGCGCAAGACGAAGGCCAGGCCGTGCGAGTTGTGGCCGTGAGCGACGTCAAGCCAAGCTTGCTCTCGTTTGCGGCGATCAACCGGATTCCAGTCAAAAACTACACTGACATGGTCCCCAAACCCAGAGACCCCCCTGCTCCGAAACCGGCTGAAGTTCCGGAATTAGTGATGTAACCGCGCCCGGCCCGCCGGGAGAAGCCCGTGACTCATTTTTTGTTGCGGTTATGAAGCCCGACGATGCTGGTTGCGCCGCAGGCGCCGGTTTGGCAGCCAAACACACAACGCGATGAAGGAACGCTACCTTGTCATTGGCTTCCAGCCGCCGACCCGGCGAATCAGCCTGGATAGTGAACGGGCGGAAAGCGCAACCCACGCTATTAGGGCCGTGGCCGGGATGCGGAAGGCCGCTGACGTGTTGCTTGCCTGGACCCCCGGTCAGATGCGCCAAATGGCGGACCTATTGACCGCGATGACCCCGCAACAAATTGCATGCACCCGCCGATCGGCCCAGCTCGAAGAGAGAGCATTCCGCGCCAGTCCAACGGCTCCCCCACCGGTTCGCACCGCCGGCCCGCAACACCAGCCTTTCTTGGTCATCAGCTACAACCCGGTTACCGAAGTTGTGCATCTCGACACCGAATTGAGCGACAGCCCTGATGCCGCCCTGAGGTCAGCGGCCGGCATCCGCGGCCGGGCGCACGTCATACTGGCGTTCACGCCCGAGCAATTGAGGGGGATGGCAGTTAACCTGGAGGGCTTGACTGCCGAGCAGATAGCGCTCAACCGCAGGGCAGCCGAGCAGGAAGAAAAGGCCTTTTACGCCGAACTCGCAGCGCGGGAGTAAAGACAGCAGCCCAAGAGCCCAAGGGACCCTTAGCAAACCGACATGGCCGGCGGAGGAACAGCCGGACGGTCCAGACCCAACTCTTGTGCCTGGCGCCGAATCGCCCGCGCGAAAGTGTCCAGCAACGAGGACTGAACCACGACGGCGTGGCTGTGGTTCGTGGAAGAAGCAATCCCGGTCAGAAAGGTGGCCAGCGCCCTTTGAAACGCGTCCCCCTGGCCCGGTTGTGCCGGCCAATCGCCGGAGAGCCGTTGCGCCAGCCGCAAATAACCGCCATCGGTGGGCTTGTTGCGGAAGATATCCCGCTGGGACTCAACCCAGCGCCTGACCCATTCATGCGGTTGAATGCCGATCAGCGCTGTCCGTTGCGCGAACGCCGAATAAGCGTTAACCGGTTTCACGTCCGAGAGGCAGATGAGCTTGCTCTCGTCCGGAATGCGCAAGGCCGACCCCATGTTGCGGGCAAACTGGTTGGCTACCACACGGACCAGGGTGGCCTCCAAACGGGACGCTCCCTCCGGCCCCTGGATTTTGCTGATGTCGTCCATCAACCGCAGGTGTTCTTCAGCCAGCGCAGTCTCCGGTTTGACGCGCTGCGCGGGGTCTGCCGCCCATTTGCCCAACACCGCTGTAAGCTGATTCAGCAGTTCTTCGGGTGAAGCGGGCTGGGCCGGGACCGCTGCGGCATAGGCCCTGATGAGTTGGTGAAGGGGAGCCCCCTGCTGCGCCAACCGCTGGTCGAGCAAGTTGTAAACGTGCGGGCTGACGTCCCGGTCCGGGGTCGAGTTATTCAGTCTCATATAGCCCATTATAAAATGAATACCCGGCGCTCGGCCAAAAAATGGGGCAAACACTTCAAAAATGCGGGAACGACTCCAGAGGCTTGAGCAGTATCCGGAATATCTTGGCTTGAAACACCCCTTGAACGTCCTGGCAACTCCACATGGCCCTTGGCCAACCGGGGCCGGAGTCATTCTGGCGGCCCATTGCACGGACGCAGCCGTCAACCGCGCACTCCCGGGGTTTCTTGGGGTATTCCCCACACCTGAAAGCGCCCACGATAAGACAGTTGATGACCTGGTCCCATGCCTGCCCGGCATTTCCCATAGTGGCCGCAAGGCGCAATACCTGATTGCCTGGGCCCGTTACCTTGTGGGCCGGGGCGGGGATCTTGAGCCCGCCATCGAAGCGCTTCGGCGGGTCCGCGGCATCGGCCGCAAGAGCGCCGCCCTGATCCTTTACGGGACCAAAGGGCTAGACGCCGGGATGCCTCTGGACACGCACGCGTTGCGGGTGCTGGAACGATTAGGATGGTTCCCGCCCGCCCGCAACCCGGCAGTTCGTGAAAAGCAGCTGCTGGCTCTGGTGCCGGAGGGCCATCGCAACCGGCTGTTCCTGGCCCTGACACACCACGGCCGGCGGGTCTGCCGGGCGCTGAACCCGGGGTGCGGCCGCTGCCGGTTGCAGGCGGAGTGCCAGGCGGTCCGCCAGAATCTGTCCGCGAAACCGGCTTCCCGGACCTAAAATGGAAGTGATATGCCGGCGGCAGCAAAGTGGATGTTTATCCTGGTGCTCGATGCGGTTCTCTGCGGGTTCTTTGGCCTGGGGATAGTCGTGCTGCATTTTCTTTGGCTCCAATACGCCACAGGCCGCTGGCCCAAAGTCCGTTACACTGACGATTACCAAACATCGTTCGCGTTAGCGTGCGCCGCCGTCGTTTTCGTGCTCACCGCACTCCGCCAAATCAAGACCCGCCTGGAGAGCAAGAGCCTGCGACCAGGCGAAATCGGTTTCCTCCTGATCTTCGCCGCGATCGTGATGGTGGGCCTGACGCCTGTGCCGGGCAGCAACTTTCCGCAGTACCTTTACGAAAGGAACTATCCGGGCAAGAAAGATACCGGCCAGGAAGAGCCCAAGAGCGAGGAAGAAGCCAAGCCGCTCAAACTGAGACGAGATTACCCGTGAAACCCCGCGAATCCTCATCATCGCACGCCTTCGCCCTGGTTGGGGCCTTGGTGCTGGCCGTCCTGGTTTGTGTGGCGGCCTCCCTCGCCATCCACAGCGCGCAGCATCGGCTCTCCGAGGCGCGGGCCAAGGAAGCCAACATCGAGGCCCGCCTGGCCCTGGATTCCGCCGCCTCGAGGGTATTAAGCCAGTTGGATCGGGTGTTCGAAACCAAAGGCGCTTACGGCGGGGCAGACCTTCAGCAATGGCTCCAAGGCCAGGCGCCGTCGGTCTCCGGCTCCTACACGGTGACGCTTTCGGTCACCAACGATGTGCTCCCGGAGGACGACACGATTTCCACCCGCGAGGTAGCTGCCAACGGGCTGAGCAAGAACCCCATGGACCCGCTTTTCCCGGATTTCTGGATGGACCAGACCAATTTCTACATCGACATCACGGCGCGGGCCACTCTGGCCGGCTATCCGGATTATTGCGCCCGTTACACGGTCCAGATCCGCGCCATACCGGTCACGGAATGGGCCGTGTTCAACCCGGGCCAACATCGGGAAAGCGTCCAACTCACACGCGACGCCACCGATACCGATCATCAAGCCGTGTACGCCTATGTGGGCAGTCTCTATTCCGGAGGATTTACGGCCGTCGGCGGGGCCACCGCCTCGTTGACCGTCGCCAGCACTGCCGATGCCAACGAGCGGTTGTGGCGGATAACGGGCGGGGGCGTTGCCAAGTACTCCAACTGGGCCTCGCAAGCCGTCCTCACTTTCAACGGGGATTACCCCGATTCAGACCCGGATTGGGGCAGCTACGAGCTGTGGGGCAGCTTGCACGACTCGACGGACACGGCCCTGAGCAGCGACGCCGAAGACCAGTACGAAAACTTCCTGCGCACGATGGGCTGGTCGCCGGACTGGACGAGTCCCTCTTATCAGCCCATGCCGATTTCGCCGGGCAACCCGTTGTACGACCCGGACCCTCAACTGGCGGGAAGTTGGGTCGCCGTCCTGGACCTGGCGGGATACCTGGCGGAGCGGCCGGCGCTAAGCTGCTACGCGATCCAGGCCCCTTACTCGGGCGCGTTGCCGATCCCGACCATCGTCGTGACCAACGCGGAAGTCCTCGCCGCCGCGGGCGCGCCCCTGAACCTGACGTTCCCCCCAACCGTTCGAGTTTTCTTCACCGGCGGCGTGAACACCAACCTGGCCCGGTTGAAGGTCGAGGGAAACATAGGGTTCGTCCCCCTAGACGCAAATATTCTGGCCATCACCAACTATGCCGGCAACCAGCGGATCGTTGCCCCGGCCATTTTTGCCACGAACGAAGTCCGGTTGGTCACCCGGTCCGATGTGACCCTGGACCCCACCAACCAGGTGTTCGTGGAGCACCAAAGGTACGCATTGCTGCAGCAGCAGCTCTACCAATGGGCCAGCAACATTCAGGCAAGCGTGCTCTCCGATCCCTTGAGCCCGCTTTACGCGCCGAATGCGGCGGACGAAAACTATTTTCTCGATTATCTGGCCATCTCCAATCTCAACAGCACCGTCAAGCCGCTGGTTTCGTTCCTCACCGACAACGCGACCAACCTCACGCAGAACATCTACACGAACGTGCTCAGCCGCTACAATTACGCCGGGTTCTACGACGAGCCGGTCTGCGGCCTGGGCGACACGGAGCAAATGACGGTTTTGGATGCCACCTTGGTCGACGATTACATGCCCAATCCCGTGTCCGCCATTCCGGGCAGCTTCGTTTTGAGCGCCCTGCAGGTCATCACCAACCAGACCCAGATCGTCCAGCCCTTTACCCAGGACCCAATCCCGCAGTTCAACAGTCTGCTCCCGGCCTTGAGCGGAAGTTACGCGATTGGCGCCCTGGTCATCGAGTGGACGCCGACCAACCTGCCCGTGCCGTTCCCGCCGGTCACGGCGGCAAACATCCAGACGCTTCCCTTCGCCAAGGCCTACATCACCATTCAAACCAATTACGTGGAGAATTACCGCGAGGCGATCGACCTGTTTCAGGCGACGCCCGACCTCATTGGCCTGGGCACGAACGGACCCGTCTTGAGCAGCGTGGATCCTTCCGCAATGCACCCGCTGGGCGGCACGTGGCGGGATTACCTGTGGCTCAACTGGAGCAACGGCGTCAACTACGAGCCCTATCTCGGCATGCAGATCCGGGACGGCCAGAGCGCCAGCAGCGATCGCTACGACGCCAGCGGAAACTGGAACCCGAACAACTTCGGGGCGTGGCAGTCCACCACCTGTTCCGCGCTGCAGGAGCAGTATGAAACAACGCCGACGGACAACCGGAGCGACGCGGACATTCAACTGGCCGACCCCGTGTTCTACAACAACACCTTTGTGCAGCGCACCATCCAGTTCAATTACCAGACGCTGGGCTGGACGAAAACAAACGCCCCGGCGCCGCCGGAACCGGCCCCGGTTTTCAACGGCCGCCTCGTCGTGGAAGACGGCATCAAACAGCCGCCCGGGCTCCTGCCCGCGGGACTCGTCATCAACGGGCAGCTCACTTACTCGCACCGGATCAAGTGGTTTTCCGTCACCGACCCCCGGATCACCCAATTCACTGTCAACCGCAACCCGACCACCATCCCTCCAGGACTCGACCGTGTTTACGACATTCGCATATCGCACGTTGAGCTTAATCGGCTGTAGCCTGGCCCTGGGTGCCGCCGCCAGCCCGGTGACGGTGGCGGACGTGCGCACCGAACGAGACAGCATCCCGCGAGCATTGGCCCGGGAGAAAGCCGAGGCCCTCGCGATTTTCCGCGCCAGCCGGCAGCCGTTGCTCTGGCAACGGGCCATGTCCGGCATTTCCTGCATCGAGAACAAGCTGCAGAGCACCCCAACCAACGCGGCCGCCGAATCCAGCGCGCGGCTGCTCATTTTGGGAGACAAGAAGCTGCCCCTTCAGGCCGAGGTCTTGAAGAAGAGCTACACCGCTTGCCAGCCCACCAACGGCCTGCCGCTTTATGTGGACAGGAACCGGCGGCGGGCGCCGGAGACTTATTTGGACCCCGAAATCCTCAAAGGCGGCGCCAACATCCTGACACTCAAAGGAACGAATCAAATCCCGGCCTGCTTGAGCGGTGAGGAACTTGAAGATTATCTCCAGCTGCGCTGCGATCAAAAGCTTCAGACCGGAGATTACTGGCGGGAATTGCATGCCCGAAAACTCGACGACGAACAACTGGCGCGACTGCGCTACTATGACTACCTGGACGCGCATGTGGCTTTGCGTTCTGTGCCTGTCTATCAGTGCACGGAAATCCGAAGCCGAAATCATTGACCACTTAAACGCCCGCTGGCAGGGCTCCGCCTGGCAGGCCAACCGCCTGGAGTTATCCGGGTTGGCCTGCCAGGGCGCGCTTTTTCCCCTGATAACGCAGGGGCCGGGGGCCTTTTCACTGCCTTCGGGCGCGTTGGTGCTGCGCCTCCATGTTCTACCGTTGAACACTCGGGATAGCGAGCCGATTTTGGTGCTTTGGGGCCGGATCGCCGATCCCCACGACAAGCCGCTGGCCAGGCTCTTTTTGAGCAAGGGGCGGCTGGTTTGGGTTTGCCCAATCGATGCGAAAGGGGATTCCCTCTTCGACGCCCCGAAAGATGTCGAGCTGGCAACCCGGGAACTGACCCCGGGCCTCTGGGCCACGGTCGATGTCCTGGTCAATCCGTTGGCGTATCAGCAGACCTTCGGGTGGAACCTGGAGATGAACCATCCCCAGGACCCGGCCAAGCCATCCGGCAGACCGCCGCACCTGGCGCGGCAACTGACCGCGGCCGACTGGACTCTGCAGAAGATCGAAATGCCCCGGCTGCATGCCGCCTGGCTGGGGCAGATGGAACTGCTCCCAGCCGACACCCGCCCGGCGCAACTGCGGCCCAACATCCTCCGCCGATGAAATTCTTCCTCCGGCTGCTGTTTATACTTCCGGCATTGGCCGCCGCCGGGTCCTCCCTCCGGGACGTCTACCTGCCGCCTTGGTGCGACCGGGAGGCCTTTCAGACCTTCGAGCTCGAGATCAAAGATTTGCCGGTGAACTGCGTCCAACTGGACCATCCCTGCACCCTCTTTTGCACCAACCAGGTCGTCATGGTCAGCAACGGGATTGCCCGGGCCAGGCTGCTCATCGATCTGAAGAAAACGCCGGCGACCTTCCCGATCGTCGTCCTGGCGCCCGACGCAAATGGCCGGATGACGCCCCGCCAGAGGCTGATCTGCCATCTGTCGCTGGTGCCCCTGCCCATCCAGGTCGAGGTTCGGGGCGACACCTTCACGGTGACCAACCTTACCGCGGAGCCCTTTGAGCTTGAACACGCCGAAGCCGTGAACATCACGTCGCAGGACGACCGGCACATCGCCGGAACCTTGAACGGCAGCGGACGGCTGAAGCTAAAGGGAAGGGCCGAAATCCGGCTGAGCCGGAAACCGGGCCCGGGAGGGTCGGGATGACCGCCCGCCAAATACCGGAACTGCGCGCTTGCACCATGAAACCCTTGCGACAAACGGGCTATTCCCTGGTGGAAGTTGTGATCGTGGTGGCCATCCTGAGCGTGATCGCCGTGACCGGCTACCGCTGCCTCATGTACTTCACCAAAGAAGCGGCACAGACCTCGCGCGCGGTCACCAATCCGCAGCGCGCGCAATACGACCGTTTCGTGGGGGTCCTGAACGACCGGCTGGGACAGACCTGGACTTTCTCCGCGGAAACGGCCAGCCTGGCGGGAATCAACGGCAACCGGCTGCGCCTTTATGATGCGAACGGGCAGGAATTCGCGGACTTCGGCATTTACACCGACGGCACGGTTTACCAGTACGAGATTGCCGATGCGGGCGGACCCGCGCCGCTGGATTTCACCTATGCCTTTACCAACCAGGACAGCACCTGGGATTACTCACTGCAACTGACCACCAACGCCACCGTTCCCACCCTGGACGTCACGGCCTCGTGGAAAGTGCCGCCGCCTTTGTACTACCGCGCCGCCACCGCGGCCTTCCGCGGCCTGTTCCTCAGCGCCGACGACGCGGACTTGGAGCGGCAGCTGGCCAAACACCGGACCAACAAGACGGGTTTGCTCCAGCACGACCTTCGGGAATACAACTTCAACCCGCGCCACGATGCCTTTCGTTAGAATAAGAACATGAAAATCACCTTCCACCGCCGACAACGAACCAGCGGCGCGACGCTGGTGGAGATGGTCGCCGCGATCATCATTTTGGGCCTGGTGGTTACCGGGGTCGCCCAGTTCCTCCTCGTCAGCAAGATCAACGTCTACACGGACAACGTGAAAACCGGCGTGCTGCAGGCGCTCTCGGACACGATTGTAAAATACCAACCCATGAGCGTGGGTGAGACGAACGTTCCCGTCAGCGAAGATCTGCTGCCGCACATACCGAGCGGGACGATGCGTCTGGAGAAAAGCGGTCCGGCCAATGGAGTCTACACCTTGCAAGGCAGCGTCACCTGGCGGGCCTTCCCCCACGGTGACGACAGCTTTCTGTTCCACGAGCAGCTGACACTGGAAGTGCCGGAGTAGCCGCGCTTGGGCCCGGCCTCATTCCACGACCACGCAGGCAACGCGCCTGGCATCACGGTAACGCGCCGCCCGGGTTTCTTCCGAGCCGCTCTCGTCGATGGCCTGGTCGAGCACCGTCATGAAATAGGCCCGGGCGCGATCCACCACGAAGGAGTCCTGCTCCAGGGCCTTCTGCCAGGACTGGGTGTTCTGCGTCAGAATTCGCAGCAACTCTTCGAGCCGCACCTGGTCGCGCACCAGCGCGCCTTTGGGGTCGCTCCGGGATACGCGCGCGGCTTTGCCTTCCACATACGCCATCAGGTGGAGGCTGGCGCCTTCAGGCGTCTGCAGCAACGGGTTCCACTGCCGGCAGAGGGAAACCAGGGTCTTTTGAGCGACCTCGCTCAGCGCCGGATCAAGAATCCCGTGATACAGCCTTTGGCGCACCAGTCCGGAGGCCGTGCGGGGCTGGTCCAGGAACGCACACAACCGCGGCAGGCGCTCAATCTTCTCGGCGAAGAAGGCGACCGTTTCCGGGCTTAGAGGCAGGAAGCGGAGCCGGACGAAAAAGTCCGGCTTCATCCCGGATTCCTGCAGGAACGCTTCGTCCACTGCGGGCTGCGGCGGGCGACTCATCTCCCGCAGACGTCCCGGCAGATAAACGCGGTAGAAGACCTCGGCCATGAGGTTGAAATTCAAGTCTCCAGCCGCCGGGGCCACAAACGGACAAAGCTTCTCTTGAATGGCGCCGGTCAGGTCCAGGCAGTGGATGGATCCCAAGTAAAGATTGAGCTGGTCCAGCGTGGGTTTGAGGTAGTAAACGTGGTCAACCAGGCCGAAGCGCAGCGAGATCCGGTTGCCGCGCAGGCCGGCGGCCTCGGCGGCCTGGCCCAGTTGATCTGCCAGCGGACCGCCCAGCTTGAACGACTCGAAGGCATAGGCGCCCGCCCAGGTCTCTTTCGCGCCCGAGAAAAACACAAACAGCTTCCGGCAGGCGGCCAGAAACGACAGCCGGTAAAGCCGCTGCGCCTGCTCCGACAGAGACGAGCCGCGCGAAGACAGGAACCGCTGCGCCTCCTGGTCCGCCGCGCCATACGGGTTGGCGGAACCGTCCCGCAGCGAGGCGCAAAACTGCTCCCACTCCTTGACCAGCTCCTCCTCCTTGTGCAGATAAGGAACCGAGTTTTCAAACCGGCCCACCGTCATTTCCTGGAGCCACTCCACCCGCAGCCGGCGCATCACCGCGGGCCGGCGAAGGGTTTCCACCACCCCTTGCAGCCGGGGATGGACCTCAACCTGGTCGAGCAAACGATTGACGGTCGAGTGCGTGTGGGGGTTCTCCAGCAAATCCTCCCAGTGCAGGTCGGCCAGGCCGCGCACGGTCTCCAAGGGATGAGTGTTACCCAGCAGGGAAATACGGATCAAATCCAGGGCAACGGGGACCAACTGCTGCTTGATTTCCGCGAGCAAGCCGGCCCCGCAAAGAAGCCGGAGCCCAGCCAGGAACTCGGTTTTCACGGGCAAAATGAGGCGCTGGGAAGGCACAGTCATTGGATCAGGGAGGAGAACAGGCCGGCGAGCCCGGCGTCCTCCGCCAAATCCTGAGATTGCCGGGCCAAGGCCACAGCGTCCGCCTCCAGACGATAATACCAGGGAGGCGCCTGCAGTTGGAACATCTCCACCACCCGTTCGCCCGGCAGGGTCATGGCGTCCACTTTCAAGGCGTAATCACAGGGGACCGGGCAATCCATGAGAAAGGTCTTGGCCCGGCAATTGAAGAGCTGCAGCGACCGGCCCGCGAGCAGGCCGTAGTCGCAGAAGATCGAGCCTAGCTCCGGCCGGCCGACCAGCTGGAAACGCGCCAACAGGATGCACCCGCGGGCGGGCGAAATCACAGAAGGACCGTCCAGCTTGAACTCAATCTTTTCCATGTTGCTTTACTCGGGCAGTCACGCCGGACGCAAACAGAGCGCCCACAATCATTATAGGCTTTGCCCTGAGCGGCGCCGGGGATCCTTCCCGGTCACAACGAAAAGCCGGGGCCTCCAATAAAAAACTGCCCCGCGCGCCATATAATGGGAGAGCGGCCACTGTGGTGCTGCAAGAAATATGCTAGGAAACGCACAAGAAGAAGCGAGCCTTGAGGTCACGGACCCAAAGGCGGTCAAGCCCGCCAGAAAGGTCGGAGCGCTGAAGATGCTCCTGCGCCAGTTCGAGGCCACGGGCAATCCTCCGTTGCAGGGGGAAGAGGTGCTGCCGCCCAAGCTCGTCGGGGACGGCAATTACCATTGGTACCCGTTGGCCTGGCTGCGCTGGCTGGCGAAATGGGAAAGGCTCAAGACCCTGGTTTTGGTGATCATTTTGCTTGGGTTGCTGGCGGGTTACGGGTTGATCCGCCAGCGCCGGAGTTGCCAGGTGACCCTGCCCGAACCCTCGACCGAGATGCTGCTCAAGGCCAAAGGGTTCGATGCCTTCAACCAGAACCAGGCGGAAGCCTTCATCCTTTTCGTTGCCAATGCGGCCAACCAGGCGTCCATCGAAGGGATGCCCAACCTGAACCTGCTGGAGGGGAGCATTGATTCGGCCATCTATCTCCGGCTTCAACAAAAGGGGATGAGCCAGCAGTTGAAGAACATCCTGCCGGCCGATTTTCCCATTTACACGCTCTACATCTCGGAGGTCACCCGCTGGCGTTACAACCCGGCGACCCGGATTGTCTCGGCCTGCGTCAAGGGCTTCCGCCTGTCCCACACCCTCTCCGGCAAAAGCGGCATGGAGCCGTATCGCGCCCAGCTGGAAATCTTCTGGGAACCGATGTCCAACCGCAACAAGTGGGGCTATTACGTGCAGCGCCTGGACGAATTTTACGGAGCGGCCGCCCAGGCCTACGACGCGGAACTCAAGACCCGGGACCGCACCGGCGCCTGATCATGGACCCCATGCCTTACACCCATTTCTGGTCCGAGGAACCGGAAGCCCAGCGCCGCGCCTGGCGCCCGACCGATGAAGTCCGCCGCCGGCTCATGCGCCTGTGGGTCATCCAGGCGCTGCTGCTGGCGGCCATCGTCCTGGTCGCGGGCGCGCTCACCCGGGAGAGCAAGCGCGTGCCGCCGATTTTCGCCCGGCTCCCCAACGGGGTGATCTTTGAGACCACCACCGGCGATCTGCAAATGGACCGGCTGGCACGAACCGAGCTGGTCAACAACGTGCTCCAGATTCTCTATTACCAGGAGGGCAGCTTCAATTATCTCGCGACCGTCCGGCAGAACGTCAAACCGCAGCTCCTCGGCCGGTTCCGGGCCGAGATGCAGAACGCGTCCCAGCAAACCAACTCGACGGTTTATTTGAACGTGGTCGAGACGTTCGAAGCGCTCAACGCGCCGGCCAAAGGGTTCGACGCGGTCACCAAGGGGGTGCTCAGCAAGCGCAGCAACCAGGAAAGCGCCAGCGCGCCCATCTATATCCGCACCCGCTGGCTGCTCGCCGGCGATCGCTACCTGTTGTCGCGCGTGGAGGAAATCCGGCCGGGGGATTACTACGAACTCTTCCTGGCCGAGAAAGAAAGGCTGAAAAAACTTTCCCAGCAGGAACTGGAACGCGAGCTGGGCGTGCGCAAGAACCAGGAAATCCCCTTGCCCAAACGAAACCAACTATTTTAGCCAAGAACAGGAAAACCGTGAAAAAAACCGCTCCTTTCATCCTCTTACTCCTCGCTGCCGGGACGGTGCTGGCCGGCGACCCGTTCGCGGGCCAGGACGCGAGCCCAGCCGGCCTCGCCGAGGGCGTGCGGCTGTCCACCCGCGTTGTGGAGAACGTGTATCTGATGCCCGAGCAGATCACCAAACTCATCTTCCCCAAAGCGGTGGAAGAAGTCAGCGTCAACACGCAAGTCATCAACATCGGCCGCAACCCGCCGGACAGCAAAGAGTACTACCTCCTGCTTTCCCCGAAAGTCGCCCGGGGGGACGTGGACATGCACGTTGCCATGGAGGGCAAGACCTACACGTTCCGGCTGATCGTCGGCCGGGAGAAGGTCAATTACCGGAAGACCTACACGGCCGAGGGCGGCGGCTCCGGCCGCAGCCTGCCCAAGGTGCCGCCGCTGGCGCCCACCGAGATTAACACGACGCGTCTCATTCACATCATCAACCAGAGCATGCGGGACCCCAATTACGCGAGCGTTGTGGCCAAGGACATCGGCAGCAGCCCCCAAGGGGCCGCGTATTTATGGGACGGGGCCGAGGTGGTCCTGCAGAGCGCGTGGCACTATTACCCGCAGGACGTTGTCATCCTGCAAGTGGAAGTGCATAACCCCACCAGCCGGGCCATTTATCTGTCCGCCACCCAGATCGAGCCCTTCATCGCCAACACCGCGTTCCACTATCTTTTGACGCAGCAAGGCGCCAAAACGCTGCTGCCGGGACAGACCGACATCAAATACATCTTCCTTCAGGGCTACGGCATCGACCTCGAAAGCGCCCGCTTCGAATTGCGGCTGCCGCCTGCCGGGACGCAATTAAACGCCCAACCCCAGCCGGCCCCGTGAACAGCTTTTTCTCATTCTCCAGAACCACTCCTCAAGGCAGAAAGGGCTTGGGGTTCGGGGTGATCCTGATCGTCACGGGCGGCGTGATCCTGGGCGGCCTCTACGCCCTGCATGTGATTCGTCTGCCCCAGAGGAAAGACCCCACCGTCAAAGTCAACACGCCCAGCAGCCAGAGCACGCGCCGGGGTGCGGGGTCCCCTTCTGAGCAGCCCTTGGTGTTAAAGAATCAGCTGCCGGAAAACCACCGCCGCCCCGGCAAGAGCCTGGATGGCCTTTACTGGCAGTACGAGCAGGAACAGGCCACCAACCAGGCCGCCGCCGCCAATTCCGAGAAGAAGACCAAGCCCGCGGCAACAGGCTTGGAGGACTGGATACCCAGGGTCGATCCCAAGCACCTGCCGGCACTTCGCAGCCCCAATGGCAAGCTGACCGCCGATCCCGTTCGGATCGGCAGCGCGGAGGACAGCAGCGCCGGCTCGAAGGCCGACCAAGAGACCTACCTCTATGCCGGCCAGCTCTTGCTCTTCACCAATGTTCCCGCAGCCGCCAAAGCCAAGAAGACCGGCTACGAGGTCAAGAAATTCCTGCCGCGCGGGCAGAAAATCCCCGTCATCCTCCTGAGCAAAATCAACACCTCCGTCGGCTCGATGCCGGTCGAAATGGCCGTGGCCGAAGACGTGGAGTTCAACGGCAAGCTCCAACTGCCGTTCGGGTGGCGCCTGATGGGCACCGCCAATCAAGGTCCCAACCACAAGGTTAACGTCCGGGTCAATACGATCATCGACCCGCAAGGCAAGGAATACCCCATCACCGCCATGGTTCTGAGCCTGGAGCAGGAGCCCGGCTTCGACGGCTATGCGACCGAATCGCCGCTGATGCTGGAGTTGCTCCCGCTGGCCTCCACCACGGTCAAGACATTCATGGACGCCCTGAAAAACGTGACGACCCAGCAGTCCACCGTCTCCACCGGCGACACCACCGTCGTTGGCAGCCAGCAAACCTACGCCTTGGACGCCAAGAGCAAGCTGCTTGACGGCACCGCGCAGATGTTAAGCGGGGTCATGGCCGACAAGGCCAAGGAGCTGAACAGTCTCTACCCTCAAGGAACCATCGTGCCGCGCGGCACGCTCGGTTGGGCGTTGCTCACCGCGCCGCTGGACTTGACCTTGGGCAAAGAGGGCGGCAGCAAGGAATTCCTCGACCAACACGAGGCCAACCCCGCACCTAACGTCATCACCCTGAGCCAGCAGCAGGGCGCGGCCTTCCATCCGGCAACAGCGCCGCCCACGGAAACGGGGACGACGCCCTATTCACCGGCACTACAACTGCCGGCTGGCGCGCAGGCTCTACCGGGTCTGTCGGCCAGCCAGAGCCTGCCCCCCAGCACAGCGACCACGAAACCTTTGGAATAAACGGAGATCCTGCATGACCCAGAAGAATATTATGAACAAGGCACCCCTCATCCTGATCGCGCCAGCCATCCTGTGGATCACTGGCTGCGCGACTCACAAGGCAAAGACGCCGAGCTTGAAACCGGCCGAACCGATGGTCCAAGTGATCCCGCCCCAGGGCGCACTCCCACCTCGAGTGGCCGAGGTGCCGGCCCGGCCCGAGCCGATCTACATCAACCCCGTCATTGAGGAGGTGGAGATGGCTTCGTACATCAACGACGACGGCAATCTCGTCTTTCCGGGAAAGATCCTGGTGATCCGCGAACCTGGCCACTGGAACCTCGCCGGCGCCCTGAAGAACAGCCGGTATTACGTCCCGGCGGACAACCAGCCGCCGCAACTGGCGCCGCCCTCCAAGGGATACTACGACTACCTCCAGTCCAAGCGGAACGGGCGTGTGACCGCCCGCCTGGACATCAGCCGCGTGCGGGTGCTGGGCTATGCCCAGAAAGAGGAGCAGAAAGAAGCCGAAACAAAACTCCTTTCCGGGGAAACGGCCGCCTACGACCCTTGCCTGGGCTGGCTCGCCATACCGGCCAACCCTGACGCGGAGGAGGCGGCCCCCGGTTCATCACAGATGCCGGCGCCAACGGCTTCTCCGGAAAAGTCCCGGGAGTCTTCCGTGAAGGCGGCCCCCGCCCTGGAGCAGCCGAGGGAGAACCCGGGCGGGACGAACGCCCTGCCAACCGGTGGAACACCGGAAGGGGGCGACTACGCCAAGAAACAGCAGGAGAAACTGCGCGGCATCGTGAAGGATGCCTTCAGGAAAGCCGAACAGGCACACGATCAAGGCACCAATCAAACCGATCAAACCAATCAACCGTAACAGTCTTATGGCAGAAACACTTTCCCTCACAGTAGAGCTCCCCAAGGAGCTGGTCGCGCGCGTCAAAGCGGCAAAACCTTCGTGGCTCATTGAGTTGACGGATGAGGAATACCTCGGCCACGTCATCGCCCGGGGCAATTTCGACGACTACCTCCAGCAACTCGAAGACGCCAACGCGGCGGTCAAGAAGCTGGCGGCCGACCTCAACCTGGGCAGGAAAGGGGCCGCCACGCAATCCAGGAACAACAAGGGCCAGCGCCCTGGCAGCAAGGCCGGCCAGACCCAGCCCGGAGAAAAATCCGCCACGGCACCCGTCACATGAAAATCCCGATCCCACTCATATTAACCGCAGCCGTTGGTCTAATGGCTGGCGGCTGTTATTACCCTCAACCGGCAAACACCGGCCAGACCTCGGCTTTCAATGCCACTACCGTTGCGGCGGGCGCCCTCGGGGGCGCCGGCGGCGCCTTCGCCGGCCAGGCGATCAACAAAGATTACGGGGCTCCGGTCGGTGCGGCAGTCGGAACCGTTGCGGCGGGAGGAATCACCTACGCCGTGCAGGAACGCAAACAACGCGAGCTCCAGGAGGCCTCTGCGGAGGGGCAACGGCAGGGACGCGCGCAGGTTATGGATGAGTGGTGGACCGAAAATGCCGTGCTCAACGACCCCGCGGACAAAGAGAGCAAGAAAGGGCCCAAAACCCGGCAAATCCCGCTGCCGGAGGGGGTTTACGAAAGCGTTCCCTACTACAAACGCAGCTACGAGTACATCGTAAAGCCCTGAACCGAGCCGCCCGAGGCTAAAGGGACACCCCCGGGAGACCGTACACTGGAAGAAGAACTGAACAACAACAACCTATGAAAAAGACCATACTTGCCTTAATCGCTGGCTCCAGCCTGCTCACCCCGGCTTGGGCCCAGATTCCCACCCTGGACGTCAGCTCGCTCCAGCAGCTCTATCAGCAGTACCAAACGATGCAGCAGCAGTTGAGCACCTCCAAGAATATCCTCGGCCAAGCCACCCAGATGTACAACCAGGAGGTGAAAACCTACCAAACCGCGTTGGGCAACATCGACCTGCTCAAGAACAAAGCCCAGGCGTGGCTCAACTCTTTCACGCGGCTCAGCAGCACCGACTTCTTCGCCGGTCGCGCGGCGCCCATTCAGAGCTTCACCAACAACGTCAACTACTGGGCCAACCAGATGGCGTACGGCCCGCGGGACGTGACTTCGATGGAACAGCGCTGGGAGACCGCCTTGACCCGGGTCAGCAACGGGACGGCCACCGACTGGGAACAGCGGATGGCGCTGGGGGGCTACGATTCAAGGATCATCGACAATGCCAATGCCTCGCGCAGTTACGGCAGCAATGTTCTGGCCCAATCCCAGTCCGTCCTCGATGACGCGCAGGACGGCACACTCATTGAGCAAGCCGGGGCTCAGAACGCGCTGTTGTACGAGCAAACCGCCTTGCTGGACAAAATGAAGAACGACGTCAACGACGCCAATGTGGCCGAAGCCGCGCAACGGGAGCAACAGCTGAAGAAACAGCGGGACCAGGAGGCCCTCCGCAAGGCCCTGTCCAACATTCCGGTGGATTAAGACCATGAAGAGAGTTATCGCAATATGCTGCTGGGTGCTTTTGCCGGGCGCGGGCCTGGCGCAAAACAACCCGAGCCCGGTCTTCAACCAAACAGCGCCGGACGCCCAGGAGATGCTGGCCCCGATCGCCGGCTGCCGGGCGCAACTCGGCCAGCAGCCGGCGCTGGCCACGGTCATCTCCTCTTCGCAAGCCCAGCAGATATTCGAGGCCCAGGTGGGAAACATGCAGCTGACCGACATCCCCCTGATCAGCATCGCCGCCTACGCCTTGTGGGCCTATGTGGGGCCGCCCTGGGCCAATATTCCGTGCTGGCCGACCACGACCGGCTGCATCGACAACCCGCTTTACAACACGATCACTGCGCAACTGGTCCGCGGGCTCGAAGGGAGCGGCGGCACGGTTTCCCCCGGCAGCCAGCAGGCCGAGAACATCCTCAAAAACCTGGAGCAGCAGGAGGAGGCCATCACGGACATCCAGGACCTGGAAACCAAAACGGCGGACCTGCAGACCCAACAGGCGGAATACGAAGAGGCTTATGGGGACAGCTCCTACCGCGTCCGGCTGGACAAGACGGATCCTGGCGCGCCCCGTTTGCCCACGCTCCGCGGCCGCCTGGATCCGCTCACGCAAGCAGCGATGTCGAGCGCGGACCAAGCCCGCCAGAACTCGCGCGACATCCGGCTGCAAAACCAGCTGTTCTACGCCGCGCTAACCAACGACGGGACCCTGCTGGACCGCGCCAGCCTGAGCAGCGCCCAGGAGGCAGGCAAGACCCGGGCGCTGAACGAGACGCGCGAAGTGATCAACAACCGGCAGACGCTGCGGGACGCGCAGCGGAACCAAGCGGCCCGGCAGGAATACGATCAGGAAAAAATCGACCGGGCCCGCAACAACATACCCCAGCAGTAGCCCGTGAAGCGGTTGGCAGCCATCTTGTTTGCGGCGGTCCTGTGTGGCCCCCCGGCGTTCGCCTCCACTTTGCAGGCCAACGACCAGGGCATCACGCCCGAGCTGGCCAACGAAGTGGCCCAGATCATCCGGGGGGAATACCAGATGAACACCCCCACGGACGACCAGTTCGCCCTCGACCCGAACCGCGACTACACCACCCTGGAGGGCCTGCTGGGGAGCGACCCCAACAACGAATTCGGCTCGTCCCAGCGGCTGATGGTGAATTCCTTGTTCGCGTTCGGCGCTTCCATGGACAATGCCTCGTTGTCGTCGATCAAGAACATGTTCAGCGGCGTGCCCCTGCTCAAGGACATCGATATCAACAACACCAACCCCAAAGTCGGACTCCTGTCCGGGTACGTCATCGTTCCGGTCCTGGTCCGGGTGTTTGCCACCATGGACATCTACATCACCAACTTTTTTGGCGGGGCGATGTACTATGTCCTGTTTCTGCTGCTCATCATCATGATGGGGGCCGCCCTCCTCCGCCAGCTCCACGAAGGGCGGCTGGATTACGCGTCCTGGCTCGGCAAAGTCGTCTTTGCCGTCCTGTGCATGCTTAACGCCAATGTGCTGTGCAACTATGTGCTGGCGGTCGCGATCGGCATTGCCGCCTGCATCAACGGGGCCATCGTCAACGGAATGGTCAGCCAGGACGGCTTGAACGATTGGTACCTGAAAGTCTATGGGCCCCAGCTGACGCGCAATTGCTACGCCATCATCACCGGGCCCGAAAAAGCGGCACTGGCCACCGCCTTCTCCGAGCAGCGGGACATGTACAACATTTCGCGCTACATCCTGTTTGAAAACGGCAGCCAAACCGCCACCACGCTGGCCAAGTACCTGGGCGGCTCCGAAGGTTACAACTCCACTGCGGGAGGGACAGACCCGCAGATCAACGGCACCTCCCTGAAAGAGGCCGCCTCCATGTATTGCCTGATGACCGTTTACAACGTGGGGATGCAAAACCTGGAGGCCCACCGCAACATGGGCATGGACGACGTGGACGCCAACGAAGCCGCTTTCAAGCTGGCGATTGCCCAGATCTATTACAATAACGATGGGCTCACCGCCGGAGACCAATCCCAGATTGATGCGGCGGCTGACGCCTTGACCATCCCTGGAGGGACAACCACTTGGGCTTACCTCGCCAACAACACTCTGGACCCGCAGGCCGCGCAATGGAGCTCCTGGTACCAACAACCGGCCGTGCTGCAGCTGGCCACAGTGGCGCAGGTGGCCGGCGGACGCAGTCCAACCGGAACGGGCAGTTCGCTTTGGTCCACCATCACGAGCTGGATCGGAAAAGCCGGCGCCGCGGTTTACAACGTCGTTTCCTGGCTCCCGGCCAAAGTGGCCACCTTCCTCACCCAAGGCGCGCTGCAAGCCTTGCTCCTGGGCGGGATGTTGATCTGGATGATGCTGGGCATTGCGCTGTGCAAGCTGGGCGTGATCCTGGTGGTCATGACCAGCCCCTTCATCATGCTGCCAAACACGTCGAAAATCTTCTGGAGCGCCGTCAAGACCATGATCTACCCCTCCATCTACCCGGCGATGCTGATCGTCATCATGCAGATGCTGGGCGCGCTGACTTCGTGGATCGGCACCATCGCCGGCCTGACCGGCGGGATGGCGCTGATTCTAGGCCAGCTCCCGCTTCTCTTCGGGCTGGTGACCATCATCGCCCTGCCCAAGATCGTCAAGGTCATGCTCGGCGGCGGCAACCTTTTCATGGCGCAAATGAATGTCGCCAAGGGAGTCGCCCTGCTGGCGGCAGCCGCAGCTAGCGGCGGCATCGCCGCCGTCGGGCTGGGCGGCGCAGCCGCGGCGGGCGCTGCTGCCAAAGGAGCCGGGGCGGCCGCGACGGCAGCCGGCGGGTCAGGTGGCGGCGGAGCAGCCGGCGGCGCACCCCCGGTCATGGGTGGTGGAGGAGCGGTTCCGTCCGGCCCCAAGGAACGCGCCCTGGTCGGCGCCGCCCGGAGCGTGGGAAGGGTTTTTGGGGTAACCGACCGAAAATCCGCCGGGAAAGCCGCCCTGTGGGGCGCGATCGGGGGAGCGCCTGGGCTGGCCGTATTTGCCGCCCGAAGCGCGCTCCAGCAGCGCCAGCAGCGCAAACAAGCCAACGCCAATGAAACGTAAAGGGTTCACCCTGGTTGAGATGGTCCTGATATTGACGGTCGTCTTTATCCTCGCCGCGATTGGTGCCTGGAAAGTGGCCGGCCTCAGGGACGAAGCCAACGGTGTGGCCCAGGACGACGCCCTGGCAACCGTCCTGCGGATGCAACAACTGGCGGATATGGAGGGGCTGCAGGAAACCGCCACCGACACCCTGGGCCGCATCCTGGAGCTGCAGAGCGATCTCGCGGCCAAAGGCCACTATTACTATCAGATCAACCCGACGAACCTCGCCGAGAGGGTAATCTACGATCCCGTAGCGCAGCAATGGAGCACCCCATGAGAGAAGTGATGGTGGCCCTAATGAACTGGTTCGCCCGCCCGTTTCCCTCCACCAACGCGGTGGTCCTGAGCATCTTCGCGAGCCTGCTGTTTCTGGCGGGGGTGGCCGTTGCCTGGCACCCCGCCATCACCGAGCTCTTCGACGTGCTTCAGGCGCCCAAGTTGCGGATCGCTTTGCGCATCCTGGCGTTCGTTTTCTTCTCCTGCTACTGCACCCTGGGGTCCCTCTGCCGCATCCTCATCCAATTTTTCCCGGAAAAGTTCGGGCAGGATCAAGGGCACATCTAGGATCGTCAGGGAATTATCTTTGAACTCATTAATGGGCTGAGGCGGAAAAACACGGCTCGAGCGACCTACAATGGTAGAAACGGGCCTTGCGCTGAAGCGGAAGGCTCTGAACACAAACGCAAAACAAGAACGAGACGAACATGAAAACTTTGATGCCTAAACTTCTAATCGGGCTGTGCGCCCTGATACTCCTGGCCAGCCCCCACCTGGCTCTGGCCCAAACGCAAGGCGGGCTGACCGTCGACAATTTCAACGACGCGGCCAACGAAAGCTCCGGCTTAACCAGCACGCTTTACTCGGTGACGCATTACGCCCTCTACATCTTTTATTTGCTGGGGGTGATATTTATGGGCGTGGCCGCCATAAAATTCAAAGGCGGCGACATGGAAGCCATGGGCAAGAACCTCGGCGGCTCCGTTATGCTGTTCTTGGTCCCGAAAATTGTCGAAACCATAATTACCTGGGCAGCCAAGTAGAACAATTGGTTGCCATGCGAAGGTCCGGCAGATCGTAGACCTGCTGGCGTTCCGATTGGTTTCTGGCCTCAACAATCTGGCGGGCCTCCTCCTCGTCGGTCGTGTGCAGGCTGGTGGGCTTGCCCTTGTGGTTGTCCACGCAGTAGAAGGCCCCGCCGCGCAGTCCGAACCGCCACGCGGGCTTGGGACCGCACATAGGCATCTGGAGAAGAAGCGTGACTTTTGTGTTTTATACCCTCCCTGCTGGGCGTATCATCAGGGCATGGCTGAGATCACGAAACTCAAACGGCTGGCTGAGCTCAGCGAAAAGGCGCTGCGCGATACTGTGTTGGCCCCGCTTCTTGCCCGTATGGGATATAAGGGTGTAACGGTCTACCATGGCCCCCAGGAGCGAGGAAAAGACATCGTCTGTTATAGAGAGGACGAGTTGGGCGAACGGGAATATCAAGCGGTCGTTGCAAAAGCAGTGGACCTCAGTGGCTCGGTGTCCTCCGCTGACGGTTTACCAGACGTGCTACACCAAGTAGAGCAGTGCTTCAACGTGCCGTACGAGGAACTCTTTGGGGTCACCAGGGTGTCTATGCACCGGGTATGGGTCGTCACATCGAAGAAAATCATCTCCGGGGCCCAAGAATCAATTTTCGAGAAACTGCGGAAGACCAACCTGGATAAAGTCACCCACTTTATATCGGGTGAGCGGTTACTGGAGCTCATCGACCAATACTATCCTGCTTTTTGGGACGTTGCCCTGGAGCCGGTGGACATCGTCCGAGAGCAGAAAGGTCGACTGCTACATTTTTGCCGGCAACTGCTCGTGGGCTTCGGCGGGAACGAGCGGGGCATCGACGAAACCCTGAATCAAGTAGTTCATGGGTACTCGGTCCCACCTGTAGTGGTCCCCGCCACGCGGGAACTCACTAGCCTGAGCCCGTATAAGGTCGAAGTCGATACGATTTCGGAACCGTTTTCGCATGGCTTTGGGGTGTACGCTTGTGGCTCCGTTCGGAATGCGTTCTTCAAAACTCGGGAGAGTCTGTACAACGCGATGCGCGATTTAGAGGAGGTGATCTGGCATTATGAGGATGTGATGAAGAAGACGGACCCAAAAGAGTTCGTGCGGGAATTCAACAAGAGCTTGGGAAAGGACCACCCGTTTGACCGCGCAACTTGGGGTTCAGCTGGGGACGCAGTATCATGGATTGGCTATCTCGAGCAGGGCATCGACGAGCTGGAGGACCTGAAGGCTCGGCTGAAAGAGGCGAACAAATTGGAGTGGGCCACCGCTCTGGTAGATTCCGTTTCAAAGCTCGAACCCGATATCACGTCATTCCTGGAGCACCTTGAAAAAGAGAATATCCCCCTTTACTGGAGAATCGAAGGGGAAAACTCCGCCACGCCCTCTGTGAGGCTGTTCCTCAATGAACCTCCCAAAGACAAGCAGACTACTTTTAAGACCAACCACACAAAGGCGGTCTCGGAGAGAAGCCGCTGGGGAGGCTCTCAAAAGAGGCGGGCCACCGCGAGAGATGTAATGGAAGCAGTCCAGATGGAGCTTTGGTACCACTTCAACAAGCTGGTGCCCCCGAAGGATGGAAGAACCTGGCCGCCGGGAACACTCTCCAGATAAGCGACGAATAGAGGCGTCTCCGGGTTTAGCGGAAAGATCACGCCGGAATTGGAGCAGCACATGCTGAATTTGCATCGGAGGGATCCGAGGGCGATGGCGAGATCGCGGGAGGATCAAAGCGGCGCGGCGGGTGCACCGTGGTGACGATAGACCCGGCGTCACGTCGAGGCCCTGAAGACTTATAATGCCGCGAGCCCATGGCAACTCGCCAGTCTTGCGCGCCTGCAGCCGTAAGCAGCGCCCGCACTCAGACCAATAGACTGCGCACTGGAGCGAAGTCCTTCTCCCACGCCATGCTCCAAATACTTTCAGAAGCGGGTTGCAGGGCGGGCTGCGTCATCGAGAAATCGTTTGTGAAAGGCAACGTCTCTTGAGCCTCGATCCTCCACGAGCTCGTAACGCCGACGCACAGCACACGAAGCCAAAAAATGTGGACAGTGCGGCCGGACCATGAGGTGAGCCGCCGGTTGGAAAGGTGGGTAGGGCAAGCTGCTGTTCAGGCCGACAAAAGAGGGCTGACGAACGCGGACTACAATTTCGTGATGCTCTAGGCCTGCCCCTCAATGCCCAGGCTGTCGCCAGCGGGTTGACTCTGGAATAACCACATGGTTCCACAGGGTTCCCAAAGGCCCAGTTGACACTTGCCGGACTTTCGGCGGTCCCCTTAACTACTTCAATGAGCGAAAGGGCCGTCAACCTGTTCCTGTATGTGGAAAACGACACCGTCAAAGAGCTTGGTGTCGTCGCACATGAGTTGGAGGGCAGCGACGACCAAATTATCGCGGCTCTGAAGAGCCGAGTTGATCCAGATTTCACCAAGGCGCCGCGTTATCCCGTTCCCGTCGCCAATATCAAGACTTGGCTCGGGATTGCGGCGACGCAGGGCCTGCCCCTGGAGGCATACTGGTACCTCGCGCGAACGGGGAAGCCCCTTCATATTTTTGCGGAACCCTTGGAGGTCGTTAAGGCCCCGCAGAACCCGATATTTTGCATCACGATCATCGTGGACGGGAAGCCGCAGACCGAGGACTTGGTTCGCGCTGATCCGGAGTCTCCTCAGGTGGTGCTTTCGAAGCAATTTGGTGGCCTCGTAAGCAGGGTCGATTATCTGTCCGCGTACCTCACGCCGGCTGGCTTGAATGTCGACGATCTGCTCGGAGACGACTTTATCCAGGCCATCAAGCTTCTTTACGAGCACCGGTATTACGTTTCGGCGATGAAGCTCCTCATGTCCTTCGTTGATTCAGCGGCCTATCTGGACCTCGGGGATGTCGCGGGGAACTTTGTGACGTGGCTTTCCAAATATGCGGTCCTCACTGCGGTCGGCGTGACCCCGGATGAGTTGTGGGAGCTCAGGAATTCCCTTGTGCACATGACGAACCCGCACTCCCGAAAAGTATTGGCGGGCAAGACACCTCCACTTTCTTTCCATTTCGATCCCACTGCCCAGAAAGTTCGCGTCGATGGGGGTAGCGGGACGAAAATGTTCTCTTTCGAGGCCCTTTATAACGCGGTCATCGAAGCGGTGGGCCCCTGGACGAAAACCTACTCTGGAAACCTCGCGAAGCAGTTGGAGTTCATTCAGCGATACGACACGGTTCTGTCGGAAGGGCGCATTGGAAAATTCAGGGCGAAGCGGGGGACAACCTGAGAATTGCGGCCGTGCCCCAGCCGTCCCCGGAACCAAAACGGTCCGAGCAACTTGCCTCCCGCGCCTGTTCGTGGTATTAATACGTGACCCGATGGTCACCGGCTTTGCCGGGTGGCGCTGCCAAAACGGCATCGAGCCCGGCGATAGAGAAAGGAGTGCCGATGAATACCATCGCGGTGATCATTGCACTGCTCGCGTTAATCGTCGCCATAGCCCAACTTTGGGTTTCCCTGCGCGATTCAAATAAGAAGTGAGTTGGTGCACGGGGCTATAGTCATTGTAATCGCATTTGCGGTATTGCACAGCATGGTACGGAGCCCCACGATCGCCGAATGACCGCTCCTTTCGAAAAAGGCCCTCCAGAACGTGGAGGGCCTTCTTTTGGGGGTCGGGCTTGGCCATATGCCGAGGGTTTAGTATCCCTCGGGAGTGGCTGACGAAAAGAATTCAGGACAATCCGGGCATTCCGGTGGCGGGCAGAACTGGCTGTTTGGGCTGGACAAGCTGACTTGGTCCAGCACTACGAGAGGAAGGCAAGAGGCCGATAGCAGCCTCCTCGGCTCAGGCTTGGGGTTTCTAACCACCGCCCTCCTGCTCGATCGCCCCGAAACGACTGTGATTATTCCAAAAGACAATGAAACTGGCTAGGGGTGAGGGCCTTCAATCCGCCGAACGGTTGGGATGGGCAGTCCCTGAGAGCAGTTCCGCGAACCGGAGCCGCGGCAGTTATCATCCGTTCCGTTTCGTGGTGCGGCTGCGCCAAGACATGCACGAACGGCTTGAGCAGCATCCGGGCGGGATCTCGAGCTCTCGGGATTACGGCCTAGTTGATGCCTTCTCGACCTACTTCCATGAGACCCTGCATTGGTGGCAGCACATCGGTAGCACAACGGGGTTACTCCTCTCCCTGTCTCCCCCCACACGGTGCCACATCAACTACCCGCACCTTCAATTCGCGCTGCAGAACGTCGGCCCACAAAAGCCGGTTAAGTGTCTAACCCAAGGCCCTTCGGGGAGGTATGGCACCGAGGTTGAGGCTTGCCTCAACCGGATCGTGAACAACTGGTACGACCTGGAGTTCAACCGCCGCATCCTGATGAATCCTATGGTCCTGTCGGACGTATTGGGGAGCCCTTACTTCGAATCGCAGGGGCATTCTATCATTATCGGGCTGGCGAACCTGCTCTTGCTGCTCGGGGCCACGTTTGACCCCGACCATGGGTGCGTCCCTCACCCGAAGGCCTGGGAGGACCCTGCTGCCGACTTGCGCGGCCGGCGCGTGGACGGGTATTGCTACGGCTCGACGGTCCGCACCACAGACATCGGAGCTTATCAGATATTCGAGGGGCAGGCCCGATTCAGCCAGTTGCAGTATCTCCACCTCGCAACGACGCCCAGCCTCTCGTGGAACGAGTTTCGGAGCCTGGGCATGCTCGGCGGGGTTTACGTCGAAGCATTCGAGAAGTTTCTGCGACTCACGGGCTGGGGGTGGCCTGCGACCCCGGTTTCCGCAGAGGTATTACTCTTTCTCCTCGTTTGCGACCTGGCCCTAAATCCGAGCGATGGCTACCCGTTCGACATACGGCATTTTGAATCGCTCATAGAGTCAGTGGATCCGGGTATACGGTTCTCCTGGTTCTGCACCCAAATAGCGCAGCAACCGACCTTGCGGGGTGCCGTCGAAAAATGCGACGCGAACGGGTATCTGGAGGTCGCCACGGCCCTGTGCAAGTCGATCGCCTGCGAGACGCCGGCGGTAATCGCCAGTGAGCTGATGAGGTGGGTGTCGCGGACCCCCGGCTTTGCCGAACTTCTGGAGCAGGAGAGCTCCTTCAGTTTTTCAGACGAGAACCTGCCGCTCAGGGTGTGCTTTGCGAAGCACCTCCGATTCGCAGAGCAGCGGGTTCGCAGGCCGGAGTTCTTTTGCTGGCCGGCGATGTATCTCGTCGAGCACAAGGGGGCCGACGTCAACCTGCAGGAATCGCTCGGGATCTTTAACAAGCACCAGCCGCCGTTTCTGGTCCATCCCAACGGCGAGATTCGCCCGGCGCTCTACCAGGGGGCTTCAGAAAAGAACCTCTACGATACGTTCAACTCCTTCTACTACTGGGTCCTGCTGTATGACCTGATCAGGCAGTGGATTATCGAGGATGGGCCCTACAACCTCGATTTCACCTGGATGCACCCCCTCTATACTGCTGAATTCTGCAGACCATGGGCTGGCCGCGGCTTCAAAGAGCATTTTGGGGTCGGGCTGGAAGATTTCAATCTTGGCTCGTCCTGAGTTTGTCCGCACCCCATTCTACCCCTGAGCGCCGCAGTGCGCGACCAGGGACCTAGAAGCGGAGCACCCGCGCTTCCTTGGCATCGAGGTTGAGGGCCAGTAGGCCGCTCATCTGATTGCGCAGGAAAGCTTTGTTACGCTTGTGGGTGAAGATGGATGGCTGGCGGTAAGTCCCGGCGGCAGAACCTCGGGAAACTGTAGACGTTCCGTCCCAGGTCAGTCCGGAACTACAGAAACAGCGGAGAATGAACGACTTACGTGTGCGTGCTGCTCTTGACGCAGCCTCCCAACGCTTCCCGTGCGGACGGAGTTAAATAAAGCCGTTCTGGTTAGTAGTTATCGATGGACCGCAATGAGGCGGTTCACTGAAAAATAACGACACAGAACGGAGAGATATGAAAATCATTAAGAATACAGTTGAATAAGCAGCGCCTGACGCTGCCAAGCCGTTGGTCATACATCACCGCTCAATCTATGGCGTGGGGCCAAACAAGAGACTGGTTCCCGTTGGAACTGGGTTGCTCCTCGGGGTTGGTGCGCACCGCTTTCTCATTACCGCCGCGCACGTTCTGGACGCGAACGAGGCCGGGGAGACGGATTATTGCGACCTCGCCACTTACGGGCAGGGAGAGACGGTCGTTCTCAATGGGGAGTCCTTCCGGACGGCGGTCCCGAAAGGAAAGACGCGCTTCGCGAACCGGTTAGACATCGGGTTCCTCCGGCTGGACGATGCGTCGGCAAAGCAGATCGGCGAGGACAGGTTCCTGTCTCCCGCCAATTGCGACCTGGATGACACGGGGCGGAAACATGCGCTGTATGGGGCGCTGGGGTATCCGGCATGTCTGAAGGCGGTCTTGGTTCTGGCGGTTGGCGCTGGCTCGACCTTGGCGGGCCTAACGCTGATGGATGATGGGGTTGCCTGTTGGCCAACTTGGGATATGCCGCTCGGCATCTCGGCCATATTCCGGCTCCTGCAAACGCACCCGAGGATGCCCCATCTGACAAACAGCGTTTACCGGTCTCAACCTTACCCAGTCGGGGAATACTCTCAGTTCTGGAAGTGGCCGATAAGAACGAACCTGTAGTGCGACCTTGGTGAACCTGCAGAGACAATTCAAGGCCACGGTGACAGACCTCTCGCTACTCCTCTTTTGTGGTTTCGTCCGGGGGGATGGCGAGGCCAAACGTTGATCTTGGGCTCTCCCAGTTGCGCTTGGCATACGGCTGTTTGGACGCATTGCCTTCTCCTGACGCCTCCAATTCTGCGAGGAGGGCGGGAAGGAATTTGGCGATCTGCCAGGGGGTGGTGCACTCGGAATAAAGGCCGGCTTTCTGCATGGCCTCCGCGAGCTTTCGACCGTCACCGACGAGGTCCGAGTGTTGCCGGATGAATTGCAGCCTCGCCTCCCGTGCCTGTTTGCTCGTCATCCGGGATAACGGCGTCCATTGGAATAATCCCAGCAGTTCAGCTTTTCCTTCGTCGGTGAACAAGTCGATGGGATCACCAGGTACAACCTTCCGCAGCTCCGCGCAGAACAGCACCCGGGCAAAGCCCTCTTTTGGCTGATACCATTTTCCTCGGCCCAGCGTTCCGTTCGGCAGCGGGCGGAAGTCCACGGCGGCGGTGTCGACGATGAGGCGCCGCTCTGGTCCTCCCCGGTCCTGCGGCGGGAACCAGTCGATGTCTACGAGCAGGCGCTGGCTGTAGGACTCCACGTGGTTCACCTCGAAGCCGAGCTTGGTGGCGGCTGGGGTGAGCGGTCGGCGTGGCGGGAGCATGCCTTCTGAGAATTCCACCATGTCGCGCAGGTCGGTGAACACGGCGAAGATGCTGCGGGGCATTTGGAAACTCTCATAGAGCCCGACCAGCAGCGATTCGAGCGGAATGAACATCCCGTTCTGCGTCTGTGCGGCGAAAATCGAGCGGTAGCTGAACTCGCATGGCAGGTCGGCTTCGTGGACGAGGATGTCGGTCAGCTTGCACAGATGCGGATTCCAGCGGCTGGCCTTGCGGTAAAGGGGGGCCTGATAGGAACCGTCGGCGCCCGCCATCTCAATCGAGACGCCCAGCGGCACCACCTCGGGATCCGGTGCCGGGGGTGGACTGGCGGGCACGAACAAGGGGCCAATGGTGATCGAGTTCATCTCTTCCTCAGCCGGCTGAGGTTTCGCGGTCTATGACTTCGTTTACGGATCCGGGTAAAGATCGCTCTGGGATCTGATTGTCTCGTAGGATTGGCGCAAGCGTTCATGATCCTCTTTGCAGACCCACTGCACCAGGTTCTCCAGATTGCCCCGGTAGTCCCAATCATGTGTGAATATGGCGCCATATTCGTCCCATATCGCGATCGTCTGGCCGGTTTCGCCGTTGCTGAGGGGCGTTTTGGTTTGGTAATGCAGATAGATTCTTGAGGCGAAGGACCTGTAAAACTTTAGGGTCTCTTTCACTTCCGGCAGCTTGAGCGACTCCGGGCTTCGGAGGAAAATGACGTATTCCGCATCCAACTGCCCGGCCCGCACGGCTTCGACAAACCTGTGTTGCAATCCTTTTGGACCGAACTTGAGGAGGTTCTTTCTCGCTTCCAGATTCAACAGCCGGGCGAAGACCTGGACCTTTTTCGTATGGTTGCCCGTGCTTACAAAATCAAAGAAACGGTTGAAATAGGCCGCCGTGTCGAGGCGCAACGGGATTTGGCCTTGCTCGATTCTTCGTAGCGCGCCGAGGTGCCTGGCATATTCTTCCCTGGCCGCTTCCTTTTGCTGCCCACTCCGGAGCTTGCTTACGAATTGAGTCGGGGAGAAACGCTGAAGTTCTTCGCTTACCCGTGCCGCGTTCCAGAGCGTTGGGATCGGCGGTTTACCTTGGAGGAAGTTCCGGATGGGCGTCGGGATCGGGGCCTGAAACACGCTTTCGAGGCACTGGCGATAATCTTCGGAGAAGGCGATCTGACACGCGCAAATGCGCTGAAGGTTCCTCGTCACCGTGGGCTCACTGTTGGTCACCCCGAATTCATCAAACAGCTTTTTTGAAAGGATTGCGGCGAATTGCTTTTTGGAGATTTTATTTATCCGCTTCTCTCTGCGGATGAATTCCCGCAGCAGCCTTCCCAGCATCTTTGTGAGGTTCTTTTCGGTGGTGTGGCGTTTGCAGGTCGGGGGTGTCATACGCGCTTAGTGGCTCCTCCAGTTTCGTGTTCGCGGCTCTTGTCGCATTTCAATTAGAAAAATGTCGTTATTTTGCGCGCTTTGCCGTCTATACGAAAACACCGAAAAGCAGCAGGCTCTCGATACCAGGCGGGCGTGCGCATCGTGAAGCGCCCGAACTCTGGGTGGTCAGAAAGACGCTCAACTCGTCCACCGCGGCGGGGCGCCAGCAACGACAGACAGATACCAAAACGTAGAATGTTATGCAAACCAGAGAGTGGGCTGGTCCGCCCGTCGCAATTCGGACCAAGGTCGAGCCGGTCTCCGGATTTCCGGAATGGCTCCCGAACGAGAGATTGGAAGAGCAGAGGATCATTCGCACGATCCAGGGGGTGTACGAGCTCTACGGCTTCGTACCGATAGAGACTCCGGCGGTTGAGCGGCTCGACGTGCTCACCGCCAAGGGCGGGATGCAGCGGCAGATCTTCAGCCTGGGGCGCCCGCAGGAGGACGATTCCAACCAGGGGCTGGGATTGCACTTCGACCTGACCGTTCCTCTGGCCCGCTACGTCGTCCAGCACGCGCCGAAACTGTCATTCCCCTTCCGGCGCTATCAGATCCAGAAGGTCTGGAGGGGTGAGCGGTCGCAAAAGGGGCGTTTCAGGGAATTCTACCAGTGCGACGTCGACATCATCGGCCGGGGCGCCCTGGACCTGATCCACGATGCTGAGATCCCGTGCGTCATTAACGCGACTTTCGAGGCTCTGGGAATCCCGGATTTTGAAATCCACGTGTCGAACAGAAGAATATTTGGCGCGGTCCTGGCCGCCTTCGGCATCCCGGAGAGGCAGGATGGGGGATTGAACGACCGGTTTATTTCCGCGTTACGGGCCATCGACAAGACTCATCGTGATGGGGTCGAGCAAACGCGCGAGGCCTTGGCCGGAATCGGCTTGGCGGCGGAAGCCATCCAAAGTGTGGTTGATCTCATCCAGTGCAGGGACTTGCCAGCGGCGGAGTTGCTGCTGTCATCCATCGGTGCGGATCAGGCCGGGCTCCGCGAGTTGAAATCGGTGATGGTCGGGGCCAAGGCGCTGGGGATGCCCGGGGAGCGGCTCGTGGTCGACTTTCGTATCGCGCGCGGCCTGGACTATTACACCGGGACGACCTATGAGAGTTACATCAAAGGCAAAGAAAGCTGGGGCAGCATCTGCTCCGGGGGGCGATTCGATGATCTGGCGTCGTATTTCACCAGCCAGAAATATCCAGGGGTGGGCATTTCGATTGGTCTGACGCGCCTTTTCGAGCTGCTGCTCCAGTCGGAGCTGCTGGACGTGAGCCGGCAGACGCCGGCCTTGGTGCTCGTGACGATGCAGGACCGGGAGCGCTACATGGAGGATTACCTGGGATTGGCCAAGACGCTGCGCGCCGAGGGCATCCCGACGGAGGTTTATCTCGACCCCCATCCCTTGCGCGAACAGATCGGCTATACCGCCGCGAAGAACATTCCGCTGGCGGTCATCGCCGGGGGCGCGGAATTTTCGGAAAACCTGGTCCGCGTTCGGGACCTGAGGTTGAAAAGCGAGGAAATCGTTACGGACGCGGAGTTCGTTCCCCACGTTAGAAGAAAGCTGGGAATGGATTGATCTCCCCGGTGCTGAAGATTTTGATGGTGGCATTAGCTCAGCCTGGTTAGAGCCCCAGATTGTGGATCTGGTTGTCGCGGGTTCAAATCCCGTATGCCACCCCATCTCCTCCTGCTCGCCAATTTTCCTCCAGTCCCGGGGAACGGCGTGAAGCCGAAGCTGTTCATTCACGAGCGTTGCGCTCGGCTCGTGGAATGTCTGCCGGCGCTCCAGCATGATCCGAATCGGCCGGAAGATGTGCTGAAGGTGGACTGCGACCAAGATGGCGTCGGGGGTGACGATGCGGCGGACTGCCTTAGGTATTTGGTCGCGACGAAGTCGCGGACGTTGTCACAGAGGAAGTTGAGGGGGCTGTAATTTGCGGGGAGATCCTGTTGCTGGATCGCTCCGTGCCCCGGGGGCCTGCAATGGGCGACCGGCTGAAAGTGTTCGTCTGCCGGGATTTACCAAAGCCCGACGCCTACGAAGGCCGAAGTTGGAGATCCACCTTTGCTGGCCGGGCGATCTGCCCTCAGCTGGTCAGCGAGTTCGCGGTTTCCCTGCCCGCCACACTCGCAAGGAAAAGCCACGCCCGTTCTCGAAGGGTTCGACGGCCGCAGTAACTTCAAGGACCGGATACCGCACGGTCGCCAACGCGCAGCTTTTATAGGTTTGCGCGAACAGTTCCGTCTCGACCATACCCGTCCAGTCCGCCAGCGACAGAAACTTCATCGGCTCGCCGGTGATCTGGTGATGCGTTCGTTGTTCGACCACCAGCCCGCACGTCACCACCGTTTCGCCGACATGTTCGCCCAACCGCGCGACCGGGCAATAGGTGTCCCAAGCCACGTCGGCAAATAGTTCGAGGGGATGCCCGCTCACGGCATAGCCGAATAATTCCGTCTCGGCTTCGAGCCGTTCGCGTCGCGTCGGCTCGCGCAACGGCACGCCGGGGAATCGCTCGAGTGAGGGCGGTGGCAACAGCCAGCCTTGCCCGGACTCCCGGTTGCTTCCGAACGTGCGCTGCAAATACTGAGTCTCCCAGAATTGTTGCGTGCGCGTTGGCCCGAACTCATCGAAGCCTCCGGCACGGATCATCGCTTCCATTTCCTCCGGCAAGGGCTTCACTCGCAGATGAAAGTCGGCCAGGGAAGCAAACGGGCCTCGCGCACGCTCGGCGAGCAGCCGCTGGATTGTGTGGTCCGTGAGCCCCTTGGTGCGGGTCAGCGGAACCCGAATCGCGTTGCCCTGAACCGTGAACTTCGGTCCTGCTTCGTTGACCGTCGGCGGCAGGAATGTCAGTCCGAGCCGGTGGCTTTCCAGCACATAAACGAGCGGATCGTAGAAACCCTTGCCGTTGGTCAGCACGGCGGCCATGAACTCCGCCGGGTAATTGTGCTTCAGCCACGCGGCTTGATACGCTTCCACGCCGTAAGCCGTCGAGTGAGCCTTGCAGAAGGCATAACCGGCAAAACCAGCCACCAGCCCCCAAACCTCCGCAATCTTTGCGTCGTCGTGTCCGCGCGCCTTGGCGGAAGCGAAGAACTCCTCCCGAATCTCCTCTATGACTGCGCGCTTCTGTTTGTTCAACGCCCGGCGCAATACGTCCGCGCGTCCGGGCGGCAAGCCGGCGAATGCTTCGCCGATTTGCAGAATGTGTTCCTCATAGACCACCAGCCCAAACGTGTCGCGCAATACGGGTTCAAGCGATGGATGCGGATAGGTGACCGGTTCCAGTCCCTGATACCGTCGGGTGAACGCGAGCTTCTTGCCTTCGTTGGCTGCTCCCGGTCGTATGACGCTCACGATGGCAATCAGGGTGTCAATGTCGCGCACGTTGCATTGGCGGCACAGGCCCGTCATCGCCGGGCTTTCAATGTGATGCACGGCCCGCGCCCCGCCGCTGCCGATCATTTCCCACACCTGCGGGTCTTGCCAGGGTTCAAGCGCGCCCAGGTCCACCGTGACGCCGCGTTGCGCCAGCGCTGCCTTCACGTCGCGCATGGCGGCCAGTCCCCCTTGCGCGAGCACGTCAGTTTTCACCAGGCCGATGACCTCCACGGCGTCCATGTCGAAATGCGTGGTGGGATAGCCCTTGTTGGAAATGAACGTCGGCGTCAGTTCGTGCATGGGCTGGCGCGACAGCACGACCCCGCACGGGTGCATCTTTGGATTCCGCGGAAAGCCGTCGAGGAACTCCGCCACGTCGAGCGCGGTTTTGAACGGCTCTTCATTCAACGGCAGGTCGCGGTTTTCGGGGCTGGCTGCGAGCAGCTCGCGCAACTTGGCTCCGCCGCTCGGTGTATGCTCGTCCGGCACCCAACCGCCGCCAAAGCTCCACGGAAAATGTTCCGTGAACCGGCGCACTTCGCGTTCGGGCACGCCCAACACCTTCGCCACGTCCGCGAAGGCGCTCCGGGCCTGGAAAGTCGAGAACCCGCCCACCACCGCGCAGTGTTCGCGCGTGTATTTGGCAAAGATCAAATCCACCACGTCGTCTTTGCGGTCGTGGGGAAAATCCACATCAATATCCGGCAACTTGTTCAACGCCATGCGCTCCTGATTCAGAAAGCGCCGAAAGTAGAGGCCAAAGCGGACGGGGCAGACATCAGAAATGCCGAGGCAATAGCACACGAGCGAATCCGCCGCGCTGCCGCGGGTGATCCACCCGATACCGCGCGCGCGGCAATCCTGCAGGATGTTCCACACCACGAGAAAGTATTCTTCGTAGCCGACGGCGGTGATGATACGCAATTCCTGTTCGACTTGAGGGCGCATGGTAGCCGCACGTTCGCGGTAGCGCCGCCGCAGCCCGTCGAAGACGAGTTGGTGGAGAAATGCGCGCGGCGTTGAACCATCCGGCGGGTCGAACGCGGGAAACTGCGGTTTGCCGAACGGCATTTCAAAATCGCAGCGGTCGGCGATTTCCAGCGAGTTCGCCAGCCATTCGGGATGCGCCTGGCACGCCGCAGCCATTTCCGTCGGGGTGCGGAAATGGAGGCGTCTGTCCATTCGTTTCTCCGGGTGTTGTTCCCGCAGCAAGGTCAACGTGCGGATGGATTGCAGGATGTCATATTTCATCCGGTCGCCCGGCAGCGCGTAATGAACCGCCGGACATGCCACCACCGGAAAGCGATTCGCACCCGGTTGCTTCGTCGCCATCTGGTAGAACCGACCTGGAAACAGTTCCGCGATCCGTGCGTCGGGACTGACCGCAATCAGCCCTTCCGTAAAAGCCTCCAGCGTTTTAACCGTCGTCGGCCGCCGTTGCTGCGTTGCCACCGCGCCCTCTTCATTTTCGGCTCCAACTTCCGCCTTCTGGAAGAGCAACCGATTCAAGTTGTGATAGCCGCGCGCGGATTCGACGTAGAGCAGCAAGGGGCGGTCGTTCACCCGCAATTCCGTTCCGAAAATCGGTTTGATGCCCGCGCGTTGAGCCGCTTGTGCGAACTCCACCGCGCCGTGTAAGTTGCCGATGTCGGTCAAGGCAATGGCCGGAAGATCGTATTGTTTGGCGCAGTTAACGATGGCCGCGGGCGAAAGCGTCGAATCGAGAAACGTGTAGTAACTGCGAACGCGCAACGGAACGCACGTCGCCGCTTTGGCTGGCGTGCTCCGGGGCGTCCCGATGCGCACACTGATCTGGAGTTGGCCTCGCGTCCGCTCATTCACGATGTCCCGGGGCGCGCCACGCAACCTCAAATCGTGTCCGCGCAAAACCACGGACCAGCCTTTGTTGCGCCGCAGTTCATCCATGACCACGGCCAGGCGTTCGCGTGCTTCATGGTTCTTCGCGGCCGTTTCCAGCGGCAGTTCGCTGCGAAACACGCCGTCATACACGTTCGACAATTTCAGCGACACCATCCGCAGACTCACGCGCCGCTGCCACGCCTGGCGCAGCAGTTCCCGCAATCGCCCATAGATGTCCGTCTCCAAATCCGTGGGCTCGCGCAGGCTTTCGGCTCGCTGGTTTTCGTCACGGTCGTTGTAACGCACCTTCACCGTCAGCGTCCGCACGCTCCGGCCCTCCTCGCGCACCGTCGCAAACAATCGGTCGGCCATTCGCCGCAGCACGGCCTCCACATATTCTTCGTCGGTCACGTCCTCATCGAACGTTTCCTGCTGGCTGAAAGATTTCTGCGGTTCGCTCGCGGGAATCAACGGACGCTCATCAATGCCGTTGGCGAACTGTCGCAGGACGGGGGCCTGGCCGCCGAGCAGCAACGAAAGCAAATCCACGGGCGTCGCGGCGATCTGCCCGATGTCGGCCAGTCCCGCCGCATTCAGGCGCGCGGAGGTTTTCGGCCCGATGCCCGGCAGCCACTTGTTGGGCAAGGGATGAAGAAACTGCTTCTCACCTCCACCCGGCACGTTTTGGAAGGCGGCAGGCTTGTGCAGCTTGGAGGCAATCTGACTGACCAGCTTGTTGGAGGCGATGCCTTCGCTGACGGTGATCTTGAGCGATTGGCCGATCGCCTTGCAAATCGTCAGCGCGATTTCGACGGCGGGCTTTTTGTGGTTGGCCGTCAGGTCGAAATAGCCTTCGTCAATCGAAGTCTGCTCCACTTCCGGCGTGAAATCGTAGGCGTAGCCGAACATCCAGTTGGAAAACTGCTCGTATCGTTCGTAATCGCCCGGCAGGACGATGAGCTTGGGACAAAGCTTTCGCGCCCGGGCCGTCGGCATCGGCGTGTAGATGCCGAACCTCCGGGCCTCATACGAGGCCGAGGCGATGATGCCCCGACTTTCACCGCCGACGGCCAGGGGTTTGCCCCGCAGCCGCGTGTCGGCCGCCTGCTCAACGGACGCGAAGAAGGCATCCGCGTCGAGATGGACAATCGTGCGCGACATGAGCACTCATCGAATCCATGATTTCCAAGCGTGCGAAAGGACCGCTTTGACAAATTGGCCGACCTCGGGTTGCTCCGATGCGCGCGGTCCGGCGACGTTCAGCACAACGATGCCATGTTCTCTGAGAAATGCGTTGAGCCGGGTCGCCGTTTCATGGATGCCCGCCGAGGAAACGAGCTGAAGCAAGGGCTTTCCAATCTCCTTTGCAAATTCGGCCGCCGCCTTGGTTCCGCCCGTCAACTCCGCGCCTTCGGAGAAGATCACCGTGCCCCCGGAATCACGGACGTTCCGGCGCGTTCGGATCGAATAGTTGTTGCTGCCAGTTTCCCGGAGTTGAAATTGGGGGGGAATGACACCGTCCTCCGCCTGGCGGCCTTTCGGGCACCAGCCACCGTGCGGAACGCCATGGGTCAGCGCCCATTCCAAGGCCGCCCGATCCACACCGGTTTGACCTCCCGCGACTATTTTCAGCGCCCGCTTCATTCCGATGCCTTCCTGATGAGCGCCTTGAACACGCCCTGAATCATCAACTCCTGCGCGGGGATGAGATCGGGATACTTCGGGTTCTCGGCTCTCAAGTAGGGTTTGCCGCCTTTTAAGACAAACGTTTTGAGCGTGCTTTCACCATCGATGAGCGCAGCAACGACCTGGCCGTTGTGCGGCTCCGGGCCGTGCTCCAGGACGACCACATCCCCGGCGAGGATATGCCGGCCCATCATCGAATCGCCCGTTACGCGCAACGCGAACGAATTGCGCGAAGGTTTGAAACCGATGCTTTGGATGTCCACCGACACACAACCCTCGGCCTCCGGTTCACGGGCCTGCGGCAATCCTGCCGGAATCGAGCCGAACAGGGGAATGTCCACGATGCGGCCCCGCAACTTCGCCAGCGGGGAAATGACCCGCAACGACCGCGCTTTGCCGGGTGCGGTCACCAGGACCCCCTTCTTTCGCAAAAGTCTGACGTGCTCCGTCACGGAGTTGAGGCTGCGGAATCCAAACTGGTCGGCAATTTCCCGAAAGGTCGGGGTGGCGCCCTCCGTCCGTTGCCATTTCTGGATGAAATCGAGAATTTGCTGCTGTTTTCGCGTCAATCCACTCATACTGTATATCAATACAGTATCATGCGTGCGCTCGCGGTCAATCCTGAACACGGCGGGGTCAATCCCCGGTGGGACTGGCATCGTCAGCGGAGTCGCCCTAAAGATAGGGCCGGCATGGGCCAGTTGCTCCTGATTCCCGATCCGCGACCACTTGACCAGCGGCTGGGCCGGAAATTCTTTCGGCAGGCACCGCGACGCCCCGGGGTGTACCTGATGAAAGACGCCCGGAACAACGTGCTCTACGTCGGCAACCGCCTAAAGTAACATTCATCCCGCCAGCTTCACGTGCTCCTGCCCTTGCGCTCCTTGTCCCTCATATTCTCGGCCTGAGTGCCAGTCCATAAATGGGTAGTACCTTAATTTGGTTCTGGCGGCCCCTTTACAGCCGGGGGGGTGGCACGAAAATACGCCTGTGCAAGTACAAAGCTCATTTCATAGGGGGTTGGTCAACATTTGTGGCGACAATCAAATACGGAAGGCCCGCATTCGCAAACTCGGAACGATTGGTGTCAATTTGGAAGAGCTTGTGTGTGTTGTTCACAACAAGATCAAACCCGCCTGCTGCAATTTTAGAGCCTTGCGGCAGGAAATATACCTCCATTCGCAGAAGCCGTACGTCGTCTATCGCTTTAACTGGTGTTTCCATCCCGTTAAACGCCCTGAAATTAAAGGAACGAAAGCGGATTCCATACTCGCGGCTGTTGCTGGCATTGGGGTTCCCAATTAAAACCAAGAAGTCGTTATGGGTGAAACTGTCAGCGTTCAAGGAGTCAAGCGGTGCTGCCGTTGTGTCGTTGTTCCACAAGGATATACTGGCAACGTTCCCGTGCATGTCCCTGTTGGGCAGGTCGTTAAAATCGGTTCCCATAACGATCAAAATGGCCGTGGCGGACATGCCGGAAATGGGCGCGTTGCCTGGGTCTATTTTTGCAACATTGTTGCTGGTTTGCATGATGTTCGTTTCCACCCCCAGCAGTTTCGCCTCAAGTGCTAAGTTTTTGGCTTGGAGGTCCGCAACCTCCTTCAAAGAATGTGGCACTACGACCAATTCTAATGCGACGCCAACAACAACAAGAATTACAGCCCGTGTTTCTTGTCGATGTTTTTTGGCCTCAAGTGCTGGCAGGTCTGGTTGGGGTACAGGAAGTTTCTGTGCAAGTAGCCAAAGCTCTTCACCAACACCGATCAGCACAAGGATTGGTCCCAAAATGTTAAGCCAATCCCAAATTGAAAAGGATGACAAAATGGAGGCTGCGAACAGACACCTTAAAAATGCCAAATTCATTGAGGTTTATTCGTGCATCGTTAGCGGGCTGTTTTTAATCTTTGTGTTCGCGGTGTCTATCAAATTCGTCCCATAAATGCGTTGGCTTGACGCAGCAGGGATCGCCGCCTCCCGGGCAGTTGTGCAACACATTCAACAGTCATCGCTCACTTGATGATGTTGCTTTTTAGCAAGTCTTCAAGTTTTGGGGCTGGTATAGATGGCGGCATTTCCGGTTTCGGCTTGAACGCTGCCGCGCGTCGCTTCCCCTCCTCGATTTCTTCCGGCGAGAGCCGGGCTGCGAGTGCCGGCAGGTTCACCTGCGCTTGCGGGTCTTTCTGAGCGAACGCAAGCGCTAACCATTTGTAACCTTCAAGCAAATTCGTTTGGCCACCGATTCCGTGGGCTAACGCGTAGCCATAGCCATTTTCCGCGCCCGGCTGCCCTTGATTGGCCGCTCGCAAAAACCACTTCACCGCTTCAGATTCGTTGTAAGCGACGTCTCGCCCTTTGATGTAAGTGATGCCAAGATCATATTGCGCGGAGGCATCCCCCTTTTCCGCTGCATCGATGAGCCACTTCATCGCCATTTCCATGCTCTTCGGCAGACCATGCATTCCTTCGCGATAGCAACGCCCCAGCTCGGCTTGAGCCGCAGGCCACCCTGCCACGGCGGCCTTCTGACACCAATCGAGTTCCTGTAATTCATCCTTTGCGGTCCCGGTTCCAAGCCGGCAGAATATGGACATTTGATACAGCGCGCTCGGAACACCAGCCTCCGCCGCCATTTGAAATGCCTTGAAAGCTTCGCTGTCATTTTTCTCCGTTCCGACTCCGTTGACGTAGAGGCTGCCCAACTGGGCGCATGCCAATGGGTGTCGCTGTTGGGAAGCTTCTTTAAGCCAGTAAACTGCCGCTTCCGGGCGGCGCTCGCCACCGAATCCATTGAGACACATCAATCCCAGCTTGAACTGAGCCTCCGAATGCCCCTGCTCCGCCGCCTTTTCAAACCACTTTCGGGCCTCGCTGCGGTTTGCCCGTAGCCCGTGGTATCCGAGCAGTATTTCGGCCCAAAGATACTGGCCCTTGTCTGAACCGGTCAGCGCCGCCCTTTGTGCGTATGCTGCCGCAGTTTGTAGCTCTCGCGGTGTATTCTTACCGCTCAGGAATAGGACAGAAAGCGTGATGAGCGCTCTGGGATTGTCCTGTTCAGCGGCCTTCACGAGCCAGCGGGTGGCGAGCTTGCCGTCCTTCGGCACCACCGACCCCTCCAGGTACAGCCAGCCTAACTCGACTTGGGCCGGAGGATATCCCTGTTCCGCCGCCTTGGTCAGCCAGGCCAGGCCTAGCGCTGTATTTCTTTCCACAGGCTTTTGCCCATACAAATAGGCTTGTGCTACCACCCATTGCGGCAGAACCGATCCGTGGTTCGCAGCTTTCAGGTCCCACTCAAAAGAAAGCTGGTCGTCTCTTGGGACAGCACGTCCCTTGACGTATTCGAGCGCGATATTCGCCATTGCTTCGGGATTCTCAAGTTCGGCTGCGACATGGTACAAAAGCATTCCTTCCTTCAGGTCTTGCGGAACTCCCACCCCATTGATGTAACAGTAACCCAGTGCATTGATCGCACGCGGATCTTTCACCAGCGCCGCTCGCCGGAGCCACATTACGCCCTCGGAAGCATTGGTTGCCAACCCGTATTTACCGCTGACCAGTGCTAATCCCAAATCACACTGCGCGAGCGGCAGTCCGTTGCTGGCCGCGCGCGCAGCCCAGTACCAGCCTTGCGCCAGATTTGTCGCCGTCCCAATGCCCTCTCGCAGCATTGCGCCATAGCAGCTCTGGCTTTTCGGGTCTCCGCTTTCAGCCGCTTTCTTTGACCAACTGAGTGCCGCTTCACGATTCGTTATTCCCCACTGCCCGGAGCCATACACGGACACCAAGGCTCGTTGCGAATCCCATAATCCACGCGATGCGGCTCGTTCAAACCAACGGATTGCTTCATCACGATTGGTGGCAACACCCCGACCCTGCAATAGCGCGTTTCCCAGATTGTGCATCGAGGGGAGGTGCTCCTTGTTGGCAGCCTGCTGATACAGCAGGAACGCCTGCTGATAATCTTGTTTAACACCTTGGCCGTAAGCGTAGCTCATTGCCAGATTGTATAGGCCCTCCGGTTCGCCTTGATCAGCGGCCTCCCGATACCACCGGACCGCTTCCACCATATTTGACGACACGCCAAAGCCTCGCTCGGCCATCAATCCCATAAAAGCTTCCGCGGGGGCCAGACCCTGTTGGGCAGCTTTACGACACCACCTTGCCGCCGCAATCGGATCAAGCGGCAGGCCTCGTCCTGTCGCATAATCCAGGGCGAGATGGAACTGAGCAGTGGCGTCGCCGCCCTCTGCTGTCTCTCGCTCGTGTGACAATTGAGCCTGTCGTATCTCATTTGTATTTGCGAGGGACTGGTGGCTGGTCGCGGCGTTGTGAAATCGGGTCTCTGCATCAACAGCTTCCTGTATCGTGGGAAAAAGATGAGAATCAATGCTTTTCGGGAGGTCAGCGAAAACGGTAAGCGGGCTAAGTATCCACAAAAGAGAAACACAAAGCCGCTTTCCACGGCGCCGCATTATTCTTTGCAGATTCTGGGAAATCGTGAGGTGCCTGTTGTCTGACATGGGGTTTCCAGCGGTGCCGTATAGTCTGACATTTCCCATTTGGTTTCTTGGCCACGACCAGCGTGGGCCGTTTTCGTGATACTCTTCCCCCGCCACAGGCTTGCAAGCCCTTTTTTCAGTTTTGTTAGTCCCTGCCCGGTTTTTCCTTAACGCAGAGCACCACCGGATTTTTGGTGTAAAACGCGACCGCGGATTCAACGTCATTAACGAGGCATCGCACCCTGATTAGTGAAGAGTTGTTGTTCCCGGCAGTTGCGGTCACGTCCCCGGCCACCGCTGCCCGAAGCTGTTTCCGTTGAGCACTCTAACAATTCAGGCCGGTTATCCCCCGTCAGGTGCAGGTCAGCACAACGGAAGACACGGGCTTTGTTTCCGCGCCTCCCTGGGCCGGCCCTTAATTGCTCCCCGGTACGCAAAGCAGAGCAAGCAGTTGGCCGCCAAACCACAAAAAAACATGAGTCGCAAGCAAGCGGTCAAAGTCGTGACCAATAACCTGCCGCGGATGCTGGCTCTCCTGACCGGAACACGCGCCCGCGATTGGAAAGCTCAAGACGGGCCTGATTCGGGTTGCGGGACAGATTACTATTATGGGCACCGCCAGGGAAACGAGGCTTACATCAATGTTGACCAGGGGCACTTTACGATCAGTGTGGCGGGCGAGACCCTCTTCACGGGCGACCCCGCCGAGGACCCGCGACTGAAGCGTTGCGTCTCGGAAGGCTAGCGAGAAGGAGTTTCAGGAATTCCGCGTCCAGGGAGGCAAAAGCGGGGGCCGCAGCCATATAATGGGTTGGATATGCTGCAATATGAGCGGATGAACCGGCTGTCGGGGGTGTGCCTCGATGAAGAGATCCCCATCACGTGGGTCGACAACCACGTCATCATCGCGCAGGACCTGTCGCTGGCCGTCGGTTTGCGGGTGCAGTACCCCGACACCCTGTTTGTCTCGAGCGAGCAGGCCGACGAGTTGCACAACACCTTCAGCAGCATGCTCAACCAGATGGCGGTCATGGGCGACGGCGAAGCGCGCCTGCAATTTCTGACCATTTGCCATAACCAGTACGACCAGCTACTGGACGATTACCTGCTGACGATGCCCCAAGGCAATCCGCTGCTCGCGCAGTTCAAGCGGGACCTCGGGCGGCATTACCGGGAAAAGGCCGTTGCGAATCAGCTCCGCCGCTATTCCTCTTATCTCTTTATCGGCATCGAGCCGATCGTTGAGTACTCGGCAAGAATCAAGCGGCATCGCAAGCTGAGCCCCCGGGAACACTGGGCCCGGCGCGTATCGAATTTCCTTCGCGACACGTTCGAGTTGTCGATGGACGAGGCCGCGAATATGACGGAGGAGGAGTGGAACACGGCTGTCAACGTGCTGTCCAAGCAGGTGCAGCAAGCCCAGGCGATTTTGAAAGCGGCCGGGATCCGGGCCGCGCTCATGCCTTCGGACGAAATCCTGGAGACGCTTTATTGGTGGTACAATCCCAAGTCCTACGCGCTGGGCACGCGGCCGCCCCCTTACGATCCGGTCGAACCCAAACCGGCGACCTCGTATTTCGTTCACAGCCAGTTGGAGGTGAACCCCAAGCAGGGCTGGATCCAGATGGACGGGCTGTACCGGCGTATCGTGTTCCTGCACGAGCCGCCCACCCAGCTGCAATTCGGCATGCTGCTGCCCCAAATGCTGGCTCCGGGCTTGGTCTCCGGCGCGTTCTGTGTCGAAGCGCGCAGCAGCGACACGGCCAAGCGGCTGCGCAAGCTCAAGAACCGCCGCCTGCAGGTGCTGGGGCGCGTTGGCAAGCAACCCGAACTGCGGCGGACCCTGGAGGAAATCGAAGCGGAGATTGACGAACTGGCCACCGGCCGGGACCGGCCCTGGGTCGCGTCGCACTCCATCCATCTCTGGGCAACCGATCTGGACATCGTGAATAATCTGGTGCTGGAACAGCGCCAGTTTGGCCAGCAGAACGAAGGGATGACGTGGATCCACGAAACCACGCCCGTTTTCCCCTACTTCCTCAAGACCACGCCCGGCTACCTGAGCGACAAGGACCGCTACCGGGACCATGCCTATTCATCGAGCCAACTGTCCACCCTGCTGCCGGCGCTGTATTTGCCGGATGGGTCGGAAGCAAAGCCCGCCTGCCTGTTCAGCACGCGCTACGGCACGCTTTACAACCTCGATCCCCATGACCAGGTGAACTTGAATAACTACAACATGATGATAGCGGGCTCGTCTGGTTCGGGAAAATCCGTCGCCACGAACCTGATTCTGTTGCAGAAAATGGCCAACGGCGCGCGCTGCGTCGGCATCGACATCGGCGGATCCTACTACAAGCTTTGCCACGTTCTGGGCGGCAACTATCTCACGATGGACCTGGACAGCGACCGCAACCGCATGAACTTCCTCTACGCGCCGCCGGGCACCATCCCAGGCGAGGAAGAGATCATCCAAAACGCGCTTCTGGTCGAGCGCATGGTCATCGAAAACGATCGCGATCAGCTCACCAAGGAGGACCGGATGCTGCTGACCGAGTGCATCCGCCAGGCGTATCAAGCCAAGGTCGGCCGCGGCGAGGAAGTCATCCTCAGCGACGTGCAGAAGATCCTGGCCAACCAGACCTCCGCCAACGCCAAGTCGCTCGGCAACCGGCTGCGCATCTGGTGCAAAGGGGGCAGTTACGGGAACCTTTTCGACGGCAGCAGCATGGTGACCGCCCGGAATCCCTTCACGGTGTTTGATTTCACGCGCCGCAAAGACGACCGCGACGTCGGGCCGGTAGCCATGATGGTCGCGATCCGGTTCGCGCAGACGATGACCCGCGAGTTTGCCGCGCAGGACAAAATGTTCTTCATCGACGAAGGCTGGAACCTGATGTCCTCGCCGATCTGCGCGCAATTCCTGGAGGAGGCGGCGCGCACCTACCGCAAATACGGCATCGCCATCATGTTCATCTCCCAGGGCATCACCGAATGGGGATCGCTAAAGAACAGCGAGGCCATCCGCGACTCGATCAGCACGTTCTTCCTCTTCAAATTGTCGGCCAACGTGGCCGAGCAGACCGTCCGCTACATTCAAGGGCACGAGGGCGATCTGCTGGCGCTGCGCAGCCTCGTCACCGAGCCCGGTCAATACTCCCAATGTTACATGATCCAGAAGCGCGCGCAGGGCACGCGCCGCATGATCCTGGAGCTGACCATGCCGCCGCTGCTTTACGCGACCACCACCACGCGACCGGCGGACAAGCTGGAGTTTGAGAAACTGCTCGGCTCCGGCATGACGCTCACCGACGCGCTCATCGAGTTCGCCAAGCGTTATCCCAAAGGCGTCAAGGGCTAGGAGTCCCGGGTGAAGATCATAGCCTACAACCGCAAGATCAACGCGCCGCTCCGCTTCCTCTATTACCTGGAGGTGTTCGATCTGTTCGTCATCACCGTCCTGGGCTTTCTCGCGCCGCTGGGCATGTCCACGTTCCTGCCGGTGGACATTCCCACCTGGCACATGCTGCTCTGGCTGGTCGGGCTGACCTTCACCCTCATCATCATCAAAATCGGCCGCGCGCCGGGATTCATCCAGCATCGGCTGGCGCAACTGTTGCGCCCGAAGTCCTACCACCCCGGCAAACGGCGGCTGCCGCATTTTCTGCTCAACCCGGCGGTGTACCAGGGCGAAGTTGAGGCGGCCCGGCATCCGGAACATCCGTTCACTCCGGCCGAGCTTCAGCAGATTCAGAACAACTCGCGCCGCCTGCGGCAGGCGCGCCGCGAAGCCGACCTGCTGGCTTGAGGCGGGGGCGCGGGCAAATCTGACCAAACACTTTTCCGTGAGCGATTACCCGTCACACGGGGAAGGCGGCGCCTCCTGCGTGGTGGAGCACGACAAACCAGACGGCCAGCTCAGGTTGTTTGCAGCCGAACGGGCGCCTTTTCCCGAGCGGCAATACCAGCGATTGATGGGCGGCGGAGCGCCCTTTGAGGAATTCAAAGGCTCCCGGGGCGGCAAAAAGACGGCGCCGGAGAAGGAATACTGGTTCCCCTTTCATTGCCCGCCGGATTGGAATGGCGTCCTCATCGTCGGTTATCACCCGTCTTTCCCTGAGATGCGGAGGATGGAGAAACAACCCGGCGAGTTCGTGGGCGTGCTGACGGGCGAGGCCTACACGCTCCTGGCCGCTCATATCCTGCAGAAAATCGGCTTAAGCTGGAGCCGCTGCCGGCACGCGAATCTGGTGCCCTGGTACATACCGCCCAAGACGCGCGTCGCCGCCGGCGAAGAGCGATACGGTTTTCAATTCATCGAACGGCTGATCCGGGACCAGAAACCCCAGCTCGTCATCAGTTTCGGGGCCCATATCGTCCCGCATCTGGCGAAGCACCTGGAAAACGCCACTGTCACGGAGCTCCAGGGACAGCTCATAGCGCTCGAGCATTATCAGACGCACCTGATCTGCGCGACCCAGCCGGGGAACCTGCTCAGCAAAGCCGAGTGGATCAAAAGCTGGGAGCGGACCCTGCGCGGCGCCCTGATGAACTGGTTTAACCAGAACCAGGCCAGCCGGCCCGAGCCTCCCTGTTTTTGCCTCGACCACCCGGAAGACCTCCGGCGGCACCTGCAGGAGATCCAGGATGACCACGAGGAGGTGGTTTGCCTCGACACCGAGTTTGTCGGCCATGACCTCACCGATTACCGAATCCTCGAAATTATCCTGGCCACCCGCAGCCGCACGCTCAACATCCGCGTCCACGAGGGGCGCCACGAGCCTGTGCTGCGCAACCCCTACGACCTGCCCGCCGACAAGGGGGCGGTCTACATTTTTCCCAATGAAGCGGAATTCAGGCAATGGACGCCGCCCCCGCACAGCTTCCATGCCTACATCGACGACGTGCGCTGGGTGTTCCAGGGCAGCCAGCAGGAGCTGACCGGCATTCTGAACCAGTATCTGCGCCGGCCCGAGATCAAGCTCGTGGGACACGCGCTCAAGGTGGACGCGATCCAGTTGATCCTCCTGGGCGTCGACTTGCGCAACCAATTGCACCTGTGCACCTACGATCTGGCCAAGGTGCTCGATGAGGGCCAGCCCCAAGGGCTGGATGACCTCATCAAGGTTTACCTCGGCAAGGAAGACCACAAAGCGGAGTTGGCTCGCTACCGGGCGGCCCGGGGCATCACCGAGGGCAGTTACGGCCTGGTGCCGCCCGAAATCCGCCTGCCTTACGGCTGCAAAGACGGCCGCCGCACCTTCGAACTCGTGCCGGTGATGCTGGCGGACATGAAACAGCAGGACGAAGACCTCAAGCGCAAGGAACCGGACGCCTACGCCAAGGGGTGGACTTTGGAGAACGCCTACTTCAACGTGAAGCGCAAGCAGATGGGGGCGCTGATCGAGATGGAGCTGGTCGGGCACCCTTTCAGTCTCAAACGCCTTGCCGAGAACATCGAGTGGTACGACTCACGGCTGGAAAGGTTGCTGGCCGAAACGGTCGCTTACATCAAAACCCGCGTCACGACGCCGGAAGTTAACCCCGGCTCTGCCGCGCAACTCCGCCAGATCCTGTTCAACCAGCCGCCGGAGGGCATCGGACTGTGCCCGATGTACACCACCGAAAAACCGGTGCGCGAATGGCCCCGGGCCGTCAAAGAGCTGCTCTTCAAGGCCGCCCAGGAGCCGCTGCTTAAGCCGGGCGCGAAGTTGGTGGAAGCCGACAAAAAAAAGGGGCAGGCCTTGCTGGATTTCATTCACCAGCGGCGCGGCAGCGCCACATTGGATCTCAATGATCCCGGGCTCCGGAAGCTGCTTGGCAGCACGGAGTGCCCGATGCCGCTGGAGATTCCCGCGCGGGACTACCCGGTCCTGACCGCATCCACCAACCAGGAGACACTGGAGATGCTGGCCGCCAGCGACCCCCTTTGCGAGAAATTGAACGACTGCCGCTCGATCGCCACCCTGGCCAACAACTATTGCCGCAAGGACGGCCCTTGGGGCGCGAGCCGGGTGAAGGAATACCTCGAGTCGTTGGAGGAGGGGAGCGACGCCGATCGCGACCAGCTCGAACTGTTCGGCGCCGGCGAGGTTGAGGCCAAGAAGACACCCGACCCGAAACTGGTGGGGAAGCGTCAGAAAGCCATGTCCATGGCCGTGAATCGGGACCAAGCCATCCTCTACACGACCTACTGGGGTTCTTTGGAAACGCACCGGCTGCGCACCTCGCCCAACGTCAGCGCGGTGCCCAAGGGCGAAGCGGATTATGTGTCCAAGATCATCGGCGAAGCCCCGCCGCACAGCATCCGTGGAATGGAAATGGCGCCGCGCGGATGGTTCATGGTGGAGTTGGATTACTCGGCCGCTGAAGTGCAGCGATTGGCCCAGGTCTCCGGGGACCCGAACATGACCGCGATCATGGACGATCCCAAGGGGGACCCGCACGCTTCTTTGGCGCGCGCCAAGGACCCGGAACGCCTGGGCGATCTGAGCGACGCCCAAATCAAGGAGCACCACAAGTCGGAACGGGATGAGGCCAAGCCCTTTACCTTTGGCATCCCCTACCAGCGCGGAAACGAGGCCATGGCGCGCAGCCTCAATCGCGAAGCCGTCCGCGCGAAGAAGCCGGCCACGCACACCGCCGAGAGCGTCGCGCACATCAAGGACGCCTACCGCAGCCTGTACCGCGTGGCCTGGGATTATCTGGAAAACCAAATGAATCGCGTCATCCCGCAGGAAACCGGTTTCGCGGGACAAACCTACTTCACCGCTAGGGGCGTTTTCGGCTATCAGGTCAGTCCCGCCGGCTTTCGCCGCCGCTTCCTGGATCCGGCTCTGGTCCGCATCATCCTGAACCAGGACAACCGCGGGGATAGCGAGCTGTTGCGGACCCTGAAGGACATGCGCCGCGAAGCTTCCAACTGGCAGATCCAGCACGGCGTGGCCGTCTACATCATGGAAGCCTGCGCCAACTGGGTGGAATTCCGCCGCCGCAACCCGAACGTCCCGATCGTGCTCATCGATATTTTGCACGACGCCCAGCGTTACCTGGTCCACTGGTCCGTGCTGAGCCTCGCCCAAGAGCTGCTCCCGCGCATCATGCTGGACATCCCCTCGAACCAGCGGCCCAAGCTGCGGGCCGAGATGAGGATCACCCGCGAGTGGAATGGCCCGGAGGTCCAGGAATTCGTCCCGCACCCCGACCAGCCGGACATTGAGATCCCGGGCCTCAAATACCTGGGGCTGGAAAGCTGGAACCGCGTGAAGCCGTGATCAGCCCAGGGCGAGGCCGGCTGGGGGTGGCCCGCGCGGCGTTGGCGGCGCCGGCTGGGGAGCAGCAGGCGCCTCCGCCCGCCAAACAGAGACACGCTCACCCTGGCGAAGAAGATGAATACGATCCGGTCCGATCTCGACCCAGGCCAGCTTTTCTCTCGCCTCGAGCGCGCCGGGCAGGTTGAGCCAACGAACCACACCCGAAGGGACAGGGACCTGCATCATGCGCCAGACGCCTCCCACCCGGCGGAGGCCCAAAACCTCCCCGTCGCTCAGGCGGCCCCACAACGCGCAGAGACCTGCGCTGGCCTGGACATCCTGCGGGATCGCCTCCTCGCGCAGAGAACGGTTGGCCAGCCGGTCGAAAAACGCATGCATCCGCGCCAAATGAGGAGAGAAGAGCCCGTCACCCACGAGCCCCCACACGGGCAGACCGGTCACGCGGCCCGGAAATTCAGCAATCTCAACCATGACCTCACCGCTTGCGATTCTGGGCGGCGCAGGGACAGGGCTCATTCCTTCCAACTTTCGTTAGTAGTTCTTTGATACCCCATTTTAGTGCGGGGGGCGGCGGGATTGCGAAAAAATCCGATGAACGGCAGTCTGCCCCGATAACGCGTCAGGAGCCTGAAGTCTCTATCAGCCGTCGCTATCCAAGTGCCGCAGCCCGTTAAGCGGGCTGGGGCAACCTCGCCGCCCGCCACCAAACTTCCTGGACCTTCCACCGCGCCCCGCCGGGGCGGATACCCTTCAACAACCTTATAATGTTATGGGGCATGACGGCTCGCGAAAAGGGCCCCATCGAACGTGAACCGGAATGAGAGCATGGACCAAATAGAACGACTGCTGGGGCTTTATAAAGGGGCCCAAACGGAGGCCGAGAAGCAGATCCTGCTGGAGACCGTCCGGATCAGCAGCCCGGGCGATTGCTCACGCTTGGAGGAGATGATATTCCGGGACCAAGTGCGGGGGATGACCTTTGAGCAGCTGGTGCAGCGGATTGCCAGCCATCGCCGGATCACCCTCCAACAAGCTGGCGATCTTTTGGAAGACAGCGTTGTCGAAAACCTGCTCGGCCGAGCCAGGCTCAAGGTTGAGAAATCTGCGACCCCAGCGCCCGACCCGGAGTCAGGGCGGCCTCCCGGAGTCACCGCCCCTGGCACCGGTCCGCCGCCGCCTGTTCCCGCAGCTGCGGGAACTGCTGCCGCCGCATCTCAGAACGGAGCCTCACCGGACAAAGCGGTCGAGGTCATCATCATCCAGGACCCCGGCGAACGGGAAGCCGTCCCAAAAGTGCTCGGCAATGTGAAGCCGGAAGGAAACCCGAACGGAGACTCAACCGCGCCGCCAGCCAGCACGTCATTGCGCCGGCTTCAACCCCGGGGCATTGGCGGATAAATGCCAAACTGACTCACGTCCAGAGAACCCCCCCAGCGCGACTGGCCCTTGAGAAGGGGCTGCTGCCCAAGATGAAGGTCAAAATTCCTGTCTATCAGAAAACGGCCATGGAACTGGAACGGTTCTTCGGGCCGGAAGGGGGGATCGTCACTCAATTTGGGGGCCGCGCCCGGTGGGGCCAGGCCGAAATGGCCCTGACTTTCAACAAGGCCATCCACCAGAAACAATCGATGTTGATCGAGGCGCCGACCGGGACAGGCAAGACGCTGGCCTACCTCATCCCGATCGCGTTGTATCTGCGCACCCAGCCCAAGCAGCGATTTGTTATCGCCGTCGCCACCAAACACCTGCAGGCCCAGATCGAACGGGACATGGAGAAGTTCTCGGAGGAGTTTCCCGAGCTCAAAGAGAGCGCCGTCCTCAAAGGCGCCAACAATTATCTCTGCCTGAACCGGCTCAAGCGGGCTGCCGTTCGGTCCCGCTACAGCAGCCAGGTGGAAGCGGAGCTGCGCCAATTGCTCAACGACTTCGAGCGGTTGGAGAAACTCCCGCACGGCTGGCGGGAGGAGCTGCCGATCAAGATTTCCGACGCCGCCTGGGCGCAGGCCAATGGCGAGGGCAACTGCTGCAAATCTCTGGGCGGCTGTTACCGGCGCCAGGCGCGCAAACTGGCGGAAAAGGCCAAGATCGTCGTCGTGAACACCGACCTGCTGGGCTACAACCTCAAGTATACCGGCCAACCCGCGCCGGCGGCAACCGACGCGGAGCCGCTGAAGCCGATCCTGATCCTGGACGAGGCCCACACCTTGTTGAGCCGGCTCACGGAGGTGGAAAGCGCCGATGTCTCGATCCGCACGCTGGAAGGGGCGGTTCACATGCTCGGCCGCGACACGTTCGACCGGCCGCATTTGCGGACGCGGCTGGAACTCGTTTCGCAGCGGCTCCAACGCATCCGCCACGGGCTGGAGAAAGGGCCCGCGGGGCAGGAGATCGTCAAGCCCGACGCGCCGGCCGGCATTACGTGCCGCGAGTTGGTCTCCGCCATCCGCGAAATCAGGGGCCTGGCCGCCTGGCTGCGCAAGGAAGCGCCCAACGATGAAGTGGCCGCAGACTACCGCGAGGTGGAAAGCCGGCTGGGCTTTTCGGAGATAACCCTCAATTCGTACCTGGAAAACAAGTTGCCCCATTACGTGATGCTCCTCAACCGAACGCTGTCCCCCGGCGGAAAAGCCGCCCTGAACCTGGAGCTCAAGCCCTTTGATTTGGAGGACAGCCTGAATAAACTCTGGGGAAATTTCCAGCAGTGCACGTTGATTTCCGCCACCCTGGTGGGCACCTCCATCCCGGAAACCAAGAAGACCTTCAATGCTCCCAATTGGGGCACGGCAAATTTCCCGTCGCCGTTCGATTACCAGAAACAAATGCGTGTGTTTCTGCCTCCGCGCGGAAAGAGCGTCACCGATTCGCCGGCCATCGCTGAAGAAATCAAGCGCATCGCGAGCATAACGGATGGCCGCGTCCTGGCCCTGTTTACCAATTACCGGCAGCTGCAGGAAACCCAGTTGTTGGTGGAGGACTGGTGCGCGCGCGAGGGTTACCGGCTCCATGTGCAGGAACGGAACACCAGTCCGGAGGCGCTGGTGGAGAAGTACAACCGGGAGCCCCGGGCCATCATCTTAGGCAACCACGCGATGGGCATGGGCGTGGACCTCCGCATCCGCGCGCTGATCATCACCAAGATCCCGTTTGACCAGCAAACGCCCTACCGGGAGGCCCGGCAGAAATACCTCGAAGGCAAGAAGCTCAACCCGTTCCGGGATGACACGCTGCCCGAGACCGTGCGCCGCTGGAAACAGTGGTGGGGACGATTGATCCGTGAGGAGAACCAAAAGGGTCTCCTGGTCATGCTCGACCCCAAACTGCTCACGGCCAGCTACAGCAGCTATTTTCTCCGAAGCTTACCCGGCGGCATCAAAGCGACGCATTTGGACGATCCCGCTTATCCGTTGCCCACACCGGAGCAGTACGCGCGGTGGGCCAACGAGAACCCTCCACCGAAAGCGCTTGCAGTCGAAATGGCGATTGGATAGAATGAGGGCGCAACGCATGGACTTGATCTTCCAACCTGGTGCCTTTTGGCTGGTTATCGTTGAAAACCGGTGCATCGTGCTGCGTATCCATGCCACCTGCAACAAATGCCAGTTCCCTGGTGAAAGTGGGGAGCACTCCCTTGACCGTGTACAAGAGTGGCTCAGCCCCGTATGGACCGCAGCGATGCTCAGGTGCGTCCAGTGCCTGAAAAGGGCCGCGCAAAAACTGCAACCGGGCGTGCGACTCGAAATCTGCGATGAGTGCCGCAGCGCCGCGGGCGCACCTCGGCCCATGTCCTACTGGCTCGGATATCTCGAGGATCAGCCCGAAGTGCTTCAAGTCGTGGAGAACGGCGTCCGGCTGCCCGGCAAACAGGGAACCTATCCCTTGGCGCAGGTCCGGGAATGGCTGATGCCCGTCTGGGGTCCCGACATGGCCTATTGTCCGGGTTGCTGCCAAGCCAAGCCAAAGAAGGACATCGTCTTCTTTTTCCGCCGCTCGCCCAAGGGCGTTTGCAAGGACTGCAGCCAAAACTTCGACTTCGAAGACGCCGGCCGGAGCGCGGGCGCCTGAGAACCCCGGAATTTCCGCCAAACCCAATCTGCATGAAGGGAAAAAAGGCGGATTGGAGTCTGGAAGATTACCTCGGACGCAAACAGGGACTCATCGTGGCCGGCTGCGACGAAGTCGGGCGCGGGGCCTTCGCTTTCAGCCTGGTCGTGGCGAGCTGTGCTTACGCTCCCGGGGTCGAAATGCCCTACGAGATCCGGGACAGCAAAGCCTTGACGGCTGAAGAACGAGAGCGGTTGGTGGACGTCCTGACGCTCGAATTCGTCAGCCCAGGGCAGCTTCACCTGGCTTACGCGGAGGCCTCGGCGGCCGAAGTGGAATCAAGCAACCTGAACGAGCTGAACCTGCGGTTGTTCCAAGACGCCCTCCAGAAACTCCCTCGCTTCGATCGCGTGATCATCGATGGCAGCATTGCGGACAAGTCGTTTCCTTTTCCCGGGCTGTGCGCTCCGAAGGCCGACACGCGGAGCATCACCGTCGCCACCGCATCCATTTTCGCCAAGGTGCGCCGGGACCGGCAGATGCAGGAACTGCATGAGCAGTACCCGCAGTACGGTTTCAACGAGCACATGGGCTATGGCACGAAGGCCCATGTCGAGGCCATTCGCAGGTTCGGGCCGATTCCCGGGGTGCATCGCCGAAACTTTCTTCGCAATCTGAAGTGACACCCGTGCGGACGCTTGTGGTGGGGCAGGCGCCCCCAGCGCCACCGATTCTCAGGGCTTGGCCTTGACCGCAGGCCGCTCTGCGCCTCATTGCCTGTCGGACCCGTTCCGGCGCGCCTCGGAAAAGAGAACCTCTGCCAAACGGGTTGCTTTTCGCCCCGATACCCGGATTCGCAAGCTGGTTCGGAAAAAGCTCGGCCGCGCACGGTTCGCCTGGTGAAAGTCCTGCGCTTCCGCGCCGGCTTCCCGCAGACCGGTCGCAGCTCCCAGATTGCGGATGAACTTCAAATCTTCAGCGAAAAAGTCGGGCTTCACTTTCCGAAAGCCCGCCGCCAACAGCCTGGCGTGCCAATACAAACATTTCCTGAAGGCCCGTTCTTCGTAGCTCGCGGTTGGGCAATGGAAGCGGTCGCAGAACAAAATGTTGAACGGCTGCTGGAGCACGCCAAGAGAATGACATCGGCACCCGGCGTATTCCAGCCGATTGCACACGCCCTAATTCGGGGCCGGGCCAACAGCCCACCTAGCAGCTGCCCTTGATGACGAAACTTCGTTAAACAAAAGCAAATTGAATGCAAACCCCAATTGCCGTATTCTGCTTAAGTCGTTATGAATACAGCCAGACAGGCGCACAAATTTAAGGCCTTGAAACGCAAAGAACTGGCCAGGAAGCATGCCGCGGGAAGGGTGCGGATCGAGGATTTTACCTTGGCGAAAGCCAATAAAATTAAACACCAGCCACTGGATGTCAGCGGGGTCGAAGTGTTGGAACATGAAATTACCTTCGACAACTGAGAGCACTCAACCCGAGCGGTCCAAGAAGCGAATTTTTATCCCTTCTGATTTCGGGGAAATCATCCAAAAGCTTCCAGACGGATGCCCCTTGGTGGGGGGGCAGGCGGTGGCATGGTGGGCGCAGGAATATTGCCCCTCTGACAAGCCCATCACCAGCTGTGATATCGATTTCTGGGGTTTTGCGGATGATCTGAACACGCTTGCCCGAGCGCTGGGGCAAAAACCCATCCTGCCTCACAAGTATGAAATGACGATTTGGGTTGGTGGAATCCCGCTGAACCTCAAAGGGGAGAAGACGCTGGTTGAATTCGTAAACACCGTGCCAGGACTCGACGCCTTTAACCCCGAAAAAGTATCCGTCCGGCAATTGTTCAGCCCCGGCGCACAGCCGAAGAAGCTGCTGGTTCTCTCCCCCGTTTCACTTGTGTTAGCAAAACTCTATGCGCTGAGGGCGTTTGACCAAACCGACCGCCAAGACGAGATGCATCTCAAGGTCAGTCTGGTAACGGCCCATCTCTTTATTGACCAATTGTTGCGGGAGGCGAAGATCAAACAAGTGCTGTGGAATGTCGAACGGTTGATTGCCGGCAGCCAAAACAAACCGTACCAGCGGTTGGAGGCACGGCATGGATTTAAGATTCTGTCAGCTATCCCAATTCAACAGATTCGAGAAGCCGCCAGCGGGGATAACCTTCCTGAAGAAGACCGTAACCGCCTGCAGAACTTCCAAAAACTAAGGTGGCCGCAAGTAGAAGGGCGATCCCCCTTCGGCGGCAGCACCTGAGGTCGTTAGTAAACGTAGGCGCAACATTACTCTGGTAGACTCCCGCACGCGATGTTTCGCGTGTTGTGCCGTGTAACGGATAATGCCGAGGAAAGGGAGCGCATCATCAAAACTCCGGCACTCCGGCGAATCGCGCGTATTTCGCTTCCAGAACTCGGCATTATCCGAGATATTGGAGGATATATGTCAGCCAAAGACGATGTTGAAAGGGCTACCTTCGCTATCGGGCTCACGAGTATTCCGCTTCGGAAACTGGACGCAAAAAAAGAGGTCATCTCCAACGCCTCCGGTTGTTTAGTGGACTATTATGGACACCGTTTGTTATTAAGTGTGTCTCATAAGAGTCTGGCGGATGGAAATTGGGCCATTGAAGAGGGTTTTGACCGCGATAAGGGAACTCGGCTGCACCAGGTTGGCGGACTGAAGTACGTTGCGCGGGGGGATTGGGGTACCTTGAAACGCGACGCTATTGATTTTTCTTACGCCAGCGTGCCTTCCGATCTTGTCTCACTTTATCAGGAAATTGATGCAGGGCGCTATATTACAAAGCAGGCCCAGAGGACTGTCTTCAAGGAGACATTTGAAACCGAACCGAATCCCAAAGAGCTTTACGCCTTTTCAGGCCAAACCAGACATTCCAAAGAGAATTGGTTTCTTTGTTCAACGAATATGGTTGTCATGGGGCTTACGTTCGAGCGTTCCGAAGGCGATTTCCATCATTTCAAGCTTCCATTTCGCCATCCAGGACACGATTCGTTTCACGGATGCAGCGGGGCGCCCATCATTGATTCCGAAGCAAGGGTGGTTGCGCTAGTTTGTGGGGGGGATACGGAAACGGACACAGTCTACGGAGTCTCTTTGAAGAAAATGAAACCGATTCTTGATATTGAAACCGGGAGGTTCGTCGGAGCGTGATCGCATTTCCGAGAGATTGAAGGAAAGCACAGCCGAATAATGCCGAGCGCTGGTAGTCACAGCAGGCCGATTCCTTCGATTCTCAAGGCAATCACCTGCCAAGTCGGCATTATTCGCTACACGGCACAAAACGCGTAATGCCGAGCTCGGCATTTCGCGTGATCTTCCATCTGGACATGGATGCGTTTTACGCCTCGGTCGAGCAGCGTGACAACCCGGCGCTGCGCGGCCAGCCGGTCATCGTCGGGGCGCCGCCGACGCAGCGCGGCGTGGTGTGTGCGGCCAGCTACGAGGCGCGCAAGTTCGGCGTCGAAGAACCGTTGACCGATGCCGGTGACCTCTACCGGTTGGGTTGTTTCCTTTTAGGCCGGGAGAAGCTGGTGTCGCGCCCGTTGCGGCTGCTTGGGCTCGGGGTCGCCAGCCTGCGCGAGCCAGCAGGTGAACAGTTGGTCCTGTTGTAACCGGTAAAAACAGCCGCGACGAAAGACGCCGAGATCTGGGGTGCTCGCCGCGCCAGCAATCTGCCCGACCTGCCGGGGCGTTTGGAGAGGCCTCCGGCAAGCAATAATCAGGGAACCCACTCTCCGGACGATCGATCCCACTGCCGGGAGGTGGACAGGTTCTGGGCGCTGGCGGGATTTGTCTCCTCGTTTATGGCGTAGACGACCACCCCGGCCAGGTTCGTATTGGGCTGCAGCGCGGCGAGGCTGGTTACGTTCTGAAGCCCGACCTGCAGATACGGCTGAAGAGCTTGAAAGCGGGAGGGCTCGTCGGCTGGGAACGCCGCCTGCGGATGGTCCGCGCGCCAGGCAGCCTTCGCCGAATCAATCCGCGCCAGATCCAGAGTCACTTTCCCGGTCAACTGCCGCGCCCGCGAGCCGCCCAATCCCCACAGGGCAAGACCCATGATGAGGAGCAGCAACGCCATCACCGCCACCACCTCGACCAGGGAGAAACCGGGGTGAAAGTGAGCCTTCCGCTGCATGTCAGGGGTAGTGGGAAGGGGCGATTCCAATCTCGTTGATGAGATAGGTGACCCCCGGCGCCTCGAAATCCGACATGGAGGAGAAGGAGCGGCTGACCTCAAGATAGCGGCGGACCGCATCGAAGCGCCCGGGTTCATCCGAAGGAAACGGAGCGCCGTTGTGGTCCAAGACCCACAGCCCCTTGGCCGAGTTGATGGCCTCCATGTCGGCCGCAACCCGGGTTTGCAACGCCCGATCCCGGGCATTGCCGGTCGTAACCAATACCATACTGACAAGGATGCCGATGATGACCAGCGCTCCCACTAACTCGACCAAGGTAAATCCCTTTTTCATGACTTTGATAAGCGCAAATACACGCCGCGAACGGAATGGCTGGAATCCTGAACCACCACCAGATCCGCGTTGAAAACGGCCAAAAGCTCCGGGCCGACCGCCCCCTGGACCACGCCGAAGCCCCGTCCGGCAAGCAAGGTGTTGAGCTGGGTGAGCGCACCCGAAACCAACGCCGGATTGGCCGCGTCCGGGCTGGAAAGACGGTAAACCGAAGACGCCAGGGACATGTAATTCGGGTCGGATCCCGTCTGCGCAACCAATTCGCCGCTGGCCGCCGCGCTTTGCAGCGGGCCCAGATCGGCTCCATTGGAGGCCAGCTCCTCCACTCCCTTGGCAAACTCCTTTTCCAAGGCGCGGGCAGAAGCGGCCAAGGCCGAGGAGCGCAAATCCCCCAGCCGAACCGTGATGATGCCGACCAGAATCAAGATGGCAGCCACGACGGCAACAACCTCGATCAAGGTGAACCCCGCACGAGGCCGGCTTAGGTTAAACAGAATTCCCATACCTCCCATTTTAGTGCCCGGACACTTGGCCTGCACCCCGGCGTCAACAGGTTCAATTCAACCTGGTCTTTCCTCCGATAAACCTCGCGGCCGCTGTAGCAGGAAGAGCCGGTGAACCTAGAATGGAAGAATGAGACCAATGGGCCTGTATCTGGCGGCAATGGTGTTCGTCCCTTTCTGTTGGGGGACTTCGCCCGGCTGGATCAGCGTCGACAACCAGACCTACGATACGGTTTACCTCAGCCGCGTCGGCGATTCCAACGCCCTCGTGTTGATTCCCAAACGCATGATCGGGCAATTCCTGGTCGCCTTGGTCGGGCAGGGCGTCCCCGCTTTGGAAGCGCTGGAGGCCAGTTTCCCGGGCGGCATCGTGCTGCCGGAGGCAGAGTTCCGGGGCTTTGATGGGCAGTACGGGCAACCGGTCAGCCTGGTGATCGTCTCCCCTCAGAACGTTACAATCCAGTACGACCAGGCGGGTGCAGCCAGCAGTCCCGCCACAAACAACCCCAGTCCAACGGGCAGCGCCGGTTCGGAAGTCATTTATGGAGGAGGGATTGGGGATGGAATCGGCTATGGCTTTCCCAATCCTCTCAACCGAAATCCCTCGCCAGGCGCCGCGCGCAATGAAGCCAGGGATCCCGGCAGCCCGGCTAAGGCGCCTGAGCCCGCAAAGAAGAGGCTGCTTTTGCCGCAAAACGCCGGGGCCAGGGTGAGGATCGTAGCCGCAGACCCCCGCTACAGGCTGCTCGAAGCCCCGGCTCCTATCCGGAGCCAGCCAGCCGAGATCGCCAAAGCGGCCGCCGCGGCCCCCGCGACTGAGCCGCCGGAAGAGAAAAAGGGAGGCTGGCGATCTTTAATCACCTGGCTCGTCGTCTGCGTCGCTCTGGCCGGTTTTGTCGCCTGGAAGCGATTGAGTTCCCAATGACCCGAGGGCAGCCACCATGAACACCCGCGAAGCCATCCGGCGGCTGGCCGGCATCGTTCCGGAACACAACTTGAAGGAGGTGCAGGCACTGCCCAATTTCAACACGTGGGGCGTGGACTCGCGGCCTGGCCAGCTCCCGTCAATCCTCTATGTCGGGGAGGGGAGCCGGGAGTTTGGAGCCCCATGCTGGCCGTTCATGGCCGCGCACGAGGCGATGCACTCGATCGCGACCTTTTATCTGCCAGCGGACGATTACCGCTTCGTGCTCTACAACATCTGCGAAGATTGGCGGGTCAACCAGTGTCTGCTGGGCATATTTTACGAGCCACTGAACAAAAGCTTCAAGGAGACGCGTCAGACCATCCTGCGGCGATGGGAAAAGGAGCCCCTGAAGCTCAAGTCGCCGGTCAGCCAGGTGCTTCAGCACCTTTGCTACCTGAACCACCTGTCGGGAAAAGAAGCGACGTTGCCCGTCTCCGATGTCTACCTGAAAGAAGTCCTTGGGATCCGAGAACAGTTTGGCTCGGCGGAGAACTGGCCGTTGGTGCCGCCAGACCCCAGCCGATCGGCGCGCGACGAGGAAAACGCCCGGATCAGCCGAAGACTGACCAAGCTGATCCTCGACCACCGGGTGCCCCCTGACGTCAGCCCCGCAGAGCTGCGGGCCATCATGGTCCGCACGGGCTACAACCTCCAGTTTTCGCCGGGAATGGGTCTTCCTCCGAGGGCCGGAGGATGCGCCTATAACCACAGTCCGGCCCGGAATCCGGCAACGCAGATTGATGAATGAAAAAGTGGGTTAAAATACTCCTGTTGGCGCCCGGCGGCCTGGCCGTCGCCTTGTTTCTGCTGCTGTGGTTCATGCCCGCACCTCGGACCCTCACCCGACAGCAGCTCAAGGCGGAGTATACGCGGGCGGCGCAGCGGCTCTATCGGCACGAGATCCTGAGCCTCTACCAACCGCCCGAGGAAGCCTTTACCCCACACGGAATACAATTGCTGCGCCGGGTCCAGGAACTCTATTCGCCGGTGTTTCTGCCCTACCTGGTCATGGGATCAGTGCCGGTCCAGCCCGACGTGCTCTACAATCCCTGGTTCGACCTGTTCATCCTCGTCGAGGATTCCGATGGGGAAATCAACAGCGTGGGGCTGGCTTCCTCCCTGGCCGCAGGCCAAGCGCCCCAACTGCAGGTGCAGGAAAAGTTCTGGCAGGAACTCTACCGGCGCTACCCGGTCGCCCAGATGGCCACCTTCTCCCGCCCGAAGGCATTTGCGGACACCGGCCGGGTGCTGCTTGAAATGCGCAATTTAACCAACCGCTTCGGCTGGCCCAGCCGGGTGCAGCTGACGAGCGCGCGCGTGACCTTCGAGCTTTACCTCCAGAGGCCCGCCCAGGCGATTTATTGCAGCCCCACCGAGCCGGGGACCTATGTGGTGTTCAACTGCTATAACGACCGGCTGCACACCAACGTCATGGCGCTGGCCCCTTATCAGGTCAGGCAGGTGGAACGGCTTATCGAGGAAACCGCAAAAAAGGGGCCGCGACCCTCTGCGCCGATCCTAAAATGATAGTATGAGCGACGACATCGAACACCGGGTAAGGGAGGAGTTGCAGGAGCTGCTCGATGCGAATCCGCGAATCGCGCCCACCCAATTCATCGACGGCGACCAGCTGGCGACCGTATCGGTTGCCGATGGCGTGCCTCAGATCACCAAAAGCGAGCTCCCCGCCGCCACGCGCTACGGCTGCCCGCACGTCACGGAACTGCAGGGGACGCCGGTTTACTGCATCTACAACATCATGCAGTCCTTGCAGTGCCTGAGCGAGGAGCGCCAGCAGGAAGGAGCCGCCCACATCCTGACCCAAACCGCCGTCGAGGAGGTGGACGGGGTGAGAATGGAGCCGCCGCAGGCGCCGCCCGCGCCGGAAGTGATCAACTCCACCGTGGGCGGCGGCGTCGATCTGCGAAGCAAGCCCAGTGCCTATGGCATGTTCCGAAATCTGGCGGCGCTGGAGCAGCGCTACCAGGAAATGCTGGCGCAGCACCCCGAACTCGAACCGCTCATCCTGCAGACGCCCAACGGCCCGGTTGAAATCCGAGTCACCGAAAAGCGGCTCGCCCTCAGCCCGACACCGCTTCCGGGCCGTCCTTACGCGGAAGTGCAGCAAACACCCCAGGTGCGGATTTACGTGCTTTGCAAAACCATTCAAGGGTTGGAGGCGGCGCTTTGCGGGGAGGCCGGAGACATCGTGGTCAACCGAAGGGTCCGGCGCTACCGGGCCCAGGAAAACCTCATCCACCACCTGCGGCAGATGGCGTGCGGCAACCTGGTGGTGCGGGTGCGCCGTTCCCGCAAGAACCTCTTTGTCTGCGGGCCGGCGCGCGAGATCCTCTATCCGCCACTGAAGGTCCGGGTCACCGACCAGGGAAACCTCGCTGAGGAAAAAGCTCGGCAGGAGCCCACAGGACACACGCGCAGGGAATACGGGGCGCTGCCGCCTCAGGTCAAAGCGCTACTGAGCGCATTCTTCGCGTATCTGAGTTCCAAGGTTTCCAATGCAAGCCGCCAGAATTGAGATCCATTACGACGGAACGTCAATGGAGGTGTTCCAACAAATCCGCGTGGGGCGGCTGCGTCTCTACAACGCAGCCGTCCGCGACCGGCTCGGGGTGGTCCAGGAGGCCTGGAAGCGGGGAGCGCTGGGGAAAACGTTTCTCGTCCGCCCGATCGCCGGCCAGATCGTCGGCGAAGAAGTCGTCGACAGCGCGGGCCGCGTGATCGCCGTGTTCGGCCTGGCCATCACCAACGCCTTTCTGCCGGACCCCAAGCCCCAGCGGGAATACCGCGCGAAACTGCAGACCTTGCTCAACCAACTATGAAAAAGCTGTTTTGTTTAGCCGTGCTGCTCGTCGCCGCGCTCTGCCATGCCGGGACGGTCAAGCTGTGGGACGGCAAGACGCGCGGGATGGACCTCGTGGCGGTTGGGCACAAGCGGGTCACGGTGTTTCTGGCCGACGGGCGCACCACGGTCCTGGGCATCCCGATCCTGGTGGAGAGGCCCAAAACCGCGGTGCCCGTGACCGGCAACCCACCCGCAACGCCCAAGCCGTAATTTATGATCTCCCTGTCACCGACGAACCTTCAGCTGGACCACGCCACCGACCAGGCCCGGAACATCCTCAACCTGGTGATTACCTCCGACGTAAACGATTACTATCTGGCGCTGGGACGCAAACCCTTCATTCGCCGGCAGGGGTTCTTCAACGAGGTCGGGGGCGCGCCGGTGATCGACCAGGACAAGATGGACGCCGTGCTCCAGTTCCTGCTCAACCATCGGCGGAAAGAAGCCGACGCGGCCCTGGCCGCCCGGGAGTCCTTTCACTTCTCCGGAACGCTCTCCTCCGCGCTCGACGGAATCAAACGCGAGTGCCGTTACCGGGCCATCCTGGTCAACACCCTCACCGGGCCGGAACTGACCGTGCGCGTGCTCGACCGGAACCTGCTGGACCTCGACAAGCTGGGCCTCCAGCCGAAGCACTACGACAAGCTGGTGCAGACGTTGCAGCGCACCAAGGGTTTGATCCTGGTCACCGGGCCAACCGGGGCCGGCAAGTCCACCACGCTGGCCGCCATCATCCAGCACCTGATTGACGCCAACCCATACCATGTGGTGACACTGGAAGACCCGGTCGAATTCGTCCTGGCACCGCGCCTGCACCGGGGCCAGTCGGCTTACTCCATGGTGACGCAGCGCAGCGTCGGGGTCGATTGCGCCAGTTATCCCAAAGGGGTGCTGGACGCCTTGCGGATGAAGCCGGAGGTGATCGCCATCGGCGAAATCCGCGATGCCGACACCATGCGCACCGTCATCAGCGCGGCCGAAACCGGGCACCTGATCATCGGCACGATGCACGCCTCCAGCGCGTATCAAGCCATCGACCGCATTCTGGCCCAGTCGGGAGCGGACTCGCGGCTGGTAGGGCAGATGCTCGCGAACAACCTTTTGTGCGTGCTCGCCCAGAACCTGATTCCGGCCAAGGACACCAGTGAAGCGGACCCCAAGCGCGTCCTTTGCTATGAAGCGTTGTTCCGCAGCAAAGAGCTCGCGCAGATGCTTCTGGCCAGCCACGTCAACAGCCAGGGCCTGACGCCCGCCCGAACCCGGGAACTGATCCAAACCGGCGGAGGCATCGACTGGAACGGGTGCCTGGATGAGCTCGTGCAGCGCGACCAAATCCTCGCGGAAGACGCTGCCGCGCTCAAGCTCCTGGAATAGGGCCGAGGCATGAAGAACGGCACCCCGAGCGCGGCCGCCTGCCAGTGGCCGCTCCTCAAGGCGAAGCTGGCCAAAGGAGCCGCTTATGCCATCGGGAGCCCTTTCCATTACCGTTATCAACTTCGCATCAAGTCCACGCCGGCGGCCCTTTATTACACATTCTGGGATTACGCCCGATGCGCCGAGTCCGGCCAGTTTCAGGCCGCCGAAGGACCCGCGTGGGACCAGCTCATGCTTGAACTGGAGCAGAAAGGCATCCGCGCCATTCCCTGCGTCGGGGTGGGGGTGTCCGTTTGGAACGACCACCCGGTGGTGCTTCGGCTCGAAAGCAATCCGGCTGCGGGACTGGACGCGGTCAATCGCGCCCTCCGGGCTCAACCCCAGTCCGTGCGCCGCGACCTGCAAGCCAACGGTCTCTACGGTTACACGGCCATGGCGTGTGACGCCTCGAAGATCTTCATCTTCGGGCTGCCGGTCGGTTACGCTGTTCGGGAAAGGCTCGCCCAGCTGCCCATGAGTTGGGCCTGCGCCGCATGGTTCGGCCCCAGTGCGGCGCCGTTCTTCCGCGAGGCCGGCGGGGAGCGCATATACCACACCGCGCTCGTGCGCGACGCCGCCATCAGTTTGATGACAGAAAACGGGGTCTTGCGCTTTTTCCAGCAGGATCGCGCCCTGGTGGAAGGCCAGCCGATTTCGCAAAGCTCCCTGGCCAAACTCAGGAGCGTCTATAGCTATTTCCCTAAAGGCCAGATCGTCCATCAACTGTATCCACTGGAGGTGAGCCTCACCTGGGCGAGCACGCTGCGCAAAGGCATCCAGTCCATGAATTGCGCCGCGGAGGTGCGCATCGTGGCCGCGGCAAAACTCAACTTCCCGGGGATCACCGGCGAGGTGGGCCTGCAGGACATGTTCCCGGGCGGCACGCCTTGGATCGCCCCCGGAACTCTCCAAAGCTATCCAGCGTTGAAGCTCCAGATGCCCTTGCTCGAGCTGACCCAGGCGGCCACCGGCGAGGTGGTGGAGCCGCTCCCGGTTAAGGCCGCCCAATGGCTGAAGGCCAGCCGCGCCGCGTTCGTTGCCGGGCTCCTGGCTCTGGCCGGCTCATTGGCTTTGACGGGTTGGAGCGCCCAACAGCTCGCGGGGGCCAGACAGCAGCTCCAAGGGGCGCATTCCATCCAGACCGAAGCCGCCCTGCAACGGGCGGCACGCATCCAGGAAGCTCTCCAGAAAGGCGGCCTCCCCCAGGCCTTGAAGCAAGGGCGTTTTCTCACCGCGGCGGAGGCGGCCCTGAAAACCGCCAGCCAATGGCAATTGCGGGCGGGGCCCGGCCCTACGGTTACGGTGCAGTTCACGCTGGGACCGGAACAGGACTTCCTGGATGTCCTGACATCCCTGGACAAGGCCTTCTCGGAAATGGGCTGGAAGCGGCAAAGACACGAAGAACTTGGAAATTACCAACACGCGGTCGCCTACCAACAATGAGCAAACTCGAACAATTCGTCCTGTTTCACCTGTTCAAGGGGCCGGCCCTGCTGTTGGCCGCCGCGCTGGCCGGCGGGGCGGCCGCCGGTGCCCTGCAGCACGAGACCAAACGGATCCGGGGCCTGGTGCAGTCGCGCGCGAAACTGGACCTGGAACTCATCCAGTACAACAGCCATTTCCTCTCAACCAACTCTTCTGTCGAATCCGTGTTGAGCGCCTACCAGATACCCTGCCGCGCCTTGACCAACGACCCGGTCCAACTCGAGCTGGATTATGAAGCGGCCAAGAAGCTGGAGCGAGTGGGCCTCCTGGTCCAGGCAGCGGAGTTCGAGAATGGCCGTTTGACCGTAACCTTGAAGGATTATCCCGCACGCAAATGAACACGCCATCCCGCAAACAATTCATGGAATTGATCACCCGCTTCAAGCTGGCGATCGAAGCCACCAAGGAGGCGCTGGCCTCAGAATACGAGCAGGTGACGCGACAGGACGCCGAGGCCAGGCGCCCCATAACGCCCCTGCTGGATTTCTGCATGCAGCGGGCGGGAACGCGAGAACGGGCGGAGGCCATCTTCAATCACGTGCTGAAAAACAGCCGCATTTCTTACTGGCCGAATCCCGAGGTGCCCCCTCACCTGCGGGACAATCAGGAAATCAAGGAGGTCTGCTCCAAGCATTTCATCGTTCCGGTCAAAGCCACCGAGCATCTGCTCGTCCTGTGCGGCTGCAACCCGCATGACTCGGAAGGGCCCGGGGCCATCTGGCAGAAGCTGGCGGGGGCTAAACCTCCCTTTCCCGTCGTCGCGCTCAGCGAGCCGGAGCGGATCCGAAAAGCCCTGACGCAATTCGCATAGCTGTATGAACACTGCCGAAATCCCCAGCCAAACCCTCAACGAGGCGTATAACGCAATCGCCGAACGGCGCGAGGTCAGCCCTGCCGCCCTGGACCGGCAGACGGTCGACGAGCCGGAGTTCATGGCCGCTCTGGCCTACGTGCTCGGCATCCCGCTCGTGGAAAAGGCGGATCTGACCCAAGCCCTGCTCGCCGATTGCGGCCAGCTCGCGGCGGAGCTGGAGACCGCCGCCTTGATGGAATACAAGTTTGTCCCCCTGGCCCGCCGCGGGGAGACCCTCGTCGTCATCAGCAGCAGTCCCTGGGATCCCATCACGACCGAAGTGTTGCTGGGCTATTTTCAGCAGTGCCCTCAGATCAAGTTCGCCCTGGCCAGTCCCCAGTGCTTGCAGGAGCTGTTCGACTATCTGAAGCAGGCCGAGGCCCAGACTCAGGAAACCGCCGTAGCCGGGTATCTGCCCAAACCGCTGCCGGCCAAAACAGCCATTGCCGAACCGCCCGGCGCGGTCGCGCCACCCGCCAATCAGCCGGCGGCGCGAACCGGCGAACGACCGCCTGCCGCCTCCATTGTCATGCCGCCGGGCGCCGCCACAGCGGCCCCGCCCGCCGCGACCGCAATCAGCGGCCCCGCGCCGGCCGGCCGCGGGTCGCCGGGGCTGACCCAGGAAGACCTCCTGCACCTGATAAATGTCCTGGCCGTGGAAATCCAGAGGCTGCTGCAACAAAAGACGGGCCGGTCCCTATAATGGTGCAATGGCAGAGCCGAAACATCTTCAGACCCCCGAGCAGCTGGCCGCGGTGCTCAACCAACTCCTGGAGCACAAAGTCAGCGACATCTACGTTTGCGCCGGGAAAAGGGTCCATGTCCGGACCAACGGGGAAGTGCGTCCCACCTCGATCATCGCCCCCGACGAAGCGGCTCTCGTTGCCTTGCTTAATCAGGCCGGTAACACGGCCATTAAAGGGGCCATCACCTGCGCTGAGACCTGTCCGGAAGGGTCCGTGGACGGCGCCATCACCTGCGAAGGGCGGAGATACCGCTTCAACTTCTATCGGGTGCTGGATGGGCAAACCCTGCGCCAGACGGCACGGATCTCCCTGCGCCCGCTCAGCGATCACATCCCCGCCCCCGAGGAGATTCAACTGGACCTGCGCACGGTGCAAACGATCGAAGCGTTCCGGCAGGGGTTGGTGTTGGTCTGCGGCAAGACGGGACAGGGCAAATCCACGACGCTGGCTTCGCTGCTCCAGCACCGGGCCGACACGTTCCGCGAACACATCATCACGCTGGAGCAACCGATCGAATACGTCCTGCGCAGCGAACGCTCCATCATTTCACAACGCGAGGTGGGCCTCTCGGTGAATACGTTCGCCTACGGCTTGCGGGCGGCGTTGCGGCAGAACCCCGATTCCATCCTGGTCGGGGAAATACGCGATTACGAAACCGCCGACATCGCGCTGCGCGCATCAGAATCCGGGCACATTGTCTTCGGCTCTTTGCACACGGCCAACGCGGCCCAATCCATTGAGCGGTTCGTGAACATGTTTCCCGCGACGGAGCAGTTGAGCGCCTGGAACGTCCTGTCCACGACGTTGAAGGCCATCCTCTGCCAGGTCCTGGTCAGGGCCCGCGAGGGGGGGCGGGTGGCGGTGCGGGAAATCCTGCTGACCAGCGACGGCGTTTCTTCCTATATCCGGCAAAAGGACTTGCAGGGGGTGCGCCGGGCCATCGAATCCGGGTACAGCGAATTTGGCATGCAGAACTGGCAGAAAGCCGCTGAACTCCTGCATCGGCAAGGCCTGATCGACGACGAGGTCAAGAAGCAGATTATCGCCCTGGGAGCCTGACCGCCATGATCACCAGCATCCTCAACATCCTGTCCTTTAAGGCCTTTATCGCCCGGAGCGACGATCCCGCGACTCATTTCAGCAAGAAAGTCGGCGGCGAGGAATTCATTCTGGCCATCCTGGGCCACCAGCACATCAAATTCGCCAAGGCCCGCCTCAAAAACCAGAAGCTGCACCTGGGCAAGCCCACTACCGCTTTCTGCGAAAGTTTCCCGAAAGCCGAAATGGACGCTCCCTGGGTCGCCGAAATGATCACCGAGGCGGCCGGCGCCAAACACCTGCTGCTGGGGCTCAACATTCTGTTCGCCAACATCAAGGTTTATCCCGCCGAGCAGAAGCTCAAGGAGATCGAGCGCGCGGTGAGCACGAACCTGGAACATGAAGTGGGCAAGACCTACGAAAGGCAGGCCAAATACTTCCTGTCCCAAGCCGGCCAGCAAATCTGCCTGAACGGGGTCGAGCAGGAGCAAATCAGCCGGCCCCTCGAGAAATTCCGGCGTTGGGGGTTCAACGTGGTGGGGGTATTCCATTACCCGACGGCGATCATGGCCCAGGTCTCCACCCTGCCCTTGGATTGGGAGAACCCGGGAATGCTGGTGTTTTACTCGCAGAAACTCATGTTCTTCCTGGGTTGGAACAAGGGAGAGGTCCTGACGTTGCGCAGCCGGCTCATTGCCGAAAGCCAGCGGGGCGGCACCGGCGCCCGGCCGACGCTCAACGCCCTGAGCAAGGAAATTGACACCACCGTGCAAATCGTTTCGGGCAAAGCCGACAACGCGGAGATCGCCAACATCTACGTCTACCACGACCGGCAGGATCCGGCCTTTGGCGGGGCGGAAAGCATCCAAAAAAACGCCAAGGCCTTGATTTGGCCGGCCGACGCCATCGTCAGCCAGGTGCAGCCCTATCCGGATCCCGACCTTGGCGTCGCCGCCGAAATTTGCGCCGCAACCTGATCCATGAATCCCCATCACCTCAAACTGCCCGTCATCATCGATCTGCAGCCGGCACCCGAGAACCCCATCCTCCGGCTGCCGGACTGGATGAAGTACCTCTTCATCCTGCTCTACATCTGCACGCTGTTCGGAATGGGTTTGCTGCTCAAGGAGGGTTACGGGTTTTTCAAGCTCTACCAACTGAAAGTGCAGGCCCTGCGCACCGCCGAGCAGGCCACGCGGGACATCGCCGCCTTGAACCAGAAACTCATGGAAAACCGGCGCACGCAAAACAGTTACGAGCAGTTCAAATACCGCCAGCGCGCCATCGCCCGCCCGGGTCCGTTGCTGAACTGGCTGCCGACCCTGGTCGGCCGCGCTCAACGCGCGCATTTCATCAGCCTGCAGCAGGCCAACGACAAGGTGAACGTGCGCGTCACGCTCGAAAAGGCCATCGCCGACAGCGTCATTCAGAATCCCGCGCCGCCGGCGGATTACCAGATCGTTCAGTCGGGCGAGGAAACGCCGAAGTACCAGGAGCTGCCGACCAACCAAAGGCCCAGCCCCAAAAACGAGTACGCCGCTTTCGCCGCGCAGCTCAAGAAACCCTAACGCCATGAAATCCAACGCCCTTCGAGCCCAGCTGGCCGCCGTCGCCGCCATTGTGTTCCTGGCGCTGGTTGCCGTCGCGCCGTGGGTCGCCGGGTCGCACGTCTTAAAACCGGTCTCGGTCAAGTGGAACCAGATCATCCGGCGCAAGGACGGATTGCTGGTTGAAGAGGCGGGCTTGGAGGCCAAAATCAAAGAGTTTCAGAACATGGAGGAAAAGAGGAAAGCCAATGAGCTGTTTCAAAAGAACATCGATCAGAGCGGGTTGGACTCGATGCAGGGCCTCATCAACAACGGCAAGTATCCCATCTACAGCTTCCGGACGCTGCAACTGGACTCCAAAGAAACCAGTTTCAGCTTCGTAACTCAGTACAACACGCTGGGGCAATTGCTGACGGACCTGTGGAACACGTTCCAGTTCGTCGAACTGAGCTCCCTGGTCATGAAGCCCAGCCCCAACAAACCGGAGGAGGACGTGGTCGCCACACTGACGGTCCGATTGCCACGGGCGCAAAACCGATGAACGCCCCGCTTGCCATCTCCCTCGCCCTGCTGCTCACGCGCGGATTGGTCTCCGCGCAAAGTCCAGGGAACACCGCGCCAGCCAAGGCCCCGGCCGTGTCGGCTGGCGCGCCACCGCCCGGCAAGCCCATCCCGGCGGCCGAGGAGAACCCCATCCTCAAAGGGGCGGAACTGAAGACCGAATGGGCCAACGCCAGGAACCCGTTTCGGTTCGACGTGAATGACACGCCCGCTTACGCGCCGGAACGGCTGGAACAAATGCAGGTTCTGGGATACAGCAAAATGCCGGACGAAAGCGGAGTCCTGCGGACCTACGCCTTTGTCACCAAAACCGCCGAAGGGACCCGGGTGGAGGGCAACAAACCGGAAAGCAGGGTTGCCAAGGACGTGCACATCCTGCAGGCATTGCCCGAGAAACTTGACGAGCAAACCGCGACCACCGAGGAACAGATCGACGAAAGTTCGATCAGGCTGGGCAACGAGCAAATCTGGTTTTTAGGCGTCTTGCGGACCAACGGCCAGGCGGTCGCGATTTTCATGCCGGACAGCGCGGCCTACCCCATCCAGGAACAGGACCTGCGCCCGTTTGAAATCCAGGATTCCCTGAAGGAACTGCACGTGCGCAGCACCAAAGCCGGCGAGAAGATCAGCCTCGAGGATGACGCCCTGAAGGCCTTTTCCCGCCGCAAGGCCAAGAACACACCGGCCAAGCCCGACCCACCAGCAACCGCAACGCCCGGCAAGACCGCGGCGGCGCTGCCGGCTCCAAAGCCGAATGAAACGGCCACCAATTACGCTGGCCCGGCCAAAGCGGGTGGTGGGTCGTTCAAGGGGACCGGCGCCAAGCCGGCATTGGGAACAGGCGGCAACAAATGATTGCACCCCTCCCAAAGCCTTAGCGCCCCCGAAGGACGGGCAGCCACCCGTGTCCCCGCGCCCGGAGCTGAACGCCGCTCGGCCCAGTAAAAACCCGTAGAAACCGGGTTGCCCGAAAAGGGCGGCAAACAACCTTTTCATGGAACCGTTCTACCTTGTGGCCGGGGATCTCCACACGGAACGCGCGCAGTACGGGTTGCCGATTCGCTATGCGGACAACCAGCGGTGCATTGAGGCCATCCTGCAGGAGGCCTGCACCAAGCCGGAATGTTTGGGCGTGTTCCTGACGGGGGACACCTTCCACCGGAAAACCCTTCTGCCCAAATACCAAATCCAACTGCAGCAAATGGCCCGGCGCCTTCACTCGGCCGGCAAAGAATTCTTCGCCATCGACGGCAACCATGACGGCAGCGACGCTTCCTGGCTCGACACGGTAAGCCCGGAAATCAACGCCAACGGGCGCCTCCTGAAGCCGGGCGGGGTCACCGCCGCCTTTCTCTCGTTCCAGCCGCGGGAAAAACTTTACGAGAAAATCAAGCAGCTGCCGGACAATACCAGGTGCCTCTTCCTGCACGGCCGGCTTTTGGAACTGATGGCCTGGGCGGCGCACCAGCAGGAGCCCGAATACGATTTGAGCGCCCAAGAGCTGCGGGAACTGGGCTTGAAGAATTGCACCGTCTTCCTGGGCGACCTGCACACTTACAGTGATTACCACGATCCGGTAGGGAACAACTGGTTTGTCTACAGCGGCTCGACCGAGATGACCGAAATCTCCGAAGGAAACGTCATCAGCGATCGTTTCGGGGGGCGCTATGACACGGTAAAGAAATGCCTTCGTTTCTATCCCGGCCGGGAGCATGGCAGGAATTGGGAGACGATGGATCTGCCGAACCGCCCCTTCCTGAAACGTGTGATTGGTCCGGAGGAGGCCCCCGATCTGGCGATTCAGTCCGTCAACCAATGGGTGGAGTCTCACTCGCAAGGAATCCTCGCGCTGCACTACCCGGAAAGCCTGCGGACGGTCCTCAAACAACATTTGGCCCTCTGGCGCCAGAAACTGCTCGTGTTCTTTGAAGTCCCGCTGTCCCGCGGCATGGCCAGGCCTTTGCAGGATATGAAGGAAACTGACATTTTGGAAATTGCGCAGGGAGAACTCACGGAGCGACAGCTCCAGATTCTCGCCGTCGTTCTGACGCAGGATCCATTCGACAAACCCCTGTCCAGCCTGGTGCGAGTTGCCGCAAAACCCGCATGAAACTTCTCCGTTTGGAGCTTAAAAACTGGTGCCAGCATCCCGAGCTGGACATCACCTTCCCGGATGAACCGATCGTTCACCTGAGCGGCCCCAACAACGGGGGCAAAAGCAACCTCATCCGGGCGATCGGTCGCGTCGTGGCCCAGGGCCGCAGCGATTTCGGCAATGCTTCCGATATCCGATTCGGAGCCAAACAAGCCTCCATCCGGCTGACGGCCCTGACCCCTGCACGCACGCAATTCACGCTCTCGCGGGCAATCAAAAAGCTCCAATCCAAGGCCACGCTGGAGTTTGACGACAAAGTGCTGACCAATGCCGATGAGATTCAACGGCAGATGCAGGAATGGTTCGGCCGCCCGGAGACGCTGCTGGAACTGCTGATTGCCCCGCAAGGCCAGATCGCCAGCCTGGTCAAGGAGCGCGGCAAAGACCGGCTGACGAAGTTCATCGAGATTTGCGGGTTCAAGGGCTTCTTGCAGAAACAAGCCGCCCTCAACAAATTCCAGCGGGCCTACCCGACCATCATTGATCCCGGTCCGCTCGTATTGGACGTCGATGGCAAATTGGGCCAAGCCGAGCAACAGACCGCAGAAAAGAGAAGCGCGCTCCAGGCGCTGCCGGACGGCAACGGGCTACAGGGTGAACTGGCCGGCCTTCAGCAGACCAAGACTCTCCGGGAGAGCACAGAAAAGGAACTCGCCGCCAAGAAAGAAAGCCTGGCCCAGGCACAGGCCGGGGTGGGGACGCCACTCCCGAACCTCGAGGAATTGCAGAACCGGATCCAGACCATCCGCGGCGCGCTGGCGCGAGGTCAAGCCGCGCTTCGACACCAAAAGGCGGAGAAAGCCCGCCGGGAATTGGAGCAAGCCCAAACAGAACTTGCCGGGTTGCCGGAAGACACCACCAACTACAGCCAGCAGCTGCAGGAGAACAGCCACGCGCTTCAGACGATGCTCAAACGCCGGAGCGAAATCGCCCGGGCGCACACGGCGTTGGAGCAGTTCCGCAAGGACCTCCAGAAACTGGATGAACGCATCGCCCTGAGCCGGAAGACGATCACGGACCTCAAACACAGCACCCACTGGTACCAGCTTTCCTTGGAGCAAATCTCGCAGCTCCAGACCGCCAGCTGCCAACTGCAGGTCCAGGAACAGGCCCTCCATCGGCAGAAAGAAAGACTCGCCCAGCTCGAAAAAGTGCCCCGTCCGTCCGCCGAAATGCTGAAGGCCTGCCAGGCCAGCGAAGCCAAACTGCAAGAAATCGTCAGCCTACACCGGCACGCCGCCGCCGCAGCCGACACCTGCCCGCTCTGCCAGCGGGCCTGGGAGACGGCCGCCGTCATCCAGCGCCGCAGTGAACTCGACGCTCAAGCCAAGGAGTTGCAGCATGACGTGAGCCAGTCGCAAGAGGCTGCCGCCGGGTATCAGAAATGGATTCAAGCGCAAACGGAGATTCCCAAGACGCGGGAGCAAATTCAGAAGGCCGAAAGCGCCTGCGCCGAGAAGCGACGCGAGCTGGCCGCGCAAATGGCCGCACTCCAGCTGCCGGAAACCGAAATCGCGCACATCGGGGCCGTGATCGCGGGCTACCAGAAGGTGCGGGAGGCCATGAATCCGCCGGTGCAGGAGGCCCGGACCTTGCGCGATCAGATCGCTCTCGAGACAGCAGCCGATCAGGAGCGAGCCGCCGAAGACGGCCGACTCGCCCAGGACCTGGAAAAGGGCAACCAGCGGATCCGCGAACTGCTGCAGCAACAGACAGAGGCCGGCCGCCGCGCGACGAAGGGTGCCCGGTTGAAGCAGCAGATCGAAACGCTCCAGCGCCAGGTCGCCGAGCTGGAGCAAGACCTGGGGGCCAAACCGGAGGATTACCGGCCCGAAGCGGATTACCCGGAGCTTTGCCGGGCTCGTGAGCGCGAATTGAATCTGGCACAGGATGCGTTCCAAAAGGCCAGCCGCGACTGGACGGAGCGTTTCGAGCGGCTCCGGAGCGTCGAAGCGTTGAAGAGCGAAATTGCCTCCGCCGAGCAAAAGGTCGAGGTCCTCGTCTGGGGGCAGGCCCAAGAAGAAAAAATCACCCAGCTTCAGCAGACCATCGCTCAAATCCAGCAGTTGAACACCGAGATCAACCTGCTCCAGCAACAGGCCGGCAAACTGCGCGCCCAAAGGAACGAACTGCGGCGGGAACAGGAGCGGTTCGACCAGCAGGCCGGGAACCTGGCCGACATGCAGGCCGTCAGCGCGTTCCTTTCTTATGATAACGGCCCGCAGAAATTCCTGACCAGCTTCTTCCAGGAAGCCCTGAGCCAGACCAATCTGCTGCTCAGCGAAATGGGGCTGCCGGTCAAGCTGCACCTGGGGGCGGACCTGGAGTTCATGGTGGAGGATCGCAACGCGCAGGAAAGCTCGGCCCTGGCGCTGGGCGGCGGCTATTCCAATCTGGTGGGCATCGCCTTCCGCATCGCGCTCCAGCGCATGATACTGCCCCGGGTCCATGTGCTCATCCTCGACGAGCCCAGCACGCACATCGACGAGGCAAACATGGAATTGCTGATCCCGTTCTTCACCAAGCTCAAGGAGAACCTCAGTTACTACGGGATTGAGCAGTGCCTTGTCATCGACCACCATCCTAATTGGCGTAATACGACCACGGCGGTCATCAACGTGGGGAACAACGGGTTCAGCCCGCCACCCGAAGCGGACGCCAAATCCAATGAAGAAGCCGAGGTCGTACCCGCAGGGGGCGACGCGCCCAACCATTCAACCGAAGCATCGTCGCCAGCCAAAGTTTCATAAGGAATTCCAGGGCGCCCAATGGACTCGGGAGCCAGCGACCTTGGGTTCACTCCTCAATCGAATCCCTTCATCTGAACAAGCTTGCGTGCCTCTCATCAACACCCATGTCCGGGATGAATAATCTATGAGCCTCAAATCCGGCTACACCTATATCGAACGCAGCCCAACCGGGTCAGTCGAGAATACGGTATTTAAGACGTTCAACTCCTTCGCCGAATGCTGCGCGGCTGCCGAGGAAGCGGCCAATTCCGAATCGGCGCAGTTTGTGGAGCAGACCCAGGTGGTCTATTGCGACTACGACCCGCAGCAGTGCCTTCCACACATGACGCCAGTTCTCAAGACCTTCAAACGAACCAAATTCCTTCGTTAGAAACGCCCCAATAAGGCTTTCGGTTCAAAAGTGATTCAGTTCACGCAGCGATTCAGAGGCGAACGCGGTTTTTCTCAGCCTGCTCGAAGGAAAGGCGCGGCTCCGTCGCCGCCCGGCCCCGAAACATCCCGGGGATGAAAGGGTCGAGCTGACGATCCAGTTCGGTTTGGAACGGGTTGTGTGTGAGCCATTCGGCCCATCGCAACGCCTGGCTTTCGAGAGGGAGCCCTCGAAACTCTTCCAGGTAAACGGCGCCGCCATTTTCGTTCCCAGCGAGAAGGCACCCCACATCCAACACCACCCGGCTGACCACATCCGGCGGCAATTCTCCGAAGGGGCGGCCATGGACCTTTTCCGCCATTTCATGAAAGGTCTCGGCCTGTTCCCCCAGCGATTTTAGGCGGCAGGAAGCTTCCGGGGACGGATAACTGACCGCGTAATCCTGATCCACATACACCGAACGGTTCATCAGGCCGAGCAAGGGAGCAAAGTCGAAGGCATTCCCCTGCACGCAGTGTTTGGCAAAGAAATCGTCGATTCCCTTCTGTCTGGATCCGGGCGGGATGACCCCGACAAAAACCAACGCGCCCGCCTCGCGCAAGACCTTGCACAGACGAAGAAGGGCATCCGCCACCCTGTGATTGCGCCAAGCGTCCTGGTCAAACAGAATGCCGACCCGGCGACGAGCGCCGTCTTGGGATTTGAACCGGTAAGCCTCCAATTCCGGTGCCAGCTGCCAGTGATCCGGTCCTTGCTTGCGGCCCCACATCCAGACCCCGGGGATGCCCACCGCATCCATCTTCGAGCCCAGCAACATCGGCAACAGCGCCAGACACATGGCTTTCTTCTCTCCCTCGGTGATCCAGAGATCGTAATTCACGTTGGCCAGGACGGAGTGGTAGAAGGTGTCGGACCACCGGTTGATGATCTTCCCGGCCAGGAACAGCTCATCGCGAGCGGTGCCAAACGGAGTTGCGTGCGTCAGTTTGGCCTCGGGAGGAACATAGCCCGGCTTAATTCTGCGATAGCTATGTTCCGCAAACGGCTGATAAGGGAAGGCCAGCGCCGGCTGATCCGCCATGGTCCGGTGAAGATGGGAAGGCTGGACCCTGCCGCCCCCGGTAAAGACCTCCAGGAGCCGCCCAATCGACCGCTCCGTATACGCCCCGGACCGGGCCAGAGCCAGGGTCAGCGGCGCGCCAGAATAAAGGTCCGCATGGTTGCGAATCGAGTTGGCCGTCCCGTAGAGCCCCGGTTCAAGAATCGTGGTGGCCGCATTGCCTTTCAAAAGCCGGTCAGCCGCCGCCATGCCCTCCTGGAGGTTTTTCCCAGGCGCCACAACGATATAGGCTGAACCCATGGCCGTCTCATACATAAACTCTTGATAACGAACCCATGACTCCCGTTCGTGGTCGAAAACCTGGTATTCGCGGCAAGGATGCACCCCGCGCGGCAGTCGCGCATCCCCTTTGGGGTTAAGGTCAATCAGGGTCTTCATTGTCTTTTATCCATTGTAACGCCTAAAGGGCGCCGATTTCGGGGTCCTGGGCACAGGTTTTACGGGCGACGCTATAATGGGGTACGATGATGGAAGCCGAGACAGCCGCCAGAGATGAGGCGGCACGACTGACCGCTACACCGGGGTTAGAGCAGCTGCTTGACCGGTTTGCCCAGGAACATTTCCTGCGGTTTGAGGAACCTGTGGCCAACCTGTTCGAGTTTCTGACCTCGAACACCATCCGCTCCAGCGACGAGAGCTTTCTCGGGGAGGAGGACTTGACCGCCTTCATTGCCGAGGCCTTGGAGCTGCCGTTCCTGACCAACAGCCATCTTGGCGCCGTGCCGGGTCTCTTCGCTCGCTGCCAGGCCCTGGGGTTCCAGAGAGCCCCCGGCGGACACGTGCCGGTCCTGGCGCAAGGTCCGGGCCTCCTCGTGGCGCATTACGACCCGTACGTTCCGGTGTCGGGATGTTTCCACAAGGAAAACATCCAATTGGTCGTCTGTACTTGGAGCGCCTTTCAGACGCTGGCGGAGCTCTGGGATCAGCGCTACCCCGGGCCCGCCGCCGACGCTTATGTGGCCGACCACCATCCGCCCCCGGCGGCGCCCCGGGAATGGGCCGAGTGGCAGATGACCCACAACGCCTTGACGGAGGACGACCGGCTGATCCTGGATAAGGTCAAGCAAGCCGACGGTTTCTCCGGCATCCCGCCGGAGTGGGAATACTGGTTTTCCCGCAAGAGCAAGGGTCAACTCTGCCTCTCGCTGGACATCGTCGACGTGCCGCAGGAATCCAAACGGGCCACCGCCGCCGCCCTCAAAGCCGTTGAAGCGGTCATCCTCTTTGAAAACCGCCGGTTGATGCAGTTGGGCTACGTGCTGAATTGGGACAATTTCAATAACGTCGAAACCGTGGCCGAACAGGTCCGCCGGCAGGGACTGGCCGTGCAGCTGTTTCCCATTCTGCAGCGGGACTACAATCACTTTCTGGAAGAGCAGGTCAACAAGACGATTCAGTTGTCCAAATACATCAGGCAGGAGGACGGCCTGCCCGACAATGTCGTGGACAGCATCGATCCCGCGCAGTTCACCGACGAAGCGCTGGACCCCCAAACCGTAAAAATCAAAACGATTGCCGAGGCGGCTCTCTTTGCGGCTTACAAACGCGGCGCGTCCGACATCCTGATCGAGCCCCAAACCGGCGATTACCGGATACGATTCACCATCGACGGCATCAACACCACGTTCTTCGAAGGGATGCCCAAGCAGTACGGCTCCAACATCGTGCTGCATCTCAAGGTGCGGGCCGGCATGAACATCACCGAGAAGCGGCTGCCCCAGGACGGCAAAATTACGCTCAACATTCGCGGCACACCGGTTGAAATTCGCGCCGCCACCATGCCGGTCCTCGACAATCAGGAGGAGAAAATCACCCTGCGCTTGCTCAGCTCCGCCATTCGCTTCCCCAATCTCGACAAGCTGGGCGTGCGCCCGGGCCATTTGCAGCTCATGCGCCGGGCGCTGGGTATGGTGAACGGCATTATCATCGTCACCGGACCCACCGGTTCGGGCAAGACGACGACCCTTTACTCGGCCATCCAGGAAATGGATCGGGAACGGTTCAGCATCGTCAGCCTGGAAGACCCGATCGAGATTTTCGTCCCGGGCATCAGCCAGACCCAGGTCAACGAGACCGTCGGCCTCACGTTCGCGCGGGGTCTAAGGGCGTTGCTCCGCCAGGCCCCCCAGGTGATTTTGGTAGGCGAGGTGCGGGACCAGGAGGTGGCGCACATTGCCGTGCAAGCGGCGAACACCGGCCACTTGGTGCTGACCACTCTGCATACGAATTCTGCGATCGGCACCTTCGACCGGCTGCAGGCTCTCGGCGTGGAAGCGCATCAGATCGCCGACGCGGTGCGTCTGATTCTGGCGCAACGCCTCATCCCGCGGCTGTGCCCCGTCTGCCGGAAGAACCGGAAGCCGACGGAATTGGAGACCGTGCGCATTCGCAAACAGAGCGGCGTGCAGTTGAATGCCACCATCTATCACGCCAACACCCTTGGCTGCCGGAATTGCCACAAGGGTTATACCGGCCGGCGCATCATCACCGAGGTGATCCCGGTGGACGCCGGCATGCGGGAACTTTTGCTCAAGGGCCAGACGCACACTGAAATCGTGCGCCACGCGGAACAGGCGTTCGGTTTCCGGCCCATCCTGGTGCAGGCGATGGAACTGGTAAATGAAGGGCAGGTCGACCTGAAGGACGCCCAGAAGCTCTTCCTGGATTTCCAGGCAGAGGACCATAAATAGGCTGGAGAAAACAAACGCAGCGGAAAAGCCCTAGAATGGGGGGATGACAGGACTCCTTTGGGGCGCGAATATGAAACGATTGACCATTTTCTGGCTGTGCCTGATGGGCGCAGCCCTGCGGGCGCAACCCGCCGCCGGCACCCGGCCTGAACTCGACAAGACCGCCGCTGTGGATATGACGCCCGCCGCGCCGGCTCGATCGGACAAGCCCAGCCTCCCGTTCACAACCGACACCCAAGTACGGGTGATGGGGTTGTACGAACCGGTTGCGGCCAACAGCTCAGGCACCCTGGATGCTCCCGGGAACCCGGCGGCGCCCTATCTGGCCATCGAAGGGGTCCCCCTCCGAGCGGTGTTCCGGCTGCTCGCGCGCCGGGCCGGGCTCAATTATCTGGAGCCGCAGGAAAATCAAGTCCCGGAGGAAGAAGTTGCGCTGCAAATGACCAAACCCCAGCCGAAGGAACTGCTCGAATTTCTCCTGAAGCACCGCGGGCTGGAGCTCTACGACGCCGGCACCGGCCTCTACACGATCCGCAAGTACACCAACCAGGTCGCCTTCTACAAATTCAAGCTGAGAGACAATTTCATCGACCGGTTCAAAGGCGGGGCTCAGAGCGCCCCCACGGGGGCCGGCGGCGGCGTCGGGAGCGGCTACGGCGGGGGCAACGCCGTTTCGGCCAACGCGGGCTCCATCACCGTGGAGAACGGCGGGAAATACGGCGAGATCGAGTCCCTGCTGGAGAAGGTTGCCAATGGGGGCGACGAAAAGAACAACAAGGTTTGGTACTACGACGAAAAGCAGCAGGTGCTGCTCTGCGGCACGCGGCCAGCGGCTGAGCGGATTTCCAAGTACCTGGAAATCGCCAACACCAGGAACCCGAATATCCGGCTCGATGTCCGCATCTTCGCCACGACCTCCAACCCGATGAGCCGGATGGGAGTGGATTGGTCCAGCCTGCTCTCTCCCGGCTTGACCTTCGGACTGGTGCCGCCGGGCACCTCCGCTTCCGGCGGCACCAACTCGTTTGCCGCCATGAACACGCTCAAGCAAGTGGGCTCGGCGTTCGGCAACCCGATGAGCTCCATCGTCCTGGGCAACGACATATCCGCCACGCTCAACTTCTTTGTCAACGACCAGAAGGGCGAGACCGTGGCGCAACCCTCGACCATCACCGCCAACGGGCGCGAGGCGGCCTTCGCCGCGACCCAACAGATTCCCTACATCTCGGGCAGCTCGGTGGCCGGGACCGCCTACAACGGCAGCGCCGGAGTGGGCTACGACAACACCTCCTTTGTCAACGTGGGCACCACCATCAACATCCTGCCGCGCATCCAGGACGGCATCCGCCTCAAACTGGGCACCGCCATCAGCGTCAGCCAGCTCGACCAGTTCGTGACGGTTTCCTCAGGCACGGAAGGCACACCGCCCCGGCAGGTGCCGCAGACGTCCGGGCGCGCGTTCAACGGAGAATTCACGCTTAACAGCGGCGATACCGTGGTCATCGCCGGCTTGCGCACATCCACGTCCAGCAAGAGCCGGAGCAAGGTGCCGTACCTGGGCGACATTCCCGGACTGGGCAAGCTGTTCCGCAACGAAGAGGACACCAAGAATATCAACTATCTGACCATCTTCATCACGGCCACGGTCCTCGACGACCACAACAACCCCCGGATTCCGGAAGGGAAACTCAAAATCGAAGACAGCCAGCCCGACGACGAGTCATCCTTGTCCGCCGAGGCCAATTCCAGCTTCCTCCTGCGCAAGGGAGAATGGACGGACAAAGCCCTGATCCATGCAAAGGAAGAGGCCCTGGAACTTCGCACCGAACAGGCCAACCAGATCATCGCCCATCGGCTGGAAGCCGAGAACCGGTGCCAGGGCCTGGCGCAGGAAGCGGCCGCCAAAGCCGCCGAGGTCCAGCAGCTCGAGCAGCAGAATGAACGCCGCACGGCGCTGGAGCGCGAAGGCGCGATCGACCGCATCGCGGAATCCGAGATGGAAACCAAGCTTTCGAAGGCAAAAGCCGAGCAGGGGCAGTTGCTCAAGCAGCTGCAGGAAACCCGCGACAGCCTCGAGAAGCTCAAGGTGGACGAAGAGGCCGCCAAGACGGCCGTGGATCGGGCCGAAGAGGATTTCACCGGCACTTTGAAAGAAGGGCTCGCGGCTGAGCCAGCCAACCCGCCGACTCCCGCTCCGGCTCCGACAGGCCCCGGACCGGCCACAAAAACCGAATTGGACAAGAACGCCGGAGCCGATGCGCTCAAACAGAACGCCAATCTCTTAAACCAATTGAAGTAGCACCATGAACGCGAATGGACCACGGATCAGGGGGCTTGAGCCGCCGGAAGCCGCAACGGACCCCCAGGGCCCGGCTGAGTTAGCAGCTGCGACAGTGGAGGCCGAACCGCCAATGACGGAGGCTTCCCGGAGCGGCAAACTCTCCCTTCGAACTGTCGGTTTCATCGCTGCGATGCTCGCCGCCGCCGGGGCCGGCCTTTACACCTGCATCCTGCAACAGCAAGTCCAAGCTCTGCGGACGCAGTTGGTCCGGACCCAGGCCGCCGCCCAAGCCGCCTTGGGCGAGGTCAACAGCCTCAAGGTCCCCAAAGACCTCTCCGCCGACGTCGCCAGCCTGGAGGCCACCGTCAACAAGCTTAAGGCAGCCAGCGAAGCCCGGCAGAAAACCTTCGACGAGGAGCTTAAGAAGATTCCGGCCCTGGACAGCCGGCTGGCGGCCCAGGGCAACGCTCTGGCCTCGAAGCAGACCCAGACCGAGCAGGCACTGAAATCGTTCCTGGAAAAGAACCAAGGACGACTGGACACCATCATCACCGTGCTGAAGAACCAGGATCAGGTATTGCGCAAGCTGGTGGAAGGGAAAGCCGGGCCGGGGGGAACGAGCCGTGAGCCTTGAATGCGACATCTTCGACGCGGAGGAGATTCTCCGTGAGGCCGACGAGCTGGAGCACAATCCGCCGCGCGGCGACACCGCACTGGACGCCTACTTCGCCGCGCTTGAAAGGTGTCCTAAAATAGCGCCCCAGCGCCAGGTCGAGATGGCTGCGGAATTCCGCCAGGAGATTGCCGCCTGCCGGGACATCCTCGACCAAATTCCCGGCAAAGTCGTCCCGCTGACCCAGGTGCTGGACCAGGTTCTGCACGGGGAACGACTGGAAAACTGCTTCCTGCCGGCCCGCCCGGAGAAGGATCAACAGCAGCAGCCCGGGTCGCTGGACCGGTACGTGTTCTTCAAGACCCTCCAGGAGCGGTCGGCTCTGAAGCACCCGCGCCTGGCGGATTGGGGCATCCGTCCCAATCTCATCCTGGCCTGGAGCCGCGACTTCATCCGCAGGTACGCGGAGCTGCCGCCGCGCCCCTGGATCAGCCGCATCATTCCCTCCCGGCGCCGGTCCTCCGCCGAACTGGCGCGCTGGGCCCGGGCGGTCAAGCAGCTCGAATCCGACACCGGATTGAGAATCAATGAATTTGCACATTGGATCTGCCGGCTCGGGCCGCACACGGAGCAGGCCGGCTCCCTTTTCAGCGCTTTGGTCGAGTCCAATCTCAAACTCGTCATCCACATCGCCAAGCGGTTCCAGAATCGCGGGCTGGCCCTGGAGGACCTGATTCAGGAAGGCAACCTCGGCTTAATGAAGAGCATCGAGAGATTCGACCCGGAAAGAGGTTTCCATCTGTCAACCTACGCCGTCTGCTGGATTAAACAGAGTGTCCTGCGCGCGCTGGTGATGCAGGGCAACCTGGTGCGTTTCCCGCCGGCGGCGCATGAGCTGCTGCGCAACATCCAAAAGCTCCGTGAGGCGGCCGCACAGGAGGGCAAACCGGAGCCGGCCCCGGAAGACCTGGCCGCGGCACTCAAGACCGCGCCGGCAAACATCGAGGCGGCTTTGTCCATGAGCCGCATCGGCAGTCTCCACCAGCCAACCGGCGAGCGCGGGGAGAACACCCTCGAGCAGGCGCTGGTCGGCGACGAGGGCATCACCCTGGATGAAGGCGAAGCCCTGCGCGAGGCCATGGCGCAGCTCCTCAAGAGCCTGGAGCCCAGAGAGAGACGGGTTCTGCGGCTTCATTACGGGCTGTCCAAGGGGTGCGCCACGACCATCGAAGAGATCGCCGCCCGGCTCAAACTCAGCCGCGAGCGAGTCCGCCAGATTGAGGCCAAGGCCATTGCCAAGTTGCGCGCCGACACGACCGTCCAGAGCGAGAGAATCCGGTTCCTGGAGACTTAGGCCGCCGGCGGGGAAAGGCTTTGCCCAAGAAGACTGCCGGCAGAATGCTGAAGTGGTTGTTCCGACAAGCTGCTCCGGCGCCGCCCGAGCAGCAGGGAGAGGTCCGCCGTCGTTTGGCGGCCGCCCGGCGGCTGGTTCAGCAGCAGAAACAAGGCAAAGACCCCCCCGACATTCCAAGTCCAGGGCCCCCGGGAAGTTCGGCCCGGGAAATTCTTCCCGCCAGCGAGCCGGACGCGGCGATTTCGTACCGGCTGCCGTCTTTCCCGGCGGAACGATCAACCCTGGCAGCCGCGTTGGAGTCCATCCTTCAGGGCCGCCGAGTGAGCCCCGGCCTTTTCACCCAACTCTACCGCGGCGGTTTCGTCTTCAAAGATCCCCACGGGCGCTGGGCCATCACGGAAATGGGCAAAGGGCTGATCGAACAGAACAAATTGTTCGTGCCCGACCGCTGCCTGGTAGGTGGGGTGGAATGCGCCCGCGGCTGGAACAAGTAAGGAATAGATCCATAAGGAAACGCGAACGGAACGCGAATCGCTCCAGGCCGGCAGCCGAGTGCTCCAGCAGGCGCAAGTTTAGTTGTCCTGGGTTCCGAATACGGAGAGAAAACCGCCGTTGTAATACATCGAAATCTGCTTGGAAGTCAGGTGATCGGTGGGGTAGAGCTCGTTGCTCCCGACCAATTGGCCGATCACCGAATCAACGCTGGCATCGGCCAGCTGACCCGAAACGGAATCCACTACGCAAAGGTTGGTCAGCGCGCCGCCACTCCATTGAAGCCGCTCCACCGCGGCCGCAATCTCACGCCCGTTATAGTTATTGCGCTGCTGGATCGACTGGGTGCGGATGACCACGATCCGGGGAATGACGATGGCCACGAGTATGAGAATGACGAACACCACCACCAGAACCTCGATCAGCGTAAAAGCCCGCTTGGGAGGCATTGATTTCATAATTCACTCCAGGACCTCGAGCGCGCGAAACGGAAAAGAACCGCGCCAATGAAGAACCCCGGCGGTCGCCCGCCGGGGTTTTGTGCGCTCGCTCCAATTACGGGGTCACCGTGAAATTGGGGTACGAACCGCTGATGGTCGGCGTCGGATTGGGCACCTCCGAGAGGTACGGGGCGCCGGACATCCCGTTGGTGGCCGTGGTCAACACGGTGTACACGGAAGGCTGGTCGGTGGCATTGGCGGCCGTAAGGGCCCCTTCGACGGAGGCGCGCTCGATGGCGCCCTGGACGATCTTGGCGTTCGACAGCGCCCGGGCATTGGTGGCCTGGCCGCGCAGGTCGCCGATGCGGGGCACGACGATCGCCACGAGGATCAGGATGACGCTGACGACAGCGATGAGTTCAATCAGGGTGAAACCCTTGGCCTTCTTGAGGAAGTTCTTCAGTTTCATACGTTTTGTTTTTTTCTTGGTGTGGCCGACCTTGGCGCCGCCTGACATCCGCGCCGGGCAACATTTACACCAGCGCATCGCCTCCCGACAGGGAGCTTATGCCAATCGTTCACCGGACCGGCCGACAATACCATTCTAGGGCTTCGTTTTTAGAATAGGCGGCCGGCAACCCGGTTTTTTTAACGCTTCCAAATGGACATCCAATGGGAGGCCGGCGGGTCGAATAGCGGGTGCGCGCCGAGAGCCTGTGGGCGGCCCTCTCCGCCAAACAGAAACCGCCGGGGAGGCACGCGGAACAGTTTGGCATCAAACATGAAAACGCATGAACACGACGACACCGCCGGCCACGCGTCCGTTGAACGACGCGACTATCGCCACCACCCAACGCGCCGTCAGCCAAACGCTCGGCGGCCTGCTCTCGCCGTTGGAGGCGCGCCTGGCCAAAGGGTTTCAATCGCACCGGGACAAGCCGCTGGTGCGCCCATTCTGCAACATTTTTGAGCGCCACCTGAAAGTTGAACTGGACCAGCAGAATTTCATCTGGTCGGACACGTTGCGGTTGAACACCCGCCTGGTCCAGGGGATCGAGGCCGCGGCGATCAGTGAAGACGAAAAGAACGAGGCGGTCTTCTGGCTGGTTTTGTTCCACACGAGCTACTTCGCGCTCGGATACCAAACGCGCTACCTCAAGGCCCCGGCGGAGCAGCAGCCGCTGCTGAACCTGGCGCAGACTCAGGCCGTGCTTGCCCACATGCAATCCCTCGGGATCCCGCAACCCGCCAACGCGCCGCACTGGGAGCAGAACGGTTACGTGTTCAAGGCGCTGATGGCGTTGCAACCCGGCCCGAAGATCGCCGAGGAAGCGCTCAGCCAACTGGAGCAGGGCGCCGTTCCGGCCGCTGAGGTCACGCACACGCCGCTCCTGCAGTTGACGGATTTGAACGGGTGCGTCGCGAGCCTGCAGGAATACTCGCCGCAGGTCCACGACACCTTCGCGCAGGAAATGATCAACGACTGGGTGGCCGAATTCACGAAGACCAATGATTTCGGGAGCGAAGGATTCAACGGCCTCCGCCTGCTTTACTTCAAGGCCAACCCGCCCCGCGACGCCAGCGAGGCCATTATGGATTGTCTGCGTTCCAGGTATCCCGTGGCCGACGACCTGGCCCTCTACCATAATCGCAAGCTGGCCAACGACTATTTCGCGCCCCGCAAAGCCGACCCCATTGAGGAAAAGACCGGGCACCTGGAGTTGTTCATCGATTGTTCGGGGAGCATCTGCGCCGGAGATATCGGCGATTGCCTGAAGGTCTTCCGGGATTTCTTCGCCCAGCGGAAGAAAAACATGACTTACGGCATCAGCTGCTTCGACACCGCCATCCTGAGCCGCATCGAGGCGGGCGAGGGCGAGGACCCCGTCGAAAAGCTCAGCCAGCTGGCCATTGTGGGCGGCGGCGGCACGGACTTTCGCTGCATCGCCGCCAACATCCGGGAAATGCAGGAGAGCGGCGGCCCGCCTCCGGGCGGCAACGGCCAATACAAGTGCGACCTGGCCGTGGTCTTCACCGACCTGGCCGGATCGTTCCCAGACACGGTCCCGTGCGACTTCGTCTGGGTGACCACCACCAAGCAGTGCAACCTGGGCGCCGTCGCCGGCCTCTCCATCCCGGGAACCGTCATCTATCTCTAGCTCGTGATCCGCGCCCTGCCGCAACAAAGGAACCGGGTCATCGTGAGCAGCGCCTCCCGGAACCAGCAATTTACCGGGGTGAACTGGAACGGCACATCGACCCGACCCATCTTCGCCCTGGTCAGAACCCAATCAGGCGAGAGGCCTCTAGGGGCCGAGGGCTACGACCTCCTCGGGCACGAAGGAAGGCACGCCGCTTATGGAGACCGGAAACTGTTCCGCCACGCGATCGACAGCGGCATCGATCAAGCCAACGAACTGTTGTTCCCGGGCCTGGTCCCGACCATGGGAGCGGGACTGCTCGCCATCTGGCTGGTCCGCAAGAGCGGCGAACAGCTTACGTTCAAGGACACCCTCAAGATCAAGGAGCTGATTCTTAGCCAACCGGAACTGCTTAACGACTGGTGCGAGGTGGAAAATGACCTGTTCAACCCGGAGAACAGAAGCTACCGCGTCTTTGCCGAGCCCGACCCTGCCGTCCTAAAGCGCATCGTGAAGGCGGCCACCCAAAGCTGACGCATGGAAGATCTGCTGGAAAAGCCCTCGCCGACAGCCACAACGGATCCGGCGCAAACAGCCAGGAAGCCCGAACGAAGAATGGTGGTCTCCGACCAGGAATGGGTCTCCTTGATCGTCCGCCTTTACCGCAAGATCCGCCCGAACCTGTCGATTGCGGTGTGCCTGGGGAAATACACCGACGTCAACACGCTGCACAAAGCCTATACGGGCGCGGTCACGCTCAACCCGCTCTACTTAACCCGCGAGCAGGCGGTCATCGCCGATACCGTCAGCCGGCATTGGATCGCCAATATCCAGGCGGTGGGCGACCGCTGCCAAACTTATCGCGAGCTGCTCGACAACTGCATGGTCACCCTGAGCCTGCCGGGGCACGTGCTCGTCATCACCGACCAGCCCCAGGAGGCGCTCCAGCTTTTCGATCAGCGTTACCGGCCCTTGATTGTCTCGCCCCGGCCGGTGCCCGGGCACCTGGGCAGCTTCACCCTGCGTTATAAAAACCGCGATTACGCCTATTTCTTCAACGCGGAAGGGCGGTGCAGGCTGGAGTACGAATCGGATTATGGCACGAGCCCGCACCACGTCCTGAGCAGCGACGATGTCATCGACAAGATTTACGTCAATTTCCAGCAGTCCGATTTGCATGAAAGCCTGAAAAGCGAGCTCGCCGCCGCGCCGGGCCAGTGCGAAATCATCCCGCTCCAGTACCTCGACACGCAGTTCAACCTCAATGACCAGAGGAAGGTGGCGGTGCCCGCGAGCGGGGTGCCGCAGGTGAGCGAGCTGGCCGCCTTTTTCCTGAAGCTCATGCCCGAACTGATGGTTTACAACCCCGTGGAAATGCGGGAGACCTCCCTTTATACCGCCCTCCGCAATCCGCTGCTGGCCTCCTCCATCGGCTACGAGGAGACCGTTGCGTTGTATCAACTGCTCGGGCTGGAATTTCCGGACCATCCGGAGAGCCGGCGCCGAATGGAAAAGCAGGCCGATTTTTACCGGCAGCAGACGGTGCCCATGATCAAGCCCACGGGCGACCAGTTGTTGGCTTATTACAAGCCGGGCTATTACACCGCCCAAAAGGACGTGTTCTTCACCATCCGCAAGAAGAAGGTTCCGGCCTTTGCCCGGGGCAGGAAGTACTACGTTTATCCCATCCAGCACAGCGAAGTCCTGGAGCTGCCCGAAGCGCAGCTGCTGGAGGCCGAGGACGGGGACGAGACCGGGGCCAAGCTCACCCGCCGGAACATGAGCTTGCATTGCACCTACACCGCGCTGGCCATGACCAGCGAGCTCAAGCCGGGCGAGATCCACGGTTACACCCAGCAGAACGGGGAGGCTTACAAGGTGATTACCGCGGATGAATACGAGCTGGCGCGGCAAATCCAGCAAGCCGCCGCGCTGGGCAACCCCGGCAAGGTGGACGAGCTGAAAAAGCGGTTGAAAGCTCTCTATGGCCGCCGCATCCACATCACCAGCAAAGACCCGAACCTGGCTGAGGTCCTTCAGGCGTTCCCGCCGCCCGAGATCAAGACGCTTTCGGAGGCCTACCCTGAGCAGTTGAAAGGCCGCATCGAGCGGTTGAGCGGGACCAAAGCCCCGCTGACCAATATCCAGATTCTGCATGCCGCCCTGGCCTCGTTGAAACGCGGCGTGGTCTTGACCCATCACGTTGGCTCCGGCAAGACCCGCATCGCCGCCTGCGCGGCGATTGCCGCCGGCGCCCGACGGGTGGCCTTCATCGCCAAGAGCAAGATACTGGGCGAAATCATCAAGGAACTGCGCGAGGAACTGGGCCTGGACGTGACCCACATTCACAGCGCCTCCTGTATCCGAAAATTGCGGGAGGAGGTCAGCCGGGGCGCCAAGCCCGACCACACCAAGTTCTATGTCATCTCGCAGGAGTTCCTGACCATAGGCGGCCTGGCCAATCAGACTTTCGATCCTTACCCGGTCGACTTGAAAGAGGTCGATAACGGCAATGAACGAATCCACACCTTGATGTGCACGCGGGAAAACGCCGAGAAACAACTCAAAAGCCAGATCCTCAAATTGCGCGAGGAGCAGGTCATTACGGGCGAAGTGAAGCGGGTCCCCTTCCATTTCCACCAGCACGTGCAGGAGTGCCCTCGCTGCCTGGAGGCCGCCGCCCAGAGATTTTTCCACGTCAGCAAGAACCGGAAATGGATCCACTTGAGCTGCGCCACCCGGCTGGCCATCCGCGAGCAAATCGTCGAGTTTGTCAAACGCGGCAAGGTCGCTGTCGGACTGCGCGAATTCGGCACGTTCTCCCGGCACGGACACTGCCGCGTGTGCGGTTATCTGGCGCGCAGCTACCAGCGGGTCCAAAACGACGCCCCGGAAGAGCTTGCCGCGGAAGTGGCCGACCTGCTGGCCGCGCTGGGCGACGAGGAGAAGCCGCGCAAGGGGGACCAAGGCTTCCGCAGCGCCCTGCAGTTCCCGGCCTACCGGCTGCTCAAGAACCTGTTCGACACCAAGATTTGCGACGAGGCCCATTCCTTGACCGGGGAATCCAAGGTTTACGAGGCGGTCAAATCCATCCACACCCGGAGAACGTATCTCTTGTCCGGAACGCTGTTGCGGCGCACCCCGGCGGAAATGTGGCAGATATTCACCCTCTTATGGGGTTACAGGTCGCCCGAGTTCCCCTACGCCTACGACCAGCAGAACGAGTTCATTGAACAGCACGTGACCTTCCGGGTTACCCGGGACGCCGTGCATGACCCCCAGGGCAAGAAAATCTCCTCCCGGCATAACAAACAGGAGATGCCCGAGCCGGCCAACGCGCCCAAGCTGTGGAAATATCTTCATCAGGCCCAGCTCCACGCCACCAGCCGAGGCATGGGGCTGAAGATCCCGGATGTGCGCCGCCACTTCCTGGCGATCCCGATGGAACGCGAGATTCTCGATGAATACGAAGAGGTCTTGCGCGCGATGAAGCTGACGTTCGTCGCCGACAAACCCGTGTTCAGCCTCAATCAGCGCCGCGACTGGTTCACGCAAATGGCCGAACTGCAGGCCATCGCGCTCAAGGCCAAGGTCAAGCAGCTCATGACGCTCTCGCAGGAGATGGTGGCCTCCGGCCGGAACCTCATCGTCGCGGCCAAGCAGCAGAAAACCTACGAACAGCTCGTGCAAATGTTCACCGAGGCCGGGTTCGATTTCGTGAAGCTCGACGAGAAACGACCCGCCCAGCCCCACAAGCGCCGCGAGTGGATCGACGAGCATTATGTGCGCTCCCGCACTCCCATCTTTCTGACGCGGACGCCCCTCATCAACGAGAGCCTGAACAACCTGGTCAAGGCGTCGGCCATCATCGTGGTGGAGGCCGAATACGTTTTCTACCCCTTGCAGCAACTGGAGGGGCGCATCGCCCGGCCCAAGCAGAAAGCGCCCGTGGTGGACGTGACCTACATGGTCACCCAGCACCCGAAGCGCGCCAGCATCGACGAAGCCATGCTCCAGATGGCTCTGCGCCGCAACAACGCCAACGTGGAACTGGTCAGCGGAAACGTCACGCAACGCACCAATGAGCAGCTGGTGGAAATGGCTGAGACCCAAAAGATGCGCGAGCTGGAGCTGATGCAAACGCTCCTGGCCGAAGCGCGTCCGGCGAAAGTCAGCAACCTCGACTATCAGGCCGAGTTCGCCGCGCGCGAGGCGGAAATTGAAGCCGCCGAACGGGCCAAGGCTGTCATTGTGGTGAAAGAGGATGTCCGCGAGCAACTCGACAAGAGCACCACCGAACCCGCGCCGGCTGTCAACGATCCTCCGCCCCAGGCAACAGAACTCATCCCCTTGGCGCCCGGAACGAGTCCCGTGCCGCCACCGCCGACGGTCGCCTCGGTCGGGATTCATACCGGGGCCAATGGGAAAAACCTCGAGTTGGATTTGGCCCTGTTCCCGAGCTGCATTGAGGGCCCCCAGCCGGCCACCCGGCAGAAATCCGCAATGGCCGTTCCCAGAGCCGGCCGCTTGAGTGCTCCAGCGAACCTCATACTACAATTTGACGAGTGAGCATATCGGCGCCAAACAACAAAACGCCATGAAGTTCAAAACCATCGCAAAAGAATTCCAAAAGGCGCTGGGCGTCGTCGAAGGTATCATCCCGGCCCGCACGCCGCTGCCCGCGGCGACGCACGTGCTGGTCGAGCTCAAGGGAGGAACGCTCACCCTGAGCGGCTCTGACCTAAACAACCAGGTGCAGTGTTCATTCCCGGCCGAAGGGGAGGAGGGGGTGGCATTGGTGCCTGCCCGCAAACTGCTGGTATTCGCCAAGACCCTACAGGGGCAGGAACTCCAGGCAGAATCCACGCCGGACAAAGGGCTCACATTCACCACGGAAAACATCGAACTGGCGCTGCCGGGACTGCCGCCGGACGATTTCCCTCGCGTGCCCAGCCCCACCGGGGCCACGTTCAAAGTTGACCAAACCACATTTTGCCGGGCCTTGCGCATGACCGTTTTTGCCGCCGCAGTGGAGGACGACCGGCATGTGTTGCGCGGGTGTTATCTTCACTTCACAGAAGGGCAGGGACGTGTGGTCGCGACGGATAGCCGGCGCCTGGCTCTCGTGCAGTTCACGCCGACGGCGGAACCCTCCGATCCCAACGCGCAATTCATCATCCCCAGCGCCATCGCCAAACTGCTCCTGACCCATTTGGCGGGGGAGAGCGAGGTCACTTGCACCGCCGGAGAAAAACAGGTCAGCTTCGAGTGCGCCACCCCCAACAACGGGCGCTACCGGCTGACATTCACAAAGCTCGAGGGCAACTACCCCAACTACAGCCGATTCATCCAGCCGTTGCAGCGGGAAAACACGATTTCTCGCGAAGCCCTTTTGCAGGCGCTAAAACGGGCCAGCGCCGCGGTGGAAGAAAAAGAAGGCACGGTCGATCTGCAGTTTGAAGGGCGCCGTCTGATCATCAAAGCCCAGACCACCTGCAAGTTTCATGAAGCGCTGGAAATGGACTACAAAGGGAGCCCGTTCACGACCGTGTTTGCCCCAAGGTACATTTCCGAAGCCCTCGAGGAGAGTCCCGATGACGAAGTCAAATTCGATCTGCAAGGCCCGCAAGCGCCGTTGGTGATGCAGGGGCACAACTTCATGTATCTGGCCATGCCCCGGCGTATTGCCTAGACCAGCCGACCTCCCACGAAGCATGCAAAAGAACCTGGCAGAGCCTTTGTTCCGGGAGCGGGCAATCAGCTTCGCGATGGCCCGAAGAATCCTGCTTCATAACATGCAGAAGGACATCGACATGCCCACCTGCTTTATCGGGCCGCCCGGGGTCGGCAAAACGGCTTTGGTCGAGGACGTCAGCGGGGATTTGAAGGCCCACCTGTGCGTCATCCCGTTGTCCTGCTACGACGCAAGCGAACTCAAGGGCATCCCGCGCGTCCTGCCGTTGGAGGAGCTGCGCAAGCTCTATCCCGAGCATGTGAAGGAAAACAACAGCGGATTTGTGACCTACTACGCGCACAATTTCGAGTTCCCGGCCACGAACGACCCCGAACTGTGGGTGTTCTTCTTCGACGAATTCAACACCGTGCCGCCGAGCACGCAGGTGCCCATCTTCCAGGCCACGCAGAAGAGATGCATCACCGGCAGCTACCGGTTCCCGAAGCAGAACCGCATCGTGCTGGCCGGAAACCGGCCCAAGGATTCCGAGGCCGTCCATCCCATCCCCAGCCCGATCATCTCCCGCGTCAACCTGCACGAACTGACCTTTGACTACAAAGAATGGCTGCAATGGGGCGGCCACATCCACCCGGGCATCCGCTCGTTCATCTCCAACAATCCGGAGCGGCTTTGTTACTTCACCAAGGAGATGGTGGAAGCGGTTCAGCCCTACGCGACCCCGCGCACCTGGGATTACGCCAACTCCATCCTGAAAGGATATACGGACACACAGTTGGCGCACATGGAGCCGAAGGGCGAACCTTGGAGCCAGCTACTGCACCACCTGTCGGGCACGGTTGGATACGAAAACGTCACCTTCCGCGACCATTCCGAGCGCACACTGCTGCATTACTTGCAGGATGCAGCGCGAGAAGAGCTGCAGGAGACCGGACCCATCCTCGGGAAGATTCGTAGCTGGGCGCAGGTCTTTGAAGGCCGTCCCGAGAAACCACGGCTGCTGATCATTCTCAAACATCTGCCGGAACTGGACCCGGCCCAGGCCGCCGTGTTCCTCAAACGGTTGACGACCGTCGCTCCGGACATGGTGACACAGGCGCTCAAGGAACAACCGGCGCTGGCCAAGAACATCACCAGCCTGGCGGGACTGAAGGAAACGCTGGCCCAACTGAAGTAGCCGGGAGCAAATGACCGCCCTAAAATGAAGATGACTTTATGCAACTGAAAATCGTGACCAACAATGGCACCTTCCGCTTCAACCAGACGGGTCAGGCGATCACGGAGATCACCGAACCCTTTGTGCTGGTTGAGATGTACGTCAAGGAGGACGTGGTGGCCCTGTATGACCAGGGGGAAGATCATCTGGCCAAAGCCTTCACCTACGAGGGCGATCGGATCACGGGCATGAGCAAGGATGCTGCCGATCATATCCAGAATTTCTTCCTCGCCGAAGGAGCCTGGTATCTTCAGGAGCTTAACGCGCCGGAAAAGGACTCCGGAGCCTCCGCTCAGATAACGGAATCCGGAACCCAAGCGGCAACTCCCGCGCCAAAAGCAAATGGAACAGCGGGCACCGGCGACCCGGGAATCTTCGTGCCCACGCTCAACCAGCGCCAGCTATTGCGCGACATCCAGGTCACAGCGGAGACCTTGCGCCATATTGAGCCCGACCCGAGTGCAGGCTGGGACCGCCAGGTCCAGAAGCTGCTGCTTTCACAGCAGGTGTTCGGAATCGGCGACCCCGAAAAAGCCCTTGCGGAGGGGAAGGTGCGGCTCGAACGGCTGATCGGCCAAGCCAAGTCTTCCGGCATCCCGGCCAACGTCGTGGAGAGCAACGTTGCGCAGGGGGACGTGCCGGAGATGAAAGAGGAAGAAGAGTAACCCGAGCCGCCTTGGGAATTTGAACTCTGGGCGAAGGTCGGAATCGAACGAGGAAACTTTACCGTTCCGACCGCAACTCCCTCTGTTTACGAGTGATAGAATACCCAATGAAATCAGGGGTTACAAGCACTATTTCACTTTTCTTTTATCGCTCGCGACGTGTGCACTCAGCAGCCCAAACGTGATCGCCAACTCAAGATTTAGGTGAAGAATTAGGTGGAGATTTTCGCCTCGTCGTGTGGGTGTGCGGGGCGAGCGGCGGGGGCCGGATTTGAGGGGGAGTTCGCACCGACGCCGGTCGCTGGCGTAACGGATTCGCGCCGCCCTCCGAAGTGCCCGAGGGACCTTCGCGCTGAACTCAGCGTGAAGGTGCGGAGCCTTTGATGGCTGGCTGCTGCCGGAGGAAGAGTTGGCTGTAGGTGCCAGCGTGTGGGAGGATTGGGCTATTTCTTGGGAACGTTCTTCGTGTCCCGATAAGGGCAGGCACTGCAATCCCAGTCCGATTGAACAAACTCTTCGCTTCCCCTGAGTTCGGCGAGCAGGTTTCGTATTCCAGAGCGTGTCTCGAGGCGCGGTGCTTTGGGGAGTTCAAGGACTTTTTGCAAATAAAAGGTGATCATGCGCGAGATCTTCCGGTAGCAGTGGAAGTCGGAGCGGCGGAATGCGTTGTTGATTAGGGTCTGAACGCCCTGTAGCCCGGCGGACATTGAAAAGTAGGGGGAAATCTCGGCTCCTCTTCTCGGGCTGTTCTTGCCGACGGCGTAGAATGTACTGCGGGTGGGCAGGCCGACGCCGAGGCGGAATCGGTTCAGCTCGGCGTCCTTGGAAGTCAGCAGGCGGATAATATCGAGACCGACATCGGCGGCCGCTGAGTAGGCCGGGATGCCCAGGTACCACTCTCCTGCGATGGCGACATTGTTTGGGAGGGGGGCAACCAAAATCCGTTGCCGTTGCGGCGGCTGCAATTTGGACATCATTTGGTTAAGTGTCGTGTACCAGTGCCGCCAAACGAACGCATGAGGTTCGACGTCGAAGCTGAGCGGCTCGCCGGAGGTGGAGGTGGTGGCGTCTGGCGGGGCGGGCCGGGAGAGGTACGCGCGGCGCCCGAGCTGTCTGAACAGCTTGGCGGCATCGACGGCGAGATCCGAGTGGAGCAGCATCAACAAGCACACCTGGGAGCCTTGGGCGTTCGCGCTTCCAGCTGCGAGGGATAAGAGGATTTCAAAGAAGAGGCAGTTGAAGTTCTCGGAGGACACCTGTGGAAAGTCGAAGTAAATCCCGTTTGGGTGTTTGGCCTCCCAGTGCCTGCAGGCGCGAGCGAGGCTCTCCCATGATGAGACTGTTGCGGGGGAAATGGAGTTCCGGTAGGCGATCAGGCTGATGTTTTCGTAGAACGGCAGCGCGATGAAGTGCTTGCCGGCCTGGGAGGCCCAGCAACGGGTTCGCAGTGGCGCCAGGTAGTCTCGCCAGTCTCCTTCGCGCCACTCATAGCGTTCAAACTTGTGGAGGGTTAGGTCTTGCTGGTCGGTGGAGCCCCCTTTGGGGAGCTGGAACTCGTCGAGTTGCAGGACCTGAAGCTCATCGACTACGGAGGCTGGTCCGAGGGTCATCACTTTGCTCATGTAAACGCGATCCTGAGAGATGAGATCTGTATCCGGGGAAAGGGCGGCCTTTACGGAGTCCCTGAAGGACGCATTATACTGCTTTTGGGCGTCGGTTTCGGAGTGAAGGAATAGCATGATCTTGACCGGTCGCGTCTCGCCTCCCTTTGTTAGGCGGATGAGGGAGGCCGTCGGGTGGATTTGCAGTTCCTCGTTCGCAACGGATAGCTCGAAGGATTCGTGGCGGTGACTCATACCTCGGGTCTTGAGCACGCGGACCATGACGCGGTGGCCTCCGCGAAATTCGAAACGATCGAAATCAACAACGCAGTCGGCTCCGTCGATAATGGAGCGCTGAAGGAGCGCTTCTCTGTCGCTTTGATCGGCGCCGCAAACGAGGAGGCTGGTCACTTTCTGACGCCGCAGGAAGTCCAACATGGTATCCCCAAAGGTCTCGTCTGCTCGAAGAAGTGGGCAGGTCATTTCCCAGTGCGAGACGTTGTCGATCATTACGCGGTCGATGTGGACGCCGCGACGGCGGGCTTCTGTGAACTCGTCCTCTAGCCTCTGGAATATGTACCCCGGATTGACGTGACCGCTTGGCAGGGAGCAGACTCTTACTTGGTCGGTCCGCTTGCACGTGGGTGACTTTATAAAGTTGGTGATGAAAGGCTGCCTCAGGATGTGCCTTACAGTGCCTTCCGGGTCCCGGGCCGCGACGAGAAGCGATTGGTAATTGGCCGGGCTCTTGGGCTGGTCGCGCCCTAGGAGGAAGAGCAGTCCGAGGGCGGTCTTGAGCGATCCTCCTGGACCTTTGAAGGCGATCACGTCACCTAACATGAGTGCATCGGATCCGAGGATGCGATCCATGGACGTGAGACCGAACGAAATGAGGTGTGTCTTACTGGGCTCGCGGATGGTTCGAGACTTGACGCGTGCAAGCACGGCAGCGGAGGAGGGGTAAATGCGGATGCCCTCACCGGCGACGATGGAGAACGGATGGATTCCGCGTTGCTCGCGCTGTAGGCGGGATTTGACGATCTCAAAGCGGCGTTGGACGTAGCCTGCGACGTCGGAAGTAGAGAGGTGGATGACGGTGTCGGCGATGTTCTCCTCAAACCAATAATCGTTTCCTTGCTCTTGGGCGCTCTCGGCAACCAAGACCAGGTTGGTGCCGTGTTCTCGAATCTCCTGGAAGGCCCAGGACGCATGGGCCCTCAGCTCGACCATTGGAGCGGTTCTTCCAGAGATGCTGTTGGTGGGGTCGATATTGATTAGGCGCAGGGGGAACTGTTGGAGGCGCTTGGAATTGTCAACCAGAAGGGTCAGGAAGTCGCTGTACGAGGCTTTTGAGGCTTGGGTGAATGCCAAGACGCCGTGTGCGGGATCCTTCTTGGCGAGGGCGCGGCGGCGCGAGAGCTGGTCTTGAACGATGGAGACATAAGCACTTTCTGGGAGACACTCCATGGACTCGAGCACGCAGACCGCCTGCCGGGCGGGTTGCTCCAGGGAGATGCTTAGAACGACGCCTCCCTTGCGGGCGACCTCGACTGCCAATTGGAGGGCCAGAAGGGTTTTCCCGGTCCCGAAGGGGCCCTTAATGACTATAATTCGGCCGGGGGGGTCCTGAGGTAGTGGTGATGTGGGCAGGTTCTCGGCGAGAAGAAGTCCTCCGCCGCCGAAGAGGTCGTCGAAACCACGAATGGCTGTCGGGAGGCCGTAGATGGTTGAGAGGAGAAACTCGGGGTCGAAGATTTCAGTACGGAGGTCGACGCGGGCTGGTGTTTTTGCAATGCCTATATATCCGGTAACTCGGCAAGATTCGATGAAGAGGCGCAGGAGTTTTTCTGCTTCGTCGCGAGGGATCCCGGTGAGTTGGATGTCCGAAGAGATGGCTTGTTCGAGGTGGCGCAAAAAGCCCGTCCGGTAATACGGTTCGGGGTCTGCGGTGCGAAGCTGGGTAGCGACTCTGGCGAGGAGGTGAAACAGGTGGGTTGTTGTGGAAGTCCTTCGGCAGCCGCTGGAGATCCAAAGGCTGCGGTGGGCAAAATATCTGAGGTCGTGATCGGGTCTTGTGTGGCCCAAAAGTGCCCTGACGAGCGTGAGAGGCTGGAGAAGACTGAGGTGAAGCCGAACGGAGTCAGCTTGGAGTGTACAGAGGGCTGGCAGGCTTGGCGTGGCTGGTCTTGACAATTCGGGGTAGGCGTGGGCCAAGAAGAGCCTGTTCAGGCGGAGAAGCTGCTCGCCCTGGACGGGGAGGGTGGGAAGATTACGGACTTCCGGTGGGGGGCGGACACGGGAGAGTTGCTCGGCCTGCCAAACAGGAGGCCCGGTGAGGACTCGGTTGAGGTCCTCAAGGAAGCCTTCCTCTAATTGCGGTCCTAGCTCTCCAAAGCCCGACCACGCGGCGAGTGCCTGGCGTGTTGACTCGGTAAGGCGGGCGGCGAGATAGAGGTGCGCGGGGTTGTCCCGCTTCTTCAGTTTGGCGGCGAGTGATGGCAGATCGGGGATGTCGTCCTGAGAAAACGTGGAGGGAACTTTGGGGGGATGTTCCAATGCGTGGAGAATGCGGTCTGCGTCCTCAACGCCCAGACCTCCGGCCGGGTTGGAACGAATGAAACTCTTGTCATAGAGAACGGTGTCGTATCGTGGGTCCACATTCGACGGTCTGGTCAGGGCCGCATCCCAGCAGAGCCGGCTGAAGGCCATTAACTTGTCAACCGTACTAAGGAAGCCTCCCAATGAATCTGTTAGGCCCGGGGCCATATATCACAGGCGGGGGTTGGGCTGCTGCTCCTCTTGGCGAAGGAGGTCGGTGAGGGTGGGGGGCGAGCCTGGGGGGGGATCTTCAAACGTGGATGCTGCCTGCACGAATTCTGGGGGAACGAGGTAGATGTCGTCGGATAGAGATTTGAGAACGCGGGGCAGGTAGGCTGCCGGCTCACTCCCAACGACGGCAAGAAGATCGTCGGTGAGTGCGAAGGCCTCTTGGAACTTGATAAGAAATTTGAGTTCCTGGATCTTTGCTTGGGTTGGCTCGCTTACAGAGCGGTGGGTGTGCGCCACGTCCCGGGCACGGCGGGTGCGCGCGGCGTTCGTTTTTAGGGCGCTGATGTCTTGAGCGGCGCGGAGGAGTGGATCCCAAGCGCGGGCCTTTTGGGGGGCGATTGGGGCTCTGGCGGATGCGTTCTGTAGCGGCACGCGTGCGGAGAGGATGTCTCCCAGGTTGTGGATGAGGGAAACAAAGTCGTCGCGGCTCCAGCGTGGGTACTCTTTGTGGACGATGATGTTGAATATGGTGTTGAGACGTTCTGGGGTGGTGGAGAGGAGAACAGCGAGGCCGTGCCGGAGGAAGACCTCGCAGCGCAATCTGGGCGAGATGGCTGCGGCGCGGGCTGTTTGAGCGGCGATTTCGGCTTTGTGTCGAGTTGTCTCCTGGCGGTCGGCGAGGTGGTCTCCGAGGAGGCGGGTGGAGAGGTCGCGGAAGGCGGAGCCCCAGTGATCCAGAAGTGCAGTGGAGATGTCCAGGGGCACGAGGGTGACCCAGGAAAGGGGAGTAAGGTCGGGGAGTTTCTGCCAGGTCAGGGTCGTATGTTCCAGGCGATTCGGGCGAGGAGGACTGGCTTCATGGAGCGGGTTCTCCCGAACGTAAACGGCGACAGCGTTGGGGAATGCTGGGACGGATCTGGGTAGCATGGTGATTCGTCGCTCGTTGCTCCAGGAGTGGATGAGGTCTTCGTGGAGCGGCGGTTCCTGATGCGGGTGGTGCGTAGGGTTCGTGAGCGTGAAGAAGGAATTGGTGGTTCTTTGGCGGAGGAGCGGAAGCGACCGGCCGCACTCGGCGGTCGGAGTGCTGTCGAAGCCGACAATGTCGTAGTCGGAGTAATCTGGGTGATCGTTGCTCACTGGCTGAGGCGGTTCATTATCTCTTGCTCGACCAATTCAGGGTAGTTCATCGCGCCCTGAGGGGCGAGTCTTACGTCGGCGAAGCGCCCGAGATCTGCGGCGTTCGCGGCTGGCACGGCTTCTATGGCGTGACGGTAAAACATCTCAACATGGTCTTCCTTGGCACACCAGAACTCGGCGTCCGTAATCTCGTGGAGCTCGAGGAACCGGACTTCGAAGGTCCAGGCCTGCCAGGTATTGTGTGAATCAAGAAATATGCCATCCGGGTCGGGCCTGCAAGGTTTACCTCGCCAATACTGCAGCGGGGGGGCGAAATAGGCCGCCAGGAAGGCGGCAAAAGCTGGTCGCCAGTCCTTCAGGGGGATGATGCTGGCGGCGCAAAGGCTTATCCTCCTCTGGAGGTTGTCGGGGGGGACATGGAGATGGGGGGCGCATAGGGGGCGTCGGCGTAGAGGCCGCCGGTGTCGAATGGCGTGGCGGAGCCCGTGTGCCCTTGTTCTGAGCCTGGGCCAAAGGCGAAGGCTGTGCCGCCGGTCCGTGGATAGGCCCTTCCGGCGTAAAAATAGAGGCTCCGCCCGAGGCCAAAAGCATCTTCGGATTGGGCTGTCCGTGAGTTGGTATTCTCTGTCGGGTGGAGGGTGAGGGGCCAGGGTTGGTTCCAGAAGGCGAGGGGATCGGTGCCCAAAACGTGGACAATGGAGACTTTGCGTGCCCAGTTCTGGGCGGTTGGGAGATTAGCGTCGCGGGTGGCAGCCCAAGCTGGGTCGTTTTGGACCCGGGTGTCAATGTGTTGAAGATCTGGCATGTTTGCTCAGGGGAGTGTGCCGGGAGACCTCGCTCGAATGCCCGTCTGTTCCGCGGGCTCGGGCTCGATGGTGTGGGTGTCTGTCCTGTAGGGCATGGTGGATGGAAAAATGTGTCGTTAATGCGGTGGGAACAGCGAGCCCACGTCGAGGGCGGCTTTGAGAACGGTGGCGGCGTTTCTTGCGGCGAGCTTTTGCCAGGCATCCTTGAGCTTGCTGCTCTTGTTATAGCCCCAGTCGCAGATGCCTTTCACGACGATCCAATCGACTTTGGCGCTGGCTGACGCCGCATACAAGCCAAGGCCCTCCATTTCTCCTCCGATCGCTTCGGGGTACAGGCGCTTTAGGTAATTAATGTGGGCGAAACTGTTGACAAGTTTCTGGCCGCTGAGGAGCAGGCCGAAAGTCACCTTGGGCCAAGGCGTTCGGTGGCTACACTTGATGGCGTCGGTGCTACGCAGGCGGCTGAGGAGGGAGGATGAGGCGGTCGCCCTGTCGCCGCGAGGGATGATCGTGGAGCGTTTGTTGAGCTTAGCTAGCTCGTAGTCTTGGAGGTGGGACGAGACGAGGACTTCGCCAATTTTCTGTGTCTTCTTGTCCATCCCGAATGCGATTCCGACAGCGACCATCGCCGCGGGATGCCAGTGGAGAATCGCGTCGGTTGTTCTCTGCAGCGCGGCTCCGATCCCGGCAGATCCCATCTCGCAGATAGCATGCACGATCCTCATCTGGCCGTGGGTGCCGAGGTGATTATATGTGACGCCGGAGATTGTTGTCTGCGCCTGGGGCGCCGGTGGGGCCTTGAAGACGCGCAGAACGGCTTGTGTTTCGTAACGGCTAACTGTGAGTAGCACGATTGCGGGTAGAGCTTTCTTGCCTTTTGCGGGCCGTGCGGGCTTGGCGTTGGAGTGTGGGGGGAGGGTGAATATGAAATGGCCCGCCGCCGGCGCCCTTCTCCAGCCGTTCTGCGTGGCAAGTGCGTCCATTAGGTACGAGACATCATCCTGCGTGGCATAGAAGCCCTCGGCACGCAGTTTGTACTTGATGTCAAGGTTGGTCGTGCTCCCGTTCGAGTGCATGAGCGTTACGGCAGCACGGTAAACATCCTTCTTGGACAGCGGCTTCAGGTTCTGCGGCTTCGTGGCTGGGCCGGGTGGCGGCACGCTCGTTAAGTCCGCAATTTTGGCTTTTGCCTCATCAATGTACTGGGTGAGTGCAAATTTGTGCGCGGCATCGGTCGTGACGACCTCCTGTTGTTGAAGGTAGTCGAGCTTCTTCCGCCAGATGTCCAGCGCCGTTGAATTTGGGCCGTGTGATAGCATAGTTAACCATTCTCGTTGACTTTTCCATCAGCTACGCGCTCTGCTGCGGTGCGCCTCAATTCCTGGCCGGAGACTAACCCTGGAGCGGCGACGGCGGAAAGAAAAAAATCAGGCAAGAATTGGGGAATTTGGGACTTGGCTTGGGGACTGCGGAATCTGCTTCAGAGACAAGGCGTTTTGTGGGAGATTTGTGACATGGCGAAGACGAAGAAAAATGCGGCGGCTGGCTCTTGGTTTCGTTGTGGGCTTGGAGTAGCCGCTCGGCCTCGGCGCGTTCGCGGGTCTTGAGGCTGGTCTGCTCTCCGGTGGTTTTGTTCTTGAGGTAGTAAACGCCCCAGGGGCGTTGAATCAAACCGAACTGTTGCTTCATTGCTTCACTCATGGTTGTGAGTGTGAAGCGGTCGGCTCATTCTCTATAAGAGAGCAGTGGGAGTATTCACAGCGAACGGGCGGCGAATACTGAGCGAACTCTGAAACAGGTGAAGATTCCGGTGAAGATTCAACCCACGCACTTTCGTAAGTCTCTATTGCTGTTGCAGTTAGAGATGTAGGGTCGAAATCAAACTTTCCTTAGGCGCATTGCGTCTCGTAACACGTTTATTGGAGTTTTGCGCTTTTTCCGCTGTGGGACTCTCGTGAACCGCTCCCCCAAGCCATCGATCCATTTTAGCCGCGACCCGGGTAAACCCCTGACGCAAAAACCTCCTTAGCATTCCAACAAACGGGCAATGGAAACCTAAAATGGGGTATGAAGATCGCTCAAGGGCCGAATTTGCCGCCCGGGGTCACGTGTTATGTGGATCTGACCGGGTTCCTCCATCGTCTGGCGTACATGCCCGGACCGCACGGAATGGACCCGCGCCAGGTCACTTCCAGGGTCAGCGGCGAGCCGACCTGGGGAGTCGTGGGCACATTCAACCAGCTCAATACGCTGGCCAAGCAACGGCCCGGCCGAGTCATTGCCTTTGCGGACTCGTCCCAGGACGGATTCCGCGCAGAATTGCTGGCGGGCTACAAGCGTAAGACCGGGTCCCCCTATCTTGGCCAACAGATCGAGCGCCTGGCACAATGCCTCCCTCATCTGGGGATCGCCGTCGTCGGGGCGCACAATGAATTTCCGGGCATGGAGGCGGAGGACCTGATCGCGCGCGCGGTCAAATCGGCCTGTGAACCACTGGTGATTGTGTCGTACGACAAGGACCTGTTGCAGCTCGTCAAAGGCAACGTCAGCCACTACAATCCGCAGAAGAAACATCTGGTCACCCCCGCCAGCATCGGCGGATATCTGCAGCAGGGATTTCTTCCAACGAAAGCAGAACTGACTGGACCAGACCTGGCGGTGTTCCTCGCCTGCACCGGAGACGACTCCGACGGTATCAGACCGATTGGTGGCGTCGGTCCCGTGACGCTTGGCCAGTACTACGAAAGGCTCCCCAGAGGACTGTCGAATGCTGCAAAGATCGACGCGCTGCGTGCCCTCGATTTGGAGGTCAAGAAGGACCCCTGCAAGGTTGCCGACTGGAGACAAGCACAGATCAACCTCCAGGCGACCGATTTGGACACCGGGCGCCAGCACGAGATTAACTTGGGGACCATTCCGGAGCCGCGCCCCAACAAAGAAGCGTTCCGGCAGGTGCTGGATGGACTGACCATGCAGTCTTTCCTTAAGCAATACGACCGGTGGTTTGCTCCATTTGAGGCTCTCAAGCAGCCGGCTTTTTCAATGGCTTGAGAAAAGAGACAAGACCAGATCAAATCGACAACAGCAATCGTGGTTTGAGGAGGCGCATTCCCATGACCGCAAACACTATGTTCCTTGCCGTGACCGCCGCGTTGGGTGCCTGTTGGGGGTCATTCCTCAACGTCGCCTACCACCACACACTCGGCGGCATGTCCTCCCTCACGCCGCCGTCGCATGGCCCAAACTGTAAAACCAACGTAAAGCTGTGGTTCAATGTCCCGGTCTTGGGATTGCTCCTGCGCCGGGGGCGATGTGACTCATCTCAAAAGCCGGCGGTGGAGTTTCTGACGGCCAGCTTCTTCGTGGGTTGCTATTGCCTCACTCATGACGCGCTCTCCGCCTGCTTCCTGGGGGCTGTCTTCACCCTTTACGCGCTCGGCGCGGCGTGTGACCACCAGACCTTCTTTCTGCCGGGGATCACCTTGCAGGGAGCCTTGGTGGCAGCCATTGCGCTGGCACTGCTCCGGCCGGAAGCCACCAACCCGGCGGCCACCAACGCGAATGTCGGAACGGCCATCCTCAACCATTTCGCGGGAGGGGCAGCACTGCTCATTGTGATTGTGCTGGTCAAGAAACTCGGGGAACATTTCCTCCGAGCCGCCTGCGAGGGGTGGACGCAATTTGAAGTCAATTCGAAAGGTGTCGGGATCTCCGACGAGTGCGGCTGCGAGTTTATCCCCTGGGAGGACTTTCGTTTCACCAAGATCATACCTCGCAAGGACATTCTTTGCATCCGCAACGGGAAAGCGGAAAATCTTAAACCGGGCGAAATTGAGATACGCGACGGCAGCGTTCGTTGCCGAGGGCACGGCCTCGACCTCGGAGAGGAAAAGATCACAATTCAAACGACGGAGTTTGTCGCCTACCGCAACGCCATGGGCCTGGGTGATGTTCTGTTGGCGCCGTCACTGGGAATTCTTCTTGGGTTCAATATCGGCCTGTTCGAAATGGCCCTGCTGGCCTCGACGACCGGAACCGCGCACGGTCTCTATCTGAAACGCAATGACCGGCGCCTTCCCTTCGGGCCGCACCTGATGGGCGCAACGGCGTATGTCATTCTCAGCCGGTATCATCTGGCGCCGTCTTTGGCCAAACTGTTCGGGTTTCCCGTCTAACCGCTTCGATCCGCCGCCTGTTAGAAGCATCACGGGATCTCTCGCGCATCAGGAATTCCCGAAGGGCCCGCCCTCACGGAACGGTCGGCCAAACTTGGCCAAACACGAATGCGTGAATCCTTTCGTCAAAGCGTCACAACTCAAGACCAAGATGCCGGGGTATGCGGTCGCGCGCATGCACGCGCTCAATCACCAAACGCTTCAGCATCTGGCCTCCCATCACCGGGAGAAATTTCTCAAGGCCTTCAAGTACGTGCAGGCCAACGTCATCAGCAGCATCACCGTGAGCCGCGGCATCGCCAGCTGCAAGCACGACGGCATTTCCTCCTACTTCTATTGGGAGAAAGGGCAGTCTCCCTTCGTCTTCCACATGCCGGCTTGCGCCGTGGAAGTCGGGCTGCCGGCGGCCGAGGAACTGGGGGCGGCCCTGGCGCGGAACGGAAACACCAGCGCCTTGCTGGCGTGCGAACTTGCCGTCGGCGGCGCGCGCTCCCACAGCTACGACGTGGTCCGCCTGGTGAATTCGCCCGGCTCCCGGGCGGAGCTGGAGCGACTCCACCTCGTGACGCTGGACGTCATCATCCTGGACAAGCAGGAGAAACAGGGGCTCGGCTACGACGAGCGCGTCAAGCTCCTGCAAAGTCTGCCCCAGACACAAAAGGCCCACTGCCCGGATTTCCAGGAGGTCAACGGGTTGGACCAGCTCAACGCCTATTACCGGAAGCAGATTGACAAGGGCGAGGAGGGCATCGTCCTGCACGACCTGACCACGCGCGTCGCCTACAAGATCAAGCCGAAATTCAACCTGGACCTGGCCATTGTGGGCTACGTGGAGGGCACCGAGGAGCTGACCGGCAACGTGGTCTCGCTCATGGGCGCGTTGGTTTGCGGCAACTCGCATCAACTGGTCGCCCGGGTGGGAGTGGCCGACCCGGCCATTCGCGAGAAACTCTTCCAGGAATTGTCCGGGCAAGCGATCCCCGCCCATTACACCGAAACCGATTCCGATGGCCGCCCCATCGTTTGGGTGCGCCCGGTTAAAGCGATGGAGATCAACGCGGAAGACGCGCTTTGGGACGACACCGGCGGCAAGCCCTGGACGAACACCGTTCTTCAACTGGCTGGGGACGTTTACCATTACCAGGGACAGGGATTCGTCTTGAAGCCATTCCACCCGACCCTGGAGCGAATCCGCGAGGACAAGCCTGTCAGCGAATGCACCTTCAAGCAGCTTAACGCCGTGGACCTGCGGCTCAAGCAAACCGCCAACGGCAAGCCGGCCAAAGTGTTCTTGCGCGAGGCATACACCAAGGCGATCAAGGGCAACACCGCCGTGCGCAAAATCGTGGCCTGGGAACAGGAGCAGGAAGGCCACCCCCGGTTCGTCATTCACACGGTGGACTACAGCCCGAGCCGCGCCAAACCGCTCGAGGAAGCGACCAAGGCAACCGACAACGAGGGCGAGGCCAGGAAGTTCATCGCCGACTGGAAGACCTCGGAAATCATCAAAGGCTGGGCAAAAGCCTAGCAGCGCATTTTATGGCAGCCTGCACATTCAATATCGACAACAACAAATACGTGAGCGAGCTGCAGAAGGTCACTCGCGATGATCTTTACGGAAGCCGCCGGGTCCAGGCCCTGGGCCCGGACAGCAAGCCGTTGCGGCGGGCAGGAGTTCCCGAAGAGGGCGACCTTTACCTGGTTTCCGGCGATGTCGGCCGAACCATGCGCGCCGGCGAGCAGTTTACCCTGGCGCCGGCGGAGATCGTGGACAGCGCCACCGGGCAGAAGAAGGAACTGCTGCCGAGTTCTTTCAAGCAGACCCCGGAATTTCGCAAAGCCGGCGCCGAGGAAGTGAGCATGCTGGAGGTGGCGTCGGTTTATCGGCTCCCCGGCGCCCAACTCCCGCCAGGGGCGCTCTACCTCGGCACGTTCAATTACCGGGATGGCGTTGAGCGCAACGACGCCGCAATTGTCAGCAACGGGCAGGGCACGTTCCTGCTCGTTGGAAAAATCAAAAAGCCGGCCTGCGTTGGATTGGAAATTGACTCCCAAATCATCGCGGAGGCCGCGGCTGGCGAGGAAGCGGGGGAATCGGCGGAGAATTTCGAATCTTTGTTCTGACCTCGACAGAGGAGAATCACATGTACATCAAACTCACCAACTTTCAAAAGCGCACGGCGGAATTGTTCCTGTTGTCTCTGAACGGGTCGAAGACCAGCAAGCGGGTCATCACCACCGCCAACGGCCAGATGGAACCCGAGTCACAGGCGATCATCACGCGAATTCCGGGAGGCTGGACGGCGGACAAGAAACCCGAGCAAATCGTCGAGGCGCTGGTCAAATCCGATCCCGAAATCGACACCCGGCTCATCGGCAAGCCGGTGCGCATCCGCTCACTGGCCTATCTGGACGAGCAGCGCAGGCCCGTGTGCCACTTCCGGCTCGTCGAGGAGAAACTGACCCCCGAGGGCACGGTAAAAGAAACCAGGCCCTACAAGGTCAGCGAGTCCAACATCGAGCTGCCGATCCAACTCTCCCCCAAAGGCAGCCAAACCACCGAAGACATGGTGCAAAAATTCGTCCTGTATCGGATTTATCAGGTGGTCCATTTGGACTGCCTGTCGTACGATTTTCTCTTCAAGCTTTGCGAGGAAATCCGGGGCATTGGCTTTATCCGCGTGAATGGCGGCATCAAGGGCAACGAGCCGCTGACCCTGCGCCGGGAGGGCCTCCCGTCCTTCGCGTATCTGCGCGGCCGGATCGACGGCGACAAATACTGCTGCACGCTGCATCTTACCCACCAGGAACTCAGAGCGCCTGCGGAATAGTTCCGCGGCACCGGAGACCCACAGGCGCAGACTTGCGCGACCGTGGACCGCGTTGGTCACGGTCTCACCGCCAATCACGCGAGGACGAAAGCGGTCTCCTCCAGCCCCTTTGAGGTGTGCGTTCTAATCTGCTCGTGAATGGAACCTTCTGGGAGCGCCGCCTTGCACACCATCCCGGCCTCGTTGCGTTTCCGGCGATTTCCCCGCAAAAAAGTGTTCCGCGTCGCGGCTCGCGCCCGGATGCCAGCGGCCGATCACTCCCGCACAGCGCCGCAGGTTTTCCAGCCGCGTGGCCTCTCAATCGCTCCTGTGGACAGCCCATGGATTACCATGCGCTGGCTGCGCCGAGAAAGCATCACCCAGGAGTGCTACCCTACGCGGGCCTATAATGGGGGTAAAATGCGAGTTGCCATGCCAACCGAGACCAGCAAGTCAGTTCGCCGGTTTAAGGGTTTCTATCGGCTGGAAGAGGAAGCCAAACAGCAGCTTTACAACCTGCTGGCGGGTTGCAAGCCGGAGTTCTCGATTCTCCCGGAGGCAGTCCAGGCCGGCGCGGTGCAACAGATGCGGCCCCTGGCCCAGCGCGCCCTGTTAAATGCGCTGGAAGGCCGGACACAGGAAGAGGAAGAACAGTTCGGCTATGATTGGGAGGACGCGCTGCCCCGGATGCAGGCCGGGCCGGTGCGGGTGGCTGTCGGCCAATATCTGCTGGCAAACCTGCCCGGCTCCATCCGCGAGGCGCTCAGCCAGCCGGACTTGCTCCGGCGCGACAAAATCGAATGGCTCTATGGGGAGACTGTGGACCGCATTGGCAAATTCACCCCCTTCCTTCCGTCCGAAGAGCGCGCGCTGGGGGAATGGAAGGAGCAGTGTCCCCAAGCTTACGCGCTGGCGGAGCAAGCGGCCCGAAAGGCGGCGCAAGCCCATCAAGACCGGAGCCGGAGGGACCGGCCGGCTCCGGCCACGATTCCCGACGAAGCCCGCCGGCTTTCTTTGACGGCTCACTTGATCGCCGCGCGCAAGCTCTTCCAGCATGTGCTGGGGTTGCCCGAATACTACGAGGGCAACACGACCGTGGTGGGCCTGAAAGTGCCCCCAGAGATGCAAGCCGCTTACGGAACGCGCATCTATGTGCGGCTGGGCATCGCCGGAAAGGCGGCGAGCTACCGGGAAGCCTCCCCCCGGCAGATGGCGGAGTTTGCGGCCATGCTCGAGAGCAACCTGCTGCGCAACCTCCAGGAAAAGGTTTGCCCCTGGACCACCGAAACGGCGGGAGCGCAAAAGATCGACGCCAATTTACTGGCCGGCGCGTATTACCAAATCGTCAAGCCTTTGGACGGTCAGGAGCCAAAGGGTTGCCTCGACAGCGGCACGCTCGAACGACTCGAACGCAATCCCGGCTATTACCGGCTGCTGGGCTTCCGAGACGACATCGCGCCGGAGCACTCCCGGATGTTCGAGCAGTTCCTGGACTCCAACCCCGGGCTGCAGGAGTTCCTTGACCGGCCCAGCGTGCAGGAGGTCTTCAAAGCGCACCGGCTCGATCAAAGCCTGGTGGAGCTTGCGCTACGCGCGGCCGCCGCTCACGAGCTCGTGCAAGTGGCGCGGCAATGGAAGCCCGAAAGGGTGGCATCGCAGACCAGCGTGACGGCCCAGGCGCAGAACACCATAACCGACATCATCCAGGATCTTGCCGCCTACCACGACGCGCTGATGCAGAGCGATTACCTCAGCGTTCGCCAAGCCGGCTTCTTCAAGGAACGGCTCATGGCCGAGCACCTGAACTGCCTCAGCGCCAAGGAACGGGCCAGGATCGAGAGCTGCTACCGGCCGATGGCGGTCGCCCTGATCGCGCGGGACGACGGCAGCCAGGAACCCGTGCCGGCGGATTGGAAGGTTCTGCGTTCGTACCTTGACCCGGTTACCAGGAAGGAATTCAACGATTACCAGGCCGAGCTGCCGGAAGGCCGGGCCATCCTTTGTCTGCGGAAAGGCGCCTCCCCCAAGGCCGCCGAGGATGCCGCCAGGCGATTGCTGGATATGGCCCAAGCGCCCCGCATCAACGACGGCGCTGCCCGAATCAAGGGGGTGCGCGTCTCCGAGTTGAGCTGCAACGAGCTATTCTCCTCGTGCCTGCGGCCCAGCAGCATCGCCCGGATGCAGTTCTACACCTCGTTCTCGCCGTCCGAGACGCTCGACATTCTGCGGGGAACGGCCGAAGAGCCGACCACCGAAAACCTGGTCGAGGCCCTGAGACCTTGCTTTGTGCTGCGCTACAGCGACGCCTACTGCCGGATCAAGCCGGCGGAAATGGTGCGGGTCAAATATCGCACCCCGACCGGGGAGAAAAAGAACCCCTGCTGGGACGCCAGCCAGGTGTTGTCCGGCCTGCGCGAGCCCGCCAGGGACCCCAAGATGCTCGACCGTCTGGAGAACACGAAATGGGGGCTCATTATCATCGAGGGCGAGAAAAAGGCGGCCATGCTGGCCCAGATGTGTCTGGAACGGGACCTGCCGTACCACGTCGTTTCGCTGCCCGGGGTTTGGATGGGCCTCCTGCGGGGCAAACTGGCGCCGGAGCTGGAGCAGTTCAAGATGCAGGACGCGAGCGGGAACAAGCGCAACTGCTACATCTTCTTCGACAACGACAAGGCGTTCAAGGCCGGCGTGACGCACGCCCTGGTGGAAACGGCCGCCGCCCTGCAACGCGCCGGGGCCCGGGTGTTTGTCCCGAACCTGCCTTTTGGGAAGAACATCAAAGGCGCCGACGATTTCGCCCTGGCCCATTGCCAGAAAGGCAACGGAATTGATTACCAGCCGCTTATCGACATCCTCGAGAAAGCGGTTTACGTCTCGGAACGCCCGCGCAAGGTGAAATACCCCAGTTCCGAACAGGAGCGGGAAATCAACCGCAAGCTCAACCAGGCAGAGAAAATCCATGAACTGCAAACTCTGCTGCGGCTAAAGGAAAATCCGGCACAAGCGCCGGAGATGAACCAGATGTTCATGCTCCAGGCTCCCTATTTGTTGAAGAGTTCAAATGAACGCCTCAATGCGGCCTTGTGGGACAGTTTGAACGAGCGGGGCCGGGCAGCGTTCATCGGCGCCCTCCTCAAGGACAACCCCGCGTTGAAGCTGCTCCGGCAGGCTTGCGGCCTCATTCCCAGTTTTGAAGAAGGGCAGACGGCCCGGGATTTCAGCGAGGGGTCGCACCCGGTGGGAGAGAAGGGAACGGTTCTCTCGCCGGAACTGTTCGCCCTCGGCTGAACCAAACGCGCCGGCAGCAACCTATACTGGAGAATGGCGTCCATATGGTTTCTGTGCAAAAAGGTCTTTCCCGGCCGGGCCGGCATCGTCGCCCTGCTTAACCTCATCGCTTTCGCCCCTTTCTCCGGCTTCTCACAGACCCTGTCGGCGGCCATCTCCCCCGCGAGCTTCACGACCAACCACCCCTTCGCGGTCACGATCACGACCTGGCCCACGACGGCCACCACGTATTACCAGCTGAACGGCGGCGCCTGGCTCATCTATACGAACCCCTTCACCATCGGCGACGGCAAAAACGCCGCCACTGTGCAGGTGGATTGCTACGCCACCGACGGGGTCTCGTTCAGCCCGACCAATTCGGCCACCTACGTGTATCAGCCGCCCGCGGTGGTGAATGACTTTTTTGTGGACCGGATCGCCCTCGCGCCACCGCCCGTCGTTTACGCCGACACGGTGAACGGGACGACCTTCCAGCACCCCGGTTTCTGGACCAACCTCAACGTGACGCTGACCGGAGCGACGATGGAGAACAACGAGCCCAACCACGCCAACGCCAGCCCGGTGGCGAGCGTTTGGTACAGCTACGCGACCGCCACCAGCGGAGAGATGCGCATCCTCGTCCCCACCAACAGCGCCAGCGTGATCGCGGTCTACACCGGCGGCTCGGACACCTACTACTTCCCGTTTGAGGGGTCCGCCGTCAACGCGCTCAATGCCAACCTCAACTTCAGCGTCAACGGCGCGGGGGCCACCTTCGTCCCGGACCCCGCTCCGATCCCGGTCAGCGCCCAATCATTGAACCTCGACGGCACCGGCAGCTACCTCCAATTGGTTGACGCGAACCTCGGCTCCTTCACTTACAGCCTATGGGTAAAGGTCCGCGCGGTGCAACTGGGGGCAGTCATCTACCGGACCAGCAGCGCCGGTCCGCAATCAACCTGTTCCGAGTCCATCTCCGTCAACTCCAACGGGCAGTGGTCCGCCTGGGGCGGCTCCGCCATCACCAGCTCCGTGGTCGTCCAGTCCAACACCTGGTATCATCTGGCGCTGTCGGGCGTTAACAATGGCCCGATGCATTTCTACGTCAACGGGATGGAGCAGGGGACGCCCATCAGCAATATCGGCAGCATCTCCAGCCGGGACCGCTGGCAGATGGGGCAGGCCGTCGCCGGAGGCGGCCAAGCGTTCAACGGCGAGATCGATGACCTGGCCATCTACCACAAAGTGCTTTCCGGCAGCCAGGTCGCAGCGTTGGCCGCCGGCACGACCCCGCCGGCTTATGCTGCCTACGATGTCTCGCTCCTGTCGGGGGTGGCGTCCTCGACCAACGGCACGCTGTCCTTCAACGCGCTGGGAAACACCGTCTACCAGATCGCCTTCGCCGCCCCAGGGAACGCCATCTACAATTACCCGGCCGATTTCTACTTCTTTCCGCCGCCAGCCAACGACAACTTCACGAACGCGGCCGTGATCCCCAACACGCTCAACATCACGAACCTCGCGGTCGGCAACGGGAGCGTGCCGGCGCCGTATATCAATTACGCGGTCCAAGGGTACACGGAGCAGGCCACGGCCGAAACCGGCGAGACCGAGAACGCCAAGCTCAGCGTCTGGTACTCGTTTCTCGCCCCGGCGAGCGGCTGGCTGTCCGTCAGCGCTGTCAACGCCTCGGGCATCTGCAGCTACGTGGAAATCGGCCAGGGGACTGTCAGCAACTTCACCAACACGACCAAGAGCGGCTGGTCGGTTAACCCGGGCATCACGCTGCGCGTGATCGGCGGGCAACAGTATTACATCCGCCATTTCTCGGATTCCGCCAACAACTGGACTCCGTTCACCCTGACCCTGGTCCATTATCCGCAGCCGGCGAATGACCTGTTTGCCAACCCGGCCCCCCTGGCGCTGAACAGCCAAACAGTGCATTACGTGTTCAACAACGGGCTGGCGATGGATTACCCCGTGTTCGCGTCGGTGATGGACATCAACGACTTTGCCGCCACGCGCGAGCCGGCGGGCGAGCCTTCGTTTGGCAACTCGGTGTGGTATAACTACACCCCCAGCCAGAACGGGCGCCTGGTGGTGGGATTGGCCGACTTCGGCGACTGGGGCACTTACAACGGGTATGAGATGGGCATTTACACCGGGACGGCCGCCAACTCGCTGACGACCCTCTTCAACTCCCAAGCCTACAGCTGGAGCGCCCTTATGAACGGCTGGCTCGCCGCCGGAACGAACTACCTGGAGCGCATCGCCACCTTCGACAGCAGCCATTTTCTGAGCGTCTTTGAGGTCACCAACACCTTCTTCCCGAACCCGGCCAACGACAACTTTACGAACCGCCAGCCGATCGTGACCCGGTTTGTGACCAACTACATGACCTGGAAAGGCCAGCAACTGTTTCTCTCGGTCGATGAAGTGGCCAACGTGCCCGGATTCAACTTCTCGGCCACGACCGAGAGCGGAGAGCCGATCCAGAGCGGGACCTACAACTCCATCTGGTATTCCTGGACCCCGACCCACAACGAGAACGTCACCATCAATACGGTCAACAGCTACCAGTATCTGTCGCCCGGCTCCACGATTGACACGTATCTGACCGCCTACACGGGGAGCGCCCTTAACGCCCTGACGACCGTCACCGGGAACGACAACGGCCCCGGCATGGGCAGCTGGAGCCAGATCGGCTTCACGCCCGCCGCCGGGACCGAATACAAGCTCCAGATCAGCAACTGGGGCAACGGCAGCGCGGGCTGGACGATGCTCAACCTCCAACAGCCCTTCCGGCCGGCCAACGATTACTTTACCAACGCCACCCCCGTCACCGTGACCAAATCGCTGCTGGGGGACGGCTCGACGTTCGAATACCTCCTCCTGTATGGGACCATCACCAACGCCTCCGTAGAGACCAGCGAACCGAACAACGGCGGCGTCTCCACCGTGTGGTACGCCTGGACCAACGACATTACCGGGCCCGTCACCATCCGCATGGACTCCTCCTTTGGCGGGAATTTCTACATCTACACCGGCAACGCGGTGACCTCCCTGACCACGATCGCCAGCCCCGTCAGCGGTCTGGACGGCAAAATCTACTGCACCTTCAACGGCGTGGCCGGAACCGTCTGCTGCATCCAGGTCCGTTGCGGAACCGGCGGCGGGGCCTTCTCGCTCGAGTTTTCGCAAAAGGCCAATCCCGGAAACTACGTCACGACCAACGACAACCGGACCAACGCGTTCCAGATCCTGCCCGACACGATTGACTCGAACGACCGTTATGTCGGCTCGGCCAACGGCAGCGCCGCCAACGCGACGCTTGAGCCGGGAGAAACCAACGCGCTGACGGCGCTCATCAACTCCGGGGCGGAGCTCAACGACAACTACAACACCAACGTGGCCGGCAGCAACAGCATCTGGTGGAGCTACACCGCGACGGCGACGCGCCAGATGGCCACCTACAACCAGGCGCTGGTCGCCTGCGTGCCGATGCGGCTGGGCCTGGGTTACGACGCCTTCATGAACCTGGTGAAGCCGTCCAACCCCTTCAACGAGAATTTGAATCTGGTGCCGACCACCAACGGGACCTACTTCACCAACGCCAGTTCCGCGACCGGGTTCGCCAGCCGGCCGGCCCCGGGGGCGCCCTTCCGGTTCGAGATGGATTACATGTACGTCGCCAATGCGGGGGCCGCCAACGGGCTCCCCAGCACCTACAACATCGTCGTCCTGGGCAACAACGGGTCTTACGACCCGCTCGTCATCCGCACGGCCGACCTGATGCTCGGGGCTTACAACAACGGGACCTTCACCCCCTACAACATCGTGCTTGCGCAGAACCAGGAATATTACCTGAGCCTGGAATGCAACGGCGGCGGCGCGGCAACGGTCTATACCCTGACCCTCAACCGGACCAACAGCTCGACCATTTACGCGGGGTTCGACGCCAACTCCTACTATCCAATGGGGCTGGGCGCCTGCGGCGGGCGCGTCCACGACCTGCGGGTTTACCAGACCTCCCCGGTCAGCCACGAGGCCATCGAGGTGTGGCAGGGCGGGAACCTGATCGCGATCGACGACGATGTCGTGGTCAACAACTGCACCGCGGGCGCCACCTACCAGATTCGGACTACGCCGCTCTCCTGCACGACCGACGTGGCGATGGGCAAAATCGCCACGGAATCCTCCATCGTGAATCCGGCGACCAATGCGGTGGACAACAACAACAGCACCTACAGCAGCACGGGCAACGACACCGGAGCGTGGCTCATGGTGGACCTGGGGCAGTCCTGGCCGATCACCTCCGTTGAAATCTGGAACCGCTTTGACCAGCCCAGCGCCGCCTATTTCAACGTCATCGTCTCCGACACCAACAGCTCGAACCCGGCAATTCTCACCAATTACGCGATCAACTGCGGCGGTAGCGCCGTGGGCTGGTTTAACGCGGACGCTTATGTCTCGGGGGGCTCGACCTGGAGCTGCGGCAACGCGATCGACACCAGCGCGGCGACCAATCCGGCGCCTGCGGCCGTATACCAGTCGCAGCGCAACGGCAATTTCACCTACACGATCCCGAATCTTTTGACCAACGGCAGCTACACCGTCCGGCTCCACTTCGCGGAGTGCTACTACACGAGCGCGAACCAGCGGCAGGAGAACATCTTCATCAACGGGAGGCAGGTCCTGACCAATTTCGACGCCTTCACCGCAGCCGGCGCCGGGAACAAGGCCAATATCCAGTCATTCACCGTCACGCCCAACAGCAGCGGACAAATCACCGTCCAGTTCGTTTCGGTAGTGGCAAACGCGGCAGTCGAGGGGATCGAAATCATCACCACATCGGGCACCGCGGCGGCCTTCCAAGCCAGCCAGACGACGAACGGACTCTACTATTACCCCTGCTCGGGATCGGCCCAGTGGCCCACGACGATCTCCGTCGGCCGGAGTGGGCGCTACGTCCGCGTCCAGCAAACCACGGTGGGGAGTTCGCTGGGCCTGTCTTCCCTGAAGGTCAACAGCACGCCGGCCATCAACGGACAGGTCAACATTTCCGTGTCCGAGTTCAACCTGTCCGCGAGCGGGAACAGCCCGGAGGCGGCCAAGCTGCTCTCCTTCGCCAACCAGGTCACCTCCTGGGCGCTCCCCAACGGCGCAGTCTCAGCGACGAACTACGTGGCCGCCGACTCCCAGGAGGTGGCTTACGCCACATGGTACAGCGGCGAGTGGAACCCCGGGAGCGTAGGCGGCGGTTCCATCTGGTACAACTTCGTGCCGCCCGTTTCGGGGAGCACCATCATCGCGAGCTCCGGCGCGGTAGGAGAATACCTCGCGCTCTATCCGGGGCCGAACACGTCTGGATACATCACTTACGGCTGGGGGCCGTTCCAGCTTAACCTCAATGGCGGAACCCCCTACTGGCTCCAAGTGGGCCTGGCGAGCTACGGGCTGGAGGGAGTGACCCTCACGATCGTCAGCCCTCCGCCGAACGACAACTGGGCCAACGCCATAAACGTCAACTTCGTGACCAACGCCCTGGTGACCTCCTCAGCGGACGGCCCCGTCACCAACTACACCTGCACCGCCAGCTTCGTGGGGCAGAACTACCTGGCGAGCCGGGATGCCGGCGAATACAACATCGCCAATTATACGGGCGTGGCCACGACAGGCCGCTCGGTCTGGTGGACGATCACCGCTCCCGCCAACGGTTACATCACGATTGACCCCACCAAATCCTCGTTCCTCACCGAGCTGGGCTTGAAGCCGGAGAGCGCCGGCGTTGGGGGCAGCTACAGCGGCTACTGGGTCGTCAACAACGGGAAGATAGTCAACGTCTACCTGAGCGCCGGCACCAGATACAAGCTTTGCGTCGATGGTTCCAGTCAGGACACCGGCCTGGGCATGGGCGGCATCAATCTCGACATCACGTTCGTTCCTTGCCCGCCCAACGACAACTGGGCCGGCCCCACGCCCGTGACTCTCCAGACCAACGCGCTCACGGGAACAGTTCCCGACGGGGTTGCCCTTTACACGAATTACACGGGATCGGTGGCTTCCCACAACATCGGGGCTACTTACGAGAGCGGCGAGTACCCGATCAGCAACTACTCCGGCCAGGGGGCGCCCGGGCGCTCCGTGTGGTTCAGCTTCACGGCCCCCGCCAGCGGCTATCTCAAGATCGACCCCACCAAAAGCGCCTTCCGCGCGCAGATCGGCATCAAGGCCCCCGGGCAGGCGGTCAGCTCCAACTGGGGCAGCCCCAACGCCTACGCGGTCAACTCGGTGCTTACCTACTATGTGAGCGCCGGGTCCACCTACATGATCTGCGTCGACGGCACCTCATCCGACGCCGGCTACGGGATCATCAACCTGGGTTTCGAGCTCGACGCCTCGCCCGGCAACGATTACTGGGCCAACCCGGCGCCCATTACGTTTCAGACCAATCTCGCCGCCATCAGCATGCCCAACGGCATGGCCACCAATACCTGTTACACCGCCTACGGCATCGGCAACAACATCGCCGCCACTTACGAGAGCGGCGAGTACCCGATCAACAATTACTCCAGCCAAGGGGCGCCGGGCCGGTCCGTATGGTTCACATTCACCGCGCCCGGCAGCGGGACGCTGACCATCGACCCCACCAAGAGCACCTTCCGCACACAGATCGGCATCAAGGCGCCCGGGCAGGCGGTCAGTTCCAACTGGGGCAACCCCAACGCCTACGCCGTGAACTCGGTACTCTCATACGGGGTTACGGCCGGGAACGCCTACATGATCTGCGTCGACGGCACGTCATCCGACGCCGGCTATGGGTTTATCGACCTTGCCCTGCAGCTCAATGTAATCCCTTACAATGACGTTTTCCCGGGACCGATGCTCGCCTTCGCGACGAACACCGTCCAGGAGACCGTGGCGGAGTTCAGCCTCACCAACTTCCTTTACACGGCAAGCGCGGTCAGCGCAAACAACTATGCCTTGCAGGACAGCGGCGAGTACTCGCTGTGCAGCCAATATAGCGCCCCCTGCCTGGGCCGGACCGTCTGGTGGAGTTTCAACCCGCCCGTCCAGTCGTATGCGACGATCTCGCTGGCCGGCAGCACCTTCGACACGCTCCTGGCCGGCGGCGTGTTCAACTCCGTCAATAACGGCAAGTCCTGGTACAACGACGATGCCGGCGGGCTGGTGACCAGCGCCGCCACCGTCCTGGTGTATCCCGGCCAGACCAACCGCATCGTGGTGGACGGCAAGAGCGGCGCTGCCTCCGGCAGCGTTGGGGGAGTCAACCTGACCGTCAGCCTGGGCGCGCCGGCGAACGACTTCTACGCCAATGCCCAGGTCTTGACCCCGCAGAGCGCCTTCAGCACCGGCAACATGACCGGCATCAGCATCCGCGTCCCCGGCTCAACCACCTACGCCAGCAATGAGGGCGAGAACTGGGCGGGCAACAGCTGGCTCGCGGTTTCGCCCAACAAGAACGTGTGGTTCTCCTACACGGCGACCAACAGCGGGACCATCTACCTGACGGTCGAGAGCGCGGGCGACCACCTCCTCGGCGTCTACAGCGGCAGTACCTTCAACAGCGGCTGGATCGGCGGCAGCGTCGGCGTCCTCGGCGCATCGCCCAACGCGGCCTACACCTTCGCCGCCGCCGTCGGCACGACCTACAAGATTTGCGTCGACGGCACCGTCCCGGGGCCTTTCGTCCTCAACCTCAAGCAATACAGCACCGCGGCGCCGCTCAACGACAACTTCGTCAACCGCCTCCCGCTCACCAACGGGCTCACCGCCAGCGGCACCCTGGCGGGTTCGACGCGCGAGTCCGGCGAGCCGTCGTATCACGGCGGCAGCGGCAGCGTCTGGTACAGTTTTTTGGCGACCTGCACGGGCCAACTGGAGGTGGACACAATGGGCAGCGCCGGCGACACCATCATTGCCGCCTACACCACCAATACGGTCCCCGGCCGGGTCAACAACCTGACCTATCTGGCCGCCAACAACGATGCGGACGGCAAAACCTCCAGCCGCGTCTCGATTCCCGTAACGGCCGGCAAGGAGTACGAGATTGCGGTGGCCTTGAACAGCGGCGCGCTGCAGGACTTTGTCATCACCCCCCGTCTCACCTGCGCGGGGTATGTCGAGGCCGATCCCGGCGCCGGGAATTTCCTGGAATTCGGGACTGTGTTCCTCACCACGCCGGGCGCGGGAAGCATCTACTACAGCCTCAACGGCGGGGCCTACCAGCTTTACACCAACGGCCCCACCCTCACGCCGACCAACCTGGTCTACGCGGTCGTCACCAACGGGATATTCACCAAAACCGGCGGTGGGAACAACTGGAACGCCGGGTTCACCTCCGGGGAGACGATCGCGGGGGACGGATTCGCGGAATGCGTGGCCACGGTTAACAACCAGGATTCAATGTTCGGCCTGCAGGCCGTCTACTCGTCGGCCAGCTATACCGGCATCGACTACGCGCTCAACCTGTCGGGCAGCGGCCAGCTCCAAATCTACGAAGCAGGAACTTACAAGGCGACAGGTGGGTATTACAACGGTGGGGACAGGCTGCGGGTCGTTCGCAGAGGCAACATTGTGCAGTACTACCGAAACGGGGGTCTGATCTACACCAGTTCGGTCACATCCACCGGCACCCTTCACTTCGCGGCCTCGCTGTATCAGCAGGGCACCTGCACCCTGGGGCCGTGTTACCTGCGCAACGCGGGGATCGCCAACGAGACGGGCATCGTCATCTCGTCCGGCGACGTGAACGGGAACGCCACGCTCTCGGCCTACAGCCAGGCGGGCAGCGTCAACAACTGGAACTACACGGTCCAGGCGGCCCCGCCGGTGGCGCTCAAGGGCAACTACCTCACCTGGACGAACCTGAGCGGGGTCTACCAGGCGGGGACCCTGCTGACCAAGTATGCGGCCAACAACTCCTGGGGCAACGCCCTGGCTGTTTCGGTGGATTCCGGCGCCGGCGATTGCTCGGCTGACTTCATCGTTTCCCCCGGTTCATCCTACAATATGGCCGGTTTAACGACCAACACCACGATAGCCGGTTACGGGGACATCAATTTCGCCTGGAACAACGCCAACAACACGCTCTACATCTATGAGAGCGGCAACTACCGCGGCTGCTTTGGGCCCACCGTCCCCGGCGACGTCCTGCGGGTCGAACGCCTCGGGTCGGCCATCAATTATTATCAGAACGGCAATTTGCGCTACACGTCGAGCCTCTCCAGCTCCGGGACACTGCGCGCCGCAACGACGATTTACTGGATCGCGACCGAACTAGGCCCGGCCACCTTTTATCTGCCGCAATCCCCGGCCCTCACGATCGTCCCCAGCCCTTACGGCGATTCGACACTCTACACCTCCGCGCCCCCGCCGACGGCGGCCCCAACCGTCACCTCCAGTTCGCCGGATGCCTTCGCGCAGCCGCCATCCCTGGCCAGTTCCGCCAACTTCCGCTTCAGGAATTTCCGCACCGGCGCCATCCCCAGCACGGACGTGCTGCTCTCGTATCTGGTGAACTCGCTGCCGGGGCTTGTGTTTCAAGTGCCCGGCCCGGTCGTCAACACCCCCAACCCGATCACGGTCGTTTCACCGTCGGGCGTGGGCGGCACCTGGGCGATCACTTTGCCCAACGGCAGCAAGTCCACCGGGCCGGGAGTCGGCAGCTATACGTTCAGCCCGCAGGGCGGCGGCATTTACGCGGCCACCCTCTGCGCGCCGGGCTGCGACATCCCCTCCGCTTCGACCAACCTGTCGTTTGTCGTCAACGATTTGGGGATCACGCCCAGCGGGACCTATGGCGCCATCCCATTCGACGTCAACGCGTGGAGCACTTACCCGCTCAGCATCTATTACACTTTCGCCGCGCAGGGGACGCCGAACCTCCTGTACACCAACCCCATCGTATTGGGCAGCACCAACGTCACGATACGCTTCATGGGGACGCGCCCCGGTTTCACGCCGCAATATCTGACCGGGACATACGCGTATTCACCGAACGTGACCATCTCCCCAACGGGAACGTTTTCCAACGCCACCACGTTCACCGTGAGCGGCGGATACGGCCTCCAATACCAGGTGGGGAGTGGACCGTGGCAGGCCTATACCGGGCCCTTCACGCTGGATGGCATACCCGGGGGCAGCGATTTCCTGCGCGGCTGCGCCCAGGTGTCTCCGGGCGCCTACGGCCCGACCAACAGCACCCCGGTCAGCTTTCAAGCCGATTACCCCGCAGTCACGCCGCCCAGCGGGACGGTAAACGGCGCTTACGCCGTATCGGCACAGTCGGACACCATCGGGGCCACTGTTTACTACGCGATGGGAGACGCCATGGGAAGCATGCCCGCACTGGCTTCCGTGACCAACCTTTATACTGGACCCATCAGCCTCAGCGGGTCCCGCAATTTTCTTTTCATCGCCCGGAAGGTCAACTACCTGGACAGCGCGCCCGTCACCAACGCCTACACCGCCCAGTTGGCTCCCCCGTCTTTTGTCACGCCCGGCGCCACGTTCAGCGGCCCGACGCCGATCACCGTGCAGTCAGCTGACAACTACGGCGGCACGTTTGTGCTGACCAGCCCCTCGGGAGCGGTCCAGACCGTTAACACCACCAATAACACCGCCAGCTTCACCATCAATGAGGGAGGGCAATTCACGCTCCTCTTGCAGCGCAACGGCTGGACCCCCTCTCCACCCGCCACGCAAACCTACAACTTCGTTTTCATGGACCTCGCGATCGGGCCCGTTTCGACCTGCCTTTACACGCCGACGATCATCAGCATCAACTGGGATGGCACGAACCCGAAGACCCCAACGGTGTATTACACGCTCGACGGGAGCGCGCCGACGACCAACTCAACGCGCTACACCGGCGCGTTCACGCTCACTAACTCCGCCACGGTCACGGCCCTCGGAATCCGCGCCGGATACGCCAGCGCCTGCGTCAGCAACAATTACAGCTACGAGTTCCCCGTCACGGCCTGGCCGCCCTCGGGAACGTATAACAACGCCCTTTCGCTCTCCATGAGCAACAGCCAGGCGCTGGCCATTTACTATCAGGTGAGCGGCGGCGGGTGGCAGACTTACACCGGTCCGTTCAGCCTCGACGGGAGCGGGAGCGGCAATGTGAGCTTGACCACCCGCTACGATGCCGCAACGCCATGCCCCGGACCAACCAACCTCTGTTCTTACTCGTTCCAGGCCGCCGACCCGCTCATCACACCCGCCGGCACGAGCTTTAACGGGAGCTTAACCCTGTCGGCCGCCGACGGCACCGCCGGGGCGGCGATCTTCTACGCCGTTGGCGATACGAACGGGAACCCGGCCTCGGCCTCAGCCATCACGAACCTTTACACAGGGCCGATCACGATCGTTTCAACGCGCCAGTTCATCTTCCAGGCCCGGAAAAACGGCTACCAGGACAGCGCGCAGGCACCGGAGGTTTACTCCTGTTCACTGCTCGCACCCGGTTTCGGAACACCAGGCGGCACCTTCACCAATGCAACCGCCATCACGCTCAACTCGCCGCTGAATGCGTCTCAGAGCTTTGTGCTGACCTTCCCCGATGGGACCTCGCAGACCAACACGGTCACGGGCGCAACCACCTCGATCACCATCAACGAAACGGGCAATTACCAACTGCAATTGTTCAAGAGCCCCTGGCTGCCCTCCCCGATCGTCACCAACGCTTACACGTTCCAGTGCGCCGATCTGAGCGTGATGCCCGCCAGCATGAATTTCAGCTTCCCCATGGCGGTGCAGGCCGCCAGCGGCAGCAACCCCAAGCCGATGACGATCTTCTATACGAGCGACGGCACGCTGCCCACGACCAACTCCGCGCTTTACACCGGCGCCATCAGCGTGAGCAACACGATCACGCTCCGATTTCTGGGCACCAGGCCCGGGTATCTCCCGCAGTATGTGGACCGGCAGTACAACTACGCGCCGGGCTGCGTCATCACTCCGCCAACCAGCACCAACGCGCAGGCGATCACGGTTACCATCACCCCCGTCAACGGCAACTCGGCGATTTATTTCCGGCTCAACGGCGGCGCCTGGACGAATTACGCGAATCCATTCACGCTGGACGGTTATGCGGCGGGGAGCGCGTTGATGGAGGTTTACACTGTGACGGGGCCGTACGCCAGCGCCACCAACCAGACGACTTACACCTTCCAGGTTGCCCCGCTTTCGGTCAACCCGCCGGCCGGAGACCCCACAGGCGGCCTCAGCGTCACGGCAGGCACGGCCACCCCGGCCGCCTCCTTATATTATGGCTGCAGCTACACCGGCGACATCCCAGGCGATGCCAGCCTCACCAATCTTTACACCGGGCCAGTGACCCTCACCAACCCGGCGGTTTTACTCTTTGAAGGGCTCAAGAACGACTATCTCAGCAGCCGGTCCACCAACATTTACTCCGCCAAATTGCCGTTGCCGGTCTTCCTGACCCCCTCCGCCACGTTCACCAACCAAACCACGGTCGCGGTGCAATCCGGGCTGGCCGGGGTCAGTTCGGGCTGGACCGTGATTACCCCCGGCGGCAAGACAAACACCTATGCTTCGAGCACGGACACGCTTGAATTGAGCATCAATGAAAGCGGCGTTTTCCAAGTCCAAAACACCCGGCAAAACTGGCTGGATTCCGATTACGCAGCCCAGACCTACAACTTCGTGGTGCAGGATTTGGTGGTGAGCCCGCTCAGCGGCGACTTCGGTTCCAATGTGACGGTGACCGCGCAAAGCTCCATCAACAACCCCAACCCGCTGAATATCTATTACACCACCGACAACACGGCGCCGACGACCAATTCCATGCTTTACAGCGGGAGCATCGTTATCAGCAATGACACCACCTTTAACTGGCTGGCCACGCGCTGGGGATACGCCCCTCAATACGCCACCAACGCCTATCGCTATGTCCCGCCGCTCCTGTTCCAACCGGGCGCCGGCACGTACTCCAACGCGATCACGGCCAGTTTGAGCACCGCCGCCGCCGGCGCCGCGATCTTCTACTCGCTCGACGGGATCAACTGGAGCAATTACACGAGCCCATTCGCGCTCGACGGGCTGAACAACGGGGCGGGAACGCTGCAGGCCTATTACACGAACGCCACATACGCGGTGGCCAACAGTTTCGCGCTCAGTTTCGTGGTCGCGCCCCTGACGGTCAACCCGGCTGACCTGACGCTCTCCGGGCCAATCGGGGTGACCGCCTCCACGCTCACCAGCAATGCGCTCATCCAGTACTCCCTGAACAATAACGCCCTTGATGGCGCGAACCTGACCAACACTTATGCCGGCTCGATCACGATCAGCAACCGGAGTTTTCTGGTCTTCCAAGCTTCCAAGCCCGGCTATCAGAGCACGGCCCCGGTTCAGCGCAAGTACATCGAAAAACTGCCAGCGCCGGTGTTCCTGACGCCCAGCGGCGCGTTCAGCAATCAAACCGCGATTGCTGTGGAAGTTTCGCGGGTAGCGCCAGGGCTCGACATGACCCTCGCCGGCCCGGACGGAACCTTCACGGCCAGCGCCCCGATTGCGGCCTCCGGGCGGCCCTCCGCGACCTTCAACATCAACGCCACCGGCAACTACCAGGCGAGCGCAACCGGCACGGATTGGACGAGTTCCGACCCGGCCAGCAACAGTTACAGTTTCGTGGTGGAGGACCTGGTGACCACGCCCAGCCAATACTTCGACACAGCGACGATGGCGGTGAGCGCCGCCAGCGGGATATCCAACCCGAAGCCGCTTTCCATCTATTACACGACCGACGGCAGTCAGCCGACGACCGCCAGCGCGCTTTACACCGCTCCCTTGGCGATCACGAACACCACCACGGTGACGTGGCTGGCCGCGCGGGACGGCTACAGTCCGCAACTGCTCACCAACACGTACACGTCCGTGCCGCCGCTGGCCCTCAGCCCGGCGCCCGGCGCCTATTCCAACGCCATCTCGCTGGCGCTGACCGCGCCCGCCGGACAGAGCATCTATTACTCCCTGAACGGGGCCGGGCTGCAGAGCTATGCCGGACCGATTTGGCTGGATGGTTACCAGAACGGCACTCTGAACCTGACGGCCAGCTACGCCGGGGGCGCCACCAACACGTTCCTCTACACGTTCCAGGCTGACCCGCCCACAGTCAGCCCGCCCGGCCAGGTGATCACCCAAGCCGTCACGATGACGGCCATCCTTGGGCGCACCGTTGGTTCAACGATCAATTATTACGAGGGCGACGCGGGGGGCGACCCGGTGTGGACCAACAGCCAGCGCTATCAGTATAAAGGCCCCATCCTGATTACCGGCAGCCGCTCGTATATCTTTTTATCGACCAAGAACGGCTACCTGCCGAGCGCGCTGGTGAGCAACACTTACACCGGCAAACTGCCAGTGCCCGTCCTCTCCAGCGCCACGAACTGGTTCACCGGGCCCGCCTGGCTCACTGTCCAGTCCGGCCTGCCGGGTTACGGCGGGATTTATACGCTGACCGGTCCGGACGGCACGACCTACGCCATCAACAGTGCCAGCCCTCAAATCAATATGAACGTTGACGCCGGCGGGACCTACTCCGTGGTCATGTCCCGGCCAGGCTGGCTGGACAGCGATCCCGTCGCCTGGAGCGCCGACTTTTATGTGCAGGACCTGAGCGTGACGCCGCCCAGCGGCTGTATCGGCGTGCCCAACACGCCAGTGTCCGCCGGGTCCGCCTATTGGTATTACCGGCCATTGACCATCTATTACACCTTGGACGGCACGGCGCCCACGACCAACTCGACCCTGTATGCCGCGCCGATTCCCATCAGCGCCGACACCACGATTACCTGGCTGGCGACCCGAAGCGGGTATCATCCGCAGCTTCAGACCAACGTGTATTACTTCGCGCCCGGCGCGACCATTTCACCGGCGGGGGCAAATTATTACAACGCGCAGACCTTCACGCTCACGCCGTATCTCGCCGGCTCGGCGGTTTATTACAGCACCAATGCCAGCGACTGGCCCCAGTACACCGGACCGTTTGCCGTCGATGGCACCACCCTCATTCAGTATTATGCCAATAATGCGGGCCGGCTGAGCCCGACGGGCAGCCTGCAAACGGCCTTCGCGGTCTCGCCGCTGGCGATCACGCCCGGGGGCGGGGACATTGACGCCCCGACCACACTCACCGTTTCCACGCTTACGCTGGGGGCTCAAATCGCCTACGGCGTTGGCGACGAAGACGGGGATCCGCCGAACGGGGGCGGGATACTCTATACGAACCCCTTGACGGTCGCTCCCGATCGGAGCTCGACTTATTGGTTTGGCGCCACCAAACCCGGTTATCGCGACGCCGGCGCCTACGCCACGTTCCGGGCCAAGCTGCCCGCGCCGGTCTCCGCCCTGGGCACGAACATCGTCCTTTTGGCTCCCACGCCGGACACCTTAAGTTCGGCGCAGGTGTGCGCCTGGGTGGAAAGTCCGACCGGCAACCGCTACTTCGACTTCAGCACGAACGTGACCGTCACCTTTGCCCGGCCCGGGACCTACAGTTATGTCCTGCAGCGCAACGGGTGGCGCGACTCCGATCCGTTTTACATCCGGGTGAGTTTGCCTTTGCCCGACAATTTCGACCAACGCCAGGACCTGGTCGAGATCTTTGCCGGCACCAATTTCAGCAACGGCGCCATGCCCCAGATCTTCTCAGCCGTCGGCGACCTCACCGGCGCCACGGCTGAACCGGGAGAATGGGACGGCAGCTACTATGCCGACGGCGCCTGGACGACCAACGCCAGCCGGGCGACTTCCCTGTGGTATCGCTGGGTGGCGCCGGCGGACGGCTACGCGACGGTGACGGTGCAGGACCAATCAAGCGGCGACACCAACTTTTTCATATACGCCGTCGGGTACGGGACCAATATCGCCTCTTTCCAGAGGGCGGTGTTCACCAACACGCCGCAAAGCCTGCCCGTCACGGCCGGGAGCGAATACGACCTCGCGGTATACCAGGGGATCATCCCGGGCGACACGGCTTTCCAGTTGAACCTCAACTTCTATCCGATCCCGAGCAACGACCTGTTCACCAACGCGCTGCCCACCGCGCTGGAAACACCTTACACCGGCTACACGCACGGGGCGGGCAGCGAGCCGGGCGAACCGCCCGGCGCCAGCACGTGGTGGCGGTTGGGCAGCCCGGGTTACGGGACATTGGAGATCCCGCTCAACTGCACGGTGGACTCGGTTACGCTGTGGCAGGGCGGGTCGCTCGCCTCAGCGCAGCCGGTCCCGGCATATTACTGGACCTCCAAGGATTATCGCGAGCTGCTGCATCAGGCGGGCACCGCCGTTTTCACGAACAACTACTACTATTTCCTGACCAATACGGGTCCCTACGTGCTCCGCATGGCGGGAGACCACGAAACGTTCGGATTCACGCCGCACTTCTACCAGCGCCCGGCCAACGACGATTTCGCCCAAGCCGCGCCGCTAATTCTGATCGACCAGACCCGCTACCAGAACAGCATGAGCGCCACTTACTCCCAGCAAGGAAGCTCAGTCGGGGCGACTTTCCAGACCGGCGAGCCGGCCTCGCCGCTCGGTCCGGCCACGGTGTGGTACCAGTGGATGGCCGCCGCCAATGGCGAGGCCGATGTGTCGCTGACCCAGGATTACTTCTTTGCCCTGCCGATTTGGACCGGAATGGGCTGGGACCCAGGCCAGCCCTGGGACGAACTTTACGCTCCCAGCGACGGGGTCACCCTCGACCTGTTCACGGGGACCACCCTTGAAACTCTGGCGTCCGCCGTGGCTTACACACCCACTTCTGGCGTGGGCACGAACAGCGGAAACAACTCCTACCCCGCAGCCCAGGTGCTGACCAATGACGCGGTCACTTTAACCTGGGAGACACCCGCGGGCACCGATTATTCCTGGTGGATCTACACCGCGCGGTTCAGCGGGAAAGTTCGAATCAACGGAAACGGTTTGCTGGCTGACGCGGCGGTTTACACGGGAACCGGTTACGCAAACCTCGTGGGCCAGCCGCTTTATGGGAATGATGTCGACACGCCCAACAGCTGGTACTTCTACGCCCAGACCGGAGAAACCTACACCTTCGCGCTGGAGACCTGGAATCCCTACAGCCCGCCCATGAATCCGGCTGTGGTCAGCATCGCCCCGGACAGCCTCGGCCATTTTGTAACGCAAGCCGGGACGACTTATTATATCCGGGTTTCCGGCATTGGCCGGAACCATACCGTCACCCTGGTCGCCGCCCAGGCCGCGCAGAACGACGCCCTGACCAATGCGTCGCCTCTGTCTTTGCAGGTGTACAGCTACGAAAACGGCCGCCGCGCGCTGGGGACTGTGAACGACAGCCTGTTCGGAGCCACGGCCGAATCCTTTGAGCCCGCCGGCACGCACACCGTCTGGTACGAGTTCACCTCGCCGCTGGACGGCCACGGGCAAATCCAGTTCCAATCGCCCAGCGCCACCGCTCAGGTCCACGTTTACTCGGGCGACACCAACCTCGTGCAGCAGCCGGGAGGATACACCAATCTCGCGGAACTGGACATCCGGGACTTTGTCGCCACCAACGGCGGAACGTATTACCTCCAAGTGCTCGACACGGTTTTCAGCACCTTCACGGTGAAGGCGGCCGTAAGCGAGCCTTCGGTCAACGACATGTTTGCGGCCGCTCTTCCGCTCAACAACATCGCGGGCGCCGGCGCCCGCACCTTCAAAGCGTACAACGCCTTTGCGTCGGTTGAGAATGCGGAACCGCTGCCGCCCGGCGGGTTGGGGGCCACTGTCTGGTGGGATTACGTTCCCTCCCAGAGCGGCACGCTCGTGATCTCGTGCGCCAACAAAGCCTTCGCGCTCTGGCAGGGGACGAATCTGGCCGGCCTGACCCTGGCGGCCGCCCCCACCAACGGAACGATCATGACCCGCGTGGACGCGGTGCCCTACCAGGTCAGCTTTGCCGATATGCCGGGGTACACCGGGCCCGATGACTGCGATTTCACCGTCACGGCGCAGTTTTATCCCATCCCGAGCAACGACAATTTCGTTAACGCCATCGATCTGGTGAACCATTGGAACTCGGGTTACGTGAACGGGACCATCTATACCTACCAAGCGAGCGGGAACAATTACGGCGCGACAGTCGAGCCCGAGGAAAACCCGTCGCAGGACAATTCGGTCTGGTACCGCTGGTCGGCGCCGACCAACATGATTGTTTACGCGGACTGCAACCTGCAGACCTTCATTTATGCCGGCTCCGGCCTCAACAACCTGACCCTGCTGGGCAACAGCCACTTCATCGCGTCCCCGGGCCAGACCTATTACATTGCGGTGAGCGGACCGCCTTCGCTCTTCACGCTGACCTTCATGGCGGCGCTCCTGCCTTCCAACGACCTCGAGCAGAACCTGATCTCGTTCGGGCAAGGAGCCAGCTACCGGTTCTACAACCTCGGCGCCGGCAAGGAAGAGAACCTCTCGACCAATGACTATTCCGTGTACTGGAGCTGGACCGCGCCGGCGACCAACTTGATCCTCGCCTTCGACAACAACGTGAGCGGGCCGGAATCGCCGCTCCAGAATCTGCTGGGCAGCCCCGTCGGCGAGTTCCGGCTCTATCTCAACGGGCAACCGTTTGCCCAAAACGTCCTCAACCCGGGCCAGAACTGGACGCTCTCCGTCACTCCCGGAACGACTTACGAGATTGAGTTCCTGTCCTCCTGCCCGCTGGCCGGCGACATCCTGGCCTCCAGCCCGGCGGCGGCCGCCATGCCGGTTTGTTACTGGAGCTACCAGAATTACCTGAACGGCTTCACGGCCAACACGTGGGTTGCTGCCGATGGCAGCCAGCCCAACCCGGCCCTTTATCAGGCGCGCCTTCCGGCCGGCGACAATTACTTCACCTGCACCCTGACGAACATGAGTTTCCTGGACAACTCGATGTCCAACGCGACTCCCTGCCGGAACATGATGGTGGTTAACCCGAACAATTACGCCTATTTGGCCATCCAGCAGAACGGGGCCACGGTGTCGGACAACCCGGGCGTGATCATGCCGGTCACCAACGAGACCGCGGCAACGGCCATCGCCTTGACGCCCTCGATCAGCACGGTGGGATACACCAACTACACCTTCCTGTTCAGCACCTACAATTTCGGCGCGCAGACCGAAGACGACAAACCCAACAGCGTCTGGTACCAGTTCAGCCTGCCCGCGGACGGGCGGCTCCTGATTTATCCCAACTGGTCGCCTTGCACGTTCCAATTCATCCCGATGGATCCGGCTGGCTCGAACCAGGCGGTTACGGTGAACGGAAACGAAACCGCCACCCCTTACGTGAAGGCCGGCAACTATTACATGGTGCAATATGGCGGCCCGGCCGGATGCCAGGTTTTCTTCGTTTTCTATCAGACCCCGCCCAACGACGCCTTCACCAACGCCGCGCTGGTTGCCTGGAGCCAGTCCACGTACCTGAACGGGAGCATCTACACCGCCGGCATCTCGGCCCAGCCCAACGGCGCCACGACCGAACCCGGCGAACCGCCCACCAGCGGGAACGGCTCGCTCTGGTATCGGGTTCCCGTGCCGGTCTCGGGCCAGCTCACCATCAACGGCCAGGTGAAGGCTTACCAGGGCAGCAGCCTTTCGACGCTGTTGCTCCTGGGTTCCGGCAACAACCTCACGCTGCCGGCCCAGGCAGGGCAGGACATCATGCTCCAGGTGAGCCCCGGCGCATCCCTCCTCTCCGTTCCGATCAGCCTCAGCCTTACGCTGACGGAATATCCGCGGAACGACGCCTTTGCCAACGCGATCCAACTGGGAACGACCCTGCTTTCGCGCACAAACCTCAACGGGACCAACCTGTATCTTTACAACTACCAGGCGCCGGCGGGATTCTGGATCGACACGGGCAACGGCTATCTGCGCAACTGGTACCGGGTTAACGCCGACCACCTGCTGGATGTGTGGGTCAACGGCTGGAACACCGACTTCAGCGGGCCAGCCGCCGCGCCCAACTACGCCTACGCGGATTTCGCCACCACGGGCCCCGTCCCCAGCGATCCGCGCAACACCGACCCGAACGGGACCATCTACGTCCAGCCCGATCCCAACCGCAATGCGCGCAGCGCAGTTTATCTGGCCAATCCCCAGGACCGCGCCTATGCCCTGAGCCAGGACATCTTTCCGAAGGTTTGGGGCCCGGACGCCTACAGCATCAACGTGCCCTGGACGTGGACGTATGCCGCCATGTCCAACATCTGCGGGCCGTTTACCAGCTCACCCGTGGGGGCCGCCACGCCGGCCTATTACAGCCAGGACCAGGGCGCCCCTTATTATGTCACCTTCAAGAACCCGCAATATTCCGGCCTGGTCGACTTCTCCAAATCGTTCGTCCCGGGCCCGGGCGTCTCTTATCTCTACGGGGTTCCGAACAACTTCGCTGTCTCGACTCCCGCCGGAGACGTCCGCATGTCCTACACCTTCGTCTCGGATCAGACGGCCCCCATCACGCTGACCCCGCTGTTCCCGGTTTCCAGCCAGCAGGCGGCCGGGTCCGTGGACGTCACCCGGCAGCGGATTGACTTCATCGGAACGGCCTACACGTACCTCTCCACGCTGGAAGACGGCGAACCCAGCAAACCCGGCAGCGGCGGAGGCTCCGTCTGGTGGACGATGCAAATGCCCTACCAGGGATTCGTCCAGGTGACCTTCACCGGCGGCATCCCTCTGGCCACGCTCTGGCGCGGCACCAGCCTCACCAACCTGACTCTGGCGGCCAACAACAACCAGAACGGCAGCTTGGCGGATACGGTGCAGGCCGTTTACGACCTGGGCGAGACGGTTTATCTGAGCACGGACCGGACCTCGAGCGACGTGGAGTTTACCCTCGAACTCACCGTCGAGAATCCCGGGGCCAATAACAGCCCGCAAAACGCCACGCCTTTGGTGCCCAGCACGACGCGGGTCTTCGAAAACGGCACCAACTGGATCTACGCCCTGAACTACACCATCTACCCCATCTCCGGCGATTACACGAACAACGATTTGTGGTACCAGTTGACCCCGCCGGCGACCGGCATGCTCGTCTCGGAGGCCGAAGCCACCAATACCACCTTGTTTCTGCCCTTAAGCTCGGATCTCAACGTCACGCCCGCCGGCTGCTCTTTCGTGGAGGAGCAGGACGTCTACCTTTCCTGCGACACGAACTGTGGAAACGCGCTCCTGGTCTATACGCTCGACGGCACGCAGCCGGGCTCCAACGCGACGGTTTACGCCGGCGGCCCCATCATCCTCACCCATACGGCCACGCTGACCGTGGGACTCTACCGGAACGGCCGGACGCCCGTATTTGACACCGAGATTTACACCCGCGTCCCCGGAGTCCAGCTGACGGCCAGCGGCACACTCTCCAATGCCAGCGGACCCGTCACGATCACGCTGAGCCCGGAAGCGCCCGGCGCCACGGTCCTGTATCGCCTGGAAAACCAGGACTGGAGCACCTACACCGCCCCGATCCAGTTGGACGGAATGGATAACGGCAGCGGCTACTTCTATTACACTTCGCTCGCCGGCGGCCAGACCAACCCCCTCCAGTACGCCTACGCGCAATTCACAACCCCGGCGCCCGCAATCAACCCCTTGAGCGTCAGCGGCGCCGTTGGGCCGATCACCATCAGTGTCGGCACCGACCGGCCCTCGGATGCCGTGGCCTATTACCTCAACACCCCGGACAACCTGCAGGCGGTGCTGCCCAATCAGCCGACCGTCCTGCAGCCGCAGGCGCAGCCCGTGGCCGTTCATTTCTATGCCACCAGGCTGGGTTACCTGCCGAGCGGCGAGGTGATCGGGAATTATTCCTGGCAGACCAATGCCCCGCCCAACCCATGACCACCTACGATCCCGACGCTGCCCTCGTCGAAGAAATCAACTCCGCCGAAATCGAGCGGCGCGGCATTGTCGCCAGTTAACGATGTTGACAAACTGTGATTGACGAAGTTGACAAACTCCCCAAAGCTCGGCATATTGAAACAGCATGGCAACACCAGTACTTGAAGCCGTCGAAGCCGAGCATAAGATCGTGAGCGACATCCGCACCGTCCTGCGGAAGCTCGCCGCGTCACGCCTCCTTTCCACGGCCACCGAACCCGCGAACCTCGCGCGACTGACGGACAAAGCCTTCCGGCAGGAGTTTCCCGCCGAAAAACCCGATAACCGCCTGGCCAGCGCCATCGCCCGGGGCATCCCCGCCCGGCGGAAACTCGCCGAGGACGAAGGCGGCAGCATCTCGGCCGAGCAGGCGGCCCAGGCCTTGGGAATATCCAAACAGGCCATTCTGAAACGCTACCAAAAGGGCCAGCTCATCGCTTGGCGCGAGGAACGGCAAAATGCCGTACGATTCCCCGTCTGGCAGTTCAGCGACCGGAAAGTCCTCGAGGGAATGGAGGAAACCCTTCAGGTCTTGAACGCCGGCAACCGCCTCGACGATTTCGGCCGGATGCTTTTCTTCCTCTCCAATCACGGATTCCTCGGCGGGAAACGCCCGATCGATTGCCTGCGTGAAGGCAAGGTGGCCAAGGTGCTCCAAGCTGCCCAGGGCTATGTCGAGTAGCCCCACCTCACGCCCCGTAAGACTCCCTCCACCTGACTTGGCAACCCAGCAGTTGCCGAGGACCCGGCAGATGGCGCGGGCCTGGTTTCGGGTCCACCCCAAGGGGCTCAAGGCCATTTACTTCAGCCTCAACCCCGGCCACCGGTATTCGCATCCCAAGTGTCCCAACCCAATTCTTTACGTGGCCATAGACCCGGAAACCTGCCTCCTGGAGCGATTTGGAGACTACCTCTACGACCACGCGCGGCAGTTGCCGCAATCCATCTGGGATAGCACCGTGATCTCAAGAATAGAAGCGCCCCCTTTTCACCTCTGCGATCTTTCCAAAACGACAACGCGAAGCGCCCTCACCGTGGACCTTACCGCGCTGATGAATGCCGATCTCAGCGTCCCCCAACAATGGGGGTTGGCAATTCAAAATCACCCGTCGCAAGTGCCGGCCATAAAGTTCAAAAGCCGCTTTGCTGATAAAGCCTGCCTGGCGATTTTCGATCTTCCCGGAATCCGCGCCCAACTCAAAGAAGCAGCACTGGGTGCGCTAAGCGCGTACAACCCGGCGCTCGACTGGCTGACCAAGCATCAAGTAACCCTGGTTTAACCCCCCAGGGCGGCGAACTCCTCGAACCGACACATTCTGCTTCTGCCCCAATGGCACCCCATGGCGTAGCAAAATATCTGAGATGTCAACCACACCGGCCAGCCAAGTAAAGACGACGCCAACCGTCCACGTCGGGAGTATCCGGGAAGTCGAAGACGTCCTCGCTGCGAGCCATCATCGAGCCACCGTGATCTGTTTCCGCGGCTCCCGGGACAAAGGACCGGCCAACGCCACCCTCGCCAAGAACTACACTGAAATCGTCTGTGACGATCTTCAGGGCCCGCTCGACGGCTACACACCGCCAGATGCCGAAATCGTACGCCAACTCCGCCAAGCTTGGTCCGCGGCCAAGCAGGAAAACTCTCGAGTCGTTTTGCTCTGCTGCCACGCTGGAATCTCTCGATCCCCGGCGGCAGCTCTCGGGCTTCTTTACCTAGAAGCTTTCTTGAGCAAACAAGCGGAGGCGGCCCGCATCGCCGTCGCCCAACTCCTGAAAACCCGGCCTATCTGCCAGCCGAGCCGATTACTGCTGACTCTGATTCTCGAATCGGCCTTTAACAAGGCGGAGGCGAAAGCAACCGCCGGCACCCTGCTCCGAATGGTCGCAGCGGGGCAGCAACCACTATAGAATATGGAGATCAGCTACGTCGTCGGAGATGCCACTCAACCCGTGGGCGAGGGGCCGAAGCTAATCGTTCACGTCTGTAATGATATCGGTGCCTGGGGGCGCGGATTCGTCCTGGCACTCTCGAAGCGTTGGCCCGTGACGGAGCAGCGCTACCGCGCCTGGCATTCTGGCGAGGATGGAAAGCCTTTTGCGCTTGGCGAGGTTCAGTTCGTTCAAGTGGCCAATGTGCTTTGGGTGGCAAATCTAATCGGTCAACGGGGCATCCGAACAATCGGAGGGATTCCTCCGGTTCGATATGAGGCGATTCGGAAAGGATTGCGGAACATAGCCGCAGAAGCGGAGCGTTTAGGCGCATCCGTCCACATGCCGCGCCTCGGCTGTGGCCTTGCCGGCGGCCAGTGGGAAGTGGTGGGGAGAATCATCGAGGAGGAACTCCTCGCCAGAGGCATTCCCACAACGGTCTATGACCTTGCGCCGTAACGGGAAGGCCCAAATGGGAACCTTTTTGGAAAATCCTCCTCGTTCTCGGACCACGACAAGCACATCACCGGCCTGCTGGCTAGCGGGAGCGGGCTGCCTGGCGTGTCCCGAGGGCGAGGGTTTCCCCTCGCTCTCGAGCTGTTCGCCGTCGGCGATCTAAACGCCAGTATCGAGTCACTGTTCATTGATGAGGGACTCGATTCGCCCGGATACGCTCAGTCGGGAAAACAAGATTGTGGGGGTGATCTCGCGACGGAACTTCTGGTAGAGCTGATCACCAGCAATCATCGTGGAAAAGCGATCGGGCAGTGGCAGCTCCTGCCGTACAACATCCCACGGCATCCAGTATTCAGAACGCGGGTCCAGGTCGCAGAATGGCAGGCGATTCGATGGAAACCAGCGTGTATTAGTCCCAAAGGCCGATTTCACTTCCAAGGACCTATAATGGAGCAATGGACCATCCAGGACGCATTCGACTGGCAAGACAGGGGGCCTTCGCGGCGGCCCTGGTCTGGCTATGTTTGCCGGTCCGGGCGGGGTCGGATATTGATCCTCTGACGGCCACGCCGCTGCTCGCTCCGGTGCAGGTGCAGGGGGGAAGCAGTTACCTCATCCGCGCCCATGCCAGCCCGGGAAACCACCTGATGCAGCTCAACCTGCGGCAGTTTCCCGAACACGACCTGTTTGAGCGGGCGCTCTCGCTGGCGATGACGAACCAGGAGCCCGTCACTGACAGCGTCGATTATTTGCAATACAACCTGTTTGCGAGCACCCAGACCAACGAGCCGGACGTGCTCTATGCCGGGAACACCCTGTGGTATGTGCTCACCTCGCCCTTGAACGGCAACGTGGAAATCCAGATCAACCCGCTGCAGGGGCAATACGCCAAACCGCTCGGAACTCCCTATTTGAGCGTTTACAAGGGAACGAATCTGGCGGCGCTGACCTTTCTGGCCGACAACCGGGTCGTCAACACGAACATCGGGCTCAATCCCTATATCTTCCTGAACCCGTTCGTCTTCACCATCAACAGCCGGGACGTTTTCTTCCTGCGGATCGATGCGGCCGACACCCCGGGCGAATTTCAGATTACCCGGATATTTCAGCCGTTTGCCGGAAACGACAACCTGGCCGACGCCTACACGCTCAATCCCAGCGCTTTCTGGTATGACAACGGAACCCGGTATCTCTACCACACGCACGGCAATAACTTTAACGCCACCACCGAGCCCCTGGAGCCCCTTTGCCAGCAGGCCAGCGTTTGGTACCAAATCAACTCTCCGATCGCCGGGCATCTCACCGTGAGCAGCAGCACCAACACGGTGTGGGTGTACAGCTCCAGCAGCCCGAACCCGACGTTCCAGACGTTGACACCCAAAACAGCCCCTTGGACCACCGCGCCCGGAGAAATCGTGGTTCTGGCCGTGGGCGGAGATCAAAACGAGTTCGATCTGGACGCCGAAATCACGCAGCACCCGTCCAACGATTACTTCACCAATGCGCTGGCCGTCACCGTTAGCCGGCAGTTCCTGGTCTACAACAACTTTGCCGGGGTCGGCGAGCCCCAGGACCCGCCGGTGCCCGGGGTCAACAACTCGCTCTGGTGGAATGTCACCGCCGCCAGCAATGGCACCTTTTCCGTGCGCGAACTCTCCGGCCCGTACAACCCCACCAACTGGATGCTGCTGGATCACCTGACCCAGACTTCCATCGGTCCCGACAGCCTGAGCGCCGCGACCGAGACCTTCCCGGTCACCGGCGGCCAGACTTACGATTTCTGGCTGGGCTCAAGCGCCGATGAGGTCGGGATCGGCACCCTGGCGCTGGGCCTGGATCCGTATCCGACCAACAGCGACTTCAACCAGGCGCAGCTGATCACGGACTACACGTCGGATTTGTACAGCAACGGCGAAATCCGCACCTACGAAATCACCGGACAGGATAACGGAACGCTCAAGCCGGGGGATCCGCTGGGGCACTCGGTCTGGTACTTGTGGAACGCTCCGGGCGCCGGGTATCTGACGGTTTCGTTGTCGTCACCGATTCCCACGATGCTAGTGGCCACCGGCACGGACCTGACGCAGCTCACCGCGCTGAACATCCCGGCCCTGACCGCGACCGGGGAAGCAGTGGTCATCGGCGTGGGCGGGAGCTACGACCAATACGCGTTGCAGGCGGTTTATCAACCGCCTCCGTCCAATGACGAGCTGACCAACGCGCTGCCGATTACCTTGGCGTCGTCTTACCGCCTGTATTCGACCTATGCCACGCTCAATCCCAACGACGGCGAAGGCGCTTGCGACCTGTGGTTCACCTATGATCCCCATCAGCAGCCGGCGATCGAGGTCTTCCTGAACCCCGCCACCAACGGCAATCCCATCCTGCTGGAGGTCTATCAGACGAACGCGCTGGTCGCCTCCCGCTTTTACACCAACCAGAACGAGTTCCCTTTGCAGCTGACGCTCGTGGACCTGAGTCCGGTCACCTTGCGCGCCATCCCCCAGCAGCCGGCCACGGATTTCACGCTCCAGATCATTCCGCTGCCCACGAACGACGATTTTGAGAACCGGACGGTGTTCACGCTGGATCCGGTCGCCTGGGACGTCTCGACGCCGTTCGGCGCGGTGACCATGCAGCAGTACACCCACCGGATCGTGGCCGACAACCGGAATGCCAGCTTGCAAAACGGGGAGGCGAGCCTGGCGCCGCAGGAGTACGCCACTTTGTCCGGCAAGTCCCTTTGGTGGGAATTCACCACGCCCACGGCGGGAACGCTCAGCATCGTCAACCGCAACACCAACAACCCGCTCAACTTCCACCTGACCACCAACTCGGTGCTGCCCACCGCCATAACCGATTACATTGCGTGGAACGCCATTGCCTACACGTTCAACGAGGCCCAGGCCGTCATTTTCGCCGCGTTTCCCGGCCAGACCTACCGTTTAAGGGTGGATACGGAATTGGGGCATGAAGGCACGCTCATGGATTTTGACGTGACCCAGATCCCTTATCCGGCCAACGATTTCATCGAAATGGCGACGCCCGTCGCGCCCACGCTGCGGCAGGCGCTGACCAATTACCTGGGCGGCAAATATCTGCGGACCATCACCTGGTCGGGAGCGAAGATCCTGGGCAACATCTACGGAGCGACCCGCCAGAAAATCACGCGTTTTGGCACGGTCTCGCTGGAGAATACCGCCCTGAGCGCCTTGGAAACGGCCGGGATATACGACACCGAATGGCCCGCCGGCCAAAGCATCTGGTACGCGATCAATGTGCCGGAATCGCGCGTTTATTACCTCAGTTTCGCCGGAACCACGTTTGCGCCGATTGCGGCGCTGGGCCCCGATCCGCTGGAAAGTCTGAGCCTCCTCTCGGACGGCTACGGCTATTTCCTGCCGCAAGGGCGGACCTATTACCTGATGGTGGATGCAGCCCTGACTAATTCGCTCACCTCGTTCGGCTTGCCTTGGGCCTCCTCCCCGAATTATTGGCGGGGGCTTTCCTCCGACCTCAACCGGGACGCGGCGGACTCGGTGCCGGGCGCCCTCAACCTCCTCCTGGAGTCGGTGACGCCCGTCAATGATCTCGTCTGCAATCCCGCCCCGATTTATCTGCAGGCCGGATACGCGCCCGGAGACCAGGCCGGATGCGGAAGCTACGTGAGCGTTTTTCACGGCTACGGCATCGAGGACAACAGCACCGCCACGCACTGGGAAACGCCCGAAATCCAGGACGCCGACACTTTCCCCGGCGGCGCCGGCAAGACCCTTTGGTGGTCGGTTACGCCCAACCACCCCGGCCAGTTGAATTTTGATCTGTCGGACAGCTCCTGCCCGGTGGTGGCTAAAGTGTTCGCCGGCAGTCTCCTCACCAACGCCCTGGTGTTTTGCACCAACCGGTTCGCCGTGGCGGCCACCCTGCAGCCCTACCTGATTGGGGTGGATTCGCTGGCCGGGACTCAAGGCATCATCGTCGTCAACGTCACCCAGAACACGGCCACGCCCAACAACGACCTGTTCGCCAATGCCCGCCAGATCGTTAATCCGCTCACCTGCGGCCAACTGGATTATTCCACCCTCGAGGCCGGCGAGAGCCTGGTGGGCAACGGGAGCATCTGGTATTGGTGGAAGAATTATTCCCCGCAGCCCGAGACCGTCGCGTTCACCTTCGTGGGAAACACCAATCAAGCGATGACGATCTACGAGGGCAACAGCCTTGACTCGCTGGTGCCCCTCAACACCACCAGTTTCACGGCCAACCCGGGCGACACGCTTTACCTGCGCGTTTATGACGCCGGTTATCCGCCGGCCGGCGTGGTCCAGGTGATGATGGACGCCAGCACCAACTATTATCAGGGCCAGTATTACCTCACGCCCTCGACCACGTTCACGGAAAGCCTGCCGGTGATTGCCCAGAGCGTGTCCGGGGTGCCCATGACCGTTTATTACGATACGCCTGGCAACGTCAGCACCCAGTCGCCGATCTTCACATCCCAGGCGATCTCCAATTCCTTGAGCGCCGATTTTCTGGTCGTGTTTCAGGACGGGCCGACGTTCACAACGCACCGCGATTACAAGCTCTCACCCGACATGCAGCTCACCGCCGCGCAGGCTTTTGCGGGGACCCTGTACGTGAGCCTGACCAATGCGCCGCCCGGGGCCTCCGTTCTGTACGCAATCGGTGATGGAAACGGAAATCCTCCGGCGGACCCGCCCAGCCAGCCGTTCACGGGACTGGCGCTCACAGAGTCCGCCTGGGTCAACGTGCTGGTCACCGTGGGCGGCGACGCCTACCCGCTGACCGGGCTTTACACCAACACCGTGGCCGCCCCCACCTGGGCCTGGCAGGACAACCAAATCGCTTTGGCCACGGCCACGCCCGCGGCGGCCCTGACCGTCACCCAAGGCAGCAACACGGTGACGTATGCCTCCAGCCAGGTGACCCTCGTGCCCGATTATCCCGCGCTTTCAATTGTCGCCTCGCGGCCCGGCTGGCTTTCCTCCACGCTCAACCTTGACCTCAGCCTGAGCTACACCAATGCGCTGTTGCCGCTGGTGGTGACCACCAACTCGGCCTCCACCAACCGCCTGGCGATCACTCTCACCGACCCCAATCCCGATTCTTACATCTGGTACCAGGTCGCCCTGCCGGAGGGCGGGGCGCAGATGGGCCGGGCCACCGGCAGCCTCAGCTTCGAGGCGGCGTACACCTTCGCCCTGGCCGCTTTCTCCGCCAATCCGAGCCTGCAATTGTGCGGCCCGACCACCAATCTCGAGTTTACCGCGTATCTGCAGGCGCCCAGCATCCAGCAGCAGGGCACCTATGTGGTCGTGTCCAACCTCAACCTGGAGACGCCCTCCACCGTCTGGATCAACGACACCCCCATGGGCACCAACCAGAGCTACCAGATCGCGTATCCGGGCGAGGGGACGATCTACGGCCACGTCACCAGCCCCATGGCCGTGACCAGCCCGACCAACAGCCTGACGATCACTTATCAGTCTTATGTGACGGTGACCCCCTCAAACGCCGTGTTTACGACGAACCTCACCGTGAACATTGACAGCGCCTTTGGCAGCCGCCTGAGCGTCACCCTCGCTCAAGAAGGGGCCACCAATCAGCTCTATTTTGCGAATCGGACGGCCCAGTTGACCTTGGACAAGACCACGACCATGCTGGTCCAGGCGGAGCGCTATAACGAGGTCCAGACGCAGTCCACCAACACTTTCCAAGGCCAGGTGGCCACGCCGGTTTCGCAAATGCCGGGCAACAGCAGCCCGCTGTCCACGCTCAACCCCATTCTGCTCGCATCGGCCACACCCGGGGCCCAGTTCTACTACAACGTTGATAACAGCGTCTGGGTGCAGGCGCCGCAGGGCCAGGTGTATCCCAGCCCGGGAAACCACGTTTACAGCTTCCAGGCCACCCGCCCGTTCTGGTTGAACAGCCAGATTTCGCAGGCCACCGTCACCGCAGTTCAACCGCAGGACTCCATTACGAACTATGTGGCGCCGTATTGGACCATCCTGCCGGGGATTCCCACGCTGGTCTACGCCACCAACCTGCTCCTGCACTCCAGTCCGCTGGTGCAGTATTATCATCAGGTCAGCCTGGACGGCGTCAACTGGAGCGCCTACGTCCCGCTCAGCCAGCCGGTCGCGAACCTGCTGGTTTATCACCGCGTCGCGGTGGTCTCAGGCAACGGCGTTGATTATGAGCCGCAGATTCCGCTGGAAACTCTGGTCACCGCCAATTACTTCGATTTCAAGGTCGATGATCCGGATACCCGGCTGCAAATCGGGGCGGACGTCGCCGACCAGATTTACTTTTACAAGCCGGTCTGGGTGGAGTGCTACACCACCAACGTGACGCTCCAGGCCGTGGGCGACGTGTTTGCCTACAGCCTTGATCCCGTGCGCCAGGGCAACCGCTGGCTTATCCCGGGAAACCTTTACGGCCGAACCAATCTGGCGCTGCGTTACAAGTTCGGCTCCGATGGTCCGTGGCAGACGTTCAGCATGCAGTTCAAGACTTTGGAACCGGACCAGTTTTACTCGCTTACCAACAACTCCGTCGTGATCCAGCTGGATCCGAATTACGCCGATTACCCCGAAGTCGGGGCCTACTACCAGACGAATCTCTTTTCCCAGCCGCCGGACCTGACCCAGCCGCTGGCCAACGCCATCCCCGTCACCAACCTGCTGGGGACGTTCCCGTTCACGCCGTCGGACACCAACGTCTGGTATTGGTTGAACAGCAAATTCAATTTGACCAACTGGCCCAGCATCAACCTTTACCAAAACCTCCCCATCACGCCGCTGTGACCACCCCCTTCAAACGCGCACCGCTGTTCCTGCTGGCTTTGACCCTGCTGGCGCCGGCCGCCCGCGCCCAGATTTCCTGGCAGGGAGAGGAAGACGCTTTCCAGGCGGGCGGCTTGACGCCCGCCCAGTGGTCGGACGTCGCGCAGGCGGGATTGCAGGGCGCCCTGCAAGGGTTGGATAACGTCATCGACGCGACATCCGGCATGACCCAGGATGCCGCCTCCTTCGTTGCCGATCTCATGACGTTGGTGTTTTGGAACACCGACGCGGGCAATGGCAACGGGCCCAGTCCTTCGCCCGATCCCTACGCACCCCCAACCCCGCCGGATCCCGACCAGGAAAACGATTCCGGGCTCGATTTCACCTGCCCGGGACCGGTGATCGACCTGCGCCCGCCCGGTACGAGCGATTTCACGACGCTGACGATCACGGTGCCCTGGTTCAAATACCGCCAATGCACGCGCAGCTGGATGCTGGCGGTGGACACGATCGTCTGCTGCTGCATGAGCGGGGGCGACTTCGGGCCGGGGACTTACACGAGCACCGATTCCTGGCAGCCCAGCCGCGGCCAGTGCTGGCCTTTGCCCGATCCTTACAATGAAACCCAGGCGGATTCGAGCGACATCCAAATTGGCCTCCACAGTTTTATCAGCGTCGGCGACAATTATCTGGGCGGCGTCTGGAGTATTTGGGGGTGCCTCGCGATGGAGGGCGACGCCACTTGCACAATCCCGTGCCGCCAGAACCCGATCACCGATTCCTGCTACGAGAATCACGGCCCTTTTTGCGGTTTGACCATCTACGCCTACGGCGGCTGGTGGTGCACGCATTATGCCATCGGCCAGGTTTCCCGAACCATCACCTACCTCTTGCCCTGTTCAACCCCCGACACCGTCCAAATACCGATTGATACGCTCCCGCTGCGGGTGGACGCCTCGCTGGTGATGAACCAAATCGCGCCGGCTGAATGGATCTTTGGCACCACCCAGCCTGGGCTTTACGGCGGGATGTCCAGCGGCATTGTCCGCAAACAGGAGCGTTGGTGGATTTTCACGCCCGACGATGGCACTCCCATTCTGCCGCCCGGACCATATCCGCTCCTGCACTTCGCACCGAGCCAGGCAATGATCGAGGCGGCGAAGTATAACCCGAGCACCTGGAACCAGACCTGGGCGCTGCTCTCGGCCTTGGAAGTCGCGCCCGTGGCCGCGCTGAACACTCCGCCCAGGGAGGTCGTGCCCGGCCAGGAATATGCCGAAGCCATTCCGGATGTGGACAATCTCGACCCCTGTTTCCCCATCAGTTTTTATGACGTCACCAATAACCCGCCATTTTTCAATACCCCGCCCTTTCTGTTGATGGGCCAGCTGTCGCAATGTTCGCCGGTAGACCATCCGCAAATGTTCCTGGCGGCGATCGTGGACACCAATGTTTATGGCAACTTCTATCTGTCCTCATCGGACCCCGTCTTCGCCAGTATGCTGAGCACCAATCCGCTCATTCCGTATGTCCCGAACCAGGCCGGCGGCGATTTGGGAACGGTCTCAACTTCAGGCGGCGGGAGCAACGGGTTGTGGGTCGGCTATCTGATCATCACGAACCTCTTCGACACGCCGTTGTCGGCCCAGGAAGGCCTGAACGTCGCCTTGCTCGGACAGAACAAGAGCACCGGAGCCGGCGTGGCCAGCATCCTGTCGCTCAAACCTTACGGAAATCGCAGCATGGATGTGACCAACGATTTCATCACGGTCGGCGTTACCAACCAAACCGCCACTGTCGCCTTCAACTTCGACGTGCTGCTGAGCGACACCAACAGCTTCGATTGGGCAAACGGCGGCGTGGTCACCAACACCGTCCTGCCTTATACGATTGCGCAGGGGAGTTCGGTCGTGCCAGGCACCATCACCGCCCCGCAGGCCGGCGTGAGCATTCCCTATGTCACGGATCAGGCCGGCGACGTCGTTTTCACCTTGTTTCTTCCCTGCGGCCCCAACCATAACTACAGCACCAATGTCGTCGTGGGCGGCGGCCAGCCGCCCCGCATCGAGCTCTATTCCTATTACCCGGACCCCGTCAACCTCCGGCTCCTGACCAACGACATCAGTCCCAGCACCGTCCGGTATCGGGTCATCAACCCGCTGCCCGGCCAGCAGACCGTCTGCTACACCAACATCGACCTCGAAAGCGGCGCGGTGCAGTACACCGGCTGCTTCACCACCGCATATGCCGACATCACCACCGATACGCGGCTGACTTCCACGACCGCCGTGGCCGTCCCCGAGGCGGGAATCCTCTCCGCCCCGGTAACCCGGCAGGCCCGGATTCTCGTGGAAACACCGCTCATCAGCCTGCCGCCGGTTCTAAACAACAGCCTGATCGTCGTCCTCACCAACAAGACGCAAAGCCTGAAGGCGTACGAAGGCGAACTCTTCCGGCTGGATCTGGTGAACCCCGTGGAGGAACTGTCGAACATTTTCTATCCCGACAACGGCTTGATCGAAATGGACCTCGACGGGAACAACGTGTTTGATCCCAACCAGATTGGCTCCTGGACGAACCAGTTGTCCAACACGGCCTTAACCGATAACTGGTTCCAGCAGGGTGACCTGGCCGACCCGCCCGTGCTTCCCAGCGGCTGCAGTTACGCCGGCACACGCTTTGACGTGGGAGATTTGGCGGTGTCCGTCGCCGACGGCAGCAATGGCCTGGCCACCGTCACGGTGGCGACGATTACGACCAATGCCAGCCTGCTGTTGCAGCAGGCCTTCGACGGCACCAATTGGTCCACCGCGCAGACCATCCCCGCAAGCTCCGGGACTTTCAGCAACGTGAACCTGGGCTGGCCGACCCGCCTGGTGGGCACCAAAGACCTCTACAACCCGGCCTTTTACAACGTGAACCAGGTCCTGTTTATGAACGTGGTCGTGGACAACTGCCTGGGGATCCTCCGGATTACCGTCAACGCCGCCGTGACGAACTTGTCGGTCACCGGCAACAGCTACGGCACCAACATTGACCTGACCGACGCGGGAAACACGGGGTTCCTCACCGAAAACCTGAGCGTGCCCAACGACACCTACGAGATTCTTGCGACCGGTTACGGCCCGCCCATAAGCTCGACGAACACCGTCGCCGGGAGCCTCTCGTATGACCTGACCCTGCTCAGCGACCCGGCCGACCAGTTCTTTTCCCGGACGGATCCCGACACGGGCGCCGTGGAATACTACTTGAGCGTCAGCGGGGCCACCAATCCCGTCATTGAACTGAGCAGCAGCAATACCAACCTGCAGTTCTCCGCCAGCCAAGGCAGCCAATTGACCGTGCTGGGGCCCCGGACGCTGCAGGTGGTCTTGGAAAGCATCAACGAGATCGAGTTTACCACTGTCATCTCCATCGACAATCCTCCTTGCCCGGCCATTACCCTGCCGCTGGGGGTGTACCGAGGCGGAACGCCCGCCTTTGACATACCCGTCTCCGACAACAACACCGGAAACTGCCTGAGCTGGCGGACCGGCGGCCTGCAACTATGGACCGGGCCACTGCCATACTGACCACAAAACCACCGAACACAAATCGACATGAAACCATTGATCCCAATCCTTTGCCTGGCCGCGGGCCTTTGTCTGGCCGCCGGACCGGGCGACGGCAAAGGCGCCAAGCCGCTCGGCGTGCCCAAGCAGGCGTCGGCAATCTTTGAAGCCGGCAAAACCAATTACGCCATCACCTACGCCATTACCAACACGCTGCCCCGGAGCGTCGAAATCGTCGGCTACACCGCTTCTTGCGAGTGCACCCACGTGGAGGCGACCGGCTCGGTGATTCCCCCGCTGGGGCAGGTCCAGGTGCGCGCCCTCATCCACCGCAGCGAGCCGACGGTGCAGTTCGTCATTCTGCAGGATGCCGGCACCAACCTTTACGAAACCCTCCTGTTTGTCCTTCCCAACAAATGATCCACATGAAAACGATCCTGATCTTGACTGCTTTGATGTTGACCGCCGCCGGCTGGAGTCAGAGCGCGGGTCCGGCGTCGAAGGCGCCCTTGCTCCCGGTTCCCCTGGCTGCGCCCAACACGAATGCCCCGGCCGAGACGTTCAAGCCGCTAGCCCGGCTCAATGAGCTGCCTTCGCCCTCGGCGGTGCCGGCTGCGGGTGAACCATTCAAAACCCTGCCCCGCCTGGATGGGCAACCGACGGCCGGCCGAGGGTCGCCCGAGCAAATGGCCAGGCAAGGCGCCCAGGTCAAAAAGATGCTCAACCTGTATAAGACACCGGCCGGGCGCGCGCAGATCGCCGAGCTGATGACGGTCATCCGGCTGGCCAACCAGCAGCCGGAGGTGCGGGCCAAAGTGGATGAAGCCCGCAAACTCGTGCATAATTACATCCGGCGGGTCGCCCCGGAACTGCTCCCCACGCTGGAAACCATGAACGCCAACCGGGAAACCGTCCGGCAAAGCAAGCAGGCCACCGACATGGTTTACTAACGGCATGTTCGACCTCGTTTTCCAAACCCTGCTCACGACGCTGGCCCTGACCGGGAACCCGGTTTACGAGTTGGACTTCCGCATTGGAACCTTGGGAGAACCGGCGCCGGCGCAACTCTATTCGTACCGGCTGGCCCACCCGTTTGAAAGCCGAGCGCAGATGACCAATTTCGCCATCCTCTGCGCCAGCCTCGACTGGAACGCCGCCCGGTATCTCCCGAAGGAAACCCGCTCGCCGGACGAGCTGCGGCTTTATGGCGGGTATTTCCTGTCCCTGCCGCCCACGGCGAACTCCCTGAAATTCCTCGAACAATACGTGTCGCGCTGGCAGACCAACTGGGTGGCGGGGCCGGTTGAAGAGGGCCTGCTCCAGCGCCTGTGGGTGGAGGCGCCCAAACTGGCCGACGAACTGTGGTGCAAGCTGGCGGCCAACCCGGCGAACGTCAAAAGCACGCGCTGGGCCGTCTGGAAGAGCCTGATGCGCGACCGCCGCAAGGCCGAGGCCAGCGAGTTGGCTGCGCGCGAGCAAATACAAACCGGCATCGAATTCAGCAGCCGTTTTCCCTGCCTTCCGTTCCAGGCGCCCGACATCCTGGTGTTCCGGCCGGACAAAGTCCGCAACACCCTCTACCGGTACAATTTCGCGGCCGGGCAATGGATACCGCAGGCGGAGTATCCGCCCAAACGCGACCAGTTCGTCATGGCCTCCTGGAAAGCGCCTCAAGGCAAAAGCTATCAGCGCTCCTGGAAGCGGGGCCCGTCCTGGCAAATCACTTACGCGAAGGAAGGAAACAATCTGCTACGCACCGCCCATTACGCCGAGACGGACAGTTACATCACCGGCGCCATCACCGGGCACAATTACAGCGAATCGGTTGTCGAGCTGTCCCAACCGCCCAAAGGCGCTTTGGTGCGCGCCCCGCATTATATCGAAATACAATGAAAAAGCCGCGCCTCCTCCTGAGTCTCACCCTGATCGCCATCCTCTCCGGCTGCTCCCGCCCCGAGGAGCCAACGGTCAAAACCGCCCCGCCGAAGCCTTCGGCCCCGCCCACGAACCGGGCGGCGGCGCAAGTCGAGGAACTCCGGCGGCAGATGGCCGCTCTGGAAGCCCGGTGCCGGTCGGTGCAAAATACGCAGCAGGCCGTCCAGTTCTACCGGGAGATGTTCTGGGCCGCCTATCGGGAAAACATATATCCCACCTACCGTCTCCTGCAGGACCAGGCCATCGCCGCGGCCTTGGCGCGCGATCCTTCGCTGCAAAGTTACGCCCGTGAACTGCGGAAATCGACGGAGGAAACCTACCTGGCCTTGCAGACCACCAACTGGCAGAAGATGGCGAAAATACAGAAGCGGCGCAAAAGCAATGACCGCAACCCACAATTCATGGACCAGGCCCGGCGATACCTGGCCATGCAGGATTCCTTCATCACGGCGGACACCCAGCCGCTCCATGAGAAGATGACCGATGACATTTGCGATTTCCTCACGAAGCTGCATCCCAACATGGCCGAAACCATCCGGCTGGAGCATGACCTCCAGATCTCCAAGTTGCGCCTCCAACTGCAGATCAACCAGGTGCTGGCCACCAACCGGATTGCTCCGGCGGCAAAGCCGCCCGCCCAAACCCCGGCGGTCGCAAGTGAGAGCAGGCGCCCGCAGGATGAAGCCCGCCGGCGGCAACTGGCCGGTCGGCCGCCGGAAAGACTCCAACCCGTCGCGAAATCGGGATTGAGCGCCGCCGCTGCCGCTCCCTACCCCCCGCCACAAACCGCCTTGAACAAACCGTGACTCCAGCACCGAGGACCTGGACCGGCCCTGGTGCAGGTCTTGCAACGAGTAAAAGTTCCGCTCCAGAACAACCCTCCCGCGTGAAAGCTAGCCGGAAACCGTGTGGTTGCGGGCCCCTCCAGATGATTCTGGCGGGAGCGTTCCTGCTTTCATGCCTCTGGACCGCCGCGCGGGTGGCCGGCTCGATCGTGGTGGTGCAGGGGGGAAGCATGCTGCCCAACTTCCATCCGAACGACTGTGCGTTCGCCAAGCCGCCACCCGCAAAGCTCGGTCGGGGAGATGTGGTCGTGCTCGATGACGGACAGCCGGAATGCGCGCTCAAACGGGTGGTGGGATTGCCAGGTGAAACCGTCCACCTCTGGCAGGGCCAGGTGTTCATCAACCGGCGCCTGGTCCATGAACCCTACCTCGACCGGAATACCTATACCTGGCCGAACCAGAAACTGGCGGTGTTCATCCTCGGCCCGGGCCAATACTTTGTCATGGGCGACAACCGTAAGATCAGCCTCGACAGCCGCACGTATGGGCCAGTCGGAATCGAAAAGATCCGCAAAATAGTTCCACAGTGCGATCCGAAGATGATCTTTCTGCCCGCTAGCCTCCCCACCGCGAGGAACCTCCTTCCCAGCCGTGTTGGCGGCCGGGGCGCCGCCGGTTGAAAGCGCTTCGGGGCGGTCGAAATCCCTCCCCAGTTCGCCTTGGAGCGCCCAATGCGCCGCTATACCCATGCGACATCCGCGATCTGGATCCAGCCACGCCGGGCCAACCAATAGAATTGTGCCGGGGAATCGACCGTCCGCGAGTCGCGGCAGTGCAAGCCGGTAGAATTGCGCCGCGCCGGTGTCCCCCTTCAGCTTCAAGGGTTAACGCCTGACCTTGTTAGTTCGAAAAGGGCAGGGATTGATCTGAAACAATTCCGTCTGAATTGAGTTTGACTGAATGCATTCAGATGAAGTAAGCTCGACACCACCCTGCTGAACGAATTCTCCCCTTTGTCGCACGAACCGGAATTCCTGCTGCGCGAGGAACTGCAGGGCTTGGAACGGTTCCAGGCGGTGCTGGACATTCTGGCGGCCGGTCGGAAGCCGCTCAACGAGATTGCCAGAGCCGTTGCCGTGGACTCCCGGTCCATAACCTACCGGCTTCAAACGCTCGCCGCCCTGGGTTACGTGGAGCGCGTATTGCCGCTAACGGCCAGCGAAGCCCCGGCTCGCCATGTACGCTACGGATTGGGCGATGCGTTCCTGCGCTTCTGGTATCGCTTCGTCTTTCCCAATCAGAGTCTCATCCGGGCAAATCCCGCCGCCGCTTTCAAAGACTTGATCGCTGGCGAGTTGGAATCCTACTTCGGCCAGTGCTTCGAACGTCTCTGCCGGGAAGCTTTGAACCGGATTTATCTGAAGGAGGGGGTGGGCGCCGCTTACAAGGTCGAGGAGTATTGGGACAAGCAGGTCCAAATCGATGTGGTGGGTCTGCGCCATGACATCTGGATTGATTTGGGGGAGTGCAAGTGGGGCAGTGTCCCGTCTGTGCCGCGGCTTATCGCGGAAGTGGAAGCTAGAGTGAAGTTGTACCCCAATGAGAACAACGCCACACTCGGCCGCCTGGTCTTTACCCGTCGACCGGTCAAGGTGCCCAAGGAGGGGACCACGCCCCGTTTCTTGTCATTGGAAGACCTGTATTGAGTGGGTTGTAACCGGAAGATACCCTTCCCAGTATCAGCTGATCCGGTGGGCGACGGATGTTCACGCCGAGATGATCATGGTGGGGCGCGTGGTCGCGGGCCCATACCTCAGCCGCCGCAAACGATGAAGCCTTAAGCGCCTTTAACTGAACAGATCAAACGAGATCCCTCTGTGCGGGCGAGCTCGGGCAGCCTTTCGGACCTCCCGCTTCACCAGTTTCTTGATCTCTTTCTTCTGCCTGTGTTCCACGACCTTGCTTGAAAGCGCCACCCCGGCACCGGCGGCGGCCACGCCCGCGGCCAGAACGGCAACTTTGGGAATGCCCATTCGGCCGATGCATTGGAAACGTTGGCCACCGTCCTGGATTGCCTGGAACAACTGAGCTTGTGTGCCGGAGAACTGCATATCCCCATTATACACTGAGAAGAGGTATGAATCAGAACGACGCGGCCTTGATTTCAGGCTCTGTCGTTCGAGGATCAAGCGTGCCATTCCCGTCGAGAGCCCGGAGAACGCCCGGATCCGGGTAATGGCGCCTCAGACCTTTGGCCTTGAGCTGCGTGGCCGGCACGCGCTCGAGGAACTCGGCCAAGGTGCGGGGCACACGCGCTTTGAGCAGGGCCAAGCCCTTCTTTGAGCCCCAGAAATCCCCTTCCAAAGCGTTCAGCGCGACCCGCGCCTCGGACTCGCTCAAGGTCGAGGCACGGCCCAGCAACCAGATCAGGCCCGGATCACTGGACAGGCAGACAGGGGACGGGAGATACTGCACTTTCTGCGGCTTATCATCGGCCTGGTCGGGATCCACTTTGAAATCGCCTTCCAAGTTCCCTTCGGGCAGTTCCACCGAGACGCTCAGCAGCCCGTCCTGTTCCTTCGGGACCAGATTCACCTTTCCCTGCGGGAAGATTTCGGCCAGGAGCTTTCTCACCGCGCAGAGCTCGGAGGCCTCCAGCGAACGCAGCTTGTAGTCGGCAACGTAAGAATCAAAAATCTGCCGCGTCCGCAGGAAGCTCCACCGGCGCTCCAGCCTTTCCAAAATCGCCTGGGCGGCCCCCGGGAATTCCTGCCGCAGAAGCCGCTGGGCCTCTTCCAGATACACGCTGAGGCCGGCGGGCTGCCCCGCCTTTTTCCGGGTCGTTTTTACCATACTTCATTTTAAGCTCCTCCGGGGTGTCCTGGAGCCTGCCCACCCCGTTTAACCCTCGCTCCAGCCGATCGAGAGCCGCAGGCAATCGCCCGCGAACGCGGCGCAAAAATTGTTGTGAAACCTGCAAAAATGAGATCAGTCCACTGCACGCTGGGACGGCGGGGACCCCGTGCGACAGTCCCTACGCGAAGAGGGGACGAAGAGGACGAAGGGCGCTGGGCGAGCACATTTCGTAATCGCGGAAGGCGAGGGGCCCTTGGGGGGGCAGATGGCGCCAATCCAATAATGCTCAGCTTTTGGATGCGCTGTCCTGTTTTGGGCCTGATTTCTGCTTTCCCACGCCTTCAAAAATATTAACCGGGACGAGCTTAAAACACACCCTCATCGCGCTATAATGAAGCACGAACATGGCTGACACAAAAACCCATGAAGACCGGAATGCTCTTTAACGTGGCCCTCAGCGGGCAGCTGCTCCTTGGGGCAATTCCTTCATTCGGACAAAGCAACGGCCCGACCGCTGGCGTCCTGAAGCCGGACACAACTGTCTCGGCTGTATCGAATATAGGCAATCCTCAGAATCAAGAAAGCAGCAAACGGGCCGGCCCCGACCGGGATTATTTGACTGAAATCCGCAACCAGGCCGCCCAATGCATTGCCGACACCGTTGTGGCCACCAACAGCGTGCCGGCCGAGATCGGCAACCTGGAATGGACCGGGCAGTACGCCGAACGCTTCCTGCGCGTGCCGGAGGGCAACTCCGGAAAACCGAAGCTCGTCAGATTTCTTATCCCTGTCTACCGGGAGAAAAGCACCAGACCGGAGGCGTCGGTCGGGACCGAGGATAAGCAAGAGCAAGATCGACGGGTGACGGGAATCGGTTCGACCGAATAAGGGCGGGTCGCCCTTGCTTGTCTGATATTGGGTGCCTGAAATAATCGTCCATCCCTTCTTACAGGGCTGGAATGGTGGTTTGAATCGGAAAAGTCGTATGAGCACGACGTACCTGGACAATTATTTGAACGAAATAGGGCAGTTTGCATTGTTGACGGCGGCGGAAGAAATCGCGTTAAGCAAGGCGATACGCGAGGGAGAGGGGGAGGAAGCCGCCCGGGCCGAGATCAAGCTGATCGAGGCCAACCTCAGGCTCGCGGTGTCCGTTGCCAAACGCTGGCAGCACACGCACCTCAACATGGAGGAATTGATCTCCGCCGGGAACGAAGGGCTCCAGATTGCCGCCAAGAGATACGACTACCGCAAAGGCACCCGGTTTTCGACTTACGCCACCCGGTGGATCGAGCAGAGCATTCGCGTGGCCGCCAATCAGGCTCATACCGTCCGGGTCCCCATCCGGCGCTCTTATCAACTCTACAAGGTGCTGACCGCCCCCAGCTACAATGCGGACGCCCCGCGCCAGGACATGGAGCAAATTGCGCGCGAGACCAACCTGAAAACCACCGATGTCAGCTACGTCCTGCGCAACCGGGTGACCGAGGTGGGCCTGGATTCGCCCGCTTGTGATGGGTGCGACGAATCGGTGGGCGGGGTTATCCCGGAGGAGCGCTGTCTGCACGAGGAGCTGATGCAAAGCGAAGACCTCGCCCTGGTCCGCAAGGCCCTGGCGGAGTGCCTGGATGAAAGGCAACAGTTTGTGCTCAAGCAGCGATTTGGATTCGACGGCCCCAAAGCCACCCTCAAAGCTATTGGCGATCAAATCGGGCTGACCCACGAGCGAGTCCGCAAGATCGAACAAAACGCCCTGGCCAGCCTTCGCCTGAGACTCAAGGAGACACTTCAGATCGGCCTGGATCTGGAAGCCGCCTGAAAAAAGCGCTGCTTGAAAATACGACATTGGTGCAAGGCGAAATCTTGCGCTCCCGCAAGCCGCGCGGATGAAATTTCACCGGCCCCAGTACATTCCGCAACCCTACCGCCTCGCGTCGGCCGGCGGCCGGCTGCTCCAGATACCAAACGCTGCCGACCGGCGCCTGCAGCGGGAGATCTACGAGCAGGTCAAACAGTTGCGCCCCGTCACCTGGCGGCCTGAGCAAATCCAAGAGCGCATCCGGGAAGCGCTCCGCGGCAGCCCGAAAAAGCTGGCGTTGCGCACCGACCTGCAGAATTGCTTTGGCACCATCCCGCAGGACCTGGTCAGTTCCCGGATCGAGGCCTTGCCCTTGCCCGAACACCTGCGGCAGGCGCTGCTCCAGGTCATCCGGCCTGTTCCGCGGGGATTGCCCACAGGCAGCCCCCTGTCCCCGTGGCTGGCCGAGCTGGTCCTGCGCGACGTGGATGCCGCGATGGGCAGGTTCAGGCACTACTTCCGCTATGTGGACGACATTTGTATCCTGGGCAGCCCCGAAGACTGTGCGGCGGCCAGGGAATCCCTGGAGGCGGCGCTGCGGCCCCTGGGCATGTCCCTGAACCCGGAGAAAACCTGCATTCTGCCCGCCGCAGAACTGGTCTTCCTCGGCCGCTCTTACCAGACGCTCGACGACGCGCAGTTGCTCGAGGTGGACCTGAGCGGCGACACGTTCCGATTGCCCAACCACAAGCAGGTCCGGCTCCGCGTCAACAGGACCGGGCAACCTTACAGCGATGCCGGCGGGCGCATCACCTACAGTCTGAGCTGCCTGCTTAACCGCCTGAGCCAGCAGCCCACGCCTTACGTGCTGGAGATGCTCATGCTCCGGCCGGCGTGCGACGAGCCGACGCTCAGCCGCATCATCCAAAACCCCGGGCTGATCGTCGACCAGGGCCTGCCCCACGCCTTGCACGGAAAGATATACCGCCATTATCTCACTAACGTGAAGGCGCGGCTTGGCGGCAAAGCGACCCTGCCGATCGGCGCCGCGGGCGAAATCTTCCGCTGGCTCCATCTGACCAATCACATCATGCAAACAGCCCGGCTGCCGGAGGATTATCAGCCGGCGGAGGCCGAATGGCCGGAACTGCTGGAATCTTTGGAAGCGGGCCAATACGCGCGGTATCACCGGCGAATCAAGGAACTCTTCAAGCAGGAGTACGAGCTTCGCAACGGGCTGCGCACAGGGGCAGCCGGGCTGCCGGCCGCCAAACCAGCGCTGGCGGCCTTCGCCCTCGATTAGGAGAGCGAGAAGCTGACCCGCTCGCCCCCACCCGGCCCCGGCGATTTCTCCGCCTGAACGGAAAACAGCCTCGGTTGCGGCTTGGGATCGTAGAGGGCATTCCAGAGGCCTTTCCGGCGGGCGATGGCATCCAGGTTCGACTCAAGAAATTCCTGCATCTTGGGGTGATACGGCTGGAAATTCGTCACCCGAGCCAGGCCCTGTTCCACCAGGAACTTGTTGACGCAGAGCTCCTGGCCGGAGGCCGGGTCCCGGGCATAGAGGTAACACGGCTGGCGTCCGTAGAGCGCCGGCTGATTTTTGGCCACTTCCACGCGCACCTGCGAGCCCGGGGGAATCAGTTGCCGGACAATTTCCCAGGCTTTCTGCGCGCCCGGCTGTGACCTATTGGGGCTTTGATGGTCCACCTCCGGCGTGTCAATACCGATCAAACGATAACGCCCGCCCTGGCCAACGAAGGTGTCCCCGTCCACCACCTGCGTCACCGTTTCGGCGCGGGACTCCAGAGCGTAGTCGGCCGGGTCGATCCTGATCGGGTGGCGGCCCCATTCGCGCGCTTTGACGGTCGGGCTGACGCGCCGGAGAGCAACGTTGTTGTCGCCCACTGGGAAGTGCCGCAACGCCTCCAAAAACTCCGGGTCAATCTGGCCGTCCTTGTTCACCGGAACGCCTTCCTGAATGCCGCGGGCGGCCAGGTCCAGGCGCTGGTCCAGGATGATGCGGTTGCCCATCTTGATGTAGCGCTTGAGCGCGGCAATCGCCAGCAGCAGGCCAACTACGCCCTTCAAACCCATGGATTTGTAGGCCAGCACCCCGGCCAGGGCGCCCAGCACCGCAAGCGTCGCCGGGTTGGCCTGGCGCACGAAGTTTATCGTCGCATTCAGCATCCGGTCGCCCGACAGGCCGGGCAGGAGATCCATGTCATCGCGGGTTTCCACCGGATAAAGGCTGGACTCCGGCACTGAGGCGGCAGGCCCGGATAGGTGGGCACCGGTCGACGGCGCGTCCGCTTTCATCTCCGGCGACTCGCGTTGCAGCAACTCCACCTGCTGCTCAAAGTCCGGGTTGGACTCAGGCGGGGCTACCAGCCAGAGATCCTCCGCGGGCACAAAAAGACCGCCGGCCTTGTTCCGGGCCAGCTCCTGCAACGTATCCTGAACGTTCTGCACGGGTTTGCGCGTCTGGCCGTCTGCGGAGCGCACCTCCAGGTCCGGAGGGCGCAGATGAGAAAAGTAGACCATGCGCACCACGTCGCTGTCCGCAGCGGAATAGGACAGGCCGGTGGCCAGGTCGTGGAGCTTCAGCAACGGATCCGCAGCGACTCCCTTGAGAAAGGCCGCCGCCGCCTGCTGAAAAGGCAGCTCCTTCGTTGGATCCGGCTGCTCACCTTCGCGCAGCAAAATGTAGCCAGCGGACGTGTCGGGCATACCTCATTTTAACGGCCGCGCGGGGTGTTGCCCCAGGGAAGCCTGCAAGGAACGGCGCAGTTTTTCCAGGATCGGCGCGCCTTTGCTGGCAGCCAGGACAAACGGGACCACCTGGCGATTCAAGGCCAGCCGATAAGGAGGGAAAACCATGTTCACCTTGATGTGCCGGGGAAAGCGCGCCATCAGCTGCCTGAAGTCCGGCAGCAGGCACAGGCATCCCAAATCCACCAGCGGCATCTGCACAACCATGACTTGCCTGGATCGACCAATTCTCATCAGGGAGCCGGCGCCCAATAATAAATCCCGTTGGTTTGCATGAGAATTACATCCTCGGTGCTGATAAGGGACGCGATAAACCCGGCGACCGTGAGCGCCGCAATTCGGCCGGGACCATCGGCTGGGGGCGAAACCGGATCCTGACCCAATCCCGGCGCCGTGGAGCTGTTATAATCCAGCAGGGAACGCTCCGCGCCATTGAGGGCGGCGGCGGCGTTGGTCCGGCGCAGGCCAACCGCGCTATCCTTCCCCGAGACGAACACAGCGATGAGGATGCCGGCCAGGATCAAGAGCACGCACACCACCGCGATCAGCTCGAGGGCCGTAAACCCCCGGAAAAGCTTCTGGCTCATGTTTAAGTGCAAGGTTTGGAGAACGTGAAAGCGACGCAGCAGTGCTTGTAAACCCGCGTCCCGATGATGTATGCCAGCGTCCACGCAAGGCCGGCAGGGGACGGCAACAGGAGGCTGGTGAACAGATTGTTGGCGTGCAGAAAAATCTTGGTCCACGTAAATCCCATGCGGAGGAAGTGGATGTAGAGCGAATAGCATACCCCCACGTGCAGCAATCCGCCCAGCAGGATGGCCTTCAAAAGCCACCGGTGCTCCCGGTTGTGCTGCTGAAGTTGCGCCAGCCGCGCGCCGGCCTCCCGATAAAGGGGCTGTAAGACTGGATCAGGAGGCGGTTTCTGTGACAGGTCCAACACCAGCCGATCGATGCGCCGGTTGAATTTCTCCACATTAAGCCCAGAATGGAGAAAGATGAGCGCTTGCAGAATGATGACTGCCAGGCTCAAGCGCGAAAGAATCAAATAGTAACGTTTCACTAATCCAGTATAGGGCTTTTATGCGCCGCATTTGCCGCCAACGCGGATTTACCCTGGCTGAAATCATCGTGGTTGTCGCCCTGCTGGCCATCCTTGGCACCGCGGCCTTGATTGGCCTCAAGCAGTCACGGGACAACACCGCCTTGCGCAAGACAGTGCAGAACTTGAGCGCCATCGACCTGGCCAAACAGACCTGGCAGCGATTTCATCCCAACGACACCTGGCCAACCAACGAACCTGACCGCTGGAGCGCCGTAGCCGAACATCTCGACCTGACGGGTGCGGCCGTGGAGACGCCGGCGGGAAGCGGATACTACTCCTGGGACGGGTTCACGCCGGATGGCTATGCTTACCACATCGGATCGCTGGCGGAGCCGGCTGGCGGCCAGTGCAACGGCACCCAGGTCACGCGGCCGCTGGATTAAGGCTCCCCCCAGTCGGGCGTCGAGGGGGCGGGCGATTCCGGCAGGTCCATCGAGTGGAGGCTGCTCAGGAAGGCCACCAGGTCCCGGTCGTAAACGGGGCGCACCGCAACGGGCTGGTCCGACCGCAGCAGCACCCGGTCGCAGAAGATTTGGGCCACATGGCAGCCGTCCGGACGCCCCACCTTGACCTCCTCGGCTTCCAAAACGCCCACCATCAGGCGATTCGTTGAGATGGAAAGGCGGCCTTGCGTGGTGACGCCCTCGAGATAGTCGGCGATGATATACGAGTCAAAATGGTCGTCGGCCGCCAGATTGAGAAAGTTCAGCTCTCCGTGGCAGGAGATGCGGCTGTCCCGCATCAGGATTTCCTGGATCGCCTGCGGTTCTTGCGCTGCGTCATCCAATTCCTCCTTGGGGCCGGAAACCTCATTGGCCTCAAGCCAGCTGCCGGAGAGATCAAACCGCTTGGCCCGGACCACCGGCAGCTGGATATCCCCGGTCACCTTCAAGGAAGCAACCTCCACCTGGCCCATCGGCGAGGGGGAACCGTGCCCGCTCACAATCTCCAGGGTGGCCTGGTTGTTTTTGACCGTGACCAGCTCCGCCCGGGGGTCGGGCAGGTCATAGTGGCGACCGCCGCAAAACGCCCGGCCGTGCGCGCCCTGGGTAAAGTCCAGGATCAGGTGGTTCCCGTCCTCCGGGCCAAAGGAACCCTTCGTCGGGCCGGCTGCAGTCGTTAGCCCCGTAAATCGCATGCCTCCATTTTAACCGTTTGGACCCTCGCGAAAAAAACGCTCTGCGAAAAATACCTGCAAGGCAGTGACAAATTTGGCGGAACTGGTCTCGGGATCGAAAACCGGCTCTGTCTCCGCCGCCGCGACATCGCCCAGGCCCTGAATAATTTATGGCTGAAAAACTCCCCCAATCCCTGCGGCAACGGCTGGTGCCGCTGTTCAAAGAAATCCTGGCCTATCACTGGGTCGAGGAACTCACGTTCAACCGGCTCAGCGGCGCCGTTTACCAGGTGCTGTTGTCCGAGGAAAATTCCCGCCTCACCGAGGACCAGGCCGTCGATTTGGCGGTTAACCTCACCCGCCGGGAACGCCTGCCGGAGCTGCTGGCGCGCTACGACGCTGCCGTGCAGAAACGCGAACAGCAGGCCCAAAAGCAGGTGCTGGGCCTCCTCAACAACATGATCCCCGAGGACACGCCCCATCGCGAACGGGTGGTGCAAGGCACGCTGGACATGCTGCAGAAATTCCCGCTGGTGCGCAGCATCACAGGCATCCGCACGCTGGTGCAGGCGCGCATCGACCATCAGCACCAGGACGTCGATGAGGACGAATACCTCGCGCTGACATAAGCTGGAGACTCAACATCGGAAGCGAAGCCGCCAACACACAAATCACCGGCGCAAAAGCTGGCGAGTTGAGCATCCGTATCAACTCCCGGGCTTTTCCCCGGTTTTTGCTCGCGAAGGAGGCATCGCAGCCAACTTGATGCGAAGATAAGCTCCGCGTTTTTGATCTTCAGGATGCGGCTCAATACCCAAAACAGTGATGTCTTGCTTGTCCGGACCGTAAGCCCAAAACAAACGTCCCGCTGATGGAGTATTATTTTCCAGGTAGGATTGGAAGATTTTGAAACCGTATTTCCAGGTGAGGTCGTCAATCTCGTGCGTTTGGAGGCTGTTGTGTCGCGGGTTCTGCTGAAGATAACCAAGGACTTTAACGAACTTCTTGAAGAACTTCTCTTCATCTTTGCTCAACTGCCCCTGGAGCTTTCTCGTTGAGAGGTGGTTCCACAATGCCTCCATCTCCGGCACCCCCATGCGGATGTTGAACGCCATGAATCGCTCAGGCCTTGAGGAAGGGACTCAGATCAATCGGCGGGGAAACCACTCCCTTTTTGAAGTTGGCCGCGGCCTCATCCAGCATTTTCAAGGTGCGGCCAGCAACCGCTTTGGGCGGCACTAATACACGCGGCTCGAGGAGAAAACGGCCGTCGGACAACGCCTGGACGTGGAAGTATTTCGTCTTTGGGTTTCGCAAGCTGATCCGCTTTTTTGCATCCGCAGCCACGTCGTAATGCTCCACTACCGTAAGAGCCGGTCTTGCTTTCTGTTTGAGCGCCGTTGTTGGCATGACCGCAACGTAGTGGGATTTCCCACCCAAGTCAACATCTAATAACGAGTGCGGCAAGTTCTTTTCGAGTCGCCAGTCCCCGGGGGCAAAAACAACCGCCCCCTTAAAGAAAACACCCCGGCTACGCCCAACACTTTATTGAAGCATGTCCGGGCCTTCATTCGCTCTCGCGACACGCTCTCCGGGGTGGAGAACGACGATGCTCCTCCAAAGCTGCCGCCGCTGCCATGTCGCAGTCCTCGCAGGTTCAAGAACTCTGAAGCCGGTCCCGCCGCGCGTTCATCGGGTTGCCTCACAACACCTCTGATCACTTCAAGCAGCGTGATTCCCTCCTTCCAATTCATCACGACCCGCGTGGCAGGGGAGGGGATCTCGTCAGTAAATTGGTGAACTGAGTGAGCGGACCACGGACAATCAACGCCCTCAAACGACTGCTGGCGCGAGTCGGCCGCCAGGATAAGCCCGAAAACGTTCACTGGCTGGTTAAAGAGGCGGTAACACGTCTATTCCGCCCTCCCGAGAAAGGCAGATCAGCAGAGAAACACGCCCCGCAACGTGTGCCGGTCGACCCGCGCCACCGATTCATCAAACGGCTCGTCCAGCGCCAAAACTATACCCTTTCCAACCTGAAATGGTTGAACTGGTGGCGCCGTGGCAAAAACCGTCCTAAAGCGAAAACCCTCGCGCTGGCCCGCCGTCACAATCTGTGGTGGCCAATCCTTGCTGACATGGAGAATCCGGCGCTCTACCAGTGGCCCGGCCAAACGAACTGGAGCCATGTCCTCGAAGACAGCGCCCGGCTCGAACGATTTGACATCGCCCGTTACGCGCTGGCCCGGATCAGCCCAGAAGAGCGCATCTCGACAAGCCTGTTCCAAGGCGACAAACCGGGGCATCTGGCTCTGCTCAGGGAGGCCGTAATCAAGCACCCCGACCGGATCTGGATCGGTAACACCCCGCGGAGCGTCGCGGAGTTGGACATCCTTGCCGGTCAATTTCACTGCCGGGATTACGAGTTGGCCGCACGCTTGCGCCTCGGCGGCCTCGCCAACTTTCTTGCGCATTCAAAAGCAAAAACCCCGGGCGCCTGTTGTTTACGCGAAACGATAGACGCTGACCAAACAGACTGGCTTGCCGCCCTGCTGGCTCATCCAAAATTCGAGGTCTCCTGGAGTGAAATCGTTGCTGCAGTGCTCCAGGAGGGAGCGTCCGCGTGCTGGGCTTATCTATGCGAACACGAAAGGCGCCGCCTCGCACGCACCGGTCGGATCGAGTTTGACCGGGTGAGGGAGCATGAGCGGCAGGAGAACAGACCGCTCAAGCGGCTGATGACGGAAGCCGTGAGGCGATGGCCGGCCAATCATCTCAGTTGGAGCGACCGCGCAGCCGCCGGCCTTGGGCTCAAAGAGAATGATCCGGAAACAGCCGGCTTCATCGAGGCGCTCTGTGACCGAAGTTACACTTTGGCTGAGAGCATTACACACCAGCTCGAATACTTTCGAGACGACCTGACGGTGTCGCGCTTGGCTATCCAGAAGGCGGTTTCCTTCACATGGGACGGAGCCCTGCCGCTCCTGCGCAGCGCGGGGGTATCCAATCAGGATAAAGCCCTCCTGCTAATTAAAACGCGGCCTCATCCCGGCCCAAAGGAGGGGGCCGCCACTATCCCATACGCCAACATCTCTGAACTGCCGAACCACGACGAGGCCGCTCAACGGTTCATCGCGCTCCTGCCCGCCCGCGTGCGCGCGGAGGAGATCGTCCGCCTCGAGGGCATCAGCCAGGTAAGCGACGACACCTTGCGCCAATTGCTTGCCCGGACGGACGTTGCGCAACTCAGCGATTATGATTATCGAAGTCTTTTCTGCAGACCCGACACGCGATTGGAGCGACTCATTGCCGAGGCCGGCGGGAAATGCCCCAAACCGGCCGAGTTGCTCAGAGAGTTGCGCCACGAACGCGATGGAAAGGAACGGCCAACGGATCCTGTCCCTGTCCTCAAGCTTTTGTTCCAAGGGCAGCCCGGTCTTAAATCGCGGGAATTCCTGGAGCAGGCGTTCGACAATGAACAGCTTTCCGAACTGGGCGATTGGGCCTTGAGCGACGGGCAGCCCGAGGAGAAAGGGAAATCGAACGGTTATGGGCAGACCGGCCGGGAACCCGCCACTGTTCTTGCGCGAAGACAAGACTGGTGCAGGTTTCGGAAATATTGCCTCCGAACCCGACAACTGGAGCCTGCCGCGACTACGCTTACTGCCGTCCTTGAAAATGGAGAACACGAGCTCGCCAGGGAGTTGGTGGACACCTGGCCGGGCTTGCGGGACGAAGCAGACCAAGACGCCAGCCCAGAGGTCAAAGTGGCGGCTGCCAGACTTGGGGTGAAAGTGTGGCAGCAACACGCCCGCCCGGGAGATCAACCCAGAGAGAGCCTTTCCGGTCTGGCAGCAATGCTCTCCGCCGGACTTACGTTAAAAGGAATTCAAAAACACCATTTGCTCCAGGCTTGTCGGCGGCACCTGTACGCTCCGCACCGATCCTCATCGCTTCTGACAGGCGAATGCCTGGAAGAATCCCAGAAGATCCTCGCCCTGCTTGTCCCGGTCAAAGGAACCGGAAGAACGCACCAGGCCTGGCGCGAGGGGACCCTGGACCTGCGTTTCCTGAGGAAGGTTCCGCGCAGGAGCCTCGACGTTCAGACCCATAGGATAAGGAGTCACTTGCGCCAATTGGAAAAGGAATCGCGCGAACTCGACCACCGGACCTTCACCGTCCGCCACGAGTCCGGCCCAGCGCGTTGGCGCAAAATCGCCCATCAGGAACCGCCGCACCCAAGCCTGGAAAACGAATTGCCGCTGGGTTTTAACCGCGAGGAGTATTCCGCCATTCTGGGTCTGCTCAAACTTGAGGCGAGCGAGGCCGAAACCAATCTGCAAGGGCTCGAATTGCCGGCGTTTAATCTCCAGATTGTTTACGGAACGCTGGAGGAGGCCGACAAGACCCTGAAGAAGAGCCAGCTCTGGCAGGAGGCCAAAACACCGTGGCACGACTTTGGACAGTACACCCTGCCCAGAAACGACCGCTGGGGCATTGGGGCTTGGCGTCAGTTGCTCGCGCACCACGCGGGCCGGGGACAGCATCTGCTGCGCCTGGCGCCGGTGATTGAAGCACGCTTAGGTCGGCCGCCCAAGACACTGAGGGAAGCCGAGGAAATCAGCAACCTCATCACTTACCCCCGCGCGGCAGAAAACCAGCCCTTGGCGCGACTGGCCCGCGAGGCTGGCTTGAGCAACGAGGAATTCGAGGATTACCTCGAGTTCATGGCCTCAAACAGGAAGCTGGCGGAAAGCTGCCCCCACCTGCGTCTCAACGGCGCCGAACTGGGGGACGAGATGCTGGTGTTCGAAAAGCTCGGCTCCGACGACCCGCTGGGGCCGATGCTGGGGCTCTTCACGGGATGCTGCCAGCACCTGCACGGTGCCGCCAGGGCCTGCGCGAAACATGGAGCCACGAAACCAGAAGGTGCCTTCTACGTCCTGCGGAGGGGAAATCGGATCCTGGGCCAGAGCTGGGCCTGGCGCACCGGCAAAACGCTCGTCTTCGATTCGTGGGAGAGCCCAAACCACGAGCTGGGCAAGAAATACTGTGCGCCGATCCTCGTGAAAGCCGCCAAAGCGTTGGTCGGACGACTGGGCATTTTTGAAGTCCGGCTCGGGACCGGCGGCAACACACCGGAACTGAATCTCCCCAAAGCAGCCAAGTCCACAGTCCCTCCAAGGGGATACAGCGACGCCAGAGAGCAATACGTTCTGGGTAACAGAGCAAGGTAACTGTTGAATCGCAGCAGGAAAACATCCGTCCACGAAAGCAAACTGAATGATGAACGCCCAAGGACGTGATTCACAATGCGCAACACCTTGCGGACTCAAGAGGATCATGCTGCGGCTGATATGAAGTTCCGGCCAGGGAGCCAACCAATCATTGCTGCAACGCGCCCGCGCACTTGTACAAGCACCGTATGCGGCTGACGGTCCACATCTAGTTGCTCTGCACGCAACTGTCACGGTGCGAGTCGCCGAAGGTTACAGAGCTGCGCCCAGGTTCGTCACGTCGCCGGACGAATGCGTATGGCTGAGCGCGGCCTTTCCCGCCAGCCCCGCATCCAACTCCTGTTTCCGAGTGAGGTCGTAAGGGTCCGAGGCGGCCACCGAGGCCGTCACCTTCCCATTCACTTGCGTCGAGTTAAGCTGCGCCATGATCGGCTATCCGTGGAAATCCGTGAAATCCGTCTCTACTTCGGGTCCGGCGTTCCCACCGGTCGTCCCGCCCGCTCGCGCAGCCCGTCCATCACCTGCCCCAAGCGGTTGCCGTGGTTGGCGTCGAACTTCGGCAGCAGCTCGTCATCCCGGGACGAGGAAGCCTCCCCCCGCTTCCGCTCCGCCTCCACCTCCGGGTCGAAGTCCGCGATTTCCAGCGCCGAGGTCAGGCTTACTGGCCCTTGCTGCATCAGCGTCTTCGTCATCTCCCAAGCCAGCCGCAAATCATTGAAGCAACGGTCGCCCCATTTCACGCGCACCTTGACTGGCGGACGAAAACCCTCATTGAGCACAAGGTTGAGATGCGCCCCCACTCGCGCGCGCTCTGCCAGTGCTTCCACTCGCAGGACCGGCAGCAGGAACGGCTGGAGCTGCTTCGTCATCATCATGTAGCCCACTGGCCCGGCCCACCAAAGCAGCCGCGAAATAATCGTTTCCCACTTCCGCGCGTCGTAGAACTTCGAGTCCACCCAGATGTATTCAACCTTGTGGTCGAACTGTTTGGTGAACTCGGCGAACCCCTGGCGCCCCTTAAAGAACTCTTCAATCGGCTTCGCCCGGTCCTTCTTCCAGAGGTACTCCGCCTGCTTGGACGCATTGCTGGCGCTCCGCACCTCGAACCCCAGCGAGTGCGCCCGCAGCACCAGGCGTCCCGCGTAGGCCAGCATGGACTCGCCCACCTCCATGCTCTCGCATTGGGAAAGCGTTCGGAAACAGCGAAACAACCGCGGCACCCCAAACCCGGTGCCCCGCAGCCCGCGCGTCAACACCCGGAAATACTCGTCTTGGTCCTCGGACAGAACGATCTCCCCGCTCGTGTAGCGGCGAATCTCGGTGGCCGACCACCCCTCCAAGGCGCTTCCGTGCGAGTCGGTGAACTGACGCTTCTCGTATTGCAGCGACACCTTCAGCTTCTCAATCCCCATCGCGTCGGAGTATTTGCATCGCTCGGGCAGCAGCAGGAAAGGCAGCACCACCTTCTCTTTCCGCCAAAAGCTCACCACATTGTCCAGCAGCAGCCATTCCCCCCACACGGAATTGATATAGCGATCCAACAGTTCTCGCCGCTCCATGTCGGCCTCCAGCCACTTCTCCAGCTTCTTTTGCTCACCCTTCTGGACCGCCACGAGCTGAAACCCGAAGTGGTAAAACGCCTGCTTGAGCCGGTTGACCTGTTCGACAAACCAGTTCTGCTTGTCCCAGTTCCGCGCCAGCTTGAACATCGCTTGCAGGTCGTCGGGCCGCTCCCGGTCGAACAACTCCGCCGGAGAAAGCGTCGCCAGGTTTTGCGCGCCCGTCACGATGTCCAGCGACATCTTCGCGAACTCCCGCTCTCGCCGGAGCCGCGCCTTCGTCTCAGTCTGCTTGCTCGTTGCCGCTCTGCTCATAAAAAAAGACGCCCGCAAGCGTCTTGCCTCCCATCACTCATCTTTCGCGCCCCCCGTCAACGGCAATGTGATAAATCTGTAGCGAGCCGATCCGTGGTAATTCGTGCGATCCGTGCCTACAGATCCTGAAAGATTTGTTCATCAGCTTGCCGGCGGTCAAAATCACCCAGATCAAGGAGTTCACCACGCCAGCGGCCTGGGCCAAGGCCAAAGCGAAGGAGAAAGAGGTCGCGCAGGCCGCTTAAGATTCTTGGTTTTCGACCTTCACAGTTTGGTTATTGGCACCGTGTCCTCGGTCGGAATACGATGGTTTCATATGATACTTGAAGTCGCCGTTTTGGATATTGGCAAAGGCACCTGTGAGGATTTCGAGACAGCCTTTCAGAAAGCGTCGCCCATCATTGCTTCCATGCCGGGCTATATCTCACACGAGTTGCGTCGCTGCTTGGAGAAGTCAAATCGCTACATTTTGCTGGTGAAGTGGCAGACGCTGGAATCTCACACCATCGGTTTTAGACAATCGGCCGAATATCAGCACTGGCGCACGTTATTACATCACTTCTACGACCCATTCCCGCTCGTGGAACATTATGGCTCACCATTGGTTAATCGTGCCGGCTAGGCCTGTGCTGCCACCAGCCGGACACTTTCGACCCACAGCATGAATATGAAGATACGAGGTGTTGGCTTTGACTTGGGCGAGACGCTCATCTTCTACCGCGATACTCCGCTGAATTGGGCTTCGCTCTATCCCGGGGCGTTGCGGTGCGTTGCCAATTCCTGCAATTTAGCACCCACGCCAAAGCAGTTTGCAGACGCCGGGCAGGTTTTGACCCGCCACAACACCCGAATGGTGCCTCGCACACACGAAGTGCCGGCAGGGGAGATTCTGTCTCTTGTGCTCCGCTCATGGGACCACGATGTTGTCGCAGATTTACCTGCCGCCATAGATGCATTCTTCTCTTTCTTTCAGCAGCATATGTGCGCTTATCCCGAAGCGGTGCAGGTGCTTGCTTCTCTTCGCAAACAAGGCATTCCAACGGGTATCCTTACGGACGTTCCTTATGGAATGCCGCGAGCGCTCGTGCAGCGCGATCTGGAAAGGGCGGGCATTTCAGGACTTTTCGACACCCTGCTGACCTCCGTCGAAGTCGGCGTACGCAAGCCGGAAACGACCGGATACCTTGCCCTGGCTTCGCGTCTTGGCATCGCACCGCGCGAGATGTTGTATGTCGGCAACGAGCCGAAGGACGTCATCGGCGCCAACCGCGCCGGAGTCATCGCTGCCTTTCTTGACCGCGCCAGCAGCGGCAGCAGCCACGGTCAAAACTTCACTATCCCCACATTATCGAGTATTCTTGATATTGTATAAACGTCGATGTTACGAAAATCGTTGTTCTTCGCACCTTTCTCCTGCTCCTTGCATTTTCAAGCGCGACTCTATGGGCGGACGAACCTCCATTGCTTCCCGGCCTTTTGGCGGATCGAGCCGTCGCGGCAACCGCCATTGGCACGGTCAGTTTCGCCTTCGCAGCTTGGTTGTCGACACCGTTTCGCCAGTCGGATATATTGTATCACCTCGGTTTGGGCGGTTGAGATGCCCCCAGCGGCATCAGGGTAAAGGAAAGAAAAGGACTCGCATGAAAACAAGGGAAACCACAGAAGAGATGTCTTCGCATGGTGTGGAAAAGCGTGTGGAAAGGCGCAAATCGCAGCGAAGCGCCCCCTGTGCCAGGGAAAAACCGAGGGCGGTGCGAAAAAATGTGGGCAAAAGGACTTGCAAACTTGCGGATCAGGAAGAAAATCACGAAAAAGGCCCACGCTGGTCGTGGGCCAGAAATCAAATGGGAAATGTCAGCTTAGACCTAGCGGTCCAGTGCTCGCAGCCGCCAAATTTCGACAGTGTATGGGGCGAAACATCGAGATCAAAGCCCGGATAGAGAGCGTCGATGCTCTAATGCCAAGGGTCGTGGCGATCGCCGACCAAGGTCCCATTGACATTTTTCAAGATGACACTTTCTTCGCTTGCACCTCCGGAAGGCTCAAGCTGCGGTCCTTTTCCGCGACCGAGGGCGAACTAATCTTTTACCAGCGACCCAACCAGCAAGGGCCGAAGGAGTCCTTCTACCTGCTTTCGCCCACCTCCAGCCCAGACAACCTGAGAGAATTACTCTCGCTGGCCTACGGCCAAGTTGGCCGGGTCAAAAAGCACCGCACGCTTTTTCTTATCGGAAGGACACGCATACACCTGGACCGCGTCAGCGGACTAGGCGAATTCCTGGAACTGGAGTTGGTTTTGGAGGACAACCAGGCCTCCCACACCGGCGTCCTCGAATCCCGCGAACTCATGGCGAAGCTCGGGGTCCAGCCGTCGCAGTTCATTGATACGTCATACGTAGACTTAATTACAGCCTGCGAGCACTCATCCCCGAAAACAGACGTGCCCTGGCGGCACAACATCCCTCCGTCCACACACGGCACACCACCTAACTCAGCCGCAGTCCACCCCGAATCAGACGCTCGGCGAGCAACCGCCTAGCAGTAGCCTGACCCAATATCAAAGAGAACCCAGCGCAAAGACCAGCCTGTCACCGCTGCTACAATGGAGTTTTCTTCGACGCCACGTTCCAATCGAAATAAAGATAGTTACGCAGGGCGGGTATCTTGCTGCCGTGCACAGGAGCAACGGCGACATAGTCCTCGTAGGTGGCCTCGGTGAGGCCAAGGCTCAGAAGCAGTTGCAAATCGCAGTCCGTCATAACCCAGGTGTCCGAGGGCTTTAAGATGGCCGCTTGCTTCTGGGACGCCGCAGCCGGCGTGTTGGGCCGACCGAACGGATAATCAACGAGATCCGCTCCCACCGGGGGATCGTTCGTAACCACGCTTAGCGAAAAATAACTAATCGGCTCTTCGAGTGGCGGGACCGGCGCTATATGCGGCAGCACTTTAAAGGAGGCGGGACAAATGACCACTGCGGCGGTCTGGACGAGCGACGTGGGCAGGGGGTACGCCAGGTACGGAGTGAGGAAGCCCGCCAGAGAGCCATTATACGGATCGCTTGGGTCGCCGCTCGCCTCGTAAGTGAAGAACATGCCTGTCCAGCAGGGACCGGGCAAAAAGTCGTTATTGTCATTAGCGTACATCGCGATTGCGTAACCAACCTGCTTGAGGTTGCTGACGCAATTTGCCCGATATGCCTTCTGTTTGGCCTTGGCCAAGGCCGGCAGCAACAGGGCGGCCAGAATGGCGATAATGGCGATAACGACGAGGAGTTCGATCAGCGTAAAGGCGCGCGAAAAACTCCGCTTGGCGAAAAAGTTCATTTTGACTCGCGCATAACGTTACTCAATTCTGCTTCCCGGCCCGCGCCGGGATTGTTCGCGACACTGTTTTTCATGGAATATTGCGCGGATTAAAAACTCCTGGTGCCGAGCTGTCAGCGCTTATTGAAAAAGCACCATTTGGCGGCACCATCCGCTTCGGTCAAAGCAGATGAATATTGTGGCTTGCATACCGCCCTAATGGGTGACCCCGCCATTTGGATGCCAGGACATAAATTTCCAACCGTCCTCGCGATGAATCATGGTAACGATCAAGGTGTCAGAGCCTTTGGCCCCGCCTTTGGCCCTGGCTTTGGCCCTGGCTTCCACATTAATAGTCAGAGCCGTAACGTCCGGGGACGTTGCCTCCTTTGACGTGACCTGGAACGCTGTCAAAATATCGAACAATAGGAGTTGCCCCTTCAGTCCATTTTTTTGACGTTCAATAATCGCCTTGCTTGCGGGGTCGAAACTGGACAACAGCGTGTTGGTGTCGCGCCTGGCTGCAGCCCAGAGCATCGTCTGAAAGGTGGCTTCTGGCGTGGCATACCCCGCAAAGACGCAGGACTGTTTGGAAATTTTGCCCGTTGCGACGACTGCCGTTAGTGTTTTTTCAGCCCGCTGGTGTTCAAGCACGACGTATCCTCCTATGGCGGCGGCAGCGACGACGGTTGTGGCAATAATAACTTTTTGGATTGTAGTCATAGCAATGATTTTGGTTGCAGCAATAAGGGTTGAGGTTTTGGCGGCGGTTCCAGACAGGACCGCGGAACAGGTCGTGGCTGCCAGTCCTACCGGCGCACTCTGGACGGCATTGGTAGAAAGGAGCAAGGCGAGCCCGCTGGCGCCAACGGTGACGCCGCGCCCGGCGAAGAATTCGTGCAGCCTTTCCACGGCGCGACTGATGCGCTTTTGCGCAGCTTCGTTACTGATGCCCAGGATTTGCGCCATCTCCGAGGCGGACTTTCGTTCAAAGTAGCGCAGCAACACCGCTTCACGTTCCGGTTCGCTCAATTTACACAACGCGGCATCGAGGTGGGGGGCAATATGATCCCACTGATCGTCCGAGTTAGTGGCAAGTAATTCGTTCATGGCAGCAGCCTCCTGTTCGCGGACACGACGTCGCACATTGGTGCGAACGGTCTTGCTGGCGATATTTTGCGTGGTGCGATGCAGCCAACCGGACAAGGTGGTGTGGGTGGTGAGTTTTCCGGCATTCTGCGCCAGGGCTGTGAATGCGCTCTGGGTAACGTCTTCCGCCAGGTGCGCATCGCCGACTATCCGCAGGGCAGCGGAATAGATCAAGCCAACATAGCGGCGAACCAGTTCGGCAAACGCTGCCTCGGACCGGCTTCCGGCATAATCACTCAAGAGCTGTTGGTCGGTCAGTTCGTTCATCTAAAGAAGAGTACCCGCCACCATCCAAATCGGACAGGAAAAGAGTTTTCGGCCGTTTTTTGCCAATTTCAGCGCTGGCTCGTCTGGAAAACCGCCGGGACATAAAGTCTCGGCCCGCACAGCGGTGTGTCTTGTAGCTGCATATTGTCAAACATCCCTGCAACGCGAAACCCTCGTTCGTTCAACAGGTGCTCAAGCTCTGCCGGAAAGAACATCCGATACTCACAAAAATCTTCGACTTCTCCCTGACCTTGAATCTTCCATTTTCGGCGCCGAACCAAAAGCTGACGACGCCGGTCGAAATCGTACGTCGAAAGCGCTTCAGCCGTAAATCCCGGCGAACTCACCCGAAGCTCCGATGTCTGTTTGAAGTTATCGCTGCCGAGATAGCTGGCGGCATTATTGATGTCAATGATTAGCAAAGTGCCGGAGTGGGAGTGGGTGACGAAGGTATCCAATGTGCGCGCAACGTCTGAATCAGTGAGCGCGTACATGAATGCCGACCCCATGCTCATGATGACGTCGAATGTGCGGCCGAGGCGCACCGTCCGAGCATCACCCCTTTGAAGGTGAAGATGGGGGCGTTGCCTCTTGGCAAACTCAATGGCTTCAGGCAGATAATCCACTCCCCAGCAATCCAAACATTCTCTGGACAAGGAATGCAAATCGCGAGCGGTGCCGCACCCAAGATCGAGAATGGAGCGTGGTGGCACGGTGAGGTAACGGGAGAACATGCGCCGACACATCCTCGGCGTGTCATCATTCGGCTCGGGATAGGCAAGTTCGTAAAACTGTGGATTCCGGTAAAGAAAATTTTGGACGCTGGCATCCATAAATATTGTGCGGCTAAAATGCGCCCCACGAACTGAGCCACGCCGGAACTACGATGTCAACCGCGAAAGGCGAATCAAAACGTATCCCTCTCATATAATGCAATATATCCGACTGGCGAAACGGTGTCGACAACAACAAATAGCTCAGCCGCCGGCGGAGCCGGTCGGCTGCAGCAGCGGGTTAGCAGGCGCGTCCACAACCTGGGGACGCAGTAATGCGTAGGCATAAAAATCGCGTGGAACCCCCCGGCACAGCCGATACCCACGCAAGCAGCCCTCGCGCTCGAAACCGCACTTCTCCAGTACGCGAACAGAGGCAGCATTCTCAACCCAGACGACAGCCTCGATGCGCCGGATGGCCGAATCGGTGAACGCCCACCTCACCGCGCCGGATTGATCTCGTAAATAACAACCGTGGATTCGTTTTTCCCGTGAGTCTGATAGTCTCCTGATCAATGGAAACTGTCTCAACTTGGTAGCCCAGACGACCAATTTCACCGCCCCCTATTGCAACGATTTTCATAGTTTTACTAAGTATGACCCCATATGCGTCTGAGCGGGCACGCCTAGTTTTCGCTGTCGGGCTATGGGGTGATAGCGCACGGTTTCATTCATTATGATTTGTTTTGGCGTTTTGGTGCGTCTGGCAACTGTGGCATCGCCGCAGGAAGGATATACCGCTGAAGCATATCGAGCGGTTGTCCCATTAACTCATTATCATTCCAGCCGGTGAAGACAGCCACCATTTGCAGAGTTGGAAACATAATGATGAACTGTCCGCCTCTGCCTCGTGCACTATATGACTCGACAACTTGGCCATGCACATGCAATGAACCGAGCCACCATTGATAACCATATCCATCAGCCAAAAACCATGTTGGAAGCTGCCCCGCACCAACCTGTTGTCGTGTGGAGTCCTTAATCCATTTTTCGCTCACGATCTGCTTTCCCTGCCAGCGCCCACCATTCAAAACAAGATAACCTATTTTCGCCATGTCACGCGGTCGCAACGCCAGGCCACCCAATGTGTTAACAACGCCATTTGGAGCCTTTCCCCAAGAATGGTTTGTGATGCCCAGTGGCGAAAAAAGATAGTGCTCGGCAAAATTGTCCGCCTTCAATCCTGAGGCTTTGTAAACGACTTCGCCAAGCATCAGAGAAATGCCGCTGTTATAGACGAATTTCGTGCCGGGCGCTGTCGCGACTGGTCTTTCGAGAACATATCGAAAAAAATCAGCTTTGCTGGCCATCATAGCGGCGTCATTGCGAGGATCAGTGTATGGGTATGTCCACTCGTCCCATGACAAGCCTGCCGTCATGGAGAGCATATCTTTTAGTCGAATCGCCCCCTTTTCCCGGTTTGTGAAGATGTCCGAGTATTCCGGGAAAAAGATGGAAATCTTTTCATCAACTCCACGAATTAAATGCTGATCAATCGCAATCCCGATCAAAATGGAGTTCACGCTTTTCGTCGCCGAATGCATTTCCTGGAGCGTCTCCCGCGTGAAGGTGTGATACTGACCCTTGCTATCTTGACCCGGAAAATACTTTTCGACGGCGAGTTTGCCGTTTCTGACAAGGAGCACGCTGTGAATGTTTTTGTAGCTATTATCAGCAATTCGTTCAAATAATTCTTGAATCAAATTAGCATCGAGGCCCACTTTGCTCATGGGCGCGATTTCCCAACCGTCATTTAGCCTTTCTGGCACAACATATGGATACGTTCTTAGATTATTGGCCAATCCGGATTTCATACAACCAACATGAAAGTTGATGATGGCAAATACGGAGATCAATACGCATCTTCTGGTGAATCGGGCATTCATATTCGCAGGCGAATGATTCAAAGCTATCCAATGCCAACGACGATTACTGTTTTTGCTTTTGTCCATCCATAATGTTCAATGCCCCTTTAACTCGACTTTTTTCTTTGCCAGAGCCTTCTCGATAGCCTGGGAAAGTTTATCGCCGCGCAGGTCGCCGCCCTCCGAAAGGATCAAACCGGTATCACACAGACCCGGCTGTAATGCTGATGTTTTCATTTGATCTTCTCCGTCTCGCGAGGCTGTCCCGTGGTTCGTTTGGACGGATACGGAACCCGCCTCGGCAGCCCTGATTGCGACCAGGCTTCGGGAAACGATCAGAGCAACTAACAGCAAAAAACCAAGATGCTGGCGTTTAACAGAGAACAGATATACTGTCTTCATACGCCAAAACCTAAAGCGCAATTGTTACCGCCGTATTACCAGCATATCCGTTGTTTGTTACCATTTAGTCATAGAGAGCACAAGTGAAAGGTTGATTCGTCCGGCACATGAGCAATCGCAAACAGCGGACAAAGTTTGCTGTCACCCCTATTTGTGACCTCGCGAGAATACCAAGCGAAAAGCCTTTAAGATGAGATCGATCCATATCATTCGTCATCATTCTGCTAATATATGCCCGCCGACGGGGAAAAGGGTTCATATTTTTTAACCCAACGGCGTTGCCCCGCCGCCCTGGAACCGGATGATCACGACAGCCACAGCCGCGCAGATCGTTTCGTCCGGCGGTTCGGGCAACAGGTCAATGAGCAACCGGTGTCGGGAGTTCAGACGTTTCCCTTTTTCGAGAGCGGACAGGCAATTTTCCAGCACGTCCTGGACATTGAATGGCCAGAGCGTCGTGGGGACGAACATCTTGAGATTCGAAATGGTGGCATGATAACGCCGGATAGCCTCCTCGGCCCTCTCGGCCCGGTCGCGGGCTTGGAGCTTTTTCAGGTCGAAATCGACGGCTTTGGTCATGGTGCTTCGATGGAGGCGATCATATCCCGGCACCTTTTTGAATCCAAGTGCCGAGAAATCTGGTTGTTCATTGCTCGGCGGTGTGTGCCTACCGCAGCGCAGATTTCTTTATCCGGCGGGTCTGGCAGCAAATCAATCAGAAGACGGTGCCGGGAGTTCAGGCGGTTTCTCTTTTCCAGAGCCGCGAGGCAGCCCAGACCCGACTCGCCAAAACCGGTGGCTGGCCTTTAGATTTCCAGAAAGCGAGGGTCTTCAAAATTCTCGTTGGTTTTTGAGCTGTCGTCTGGAAATTTCCAGTGATAAGGGGTGTTCGTAAAAGTGCCAATACCGTAGGAGCCCAGATAAAAGGCGGCGTAATTGTTCGGTTGCAGGCGAACCAATAGTTGATCCAACGGCAAAAAGCCCTTCGCCTCATACACCTTGATCTGATCTTCAATACGGGTGCGGACCAGAATAACATCACCCGGCAAAATATCTTCTGTAAGCGGATACACCGGAATGACCTGACTGGCGCGGACGACTAGTGACCAGTCCTTGGCAACCCGTGCCATTTGTTTGCTTTTAGAGCGAGTGGTGTCGCATCCAACCAGCGTTGCAACCAGGCACAGCAGAACGATGCTGCTCACTCCTCTCCCTCAACACCCCAATTGCAGCAATCCGGGCATTGAGTGTCCAACCGTGATTCCAATTGAACCGCATGCGTGATCGGGCAAGAATCTTTTCAAAGCAGGCTGCCCTGGCTCCGGTGTGGGTCTCTGCCGGCGATAAAGGCATCACGGAGTGCGGCCAGTTTTTCAGGCGAGTGATGACGGCGGATTTTCACAACTTCGGCGCGTGCAAGCTGGTCGCAATGTTCATTGTCGGGATGTCCCACATGACCTTTAAGCCACTGCCAAGCGACTCGATGCCGGGATGCGGCTTCATAAAGCCGTCGCCACAAGTCGTCGTTTTTCACCGGCTTGCGGTCCGCCGTGCGCCAGTTATTGGCTCTCCAGCGCGGCAACCATTCGGTGATGCCCTGGCGCAGGTATTCGGAGTCAGTGAAAAGTGTGATTTCGCAGGACTCTTTGAGCGCCCCAAGGGCAGAGATGGCCGCCTGGAGTTCCATTCGATTGTTGGTGGTGGCAGGTTCGCCCCCGGCGAGTTCACGCACGTGAGCACCGTAACGGAGCAGTGCCGCCCAACCGCCTGGTCCGGGATTTCCGTCACAGGCACCGTCAGTGTGGATAGTGATCCTTTTGGGGCCGCCACTGTCAGACATGCGCACAAAATTCCATTCTCACCGTTAATCAGTCGAGGAATTTCTGTCGGTTCCACTCGGTCTCAAGGGCCGAAGAAACCGGCTGCCCTTCCAAGCCAGAATCGCATACTCTCGACCCATGCTTTCAGTCACCAATGCGCAGGTCCGTGACCTCAAAGCGCAGGCCCAACGGCTCAAGGCCACGCTCAAGGTCGGCAAAGAGGGCCTCAGCCCGCTGTTCCTTGCTGCCCTTGACCGGGCGCTAAATCATCATGAACTCGTTAAGGTGAAGTTCGACGCCTTCAAAGAGCAGAAAAAGCAACTCGCTCCGCAGCTCGCCGAAAAGAGCCGCAGCCATCTGGTCACCCGGGTTGGCAATGTGGTTGTTCTTTACCGGCCAAAACCGATTGAGGAGAAGCAGCCGGAGTAGATCTCACCAGCACAACCCGGATCACCGCTTCGCCTCACAGTGGCTTTGGGTGTCCCCGCCTGGATACGCGAGTTTCTCAAGGACGCCGCAGAGTATTTCCGGAACATCCGCTGAGGGCAGCCGCCCTCTGGGCATCCTCTTTCACCCTGGGCGCGCGCGGAGAAGCCCATTACGCTTGCGGGAAGACCTCGCCCGAGAGGTTCGCTGCGCTCCGGAGTATCCTTGGAGGAACCGGCCAGGTCGTGATGGCCGCGAAAGCCAAGCGCCTTGCACTGCGCATCATGCTTCCGGTCCAAGACGGTCACTGGTTTTGGCGGATGTAAAGATCCAGCCAGGGGGCCAGCCAATCATTGCGGCAGCGCTCCCGCGCGCCTGCTAAAAGCTCTCGTGCGTTGGCTGGCTTGCAGCGAACGGTGTACTCCACCAGCCAGGCGGGCTGCCGCAACAGCTCCCGTTGCACCACCTGATCATGCTCGCCGGGGAACTGGCAGGCCCAAGCCAGCATCCAATCCGGGTGCCGGAAAGCGCTTCGAAAGAGCACCTTGGGATCCAGCTCCGGGTAAACATCCAGCACGTTGAAACACAGCGGCGGATCGGTCAGCAGGAGCGGCATCGACCGGTTGAGTTCGGCCAAAGCAGCGGCGCGCGTCATCCGCGGGGCCTGCATTTGATGCCAGGCCCATGCGCTCCTCGCGTTGAGCTCGCGCGACCCATGAACAAAGTCCAGAATTCGAGCGTAATAGGCGGGATCGGGCTGGAGACGCTGCCATTGAATGGCCCAGAAGGGATCCGGCAACAGGGCCTGTTTGAATGCCCCGATGGGGTTGGATGTTTTCCGATCCGGGTGAGCTCGAAGCCAGTGCAGGAGATGGAAAGCATACTCCGGAGAGAGCAGGAGGATTTCCTCCAGTTGCGGGTTGCCGTGCTGCTGATAGGCCTTCAGCACCACGTACATGTGGCGATGCAGCACGTGCAGGGAATTGAGGTCCAGTTCCACGCTGTCGTCCAGGCGAAGAAACACCTGGGGCAGCAAGTCGAGTATCTCCAGAATGTTTTTGTCCCAGGAGCATCGGGCCAGCGCCGCTGCAACGTGGGAGAGATACCGGTCGAAATCGGAAAGCACCCTGGGGTCGCGAGAGGGCAGACCAAAGACCGCTTGCGGCTGTTTCAGGATCAGCGCAGGCATCGTCAGTCCAAATCCATCCCCGGCGCCTTGGGCGGACTGAAAGCGTAAGGGTCGAACTCGGCCTTCTTGATTTTATCACTCGCCTCTGAGGCCAGACTTTTCGGATCCATGGGGTTTGCTAACTCACGCTCGAGTGGGCGCCCCCCTTTTGGCACAAGAGGCGCAGCCGCCTGCTCCCGATGCGGGGCCAAAACCTCGCCCTCCTGTGAATTCAACGAGTCCGGGAGGCTGGCCGCTCTCGTGGGCGCGGGATGCGCCTGCGGAGGCGTCGTCGTCAGCACTTTCTGTCCAAAAGCCGCGCCATCCCGCACGGGCAACATGCCGGAACGGGTTGCCGGGTCCATCCGGTTGAAGGTTCGCAACGTGCAAACCAGCGACGGTGAGAGCTTCATATGCCCCATTATAGGCCCCGAACGCTTTATAATGGACCATTGCGATATACAGGATCATGAACAAAAGCCGAACAGGAAGCCATATTCTGGCCGGCCTGGTTCTGCTGCAGGTCGGCAGCATCCCCCAGGCGCTTGACTCCCCGCCGATGCTCGCCCTGGCCACGCATGCCCTGCTGTGCTACATCGCATTCGCCATCCTCCTGTTCTGGTACGCCGCGAGAAACCCGCAACCTCTTTGGTTCCGGCCCTGTTTTTGGACCCATGCGAACCTTCTGACATTGGTCCTGCTTGCCGCCTCCACCGGGGCAGCCTGGCAGGCTGGTTATCGCCAGTTTTGCATCACCGTGGCCGCGGTGGCGCTCGTGGGCAGCCTGGCGCATCTCTACCGGCGCAACATACGGAGGTGGAACCGTATTCGCGAGCTCCAGCCGCCAGAATGATGCTCGACTGCGTCCTTTCCGGGTCTCGTCCGGCCCGGCAAGCCCCATAACCCGCGCCAAATCCCCGTCACGCTCCCAAGAGCAGCAGCCAAAGCCATGGCGGGTGAGAAAAAATGAGAGGAACGCCCATGCCCGCTCTGGCCCGACCTATAATTGGATAGCGGGGATACTTTTCCCCCTTTATGAGCGAGCCAAATGGCGTAACCGATAAAGAAAGCGGCAGTAGCGGCAAGATGGGCAGAGGAAGCAATCCCAGTGGGGACGCTCCCGCCGCCAGACTGAATGGCGAGAACCTCGCCCAGTGGGCGGAAATCTCCAGCCAGTTGCAACGTAATCCCGAATGCATAAGCTGTTCTCGCAGCATTTGCGGGCGTTGCGTCAATCTCGAGGCCTTGGAACTGGATTACTATTTGGTTGTCCGAGTGCAAAGGGTGGCAACGGGCGCCACGATTCATCGTTTTAGCGAAGCCCTCACGGTTTACATGGGCAACGTCGAAATCTGGAACCGATTTCTCCAGAAGCACCCCCTTAAGGTCTGCGAGTTACGGGAAAAGATGGTTTTTCGCGATCGCGCGCTGGCCTTGCAACTCAAGCTGCGGCAGGAGGTATGCAACGGGGAGCTACGCTCAAAAGGCTTCGTCACCGATGCCCCGGCGAAACCTCGCCGCCCTGTTTTGCAAATGGCCGGTTGCTAAAACGGCCCCAACCGGTCCGGCCCACACGCCGGTCTTTCGGTGCGCAGAGCGGTTGCGCTACTGCGGGTGACAAAAAAGCTCAGGCCGGGAAAAACGCCATGAACACATTCACACGCATCCAGGAACTGCCCGCCGAACTGCGCCATTTCATCCAGTTGGTAAGGGCCAACAAAGGCATCGACCGCCAGAAAGAGGCTAGAAAGAGAGCGGCGCTGACAGCGCTGCAGCGGGTTCTGCCCCAAGGCGCCAAAAGCCTCTTTGTCGTTACGCGCAAGGATGTGATCCTGGCCGATATCAACCCCCAAAGCCACGCGCAGTTCGATCTCGAAGATACCAGCCCCGAGATTAAGGCCATTCGGAACGCCCAAAGCGAATTGGCCGCAGCCCAAACAAAGCTCAATGGCGCCATTGCCGCGGGGAAAAATGCCGGCAAGGTCAAGGTGACCAACGAGGACAGCCTCCGGGTTGAGGTCCTGACGCCGGCCAAACTCATTCCCATCATGCAAAAACATGCCCAGGACATTCGGGCTTTGCGCCGCAAACCGGCTGTCGCCCTGGCCGCTTGACCGCTTAATGAAGCCCCCGGAAGAAAAGCTCTACGACTACCAGGCTGAGGGGGTCGATAAATTTGCCGCCTGGGTTCAGAATACCCGTCCGGAAGCTCCCAGCGAGGCCCTCATCTCCCTGGCGATGGGCATGGGCAAGACGCGGATCGCAGCGTCCTGCATCCGTCTTCTTCTGACCACGATCAAGCGCAACGCAAAGATACTCTGGTTGACCCACCGCGAGGAATTGATCGAACAGTCAAAACAGGAGCTGGAGGCCTGCACCGGCGAATATTGTGAAATCGAGCAGGCCCGCCACCGATCCACCGGACTGGCGAACATCGTCGTCGGTTCCGTAGCCACCCTGCACGGCAAGCGCCTGCAAAACCTGGCCGGGGATTTTGCGCCCGACCTGATTGTCTGCGACGAGGCCCACCACGCGCTGGCGTTGAGCTGGATGCAGGTCAAGCAGACCTTTCCCCAGGCCAAGATCCTGAACCTGACCGCCACCCCTTTCCGCTCCGACATCGCCAACCGGATTGACCTGGGCACGGTGCTCATCGAGAGAAACACAACCGACGGCATCGGCCTGGGAATTCTGGTGCCCCCCAAGCCGGTCGGGAAACTCGAACTCAACCTCGGTCACGTCAAAAAGCGGCTGGGAGATTACGATGCCGAAAGTCTCGCGGACCTGCTGTGCCATCCCGACATCTTGCGGTCCTGCGTGAAACTCCTGCAAGAGCATGCGCGGGGGCGGAAGACCATCCTGTTTGCCGCCACGGTGGAGCACGGCAGGAAAATCTCCGCGCAACTGCGTGAAACCGGATTCCGTGTGGCCGAGGTTTACGGAGACACGCCCACCTCCGAACGGAAGGGCTACTATCAGGGCATCCGCGAGGGGAAGCTGGACGTGCTCACCAACAATTTGTGCCTCGACGCCCAGACCGAGATTCTCACCCTGGACGGCTGGAAGAATCATCAGACGCTCACCCGCGAGGACCTCGTGGCCAACTGGGAGAACGGCCGAATTTGGTTCAGTCCGCCCCAGGACATCATCGTGCGGCCCCGCAAACCCGGCGAGCGGATGGTGGTTCTCGCCGGCACCCAAAACCTGCGTGTCACCGAAGGACACCGGATGCTCGTCTGGAAAGATCAGGAATACACCCACGTCCCAAGCCAGGACTTGATCGGGAAGGCGTGGAAATACCCTGTCTCCGGACAGCAAGACCTCGAGATGGCAGCAGGGCCGGTGCCCTTGCCGCCGGATGATCCTCAAGCGGAGAACCCGTATAAGGAGGCAAGGTTTCTAAACCGCAACCAATGTATCTTCATTGGGCTGTGGCTGGGGCGCGGTGGCCGGGAGCAGCCCGGCAGCGGACACCGCTGCCTGACTCCATACCTGCGAAAGGGCAAAAACCTTTTGTGGTGGAACCTTAACGGCGACCAACTGGAGGCCTTGTTTCGGGGATTCATGCTGGCTGAGGGAGCCGGGCCGGAGCAAACGCCCGGCGGGCAAGAGGCTGAATCCTTCAAACTCACCAGCGCCGACAAGGAGATGTTGGACCAACTTCAGGCCGTTGCCGTTTGCCGCGGATATAAGGCGGAGCTTACCAGGGAAGGCCCGCAATTTGCCCTGGCTCTGAACCCGCAGTTGCACGTCTCGATTGGTGCTGGCGACAGGGGTTTGCAGTGGGACGCCCAGTCCCCGGCCGAGGAGATCGTCTGGTGCGCCTCCACCGAGTCCACCAACCTCATTGTCCGGCGCAAGGGCAGCGTGGCCGTGATTGGCAACTGCCTGACCGAAGGTTTCAACCTGCCGGCCTTGGATTTGGTCGCCATGTTTCGGCCGACCCGCAACGCCGGGTTGTATTTGCAGTGCATCGGCCGCGGTCTGCGCCGAAATCCTGAGAATCCAAACAAGGACCACTGCCTCATCATCGACGTGGTCGACAGCGCCAAGCGCAAGGGGGGCAAACAGTTTCCGCTGCCAGCCGAGGACGATTGCCGCATTTACAGCGCGCTGCACAACCGGCAGTCCTCGATCGCGGAAGTGTTCCTGAGTTGGTTCTACTCCCTTAACGATCTTGAACGGTTGCTGCAAAAGCAGATCACGGTGGACCAGTGCGGCCACCTCGATACCCCGGACAAGGTGCACCGCCTGCTGTCGCCGCCGTGGATGCAGCTACTCCCCGGGGGAGCGGTGGATGGCCGGCTGTCGCGCGTCTGGACGCCGGACGGGGAGTACGCCGACCTTTTGCAACCGTTCCGCCTCAACGCTCCGGACGCCTTTCGGCTGCTGGCGTCCCATAAAGGCTGGGTTTATCTCCCGCACAACAAGCTGCCGAAGCACGAGGAGGCGCTCATCGAACTGGTGGCCCAAGTGGCCAGCCGGGACGGCGCCGACCCCAATTACACGATCGACACGCTGATTTCGCGCGACGCCCAGTTGCGCAACTTCATCCTGGACCTGTTTAACCCCAACCAGTCCCTCAAGGAGCAGGCCGCCAAGTGCTACGAGTTGCTGCCGGTTTGCGACGGGGGCCCCCGGGTGGCCTGGTTCAAGGTCATCTATCAACCGGCGGAATTTAACTTCATACAGTGGAAGGACGCCGCGCGACCCGGCATCAACCGGTTCCTGGTCCGGACCACGGAGGGAACGGTTTACGGCTTCCGGCAGGAAGGGTTCGGCGCCGTGAAACCGGAGCCGGGCTACGTGTACGCCTACAACGATCTGCCGGATTTCGTGAAGACCACGAGGTGGGCCAACCAAAAGATGTCCGAGAAACAGGCGGAGCACGTGTGCCGGATCCTTTCAGTGTCCCGCGCGGAAGCCGATAGCCTGCGCATCAGCAAGCTGTCAGCCTCCGCGCTCATGTCCAACCACTGGCACAAGTCGAGGCTCAAGCGGATCTCGGATGCCTTGGGCAATCCGCTCACGCTCACCCCGGCGGTGTACCAAGAAAGCATCCCCATGGCCTTCCCCGAGGAGGCGGGAATAACACTGCGCGAAACAAAAAATGACGAAAACGGAAACGGGGAAATGTTCCCCGTCCCCGCGCCGGCAGGCGAAGCTTTCTGATGCAATACAGCCAGAACCTGGAGACGGTGCTCACTCGCGCAAAGGAATTCGCGCAGCAGCTCCAGCACACGAACGTCAGCCCGCTTCATCTTTTGCTGGCCCTCCTGAAAACGCCGGAGTGCCAGGGTTACAAGCATCTCGAAAATCAGCAGGTCCCCCTCCAAAAGCTCACGGATTACCTCACCCACAACCGGCTGAATCACGAGCCCTACGGGACGCCGACGGGCGATTTCAACTCCAAGAGCAAGTTCATCCTGAGCCAAAGCGGCCAAATCTCCCAGCAGCTGGGCAGCAGCTACACCCGCACGGAACACCTGCTGCTGGCGCTGCTCACCGACCCAACCCTCGCGCGCGACGTCTACCCGGCCGTCGGCGTCCAGAACGAGCGGCTCACGCACGCCATCCTCACCCAATACGGGCTGCAACTGGAGATGGTCGGGGCGCGGGAGGGAAGCGCGCCCAATCGGGAATTCACCGAGGTCTGCGTCAGCCTGAACGAACTGGCCCGGAACGGGAAGCTCGACCCGGTTATTGGCCGGAAACGCGAGGTCCAGCGCACGCTGCAGATTCTGGGGCGGCGCCGCAAAAACAATCCGGTCCTGCTCGGGGAGGCCGGCGTGGGCAAAACCGCCATCGTCGAGGGCATTGCTCGAAGCATCGTAAAGAAAACCTGCCCGCCGCTCTTGCAGAACCGGGAGATCTTCATTTGCGATGTGGCGGCGATGGTCAGCAACACCGTCTTTCGCGGCCAGCTCGAGGGGAGAATCAGGGCCATCCTCGATCACGTCCGCAACAATCCGAACGTCATCCTCTTCATCGATGAAATCCATCTCATCGTGGGGGCGGGCAGCTCCATCGGCGGCATGGACATTTCCAACATGATGAAGGCCGCCTTGAGCCGGGGAGAGGCGCGCGTCATCGGCGCGACCACGCTGGACGAATACAACAAGACCATCGCCAAGGACTCCGCGCTCGAAAGACGGTTCCAGCCGGTCCGGGTGGAGGAGCCGCCGGATGAGGACGTGCTGGCCATCCTGCAAGGCAGCCTGCCGGTGTACGAGGAGCATCATAACGTTCGCTATGCGCCGGAAGCCGCGCTCGCGGCCCTGCAATACTCGAAGCGCTATATCCATAATCGACAGCTTCCCGACAAAGCCCTGGATGTGCTGGACGAGGCCGGGTCCGCCGCCAAGATGGCCCCGCCCGGAACCCCGGCGAACCTCAAGGCGCTGGACATCGCGATAGCCCGGCTGAACGCGGGGAAGGTCCGGGCGGCCGGGCAAGAGCGATTCAACGAGGCGCAGGCCATCCTCTCCCAGGTGCGACAGCTCAAGGATCAGAGGGAAACCCTGCTGCAACCCGGGACGCGGATTGTCACCGAAGATCACATTCGCAGCGCGGTCAGCGTCATGAGCAACATCCCGCTGGAACGGCTGACTGCGGAGGACAAGCAGTCGGCCCTGCGCCTGCACGAAATCCTGGGCCGGGAAATTATTGGCCAGAAGCCGGCGATCGCAACCGTCAGCCGCTACATCCGGCGCGGCCGCACACGCCTCAACGATCCCAAGCGACCCACGGGGGTCCTCCTCCTCCTGGGCCCCACGGGAGTTGGCAAGACCCTGTTGGCTAGGCGGGTCGCTGTCCACATGAGCGGTTCCGAGGACCAGCTCATCGCCCTGGACATGAGCGAGTACATGGAGCGCCACAGCGTCGCGCGCTTGATCGGCTCGCCTCCCGGCTACGTGGGGTACGAAGACCAGAAGACCCTCGTGGAGCAGGTCCGCCGCCATCCTTACGCCGTGGTCCTGTTCGATGAAATCGAAAAGGCCCATCCGCAGGTTTGGAACCTCCTGCTGCAAATTCTTGAGGAGGGGCGCCTGACCGACGGACAAGGCCGAACCGCCAGCTTCCGCGACGCCTTCATCCTGATGACCTCGAATGTCGGTTACGAGCACTTCCGCAGGAAAAGCCTTGGGTTCAATCCCAACCCGGACGCCAGGGAGGCGGTAATGGACGCCGTGAAGAAGGAGTTCCGGCCCGAATTCCTGAACCGCCTTGATGACATCATCATTTTCGAATCCCTCACGAGGGAGGATTGCCGGCAGATTATCGACCTAGAAGTCGAGAAGATCCGGCAGCGCACCAAGTACACGACGCTGACCCTTTCTCAACCCCTCAAGGAAAAAATCCTTAAAGAGGGGTTCTCGGACGAATACGGGGCGCGCCAGTTGAAAAGAACCCTGGAGCTGCTGCTGACCGATCCCATCAGCGACGCGCTGTTGAGGCAGGAAATCGCGGGCACAGGGGATCTACTGGCGGATTATGATGCGGGGAATGGGGTGGTGATCCGTGAAGCTGGACCGGCACCCAGGAAAACGGCAGCGGCAGAGCCCGTGCCCGCTGGAGTTTAGGCATGGGCGATCTTCCCGGATCGTGCGCGACCACATGCCATTCTCGTCGCCGCGGCGAAAGTAGCCGTCTGAGGGACTGACGATATAATGATCCTCGGCGAACCGAGACCGCCGGTCTCCTGTTGCCCGAATCAAATTACCAGTGAAACAGCATGACCCAAAGCCGCTCCTGGTTTTCGTTCACCCAGGGAGTTTGTGCGGCAGCTATCAGACCGCCCACGACTGGCACAGGAACTGGGGTCGTTACGCGAGAACACGGCGCCAACAAATCTGCGCGGAGTTCGCATTCCTCGACGCGCACAAAGCGGTCGTGTCGGGGCTGGAACTGGACGACGAAATTCCGCAATACCCGGAAGTGCAGGAAGCTGTCTCGCGCGCCAGCCGAACCTATAACGCGGATGCCAATGAAGCGGAACTGCGGCGCGCAGCTCGGAGGATATGGAGAGACTTCGCGGACCGGGCCGCTTCGATAATCGTGACGGGCGCCTGGGCCGATCCCAAAGACGGCTGCGCTTGGACGGTGAAGCAAGAACTGCGGCGTCTGAGTGAAGGCCGGCTGGCGGTGAGGCTCTCTGCTTTGGCTGCGCGGTACGACATCCTGGCGGACGAAATCGAAGCCGGCCCGATCCATCCTCTCGGAAACTCACGTTCACGAGCGCGTTGGCACGTCGCCCGGGACCGCGAAGCCTTTGAACGGAATGAAAACCACCTGCGATACCACAGCGCGAAAACACCGGAATGGAAGATCCTCGGCCACCGCTTGAAAGCCATCGGGGGAACCGTTGTTTGCGCCACCTTGGAAGAAGACATCCAACTGATCCTGCGCCACGGCAAAACCTGGGTGCCGCTCCAGAAAGACATTGTTTTGCGGCATGGGGAAGCCATCCGCTGCCACGACAACTCTATCTTGCTGCAGGAAGCCAACCCGCATCTCCACGTCTGCACCGGATACGCGCTGTCCAACGATGGAATCTGGAGAAGCCATTCCTGGTGCTTTGAACCGCAGACCTACCGGATCATCGAAACGACCGAGAAGAGGGTGGCTTACCACGGAGCGATACTCGTGAGAGGATTCGGAAAGAAAGCTCCGCTCAAAAATTATGATGATTAACCATCTTGGCCGCAAGTCAGAGGCTTGTGGGCTCATCAGAAAACAGAAACACAACACGAAAATGAAGAAACGTTACAAAACAGCCATCGCCGGCCGGGTCAACCCGGATATCCGCAGCAAAGTCCAACCGCTCATTGAGCAGTTCGCGCAAGCGAACCAATTGCCCTTCAACACCGTGTTCGGGGCCGTCATGTTCGCGGCCGAACGGCTCAAGGGCCGGGTGACTTGCGCGCGCGTGGAAGCGCTCGTCACCGCCGCAACGGTGCAGACTTACGAACTGGAAATGCAGCGCCGGATCGCAGCCCGCAAGGTCCAGATCACGGGGATTATTCGCCATGCTCTCCCGGTCGCCAAGCGGACCACCGAAGTGATCGAACAGCTTTACCGCCAGTTCTGCGGGTTCCAGGGATCCATCCCGGCGCTCGAACAACAGGTTCAGGCCGCAACAGCCGCAGTGTGACCAATTGGCAGGCGGGGGCCGGCTCAAGGCCGGCGCCCGTCCTCTTGAAGCAAGGCAGAAACCAAAGCCCGAAGCCTCTACCGTTTTGAAGGCCAATTCGCTTGCTCCCTTGTTTCCGAAACCAGAGCCAGACACCCCGCCCGCCGGTTAGAATGAGTCATGGAAATGATCGCTGACGCCAGACTGAGCCCCTGCCAGAAGACAGGACTGCACTTGGGCTGTTTGTTGCGCGGGAACCTCTTTCGCCCCCCGAAGGCGCGTTTCCACTGGTCCGCAATTAAACGAGCGACCAAGGAAGCCCTGCGGCCATGACGCTCGACGCTTCAACACAACCGCCACCGACATCGGCGCCCTCCGTTGCGAAAGTGCTGCGGCTCCGGGGGCGAGGGGTGACTGGCCTGCTGGGATTGACAACCGGTTTCCGGAGATTATTTTAGCCGGCCTCGCGCTAGTGTCGCGCAGGTTTGGAACGAAAACAGCAACAGCAGAAACGAGATTTTATGGCAAAAACAGACGAAGCAAAATCGGTTCAGGAATTCTTTTTCAGTGCTCCAGAGGCTAACAGTGTTCAACTGGTGGGCGACTTTACTCACTGGCAAAGCAAACCCATCAACCTGGTCAAACAGGCTAACGGGGTCTGGAAGACGTCCGTCACCTTGGCGGCGGGCACTTACCACTACCGGTTTCTAGTGGACGGGGCGTGGTGTGATGATCCGGAATGCACCCTGAAGATTCCGAATGTGTTCGGATCTCACAACATGGTGCGCGAGGTGAGCAACAGCACGGAAGTTGTGGCGCAGGCGAAACCCAGCGAAAGGAAGCCCAGCCGTCGTCGCACCAGCAAAAGCGCTTAGGCAGTTGGAGGAGTCTGGTGGCCTTGCCTACTGCCAGCAGGGGGCCTTGGAGGGGATGATGTGGCGGATGCCGCCGCGGGGGTCGGGGACGTCGCCGGTGTAGCGCGGGATTACGTGGAAATGGAGCTGCGGCATTGTCTGGCCGGCGGCCGGGCCGTCGTTGAGGCCCAGGTTGAAGGCGTCGGGCGTGGGGTTGAGCTGCGAGGCCAGGTGCTGCTGGGTCCAGGGGGCGATGAGGAAGCGGTCCATGGCCCAGTGGTGGTTCGGACAAAGGGCCAGGCCGTTGTCCGGTTTGTCGTTCCGGCTGACACCGAACGGGATGATGTGGGCTGCCTCCACGAGTGAGAGGGCGTCGCTGATTTTCACCCTGATGCCACACGCGGCGCAGCGGTAGTCGTAGATTTCGAGGATAGTGTGCCGGAAGGCTCCGTCGCGGCCTGGCGGCTCGTCGCGCAAAGCGTCTTCTTTCGGGGCGGGGAGCCTTTCGGCGGCAACAGCGGCGAGTTGGTCGCGGTGCTCCGGAAAGTAGCGGGCGATAAGAGCCTCGCGCAACTGGTGCCGGGAGTGGGCGTCGGTGAGGAGCGCAGCCCAGAGGGTGTCGTCAAAGCAGCCATAGATCTCACGAAGAGCCGTTAGGGTTGGAACGCGCGAGGCATTGCCTGGTTCGTAGGGCGGGCGCTCACCGGGCTTCGGCACGAGTTGCCAAAAGCCGTCGCCGCAGAGGTGGTAGAAGGGGTTCTCGATAGTGGGCTGGTCATCGCGCTGGCGGACCACCTCGAAGTAACGCTTGAAGGTTTTGGTCAGTTCTGGGGTGAGTTGTATTTCGTTCTTGGTCACGGCGCCGCGGTCCAGGAGGTCGAGGATCGTGAGCAAAAGCACAGGCTTATGCGGGCGCTCATGCGAGCCGCTTTTATCACGCCGGAGGTTGTAAAAACGCTCGAGCCATTGTCGCCATACTTTTTCTGGCGCCATTGGTTGCTCCTTCATGGACGGCAGGAATAGCAGTAGTCGTCGCCTGGCATGGCTGGCCGGCCACAGGCGCAGCGGCGTGTCCGGGGGCGGTTGGGCTCTGGGGACGAGCTCCTCCTGGGAGTGGGCCGCCATGGGGTGCGGTTGGGCTGTGGCCTTGAGTAGGTTCTCGGGCTGGTATGGCTGTGAACCCTAGCGATGTGGTCCTGCAAGCGGTCCGGGCGAACCGGCGACGGGCAGTGGGGGCACTGCACGAGTCCGTTCGGCAGAGGGCGAGCGGGAGGTGCCGCCGGAGGAGGATTGTGAGATGCCTGGGAAGGTGGCGGCGCGGTTTTGGCTTGGACGGGAGGGGGCGCAGAGGCAGGGGTCGCTTGTGGGGCAGGCGCGGCGGGTGGTGCCTCCGGGTGAGCATCGACCTCGATAACCTTTGTGAGGTCGGCAATGTGGGTCTTGGTGAAGTAGATGGTAAGGCTGGTTTGGGCGAGAACGACTTCGAGGTGCTGCCCTTCCATTCCTGCAAAGAGGTCTTTCAGTTTTGCCCGGGACGCATTGGCGTGTTGAAACATCGCACTGTGGTTGGGACACAGGGCGATATAGTTCTGGTAATGGCGCTTTTTCAGTTCCTCAAGGAATTCCACCTTTTCAAAGTAGTATGTGCCATCATCGAGTTTGAACGGCAGCGCAGCCTTGCAAACCTGACAGATCATTTGGCCGTCACTTGTATACTGCGCGCGGAGGTACTCTGCAGCCTGCTGCTTAACGTCTTCGCGTCCGACTGACACCGATCGTTTGCGTTCTTCCGTGACTCGCTCTGGAGCTTCGGCGGCCTCTTCGCCTACCCGCTCCTCGCGGCGTTCCGGGTTGCGTGGCTCGTGTTCTGAGAGTTCGGTCGCTTGGCCAGTGCGGTACTGAGTCAAGATGCGTTCTTGATCGGCGAGCGGTAGCGCGGCGAACTGTCTGGCGCGGTCGAGTGCTTCTGCGTCGGCAAAACCGAGGTCGTGAGCTTCCGTCTCCTGCTGCTGGTGCTCCTCCGACTGCTGTTGCTCTTGCTTGCCAAAGTTGACCCTGCTTAACCACTCTTCGCCTTCGTCATATGGAAAACCCTTAGGGAGAAGGCGCGGTGAAGCTTCGGCCGGGCGTACGAAGGTGCTGTTGGTTTGTGCCACCCAGCGAGAAGATCTCAAGAGGTGCACCAACTGGGAATCCGCGTAGTGGGACCCATTTCTTTCATTTTTCTGGTACCGTGCCTGAAGCCGGCTGGGGTAACTGGGAAGATGGCGCATGGTTCGCCAAATGAGCCTGGAGAGTTCGACGGATGGCTTTGAGAGAAGCTCTTCAAGTCTGGGAATCACCCAGTCACGGTTCACTGGGCTGGTGTAGCGCTCGCCGGGAACGGCCACGAGATGTGACCACTGTGGGTTGCCGGAGCACGTCGTTTCCTCGATTTCGAGATGCTTCGCAGCGCCGACTGCTTCGGCGAACTTGACGAGTTTCTCGAGCCGCTTTGCGTCCTGAGCATATTCCGGGGAGAGGGCCGCTCTTGGGGCTTTCTCGCCGAGCGGCTGGTAATAGGCAGTGAGCCCGGTCTCAAGGAAGGGGGAGTCGAGGTAGGCCTGTGCGGGCGTGCCCCATTTGTTATCGGCTCGCTTGAAGATAAAGTAGTCAGCAAAGATGGCTGCCTGGCTCGGATCCTTTTCGACCAAGGCAATAAAGCGGTTCAAGTCCTTGTGATCAGGCTGGAAGGCGTCCGCGGCGTAGCGCTTCTTCAGCAGCGCCTTGATCTGGTCGGCTTCGCCAATTTCGCGGACGCCTATTTCCTCAAGGAATTTTCTCGAGTCTTCCTGCTGGGCTTTGCTCTTGCCTGAGGAGAAAACGGCTTTGTCAACCTGGGGCAGCATTTCATCCGGGTCGATGCCGTCGGTCGGGAAGTAGCAGTTTGGACCGAGATCGTGTTTGCCGCTGGCGAGACGCACGATGAGGCGCTGCTTGAACTGCTCAATGGACTGGGCTCGCCAGTAGTCCGTTTTGGCGTGAGCGTCGTTATAGAGCAGGGCATACATCTGCTGGTGCCATTCTGATGACTTCTTGCCAAGCCATGTCATGAAGTCGGTATCGGGGCCAAACACGATCCACGGTGGTGCCCCAAGGTGGCGAGGGCCGCTACCCGACTTAAGATTGAGGAGTTCGATGAACTTATCTGTATCCCATTCGGTGATTGCGAGGCCTGATAGGAAGCGATCTGCGTTGCTGTTCTTTTGGGAGGCGGCGATTGCCCACTGGGGCGGCTCCTCGTTGTGGGCCACAAGGAATTCGAGGTCCTTTGGGGACAGAAGATCCTTGAGAGCTGCCTTGGCCTGGAGGAGGGATCTGGCGGGTGCGTGTGACTTGGAGTTTGTTGGCGTGAGGGGCTCGGTGTTCATCTCTTCGATGATGGCCTCACGGATGGGATCGTAGCGGGTGGGTAGCGAGTCCTGCGGGTTGGGTAGTGTAGCCAGGAATTCCGCTGTCAGAAGACCGAGGTCGCGAATGGTGTGGAGGGAGGCCGCCGCTAGTTCCGCGAGCTGATCAAAGAGGGGCTCGTTGGCCGGTGTGTCTTTGACGCTGGCACGGCTGAGTTCGGGAACGAACGGGGCGTGCAAGTGAAATCGAAGGCCGGAGGTTTCTTTGTCGGCGGGGAAGGATACGGCGACGCGGCCCGAGTTTGCGGGAATGATTTTCAGTTGCTTTGCGAGGGGTGTCTGGGGATCGAAGGCAGTAACGTTGGGGAGGCAGTCGAGGGGGAAGGCGACCGAGACGGACTGCTTCTCTAGGCCTTGTACGGGGCGTGAAATCCGGAGGAAATGGGAGCTGGATACCGTTTTGGTGCCCGAGCGCTTCAATACCTCAATGTGGTTGTTGGGGTGTTGGGTGCGCAGAACGGCACCGGGAGGTGTCTGACCGATTTGCCAGCGTATGGTCTGGAGGCGCGAGAGAAAGAGTAGTGTGGTTTCGGCGAGTTCTTGCAGTCCGGCTTTGATCTCGGCGTAGGCCGTCGGCCTGGCTTTCTTGGGGTTATTGAACGGGAACTCAAAGCGAGTCAGCTGGCCAAGTTCGGGTTTGGGGCTGATTTCGCATGGCAGCACCAGATTCGAGATTTTGAAGGAGAATCCAGGGGACCAGATGTACGGCGTTTCTGAGTAGGCGAAGACGGCTTTAAAACCGACACCGAAACGCCCAATTTGATCCTCTTGGTCTTTCTTGGTGCTTTTCCCGATGTTGGTGATGCGCCACACGTCTTTCTCGTCGAACGGACGGCCATTGTGTTCAAAGCCGACCGATTGTTCTTCCAAATGGAAGCTAGCTTCGGTTGCGCCAACGTCCTCCGCGTTCTGGAGAAGTTCGTAGATGAAGTGGGCACGATCGGGGTACAGCTCCTCTACGATTTCCCGAATGCCTGAGTAATCTTCGTCAGCGAGGACGTCGGCCAGTTTCTGGCGCTTTGCGCGAACCTCGTCTATGAAACTCATTGTCGCTCCTCCCTCGCGACAGTGAGCGTGCCAAAGAGCACAGGCGAGGCGTGGATGTCGCCACCGCCAGCCGCTTTTTGGAGATCCTCCATTCGCCGTGCAAAGTCGGCGTTGGCTCTGGCGAGTTCGCTCGTTTTCATCAACCGAATCTTGTCGTTGGTCGCGCGGGCGATTTGCGTTTGGATGATGGCACATCGGGCGCGGTGGCTGACCGTGAGGCTCTGGATGCGATGCTCGACCATCTGGCGGTTTTCGGCGATGTGGTTGGCTTGGGCCGCGTTCCACTTGGCGTGGTGCTTGGCGTCGAGAGCGTCGATCTCAGCCTGAGGTGGAGCGGCAGGCAGGTTGGTGTCGGTCGCGCGTTGTAGCAGTGTCAGCAGCGCACTTTCGACCGCGGGGGTGGCGACTACCGGGACGAGGACCTCATCGAACCTGACTCCGTGCGTTTTCCAACGATAGAGGGCGAAGTAGTGGTCGCCCGGAGGAACCTCGTTAGTACATACCGTGAGGAGAGCATAAGCGGGTTCGTCGAGCTGAAGGAAGCGTGCTGCCTGGCGCACTAAAGGGTGCGTGGCAGATAGATGGACGGCTTTAGAGTTTTCGGCCGCGGTTGGTTGGTCAAAGGTGACCGGGAGCATCGGTTGTGTCCCCTTGAGCCACTTGTCCCACTCCCGGAAGACGGGCTCGGGGGAGCGCGGCAGGGTTTTCAGGTCTTCGAGGAGTTTGATCCGAGCTTCCTGGCCAAGCCGCAGGGTCTTGAGCGGCTTCTCGCCCAGCAGGTGGTCGCTTGCGGTACCAATGCGGGCAGAGAGGTAGGTGGAAAGGCAGTGCTGGATGGCTGCAGATGAAAGCCAATAGCTCTCTGCGGCTGCGATTTGCTGCCGCCAGGATGCGTTCGGAACATTCAGGCCGAAAAGCTCGGCTTGGCGTGATTCGAGCTCTTGTTCCTCTCGGATCTGGCGAATGCTGTTGTCGGAGAGTTGGCGGAGCCTCTCGGCGCGTTCTTCCGGGGTGAGGGTGAAGCTCTCGGCGATGTCGTGCAGTTCGCGGGTTATACGGCCCAGGATTTCCTCGTTGCCGCCGATGGCATGTTGGAAGACGCCAATGCGCCAAAGACAGCGCTCGTAGATATCGGCATCGACTGTGCCGGGAGTAACGAGATTGACGATGGCGATGGTTTCGCTCTTTTGGCCGTAACGGTCGAGGCGACCGATGCGCTGTTCGATTCGCATCGGATTCCAGGGGAGGTCGTAGTTGATGAGGAGGTCGCAGAATTGGAAATCGAGGCCTTCACAGCCGACCTCAGAGGACAGCAGGACATCCATAGCGTCGGGGTCTTCTTTGGGTAGGGCGAAGCGATGATGCAGGCTAGCCCGCTCCTCATCCGGCACATCTCCATGGACTAAGCCGGAACGCAGTCCTGTGCGCTGCATGTGGCGTTCGAGGTAGGCTAGCGTGTGGCGGAAGGTGCTGAAGACAAGGGCCTTGTTGTTTGGTCGCTTGCTCTTGTCCTGGAGGACTTTTACAAAGGCCTCAAGCTTAGGGTCGTGGGGATCGAGGTTGCGGGCTTGTTGAATGATGTCGGCAATATCTGCATGCACCTGGTCCACAAATGAGAGGTCCAGCTCTGCGTCGCTGTCGCTGGCCTCAAGGGCTTCGAGGCGGTTCAGATTGCCGGCAAGAATGTCTTCAAGGAGAGGGGCGAGGCCGAAGAGGCAGCTTGCCGCCTGGCGGCGGATGGTTGTCATCATGAAGGTGACATTCTGTTGCCCGTGGCAGAACGCCAGTATGCGAGCGATCACATCCAAGAGGTCGTCGTGGAGCCTCTTTTGCGTCGGAGTGAATTCGACAGAGTGTGTCTCGGGGTTGCGGGTTGTGAACTCGCCGATGTCGCGACGGCGGGTCCGGTTGATCATGTGGCTGAAGGTGTAGAGCTCTTCGATGGCGCGGATCATCCCGACGCGCTCGGGGTCTGGAGGTGTATCGGCCTGTAGGCGGTCGTAGATATTCTGGAAGGCCGGTGATTCTCGAAGGAATAGACGCCCCCATTCCGTTTGAGCGACTTGTTCCAGGCTGTCGCGAGCGTCGCGCTGCCAGCCGTCGCGGGCGGCGCGACAGTGCTGAACTGCGGTGTTAATGTGGCGGTTGGGGGCTGCCATCTGCTCGAAGCTGGCGTGGTCGATGACAAGGTCGGGCCGCAGGACGTTCAGGAGGGTGTAAAGGTCATCGCTACCCAGTTGGACCGGGGTGGCGGTGAGGAAAAGCACGGCCTCGGCGTTGTCGCAGAAGTAACGCACGCCTTGATGGAGGAAGGTCTCGGGGTTCCGGATGTGGTGGGCCTCGTCGATTATGACGAGATCGAATTTGGGTGGCGGGTCAAGGGTGAGCAGTCCTGGGCGCTCGCGGGTCCGGCCTCCTGTGCGACGGAAGAGGAGATCGGAATCGAAGAGGGAGAACGGGAGAATGGCCTTGGCATACTGTTCAGGCCATTCCCCGTCGAGGTGGGTTTCCTGCAAGCAGTGTCTTAGGAGTTGGCCATCCAGAGCGGTGAAGTGCTCGTCGAAGCGTTTCATTTCGACGAACCACTTACGCTCGGCGACCAAGGCCTTTGGGCAAATGATGAGGACAGAGGCTAGGTCCATTCGTGCGCGGAGCTCTTTGATGATCAGGCCTGCTTCGATTGTCTTGCCAACCCCGACCTCATCGGCGATCAGAAGGCGTGGGCGATCAGCGCGGATGAGTTTCAGGACTGGTCGGTACTGGTATGGCACGAACTGGACGCGGCCGGAGCGGAGCGAGAACAGGTTGGCGGTCGATGGTGACAGGAGGTGAAGACCGGTGAGGTGCGCGCGCAATCTGTCGGCTGTGAGTGTGCGCTGTGTTTCGAGGGGAGCTGGGGGCGCCTGGAGCTGGCTCTCGTAGTAGGTGGCTTTGGCGTTGGCCTGAAAGACGCGGTAGCGACATTCACCGGCACCCGGCACGACCTCGATCACGGGTAGGATGACCGCTGGATTCGATCGCAGGGCGACGAGGTCTCCTACTTGGAATAGGCTGGCCGGCTTGGGTGGGTGGGCAGGCTCGGGGTGCGGTTTAATTGAGGAAGGATTGGTGGGGGTTGGCTCGTAAGGCTCCTCCTTCGGGGAGGTAAGGGCGGTGCCGGACGCTTTTGCCATAGCGCCAACAGCGGCAGCCTTGCTTTCCGCGACAGCGTTCAGTGTGGACTGGTCGGCACCCATCATCGACAGTAGGCGGCCAAGGGTGTCAGCGTCCCGGTAAACCTCACTGGCTGGCATGGATGTGGCGGAGAGGTGCGCCCATTTGTTGCGGACCGTCTGCAGCTCCTTCACCCAAGTTCGACCTTCTCGCGGAAGGGCGAGGACGTTTGAGAGGTCGTGCCAGTTTTGGTCGAGGACACGCAGTAGTGCAGCGAAGTCGAGTTGGGTGAGGTTGTTGTAGGCCCGCTCCTGCACCGCGCGCTGTTGCTGGAAGCTCAGACGGGCCACGACATGCTTGTGCCACCAGTCCGCTGAGAGTTCCGGGAGCTTGGCCTCTAGGTACTTAGCCAAGTCAGTGCTGGCGAGGCTCAACAGGTCGTTCATGCGGTTTACTTGGGGAGCGGGCGCTTCCAAGCTTCGTAGGCGGCATCGCGCTCCTTGCGCCAGAACGGCTGTTCGTCCTCGCTTTTGCGGAGTTTGCCCAGCTCGCGGGCAAGGTCGAAGAAGCCGGGGCCAGGCTTGCCGCTGACCCCGACGGCAACGGCGCTCAGCATTGGGCGCGAGGCCTTGACTTCGTCCTCGGCGATTTCTCCAAGAACCCAGCCTATCTCGGCGCCCATGTGGCTGCCTTTCATGGGCAGGCCCATGATGACGGCGATGTCCTGGTATGTCGTGACGCCGCGATACTGTGCAGCGCGGACGAGCTCGGCCAGGACGTGGATGTATTGTGTCGTTCCTCTGTATCTGTTTTTGCCGGTGTTCATATTTAGCTTGCGGTATCTTTGACTCTTTCGACCTTTACGCGGGTGGACAGGCCGAGTTCGCTGATGATTTGGTCGAGGTCGGCTTTCAGGGTGGCCGCGGCGTCGGGAGCGAAGCTGGCAGCGAAGCTGACGCCGACCTTAAGGTCGGTGCCGGGCTTTAGCTTGGGGAGAATCTTTGTACCGAGCCGGTTCCAGACTTCGGGCGGAATGTCACCGGAAATGCGAAGCGTCACCGCCTGCTCTGGCTTTGGCTTCTTGCCCGGCTCAATCGGTTTTTCGCCTGGCTCGGGCTCCTTCTTCTTCTCCGGCTCGGGGGTCACGACTACAGGCAAAGGGGCGCCGGCCTTCAGTGCTTTTGCCCTGGCTTTGGTGATGAGGAAGACGTTACCGTCGAACATGACTTCGTCGGGTGAGAGGATTTCGTCGAACCAGACCCGGTCGTAGGTTCCGTCGGGCTTTGGGCCGGAGGCTAAGCCGAAGTCGCCCTTTGACACAAATTCGGTGATTTTGCCTCTGAGTGTGGCGTCCGGATCGAGCAACCGGGTCAGGGACCCGTTGAGGAAACACTGGCGCAGGCCGGAGAGCGGCCAGGTGCCGGACTCTTTGAGTGCCTTGGGCCAGTTTCGGTCGAGGAAGCCGGCGCCAATGGATTCATTTAGCAGTGCCTGGGATTTGAGGGCGGTGATGAGGCGCCCGACGAGGGTTTCTTTGCTGCTGGCGTGACCGGCACCGAGGTCAATGACCTGCAGGCCGTCGAGCTCCTGAGTGTCGGCCAGGACGACAAAGCGGTAGCTGGCCCAGACTTCGTCCTGGGCTTCCTCCTCGGCAGTTTGGACCTTCGCGGCGATCTCGGCGCGATCGGCTTTGTCATAATCCGCGCCGAGTGTGCCGTCGGCAACTTCCTTGGCAACCCGCTTCCAAGCGAGCCAGAGTTCGACCTTGTCACGCAAGTCGCGGGCGGGTTTCTTGAGGCACCAGACGAGCGCGGCCGGGTACAGGCGGTCGGATTTGCCGCGCCGCTTCGTCCATTCGGCAATCTGTTCACGGATGGCCGTCTGCCCTGACCACTCGGTCTCGGGGTCCACGACGGCAATGGTCAACCTTGGTGAATCCTGAACGTCGTTTCCATCAGTAGGAAAGAGGACGGGGACGCTCGCGCCGCGTTTGAATTCGCTTTCGACCAGTTTGCGCATGGCGGGTATGACTTCGCCCTCTTCATCAAGGGAGGCGCGGCGGTCCCCGACGGCCTTGCGAATGGTAGCTTTGTGGTAGATGCGGAAACCATCCGAACCGACGCGGCTGATGAAAAAGGCGCGCGACTCCAATGCGTGCGCGGCATTGTCCACGGAGGTCGTTTCGACGTCAGGCTCGCCGATGGCAAACCGGAGTTCCGGCAGGTGGGCCACCTTGTTGATCTGGCCCCCTGAGGATTCGAACAAGATGGCCGCGCCGACGCGGCGATGGATGTCGCGGAGGGGGCCTTTCGTATCGGCGTCCAAGGCTTTGGCGTGCGAGTTAGCGCCGGAGATGTCCGTATCTATGGCGGAGGCGAGCCTTGGTTCCCCGAGCTGCCCGAGGACTGTCCCTTTGAATTCACTGATCTGAAGAGGAGCGCAGCCGATGGTAATCAGCGGTTCACGACGGGCTTGCTGAAAGCCATCGCGGTAGGCCCATGAGATCCATTGCGCGAGCATCGCCAGTGTGCCGCGGGTTTGCTGGTACTGGGCCAGGCTCTGCCATTTACGCTGGAATACAGAGAGGGTAGCAGGGTGGAAGGGATAGCAGGTTTCAAAGCGCTGGCGCAAAAACTCCTTGGCTTTCGCTTCCGTGGCGGCCGTGTCAACAGCGGTCCATTCGGGGGGGAGTTGCGCTCGGCGGTCAAAGCACCAGTCGGCGTATGCTTTTGCGGCTGCTGTCCGGGCTTTTTCATTGCCCAAATCTTCAAAGAGGCGCCGGCGGACGACTTCGCTGATTTCACTTTCGTCGTTGGCAATTAAATCCTTGGCGACACGCTTCACAACCTTGGTGATTTTTGCCTGCCATTGGGAATCCCACTCGGTCATCTCGACCTGGCTGCGTGGGAGGCTAATGAGGGCTGCGCCGCGCGTCGTGCCCGTCATGGCCACAGTCAGGTTTTGGATGAAGGCGTGGAACGGCTCGGCCATTTTGCGGTGGCGGTTGACGAAGTTGAGCACCTCGTCGCAGAGAATTAGCACCGGGCCGCCGGCGGCCTCAAAGATGCGCCCCAAGGCCACGGTTCCCGGGGGCGTGGTCTTTGCTTCTTTGCCGAGCAGGGTTACTCCCTTGTCTCCGGCCAACTGACGGGCAATGTCAATCCATGGGGTTTCGCGGCCATCTTCGGGGTCCCAAGCGTTGCCGACGAATACAGCTACTTCGGCCTGGGGCACCGTGCTGAGCTTGGCTTCCTGGAGTAGTTCCGGGACGCCATCGAAAGCCGTGGCTTTCTTGCCGTTCTTGGCGAGGTGGAACAGAGAGGCGAGGGTGTGCGTCTTCCCGCCGCCGAACTGCGTGACTAGCGCCAGTACTGGAGCAGTATTCTCGGTTTTGCCATCCAGGCGACGCAGGACCATGCCAGCGTGGGTGCGCAGAGCGCGTGTCCAGCAGGTGCGGGAGAAGAATTGGCGGGGGTTCTTGTAGTCGTCAGGTGCTTTGCCGGCTACAACCTGTTCAAGTGCGATGGCAAAATCATCGGGATTGAATGAGCGGCCTTCGCGCACTTCTTTGCGCGGGGTGACAGTCTTGTACCAGGGTTCCATATTGCTTTTTGTGTGATGTGTTAATGGTGAACTAGGGTCTTTTGATTCGAGCGAAGAGGTCCAGTGCCGGGGCTTTGAGGTTTGCCAAGTTGGCGTAGGCCGCTGGCGCGAAGTCCTTTTGGCAATCGTAGAGGCGGTACCGGATGCCATCCGTAACAACCACGTCCCGGGGAACGCCGAGGGCCTGGACGTAGCCTACACCCTGAGCGAGGGCGCCTTCGACGCCGTCACCCAGGCGCTTGGCTTCGATAACCAGGTGGCAGTTCGCCGGGATGCGCGGCAGGGTGCGGAAAAGGGTTACGTCCGTGTAATTCATTTTGATCGCGATGTGCTCGGGCGGCCAGCCGAGTGCGCGGAGCAGAGGAACGGTGAAGTGGGCGATCAACTCATCTTCTGACGGGTGGGTAGGGAACTGGCGCCGGTCCCACATTAATGGGTAGAGGTCCCGCACTTGCACAACGAGGTCACGGACCCGGTCCGGAATCTCTGTGTCCTGGAGCGGCTGTTCCTCGGCCGGGAGGGGTGGCAGTGGAGCGGTCTGCCAGTTGGTTGGTGGAGAGTTTAGGAATTTCTCGACGTACTCGCAGACCTCCTGGCTTCGCACGCGTGAGATGCGCGGGGGATTCGCGCCGAAGATGGAGCCGGTGAAGGTGAATTCCTCTGGCAGTGGAGACCAGCGGACACGACGACCGTGGTTCAGATCCCATCCGTTTACGTCGTCAAACTGCGGGAAAAACTGGTAGCCCTCGCAGACTAGGCCGATGGCGCAGATGGTCGCCATGCCTTTGCGGAGCAGAAACACATCGCCCGGCTCAACTTCGCCGGCGAGCCGGCGGACGAATCCGCCTTCGTAATCGTCGTCTGGTCGCCCGGGTATCCACGGGCCGGTGTAGCCCGGACCGATGAGCCCGACGCCATGGTGGAGGAAAACATCCGCGTAGGTTCGGGAGGCGGGGCCTGAGGCGATTTGCCAGACTGTTCGGGGCGTGGTCATTTGTGGCTACCTGGGCACGGCGAGGAGCATGGCGTCAAGGAGGCGTTTTTCTTCGCTCTGTTTGGGGTAGAGGGCGGACAGCGCGTTCGCCAGCCGCAGGAAATCGGGGCTGCGGTCCTGCTCGGCTTTGATGAGTGCCCGCAGGCCGTTTGCTTGGCCGTTTGCCTGGAGGAGCATTGCGGCGTGGACGCGGTCAAGGGTCGTGATCGCGCCGCTGGCGCGCGACTCGGCCGAGAGTGCGCCGCGTTCCTTGAGCTTGGGGGCTTCTTCCTCGCGGCCAGGGAACAAGACCATCTGGGCGTCACCCTGGGCTTCCCGGGTGAGGCGGGAGGCGACTGCATGAGCGCCCTCTTCGCCAAACAATTGCTGCGCGCGCTCGCTGACGGCCAACAGACGGACCACACCCTTCTGGGTTTCGATAACGCGGCCTTCCCAGTTGTCGAGATGGATACCGAGCGGCTGAGCGAAGCGACGGGCAACATCAAAGACGAGGCTGAAGCCCAGCTTCTTCTTCTTTGGCGCGTCCTCGTCGTCCTCTTGATCTTCGGAATCGTCTTCGGGGTCGGCCCGCTTTTCGAGTTCGTCGTCGGTACTTTGGAGGGTCCAAAGGAACAGGGCGGTCAGCCTTGCGTCTTCTTCGAGAGCACCGGCTGCGCCGTTCCGGGCTTTGGCCTCGGCTGTGCCGAGGACCTGCTCCAAGGCAGAACGGCCCACAACCTCCCAGACCTTGGCGAGATATTCGGCCAGCGGAACCTCGCGGCCCTCGGCGGTTTCGACTTTCGCGTAACGGCTGAAGATCTCCAGCGCTGGGCCGATGCAGGCAAAGACCAGGTCAGCGCCACGTACGCCTTCCGACTGCAACCGCTCCATCCAGGAACCTACGCGTTTAGGCAGTTCGCGGAGGACTTCGGCCCAATCGCCAACGCCTGCTTCCTCGGGACGGGGGCGACAGACGAGATGGACGCTGGTCATCAACATTGCCTTGTCTTTCCCTCCGAGCTTTCCTGCTCTCTCAGTCGCGATTGGCCATGATGCGGTGATGATCCAGCCCCCAGCGAGTAGGCCGCCAAGCAATGCTTCCCAGCCTTCTGTGGTTTTGTGCGCAAAAACGACGCACGCGATGCCTGCGTCGTCGAGGACACGTCGTCCTTCAGTGAAGGCGGTGGCGATGGATGTCTCAAAGAACCTTGGAGATTTCGGCTGGCCGTTAACCATATGCGCCTGATTCCAAGTGCATTCTTGCGTCTTGGGTGTCAAACCGTCAGCACATGTCGCCGCCAAGGCGTTTAGCTTGGGCACCGGAATCATACGCTTGAGCCAGACATAGAAAATGTCCGAAAGATCGGCGTACGGGATGGCGTCATAATAGGGTGGATCTGTAAACCAGACTGCCACTGATTCGTGCGGTAGGGGGGATTTGCTGGCATCTGCTTGTTGGACTTCCCCGGGTCGAAGGTTGGCGTGGCTGATTTGTTCGGCTACGCTGGCCATAGCGCCGATTAGCTCTTGGAATTCTTCGGTGTCCACTATGGGGACGAGTTCGATAAAGTCCCATGCGATGGTCAGTGCTTGCCTGGCAAACGTTCCGCGAGGCGCTTCTGTGGAGTTTATCCACGTCACGAAGCTGGAGCTGCGCTCGACTTGCTTCGTTACGGCCAGGAGTATGAGGTTTTGGAGGACCTCAGATTTGGATGCACCTTTGGCTGCGGCAGATAACTGATGCAGCGCAAGTTTCTGGCGACTCGTGAAGAGGCGGCCAAAGTCTGTGATGCCAATCCGGGTGGCACCCGAGACTCCTCTGGCGTTGGGTGACGGGCGTACCTTGCTGAGGGGCTCGGAGGGCAGTGGGGGGAAGCCGGGAGAGGCAGCGAGTGCGGCGAGGTTGCTCTGTGCGCTGGCGACCGCCTGCAAATCCCTGGGCTCGGGGTCTCGGTAGCGGATCTCGTCACCTTTCCGCACCACGACCGCCATGAGGCGAGCGCCTTTTGAGCGTTTGCCGGCCCTAATCGTACAATCGGCGCCCCCTGCTTGCTCAGCCAGTTGTTGGCGCACCCGTTTGTCGCTCAGGACGACTTTGCAGCAAGGGCAAATCGCCTTCCCGCCGGCTGCTGTGGGAGGTGGGATGGTGGGGAGGGTTCTGGTAGGCGTCGTGTGCTTTGTAACCTTCGCCTCGATGGTTTTGCGCTCGCGGTCGGCTAGCAGGTTTAGTGAAACGAGCTTGGTGTATACCTTGGACCCTTTGTTGAACCTTTTCGCGAGCCAAGTTGTTCTGACGAGCGGTATCTCGGCACCACAGTTGGGCGATTCGCAGGACACCGTTCGCGCCCAAAGGTACGCTATGGGTCGGCTGCCGTCCGGGTCCGCTGGATAATATTGGCGCAATTCTTTCTCAGCCGTCTGTTTGACCTGTGCCCCAAGGTCGCGCAACTGGTCCGGGAGAGCTGCGCCCTCGCGGGGAATCCCCTCGAGCATCACTTTCAGGATAAGGCATGAGACCGGGTTGAGGTCGCTAGCGAAGGTCTCACACCCGAGTCGAAGGGCCTCCAGGGGGATTGATCCTCCACCTGCAAACGGGTCAACGACGAGGGGAGCTTCCTCTGGGTGCGCCGCTTTGACCAAGCCGCGCCCAACTTCCAGGAACGTGGTTTGGGCCGCGTGGTCCCAGTCTGCGAAATCGCCGATGAAGCGGAGCAATGCCTCCTGGAGACCCTTGTCGCTGGCCGCGGTTTTGCCGGGGAGCTTGCGCAGGAGTTCGCGGGCCTTCTTTTTGAAGTCATCCGGGCAGTGCTGGTCGCAGGGATCGGGCAGCAACAAGCCGAGCAGGACCGCCCGGCACGCCGCCAATGGGCGCCTGGCCCACCAGAGGTGAAGCGTGGAGGGGTGGCCCTGCCTGATGTTTTTCTCGTGCGCCGAGTGTTTTGATACCACAGCGATTGGAAAATCCACCTCCGCAAGTCGTTTACATTCTTTTGGAATCATGACGGGTGGAATGTGGTGGTTAGGGAGGGGTGGTCATGCGTCGGCCGCTTTGTGAAAGGTGGTCTGAAAGCGTTTCCATGCCTTCTTGAAAGCGGGCCTGTGTTTGTTGGCTGAGCCGAACCAGAATTTTTCAAGCTCGATGTCGAGTTTCCGTCGCTGGAAGAAGGTAGATACGTCAATGGCTTTGGCGCCTTTGCCACGCTTGGTGCGGTAGAAGGCGAGGACGGCGCGGAACGCGACGGTGGCTGCGTTGGTGAGGGCCCAGAAGGTCGAGGTCCAGGATTCGTTCTGTATTCTGAAGATGTCTTGTTTAGACCTGGCAAAGAGTTCGGGTTTAAGGTGGGTCCAGAGGAAGTGGGTGACGAGCCACTTAGCGTAGGCGCGCTCGGGGTAACCGCGAGCGACATAACCGACGGCGCGCATGAGCCAGTAGCGGCAGAGGTAGAAGCCCGGGTCGCTATTGGGGAAGACGTGGGAGTACCAACGCTCCTCAAAGAGGTTTTCCTTGCCTTCGCGGACTATGGCGGGGTCCAGATCGCAAGCAGCAACGGCTTGGGCGAGTTCGTCCTTTTTGACGATGAAATAGTGTGCGGCGGCAGCCACGCGACGGGCTTCGCCTTTGGTCTGGCGTTTTCGGACGTACAGGTAGTTGAGTTTGCGGAATTGGCGTTCGATCTCGATTTGGCGGCGGTCGTTGGACATGAGGTCGGACGGACGGATGGCGTTCTGCCAGTTGGTCGCCTGGACGATGTTGGAGACGAGGGTGTCGAAGTCAGTAGAGTTGTCGCCTGGCTCCCTTGGGACGCGGAAGACCCGGACGAGGACGCTAGCGCCGTGGGCATCCTTCCCGCGGGAGTGAAGCATGCGCGTGGTCTGCTGTCCGTTGATGACCTGCGGGTTGGTGACGCGAAGGACGTTGCGGCCTTCGATGGGAACAATGCTGGCGTTGTCGCAGATAATCGTGATGCCGTTGTTGTAGTACCAGAAGTACTCGGGCTCCTTCTCGATCGTCTCCTGCATGCTGGTGTTGATCTCGGTGCTTCCGAGGAACCCGCGGACGTTTCTGGCGAAGAGGCGGGTACCAGCACGGTCGAACATCGTGGCGATAGGCTGAGAGGACATGGAAAAAACCCAGGCCTCGATCCCGGTTTTGTCATCTTTCCGGTTGAGGGGGCCGCTGCAGGCGACGCCATCGCCTGACTCCATTGGCAGGTCCAGCATAGGGACGGGAGGGGCGACGCCGTCGAGGTAATCGGCGAGCATCAGGAGAACTTCCCGCCCGTCGAGGGTGTCAATGCTGGCGATGTCGCCGAAGCGGCGGACGATCGTAAAGGCTTCATCCTCCACGCTGGTGGAGACGTGGCCGATGGTGGCATAGTAGAGCTGCAGGTGATAGCCACGGTCGAGGATGCGCTTTCTGGCCTCCTGGAGGGCGTCTCGGACCTTCGGGCTGGTCGCCTTGAGGCGTGTCTCGAAGAAGCTCTTATCGCCGCAGAGATCGGGAGCGAGCTCGGCGAAGCTCCTGACGTCCTTTCGTGACTCGGCTTTCTCCCAAATGTCTTTGCGGTACTTGCCCTGGACGATGAAGACGATCTTGGCACGCTCGTCAATGAAGACGGCGTCGGCATCCTTGTCGCCGGAGCCGCCGGTTAGGGCCTTGACCGCCTCGGCGTCCTCTTCGACGACGAAGGCGCGTAGGAACCAAGCCACGAAGAGTTCGTGCTCTTCGAGGCGCGGGAAACGGGCTTGCCAGTCTTTGAGTTCGCGCTTTAGATCCTGTGCAGTGAGTTCGCTTCGTTTCATAGGATATGTGTTGTTGGCTCAGGGTTCGCAGTTCTAAGCGATTCGGGCCGCGGAGCACCATGGAGCCGCTTGGCGATTGGCAAATCCACTTCCGCGAGTCGTTTGCGTTCTTTAGAGGTCATCTTTCCTGCGTTCTTCGGAGTTTTACTACCCGGTTCACGATCTCTTCTAGTGTTTGGCTGGTTCGTCCTTGCGCTCGCGCGCCCGAAACTATTTGAGAGATTACCACAGGATTCTTGATCGCCTGGTTGTTCGTTCGAATCCCCAACTGCGCCTTGGCTTGATTCAACAGCGCTGAGAAAACTTCCTCGCTAATTTCTGAGCGCAATACACTCTCTAGTTTCGTTCTAAAGCATGCAAACGTGTTTTGGACGGTGTTCGGCCAGTCCTCCGCAGCGGCACCGACGAGTTGGAGGAGATAGCGGTTATCTTCGGGGTTGGCGTCCTGCCCTCCGTAGTCGCTGTCCCAGATCGGGTAGCACGGAATTCCGAAGCGCCGAAAGATCACCAAGGGGCGATCCACGTTATTCTTACCAATGCAAGGAATTACTGAAATCCCAAGGCTCTCGAAGTCGTGCCCGCCTGCGGACGCGAAGCCGAGAACAGCCGACCTGTCATCCTCGCCTTCGACAAGGACGACCACGCTCGCAAAGAAGCCCTCATTCATCCACGGCGTCATGATCGTTTGAAGCCTTGGCCTCAGCGTTTCCGCTGTGAACTGCTCTCCTCGGCGCCCCCGGGCCTCCCAAAGCACAAGTGCAACCTCCTGCAGCGAGTTCTTCGTCACTTTAGCCACCTTCGGGCGTGCGTCCGCAGTCGTCACTTTGCGGAGAAGCCTCACTTGGTCGAAGCGATCGATACCCACAAAAAGAGGAGAATGAGTTCCGTAAATGATCTGCGTACGACCGGCCACTCCAGCTATGCGTCCGCTCGATAGCGCCAGAAGAATCCGGGCCAGGTGGCGTTGCCGGTTGGGGTGCTGATACAGCTCTGGTTCCTCGATACCGAGGATCAGGTTGGGGGTCCGCAAGACTGGGGCAGCGCCCTCGCCTTGCACAGCGGCGGCTGGAGCCGCGGCCACTGCAAGGTGTTGGAGCAGGGTCAGAATGAACGCACGCTGGAGGCCGTGGCCCGTTCGCTCGACTGCGCAACAAAACCCGTCCTCCAGCAGTCTAACCCGCGTGGTTGGCATCGGGATTTCGATAGGTTTTCCACGTTCCCAGGAGAGATCGACTGCCGCGTCCGGAACATACGTCGCAAGAGTCGCTGAAAGCCGGTTTTCCAAGGTGTCCAATTCGACAAGCCGTTCTGGATCAAGTATCTCGTTGTATCTCCTCTGGGTGTCCGCCTTCAGTTGTGCCACATCGGCTCGTTGTGCAAGGACGCTACGGACGACCAAATCCATAATTAGGGTAATTGGGCTGCCTTTGCTTTCGGCGGCATCTTCACCGGCGTCGCGCACCGCAGGTACATGTATGTAACGCGTGTACCGGCCAAGATAGCCCTGCGCGACCTCCGTGAATCCAAAGAATTGGCCCTCGTCCCTTTGGCGTGTGCAGCGGTCTGGATGTGCTGCTTCCCAAGCCCTGAGGCTTTCCAAAGCCGCATCGCGCGCCCGAACGGCGGGCAATTCGTTAGCGTAGGCAGGGCTTTGGCGGAGTTGGTTGTAGGCCGCTATCGCTTCCCTTGCTCCTCCTGCGACTCTAACAGGAACGAAATCGGGATTCTGCAACAGAGACCCGTGGTATTTGGCGGTCACCTTGCCCTCAGCAAACGAAAACACGCGCGAGACCGTTAGAGTTCCGTTCTCAAGGTAACTGCTGAATTGCTCCTGCGCCTCAGCGTCCAAATCTGCGAACGTTACGGATACCTCGATGCCTCGATTAACGTCCTCAGCGTAGAAATCCTCTGTCGTAACCGAGGGACTTCCCGAATAAAACAGTTCAAGCGCTCTGAGAAAAGTGGACTTTCCCGTTCCGTTCGCACCGACGAGCGCGGTGAGCATGTCGCACTCAAGAACCTCGTCAAGGATGCAGCGAAAATTCTTCACGTGGACAGATTGGATGATCACAGGAGCTTTCCTTTCTCCATGCTGGAGGTCGGCGGTTCATCACGCAGTTGCATGGGTTGGGTCATGGCGTCCACTTCGAGCCAGTAATGCTCGACCTTTTTGACTTCGTGCCAGGGGAAGTGGGCTGGGTCCTTGATCGGCTCCTGCAACTGGGCTTTGGTGTCGCAGGAGGTGACTATATAGAGCCAGTAGCAGTCACGGCGGTCCTCGGCGACGCGCCGCTCGTTCGGGCTGAGCAGAACCCGGCCGGTGGAGGCGCCGATGCCTTTGATCTCGATCAGGCGGAGCTCGCCGGACTTGAGGTCAAGGCTGGTGATATCGTAGCCGAGGTTCTTTTCATGCACGTCCTCGACCTGGCGGCCCCGGGCAGTTTCGTGCTCGATGACGACTCTCATCGCGGTGGCCTCGGTTTCGTAATTGGGCCGGAGCCGGCGCACGTCCGGGGCTTCGCGTTCGGGGTGGGGCAGGACCAGAATGCTAGTCAAGCGTTCGACGGCCTGGAGGGTGAGAGCGCGCTGGCGCTGCAATTCGAGGCGCCGCGTCTCGCGCTTGTGGAGGAGCTTGGCGTGTCGTTCTTCGGCCTGGGCGAGACGCCCGGCTGCTCCGGCCACGGCCATGTCAGATTCGCCGGCGGCCTTGCCGATTTCTTCGTCGGCCTTTTGGAGCAGCTCGGTAAGCGAAAGTTCGATGTGGGCGGCGATGCGGTCAATCTCGGTCAGGCGCTCGGCCAGCACTTGCTCAAGGAAGGGTGTCAAGGCGTTCGCGTTGAGCCAGGCCGTAGGCTCAGGCGCGGTGGCGACCTGCGGGAGCGCGGCGGGCCTGGTCGCGGGGGTAAAGTTTCCAAGCCAGTTGGCGTCCTGCAACTGCGGCTCTTTGGAGTCCACCAGTTCGACGGCGAACAGGCGCTCATGAATGACGTTGCCGAGGCCGTCCACTACCCTGGCCCGGTAGAAATCAATGCGGGCGGGAGCGTCGTGCTGGAGGGAATGAAAACAAGCGCCTTTGCCAAAAGCTTCCTCGGACTGCATAACACCGTTTCGGCGGAGGGCCTCAAACAGCGGGTGACCGGGCGTGACCCATTCGAGGCTGTTCTTCTCGGCGACTTCGCGGTCGGTCGAGAGGCGCGGGTATTTGGTGGCAAGCGCCGGGAGCTTCCAGGTGGCGTGGTTTTCGAACTGGCGCAGGGGCACTGGGGTTTTGCCGGGGTCGAAGGTGTGAGGAAGGGCGGCTACGGGCTTAAGCGAGAGCGAAGCGAGCTCGGCGGCTTCGCGGAGGAAACGGGCGATTGTTTCCGGGACAACGCGGCGCTCCTGGGCGCGGGCGCGGCGTTCGATGAGCATTTCCAAGTTGAGCTTTTTCGAGGCCAAGCCTTCCAGGGCGTTTTGGCAGATAGCGCGAAAGTGGCTTTCGTCCACGTCGCGAAGGAGGCGGTCTTCGAGATCAGTGTCGCCCAGACGGCCGGCGTAATAATCGCGCAGGACGCGCTCGACGTGGGCCGGGGGTAGTATTTCGCCGACGACGTTGAAAACGGCGTCATCGTCTAGCGCGTTGCGAATCTCCTGTAGCTTTTCTAAAAGGCGCTGGAGGACACGGCCCTCGATGGTGTTCGTCGCGACAAAGTTGAAGATGAGGCAGTCCTTGTGCTGGCCGTATCGGTGGATGCGGCCCATGCGCTGCTCGAGGCGGTTCGGGTTCCAAGGGATGTCGTAGTTAAAGAGGATGTTACAGCATTGGAGGTTTATGCCTTCGCCGGCGGCCTCGGTGGCGGCAAGGACCTGGATCGCGCCGTCCCTAAACTGCTGTTCGGCGTAGAGCCGGGTGTTCGGTTCTTCGCGTGAGCCGGGCTTCATTCCGCCGTGGATGCAGCCGACCTGGAAGCCCCAGTCTTTCAGACGGGTGAGGAGGTAGTCGAGGGTGTCCTTGTATTCGGTGAAGATGAGCAGGCGCTTCTGCGGCTGGTCGAAGAAGCCTTCCTGGTGGAGAAGTTCTTTGAGCCGCGACAGCTTGGCCTCAACGCACGCGTCTTCGACTGTCTGGGCCTGGGCGGCGAGTTCCTTGAGCTCGCTGATCTCGTCGCGAACATCTTCGGCGCTGCCGGCGAGCGTGACGGCTTCGAGCATCCGCTCAAAGTAGTCGCGCTCCTTTTCTTCCATTTCCTCGAGATCTTCCGGGTCGGGCAGGTCCGGTGGGGCAAACCGGAGCAGGTCCTGGGCGGCTTTGAGACCATCCTGGAGCCGCTTCGCCCGGTTCTCTAAGGAGTGGCGCAAGGCGAAAACGCTAGAGGCGAGACGGCGCTGGTAGAGGGACATGAGGAAGCCGACTGCGCGGGCACGGGGATCTTCCTCCTGGGCGGCAGCTTTGGCGCTCTGGTATTTGACGAAGCGGGTGACGGCGCGGTAAAGGTCGAACTCCGCCCCGTCTATCGAAAAGTCAACGGTGTGGGTGATGCGCTTGGTAAAGATTTTCCTGGCGACCCACTTGCCGTCAGGCTGGCGCTCGGGAAAGTAGACCATAGCCTCCTTCGTGCGACGCAGGTAGAAGGGAGCGCGCTGCTGGGTCATGGCTTCGCGGATGGATTTGACGTCGGCGTAGGCGTCGGAATCCAGCAGTTGGAGAAAGAGGCTGAAATTGGCGGGGTCGCCTTTGTGCGGGGTGGCCGTAAGGAGAAGGATATGGTCGGCGCTGTCGCGCAGCAGCTCACCCAGGGCGTAGCGGGCGGTTTTGCGCGACGGAGGGGTCCACGACATGCGGTGCGCCTCGTCCACGACGACCAAATCCCAGTGAGCCTGCTTCAGCCCGGGCAGGATTTCGACCCGCTTGGCCAAATCCAAGGAGGTGGTGACCTGCTTTTGCTCCATCCATTGGTTGAGGCCGAACTGGTCGCGGATGTCTCCGCCCTTCACGACGATGAATTTTTCGTCGAATTTCTCCTTAAGCTCACGCTGCCACTGGAAGGTGAGGTTCGAGGGGCAAACGATGAGGATGCGCTCGGCCAGGCCGCGGAGCTTGAGTTCGCGGATGAGCAGGCCCGCCATGATGGTCTTGCCGGCGCCGGCATCGTCGGCCAGGAGGAAGCGGACACGAGCCAATTTGAGGAGGTAATCATAGACGGCCTCCAATTGGTGCGGCAGGGGGTCAACGCGGGAAATGGAGAGCCCGAAATAGGGGTCGAACTCGTAGGCGATGCCGAGGGCGTAGGCTTGGAGGCCCAGGCGGAGAAGTGCGCCGTCGCCGTCAAAGGACTTGGTCGTGTGGTAAACGGTGAGCGAGGCGATTTGTTGTGACGTGAGGGTGACTTTGCGGAAACGCTCCGATTGCACGCCGACGAGGCCCAGCACCCAAGCGCTGTCGCCGTTGGCATGGACGGTTTCGACGCGCATCGGCTCGTTGAAGAGCGGGCCGGTGACGATCTGGCCTGGTTCGACTGTGGGGGCGCTATTCACGTAGGGGCATGACGGAGGTGAAAAGGGGCCTGGGGTTGGGGTTTCGGAGAAACAGGGAGAGCGAGATGTCCCGGAAGAAACACCTGCTGGCCAATCGGTAGCTGTGCATTCGTGCCGCCCATGACGAAAAGTCGTGCAATAATGAGACGGAAGTAGCTGGATTGCACGAACATTCTATTGCGAGGGCGGGAGTAGTCGGGAGCATTTCAATTTCCTGCCGGGTTTGCCGGAGCCAGCGACTTGAGGACTTGGGATTTCAGGCTTTCCAGCGGGAAGGGCTTTTTGAGCAGCGCGATGCTGTAGCCGGGGAAGACCAGGAGGCGCTGCTGGAGTTCGTGGCAGGCGCCGACGTACAGGGACGAGAGCAGGATCGGGAATTTGGAGCGAGAACGGTAGAAGCGATGGAGCAGCTCTTCGAAGGAGTAGCCGGTGTGGCCGTAGTCGGTGATGAGGAGGTCGGGCGTGTGGCGCGTTATCTCGCGCCAGGCTTCGTCCCCGGTGGTGCATTCGATCAGCAGGTAGTCGCGGAACCAGACCGGCAGCATTGTCCGGACGATGTCCCTGGCAGCGGGGTCGTCGTCCAAAAGGACGATCCGAGCGGTTCGGTTCGGGCGCGCCAAGGAGATGAGGTGCCGGGTCTGGCGAGGGTTGGGGCCGAGGAACTGGAGAACCGCGTTTCTGAGTTGGGCCACTGTGAATGGCTTGTCGAGCAGAGCGATGTCGAAGGTGGGGAATGAGAGGATATGCTCGCGCACTTCGGTTGAGAGTCCGGCCGATGCAACGAGGATCGGGAATCTTACCTGCATCTGGAAGAGAATGGGGAGGGTGTCAGGAAAGTTTAGGCCGACGTGGTTGCAGTCGGTGATTAGCAGGTCGGGCGTCTGGCGAGCGACTTCGCGGAGGGTGCCGTGGCCGGTGTCACATTGCGCCAGCTCATAGTCCCTAAACGTCCATTCGAAGATGATGCGGAGGCAGTCCCGAACGGTCGGCTCGTCGTCGCAGAGCAGAATGCGAGCTGGGCGGCTCCCCTTAAGGAGGGAGGCAGACTCCGGAGCTGGTGGTTTCGGAGTCTGCTCCGCCTTTCCTGAACGGTTGTGCGGCGGTTTCTGTCCGTCGTGTTCGTTCATTCGATCCCTTTTTCCTCCGCGGCGCCAATTGGCGGGTTTGCAGCGAAGAGGGGGCGGACGACCGGTTTGAGCAGGGCGTGATTTTTGTAGCTCCAGCCGGCGGATACCACGTCGGCCCCAATGCATGTTTCCACTTCATCACCGATTGAACGATCCAATTCCAATGTCTCTGGGATGTGGCCGTCCCGGACCACGATGCGCTCGCCAATGCTGCGGATGGGCACGATTGAAAACGCCTCAACGAGGGCACCGGTGATTGCTTGAGCGGTGGCGCTTCCGGCATCGCCCGGCGCTGCGGGGTTAGACCGCAGGAGGTCTCCTTCGGGGCTGTTTCGCAGTGCCAGCAGGAGTTGCTTGACCGCCGTGCTGCGTTCCTGGTCGCGCAGGGTTTCAAGCGCGCTTTCCAGCTCGGCCGCGCGCGCTCGGATATGGTTCGTTGTGTCCAACAGTTTGCGAATCGCCAGGTAAACCTCCCGTGGGCGAGCAGGTCGCCGGGGCCTGGCGCGGCTCTTCTTTCTCGGCTGTTTCCGTGTTGAGCGATGGCGCGTTTTCATGCTCACCGGGCCGCTTGGTCTGTGCGTTCGCGTGAAGTGTTTCGACTGTTTGCGTTTGGAATGATTGTGCCTCTTCATGCTGAGTGCGTCGCTTAGGCTGCGAGTTCGCCCGAACGAATGATGCCGCTGTCCATTCCAGCGACAAGGTCGTCCGGTGACACTCCCAGGTAGGCGGTGCGGGCGGATTCCTGTTTTCGCCGGCTGAACGCCGCCATTTGCTCGTATTCACTGAGGCGCTGGCAGACGCCTTGCGCCCAGCTCAGCAGGCGTGTGCTATGCGGCGATGCCCGGAGTTGAATTTCCAGCCGTTTTTTCCCCTCCTGGAATTCTTTGACCGCTTCCTCTTCGCGGCCCAACTGGCGCAGCGCGTCGCCCAGGACGACGTACGGGTATCCATCCTCCGGGTCGCCGGTGACCGCGCGCTTGAGGAGCGGGATGGCTTCTTCCGCCTTTCCCAATAGCGAGAGCGCGAAACCGCAGTTCGCGGCGTAGGCACTGACCCCCGGCTCCATCTCGGAGGCTCGCCGGTAGTGTTCGCAACTCAGATTCCAGCGGCCAAGCATGCCGTAGCACAAGCCCAGGATGTTGTGGCCAGATGCCGGAAACACCTGGTTAAGCTTTTTGAGCCGCCCGTGCAGGCGTTGCAGGATTCCGAGCGCGCGCTCCGGTTCGGCGGCCAGCCGCTCCAGATTTGCCAACTCGACCCACTCCTCGACCGATGGCTGATAGAGAGGATTTTCGAGGCGCTTGCACGAAATGCGCTTGCGTTCCTCCAGCGCCGCTCTTTGCTCCGGGGACAGACTGCGCATTGCGAGCGGATTTTCGAGCGTCACATCGAGCGCGACGGCCGGGCGGTCCGCCAGAAAGGCCCGAAAGCGCATGATCTTGTTCGAGTCTATCTTCAGTTCAACGACGACGCGGTCTCCGCGCGCGGCGTCTGCGGGAACTTCGAGCGACATCGTTTGAACGAGGTTCCGGTTGCCCTCCCTGCCGGAGTAAATGGGAAGGTGAATCTTCGCCATCCTCTCTTTCGGAACCCAAAAGCGGTCGGTGAATCGTTTGAATTCGCCTTTGGCCGGGAACGGCAACAGGGTGCCGGCTGGCACGAGCATCTGGCAGTTGTCGCCGTGGGTGAGCAATCCAATTTCGGCGCTCACGATCGGGGTAATGGGATCGTAATCGCGACAATGCTTGTAGAAGCAGCGAACCGTCGCCCCGCGGGCAACCGCCAGGTCCAGATCGCCCTGGTCGAGGATCTCGGCGTTGCGAAAGATGTCTAACTCCTGAAAGGCGCGAACGACCAGCGGGTTTCGGCAGCTTCCCCCGTTGAGGAGGACCGCGTTGATTTGGTCCGCATGCAGCCTCGCCTTGTCGAGAGCGTCCAGCACCGGCGCGAAAACCGAACCCATGTAGTAGCCATCCGCCAACGCAATCCGGCTATCGGTCAACCGGCCCACGAACGGCTCCAGGAGATTCTCAAATTCAAAGTAGCTGAGCTCGCCCTTGATTTTCCTGGTGGTTACCCCCGCGTCGGACAGGGCGAAGGCTTCCACGGTCCAGGTTTGCTTTGGGTTGGCGAGTTTTGACTTTTGCCGCTCGGCGGTGGCCTTTTCGCAAAGCCGCTCCTTGAGCCGGCAGGCGGCTTCTTTGAGGTTCCACCGCAGGTCGCGTTTATCCCGTTCAGACAGGGTTTCAAATTGCAGGCCGCTGTCGGCGCAAACTCCGGGCAGGAGGACTTTGTGAACCAAGAGAAGGTCGAGATTGTCGCCCCCGAGTCGCGCGTAGTTGCTGATGGCGAGATTTTCGATAAGCAGGGCCAGCGGCGCATTTCTGTCATCGCGTTGAACCCGAAGGATCGAGATGTCGCACGTGCCGCCGCCGAAGTCGAAGACCAGGATGTTCTTGGGCGACGACAGGTCAAGCCGGTCTATGGCCTGACTGTTGACCAGATCAAGGAAAGCGGCGTTGGGCTCGTCCACCAGGTCGCCGTCTCCCAGATTCAACCCGGCCAGCTTCGCCGCTTCCAACGTGTCCTTGCGCTGGCCCATTTCGAAGGAAGCGGGCACGGTGATGACAACCTTTGACTTGCGCGGGTCCTCCCCGGTGCGCTCCTTTGCCGCGGCGATCAGCCGGCGCAAGATTTCGGCTTGGACTTTGACTGGCGTGTCCAGTTTTTCGCTGACCGATTCATCGTAGAAGCGGTGCGCGCCCAATTCCGACTTCGCCGAGGGAAAGATGGTTTCCCACAGGCGCCCCTTTTTCCATTTGGACTGAGCTTCAAAGCCAGCCATGACCGATTTGCCGGTTGTGTAGAGAACCGAAGGGAGGCGATGGGAGTATTCACCCGTCTCGTCCCGAGGCACTCTTACCGTTTCGACGTGGACGTAGGGAAGCGGGTGCCGCCCTTTGGGATTGATGTAGCAGATGGACGAATTCGAAGTGCCCAGGTCGATGCCGAAGCAGTAGTTCGCCCCCTGTGGCAGACTTGCATTGGGGGTTGGGGTTTCGGAGATGCTGGTGATCTTATTCATAGGTGTGGCGGCGGCGGGCGCGGTATGAGGCCATGCGCTCGGGCTGCTCGTTGTCGTCCAGGCGGAAGAACGCGGCGTGGATGACTTCGTTTTCGTGGACGAGGGCGGTACCGGCGAGGACTTTGCCCTTGTAACGGTGGTCGGTGCCGTGGCCGACAGAGGGGAACTGGCGTTCTTCGGCGGCGGCGATTTCGGCGAGAAACGCTTTGGCGAGTTCGGAATTCGGAGTGCGGAGCGCGGAGCCGGGAGCTACCTCACCCTTGCCCTCTCCCCGGGGCGGAGAGGGTGGCGCGTCGAGCAGGCCCTCCAGGGTGTAGCTGCGCACGAGTTTGGTGTGGAGTTTAGCGTAGGCCGAGGTCAGGGAGAGCAGGTCCATGCCGACGGGCTGGCCGTCAATGACGGCGATCAATCCGACTTGGCCGGGGACGGGCTTGAAGATGTCGTCGCACTGGCGGAGGTCGGCTTCCCGGGCTTTGTAAACGTCGCTCATGGCGGAGGTCGGGGAGGGGGCGCAGGCTTGCGCCTGGAGTTCGGCGATGCCGTGCCAGACTTCGCTCTGGTTAGACTCGTGAACGCCGGATTGCTCCAGGGAGCACTGGACGGAGCGAGTTTTCCGAGCGCGGCTCTTGCGGGCCATCACGTTGCCGGACTCGCTGAAGGCTTTGGAGGCGTAAGACCAGCGGCCCTGCTCGGTGCAACTGACCGGGACTTTGGTCTCTGAGACTTCTTTGATCAGGATGGAGGTATTGAGGACTCGGTTTTGCTTGGCGCCGGCGAGCTCCTCGCCGTCAATGAGCAGGACGCATTTGTTGCCGCGGTTGACAACCATCAGGTCCGGGACGGAGCCGCCGGCGGAAACTTCGGTGATGGCGATGTCCCAGGTGGCGAGGGCTTCGCCCAAGGTGCGGTATTGGAATGCGCCGTCCGCCGGGGCGATGAGTGGCAGGATGGCGATGTTCATGTACGTCTGAGCTTCTCCGAACTGAACTGACTGCAACCGACTTTTCACTGCACTTTCCATTGGCTTCCTTTCGTTGGATGGAGAGCATTCTCCACTTTATTATCGAACAGCTTATCACCGGCGGTATGACATCCGCCGTCAGGGGCGGATACTAAATCCAATGCCCGGTTCCCGCGTTCCCCCGCTCCCCATCCCCCACTTTCCTGGCCGGCGAAAACGCCGACTCTTCCAAACTTACAACTATCAACTTAACACGCTGGGTATGACATCCGCTGACATACCTGTTTACGAGTTATTCACCGGTTTATAACGGGCCGAAGCCTAATGAGGTTGACTTCCGCTTTCCCAGAGGGCAAAACGGGGCAGCATTCACCGAAAGGAACATTATGCCTAAAGTGCAGAGCCAGGTTTTCGTCCGCCCTCCCTGGGAGCGCATGATGCGTTTTCATAACCTGGTGAAGAACGGGGAGTATCCGAACTGCTCGACGCTGGCCAAAGAGTTCGAGGTGTCGGTCCGGACCATCATGCGGGACGTGGATTTCATGAAATACCGGCTGGACCTGCCGCTGGAATTCGAAGGCCAGCGCAACGGGTATTATTACAGCAGGCCCGTTGAGCAATTCCCTCAGTTGCCGATCAGCGAAGCGGAGGTGTTCGCGCTGCTGGTGGCCCACAAGGCCATTGCCCAGTATCACGGCACACCTTTCGAGCGGCCTCTGGAGATGGCATTTCGGAAGCTGACCGGCCAATTGGACCGGAGCGTGCAATTCTCACTGGGCAATCTGGACGAAGTGCTCTCCTTCCGTCCCTTTGCGCCGGAGGATGCGGACCTGGAGAATTTTCAAATCATCACGCGGGCGTTGAAGGAGCGGCGTGAACTGAGGTTTCTTTACCGGAATTTGGGTGCCGACAAGGCGCACTGGCGGCAGGTGAACCCGTATCATTTGGCTTGTGTCGACAACCACTGGTATCTGTTCGCCTTCGATGTGAAGCGCAATGACATGCGAACCTTCGCGCTGACTCGTCTGCGGGCGCCCGAGATAACCCAAGGGCACTTTACGGTTTCGAAAAAGTTCAACCTGAGCGAATACCTCGGAGGCAGCTTCAACGTCTTCAAGGGAGGCGATGACTATGAGGTGGTCATCGATTTCGATTCCTGGGCGGCGGATTTGATCCGTGGCCGGCGCTGGCATTCCAGCCAGGAACTGACCGAATTGCCCGGCCGGCAGCTGCGCTTGCGCATGCGGTTGAACAGCCTTGAGGAGGCGCAGCGGTGGGTGCTCAGCTGGGGCACTCACGCCACCGTGGTCCGGCCCCAGGCCTTGGCCGCGAGGCTCTGCAAGACGGCTATTGACCTGCAGGACCGTTATAAAGCCCTGCGCCAGCCCGATGAACCAGCGGTCAAACGTGGACGGGTCGCACCGGGTCCGACATCGTTAAGCTTCTTCACGAAGGGCACCAGGAACGCCCGCGTGGTGCGAGAGCAGCACTAAGACCGGGGCCTGGGCCCAAGAGGAGGATTTCAGTCGGCATGCATCCACGCAGGCAGCCGCCGAGCGCGACCGTCCCCTTAGCCGCTCCAGTCCCTGACAAATTGCTTCTGAGCCTCAAACTCTGGGCTCTCGGGGTGCCGCAAGAGCTTCTCCTCGCTCATCGCTCTCCAGCATTGGGCGACTTGGTTCAAAGCTTGTTCGCCGGTCATTCCCGACCGCCTCAACCAGCATCCGATGACTGTCCCAGTGCGGCCGACGCCGCCCCAGCAGTGCACGTAAACGATGTGGCCCTGGGCCAGCGAACTCTGGATTCCATCCAGGATTTGTTTCATCTCCCATTCCTCCGGGACGGTCGTGTCCCGGATCGGGAGCCGTCGATACTCGATCTCTTTTCCCGAAGGACTGGCTGCCGACAGGAATGGCGCGTAGGGTTTCAGGCCGTATTCACCGGCCTCGGTTAAATCCAGGAAAGACGTGACGCCGGCCTCGACGGTTCTTCGCAGCTTCTCTTTTGCTTTCGAATCGTCGCTGTCGCCGGGGTATTCACCGGCCATCAGGCTGTCCGGTTCAGCCCAGTAACAGTTTCCATGAGGCCGGTTTCCGTGGCGGTAAAGTCCCAAAGCGATCTGTTCGAGCAATTGCCTTCGGGCGAGCTTGTCCAGCCACTGCTGCGGGATGCCCGCGCAGCCGTAGAATGCGCCAGCGAGCTGCCCGTACACGGCCGCGGTGGTGTCCGCGTCCTCCCCAAGATTCACTGCCTTCAGGCAGCCTTCAGCAAAAGAGCTGGAATTCGCAAAAGCCCACAGCGCCGCCTCCAGGCTGCGGACGACATAACCGCTCCCGCGGATCTCCCGCACCGATTTCCTCAGGAACGAGCCGCCTGCGATTTCATCTACTTCAGGATCAAGCGGATGCTGTTCCCAATAGCCCGGCACGGGCGCATAGTGGTTGCCCAGGAGAATCTCCTTGCTCTCCCCAACCAAGGCGCCCACCAGCAGCCCTCCGAGGTAACGGCAGGCGTCAACCGCGGTAGCTGCGCCGTGCGTGGTCCGTGAACTCGCGGCACACTTCTCCAGGGCATGGGCCGGGTCAAACAGATAGAACATCGGCACCGGGGCAAGCCGCATGATGGAGCCGTTTCCGGCCGCGTGCGGGTCGGTTGAGCCACTTCCAGGCTCCCCCGTTTCTTCGAACCGGCTGAGCGCAGCCCGGGTGGTGTTACCAATGTCGAAGCAACGCTCGGTGCTGCTCATGTAGCCCTCCCGCCACCACCGGACATACTTCTGCAGTTGGTCCACGGGATCAAAGCCGCATCGGTCCACCAAGCTCTGCCCTAAACACAGCGCCAGGGAGGTGTCGTCGGTCCATTGACCGGGTTTCAGGCCAAAGGGGCCGCCTCCCGTCATGTCGGTGACGGGTGGGAATGATCCTCGCGCTTCGAATTCCACGGTGGTGCCGAGCGCATCCCCTGCGGCCAGGCCCAGCAGTGCCCCCTGAAAACGATCTTTCCGGTTGGTTGTGTTCAGTGCATTCATAGTAATAGCCTTCAACTCCCAAGATACGGCAGGACCTATGACATCCGCTGACACACGCCAATGGAATTTTGATTCATTTTTCCACAGGACGTGAGCCAGAATGCACCACCGCCAGAAGCTGGCGGGCGCGGCTGGCACCCATGAAATAGTCCATCCGGTCCTGCTCGTCGCGCAGCTCAGGAAATGGTTTGAGGTCGATGAGAATCACGGCCACGGAATCCAGCCCCTTGGCCTTGTTCACCGAAAGAAAGGAGATCTGCCCCGGCTGCTTTTGTTCGTGGTCTGAGAGCTTCCAGGCCCCGATCATATCGCGCCCCGCCAGCCCGCTCCGGGACTGCTGGCCGTGCGGCGAAAGAATCAGGATTTCGTCCGCCCGGCAGAATCCACCGGCGATCCAGCGGGTTGCAATCTCGCTGACTTTCGAGGCGAGCTCGCCCTCCTCCGCCGAGTAGAGTTCCACGCCCGGGCCCTCCACAAGCCTGCCCCGATGGCGCAGTTCATTCACCAGGGGCGCCGTGGTTTCGGACTGCAGACTCTTGAGGAAGCAAAACACCGGGCCGGTATAGCGCAAGGCATTGGAGAGGTGAACGTGGACGCACTCGGACAAGTGCCGGCGCAATCGTTTTGCGTCGAACGCTTCCGGGTCGCGAAACAGCGGCCGCTGTCCCGGGTCATAGAAGACGGCCATGGGCGCCTCCGGCCCTTCGTTCAGCAGCTGCCAATAAATCTCCCACCAGCCGGCGCCATCGCCGTCCACGGGCCCTCCGGCGAAGGTCGTGTCGTGGTCCTGTCCCTCGTCCACCACCAGGGCGTCAAATCGAGGGCAAAACCTCTTCTCCCGCACAATCTTCAGCATGGTCGCCGGCACCGTTTCCGCGAAATACCGCCGGCGCTGCTCGCAGTCCTCGGGCTCTTTCCAGGGCGTTTTTGCCCAGCCAAACAGCTCTCTGCCCAAGGTTTCCCAGCTGCGCACGGTAATGCGGCCGAGCCGGGGTTTCCGCTTGAACACCATTTCATTGAGCGTGCGGGCCAGCGCAAGGTTGTAGCAAAGCAACAGAACCTCGCCGCCCTTGCCGGCCTCGGCGAGCCGGTAAGCTTGCTCGAAGGCGAGCCAGGTCTTCCCGGTGCCGGGGCCGCCCTGCACCAGGATCTGGCGGTTGTCGCGCAGCATCTCCAGGAGCTCGAATTCCTGGCTGGCATGACGGAGCAGGATGCGGTCGGTTTCGGAGATGAAATGCTGGATGGACTTGGGCGTGACGTCCTGGCCGTAGGCCTGGAGAAAGACCTCGCGGCTTTCGAGACCGACCTTCTGGCCGTGTCCCTGGAACAGGCGCTGCCAGGACTTTTGAAAGTCGCCCAGGCCGTTCCCGTCCAAAATCAGCTCCCGGTCGATTGTCTTGTAAGCGGTGTCTCCAGCGGGCAGGGTTACATCGGGCAAGCCCAGCGCCTTGGCGACGAAAGGATAGTGCCGGCCCCGGGCGACTGCTTTCATCTGGTCAATCACCGCGCGCCACTCGGCGCAGAGCTGCGCCACGGGGTGGTCCCGCGCCTCTCCGTCCCAGCAGCCCGTGGAGCCCAGCTTCCGGATCTGGCCCCCTTTGACCTCGAGCACCAGGAGCCCTCCGTGGGGGCCCAGGACGAGGAAGTCGCCTTCCCGGTCTCTGGCGTAGTAATAGCCCCAGCGCACAATCCACTCGTCAGGCAGCCGAGCCAGAAGTTTGGCCACGCGCAGTTCCGTCTCGTCGCAGCAGTCCAGCGGCCGGTTGTAAACCCATTTCGCCATGTGCGTATCTTAGCAAAAAATGTGGAAACAAGCTCGCACTGGCTCAATTGGCCGCCGATTCGCCTTTAATGGCCTATCACTTGGCGCAGCTTCTCCAGGGTCTCGGCTGAATTTGCCAGCAGTTGTTCGCGCAAGTTCTTCAACTCGGGTGTCTCGGGGTTCCACCGCAAGAGTTTGTCACGAACCGTTTCGTTGCCCGCCGCGCCACGATCCTTCTTGACGGCGGCGATATCCGGAACGCCCACCGGGTTGACAGTCGCGGCATAGCCGGTTTTCTCCAAGGCGTGCGCCAGCAAGTACTGGTGGATAAAGCCTTCCTGCTGAGCGCTGTTGTCCGAAGGCAGCAGAAAAGCATCGAGCCTGGACCGGAAGCGCTGCAATGCCTCCGCCAGCCGGTTTTCGCGAAGGTTGCCGCCGGTCTTATTCACGCGGGGCGGATGAGATTTCAAGCACCACTCGATGGCCCCCTTAATTTTCATGTGGTCTTGCTGAAGCAGCTTCGACCATACGCTCTCATCAAGAATCCAATTGCTCCACGTTTTGTTGAGCTCGTTGCATAGCTCGGGCTGAATGGTGTCGGCCAGTCGCGAAAGATCGGCATCGTTGTAGCCTCCCGGCTGAAGCTGTCGTGCGGGCAAGAGGACCCAGCGAGGCCCGTGCTGGAGCCGCCCGGTGAGCAGAATCGCAGCGTAGCCGTCGGGGGCGATGCCTTTCAGATCCCGCTCCGACAACTGGTGCTTCGTGGTGCGGGACACCTTGACTTCCAGCTTCAGGGATTCTGGCCAGCTTTCACTCATCTTGAATCTTCCCCAATTTCCACGCCCCAAATTTGCGGTGGGCGGCGCCGGCTCGTTTCAGCGCCTCGGCAAAACTGCGCTGGTGGGTGAGGATGATCACCTGTTTCTTGTGATCCAGCCTGGCGAGCGCAGCGGCCAGGTTGGCTTGCAGAGTGTCGTCCATTCCCTGCGCCGGATCGTCCAGCATTAGAAAACCCATGCGATGTGATCGGCCGGCGGTTAGACCCAGGATCAAAGCCATTCCAGCGCTGGAAAGGTCACCTTCGCTCAGCACGTGCCCCACGGCATCGTTGAGGTTGCCCAGCAGCGACGAGGTGGCTTGGATTTTGTAAGTGATTTTGTCGCGACTGACGCAGGTTTGTATGGCCAGGCCGTCATAATCGGGATTGCCGGCGATTTGCCGGAACCAGTCGGAAATCTGCGGCAACTGTGCTTTGACCGCTGCCGCGGCAGAGTCTTCCTCATGCTTAGAAAGTGCGCTGCCGATGCGTTTCAGTTGGCCGGCCAGTTTCGTCGTTTCCTCCAAAACCTGGTTCAGGCTGGATTGGCGCTCTTCGGCCTGGTGCCGCAACTTGCCATGCCCTTCAATTTTATCGGCGGCGTCGATGATGGGCACCAGCAGGTCAGACACCCGGTTAATGCGGCTTTCGGCAGGTTGAAAGACTTCCGTCTCGAGCTTGGCATGAGCTTCCTGTTTTGCCAGAAAATCCGCGTTTACCGCTTGTTCCTCCGTCCCCAACTTGCCGATGAATTGGTCCAGTTCGGAAATCAGTTGCCGGCGGAGAGCGGGGCCGAGAAAAAGCGGTTCGGATTCCAGCGGCACCGTCCAGCAGCAGCCGACTTTGCTGATTTGCTGCCCCAGCCCGACCAGGCTCTGCAAAAGTTTCTGGTGTTCTTCCTGCAAAGCGTTCACCAGTTGCTGGCGCTTCACTGCGGCATTTTTCTGCTCGGCGAGCAGTTTGTCCTGCTGTTTCAACTGCTCCAGCTCCGACGCGATCTTGCCCTCCATGCGGCTCTTCACTTTCGGAAGGAGTTCCTTTGCTTCAAAGGGACTCGCGCACAACGGGCAGGTTTCGCCCTCGGGATGCGCCAGCAGGTGATTATAGCAGGCGCTGAGGAAACCTTGTTCTTCCTGCAACTCCTGCCGCCGGCGCGCGTTTTGCTCGGTTTTCGCCTCTTTTTCGGCAATCGCGGCGTTCAGGCTGCTCAGCACCATTTCGCCCTTGATGGATTCGGCCAGAAGCTTCTGATCGTGCTTCGTGAGATTTCCCAGCAATGTGCGAGCGGTCTTGGCCCACTGGCCCAGCTCCTTCTTGCGGAGCTCCAAGGTGGCGAGCTCGCCGGAAACCGCCGTCGCTTTGCGCTTTGAACCGAGCGCCTTCCGCAATCGCTCGATTTCTCCCGGAACTTTCTGTTTCTTTTCGGCCTCGCTGATGTCCAAGGCTTGCGCCACCGATGCCAGCTCGGAGAACGCGCTCGCCCCGGGCTCTTCCAGGCTTTCGCGTGAAAACCCGGCATCGATGGCCTTGTTTTCCAGCCCGCGGAAATCCTCCTGGAGCTGCTGATTGCGCTCTTCCCATTTCGCCACCGGGTCAGCGGCCTCAAGAAAGTGGTGGATTTCCTTTCTCAACTCCCCGGCGTCCTTGCTCGCCTCTTCCAACGCCGGCACCAGCTGGCTGAGGGTGTATAACCCCAGCAGGTCGTTAATCACGTCACTGATGTCGCTCTCCTTGCCCGTGATCAGTGCCAGCCGATGGTCCTGCAGCACGACCCCGCAGCCTTCCAGGCTCTGCGGTTTCAAGCCGAGTTCGGCCCAGATCAGTTCCTGCGCCTGTTGGCCGGCGAGCGTCTTGTCGTCAATCTCGACCGTAAGGTCTGCCTCCAGGTCAGGTCGGGCTCGGTAGGCGCGGTGGATGGACAGACGTTTGCCGTTGTCCTGAAGCAGCACAATGGAGGCGGACGGGTTGGCGTTTTCACCGCCATGTTAGTTGGTGAGCCGGAACGACTGCCGGTTGAGCCGGGCAAGGTTGGGCACCACGCCGGTCAACCCCCACAACAGCGCCATCGTGAGCGACGTTTTCCCGCTGTGGTTGGGAGCTTCGAACACCTGCAAGCCTCCCTGGAAGGCAAATTCTTTTGTGCCCTGAAAACCCAGCAGATCCGTGACAACCAATTTGTCCAGCCGCCAGTTTCCTTCCGGTGCGCTCATTTGCCACCCCCCTTAAGCGCCTCGAATTTCATTCGTAACCCGGATACTTTTTCCCTCAGCGCCAGCTCTACCGCTCGGGCCGGCTCATCAAGGTCCGATTCGTACGCCTTCTGAACTTCCTCAAGCTGGGGCCAAGCAGTTTCAGGCAGGCTTTCCTTCATCTGCGCCCAGTCGATGTTCGAGTGTGGCAACGGGTCTGGTTGATTTGCAGTCATAATGTTCCTTCCGCTGACAGCTATAGCAGCAGCAGCGTGATATTGGGAGAACCGGGGAGTTTATCAACGATAATTGGCGAATTTGACCGGCTGTGGAGCAGATTCAAGGGCCCACAGCCAGAGGTTCGATTTTGGGCTTCCCGAGGCACAGCCGGGAACCGAAAGACCCGCTGTTTTCGCCCCCGCTCGGCGCCGGCGTTTCGATTTATTTTTTAACGTATGTCAGCGGTTGTCATACCCCCTGTGCGATGTTGATGGTGAATTTTGGGATAATGCCGCGTTGTGCGCATCCCTCTTCGAAAGGAAATCTTTATGGCAGAAGCTTTGGAACAAGTGCTCGAACTGTTTCGGGCCAAAGAATGGAAGTTCGAGGTCGACGAAAAGAACGACCTCGTGCGCACGAACCTGCAAGGGGACAACGGCGACTGGCGGGTGATCGCCGGCGCCTCGGACGATGACCGCGTCTTCCTGATGCTCTCCGTTTTCCCTCAGAAATGCCCCGCCCGGAAGCGCGCGGCTTGCGCCGAACTCTTAACGCGCATCAACTTCGGCATGATGGTGGGTTGTTTCGAGATGGAGTTCGACTCCGGCGGGATCCACTTCAAAACCACGCTGCCATTCGCGCCGGGCTCTCTCGATTCGGAAATGTTGAATAACCTGGTGATGTTCAACCTGGCTTCCATGGACCGGTTCCTGCCTGCCATCATGTCGGTCATCTACGCGGACATGCCCCCCGCCAAGGCGCTGGCCTTGGTGGAAAAGGAAAAGAAAGGCAAAACCCGCCCAGCCCCAGAGAAGCAGCCGCTGCTGCGCCGGCGCTTCCTCAACAACTAGGAAATTGCGAATGGCGCGCCGGAGAATCGGAATGGCTGGCACGAACGACGAAAACGACGGTGACAGGTTAAGAACCTTGACCGTGCGAGCCCACGGTTTCAACCTCAGAACAACCGGAAGCTGAACATGTTGGAATTAAAGCTGCACACCAGCAACCGTCTGGAAAATCTGGCTCAGAGCCTGGCCGACACGATCCGCCAACCTCTGCGGTCGCCCTTCCAACCCGAGATCATCCTGGTGCAGAGCCAGGGCATGGCCCGCTGGCTTAAGCTGCAACTGGCGCAACAGCACGGGATCTGCAGCAACTGCCAGTTTCCATTCCCCCGCGCGTTCAGCTACGCCGCATTCCGGGCCTTGCTGCCCGGCTTGCCGGAAGAAAGGGCCTATGAGCCCGAGTTGCTCGTCTGGCGGCTAATGAAACAGCTGCCGCCGCTCCTGGATCAGCCCGGTTTCGAGGGGCTCAAGAACTACCTGGCGGGCGAGCCCGACAGCCGCAAGCTTTTCCAGCTCGCGGACCGGGTCGCCTATCTTTTCGACCAGTACCTGGTTTTCAGGCCCGAGCTGGTCCTGCAATGGGAGAAGACCGCCGCTGACAACTGGCAGTCCCGACTGTGGCGTGAGATCAGCAGCCCTTTCCGGGAGCAGCATCCGGCTGCCCTGCAAGCCAGGTTCATCCAGCAGCTCGAAGGCGCCCAAGGCCCGATTCCGGGTTTACCCGAGCGCTTGGCCATATTTGGGATCTCGGCGCTTCCTCCTTTTTACCTTCGGATCTTTGCGGCCTTGGCCCGCCACATCGAGGTCAACTTGTTTCTCCTGGAGCCCTGCGAGCAGTTTTGGGGCTACATCAGCTCCGGGCGGGAGCAGGAGAAGACGTTGAAGCGCGCGGCTAAGGGTGCCTCTGAAGCGGACCAACTGCACCTGGAGAAGGGCAATCGCCTGCTCGCCTCGATGGGGCAGCAGGGCAGAGATTTCCTTCTGCTGCTGCAGGGGGCCGGGGACTGGCAGGAACCGGCGGCTTCCCTTTTCAGCGACCCCGGCGAAGCCAGCCTGCTGGCCTGCATCCAGTCAGATATCCTGAACCTGAGCGACCGCGGGGCCACTGAAACCGCAAAGAAGGTCATCTCCGACGCGGACCATTCCGTCCAGGTCCATTCCTGCCACAGCCCCCTGCGGGAACTGGAGGTGCTCTACGACCACCTGCTGGACTGGTTCGACAAAGACCCGGAACTGGCCCCGCGCGACATCCTGGTGATGATTCCCGATATTGAGCAGTATGCCCCCTTCATCCAGGCGGTATTCGGGTCGCCCGAGCAGGATGCCCTCCGCATCCCCTTCAGCGTGGCGGATCGAACAGCCCGCAGACAGAGCCATCTGATTGAAACCTTTCTCTCCATCCTCAACCTGGCCGGCACGCGCCTTGGCGCAAGCCGCGTGCTGGCGCTCCTGGAGACAGCGTCGTTGCGCGAGAAGTTCGAGCTGGCGGAAGACGACCTCGAGCTGATTCGCCACTGGGTCGAAGAGGTTCGCATCCGCTGGGGAGAGGACCGGCAGCAAAGAGCCGGCCTGGGCTTGCCGGCCTGGCCCGAAAACACCTGGTGGCATGGATTGGAGCGGCTTCTGTTGGGCTATGCCATGGCCGGCCATGAGGCGACCCTCTTTAAGGGCATCCTGCCGTACGACGACATTGAAGGGGGTGCCGCCGATGTCCTGGGCAGGCTGGCCGAGTTCATCCAGCGGCTGTTCGCGGCGCTCAAGTCCCTCCAAACACCGCGGCGGTTGGATGAGTGGGCCGAAACGTTCCAGGGAATCTTGAGGGACTTCTTCGAGACAAACGACGATCAGGCTTCAGAACTGCAGGTGCTGCGGGCGTGCTTCGAGAAGCTTTCCCGCGCCCGCGAGGGGGCGGATTTCGATCGGCGGATCGATCTGGCAGTCGTGTTGGAACAGGTGAGCCGGGATTTATCAGAGGACCGGTTCGGGGCCGGCTATCTGACTGGCGGCGTCACCTTCTGCGCGCTGAAGCCCATGCGAAGCATTCCCGCCAAGGTGATCTGTCTTCTGGGCATGAATGACCGCGCCTTTCCCCGCACCTCCGCGCAGCTGAGCTTCGATTTGATGGCTCAGGAACCCAAGCTGGGCGATCGCTCCAGCCGCGAGGATGACCGCTATCTTTTCCTTGAAACCCTCGTTTCTGCCCGCCAGCGGCTCTACCTCAGCTACGTCGGGCAGTCGATCAAAGACAACAGCGAGGCGCCGCCATCGGTGCTGGTGAGCGAGCTGCTGGATTACATCGCCCAGGGGTTCAAACTGCCCGGCAAAGAAGCGATGGCAGATCACATATGGACCAGGCACCGCCTGCAGGCCTTCAGCACGGCGTATTTCAGGGGCGGCCGGCTGTTCAGCTTTTCGCGGGAGAACCTGCAGGCCAGCCGGGTCATTCTGCCCGAGCGCAAAACGCCCGGGAATTTCGTTCCCCAGCCGCTGGCCGCACCTGAGCCCGAGTGGCGGCGGCTTACCCTGCAGACCCTGGCCGACTTCTTTTGTCATCCAGCAAAGTTTCTGGCCACAAAACGACTGAAAATCCGGCTGCCGTCCGAGACCGCGGCGCTGGAAGATCGGGAACCCTTCGGCATTGAATGGTTAGACCGCTACCAGCTCCAGGAGGAATTGCTCGAACAGAAGCTCGGGGGCTTGAGCCTTACGACCGCCTGCGAGCTGGTCAAGGCTTCCGGCCGACTGCCGGCCGGCCTCGCGGGCGATGCCCATTACGCCCAGGTCCGCCGGGACGTTGAAGTTTTCTTCAAGCGGCTGCAGCCGTTCAAACCCGACCGCTTCCGGCCGCCGTCATCGTTTGAGCTCCCGATAGGTGATTTCGTCATCACCGCCAATTTCAACCGGGCGACACCGGATGGGCTGCTGTTTTACCGACCAGCCAAGATCAAGCCGAAGGACCTCTTGCGCTCCTGGGTGGCACACCTGCTCTGGCAGGCGGCCAATCCTGACGGCACATCGGCAGAGACGGTGGTGCTGGGAACCGAATCGTTCTGGCGGATTGCGCCGGTCACCAAGCCTCTGCCGGTGCTCGAGCAGTTGCTCAAGCTTTACTGGTCGGGCCTGTGCGAGCCGCTGAAATTCTTCCCGGAAAGCTCCTACGCTTTCGCTGCGGCGGATTACAGGGTGCGAACGGGCACCCAGGGGAAGACGGTTAGACAGCCGATCGATTTTGCGCAGGACAAATGGTACGGCAACGAATTTGGCGTTGCGGGCGAATGCGAGGACGAATACTTCGCCCTGTTCTTCCGGAACAGCGAGGAGCTGGATGGCGATTTCGAAGCCCATGCCCGCACGGTTTTTGACCCGCTGCTGGAAGTCTCGGAGGAAACCAAAGAATGAGCGCACCCCAGGCATTCCATCTCACGGGGACTCCGCTGAAGCGCGGCGCCAGCCTGATCGAGGCCAGCGCGGGCACCGGCAAGACCTACGCCATCACCGCCCTCTTTGTGCGGCTGATCGTCGAGGAGAATCTTTCCGTCCGGGAGATTCTTGTGGTCACCTACACGGAGGCCGCCACCGAAGAGCTCCGCCACCGCGTGCGCCAGACGCTCGTCCAGGCTTTGCAGGCTTTTGCCTCCGGTTCGAGCGATGTGCCATTTCTCCGAGCCCTGGCCGAAAACTACCGGGACAAGGCCCGGGAGATGAAGGCGCGGCTGCAAAATGCCGTGTGCGACTTTGACGAGGCCCCCATTTACACGATACATGGGTTCTGCCAGCGCACCCTCAGCGACCGCGCATTCGAGAGCGGCCTGCTGTTTGACACCGAGCTGGTCACCGATCCGTCGGAGTTCATCCAGGAGATCGCGGACGATTTCTGGCGGAAACACTTTTATGAAGCCAGGCCGACACTAGTGAATTTTGCCCTGAAAAACAAGTTGGGCCCCGACCAGTTCGTCGGCCTGCTGCAGATTTGCATCAACTACCCGCAAATCGAATTCATCTCGCAAGCCAAGGGCCGCAGCCTGGAGTCGCTCTCAGGAGAGCTGGAGAATCACTTCCAGGCGGCCAAAAGCGTCTGGCTGGCCGAGCGGGACGCCATCAAAGCTTGTTTCGGCTCAGGCAGGAAATGGGGCAACACGCCGTACAACAACGACGAGAAGATGGCCCCTCTCTTCGAGGCGCTCGATGCGTGCTTCTCAGAGAGCGCCACCGCTTTCGAAGCTTTTGATTGCCTGCAGAGCTTCCGCGCTGCCGTGTTGCTCGAAAACAAGTCCGGAAGATCCAAGGAACCCGTGCCCAAGCATCGTTTCTTTGACGTGTGTGAAGGGCTCGGCGCCGCTGAGCAGCTCTGGCTGGCCGGCCTCCGGCTCGCGTTCGTGGACTATGCGAGGCAGGAGCTGCCCCGGCGGAAAGCCGAGCGCAAGATCCAGTATTTCGACGACCTGCTCACGCGTTTGAACGATGCCCTGTCGGGGCCGGCGGGAAAGGCCCTGGCGGAGAACCTGCGCGGCCGTTACAAGGCCGCCCTCATCGACGAATTCCAGGATACCGATCCGATCCAATACCAAATTTTCCGCCGCGCCTTTTCCGATGGCACAACCTTCCTGTACCTCATCGGGGACCCGAAGCAGGCGATCTTCGGGTTCCGCGGGGCGGATATTTTCACCTACCTCGAAGCTGCGGGCGAAGCCACCGGCCGCTTCACCCTGGGCGAAAACTGGCGGTCCGAATCGGGCCTGGTGACGGCCGCGAACAAAATCTTCGGCGCAGCCCCGCGGGCCTTTGTATTCGATCGCATCGGCTTCCAGGAAGTCGCCCCCCAAGGCCAGGCCGACCAGAAGCCGCTCCGGCTGGATGGCAAAGCCGAACCGCCTTTCCAATTCTGGTTTTGGAAACGCAACGGCCTCAAGGAAATCACCAAGACCGCTGCGACGAAAACGCTCCCGCGTGTGGTGGCGGGCGAGATAGTCCGGCTTCTCAACGGGAATACGAAGATTGGGGGGCGCAAGCTCAAGCCCGAAGATATTGCCGTGCTGGTCCTGGAAAACAGCCAGGCCAGGAAGGTCCAGGAAGCGCTGAACGCCGCCAAGGTTCCCAGCGTCCTGCATACGACTGCCAGCCTGTTCGAATCCCGCGAAGCGCTGGAGTTTCGGCGAGTGCTGGCCGGGATCGCGCTGCCCGGGGACGAGCGACTGGTGAGATCCGCCCTGGCCACCGACCTGCTCGGCGTGGACGGCTGCCGGCTGGCGGGCTGCAGCGAGAGCCAATGGCAGGAATGGCTGCAGCGGTTCCACGAATACCTCGAGCTGTGGGACCGCCAGGGGTTCTTCCGGATGTTCCGGCTCTGGCTGCAAAAAGAGCAGGTTCGGCAGCGCCTGCTGGCCTTCCCGGACGGCGAGCGGAGGCTGACCAATGTGCTGCACCTGGGCGAGGTGCTGCACCAGGCCGAAACGGAGCGGCACCTGGGCATCAGCGGAACGCTCAAGTGGCTCGCCGAGCCGATGGATCCGGAGAAAGACGCGCCGGAAGAACACCAGCTGCGGCTGGAGCGGGATGAGAACGCCGTGCGCCTGGTCACCGTTCACAAGAGCAAGGGGCTCGAATACCCGGTTACCTTTTGCGTGTTTTCCTGGAAGGGATCAGACATCAAGCGAGGCTCTGAGGAGCAGGTGTTCTTCCATGACCCCGAAAGGAACCTGCATCTGGTCCGGGACCTCGGGCCGGAAATTGACGAACAGCACCGGCGGCTGGCCATGGAAGAGAAGCTGGGTGAGAATGTGCGGCTCCTCTACGTCGCACTGACCCGGGCCAAGCACCGCTGCTACTTTGTTTGGGGCGGCATAAAGGGCGCCAGCACTTCCGCGTCTTCCTGGCTGTTTCACCGTCCTGCGGTGGCCGATCCTGCAGTGGTGGCCTCACTGGAGACCCACTTCAAATCCCTTGCCGATGAGCAAATGCTGGCAGACCTCCAATCGCTGAGCGAAAGATCCGGCGGCGCGATCCATCTCTCGGACCTGCCAGAAGCGGCCGGGGAGCCGTATCAGCCTCCAGCGACCACCGGTTCTGAGTTGGAATGTCGGCAATTCAAGGGCCGGATTCAGCGCGACTGGGTCATTTCCAGCTTCACCTACTTCAAAGCGGGCATTCACGAGGAACTGCCCGACCGGGACACTGTCTCCCGGGAAAAAGGTGAAGAAACTCAAGGCGAGGGCATCTTCGCCTTTCCAAGGGGAACCAAGGCGGGCATCTGCCTGCATGAAATACTGGAAAAGCTGGATTTTACTTCTGGCGACGAGCCCCTGATGAAACTGGTGAATCAGCGGCTCCAGGCGCATGACCTGGCCCAAACCGGCCACGCCGAAGCGGTCAGCCAGATGCTGAGGAATCTTCTTAAGCTTCCGCTGGCAACCGGCCGCCCGGATTTTAATCTGGCGCGAATCTCTCTGGCAGAACGGCTCAGTGAACTCGAGTTCTATTTCCCGGTTCAAGGGGTATCTCCGGCGCGGTTGCACGACCTGCTCGGGAAATCCGGATGGTCATCGGCCGTACCGGTGCAGCTCGGCCGGCTGGCTTTCGACCCCATCAAGGGGTTCCTAAAGGGGTTTATCGACCTGGTATTCCGCTTCGAGGACAGGTTTTACGTGGTTGATTGGAAGTCCAACTGGCTGGGCAACCGCGTCGAGGATTACTCGCCGGAGGCGATCAAGGAAGAGATGCAGCGGCAGCATTATTTTCTTCAGTATCACCTGTACACGGTGGCAGCCCACAAATACTTGTCGTTGCGTGTTCCCGGGTACGATTACGAGAAACACTTCGGCGGGGTGCTTTATCTCTTCCTGCGTGGCTTGGACCCGGCGCGGCCGGAATATGGGGTATACCGGGAGCGCCCGTCGTTGAAGGTTGTGGATCAACTTTCGGCCTTGTTGGAGGGCAAATGAACACAAAGATTGCGACCCAAAGCCTGCCAGCCGATCAATCAGTGCTTGCCCCCATCGACCGCCATTTTGCTGCTTTGATGGGGCGCCTTTCGGACAACGAGCCTGAATTGCAACTGGCTGCGGCGCTGGTGAGTTACTATCGGCGCCAGGGCCACATCTACTTCGATCTGGAGGGTTTCGACAGGGAAGGCCCGCTGGAGACGGTCCCGCGAGAGTTTGGCAGCGCTGCTTTCCCCGCGCCTTCAAGCTGGATTAAGCGGTTGAAAGCCTCTCCGGCGGTTGGCAAACCCGGGGAATTCACCCCATTGGTGTTGGATGACCATGGCCGTTTGTATCTCCGCCGCTACTGGGAGTACGAAACCGAATTGGCCCAAGCCATTCTCCGCCGGGCCAAGGAACCGGCGCTTGCGGTTGATGGAAAAACGCTGAAAGAAGCATTGGCAAGGCTCTTTCCGCAAGAGCTAGGCGGGGAGGTCGATTGGCAGATGGCGGCTGCGTTCGCCGCCAGTCGCAGGAGGCTGTGCATCATCTCCGGCGGCCCGGGCACCGGCAAGACGCGGACCGCGGTCGTGCTTTTGGCACTCCTGCTTGAGCAGAGCCCCAGCGTCCGGGTCGCGCTTACTGCCCCTACCGGAAAGGCAGCCGCACGGTTGCAGGAGGCGGTTAAAAACGCCAAAGCCGGGCTGCCGTGCGCGCAGCACACCAAAGACAGGCTGCCGGAGGAAGCCAGCACCATTCATCGCCTCCTCGGCTCAATCCCGGATTCGGCTTACTTCCGCCACGATGCGGGCAACCCGCTGCCGTTCGATGTGGTGGTGGTCGATGAAGTCAGCATGGTGGACCTGGCATTGATGGCCAAGCTCGTGGCAGCGGTGCCCCCTTCCGCCCGGCTCATCCTGCTGGGCGACAAAGACCAACTGGCTTCGGTGGAAGCCGGCGCGGTGCTGGCGGACCTCTGCAATACGGGCGAGCAGCTCAAGTCTTCGAAGGAGTTCATCGGCCAGTATGCCGGAGTTACCGGCCAGAAAGTGCCGGCGGATTGTGCTGCAAGCGGTTCATGTGACCTGGCTGACAGCATCGTCGAACTGAGAAAGAACTACCGATTTGGCGAACAGAGCGGGATCTACGAACTCAGCCGAGCCGTCAACGACGGCGATGCCGGCCGGGCAGTTGACGTGCTCCAAAAGGCGTCCGGCGCTGCCGGCTCGCAGGTGGTCTGGAAGGTTTTGCCGGAGCCTTCGGCGCTCAAGGCGGCTCTGAAAGCCACTGTGCTGGACAACTACACCCCATACCTGAAGGCGGCGGGTCCCGCTGAAGCCATGCAGCGCTTTGGGCATTTCCGCATTCTCTGCACCCTGCGGAGCGGCCCCTACAGCGTGGAGAATCTGAACCGGTTGGTGGAGCGAATCTTGGCCGAAGCCGGCTTGGTCGATCCGAGCGCAGCCTTTTATGCCGGTCGCCCGGTGTTGATCACGCGCAATGACTACAACCTCAGGCTGTTCAACGGCGACATCGGCGTGCTGCTTCCGGACCCGCAAAAAGGATTGCGAGCCTATTTCGCCGGACCGGAACAGGCGGTTCGGGACTTCCTGCCTCTGCGGCTGCCGGCGCATGAGACCGCGTACGCGATGACCGTCCACAAGAGCCAGGGCTCGGAATTCAAGCGGGTGCTGCTGATTCTGCCTCCGGCTGACAGCCCGGTGGTCACGCGGGAACTGGTTTACACCGGCCTGACTCGCGCAAGCAGCCAGGTTGAACTCTGGGGCCGAGAACCGGCGCTCCGAAGCGCAATTGCGAAGAGAATCAACCGGAGTTCCGGTTTGCGGGATGCATTGTGGGGAAACGCTGGCGCCGCCAGTTAAGATCATGGGAATCGAGAACCTTGTGCCCGCACCTCGGGGCCGTTTGCTGGTGAAACGGGACGGGAGCAGCATCACCCGGCAAATCCCGAAGCCGATGGTGATTGTTGACACTCGTGAGCAAGCGCCGTTCGACTTCACGCAATTGGGCAACTGGATCGCCGGGACCAAGTGGCAAAAACTGGATGTGGGGGATTACTCCGTCGTGGGGATGGAGCGGCTGCTGCGCCTGGAGCGCAAAAGCCTCACCGATCTTATTACCACGTTGATGCAAGGCAGACGCAGGTTTTTCAGGGAGTGTGACGCTCTGGCCAGGTTCCAGCATGCGGCCCTGCTGGTCGAGGCCACTTATGAAGATGTGAAGTCCATTTATGACGATGATCTCTGCACTCAAGCACACCCGAACGCGGTCTCGGGATCGTTGGATGCCGTGGAGGCCCGCTTCGGAATACCGGTGATATACACTTCGCGGCATCGACCGTTAGCGGAAGAAAAGGCCGCGAGTTGGCTATCAAAGCATTTCACGTACTGGCACCTGGAAAAGGCGGGATTGGGTCGCGTTCTCCAATCCGGGGATCTGTAAGGACCGGTGTGGGAACGGTGTCGGCAGCCGAAAGTTGAGGGCAAATTGGTTTTTCCGACGTTTGGTTTAGCCCCACAGTCTTGGAAGAAGCGTTTGCCTCAACTAGAGTTTCTGCGCTGACCCTAATGAAGAACTCCCTGTAGATGAAACCCTAGTCCAAGTCCATACAGGCGTTAAGCGTTCGGCCATGAAGGGGAGGGCGGAGGGAAAGCCTACGGCCAAAATCCACCGCCGCCACGAATGAAGAACCCCAACGCCATCAGGCCCGACGCGCAGGAGCTCAACGAAACCATCCGCCAGCCGGAGGACATTCTCAAGCTCAAGGTGGGTAAGGTCATGGCCGAGCCGAAATTCGACGGATCTTTCGTCTACATCACACGGGATCGAGTCACCGGACAGACGGTGATCTGCACCAAGGATGGAAATAAACTCCAGCTTGAGCCGGCAGTCCAAAATTTCATCTGCCACCATTTTACGCCCTTGACGGAGCACTTTCTCTTCGAAGCCGAGATCGAGCCGTCCCCTTGGATGGAAACCAACAAGGTCATGTTGAACGGGAATCTTTACACGGGGAAGCCCATGCCATTTCACATTCGGCTCGTGGTGCATGATGTCCTGCCCATGGACGAGATCGGAAAACCCGCTTCCAGAGCGTGCGAACGGTATGCTTTGATGCGCAGCCTCGCCGGCGTTGCGGACGGGGTGAAACTGACGCAACCGTATCTGTGGGACAGAAGCGAGCGCGCCAGCATCTGCATCACGCCCTGCCAGGAACTCACACTGAAAGAGGCGGCGGAGCTTTTCCGCAAGGGGTGGGAGACAGGAAAGGATCAGAAGCGCGTCATGGTGGCTGGGCTGCCCTACGAGGGCATCGTTCTGGTCAACCCGGTGAGCCTTCACCAGGCCGGTCGGAGCAACAAATGGAAGGTGAAGCCGTTTCACACGGTGGACATTCGGGTCACGGAACTCAAGGAAGGGCACAGCGGCAAAGTCCCTCTTTACGAGGTTCACGGGTACGACACCAAAACCGGCGACACCGCGAAGATCACTAGCGGGATCAGTCCAGAGATGTTCGCTGCGATCAAGCGGGCCGAACAGCAATACACCACCGTCATCGTCGAGGTCGAGGTTTCCTCACTCAAAGATTTGAAATCCGCCAACCCGACGATCTTGGCCATCCGCCACGACAAGATGGGCTCGCCGAAACAGGAGCCCGAGCTGGTTGGGGCTTAAAGCATAATTTGTCCAAGACGGACGCGACACGCTTAAATAACGGCCTCGGACAGGATATGGTTTAAAGACGGTCTGCACGCCGCTTTCGGGGCCTTAGTCATTTCGGGGCCTTAGTCATTTCCAGTTGACCACTCTTGGCTGCCCTGCATAAGCTCCCCTCCCATACGAACAGAATTAGGAATCAATTCCCAGTTTGTGCCTCAATAATTAACCCGCTCCTGGGGGGACTGACCGCAGTTCTCCTGGTGGGCCAACCGGCGGCAGCTCGGGCCCAGGCCGGCGGTTGGGCAATCACCCAGTTGCCTGTGCAGTATGGGGAGCATCCCAGTATCAACAACAGCGGAGAAATCGTCTGGGAGGAAGGCGGCATTTATTCAAGTACGCGGGGCGGTCTTGCTGCTTCCGGTATGTTCCCCCATCTCGCCAACAGCGGTGAAGTTGTTTATGCCGATACATTTGAAGGACCCCTCTGGGACCTAGTCAGCACCACGAGAGGGCGGTTGACCTATGGTGGGATCATCGACCTCAATTTATCTGATTTCGGCGTCCAAAGTTCAGGCGAAGTGGTTTATGCCGTCAGGGACACAAATAACCACGCCCAGGTTTACTCTACCATTCGGGGCCAAATTACTTCCGACCCAACGGACCATTACAATCCCTGCATCAATGACAACGGGGAAATCGTCTGGAATGAGCTTGTCCCTGGAGTAAGCGTGGCCGTAGTTTCCAGCACCCGGGGAACCCTGCCCATCCTGCCCGGCATGTACGGTGTGGGCGGTTGCGCAGTCCTGGGACTCAACAACCAAGGGGACATCTGCTTTTCCGGCAACCTCGAGAGTTCGCCCGGCTGGTACACTTGGCCGCATATCTTCTCTAGCGCGCATGGCGCGGTCATAGGCGATCCTGCTCAATACCAGTGGGGGGGCAGCATCAATGATGCTGGCACCCTGGTTTGCTACTCGTCTCCACACCTTTACCGGGCTGAATGGGTTGTGCCGCCAGTCATATCCATCGTACCGGATGCCTCAGGTCTTGCGCTGGAGTGGCCGACAAACTCCAGCGCTTTCCACGTGCAATACACCACCAATACTGTGCCACCGCTCTCTTGGCAGTCCTGGACCGGCGCCACCACCACGAACGGCGCCAGTTTTCATCAAAGCATCAGTCCAGACCTCGGCTCTATCGCCTTGTTTCGACTATCCACCGGCTATCCATAGGAAATGAGAAGAGTCCCGGAACAAGAGCCCAAGGCGCTCCACCGAACGGCGGCCCCGCCACGCCACTTCGCAGTTCGGGAGTCACAGAGGGGCCGCCATCGGTGAGCTGAATCGTCGCTTCCAAACAGGATTATGAACACACCGCCACCAATAATTCCTCAAGCAGCACCACCGGTAATCCCTACTTCCGCCCCCGCCAATTCTTTCCCGCGACAGGCTGCTCTGTTCAGCCTCCTCGCTCCGTTGTTCAGCATAGGGATAAATGCTGTCGGGAGCCAAGCAGTCCGAGGAAACCGGGCGGGCATGCTCATTCTCGGCAGCACCTGCATGCTGCTTATTATCCTGGGATTCGTGTTCGGCATTGTAGCGCTCATTGGCATGAAGAAGTATGGCAGGAAAGGCATCCTGGGGAGGGCTGTGGCTGGCACTTGCATCAACGGCATTATCATCTTTTTCATGGTGATAGCCATTCCGACCTACATCAAGGCGGCACAGCGAGCAAAGGAGATACACAGGCAGCAGACGGAGCAGCGGCAATGATCCCGGCGCCTAACGATTACGCTTCTGTTTCAAAGCGATCTTTGTGGCGCGCCATGCCTGAGCCGCAACGTTCGGCAAAAAGCAATGCCATACCCACCGCAAATTGAGCGACTTCGTTCTGTTCTCAAGGCCATGCCCGGCGTGGCGGAGGTGGAGGCAGACCATACACCGCTCCAAGACATCAAGGTGGCACACTTGTCCTTGGTCGCATTGGGCGACCTTCCGCACGCCGCGATTCGTCGCACGAACGGTGGCCGTCCAGCGGAGGCGCTAGGTCAGGTTTTCATTACCCTGTCCCCGACGCTGGAGAGTTGGAGGACGTTGGAGTTTGTTTCGTGGCAGGTGCGTGACTGGTCTCGCGCTGGGCGATGCATCCAGATACGGACTCGTGCGTTGCCACCCACCGTCGGCGGACAGATTCAGCTTGGCTCGTCTTTGCGAGTGATTATTGAGTTCTTTGTTTCTGGTCTGGATACCGACCCCGAGCGATTGCTGCGAGAGTTGGAGGAGTTCGCGAAGGATTTGGAGTCGTCGTTGCGCATGTACGGCCTTGACTGGCGCGGTGAAGCAATAGTAAGGAAAGCCGACCAAGCGGATTGAGAAAGCCACAATCATGACCTTGACACCTAAGGAGATCACAGGAGCGGGGCGCCTCGGTGTCGAGGCCAGGCCATCACGCATGAGGCGCGGTTGGGCGCTGGCTCTCAGCGTGGTTTCCTTCTTGTGTGCCGCCGTATTCCTACTAGCGGTCGCATTCAACTGCTGGCAGGCCAGCGCCGGAGTCTATAACGGCCCGCTGCTTGCGCTTGTAGCTGCCTTGTTCACCTTTCCTGTCGCCCTTCTCTGCACGCTCGTTTCAGTGGTCTTGGTTGGCGCACGTCACTGCAAGCTGGCGTGGCTTTCCTTGTCGAGCTACAGCCTTCCGATAGTTCTTGCCATTGTCGCGGCAGCGTGGGAACACATCTCCAAGAAATGACATTCAGTCGCCAGACACCGCTCTTTACGCCACCCTTGAAGATTGGCTTGCTAGGTGTATGAATCCGGACGCGGGACTTTGCAGCATGAAGCGATGGTCGATCGGGTTTGTCGGAGCCGCCCTTTCGTCTGTGGCGGTGGCCCAGGCAAGTCCATTGAGCTTCGCCCCTTATATGGGCCCGGCGACTGTCAATCGCGACGCCTTCGTGGTTTTTTCAATGGTGGCGACCAATGATGGATCAACCTCTTTAGACTACGAACTGATCTCAGCCCCACCCGGCGCTGGCTTCAACACAGATCTCGAGTCTGATCGTCACTACAATAGAGCCTGGGCCGCGTTCTTTTCGTGGAACACCCCCTCCCGAGCCTTTGTTGGATCGACCAATTTCTTCGTGGTCAGAGCCTACGACACGAGCAATCCCTCGATCACTGCGACTGGCATTGTGAGTATTACAGTTGTGGATATACCGCCGATCAGTTCCATCCAGATGTCCAATGGCATCCCAGTTCTTCAATTGACGAATCTCTTGTGCGATAGATCCTACGTTGTCGAGTGGTCATGCAGTCTGCCCTCCACGAACTGGACGCCGTTCTTCGTTTTTTCTCAGGTCAACATCCGCCCCCCTTTTATCACAGTATTCGATACGGACCCGTTGCAGCCTCGGCGCTTTTACAGACTTTCACCGTCATCCGATATTTACGCTTACGCCCTTCCATGAGCACCCGCAAATGGAAACACCAATCAAGATTTCGTATCGCTGGAGCGCCGACGACATGCAACTGCTTAACCGTCTCCACATGCGGTACTCGCCCCAACTCGGCAAGCTGCACGGCAGCTCGCGGCGCGGCGCAGTAATCTTAATCCTCATAGGACTCCTTTGCTTCTGTGTCATGCCCGCGACAACTGAGAAATGGCGCGCTGCTGCGTACGGGTGCGGCCTTGTGGTAATTGGGGTGGCACTCTTGGCGGTTCCGCCCGTTCTCATGCGGCGAGTGGTGCTGAAGACGTACGCAAAGAAACCAGATAAGGATCTGGTCATTACCTACCAGGTTTCTCGAGAGAGGCTTTCTTGCAAGAGCGAGGTTGCTTCCTCTGATATGCTCTGGCGGGTTGTCGCCAGAGTCCTGCGAACTGTTGACTGGTTTCTGGTCTACGTTAGCGACACTCAAGTCCACTGGCTTCCCGTGCGGGGTTTCCAGGAGCCTGCCGACCTCGACCGATTCGCAGCCATTGCCAGAAGCAAGGTCGAAAGCTACAACGATGAGCGCTAAAGAAAACAGATCGAGCCTTAGCGGGTCGGCGAAAGCTGCCATGAAACGAGAAACACTGTGCCATCGCCGCCCCACCGATTACCGGCTACCGATCACCGACCACAACCCCCACCCTCTCCTCGCCGCCCCAGCGTCCTCACTGCCCTTTTGCCCGGTAAAACCGCCGACCGTAGCTCGCTGCCCCAGCATCACGGAAGTACATGGGCGAGTTCGTCGTGCTCGCACGGCTGCTGCGCCCGCGATTGTTGGGGGGGATCATTTCACAGCAGCGTTTTCACCCTCGATGTTCGACTTAGCCAAACAAAAAGCATGAGCGACGAATTCCACTACACCTTCAAATGCCCCAAGTGTGGGTGCATGACTTTCGAGGAAATCCTCAATGGTGTGACGCAAAGCACCACCTTCCAGCGGGTCAACTGTGACGCCGAAGTTACCGAGCCTGACTATCAGAACACCTCGACCGAGGGCGGAGAAATCAATCGCTACCAGTGCCAGAGCTGCGGTTTCGTCCTGCAGAACGAACACGGCGACACCATAAATGACACGCAGGCTCTGAGGCGGTGGCTGGAGAAAAACGGCCAGAAGCACGCGGACGAATCATCAGGATAGTTCAAACGGAGGGGAGGAATTCTCCGGCGTTGGCCTTCGCAGATCCGGATTCCGGCGGGGACCCTCGCCAGCAGTTTGGGCGAGCGGAGCGGCTGAACTGGAGGGGCTGAAACCGGCCAGCCAAGGATCCACAATACGCCCCACGACGAGGTGAAGCTGTTCGCGGGTGACTGAGACGACGGTTTGGCTGATCTTGTTGATGATGAGCATCTGGTCCTTTGAGCAGCAGACGCAGCCAACCTGGTCCGCGTCAGCGACGTCGGGCGAAAAAGTCGAGCACTCCCAGTCATCTTTTCCATCCAGCGGGATGTCGCCATCCTGCCACGCGCGGTGAATGCCGCTGAGGGTTTCCGGCAACAGACGCATCGATAGCCCCCGTTGTGACAGAGTCACCCGGCCATCTTGCACGCTGCCGACATCCAGCAGGACTTTCCCGCGGTCGGTGAAAGTCAGGCCGCGATATGGCTGTGCAGCCTCCCGAACGCGCCGGCGAGCAGCTTGATCGGAATCAAACTTCATACCTGCATTATAAGTCGCTGAGCGCCTGTCAAACCGACCAGAAACCGCTTCGCGAATCAAAACGTATCCTGGAGGAAGACCTGCCTCACCTGGCGGAATTCGAGCAGAGGAACATGCAGGCGGAGGGACCTTTCCTTTGAAAATGAGCCTCGAGTGGCAGAAGAGACGCGAAGTTTTTGATTCCTTCAGCTCCATTGGCGGGAAACTGATCCGCCGCCCGGCCGTCAACTGGAGGAAGATACAGGCCATCGATCACGGCCTATTGCCCGCCGTGCGTTCGGCATGGACGAGATGCAAATCCGACCTGGGCTACGCCACTTACGAAGATGTCGCCAGGGCTTTGCCGCTGAAAGGTCGGCTCCACGCCCGGGTCCGGCAGGTCGCCGAAAACCTGAAGCATTTCTGGAAACGAAATCCTGTTTGGATTCTGATGACCGTCGACCGCGCTGGCAACAACATCGCATTCAAATTCAAGTCAACCGAAACCCGCTCAACCACGCCCAGAGGAGAGGTTCGAACCGAGCCTTCGCAGCCAGGGAAAGCGGAGCGCCAAGATGAGCCTTCGCGGCCGGTGGGAAGGGCCGCATAGACGCGAATGGCAAACGCCGACGAAGCCGAGCGGAAGCGTGACCGGCGACGAGTTCAAGATGCTCGTTGAGTATCCCACGCTCAAGCTGTGAGGCGCCAAATCACATCGGCATCGCGCGGTAAAGCTGCAGCCTGAAGGCTGCGCCCCACAAGCAAAGCCAGAGAACAGATGCAACCAGTCAGCAGCCAGATTGAGTTTAAGAACCTCCCGCCGCGCACCGCGCCAGCGCCAGTCGAGGACGTCAACGAGCTGGAAGAGGTTCTCCGCGGGCTCTTGCTCGACCAAACCCTGCCTCAGACAGTGGAAACCAGCCAGCAACTCATCTGCGCCGCCCTTCGTGGCGAGGAAATTCACGTCCTCATCGGGCCGCCCCGCCTCCACATTGGGCAGATGAACGGGGGTCTCAAGAGGACCATCAAACTTTCCCGGGAAACTGTGGTTAGGACCATCCTCCGAGTTATCGTAGGAAGGAACGCGCCGGAACCTCGAGCACGCCAGGAAGCGCACAACAAGGGAAGAGTAAGCCGCCAAACATCAAAACAAACCGATCACATCTTATGTTCACCAAAATCGCAAAGCCCCTGCTCGAAGGAGAAAGCACACTCCACCTGGTTGTCTGCCGGGAAAATGACACCCAACTGCGGGTCAGCGTCCATGTGATGGACCCGAAACCAGATGCGGGCGCGAAGGAATCGGCGCTCGCGCGCCCGGTCACCATCGTGGACACGCCGGAGAACCTGGACGCCACTCTGGGAGAGCAACTGGCCGATTACCAGGCAGCCCGCCAGGAAGCGCGTTCATCGATTGCGGAAGTCGCAACGGCGCTGAAGGAGGAAGCCGAGCAGAACCGCAAGAAGGCCCGGCAGACCCGCGCCAAAACCGGACCCGCCGAGAAGACTGGAGCCAGTGACACCACCGAAGCCAAGGCCGAGCGAACCGGAACGGCGCAAATGCATCTCGGCGAGCCCGCCCCCGCGCCTGCGGCTGCGGCAGCGTGATTAAACCTCTATCCACATACTATGAGCACCACAGCCAAGCTCAAACCGCTGACGCGAGTTTTCCAGTGGAACGGACTGGAGATTCCCGACCCGAACTCGCGGTTGAAACCGGAGGAAGCGCTCAAGCTGCTGAGCCCGGTTTATCCGGAACTCAACAACGCCTCCCTTGAGGGACCCTCTTTTCACGGGGACAAGGAGATTTACAAACTTTGCACCCGGCTCGGCACCAAGGGGTGAACCCGGGGAAACGAGTTTCCCCGCGTCAAATCCTGCGCGCGTGTAACTGCGAAGAGCACCCCCTGATCCAACAGGCCCGGCGGCAGCCCACACAGCCAACATGCGTTCAAGCCCTGTCCGAGTTCCTCGCGAGCATCCAGGAGGGAGGGCCCGAGGCCCAAGGCCTCAACGGCCCTCTCACCGTTTATTAGCGACGCCCCTGCCGCACCTGCACCCGGCGGTGCCCGGGCGTTTGCCGGTGCGCGAGCACGAACACTCCGCCGCGCTCGTTTACTCCCACCTGACCAAACTTGGCTGGGCGCAGTCGTTGCCCAGGGACAACATCCTGGCCGGGGCCGCTCGATGTCTGACCCAACGGGTGGCTCGTTGCCAGCAGCGCCGGCTCCCGCTGGAGTTCTACCTTGCCACCGACCTCAAGCACCTGCCCCTCAACGGGAATGCCGATCCCTGCGCGATTGTTGTCGAGGCGCCCGAGACGCAACTGATCGAACTGCAGCAGCCGATCCAGAAACTGGAGCGAAAGCACCCCCAGGCCGGCCGCTTCATTTGGAGGGCACTGCATCGCGGGCTGGGGCTCCTGGGCGAATACTGTTCGCCAGAGTGCCTGCTCCACCTTCTGGCAATGTATTACTGGCAGGGAGGAGACAATGAGGAACAAGCTCTGGAGGATCTCAAAGCCCAGGGCGAGGACATTTCTCAAATCGAGATGATCCGGCGGGCGGACGTGGAGGGGCAATTCCCGAAGTGGGTGATCGGTCTGGGAAAGGAAAGCACCCAACCGCCCGCCTGCCTGCGCCAATTGCCCTTCCGCGACGCGGTAATGAGGCTCATGGCCTTTCAACGGGATCAATTTCCAGAGAACTGGATTGAGAGCCGCAGCATCCCGATCGTGTGCATCCCCTGGGATGGGACGGTAATGAGCCAGGTGACGGACGAGCACTTCGACATCCTCAATCAGGAGTACGAAACCGTGCAGTGGCTGTTTCAGTTCAACCCGCGCTCCCTTGAATCCTTCGAGCGGGCGTGGAAGCACTTCCAGCTTTACCTGGGGGTCCTCCAGGCGGTGGAGGATGTGCTGGACGGCCTGCTCGGCGCCGCCGAACCGCGTCCGGCAACCATCGGCATTGCGAAGGAGGAGCCCGGCGAACTGAGCGCCACGAACGCGCTGCTGCTCTACAGCGGCGGGAGCGGCAGCAGCAGAGCCATAGTGACCACGCACGCCATCGCCAAGGCGCCTGGGCGCTACGTGCTCCTGCCCGGCAAGCCGGCCAGCGCCGCCGCCTTGTACCGTTTGCTGACCCGGTTCAATCCCAACATTGCCTATCAAGGGATTCTGCCGTGGAACCTTTTGCGGCACACGCCCGGCGAACTGCTGTGGCACTGCCCGAGCCGGATCGAGCCGGTCTTTTTCCGAACAAACCAGAAGGAGCTCAACGCCATGAGCGGCGCCCGCGTGCTGCATCCGCATCTGCTGTTTTACGTGAATCAAGGCAGCCTTTACATCGCCGCGTTGGCCGACGACCAACGCCCGACACTCCAAACCAATCTCCTCCGCGCCCCTTACTTCAACGTCAGCCCGGAAGGGAGAGTCTGCCAGGGAAGCATGAAAGGTCCCCGTGAAAGCCGGCCCGAGACCCTGGCCCAATGGGAACACGCCTTTTTTCACTCCGCCTTCACGCATCCGCACGGGGGCGCCTTTCGCATCACATCGCATCCCAACGGACACGAGGGGCTTTGGTTGGGGCAGGCGGAGAAGCCGCATCCGAAGTTCCCGGTCGAGCATCTGGTGCCCCTAGAGATGACCCTGTGCGATTGGCTGAAGAACTGCGCAGAATCCAACCCCAGGTGGCGGCCATGAGCGCTTTTGCCCACAAACTGCCGGCGGAATGGCACTCGCGAGCCGTGCATGTGAATGTGGCCGGCTGTGGCGGAAACGGCTGCCATGTGCTCATGGGGCTGGCCCAACTTCAGAAGGCCTTGCGGGGGTTGGGGCATCCCGGCCTTGAAGTCACGGCGTTCGATCCGGACACGGTGTCAGAGGCCAACCTCGGCCGTCAGCTATTCACGGAGGAAGACGTCGGCCAGAACAAAGCCCTTACCTTGATCCACCGGCTGAACATAGCCTTTGGCCTCGATTGGTGCGCCATCCCGCTGGAATACCGACCGTACCAAAGAACCCCGGACCTGCTCATCTCCTGTGTTGATTCCAAGCAGGCCCGGGCCGGCATCTACGATCGCATCCGGGCCGGGAAGGCGGATTACTGGATGGATCTCGGCAACGGCGCCGATTACGGACAGGTCGTTCTCGGCCAGGTTGGCCCCGCGAAAAAACGCCTGCCCAACGTCGCCGAGCTTTACCCGGAGATGCTGCGGGGCTACGAAAACGACGCGCCATCCTGCAGCCTCGCTGAGGCGCTCACGCACCAGGAATTGTTCGTCAACCGCGCGCTTACGGCTTTTGCCCTGCATCTGGTGTGGACGATGTTCCGGCGAGGCAAAATCCGGGTGGCGGGATGCTTCCTCAACCTCCAGGAAATGACGACCGTCCCGATACCTCTGAAGGGGGCCATCAGGAGCGCATCTCCCGAAAGAAGACGCGCAGCATGACGGCGGCTGGCCTCGAACTGGAACTTGAGGTCCGCACCGGCAAGAGTGGGAACAGGCTCGCAGCCAATCAAAGCGCATAGCCTTGCAACCGGGAGGAGAAGACCCACGAAAGGGAAACGGCTGCGCCAAAAACAAGGCCCAGAAAGCGAGTTCATGAAAGAAGCCGTCACCATCATTGTTATCCGCAAAGGCCACGCCTATCTGGCCCCGCGCCTCAAAATCTCCGATAACTTTGGAAAACTCGGGTTCCCCGGGGGCAAACGTGAGCGGAATGACGGGGATCCAACCGAAGCGGCCGCCCGCGAACTGGCTGAAGAGATGGGCCTCACCGTCGCCGCCGGCGACTTGCACTATGTAGGGCAATCGGAGTTCCGCACCCAGGATTTTGGGCACTACCGAACGACGGCATACGTGCTGCGCCTGCCCGACGGGCTTCAGCCGAAGAACACGGAGCCTGAAAAACACGGGCCGTGGATACCCATTCCCATTCCGGAGATTCAAGACATGCCGGACGACAAGCTCCTGCCGGGCACCAAAGAGTACCTCAAAGCGGCGGTGGCATGAACGCCTTCGATACGTTCACCGTTTCGGAAGTAAGCCTGAGGTTGGGCCCGACCGCCATTCACCGGCGCCCGGGTGTTGTCAGCCGGGTGACACCGGTTCTTCTGGCGCAGCCTTACCGCGGTTTCGCGGCCGGGACGCCTTTGGGCCGCGTTCAAACCCGCACCCACGGGAAGCTTCCACAGACGGCGGCCACTTTCTCCGAGAGCAGCGGCGCGGTCCTCGGGCACGATTATCCGTGGCTCGTCCGCATGTTCAGAGAGGGGCCTTGCGGTGATCGACAAGCCCGCCTCAACCGCATCTGGCCGGGGAGACAATACAGGGTGAGCCGGATGTTCGGATTCCTGGCGCACGACCCGTGTGTTTACGAAGAGGGCGATGAGCTAACGGTGCAGCAGGGTGGAGACAGCATCACCACTCTGGTCTCCAAAAAGGGGGGAAAGAGATACTCCGTCTCCTGGCCGCGCGCCGCTTTCGAGAGCTGTGTGGACACGTTCGCTCTTCGCGAGATCTCGTAAAACGATTGCCAGACATTCCGCAATTCACCCAGCCAGCCAGGCAGCAGATCCATGCGCACTGGGCACCAGCCGCGAGCGGCGGTCGCAGCTCCGCTGAACTTGCAGGAACAACAATGAACACCAAAGCCTTCAATCTGGAGAGAATTCGCGAGGCGCTCAAAGGCGGCAAAGAAGGGTGCCCCTGGCAGCGGCTTGTCGACTTGGGTTACCGGGAGTGGCAGAAGCCCGAAAACCGCAAGTGGAGCTACGGAGAAATGGCCGAGCAAGCCGCGGAAACCTACGGCGAGGTGGTGAAACTTCTGATCCTTCTGGGGGCCTGCCACCACCAGGTTTGCAACGGCGGCTGGATCCAATACTTCGACAACGGATATGCCAGCGAAGCGGGGCGCCGCCGCGGCTCAGACGACATCACCCTCCACCGGGAGATGCTGGCGCTCTTCACCCAATACGGGATTCATCAGACCCGAACCGGGGCCGAGGTCTACTCCATCCTGCGCGAGTTTCGCGTCGTCATCGGCGATCCCGAAGAAGAGGAAGACGGTGGCGGCTGCGATTGCCAGGAGGTCATCAACGGGGACGAGTTGGATGCTCTCGATGATCGCTATTACAAGATTTGTGGCCAATGGGCCAAGGAACTCAAAGTCCTTGCCGCCCGATGGCTGAAGACGGGAACCAACCCGATTGCCGCGGTCACGCCGCCTCCTCCAGGCACCCAGCCGGCCCCACGCCCGCGCGTGAAGCTGGTCGGCCGCGACGGCAATGCCTTCGCGATCATGGGCACCGTCTCAGCGGCGCTCCGAAAGGCCGGCGCATCCGAACAGACCATCCGCCAGTACCGGCAGGAGTCCCTGAGCGGCGACTACAGTCATCTGCTGGCTACGGCGATGAAATACTGCGAGGTCGGTTGACAGATTTAACCCAAACATAATCACATGCGCTTTCTTCGGGTTACAACGCCCACGCACCTCGATATCCGTGAGATCGTCACACTGGGCATGACGACCAAGGCCAACACCGACAAAATTGGCCACAAAGGCAGCGGGTTGAAGTTCACGCTGGCCTACCTGCACCGGCTGGGCGGCTGCCTCCAGGCCCGCAGCGCGGACTACCACCTGCGCAGCGAACTCTTCACCGCGCGAATCCGGGAGGTGGACCACCAGATGATCCGGCTGAAGAGCGCGGAGGGAGATCAAATCTGGGAGGCCCACATCACCACCCAGGCGGGCGCCGACACCTGGACCGAGCCCTGGTTCATCCTGCGCGAGATGCTGCAGAACGCCATTGATGAGGGGGGAGAATTCGGGGTGGTCGACGAGGAGACTATTCCCGAAACGGTCGGGACCATTCTGCAAATCCCCCTGACGCCGGAGCTCGAGCAAGCCTGGACCCAAAAGGACCGTTGGATGCAGCCCCGGTATCCTCACGTGGTCGGCCGCGGCCACCCTGACTCCAAAGGGCTCTACTACCATGGCTTCCTGATCTACAGCGCCGGCAGCAAATGGAAATACAGCTACGACGTGACGCCGTTCCTGAAGCGCAGCCAGCTTTCGGAGGATCGCCAGCTCCGCAACGGAGATCTGCAGGCGGTCTTCCACCAGATTGCAGTTGAAGCCGGCTTCAACGCCCTGGCTCCGGAAATCTACGAAGACGCTTTCGACCTGGACGAGAAAGAGGACGTTCACCTCCTTTACGAAGGCGTCTACCAACATATCTGCGCCGACCGCAAGGCCTGGGGCGGACCAGACGGATTCGACTTGAAGCGAATGGAGGAGGTTTTCCACAAGAAATTCGGGGGCAATGCCGCTTTCCACACTCACCCCTTGGCGGAGAACGACCCAACAGCCTACTACGCCCGCGCCGCTGGCTTCGTGCCGGCCAAAGTCCCTTACCGGACCGGCAGCATCCTCAGCGGATACTCCGAGCTCAAAGCCCTGCAGGCCTGCCTGCCCACCCTCCAGCAACGCCTGCGCAAGGTGAAAAACACGGATTTCACCAAACGCGAGAAGCTGAAGCTGGCGATGAGGCTGGTGCGCAAGATCCAGCCGCCGGGAATCAAAGTGGAAGTCGTGCAGAGGATTCATCAGGCGGACAAAATCGAGTGTCTGGCGCTGGCTGACCCCGCCAACCAGCGCATCCAGGTTCTCGAGGAGCTTCTGGAAAAGGACGTCCCGGAAATCGCCAAAGCCCTCATCGAGGAATACGCGCACATTCAAACCGGCGGCGGGGACATGTCCATGCAGCTACAGAGGGGCCTGATCGAAGTCATTTACGACCTCCTCACACGGAGACGCAAAGTTTCCGTGGAGAACCTGCTAACCGCCTGATCCGCACGCGGCATGTCCACGATCCACGCCCAACACATTGAGGCCGCCCGGCAGGAGTTTTTTGTCCGCGTCCTGAGAGCCCCGTGCTGCAACGTCTTTTTCAAGCCGGCCCGCTGGGAAACCTGGCGGGTGCTGGGCGAAACCGCCGAAGGCGCCCTGCGCATCGCCAAATACCACTTCTACCGGTCAACCCGGATCGAACTCGCCGGAGCCGGGGCGCTAACGGTGACCTAAGAGGCGTATGCAGTTCAAACAACCTGAAGAGGGCCACTGGGTGAGCGACGACGCCATGCAGCTCCATTTCTTCGCGCGGAAGCCGCCAGAGGCGATTGCTGAGCAAACGGCTGGCCCCCCGACAGTTTTTAAGGCCGAGCGCGTGGGACACGATGGCTGCTACGACGCTTACGGGCCAATCAATGTCCCCGTTCAAAACCTTCAACTGCTGGCGGCAGTCCACTTCGGGGAGGTCAGGTTGTGCTGGCCCGGAAACGAAACACGGTGGAGCGGCGATTCCTACCGTTACGGCATCTATCGGGTGTTGAAGGATGATGGAACGTCGGAAGGCCGTTGCATTTTGCTCGTCGAGGTCAACGGCGCTGGCATGTTCTTTTACCACTGGCAGCAAGCGGATTCACTGTGCCTCTGGGAAAACCTGGTGGCGACTCTGCCGCAACCACGGCTGTGGGACCTCATCCACGGCCTGGTCGGCTCGTGGCGCAAGGGTGGCAACAGCGAGCGCGACCGGTTGCACAGACTCATTGTTGCAGGCCGGATCAAACGCCGGAAGGTTCGAGGAAAAGATGCTTGGGAAGTGGAAATGTCCCCGGAAGCGGAGCCAGTCGTATGAGTTCCGATTACGGTCTAGCCCAAAAGCGCCTGCGCAACCAGCCATGAACCTTGATCGGCTCCAAAACGGACAAAGGATTACGGTTCAAGACGCCGCCCTGCGACCGGGCGAAGCGCCACGTTGGACCCGACCGCGCAGCACGCGGGTTTATCTTTTCACGCCTCGTGTTCATCCCAAGGCCGATGTGATCTGTATCAGCGTTGCCGGTTCTGGGGTATTCTCGGCTTCCGAATACCATGCTGATCTGCAGGCGCTGGTGTCTCATAGCAAGCCGACGCGCGTCACGCGGATCCTCGGCATCATCGGGCCTTGGCGCGAGGTCAGGAATCCCGACCAACCTGACCGGCGAATGGCACAGCCGATCCAGACTACATCTCCCAAAGCGCTGCCATGAGCTCATCCGCTGCGTATTTCATCATGGAACCTCATCTGCGAAAGTCGCCGGCGAAACCAGTGCCGGCTGCACCCTCGGGACTGCGTAAGGACCAATTCGCCCGGGCGATGGCAGAAGCAACTCGCCAGGTGACGCAGGCCCTGCGCCTCTACTGCGATTGTTACCGGTACACCGGCTCGACCATTGTGGGAGAGCGTTTGGCGGAAATGGGACTCCCCGATCACATTTGCGCTGCCGCGGAGATAGTGTGCGAGGTGGCAGATGAGCAGGGGATGGATCCCGGCCTTTGTCCCGCCGACGGGTCGGTCAGCCCGGAACACGTGGCTGCTGTTCTGGGCTGGCTGAAGGTGACCGGCGAGAACCTGCCGGAGAAGTGGTTGGGGCGGTTCGCATGGCACGAGGACAAGAAATGGTTCATCCATCCCGAGCACAGGGTCGTGGTGGAGACATCTGGCCTCCCAGTCGAGAGCCCTGAACCCTGCTACTCCTGCAAACGGCCTGAGGGTGATCTGCCGATAGACCCGCCGGCCGGAGCTTCGTTGTTCGCCACCCGCGCCGGTAGCTGCCCGACAGTGTGTGTCATTGGAGATACAGCATACGCCGATCCTGTGAATGTGCTTCCCGAGGCGCATCAGCTGGAGGTTCCGCTTTGCGGCAGGGAGTGGACCAAAATGACAATCGCCGGCGTCCCGATCGAGGTCCGCTCCACAGGTGGCGATGGATTGTTTATGGGCGTCGCAGTGGATACCGGACAAATGATGCGGTTCAACCTCGAAGCCGGGAGGCGGGTCTTCCATTTCCCGCTCGAAGAAGCGGCCATGGTCTGCGGCTAGCCGCGAAGGATCCTTCGCAACGCCGATAAACTTCAGGCGCCTCTTGGCGTCAACCCAACTTTCCAGGCAAGAAACTGCGTTCAGACAACACAGGCAGGCGTGACTTTCGACCAAATAGTTGCGGCCATCCAGAACCGCCGGTTTCTGCCGAGCAAGCCCATCCGGGAAATCCGACCGATCGATCAGGAGCGCAACCCGGGGGTCATCGCCAGCCGGAAATACAACGGGAATTTTGCCACCGCTATCGTGCTGCCGGCGCGCCAGGTGGAATTCTACACCGCGTCCAACCTTCACCTGGCCAGTCTCCACCACAGCCCTTGGTTTGAAGACGGGGACTGGCGCAATGCTTTGAGCGAAACCGAACCCGGGACCATTTTTCTGGGGGAGCTGTTCATCCCCGGCGCCGGCATCGAAGATCTCGGGGCCTTTCAGACGTGGTATTCCTGGCACCGCAACGGAACGGGAGAATCTCCGCGCAAGGCCAAGTTCCTTTCGTTCGACTTGCTCGCTCTGGCCGGGACGTCCGTCAACCAACACCCCTACCAGGAGCGCCATCCGCTGATCCCCGCTGCGATGCGCGTTGCCGCCGCGTCCTACACCAGTCTGGGCCAGGCAGAAGCGGCCGTGGGCGACAGCGAGCGGATTGGCTGTGAAGGGTTCGTCTTCTGGGACGCCGGCGCCGCCTCCCTGTGCAAGATTGGCGGCCGAAACAAAGCCCGGGGGGCGGCCTGGAAGGTGAAGCCCATCCGAAAAGCGACCTTTGCCCTTCGACGCCTCATTAACGCAAACCCCGCCGCCCTGGTGATGGCGCTCGGAGCACACGGCCAGCCTGATTTTCCCTGCGGCAGCGGACTGACGCAAGAGGAACGCCGGCAGCTGGTGGCGGACTTCCACACCGGCAAGACCATCCTGGTGGAGGTGGCCCACTATGGCTACGACGAGAGTGGCCGACCCGAGATGCCGCGGGCTCTGGGTTGGAACAAGGTTTGAGATCTTGCCGATGAGCTTCTACGTCCAGATCACCCAGCGCTGCAACATGACGTGCGAACATTGCGCTTTCAGTTGTGGCGCCCGGGGATCGGACATGTCCGCCGACACCTTCCGGCGCGTGCTGGATCTGGCAGAACAGGAGGCAGCAGCCATCACGATTGGAGGCGGGGAACCGACGCTGCACCCCCTGTTCATGGATTTCCTCTGGTGGACAATCCGCCGGCAGGCGCCCTTGACCTACGAAATGGGCCTGCCCGCCGTGGGCCTCGTCACCAACGGCAGCCAGACGGACATTGCGCTGGAGTTGGCTGCGCTCGCGCGAGTCGGCGTCATCTCTGCCAGCGTGTCCAGGGATGAGTTCCACGATCCGATTGATCGCCGGGTTTATCAGGCGTTCGAATCTTCAAAGGAACCGGGGGACCACCGGCGTATCAACCGGCCCGGCCTGATCGTGCCGGCCGGCCGGGCGAGCAGATGGGGGAATCACCCCTTCAAGCGCTGCGTCTGTGACGGACCTTTCATTGTGCCCAGCGGGGAAATCTATTCCTGCGGCTGCCGGGTGAACCGACTCGGCCGCGCAACCGACGATGAAGCGCATCTACCCATCGAGTGGCGAGATCTTCCCTGTCCCAACGAAAAGGCACTGACGGTCCCCAGGTCTGAGAAGAACCTCCTGCCAGCCTGACCACGCGAAGGTCTGGCCACCCTTCGATTGCTGCCGTGAAATTGATGTTCGGCCCGGCTCCAGGGAACTGGATTTGGTCCAGAAGGCTTCGCCCAGAACTTCCCAAGGACTGTGAGAACATCGAGGTGCTCTCCCAGCTCATTTGAAAGCGAACGATACCATAGACACCCCCCGGAACCCTTAGAATGAATCGTGAAAAAGATACTGCTGATCGAAGACACCCAGATACTGAGGGAGCTATTTAAGCTGATTTTGTCCAGGGAGTTCTGTGTCGTCGCCGCAGCCACCGGCCAGGAAGCCCTTGACGCGCTGCGCGACCAGACATTCGACCTCGTCTTGAGCGACTTCCATCTCCCCGACATGACCGGCGCCGATGTGTATTACTTGCAGGGAGGCGACCGGCCGGCCTACGCCGCCTTGTCCGCATCCGACTCCGAACCCGAGTTCCAGGCTTGGGTCCAACGCGAAGGCATCCCCTATTTGACGAAGCCCTGTCCATCAGCGCCTTTGATGAGCTTTTTGCGTGAGCAACTCTCCAAAGTCAGAGTTCGCGCCGCGCCAGTTCCCGCGTGAAATCCATTCGCGCTCGAGCAAAACCCCAGGACAACCACCCAACCTGAACATCCGCAAAATCATCTCGGGAGGGCAGACCGGCGCCGACCGAGCCGGACTGGATTTTGGTCTCGCCAACCTCATTCCAATTGGTGGTTGGTGTCCCAAAGGTCGCCGCGCCGAAGACGGTGTTGTGCCCGCGCGCTATCCACTGACGGAACACCCGGCGTACTCGTATCAACCGCGCACCATTCAGAACGTACAGGAGGCCGGCTTCACGGTGATTTTTGCCCGAGCGCCGCTGAGCCCAGGCAGTCGGTTCACACTGAATCAATGTCAAAGGCTGGGAAAGCGGCACGTCTGGCTTCGCAACTTCCCCGATGCCGAGGCTGACGCAAAGCTCCTGCGCGTCGCGCTGCAGATGTTCGATGGAGTTCTAAATGTCGCCGGCAGCCGCGAAAGCAAGTGCCCCGGGATTCACCAGCACGTGCTGCGAGTCCTCCAGCTCGCCATAGAGCGACCCGCACCCCAGCCGAAACCGTCCCGCGCTTTAGCAGCTCCTTCCTGATCAACAACGACTGCCAAGACTAATTTCGGCTCGGCGAATCTTTGGGCGCGACAATATGAAGGCGCAGCCCGGCATCGGCCACACGCGATAAGCTCTCGATCACTTCCTCGTAGGTATCTCCCAGAGCCCAAGGATATGCGACCACCATCTCCGTAACTCCTTTGGCCTTGAGGTCAGCGCACATTTGGACGAAGTCGGCAAATTTCTTTTCGTAGCCGGGCGGGGTGTGGTGGTTCATGGGTCAACTCTTTCGTTTCGACTGCGCAGGATGTTCCGTCTGGCGCGACGGGCGGTCTGGAGTTGGCCCAAGAAGCCATGTTCCGGAGCCTCCGTGCTGCGGATGTCGCCTTCTGCGGCGCGCGCCCAGGGCCTGCCAGCCACAATTATCAGCCAGCATATCCACTTCAGCCCGATCTTCTTCGGAACGCATGGGCGCGAGCATAATCTCGCGCTCCCAGAGCGCAAGAATTCAGTGCGTTTGAGGCATTTGGCACACGCGCCCTTGCCAAGCTGCGACGGTTGCGAGGGGCGGGTCTCCAACTCCGCAGAACCGCGGCCGCAGAAGGGCTGCGCCCAGAACACAAGAAAAGCATACAGGCATGAACCGAAACCGAAAGCGAAGCAGCCGTGAGTTGATGACGGCGGCGGCATCAGTCAACCAATGACTGATCGCTCAGTTCTCGCGCAAGTCGAGAGGCCCCCGTCACCAGCTCATGGAGCTGAGCATCCGCCTGGGCCTGGTGCAAGGAACCATCTCGCAGAATCCGGGGTCGTGGACCGCCGTCGTCCGCTTTCACGGGATGCTTCAAGAGGGTTGAGACCCTTACCGGGCCCTGACCATTTGCCAAAGCGATCCGTTTCCATGAGCGCCATTCATTGCAGCAAGTGCCGCCAAGAGTTGCCGGAAGAATTGCTTTCTCTCCTTGCGCAGGGGCCAGTTCCACCCGCATGCGGCTCAAAACCCGACGGGACAGCCACGGCCATCCGGCTCTGTCCCTTGTGCGAAGACTGCTTCAGGCGGTGGAGCGCCGAAGGTCTTCCCCGCTTCCTGGCGAATCGGCCCTCCGTCGCCGCCGATCGTTCGTTCATCGAAGGAATTTCGATCCTCGGCGCGGGGCACCCAGGGGTCTGAAGCAGCTGACGCTTGAGACAGGAAACAAACAGCGCATGAAAAGAACTCTAGTCGCAGTCGCTCTCGTCCTCGCAATTCTCTACGGTCTGAAGGCCTTCACGCGGGCGGTCGCCCGGCCCCTCGAACGCGCCCCGCTGAAATGCGCCAAAGCTCAAGACTCGACTGACTTGATGCCCTGCGCCATGAAACTGCTGAATGGGGGTTCCCTCGAGGAGGTCGCGGCCGAGCTGATGAAGCAGGGCGACACCATGGCCGCCGCCCCAGCCGACAAGACGGCTCCACCAACCTGCCCACTGCAACCCGAGCCGGGGGTTCTGCAGAAAGCCTGGGCGCAGGTGAAAGCCTTGCGGTCCGCAAACGCTCTGCATCTGCGAAGCATCATCACCGGGCCAAAGCCGCTGATCATCGTCAACCGCGTTACACTCGCCCCTGGTGAAGAGGCCAGCATCCCGCTGGTGGGACATAGCGTGACCGTCCGTTGCCTGCACGTCACTGCGCAGTCGGCACGGATTTCAGTCAACGGCAAACTCGACACCCTTTATCTGGCTCCCGAACACGGAGCAAAACCGTGATCGGCTTTCGCTCCCTTGGCAGTGGGCTCGCCGCTGACGAGCGCCGAAACGCGAGACCGCCCGTGGAGAAATTTCAGGTTGCCGCTGGCGGCATTACTACCGGGGACAGCCGATGGAGGCCTGGCGGGCAAGAGGCTGCCCCAACGAAATTAAAATGGCGTGAACGTGAATGATTCAGACCTCCTGCTGGCAGGCCTCGGCCTGGTCATCGGGTATATCACCACTTTTCCCTTGGAATTGCGCCATCGCCGCCTGTTCCACCTGGCGCTCGTCCCGGTGCTGCTGGTCGGGATGCGCCAGTTGATCCCGGACGGCCGGGATTTGGCAACCAACCTCGCCGGGTTCACTGGATTCCTTGTTCCCATGCTCCTCCTGGCGGTGCTGCTGGCCCCGAGTGCGGGCTGGATCGTCAGCGGGGCTCTGGTGAGCGTTCTTGAAAACCCGGATCACGGACCGGCGCACGCCCTGGAGCTGCACCAGGTTCGCCGGCGCATCAGCAGCGGGCTGCACGAAGAAGCCTATAAGCTCCTTGCCCGCAACCTGCGCAGCGCCCAGCCGACCTACGAGGCCCTGTATCTGAAAGCCGCGTTGGAGCAAGAGATGGGAATGATCGCCCGCGCTCGACGCACGGTGCGACAGATGGGCAAGTTTGCCATCCACGACGCGCAAAAGCAGTTCGCCGCTGCGGAACTTTCCTCTCTGGCAGCTCTTCCGCGGGCTCCCAAAATCCACTGAGGTCGAGGAGACAAACCCAGCCCTCGGCTGCCTCCCGACGGGGTCCTCAAACGGGAATCGCCCGCCAACGAACCTGGCTGGAAGGGCTTCGCCCAAAAGCAAAACTCAGCATGACTGCAAAACTTTCTCCTCTGCGAAAAATCGCCTCCGACGCCCTGAATCTCTTCAACCCGCCGCGTGCAGGGAGTCGACCTGCGAGCGGGACTTTCAGGACGTCACCGAGCTGCTGGAATCCTTGACCCGGAGCAACCCCGATTTGGCGGCCCAGCTTGACCCGACAGCCCTGGCGCGCGTCTTGGAGCAAACCCAAGGCGGCAAGACCTTGGAGCAGGCCATCGAAGAAATCTGCGTCTGTGCCTGAAGACAGCCGAACACAATGAGGATTCGTCTAAAGGTCAGTTGCATAAACCTGTGACTTCAGAAGAACGAAATTGGGCAGTCGTTTTGTGCACTTTATGTCTACAGGCAAATAAGCCGGCTACTGTAATTTCGGGAAAGGGTTGGGGTGCGAAGTCGATAAATTCCTGAATTCTCTTCATCCTCCTGCCCCACAGTCTGGGGGGTTCGTTGTCCAGACCAAGGTTCGTTTTCCGTCGCCCCAATCGCCTCCGCATTTTGCCGTGCTGACCAAATCCGGCTAATTCAGAGTTTAGCGACCCCCACGGGTGGCGCTCGCGGACTTACTTCGGTTCAGAAAAAATTTGCACGAGGGAGATTTGCGGACGACGGTGAATCCCTGGACTTAAGCGTTAACCGAAGAGGCAGTCATGGATGTTGAACCGAATGCCATAGCGAAGTTTCAAGGGATTAAACGGTTCGTGGTGCTGATGTTGGAAAACCGTTCTTTCGATCATTTGTTTGGTTATCTGAAGGCCGTCAATTCCAAAGTAATGGGTTTGACCGGCAGTGAGTTCAACCAGAAAGATCCAAATGCACCGGCCGATCCGGCCATCAAAGTTGGCCGCGCTTCCTCCTTCGTGATGACGTTCGATCCCGGTCACGAGTATTATGATGTTAAAATCCAGCTTTATGGGCCGCTACCGGGCACGGACCCCGGGCTGCCGCCGATCGCGAACCCTGCGCGCGACCCGGCGCCGATGACGGGATTCATCGCCAGTGCAACCCAGGCGGTGGACTTTAGCGGAGACGAAGACCTGGTGATGGAATGTTTTCAGCCCGATCAATTGCCGGTTCTCACCACCCTGGCGGCCGAGTTTGCGTTGTTTAATTTCTGGTATTCATCGCTCCCCGGCCCCACGTGGCCGAACCGATTCTTCGTCCACGCGGCAACCTCGGGAGGACTCACGGACAGCCCATCCACCAACCAGATTGTGGCGGGCTTTTCTTTCCAGAATGGCGCGATCTATGAACGGCTGAAAAACGCCGGCAAAGTTTGGTGTATTTATCACGATGGACTGCCTCAGACGGCAGGGATTTCCAGCCTGCGCGCTGAGTATGTCGATCCTTTCACGGAAAGGTTCAAGGCAATGGAGAACTTCTTTGACGATGTCAAAAGCGGGGCCTTGGCCGACTACAGTTTTATCGAGCCTCGTTACGATACCGGGAACAACTATTTGAACGGCACCTCCATGCATCCCTTGAACGACATCCGGAAAGGAGAGGCGCTGGTGAAACAGGTCTATGAGGCGCTCCGCAATTCTCCGTATTGGAGCGATACCATGCTCATTATCACCTTTGACGAGCACGGGGGGTTCTACGATCATCAATCGCCCCCGGCAACCGTCCCGACCGGGGACGACTCCAAATACGCCAACCCTAACTACTCCTTCCTTTTCGATCGATTGGGTGTGCGCGTGCCCGGCATTGTGGTTTCGGCATATACCGGGAAGGGCACAATCATCGGAGATGATCCGGGCGACGCCAGCACCGTTTTCGACCATAGCTCGGTCTTGGCGACGGTAGAAAAGCGGTTTGGTCTGGAGCCCCTGACGAACCGGGATCGGGCGGCGAATACCCTGGAGGTCGCGATTAACCTGGCAACGCCTCGTTTATTGCCGACGGAAGCGATGACTGCACTGCCTGATCCTGCCGCCGATGCAGTCGTAGCCGGAGCCGCCGATCCGACAAATATCTTTGCGGCGGACGCTCAGGCTCCGCTTTCCGCAAACCAAAAGACGATGGCTGCTTTGGCCCTGGCGTGCGATCTGCAGATTACTCCATCCGATTATCACGCTGCCCTCATTAGCAATCACCAGAAAATCGTAGAAGAAAAAGACGCCGCCGATTATATCCAAAAAGTGGAGGGAAAGATTGCTGCGCTGCGCCAAGCCCCTCCGGACCAGTGACCTGTGGCTGGAAGATGCTGTAGTTGAGCTGCTTGCATATCTTTTCGATAAGACAAAGTTGGCCAGTGGTTTCTTACATCCCACATTTCCGGCCGCATACACGGGCTGTTGTACTTTCGGGAGCGGGTTTGCGGTGAGGTGGGAAGGCAAGCAGGAACCAAGGCGCAATTGGCCTAGTTACTCAACCGGGCCGCAGGTAACCTCCCTCCAGCCGGTGGCTTCGCCAAATGCGGCCGTGGACGACGAACACAGCGTGATCCTATGAAATGCCCACGATGCGGAAGCCAGATGACCATCGGCGAAAGGGAGACCCAGTACGAATGCCGATGCGGCAAGACAATCCCTGCCAGTGAAGCCGGGCACATCCGAGCGGTACGCCCGGTGGAAGACGGCGGCGAGATTCAGCCCTATCCATACGGCAGTATGGAAGCACGCCCGTATAACTTTTAGGCCCCCCGGCAGGATTCACAGGACCGCCCACGACAAATCCCAGAAGGCGAAACCGCTCAGGCCGCGTGGCCATCCTGACCACAATGAACCTTCGCCCTGCCGGTGGCACCCTCAGGCCGGGTGGCCATACACTTGCACGATGAACCTTCGCCGGGGCTGTCGCCCCGTGATTTCGACCGCCTCGCGGCGGCGCCGTAGTCGCACGCCTCCCCGTCGCCTCTCCCGCCACGTCCGCGCTACCTCTGGTGGCCGCCCTCGGGTAACCGGTCAGCCCCGTCCGGGTTCCCTCGGGACTCCGCCCCCTGATATTCCCGTCGGCCTGAGCCCCCTCCTCGCCAGATGGCCCGAGGGGCACCTGACCGGCCCCGGTCGGTTCCCGGTGGGAGCCTGTTGGGACTGGCAGCGATCTTCTCGGGGGCTCCGACCAACTCTGCCCAGACCGGCGGATCCGGCCCCCGGAGCTGACCGCATCCGCCGGCTCTGGCCGCCAGCGGGGGAATCCTGTCCGGTCTCGAGGAAAGCCCCGCCGCCAACCTCCACCCGCCCACCGCCGTAGGGATCCCGAACGGAACCTGTCGGGTTACTCGCAGGGTTCCCCATTTGGCACTGGCAGGGATGCCGCAAGAACATTCTTCCAATCCTGCCGCATTCGGGCCGGCAACGGCGAGCTGCGCTGAAGAAAGATGATTGCCAAGCAACCGGCCTGGCAAAATGCGCGTGATTGAAGTAACCACGCCGCCTGCCGTGCGGAAAACAGCCAAGAGAGTTATTGAGAAGTCTTGAGTCAAAGAGTAAATTTTGGCCGGACATAATGGGTTGAGTGTATGTTGAGCACGGACCAGAAAGAGCGGATACGGCTTTACAGCCCCAGCGAGCGGAGCCGGCTGAAGGCCGAACGCCGGCGCGCCGATGCCACGGAAGTCGCTGGCGGAAGAGCCACAGAAGTCCAGGAAAGAAACCGTGCCCTTCCGCACGCATCGCAGATTGTGTTCTCCGACCGGGAAGAGCCCTTGCCCACAGAATGAACACGCCTCGCAGCCTGCATGAAATCCAGCCTGTTCTCCGGGCTCTGGCCCAGACCAGCGCGGTGATTATTGGCGGGCAAGCGGTTAACCTGTGGGCCGAGCATTATCAAAAAGACTCCGCCCCTTGGAACGAACTCCGGCCTTACACCAGCTTTGATCTCGACGTTCTGGGGAACCGCACCGATGTGCTAAAGTGTAGTCAGTCGCTCAACGCCACCCCCTTCTTTCCGGGCCCGGACGAAAGCACCGCAAACTCCGGCAAAATCATCACCCAAGTCGGCAACTCGGACTTTGAAATCGACTTTCTCCATAGTCCAAAGGGGCTTGCGCCGGCGGAAATAACCGAACTGGCCCGGGCCATCACCTTTGAGAGCATCACCCTCCGGATCCTCCACCCCATCCACTGCGTGGAGAGCAAAACCGTCAATCTGGCGACCCTGCCCCAGAATACCGGAGAGCGACAAGACCTGAAGCACCTTCGCTTGTCTATCGCCATTTTGCGGGAATACCTGACCGAATTAACCGTCCAAAGGAGCCACGACAACCTGCTCTTGCGCTGGGCACATCGCATACGCACGGATGCCAACCACGAACTGGGCCTGCAGGCCACGATAAGACACGGCATCAATTTCCAGGACGCCATCCCCGCAGACCTCTGGAGAGAGTATCCAGGCGCCCTGGCAGACTTCGTAAACGGCGAGTGGCAGAAATGGGCGGACGAGATTGCCGAAAAGACATCCGATCTTCGCGATCTGGATGCCTGGGTCAAATCCCTCAAAGACAAATCTGCGGGTCTGGCTTCTGAATAAATATCTGTGGGCGGCACCAGACTGGCACTCCGAGCAGTGCCGAACGGAGCCCGTTGAGTTGTCCGCGGGGTTTCCCATCGGGCCCCGGCAGGGATGGCCGCCGCTCCGGACGTGATTCCGGGGGCATCGTGCGGGCCCGAAATCGACTTCGTCCAAAACCCCTCGGCAGGGGCTTCCGACATGAAACGCTCTCTGGCCATCGAAGAACTGGGCACGAGTTTTCAGGTCGAGGAGCGTGTGCCGCTGGTCCGCTTGAAGGGCCATTGGCTCAAAGCGGCCGGCTTCACCGCTGGCAAGCGCGTCACGGTGACCTGCCTTTCACCGGGCGTCATGGAGTTGCGCGCGGAGACACTATCCGCAACGCTGAACCTGATCCTGGGCGGGGCGCCCGAGGGGAAGCCTGACCTGCCCCGCGCGGTTCCTGAAGGGAGCCGCACCGGAGAGCGCGGTCTTGCCGAGGCGCCGACCGGCTCTGCCCAACCGGCTGGACCTGCCCCCGGACTAGACTGTGCCCGCTGGCTCCAGGCTGGCAGCCTGGGCGGTTCCGAACGGAACCCGCTGGGTTATTCGCGGGGTTTACCCATCGGCAGTTCGATTCCGGCGGGACGCTGACCTCCCCGAGGGGACGCACGCGGCAACCCTGCCGGTGCCGAAGCTAAGTCGCCCGTCCCCGGACTTCCTCGCCAAACCGCGAATCAACCAAGACTCACCTGGAACTCGCCCGGCAGTGTCTGACCCTGGCGGGCACCCCCTTCACGGAGGAAGCCCTGACGGGAAACTGGACCAAGCTCCGCATCCAGAACTCACCCGGCCTGAACAAGCGGCCTGAACAAGCGACTTGCGGTTTGCCGGATGGAAAAGTAATGTGATTGCAGTTATGCGTTTCGGAAAGGCCAAGCCAGAACAGATGTCATCCGTGTCCGTCACTGTGCGGATACCGGCGGCCATTGCTCCCCGGTTTGGCGCGGACTCGGAAAGTATTGCCCGCCGGGAGCAAGCCACCCTCGAAGGCTACCGTTCGAATCAGCTCTCGCGTGGCCAAGTTGCAGAGATGCTCGGCTTGGATTGGGCCGGCACCGAGGAATTCCTCGCCAGCCACCACTGCGACCGCCACTACGACATCCACGATCTCGTAGAAGACCGCCGCAATCTGGACCGGATTCTTGGTCCGGCATGACACTGGTCGTTTCGGATGCTTCGCCGGTTCATTACCTCGTTCTGATCGGGGCCGTTGACATCCTGCCCAGGCTCTTTTCCAAGGTCGTCATTCCGGAACACGTCAGTCGGGAACTGCAGAGTCCAAAGAGGCCGCCATTGGTCCGCAAGTCCGCCGGCAGGGTCCGGCTATTTCCTCCCTTCCTTCGGAAAGCCAGTTGGCTTCTCCCCCGGGCGTCCTGCTTGGCACCCGTGGGACTGCCGGCCGGCCGGGTTGGCAGGTCCCTCACCGGCAGTCGATCCGCGAGTGGGGTCGAAAAGACTGCGTCCAAAATCCCGCGCCAGTCACAACCGTATGAGCAAGGCAATGTCAGCAAAGCCCGGCGACGTCCTCACCAAGGTCGCGATCCGGGTGGTATTCGACCCCTATTTCGAGCGCGTCATCATCGGCAGCCACCTGGAACGCCTCCCCCGCGAGAACCGGCAGGCGCCGATCACCTACCGTGTGAAGGCGGCGCTGCCCCCGCCGGAGGTGTATCGCGAACTGCGGAACCAGCGCTTCACCACCACGCTGGAGGACCTCGTCTCGGCCGCCCAAGGCGAAGTCGAGTCTCTTGGCGGCGAACTGCGCGACTGGCACGGCAACCTGCCCGAGGGGATCAACAGCTCGGACAAAGCCAGCGAGATCGACGAGGCGGCCAGCACGCTCGAGAACATCAGTTTCCCAGAGGTCCCGGACGCCCTCGGCCAGATCCAGGTGATGCACCTGCCCGCCTTGGAGCAGGACTCACGGCCCAAACGCAGCGCCGAGGTCGTCAGCATGCTGGACGACGCCATCGGCTCCCTGAACTCCAAGGCGGATGACCTGAGGCAGGCCATCGAGGCTGCCCAGAAGGCGGAAGGAGGGGCACCTGAGGCGGCTTCGGCCGACCCGAACAAGGAGGAGGAGTCTGACCCGCAGGAGATGATTGAGGAGATCGAGTCCCTCGTGAGCGAGCTGGAGAACGTCAAGGGGGAGATCGAGAACGTCACTTACCCCAGCATGATGTAGGCTCAAAGCCTGCCAGATGACCGAACCGGGTTTCATGCGGAATCCATCAGACCCCCTCAGATAGCCGAAGGGCCGCCGGCCGGAACCCCGGAGGCCGCCCGCACACCCGGCTTCGCCAAAAGAAGCCGGAAGCGGGAGAGACCTGACCGAACCCGCCAGATGGCCGAAGACAGCCGCTGCCCCGGGAGGTGATTCCCGAAGAATCCACAGGGCATCTCGGCATTGTCGGGCGGGGACCGATGGGGTGCAATGCGGGAACCGCGTGAGGGCGATGCGGGTGACGGCAGCGGACGACACGCTCTTGTGGTGTCCCCTTCGGTTGAGAGTTGGAACATGTGACACCCGGTAGAAGTGCAAGAAGGGGTTTCATGCGGTTTTTTAGCGGGGTCATGGGGGACCTTTTGTGACCTGCGCATACCACATTAAGCCCGTTTTTGTGACGTGCTGGCCGAAAACGCGCTTTTCTGGTGACCTGCGGATGGGTTAGCAACCGGTTGTTACGTGTAGCATGGGGGAGCTTTTGTGACCTACCACCTGAAAACGCCCTATAATGGTGACATGACCGAAGGCGACGACGACGAGAAACAGTTTGAGAAGACCCTCCTGGAGGCAGGCAAGCCAGCCGCGGGCGCGGTGATCGAGGCCGGCGTCAAAGAGTCGCCGAGCGGGTCCGCCATGGCGCCTGAGGGTGGCGGCACGGAGGAGGAATCCGATACTGAGGAGCCTGGTGTTGATCCAATCCAAACGCTGTTGAACCGGCGTTACCCCAGACTTGCTCTACACCGGGACACCTTGCGTCTGCTCCAGCGAGTGGAGTGGATGAACCGCAACCAGGGGGTCAACGACTTCTGCAATGACGCGATCCGGTACGTGATACTGGCGCGTGAGGCGGGAACCACCAGCTTCAACGACCTGCAGGCCGTGTCGGCCGCCATCGACGCCAGGCTCGATGAGCTGAGCGTAATCCTGCTCCGCCTCCACCAGGCGGCCGGGGACCTCTCCATCATCGTCGAGCACCAGAAGCTCATCGGCGCTTATGGTGAGCGCCTTAGGAAAGCTGCCATAACCGGCGCGTAATCAACCAAGGCATTCATGGACGACCTCCTGACGTTGGCAATCGGCAAACTCGCTGACCATTATCAGGTTAGTGAGGATTACCTGAAAAGAGCGCTGCTGCTTCGGGCCGTGGCCGAGTTGAACGCGGTCACGGACCGCAGCAAGCCGGCCACGCCCGAGCAACTTGAGGTCATCCTCACGAACCTGAACAGGCAACTGAACGAGGTGCTGGAAGGCTTTCGGCGTCAAATCGTCGAGGCGGACCACGCTGTCCAGAGCGCCCACATCGCCATCACGGTCGTTGAAAGGGTGGCAGGGGTGCTCCGTGGCCAGATGGCAGGTGTGCCTCTCCAAGCGACTGGTTCACGGTGATCCTCAAGCGCACCAAGTCTCTCAGGCAGCCCTCCAAAGCCATGGAATGGGTGAGGGATTACTTGGATGAGGCCGCCAAACACAAGGGGCAGGATGTGAGCCAGCTGGGGCTCGGTATCGGGAAGGAATACCACTGCTCGCGTCCGCCCGGCCTGCTCACAGCCCATGGCTATATCCGCCGGCAGGTGGACGAGATCCGGCAGCAAACGTTTCCTGAGACGGGCGATGCCTCCGGGACCATGAAGAACAACCGAGCCGTCCAAGAGTTCGTCCGGCGGCATTGCCGGTCGCAACGGGAAAAGGGAAGGAAGATCATGGCGCTCCGTTTGATAGCCAGCCTGGACCCGGACAAGGTGGAAGCGATGGTGCGCTACCCCGTTGACCTGGACCGGATTTTGGTCTCGGCAATCGAAGGCACCCTGATCAAGGTGGCTGCGAAGTATTACCCGGGGGACGAGTTGGGGTACGTCGTCGGGATCCATCACGACGCCCTGGACCGATGGAGCCGGCCCCATCTTCACGGGCATGTCTTGCTCCTGCCGCAGACCCGAAATGGGCTCCGAGTCAGCATGAGCAACCATACCTGTCCCGGTCGGGACGGAAAGTTCGTAAAGATGCTCTGGGGGGCCCGGGAGCAGTTCTGCGAAATCGCTTTGAACCTCCTGGAGGCAGCGGCCCCCGCTCGCTACCGGGGGTTTGCCACCCAGGAATGGGACGACCTGGCCAAGGAAATCAGCATGAAGACCGCCGAGACGGTCGCCGCGGGCAGGCGGATGACCCCGGAAAAAACCCGGCAATACGCCCTCAACACGTTCATGTTTTACGTCAGGAAGACCAACGCGGCATGGTTGCGGCGGCGCCTCGACAAGCTGAAGGAGAGAATCCAGCGGTTGTCAGAGGCCAAGCGGGAGAGCCTGATCTCCGAGCTCCAGTTCATCTATGAGGGGATTGAAAGCCGCATAGCCCGCGCGGGTTTCGAGGAGCGGCGCCAACTCATCCAGGGCATCCTCCCCGCGTTCCAGGCGGAGCGGGTGAGGTGTGAGACGAGCGATTGCCGCATGGATGTGACCCGCACCTGCCTCGTCCGATGGAAGACGGCGGGTAACCGCAGGGGGCTCATCGAACGATTGATGCAGCAGGTCGACGACCGCCGGATGGCTTCGCGAATGAGCATGCTGGCGGAGATGGCGCTGATGGATCTGCACTTTGCGGCAGCCGGCCTGGCACCCAATCCGCCCGGCTGGATCCAGCGGTTGGAACTGTGCGCCGAAAACGATAGGCTCCCCAACAGGGAAATGTTGGACCGCAAAGGAATGGAGACCACAGTGGAGGTTCCGTTGCCGGAGATGGAGGCCCCGGCTCCAGACCCGCACGCCCTCGCCCCGGCCCAATTGCCGGCGGCACCCGCCAACGCGCCGCCCCTCCCCCCGCCAGGCCCGGACGCACTCTGGTTGGGGCGGTAGCCGACAAGGAGGGCAACCAAATGCATGGAAGCTCACTGCCTGACGACCGTGCACACGTCACCTTGTCCATGGACGGGAACTGAAAAAAGCGCTATCTCAGGTCAGAACCATCTTCGATGACAACGGAACGTGTTCCGGGTTTCGCGCCAGTCACCTCCGCGCGCTATCGTGGGTCAGGCTGATTCAAACCGGCAGGAGCCCAGAGAAGCACCCAGGTGTCGGCGGTTTTTCAGTTGATAATTCACCGAGGCTTTGGCTGGGATTCGCGGATTATGATTTGTAACCAGTCACCTCCCCAACAAAACCGTGTCCTTCAAGCTGAGTATTTCAGCTTCGACGCGAGGGTCGTAATGGATCCAGGACCGAGGAACCATTTCACCCCCAGCAGCATGCTCTCCTGCCCAGCAAGGCTCTTCACAGGCCAAACATCTGAGGGCGCGTTGAGTTCGGGCACTGGCGAGACTGCAACCGTGCTCCCCAAATTGCGAATCTGCAAATCCACGAAAGGGAATTCAGTATCCCGACCCCTGAGGTTTCCGCCTATTTCAATCAAGGGAATTTGCCAAACTGCAATCCAAGGCGCCGCGGTGGCAGTTGGTCTGGGCGAGTTGAACGAATTATGAATGGCGCGCGGACGAAAGCGGTTTGATTTCCGCGCGAAGCCGGTGGAGGGGTAGCCTGCTCTGCGTAAAGGGTATTTCCAGACTTGCAGCCGGGTCGGGGAGGTTCTAGTAATTGAGGCTGGCATGGGCGAGACGAACGACGAGCTTGTTGAGAAGACGCGCGCAGCGTTTCGCGCTCTCAGCGGGGAGCAGCGAGGGTTCATTTTCCGACGGGCCGCTTCAAGGGAGCACAAGCACCATGGTTTCAGGAACCTATTTGATCGCCTGGATATCAAGGGGTTTAGCCGTCCGCAATTTGTTCAGGGCTGGCTGGGCCAGTTCCCGCAGCATAGGATCGAAACGTTCCTGCTGAGTCCCGAGGGCGAAGGGTTGTTCATGTGGCTCCTGAAGGAGTTCTTCGTGCACTCGTACCGGGAGATGAACGACCGGTTTCTGGAGTTGAGCGGCAGGGGCGAGGCGGACATTACGGTCGGGGTGGCCGAGAAATCCATCCAACAGGTGAAGCAGGAGATGGCAGGTGATCCGTTCCTGTTTTTGTATGAGGCGGCGCTGCGCTGGATAGTGTTCGCGAACCTCGGGGAGGAAGTTGAGAAAGAGAGCGGGGAGGGGGCCGAGGCGGAAGCGGAAGCCGGAGAGGCCACATTGGTGAAGGCCGAGGAGAAGGGTGGCGACCGGGCAGCGATAGGGTTGCATGAAGTTCCGGAAAAAACCGCGGTGGTGGCTGTCGAGGAGCTTAGTCCTACGGAGCCGGTGCGGGGAAAGGAGCCCTCGAGCGCGGAGGCGGGCGCAGAGCTCCCTGCGAAGCGGAGTAAAGATGAGAAGGCGGCGGTGGCCGTGGTGGCAAGGGATGTTAGTGGCTTTGGCGCGATCCTGTCGGAAGTGGAACGTCTGACGAAGCAAGCTGCGGAATTGCGAGTGGGCGAGCTTGAGGCTGTGGCGACGGAATTGAGGCGGGCGCTGGATCGACTTCCGGAGCTGGATGTGCAGTTGAAAGGGGCAGCAGGCCGTGTGCAGAAGAAGCTGGCGTTTTTGGGAAAGGTGCCCTGGTTGAGTGGGTTTCGGCCGTCGGAGCCAGTAAGTGCCCAGCGGGAGGCGCTCGTCGGTAATGAGTTGGATCGGCTGCAACAACTCGATTCGAGGCTTGCGCGGTTATTGCAGATGGTGGAGCGGATGACTGAATTGGAGGGGCGGGTCGAGGAGCCGTTGCCCGAGTGGGAGGCGCCAGGGGGAGACGGTACTCAAGGGGTGATTGATGCGTGCGAGCGGCGGATCGCGGATATCACGGGACGCATCGAGGCGGCAGCCGCGGTGGAGAAGACGTTAATTGACTTCGTTGATGCCTTTGCAACGACGGATGAGAATACAGGCCCACACCTTTTAGAGAATGTTAGTGGGCCAGAGTTCCGGGAAATTGCGTTGGGAATGCTGAAGCGACCGTCCAAGGCTGACGCGTCTGCGGCCGTGGGGCGGCTGCGTGGCCGGGTGGACCTTGCGGGGCTGATTCTGGCACATATTTGGGCTAAGGATGGAGTCCAGGCGGTTGGGCTGGCACGGGACGCGGCGGGGGTGGGTGGCTTGGTTGGCGTGCGTGCGGAGGCTGCGAAATTTGTTGGTTTTTTGAGTTATGGGCAGATCCGCGAATTGGTGGAAGGAGTCCCGGAGTGGGCACCCAGCGTCGCGGAGCTTCTGTTCGGGTGCGCCGTGGGAAGGAACAGGCTGGACTTGTTGGAATACCTTGGGCCAATCCTTGACCTCCAGCGGGTTCACGCGGTTTGCACGGCGTTTTACCGCGTGGTGATTGCGGGGTATCATCGTGGCCAGCTTGGTACGGCTCGGTCGTGGCTAGAGGGGGACTCGATTGCGCGAGCGGCTGCGGACGCAGGGAGGGCAGCGACGCGACAACGACAGGAGCTTCTCGACTACATCCACAAGACGCCGGGGATGACGGGGAACTACCACCGTATGAGGGTCTTTGGGCGGAGCAAGTACCTCAGACCGTTGGAACAGAGCATCGGGGCGGGGGACGCTGCCGCGGCGGTGCGACAGTGGGAATCGTTTGGGGGGCTAGACCGGATGGTGGATGAATGCACGATGGCCGCGGAGGGCCCCCATGCGCCCGACCAATCGCACTTTCAGCAGGCCCGGCGGTATCTCTCGATTTTCGAGGACAGGTTAACGGGATGGCATAAGGCTGTCGCGGGTGCCCAAGTGCCGGCGGGAGCGATCCGCCCGCTGCGGGATGCGGCGCTTGCACTTCGGCGGGAAGCGGCGCGCGGGCAGGGGGCAAGCCCTTGTTGTCGGTCGTTGCTTGAACTGCTTGAGGCCCTGGCGAAGGGAGGTGAGGACTCGAGTATTCCGGCGGGGGATTTCGGGGAGCGGTGCAATGCGGATGGGCGGGTCCATGTGGACCCAGACGCGACGCCTGCCCTGGTGACTCCGTTCATGCGGCGAAGCTGGCCGGCGACAGTGGCAGAGGAGTGTGTGTCGCTCGGGGACCTACTTCACGATTGGTTGCGATCGGGAATCCAGGGGGAGACGGAACCAGCGGGGGAGGTTGTGGTCCGGACCTACGTGCGGCAGGGTCAAATCGAAGCGGCGCGGCGCATGAGCGAGCGGAAGCCAGAATGGGCGCAAGCGTTCGCGGCGGAGCTTGAGGTTCTGAGGGCTTCGTTCCGAGAGAAGCATGCTGAGTTGCTGGTGGAGGCCGGAGCGGCGCGCGAGGCGGACCGAGATATTTCTGAGTGTCTGGTGGAGGTGGAGAATGCCCTGGCCAACGCCAGACTTGGCGAGGCGGGGGAATGGATTGATTACCTTGGGGGATTGCTTGATGCCTATCGAAAACGACGCGACCCAGTTTTGAACTCTCTGCGCGAGTTTCTTTCGGAGGCCGGCCAGCAACCGGACGAACAATTGGGGGCAGAGAGCCTTCGGCAGCTCGTGCAGACCGCACGGGCAGGACACGCTTCGCGCCGTATTCACATTGATGCGCTGGCCAGTGCTGCGCAACAGGAGGGTTGGCCTGCGCCTGCGCGCGCGCGGTGGGAGGAGGCGGCGACGCACCTGGACAGGCCACGTCTGTGGCCGGAGGCCGGAACTTCATCCGAGCTGGGGGCGGCGATCGGGGTTCTGAGCAGGTACGTAACGCGAAAGCTGCGATGGCGGGATAGCGATCCGTCCACGACGGACGCGATTGTCGAGGGGCTGGGAGAATGGGTTCCGGCAAGGCTAAGTCAGGGTTTGGAGAAGGTGGGGGCTGAAGCTGGTGAGGCATTGGGGCAGGTTGTCCGGCTCGCGAAGGACGTGGAAGAGGATTGTCCTTCGGCGCATGTGTTGCAGTTGGTGGGAGTTGCGCGGAAGCCAGCTGTGCCCTTGCCGCAGGCTCAGGCTGAGGTTGCGGTAGCGGAGCGGCAACGGCCCGTGGAGGTGGTGGCGGCTTCCAGTGATCAGGTGAGCTCGGAACTACGAGTTGAATTGCGGCGACTGTTGCCGATTAGTGGTGCGCAAGGGCAGCCTGATGTGCCGGCCCTACGTGATGCGCTACGGCGGCGGGATTGGAAGGGGGCGCAGGTCCTCGCTTCGAACTGGCTAGCCGCACATGCCGAGTTTGCCGCGAGCAGCCCGATGAGCGACACAGAGGCGGCCTGTTTGCTTTCCGTTGCAGGGGCTGGGCTGGCCTCAGCGGGCGGAGAGGCACAAGAGCGGTTGTGGACTTTGGGATGCCTGGCGCTTGGAGCGGCTGACCTGGCCTACTACTTGCCAGGGGAAAGCCAGGAGGATCTGGCCGCGCGGCTGTTTGCCCGGCTTGCTGGGCGGCCTGAGGCTGATGTGCCCGGAAGCCAGGTTCTGAAGGAGGCCTTGGAGGAGATGGACGATCTGCCTTCAACGGAGGTTCGGGGCAAGCCGGTGGCGCAGATGCTAAGACTGGGGACTCAGTTGGGAACCCAAGGCGGGGGCGTCGCGGCTACGAGGTTGGCGCGGTTGCTGTGGAACGGGTTGCGTATGGATGCGAACTACAAGCCTCGGGCGAGCCTTCTGCACCTTTTGTTCCGTCTGGGTCAGATCGGAGTGATCGAGTCGCTTGCCGATACTGCGAGGCCTCACCAGCAGTTGGTGGTGAATTGCGTGAGAGTCTTTGCGCATGCGGAGTCCAATCCAGATGCGCGGTTGCACGGGCTTCAGTTGCGGAAGGCGCTTGAGGATCTTGGCGGGCTGCGGCCGTGGCAGTTGTTTATGAAGCAGCTTGACGCCGGACAATCGGGGCAGGAGGAGGCGGCCTTGACGTGCCGGTTGGAATCTGAATTCGTGACACAGGACCCCGACGGACGACGGAGTATCGAACTTCGCCTGATTCCGTCGCTGGCCAACCCGCCGCAGTCTTTGGAAGTGAAACTGGGGACGGAGGCGTCCAGGGCAGGGAAGGTGGTTCTCCAGAACGAGCCGCTTTACGGGCAGAGGACGGTTACGCTCGAGATTCCGGCAGAGTTCGAGGCTTCGGTTGGCGGGACGGCACGAATTCCTTTCGAGATTACGGGAGAGACGATTTTCGGAAAGCTGGTGCCGATCAGGGACGCGTGGGTGGTTAAGTTCGATGACAAGCCCGCGGTTCCCATCCCGCCAGAGGAAATCACCCGGGCATGGCCCGGGGCGGGCCGGCATCCTGTCACCCGCATGAAGGGTTTTCACGGCCGCGACCGCGAGCTAGAGGCGATTTGCGCCTACGTTGAGGCTTCGGCCCGACCGCGGAGCGTAATGGTGTTCGGGCAGCGCCGCATTGGCAAGACGTCGTTACTGAGGGAGGCGGTGGCGTCGTTTAATCCGGAGCGGGATGGCGTAGCGGGCGCGTTTTTTGATGTTAGCGTTCTTACGCTTGCGGCGGATGGAAGCGGGATGGCGACGGCTTTCTTCCGATACTTAACGAGCCGGATGAAGGGGCAAGACAACGCACACCTGGAACCTTGGTTAGGAGGAGAGGCGGCGGAACGGCTGGAGCAGCGTGTGGCTGGCTTGGACCCTGAGGCTTCGCTGCTGGACTGTTTCGACACAGTGGCCCAGCACCTTGGGGAGGTTTCGCAGGGGCGGATCAAACGAGTCGCTCTTCTGGTCGATGAATTTGACCGGTTTGTTGAGCCATTGCTGAGCGGCCGTAGGGAGCAGGTGCAGCAGTTCCTGTGGAACTTGAGACAGGTGGTGCAGAGGGCGGAGCGGGTCTCGTTGATTTTGGCGGGATCAGGGTTGCAGAAATTGCTTAAGCAGGGGTACGAGGATGCGCTCTTTGGCAGTATTGATGAGGTGCACCTAGAGCCGTTTTCGTGGCGGGAGGACAGTGGCGCGGTTCTGGACACAGTTTTTCCGGCGGATTTCCGGGCGAGGCTATGCCGGCCACAGGAGGCTGAGATGCTGGCGGAGAGGGCCTGCGAGCTCTGCGGGGGGCACCCGATGTACCTGGCTTTCCTGGGAGCGGCGGCGGCCCTGCTATCCGGTGGACGGCGGCTGAGCGCAGATTTCCTTAACCGGGTGGTAGAGCACCTGGTGAGAGAGGGACTGAACGAGCCTTGCCTTCAGATCAACCGGAAGGATTTCTACGCACCAACCTTCCAGACGCTGCTCAGGCTGCCGCTCCGCACGCAGGCTTTGGCGAAGCTGATCTTGGTTCATGTCGCGGAGCGGACTACCCCCGATTTTCCCTGGGAGCCGGTTGCGAGTGCGACCGCCGCGGAGGGGATACCGTCGGATGTCTCGCGGAATGAGGCGCTGGAGGCATTGAAGCGGCTGGAGGAGGAGCGGGTCATTACCTGGGATAGAGGCAGTCTAAGCCGAGTGCGGATTAGCGTTCCGTTGACTGCGGCTGCTCTGCGTCAGGAGGTTGTTTTGTTGCGGGACGAGGCTGTGCAGGTTTTGGGGGGAGGCGAGAAGGCGTAGGGAGATCGAAGTATGATTGGTGTACGCGGCGAATCCAAACTTCTCGAGAGAATCGTGCGGGGCCTGTTGCACCCCGAGAGTCCCGTCAGCTACAACTTGATCGTACCGCCCGGGTTCGGTGAGGACCGTCTAGCCGGCTTGCTCGGGGACAAGTTGCGAGGTCAGCCTGAGAGACCACTGGTGGCGGTGCTTTCTGCGGATCAGATCCGAAATGCCGACTCCTACGCGCACCAGTTGTTCGAGCAGTGGCGCGGCTGCGGCGCCGAGCTGGGCGCTCCGGCACCAGGCGATTCGTTGAACCGGATTACACAGTTCCTGGACTTGCTTCCGAAGGGGCGGCCTGCGATCCAGATCCTGACGCGTTTCCACAAGGTTCTGGATGTTTTTGACGCGTCTTTTTTGGGCGATCTCAGGGACCGTGAGCGGGCTTATGTGGTGCGTTCGGTGTGCGTTTCCCCGTACGGCTATGATGAGCTCAGGCAGCGGTGGCGAGAGGTTGGGCATTTCTTTTGCAACAGTGATTATGGTGTGCCCCATCGCGTGGAACCAGTGGAGCCGCTGGACCCTGAGGAAGCGGTTGAGGTTGCGGCTGCTAAGGGGGTGCCACCGCACGTGGCGAAGGTGGCTGCGAGCCTGACGGGATGTTTTCCCGAGCCATTTGAGGGAGTAGTGAACGCGTGGATGCGGCTTGGACGTCCGGCGCTGGGATCGGGGGTGCAGGTGGAGCTGAGACGGGAGGCGCAGAGGGGCATGAGGAGGTTCGTAGAGTGGTTGGATCCGGACGGACAGAGGGCTTATCGGGACGCGGTTCTGGAGCTTCATGTTGACCCGAGCCAGCAGGAGGCTGGGCTGCTGCTGGAACGTCACCCATGGGGGCGGGTTCTGCTGAAGGACGGGCGACTGCGGACCGAGGTGATAGCTGCCGCGGTGGTAGTGGACTATCTCCAACCAAAAAAGGGCCGGCGCGAACAGTTGTCAGATGTGGATTTGTGGAACAAGGGGGCAGCGCTTTATCGGGGGTGGCGTTTTGCGCTGGCTAAGAAGCTCCTGGATGCCCGACGAAAGGCTGGTGGGATACCCAATTATCTGGCGGTGTTGGACGCGCACGCCTCTGTTATGGCTGAGGTTTACGGCGGGGAGTCCGAGGCGCCTATGGCGGGATGTGACTGGGAGAAGGCCTGCGGGGCCATTCGCGCTGCGAGCGGGGAGGTTTCGGGGTGGAGGTTGGAGCCGGAGGATTTGGACCGGGTGAAGAGCCGTTACGACGAATTACTTAGGTTCTGCGAGACCGTTCTGAATGCGGGGCGTGTAAACCCGCGCGTGGTGGATGTGTTGCTGGGAATACGGGGAAGCGGGGCCAAGCGTGACCGGCGCGTGGCGGTGACCTTACTGGTCGCCCATCTGGCCTACGACTCCAGGATTGGAGGCGACACGCTGGCGTGCCAGGCGGCGTTGCCTTTGCTGGAGCAGGTATTTAGGGCGTGGGCGTTTGTGTGTTTGGGGGTTAATTACTATGCGGCACCGGATGGCCATGAAGAGATATGGCAGCAGGTGGCGCCTCGTTTTGAGGGTACGCTTCGGCGCCCGGCGGCAAACAGTGAGTTTTCTTCCTTCGAGGCGTTCGCGTACTTTACGATTGCGCTGCACGAGCGCGCTCATTCCGAAGAGAGCAAGTTGCGTCCGGAGGTAAACCTGAAGGCGCTTGAGCGGAGCCTGAGTGTCCTGGACGTGCGGCGCGACTTGGCACATTCGGTGGCGTTGGTGAATCCGAAGCTACGGCGGAACTACTTCGAGCTTACGGACCGGTGGTTGGAGTGTTTGCTGAGGTGTGATGGGAGCCTGGGGACGCGCGAAGAATTGCTGGGGGTGGTGGAGCCTCTGCCACTGCTTACCCCCGATGGCCAGCTTAGGTGAGCATGGCAAGGACGAAGAAGAATGCGGCGGCGGTGGCGCTGGGAAGGCTGGGCGGGCTGAAGGGCGGCAAGGCGCGGGCGCGGAAGCTGTCGGCGGAGCGGCGGAGGGAAATCGCCGTGCAAGCAGTGAAGACGCGCTGGGCGAAGAAAAAAATCTTGAGAAAATCTGTTGACACTACTTGAGCGCTCAAGTATTATTTTGGCGTGAGAATTGGGACATTTGAGAATTTTGAGCTGACGTTCGGGTCGTTCGGGCAGCAGTACACGACCATTGACGGGCAGAAGCACATTACCTTTTTCGACCTAACGGACCCGAAACTGAAGGGGCTGGAGCCGGGAGCGCGGGTCGAGTTTGAGGCGCGGCCGGGGCCGACGGTGTTGTGCCACAGCCCGTACGTGAGAGAGGAACTACCGAGCGCGGACTTGGTCAGGGTTATGGAGGGCGTGTGATATGGGACTAACCTACCATTTTGAATTCATGGCGGCGGCGACGGAAACGGCGGAGAACCTGGAGCGATTCCTCCGGGGGGTTGAGAAGAAGGCACAGGCAATGGGTTTTCGCCCGACGATGGTGCTGAACGCCGCTTTCGACAGCACGGAGCGGAAGCAGTTTGCGCGACGGTTGACGACGGGGCTTCCTGTTGAGGACGCTCGACTGAGGGGGGCCAACGTGCCAGATGACAGCCGGGTTTGGCACCTGGACGCGGCTAACGGCACGTGCAGGATGCCTCCATCAAGTGGCGTCGTTCTGGTCGTGACTGACGAGGGTGCGCGGGAGACGATTTTCGGTTTCTTCCGCTTTCCGGAGAGGCTACGAGATACAAAAGGCAAGGTCGTGGCTGAAACGGGGCTTGGGGAAGCGTGGTATTTTCGAGATCATGTGAAGAGTGGGGATCCGCGCTTTCGCAAAATTGTGAGGCAGTTTGCGGAGGCCGGGTACGTCAAGAGGGAGATGGATGAGTTTGTCGGTGCCTGAGTGGGGATTGGTTTCCCGAGCCTGAGTTGTTCGTCTTTTTCGGGTGTTTGCAGCTATGGCGGAGTGGGCAGGCCGGGCAGAGCGGGCGTTTGATGGTACAAACCGTGGCGGCAAAATCGAGGACGGCCCAGTTCAGGTGTCGCGCCTTGCCACAACTGACGACTTCGTGGGTTAGTTTTTGGAGATAAGGGTCATAACGAATGTCCGCGAGTTTTCGCACACCGAAGAAGCGTTCGATTACGCGGGCCATGTTCACATCCACTAGCGGGTGGGGTTGGTCAAAGCAGAACAGGAGGATTGCGTTCGCAATGTATTGGCCAACCCCCGGCAAGGCTTCAATCTCCTCGCGGTTCCTGGGGAAGTGGCCTCGGCGTTGAGCGATTGCAGCGGCCAGAGCCTTCAGACGAGGCGCTCTTTGTGCGGAAAGGCCGATTGGTTTGAGGACGGCCTCGATCTGTTCGACGCTGGCGACTGCCAGACTGCTCCAGGATGGAAAGCGGGAGAGGAAGGTCGGCCAGAAGGCCGCGACTGTTTCTGCCCTGGTGCGCTGGAGGAGCACCTCGGAGACGACTTGGTGGAAGCGCGAGGCACGAGCTCGGCGCCAGGGGAACTGGCGCCCGGAATGTGCGTACCATTTGATCAGTGCCTTGCGGAAGAACTGGATGTCGCCTGGGCGTGCAAACCGGTGGCCGAAGTTAACTGGATGTGGGCGGCGCTTCATTCCGTAGGTAGTTGCGGCCGCGGTCAGTGATTTTCTGTCCTCCTGCGACCTGTTCCACGAGGCCCAGATTCTGAAGGGCGGGAATGAGTTCGGAAACGAGCTTTTCTTCGTCGGTGGTTCCGAGCTGGTTGGCCAGGGTCTCGCGGCCAACCGGCCTGGTTTGTTTTGCCAGGTGGCGTAGTGCAGCCCAGCAGACCTGGTCGAGGCCGTGACGGTCCAGCCCTTCTTCAACCCGGAGTTTCTCCAAGGCTCCTTCCAGCGGCAGCCTCTCGCGCGAGACTGCCATCTTGCGCTCCAGTTTCTGGGCGAGGCGTTCGGCCTCGCGAGGAATGCAGCGGGACAGTTGGGCGATGCCGATGCGGATGGGTTCGGGCCACGAGTGCCATTCGGGCTTTTTGACCGCGAGCATCTTGGCGACCTCTTGAACGGTGTAGTCGTTCAGGTGGATGGGATTGCCGAAGCGTGTCCTCAGCGCCTTGTCGATTTCGCTGTCGCGTGTGGTTGCAGCCATGTAGGTGGCGCGGGGGAAGCGGCAGATCCGGTCACGAAGTCTGATGTACCGGTCCTTCGGCTCGGTGAGCGTGAGCAAGCCCTCCTGGGCGCGTCCCTTTACGAGGTGGATCTCGTCAATGAAGATGAGGCACTCCGGATACTCGTGCTCCGGCAGTCCCTGCGTCCCGGTTGTGGTGACCCTGGGTTTGATGGTTGAGGCTTGGAACGCGTTGTCAACCTGCTCGACGAGGTCTGCTTCGTTCCTGATGTTGGTGCCGACCAGCTTCACAAACGTTACACCGAGCAGCTTGGCGACCTTGTTGGCCAGTGTCGTTTTGCCGGTACTGGGGTTGCCTGTGAGCAGATAGGCGCTTGGAAGGTGCGGGGGGTGCTTGATTAGAGCGTCAACCAGGTCGTCCCGGAGTTTCTCAATCGCTTGGTGGTTGCCAATGAAGTCCTCGAACGCGCTGTCAAAGGCCTGATGTGCCTGGGTGATCTCGTCGGAGCGACCTGCTGGTTGGGCGATAACTTGCCGGGGTGGGCTCGGTGGTCGCGGCGGCGGTGTTGGGGCAACGTCCCCGGCTGCAGGAGGCGCGGCTGCAACTGCCACCTGGACCGTTGCCGCTGGTGGCGTGGGCGGGGCCGGCGGTCTTGGAACGGGCGGCGGCGGTGATGGCTCGGCAGGCTGCGCCGTGGGGACCTGTAGTGCGACCGCGACGGTGGCTGGCGGCGGCGGCGGTGGCGGCAGTGTGGGTGGAGAGGCGCGCCCGCAGATGTGGCGAACGATGTCGGCAAGCGCTTGTTGCAGGGCAGGGTAGGACGCTGGCAGCGCGCCCGCTTGCGCGGCATTGGCATCTGCAAAGGAGACGAATGCGTGGGGTGGGTTCGCGGCCAGATTGTTAACCGTGGGGCCGGGGTGGTGAACGATTGCGATGGCTTGTGCGTTATCTCTTCGGAAGTCACCGGAGAGAACCTTAGAAAGGACGCGTCGTTCGAACTTGTGCCAGTCTTCGGGGCTGCCGGTGAAGGATCCGCGAGCGAGCCTGAGGCCGAGATGGATGATTTCGGCCAGGAGCAAGCGTTCTGGCTGCGCCCAGTATTGCTCGTGCGGCTTTGTTGCGTCGTGGAGGGCGAATTCGAGCAGGTGGTCGAACTGGGTTGCGGTGGCGGCAGCTTGGGCAACGGCGTTCTCAATGTCGGGCTGGCCCGACGATATGTATTTTGACTCGAAGACCACGGGCCGTATCCATAGGTCGTCTCCGCAGAATTGGAGATGGATGCTGACGAGATCGCTGCGCTGGTGCGCTGCCGAGGATTCTGGGGTGGGCCGTTCGGCGGACCCGGCCAGAGTGTCGAGGACTTTGCTGAAAGGGTCCACCTGCAGGAGCGAGCCCGCGGAAAGGACGGCGCCGCCAGCGTTGGCGTCCCAGTGAGGGAGGGGTGATTGTTGCCCTGGGGGTTGCCACAGGAGTTGCTGGACAAGGTACTGGCCAAGCGCACCTTCGGCGGTGCGGCCGGTGCGGAGAAACTCGTCGCCAAGGGTTAGGCCGGCTTTGGCGAGTTCGGTGAGCAGGTCGTTCGGGGAGACGGCTAAACCAATGGCGTTGAGTTGGGTTTGAAGGCCGGTGGCGAGGGATGGGCTGACGCGCGCAACAAGGAAGTGCCCACGGCCGAATTCCGGTGTCCTGTTGTCCCCCAAGCTGAAAAGGCGGTAGGTCCAAAGGGCCGTGCCGGTGTTTCTCTTTACGTACTCGATAAAAAGGCGCGGGTCCACCTGACTGGCGCTGCATAGGGTCCAGTTAGCTTTGGGGCCGCCGGACGCCGCTAGGCTTGTTCCCCACGAGAGCTGTTGCGCTGGTGGTTCGAAAACGCTGAGAAGATGTGATACGGCGTCTTCCAGGGTAAGAACCGGGGTGGTGCTGGGAATGGCAGTGGAGACTTCGAGGCCGGCGGAGGTGAACTCGACGAGGCCACGACGGGCAGTGGGGACGCAGGATGAAAAAGCCCCGCCTCGTTGCTTCGACTGGAAATCTACGCGGTTGGAGCGCGGGAGCGTCGCGAGGTCCATCGTGAGGGTGGACGGTGGCTTGCCATGATGCCACCTGAGTGGGAGGTCTTGATCATACGAGAGCAGTTGCCCGTCAAGGCGTTTAACTTTGGTTACCGGGTCGTAGACCCCGATACCGCCGGGAAGCTTCACACGGAGTCGGTCCGAACCTGAATCGCCGGTTTCTTCGGGCAGGAGTTCGTCGCGCAGGACCTCGAAAGTTTGCTGGGAGCAGTCCTCGAGACAGAGCCGAATGGCCTGGTGGCTTGGGTACGCCAGTATGTACTGCTTCAGGGTTTGCGGAAGGACTTCGGCGTCAACGGCGAGGGGGCCCGTTTGCGGGTCAAGCCCGGTTTCCCTGAGCCAATCCACGAGCGGCTCGGCCGGAAGGTCTGATTGCCCCTGTTGGCGGTACAGCCATAGCCAGTGCGTTTCCCCGGTTGGGAAGGCGATGGCATTCGCGGGTTGTAATTGGGCGTCCAGAACGTGACCGAGGGCCAATGGTTGGACCTGGGCGAAGATGTGGGCGAAGGGGCTAGGCTCGTCGTCCAGAAGCCGCTCGCCGAGGCACTGCTGGACGAAGAAGAGGCGTGCAAGAGTAACAGGGTGAAACGGTCCGAGGAGGTGCGCAGTCGGGCCGGTGGCGTTGGGTGCGAACAGAAGTACCGAGTCGAGGGACCATGCGAGCCATCTCCACGAGGCGGGGAGCTTGGCGGCCTCGGTAGCTTGAAGGAGGAGGGCGTAAGCTTCCGCGTAAGCCTTCAGGAGGTCTTTGTCCACGAGGCCTATCGCTGCTTTGCGGGCTATGTTTACTTCCTCGATGGATTCCCCGGGTGCCAGCTTGAACTGCTGTGCGAGTGCCTCGATTACCTTGGTCCTGGCGGTTACGTAGGCGGAGACTTCTGCCGGGGGTGGGTCGATCGGGTTGGGTGATTCGGCCACGCTGCGCCAGGCGTTCGCCTGTTCATTAAGTGTTAGAGTGGCGCTTGTGAAAAAGTAGCCGGCGGGGTGTGGGCGGAGCTTCTGCTCGCGCAGTTCGTGGCCCTCGCTGACTAGGATGGGCCACCAGCCCTCTTTGGAGTCTTGTTGGTGCACCTCCCAGATAGAGATTGGCTTCCCGGTTTCTCGAACCGAGAGCTCGCTCGGGGGTAGCCGGTGACCATCTTTAATCGCGTTGAGGTGGTTCTTGATTTCTCTGCTGCTTGCACCCCCGTGTGCCCGTAGCAGAACGCCGGTTAGGGAGTCATCCCGCGGACCGGCTTCACCTTTGAATTCAAAGGCAATTGTCGCCCGGTGGGGGATGTTGCTGGCGTCAGCCCAGGCGAAGAGGATTTCGGATCCCTCGACGACATCCACGTTCAGAACGAACTGTTGGCACAGACTGTGGGGTATTGGTGCCAGCCCCGTGATGGGCCTAGGGGCGCTCTCACCGGGGAGAGTGGCAGTTAACTGGCCCTGAAGGCGGTATATTAGGGCGTGAAGCGCAACGCGACCTTGGGCTGGCAGGACCATGTCCTGCTCGATTTCGAACCGGGTGTTGCCCTGCTCGTCCTTTGAGCGCTTTCGCTTTCCAGCGCGAAGCTTGGAATGGGAGTTGGCAAGGATGAGAGGGTAGTCTTGGCAGCACTCCCAGAGGGTGGCCGCTTTGGATGCGGCGCGCTCGCTGTTGCTGTTGGGGCCGGCAGAGAACCGCACGGCTTGTTTTCCCTCGGTGGGCAACGGAACTGGGAAGGTATGAGGGCCCTTGCCGGCTGGGAGGGGGTCGGCGAGGCGGTTATAGACGCGGTTGACGCGGGAGAAGAGGCGCCATGGAGTACCTGCCGCGGCGGCCTGAGCCGCCTGATCAACGAGGGTCTGGCCAAACTCGAATTGGGCGGTCACGAACGGCGATGGGGCATTCCTGTCCCTGACGAGGAGCTGGTTATCCCCAACCTGGATAATGTCGATTCCAGGCCCCGAGCTGATAATGAACGAGGCAATGCTTGGTTTCTGGTCATCGGGGCCGAGGAGATTAGCGATGGCATCGGCGGAGAGAATATCCCAGTTGGCTCGGCTGGCTGTGAATACAGCCCGCCATGCGCGCACAGGGTTCTCCGCCTCCGCGGGAGATATGTGGCGAAATTCATTCGCGAAGAACTTAAGCGCGTTCACCGTGTTCGTGATTGTGACCGGGTCCCCGGCGTAATGGGTCCTGGCCACGTCGAGGAAGTGGTCGAGAGCATCGTCCACCACGTCTTCCTTGAACCGTTCGACGAATTCGTCCAGCAGGGCCAGTACCGCTTCGCGGTCGCCTTTCTTGCGGAGAGTCCTGCCAGGTGGGTGCGCGGGGAAGCCGAGCTGGAAGCAGACGTCGGCGTAACTGATCCCTGTGTGCGTGAGGGCATCGAGGGCTAAGAAAAAGCGATTTGGGGCATCGACTTCGCCGCGAAGCTCTTCGCGGAACTGATCTATGCAGGTGGCCACGTCCTTGCGGATTCCACTGAGGCCGAGGCGGTCAATGAAGTCGTTGCGGACCTCTGGCCAGCGCGCCCCGGGAAGTTCGCACGGGTGCCAGGGGAAACCGGTGACCCACAGCTCGCGGACGGTTCCGGCCCCGGCGCTGCGGATTGATTCCTGGATGCCCCGGGACTCGTGGACGCTCACGAGGGCAGCCCACCCGTGTTGGCGCTCGGCTGTTAGGTCGTCGGCGCGACAACGCTGGACGTTGGCGGGGAGGGTGGCTGTGCCTGGGCTTACCAAGAACAGGTGAAACGGGGAGGCCCAGGACGCAGCTATTTGTTCAATCAGAAAATCGGGGAGCCCGCCGACAAGCACGCGCGTTGGGTCGTGCGCCTGGAGATAGCCGGCTAAGCGGTTCCTGAAAGTTTCGGCTAGTAGTCCCATGCTCTGTCGTCCTTTCTTATCAGAAGCTGTATGCCGACTTGAGGCTGGCGGCCTCAGCCGCGTCTGCGCTGGATTGCAGCAGGCCTAGCCTGAGCAGGTCGGCTTTGAGCGTGTCGAAATCGTCTGGGCTGGAGCGAAAATCAACGCCCAGTGCGTCGAATAGGTCGAGCAGGTCGCTCAGTTTCGCTGTCGTTTGGTAACGTGCGGTAGCCTGATGGCTGACGAGCTGGACCAGGAGCGTGAGAAGTTCAGGGCCGGGCTGAACCATTATTTGCCTGGAGCGTCTTCCTCCTTCGCCGCGGTAAATGAGGTTGAACTCGTCCGGGAATTCCGGATCGCGGTCAACTTTGCGTGGCGCCCCAAGGGCGAAGGCCACGTATTCATAGGCGTTTTTGCCGAAGCCGCTCCTGAGTGGTTCGTAGTCTGGGCGGATGAAAGCGTAAACCCTGTCAACGAGGTTGAGAACGTCGCTGGCGCCGATAGCTCTTGCCAGGGCGTCGAGCGCGGGACGGTTGGTTGCTAACCACGTCAGCCAGATGTCGAAGGCGAGGCGGTCAGTGCCCGGGTCACCAGGCATGCATAGTTGGCCATCGTCACAGATCCCCTCCGGGTCGGGGAATGGCACGTTGTTTGCGGCGGCGGGGTTGACTTCGTAGGGCGCGAGTTCCCGGGCGATGCGCTGCGCGTGGGCTGAGTCGGCGGGGTCGAGTCCGTGCGCCGCCAGACGTTCGTGGAGATTGGATAGCTCAAGGAGGATGGAGAGCTCGAATCTTGCCCTGACGTAGTTCTGGATGATTGGGGCCAACTGGTTGAGCCATTCCCTGCTACCGCGCAAAATGCCGTTGGTGCCAAACAGTGTGGCTGTGAGTTCGGCTGGCGGTGGAACTGTGTTGTTAAGAAGGGCGTTCCTCGCGGTCTGTGCGGCTGCCTTGGACACAGCACAGCGTTTCAGGAAAAACAGCGGCAGCCACAATCGTAGTGTTGCGGTAAGCCACTGAGTCCAGAGAATCCTTGGCAAGTGGGCTTCAAGCGCGATCAGGGTGTCGATGGCCTCCTTGAGGCTGCGGCAGATCGGGAGCGGGCGAGTTGGGTTGGTGGTGAAGTCCTTGAGGAGAGGGCCCTTGTGGAGCTCGACCACGTGCGCGGCGGGTTGGAGATTGGCGCTGCCGGCTGACGGCAGCAAGGCGAAGGCGAGTTGTTTAAGGCTATCGTCTGCGTGCGTGCCGCTGGAGAGTCGTTCTTTCAGGGTGGTGACCCGTTGGGGAAAGGTCGCTTCGTCGGCAAAGGACAGAGCCGGGCGGAGTTGGTCGTTGAGGAAATTGGGCAGGTTAGGTTTGATGTTCTTGTAAAGGCCCAGAGTTGGCACCATGGGCAGTAGAGTTGGGTGCAGCGCTTTCTTCCTTTGGGAGCAGCGGAGAAGGCTCATTACTGAGTCCGCAAGGTGCTCATTGGTGACGTAACCAATTCGCTGGAGGGCCAGACCTGGCGTTCCGTCGCGGATCCATCTCTTTTTGAAATCGGCTGGGTCAATGCCGCCGAGTTGCTGGGTACTTTTCCGGTCGAGGTTGAAAAGGTGGCCCTGAATGTCCAGGAAGAGGTCTTCGGGGCGGACATATTGGGGTGAGCCGGCGTCGAAGACGCTGCCAGCGAATGGTTCGGGGCTGGGGCGCCTAGGGCTGGGCCGCACCTGAGCTGCGAAGCTTTTGAGATCGAAAGCCATAGGTCACTTTGGTCGAACTTGGATGGCGGTTGGTGAGATGAACTCGAACTCCAGTGAGGGCGTGCCGTTGAACTCGAGGGCTTGCAGATTGCGGAACTGGGCCTTGGTAACGATGAAGTCGTCGCGCCAAGCCCGCGTCAGGGTCTCCATTGCCGGGGAAATATTCCATTCTGCAATTTCGAGGACCTGCTTCCGCCAGGTGTCTAGGAATGTCGCCGCCGTTAGCACGACGCTTGGACCAGCGATGGCGCCAGCGGAAACCTGCAAGAGGAGGCGGTCGTTTGCTGGCCAGCGGGGATTGTGGCTGCGCGGGCGCGCACCGCTTGGCCTGAGTTGAAGGGACGGGAGCTCTGCCGCGAGCCCTGGAGCCATTTTGACCTTCTGGCCGGTTTCCGCGGCGGCCTTCATGAGGTCTCGGAGGGTCGTCTGGCGCCCGGCCGCTTGAATTGGGAGGGTGGGTTGCTGCAGGAGGGCGAGGTAGTCAGCGAGTGTCTCGGCGCTGGGCGCCTCGCCCGCGGCGGTGCCTGCGATACGGAGGTATAGGGTTGAGGCCCACCGGTAGAGGGCGGCGAAGACTTTGGCGGGGTCCTTATGGGGATCAAGCACCTTGGCTGCGTCTTCCAGTCCTTGCAGCATGTTACCAAGCTGTTGCTCGAGGCCGTAGTTGCCGCCGAGTTGCCTGAGTTCCGCGATCGTGCCGTCGGGGGACAGCCCTCGCCTTGAGCACCATGCGATGTCGCTGGCGGGATCGAAAGGCTGGAGGATGCCTTCTCTGCCGACGAGGCGCAGTGGCCCGGCTTGCTTGGGGAAGGTGCTGTCAATGTGCTTCAGGGTGCGTTCGATGGTCTCGCCCGGTGTACCTAGACGCAGCAGGGCTTCGCACACCCACTCGTCCCGGCGCTGATGGGCACGGTCGAGTGCAAGGCCGGTTGGAGCGGCCCTGCCGAATAGGTCCTGGTAAATGCGACGGGAAACCAGTTCCATGAGTGCTTTTGGGTCTTTTGGCTTTGCCGGGTTCCCGGCGAGACGTAATTGAACCCATTCGCAGGGGTGAAGTTCGGCGGCGCCGTCCACAAAATCGGACGGGCAGCCGACCAGAATCATTGAGACAAGGCCGAGGGCCTCTCGCAGTACGATGCGTTGGCCGCTCCGAACCTCGGCGTTCCGCAGAATTTTCAGAGCGCTCCGGCGTTGCTGGTCATCGCGCAGCCAGAGGGTGTCGCCGAACATCGGGCAATTTTCGCGGGCGAGGCATTCCTGGCAACCTTTGGCCTCCCATTTGTCCGCGGCCACCGCTTTGGATATTACCTGGTCGAACAGACTTCCGGAGGGCTCGGCCCACGGGTTGCCGTTGCCATGCCCGAAAAGAACTGACTCATGATCCAGGGGCCAGACGCGTATCTCGATCTGTTTCGCCCCTCTTGTAATGGACCATTTGGCCCCGGCTGCTGCGGCGCCCTCTTGGCTCTGCCTGTCTATTGCCTCCAGGGCTGGCACCAGCCAGGCGTATGCCGGGGTGGTGCGGGCGAGCCGCGTTGCGCGGAGGAGCATTCCCCTGTTTGCGCAGGCAAGAAGGTGGCCTCCTGGGTCAGCGCACAGGTCGAGGCTCGCCAGGAGGTCGGCGGCGGGGTCGGAGCCGGATGTTTTTGGCACGGAGACATCCTGTAGGAGACACATTTCGCCATGGGGTAGCTGGCCTTGAAAATCGTACGCGATGCTGCCGCCGCAGTGGCCCTGAGCCGGATCGAATACTGGCGGCTTTCCGGCGGAGTGTGCTTTGGAATTGAGTTGGCGGACGAATGCGCCGACTGCTTCCGATTTGCCGTTGCCCGGCCCTCCGACCATGAAGTACCAGACCAGATGTTGCGGACCGGACCAAACTTCATCTGCGAGCGCGGCCATTTCGTCGTGCAAGGGGGTGCTGACGACCAGAGGCGGGGGATTTCCCCAGCGCTCGGGGCGGCCGATGCAGTCGTCGCGCTCGGCGCTGTAGTTGAGCAGGCTGCGTGTGAAGTCATTTGGCATTGTCCACCTCGTTGAGAAAATCGATCAGGGTTTGGCCGAGCAGTTCTGCAAGGAGCGGCGGGACCGCGTTGCCTACCTGGGTATAGCGTGGGCATTGCTTTGTTCGGAGGTCGCCGCCGGTGGTGTACTTCCCTTTGAATGCGAACCAGTCGGGGAAAGATTGGAGCCTGGCCATTTCGCGAACCGTGAGAATCCTGGGCTCCGAGTAGTGCAGCAGGTCGTCGGGCAGCGTGGTAACGGTCGGCGCTGGCTGGCTTGGATGCAGGATGTAAACGTAGTGTTTCTTGTTGGCGTACTCGCCGCGTTCGTCTTGCTCCAGGCGCTTTCCCTTGTGGCAGTTTGCAATTAGCCACTTGAATTTTGTGACCGTGCTGTCTAGATGCTTGGCAAACCGGTGGCTGTCGGCCGGCCCACCGTTTTCTTCACCATGGAGGAGCTGTTGGTATGGCGAGACCTGTTTGCCGTAGGTGCCTTGCTTGTAGCCACGGGTATCCTTGCAGTCCTCGATGCGGCCAGCGGAGATACAGAGGTCTGAAATGGCCTCTTTGACGGTGACCGGGTCTGTCCCGAGGCCCCTTTTCCGAAGAAAACCGGCGCGGAGGTTCTCCATCATGGTAAAGGGCTTCAGAGCGGCGAGTGTTTTACGACCGGCGCGCCGGACGCCGATAAGAATGAAGCGGGGGCGGGTTTGGGGAACGCCGTAGTCTTTGGCGTGGATTATGGCGGGCCAGACTTCGTAATCGAGGTCGGCGAGTGAGCTTTTGATGAGGTCCGCGTAGATTGGTGGTTTGTCTGCCTGATTGTCGGTTTTGGAGTTGGACTTCGTGAAGGGGTGAAGGATGCCCCGGACGTTTTCCATTAGCACTGCGGGGGGCTTGAGTAGTTCCACCAGTTTGAGGTAGTGCTTGAAAACTTGGTTGCGTGGGTCGTGTGCCAGTCGTCGGCCGATGGAGGAGAAGCCCTGGCACGGAGGGCCGCCCGCCAGGAGCCGGACTTTGCCCTGCATGCGTTCAAGGTGCGCATCGTACTTGGTTAGCAGGTTCTCGATCGAGGTGGGTTCTTTGGGCAGCCAAGCCGGCCACTTGAACCAGCCGCTACCGTTGTTCACCAGATTGTGTTTGAGCGTGGAAAAGGCGAGCGGGTCCTTCTCGGCAGCAAACAGGCCTTCCCATCCTGCGGCCATCAGGCCGAGGGAGAGGCCGCCGCAGCCGGCGCAAAGGTCAATGAAAGTAAACGGAGTTCCTGTCTTCATGTGTCAGGATAAGGTCAGTTCTGCCCCTTGCCAAACCGGGCGCCCAGACGGCTACCCCGGATGACGATACTGGAGCCAACAAGCGGCCGGCCCTACCCGCAAGTGTGTTTTATGCTGCCGGCCAGAATTTTGCAACCATTATTGCGATGTGACATTATTGAGCCTTTCGACAGGGGCGAAGCGTTTCCCGCCCCATTTTGCGTACAGTAACACAGCAGCAGTGCCATCCATTGACACCCCCGATTACAAAATTGGGGTGTGGGCGGAATATGAAGGCATTGACTTTGGGGAGCGCCTGGAGGAAAACGGCTTGCAATTGAACTATGCGGAAAGTCCAGACAAGCGTGTATTGTTGGCCGGCAATCGAGCGGATGATGCGGATTCATCGGCTAATCGAAAACAAGGAGTATCCGAATTGTTCGAAAATGGCGCGGGAATTCGAGATGAGCGTGCGCACGGTGAAGCGGGACGTGGACTTCATGAAGACTCGGCTGGACATGCCGATCGAGTTCGACGTGCGGCGAAACGGGTATCACTACACGGAGCCGGTGCCGCATTTTCCGCAGATGCCCATCTCGGAGGCGGACACGTTTGCGCTGTTCATCGCGAGCAAGGCGATTGAGCAGTACCGCGGCACGCCGCTGCAGCGGATGCTGGAGGCCACATTCCGGAAGGTGACGGGGCAGTTGGATCAGAGCGTGCGGTTTTCGCTGGGGAGCCTGAACGGGGTGCTGTCGTTCCGGCCGTTTGCGCCTGGGGATGCAGAGCTGAAGGACTTCAACTTGCTGATGCGTGGAGTGAGCGAGTGGCGGGCGGTGAAATTCATGTATCGGAATCGCGGGCAGGTGAAGGCGCAGCAGCGGCACGTGCGTCCGTACCATATCGCCTGCGTGGACAACCAGTGGTGCCTGTTCGCATTTGATGTGGACCGGAAGGCGATGCGGACGTTCGTGCTGGCGCGGCTGTCGAAGCCGGCATTTACCGGCCGGCGATTCGAGGTGTCGAAGAAGTTCGATCTGAATGAGTATCTGCGCGGGAGTCTTGGTTTGTTCAAGGGGCAGGATGATTTCGAGGTGGCGGTGGAATTGGATGCCTGGGCGGCGGACGATGTGCGGGGTCGGCGGCTGCATTCCAGCCAGGAGATAACGGAGTTGCCGAGGGGAATGCTGCGGGTGCGACTGCGGTTGGACAGCTTAGAGGAGGCGGAGCGGTGGGTGCTGAGCCTGGGGACGCACGCAACGGTGATCCGACCGGATAAACTGAGGGAGCGGCTGATGCGGGCCGCCGAGGAGCTGTGGCAGCGGTACGGGGGGCCCAAGACGATTACGGGGCCGGGCTAGGGCTGAACAGGCCTTGGCTCATGCGGCCCGGGAATCTAGAGGCGTCCTCGTGGTCAGCCGGTGACACGGAGAGCCCGCGGGCTGCCGCTACAGTGGTTGAGGGTTGATGGCTGAGAGTTGAGAGACGGCGACACCGGGCCTAACCGCTCGGAGCCTGGGCGACTTGAACGACGGTCCGCTGCGTGCCGTGGTGGCGGCATTCGGGAACTCGGCCCGGTCGGGGATGGTCGCGAGCGAGGTCGGCTCAAACTTTGCGTGTCAGGAGCGGGAAGGACGATGTCAGGCCGCTGCTGTTAGTGTCGCTTACTCTCCGTTGCGAAGAAGGGATGCCACCTTTTTCGCTAGTAATGCCCGTCGATAGCGGATGAACTCCCTGAATGTGGGCCTGCTCTTCAGGATATCCGGGGGTATAAAATATCTCTTCAGGTGCCGCTTTGAGACCTTTGTCAGATGCTTCCACGGCCAGTCGTGTTGGAGTTGTTTGTTGGCCCGCTCGCAGGTGATAACCCTGTTGGACACTTGGTTGATCTCGTCATCTTCATATTCCTCGTCTTTTAATCGCTTGCGCGGGTAGATGTGATGGTCGTTGACCTTGCTTGAGGCGAAGGGTCGCCCGGAATAGATGTCAAAGCGCTCCTGTATGTTGGGCAGGCACACTACGGCGCGGTACACGGCGTCGGCCCCGCTTCTTGTGCGCCTCATTAAGCGCTCCAGTTCTTCGTTGGTCATTTTCACCATGAAACTGGCGGGCGTTCTCCAGTTACGGGGCTCAATCCACTCCTTCAGGCGTTGATAGTCCTTGCGGATTACGGAGTTTGTGCCTGCCTTGTAGCGCTGGTTGATGACCGACGCCCAGTACCACTTCTTCAGCTTCTTGCTGATGCGCTTTTCCTTATCCGGGCTGTACTTTTTGACGACCTGCAAGTAGTGAAGGATGGCGGCGTAAGTAACTACCATCGGTGAAAATGGAAGATAGCGCTTATTAAGGACCCCGAACTGGGCCTCGAAGTCGCTCAGCGCCATGTTGATGAACTTGCTGCTTACGCGCCAGTCATGTTTGAACCGAGCGGCGTCGATGCGTCCGTTGTGCGTGTACCACCACCGTATGCCTCTAATTCCCCGGCTGCTGACTTCCGCATTCTCGTCTTGCGTGAGCAGCATTACTTTGAGGATGTAAGTTGGGTCTATGCCGTAATCCCTGACTTTGTTGACGTTAACTTCCCGCCAGAGGTCCTTCATCTTAATTGGATAAAGCCTGCCTGCCGCCAGTTCGAATTCGGTTAATCCCGTCCCCTCGTCATTGATCAAAGCGAAGACGTTGCTGTGCTGGCGTTCCGTCAGTTTGTACTCCAGGGTCTCGACAGGAACCGAGTACGACAATATCTGGCTCCTGACATCGCGAATATTCTGCCGGTAGATCCGTCGTAAGCGAGGCGGGAACACTTTCAGCCATTCGGTTTCCTCGCATTTGAAAACCACACAGAGTGGAAGCAACTTGGTGTAATATAATTGCTCCGTGTCGTGCTCAAGGGGTTCGTCGTTGCGAACTGGCTTGATGAATGTGAGCTTGTCCACCTCCTCGGATTTCAGGATGTCCTTGAGCTTCGCATCAACTTTGAAGTAGAAGCGGTAGCGGTGTTGGAGATGCACGTACTGGCTTTCCGGTTTTGTGGGAGGCTTTAGGGCGAATATGAGAGTTTTTAGTCTTTGCTGGCCGTCAATTACGTAGAAGCGTGGATCGAAATCCCCGTAGTGGCCGTCCAGGAACGGTTCAGCTCCGAGGTTTGGGTTTCCCTTCTTCTTGAGCAGCATGAGGGTCCCAATCGGGTAGTGCCGGACGATGCTTTCCATGAGCTTGGCTATTTGGCCGGGTGTCCACACGAACTGGCGCTGGAAACTCGGCAGGCACAGCCTGTTCTCGGTGACCATCTGCAAGAGATCCACGATACTCTTGGACTCGGTGGCCTTAATTCTCGTTTTCATAGGGCGTGTCCGGCTCGTTATCGGGGGTGCAGGGTAGGTGGTGGCGCGGACACAGTCAATCGAACCGAGGACGGACCGAGGACGGATCAAGGGGGGCGGGTCCAGGGCTGCCAAGTCTTGGCGGGTCGAGGGCGGAGCCCCGTCAGAAAATAGTGGCCCGTGCGGCCTGAGCACTCGCGCTGAAAGCGGCAAGGGTGTCCAGAGGGTGACAACCCTTTGGCGCGCGGGTCTGGGCCGGCGTTAGGCCCAGAAAAAAACGCCGGCGTTGCAGGGTTGCGAGCCCTGCCGGGTGGGCGCCTGCACAGTGGCCGATACGGCGCGGAAGATTTTTCAGTTTTGCGTTGACCCCTGCCGCGAAAGATGAGTGATGGAGGATACAGTAATGGTTGGAGGTAGCTCGCCTGTCGAAATTCATTTGTATCGAACAATCCCATGAGAATTACGAACAACGCCGAACTACGGACCTTCCTCAAAGGGTTTTATGACCAGCACGTGACCGCGCTGAACGGGCTGCTGGACAAACTGCCGGAGAACCTGCGTGCGGACCTGGCCAAACTGCGGGATGGCCTCAACGCCGAGTTGAGCAAGTTGCCCCCGCTGGAGCAAATTCCCGCCGCGCAGGACGCCGCCTGGGCCTTCAGCTCCTTCGCCGATGCCTGGCAGCGGATGCAGGAGTATTCCCGCGGACTCCTCGACAAGCTCGAAACGTTGCGGGGCGAGCTGGCAACAAAGGCGACGGCACTGCATGGCCTGGAAGAGCAAATTGCCAGGGGCGACTACCTCTCCAAGCCTTCTGTTGCTTTCGAAAGTTGAACCACGTCGAAGTCCCTGGGATCTCGACCATGTTTCCCAATCTGAATTGCCCAGATGGCTTCCCGTTCAGCTTGATTGGGCAGGTCCACAAAAAACAGGTCCACAAAAAAACAATTCGTCGAACCTGCCTTTTCTCAGCATTTCAGGGGGCAACTGGGAAACGTCATTGGCGGTGGTGTGCTATTTGCTTTTGGTACTTTAGCAGTTTTGGTATTAATCAAGCATGTTGGCTCCCAGGATGAGCGATATACTGCCGCCCCCATTCCACGACCTTGGGGCAGCCCGGTTCCAAGAGTTCTGCGCTGAGCTGTTGGGGAAGGAGGAGCGGTTTGAGAATTCTGAGGTCTATGGGCGTAACGGCCAGTCGCAACGCGGCATTGACGTACTGGCACAGCTCAAAAGCCAACAGGGGATCGAGGTGGGCCAGTGCAAGTGCTGGGCCAAGGTAACAGCCACAAGGATCAAAAACACCACAGACGAATTCCTGCCGCACCTTGATCACTGGAAGAGTTTGCGGGCCTCTCGGTTTTTCCTTTTCGTAGCCTGCGCCACCGATGATACGAAGGTTCAAGACCAGATTCATGTTGAGCGTGAGCGTTTTCGGAAGGTTGGGATCGGCTATGAGGTGTGGGACGCCAGAATACTTCACAAGAAACTGCGGCCTCACGCGGACGTCGTTCGCGCATACTCCGGCGAGCATTGGGTGGAGACTATCTGCGGGTCGCAGCATGCCCGGCACGGCCTGGGAAGTCCAGACGCCGGACTGACGGCTGGAACGGAAACGGCGATCAGGCAATGGGGTTTGGCAATATCCGATTTGACAGAGACCCGCAACAAGCAGCTCGACACAGCACGTGAGCTGGCCGCTGAAGGTCACACGGAAACCGCACTCCATGAGATTGAAGCGCTGTGTGCAAAGCCCTCGTGGTCACAAATGCCAGCCGAGGTGCAGGGCAAAGGGCTGCGTATTCTTGCTGGCTTGGTTCTGGGTGTGCGGGAGGACAATAGTGCCGCGAGAGCCCTTCTCACCGAGGCCAAGAGGATTCACCCCGAGGGGAGCACCGTGGTTCTCGATACCTTGCTCCTTTACCGCGAACAAGGTCCTCAAGCTGCAGTTAATATTCTGGCGGCACCGAAGACAATCGATGAGTGGAATCTGAGGCAACGCTTCTTGCTGGAACTGGGCCGTCCAGTGGAGGTGCTTTGTAACTACTCGGCACTTCCTGGAGGGCTTCAGCCCAATGCCGAGTCCGGTTGGGCAAAGACTATGGCTCTTCTCTTGAACCGGCAGGTGGGTGAAGCACGTACGGAGGTCACCCGAGCTTTGTCGCTCAAGCCCCGGAATTTCGACTTGCGCCTTGCTGACGCAATGGTCCGTTACATGGGTTCGGTGTCTCCCGTTTTCGAATCCTGGGGCCACTTAACATGGCCCGTGCCACCGTCTTGGAATCTAATAAAGCGTGACACTGCGACAAGGCACGAATTGCGCCAAGCAGCCCAGATGTTCCGAGACTTGGCAACGTTAGTCCGAGGGAAAGCGCTGCACGAAGTTCAGACCTGGGAACTCGCGTGCTTGGGCAATGACCCGGAGCGACAAGAGGAGGCTGAGCGAATGGTCGCTGACCTGCTAGGGCAGTGGCCCGATTTTGTTCCGGCGGTCGTGTGGGCGAAGGAGCGTGGCTATGAGTTTAATAAGGCCCCTGTAATTCTGGCTCTGAGAAAGCGCCTAGAGAAGCGGGATGTTCAAATTGACGAGGTTCTCGCTTGCTTTTCCATTTTGGCTGATAGCGGGGATCTCGAAGGGGCGGAGTCAGTCTTGGACAGTAACCGTGACGCCTTCTCCAAACGAGCAGCGGACCACTTGTGGGCGCTGCACAAGGCCCAGACCCTTGCGGCTCGTGGCGAATCCGAGGAGGTGAAGAAGTTGGTAGAAGCCGAGAGGGACGATGCTCGTCGCCGCGCCATCCAATCGGCTGCGCTGCGAACCACGTGCCGAATGTCTAAGAACCTTATTCCACTCGCTCACCACCTCGAGGACAGCTACTTACGGACCCGCGACCCTAACCTCCTGCTCGATTGCTGCTTCGCTAAGTGCCACGGCGGTGATTGGAGATTTGTCGCTGATCACGCAAGGGAGTTGGTCCATGCAATCCCGACTGAAGCCGTGCTGAGGTTGTGTGCTCAGGGAGCTTTCAACACTGACAATCCCGAGCTATGCCTCGAGTTGCTCGAAGGAAACAAGCACCTCTGCTTAGACGGCAGGCTTCCCACAGACCTGCGCCATCTCGCCGCTGAATGCCACCGCCGCTCTGGCCACTTGCCGCAGGCCATTACCGAGGCGGAACGGCTGGTTCAGGAGGGAGCAGGAATCCCAGCACTTGCCCAACTATTCAGGCTCCAACGGGAAAAGGGCGACCTTAAGGCACTTGTGCTAACGGCTAGGAAGTTTCTCGGGACGCAGGGAATTCCCCCGCAACTTCTGCTGGAAGCTATTCCAAGCATCATGCACCAGGACCCTGAGCTGGCTCAGGAGCTGTGGCGCCAGATGCGACAGAGCGCGGAAAAGGACGCAGGTATGGCAGCCGCAGCAGCGATGCAGTCTTTCAATCTGGGAATCGAAAATGAAGCAACTGAACTCCTCCGCCGGATGCAAGCCCTTGCTCAGCAGCCTGGTTCACCAATCAAGGCGCTAACGCTTGAAGACGCCGTGCAGTTCTTTGGCAGAGCTGATCAAGAAATTCGCAACCTCCTTGCGCAATACGAGAAAGGCGAAATTCCTGTTCACCTCGTAGTAGCCCATTCTCGTCTGGCGCTGGCACGCCTGTTCCACGAGAACCCTACAGCCAACTGCGCGGCGCCAAATCTCCTGTTCGCACCCCCGGTCTTGATCCGTTACGCGGGCAGAGCAGCAGTTCCTCTTCCTGCTCCACCCCAGATTCCGAAAACGGTCTTCATTGATGTAACAAGCCTACTGCTTGCTCGTAGCCTCGGTTTGCTAGAGACGGTTGAACAGCACTTCCAGACAATCTTCATTTCAGCCCATCTCACGGAAAGCCTCCTTCAGCAACTTGACCTGCTTTCACCCCACCAGCCAGCACTCCTCAAGGCCAACAGAAGCGTCCTGGCACTGGTTCGCGATGGGGTTTTGAAGACGGATGATTACGGGGACATCGAGGTGGCGCACGGCGAGTTGGAGAAAACGATGGGCATAAACTGGTGTGCGCGAGCGCAGCGAGCGAAAGCCGTGGGCGGCAGGGTGGTTGAGCACTTCCCGCTGCTGAGCAAAACCCCGCCGTTTCGGGTGGTTGCGCTTCCTGATAATTTCAAAGGGATAGTTGTCTCGGAATCAACATTGATACGAGCTATGGCTGCGTCAGGTTTGCTGTCAGAAGCAGAAAGGGACGCAGCCCTTAAGACTTGGGCGTCCAACACTGAATCGTTCGGGTCGCCTGCCCCTGGTGCGCCTGGTGACGGTGCTTCGAGCAAGCCAACCGACACCCCGGCTACGGCACAGCTCCTGTTTCTGGCGCGTGAGATGCCATTGTTCCTTGAGCAGTCAATGGCGGGCCAGTTGGCCGCGTCAGGGATTCTGGAGCGACTAAGCAAGTTCTGCCGAGTGGTCATAGACAGAGAGGAAACAGAGGCACTGGAGGCGTATTGTAGCCAGAGCGATCGCGATGCTGAGCTCAAGAAGTGGGTAGAGGATATCTTGTCCCATGTGTCGGGCGCCATCGACACCGGTAAATACCGGACGCATCTGCATCCTGCCCCGCGCCTGGCGCAAGAAAGGGCTGAGCCCCTGGCTCCTGAGGAGTTGTGTCTGTGCGATGCCATTCACTTCGGCCAGACCGCTGAGGCTCTCATTTGGTGTGATGACCGATCCATCCGTTTCCATGAGCGTGCTGAGAAGTCATTACTCGCAGACACATTTGATCTGCTGCGCGGACTGCGCGCCCAGGGTTGGATCAACGACGAGAGCTACTTCGAGCTCCTTCTCAAGCTCCGAGCGGCTAATGCTCGCTACATACCCATAACCGTGGAGGAGATTCTGCACCACGTTCGGCGCGCCAGAGTCGAAGCGGGTGTCCTTCAGGAAACTCCGGCACTTCGGCTGCTTCGCCAGCACGGGATGGCCTGCCTCTTGGACAAGGGCAGGCTGCAAGAACCTGTGCCCCAGAGTGATGGTAGCCTGTTGATGCGTGAGATGGTGTTTCCCGTTGCCCATTACCAAGCGACTTTTGAAGCACTGGCCCACCTGTGGTCAGATTCAAACGAGCCACAGGGTGACATTGCAGCGCGTGCGGATTGGCTATGGCATAACCTCTGCGTGGACATGCGCCTGATACCCCAATGCTTCGGGAATCCGCCGGCAGAACCGAAGTGGGAACCACTACTCGCCGCCTCTATCACACATCTCCTTCTCTTGGGTTGGGGGATAAGTTCCCGTTTGAGCGACAAAACTAACGACGTTTCTCCGCGCCGGGCGTTTTCTGATTGGGTCGAAAGTCGCCTGCTCTTGCCACTGCTGAACAATAACGGGCAGATGCAACTAGCACTTGCCGCGCAGTTTGAGGCGCTGTTTGGGCATGACGAGAAACTCCTTCAAGATATTGAGAAGAAGCACGGCGCTAAAAGCAAGGAGGCGCTGGCACTGAAGGTTTCCACCGCCGTCTTTGTCGCAGACCTGCCACCCACAATCCAGTCAGCGGTCGCCCTAACGCGGACGAATCTTTCGCGATGGGGGCTCCACAGGGGCGGCCCAGCAGTAGCGATGATGGGATTAGAGTTTTCTGCCGCAGACTTCTGGGCTGCGGCCTCACGGGCTCTTAAAAACGGCCACGCTACCTTACGTGCCATGCGAGGCCCAGGCAAAATTCAGCTCTTGAAAGGCCCGAGCGACACCACACTGCGAGTTATCAAGAAGGGCGACAAACAGAAGGAAAGTGGTGTGATTAGCCCTGACATCCTTCCGCTCGTGAACTCCGATCTTTCAGTGCGAATCAGACTGCTGGACGCACACCCGGAATGGTTTGACCTCGACCCTGAGCAGCGTGCAGTAGCCATTCAGCGCATCGCAAGGGAAGATCCGGCAGAGCAACGCGTCGCGTTGCTTGGCCAATACCGCGCAGAATCCATGTGTTGGTTCTACGACGCTTTAGAAAAACGTCTGGCAGAGCAAGGCTCTCTGGACATTTTAGGGCTCTTGCCCGAGAGTCTCGCCCCTCTGCGTCGCCACCTTCGGCTGGAGCGGGATCAGGATCTGAATCTGGCAGACTGTTGGACGACCGCGGTCGGTAGGTTGCTCAAAGAGGAAGGGTTGTACGAGACGATTATTCGCCTTTCCTGTCTGCCATCGCGTCTGCCGGAAACAGTCTATGCGGCGCTGCGTGGGATGCCTTCTGTTGCTCGTGCCGATCTCTTGCGCAAACTCGATCGAAGGTTGATCAGCCCGGTCCAGCTCTTCCACCTGTTGGCACTATACGTTTCCTTCGAGGCGGACATGCCGGATTTTGCGCCGACCGCTTCGCAGAGAATCGGACTCCTCTGCGATCCAGAACATGGCGCTGCCTACTCCGAGGCTTTTCTCGCTATTCTTAAGTGGGTGAGCCTGCGGTTGGGCTGGCGAAGAGAGACGCACGGCTGGCCCGCACATCTCAAGCTAAGAGTTACATGGTTGCACGCCACTCGCCTGCATCAGGCCTTTTGTATTTATCGGGCCGATCCAAAATTCACCTGCGACTGGTTCACAGGCAACTCACAAGAGTTTAGCCGCGACAGTTTCTCCCCCAGGTCTGGTATTCCTGGGGATGCCGCCTGTCCGGGAAGCGTATTCTTTCTTGGTTTTGTCCTCCGGGGGTTGGCGTACGGAATCGCCAATGCCGCGGAGGGAGCTGAGTCACTTTTGGCGGCGAGGGCCTCGGTATCAAAGCTCGTAAGTAAGCTTGCGACCAATTTCAGGATGGCCTATCCCCTGCTTCGAAGGCTGGAACTCGGCGGCAACTGCTTGGAGTCTTTTCTCGGACAAGACGCCTCGGAGTCATTAAGCCGGTTGCTCGGTGCGGAGTCCTACCGAAGATTGTTTTGCACTCCCGAGGACGCTTTCCAGACAGCGGTGAACAAGCTAGATCCGGACCCGCAAAGCGTGGATGCTTGGAGCAGGCTTGACGCGCTCTTAGGAAGCGCCCCAGTCCCCGAAACCGTTGCTCCTCTTCTCGAACAAGCAGTACGGCGCCTAAACCTTGCAGCGACTTTCGCCAGTGACCGCAATCGGAGTATCTTGCTCGCCTTGCTCGGCTCCAAATATGCCGGCAAGGTCGGTACGGCGGACACCAAGAAGCTCTTCTTCGATCAGCTTCTTGCCTTGGCGCTGGCAGCGAACAAGGCCCAGAACAATTCCAAGCTGCGGATTGAGGATGACGAAAGCCTGCTGCGACTTGCCGCAATATTCCCCACGAGCATTTGCGAGCTTTATGCTCAACCTGACACTGGCCGGGCGATTCTGACGGTTTGCGAGCAAGCGGTGAGGCTTCTGGCTGCATGGCCGGGTGTCGCCTCGGTGGGCGGTACTCTACTCGAGCACCTCGTCCGGCAGCTCCCAATCGATCATCAACAAGCATATTGGCCTCTGGCTCTCACCCTACGCGCCCTCCGCTGAAAAGCTGCTCTACGTCAGAGCCTCTTAACTGCCACACACCTTGGCTGTTGAGGATGTCACCGGCTCATAGTTAACGACGAGAATGCCAACGCTCCCCACCCTCCACACCCAAGCCTGCAACCGAAGGTCACAGGATCAGGTGTAGAGAGTGGGGCAGTGGTTTAATGAGCGCGTTCGTATCGAAATGCTCGGCGACTCTCTCTTGAATCACTTCGATCCTAGCTTCGCCCCAGCTATGACGAGTGCAGCAGAGGTGGTTGGAGCCAGCAAAAATTGCCACGCTTCCTGAAGCTGCGGGTCACTGGGTGGATCCGTACGCAGTCTCTGTGCATGTTCCTCCAATTCGTTCTCGGTGCGTATTCCGGGCTTGGTCTAATAATGCTGCGAGATCGGGACCGAGCACTGCGCCAAAACCAGCGAGAACGATGAGTGGAGTTGGATGCGCGCGGACAACCGCATTGATAGTGGGAAAATCGTGGGAGCTGAATGCATATTCCGGAAAGAGCAACAGACCAGGCTCTCCCGCGAACCAAGTTTGAAGCGGAGACGAACCATTTTGATCCCGCGTAAGAATGGCTTGTGCGAAGGCCAAGGAAGCCGGGGCAAATCTGTCGTTTACGATTTCATCGACCCGCTTCGGCGGCTTGCCTATGCATGCATGCAGACGCCCATTCGCGGCCAGCCAATTGCCGGCAACACGAAGGTGCGCAACACCCTGCCTACTGAAATCAATGCCGTTGCTCATGAGGTTGAGGCAATGCTGCTAGTGGCCGTGACGAATCCCGCTCTTCCTTCGGCTATCAGCGCGGAGTGGAAGATTTGAATCCAAACGCAGATCGCGTTGTCGGTGCGCGGCAGGCCGAAGGGGAAACGACGGTCCGGCCCGACGGAGCCTTTCAACCGCTCCTTGTCCACGGCGTTGGCGCTGAAGGGTGGATTGGCGAGGGCGAAGTCAAAGTGGCCGGTGGCATCGTGCGGGCCATCGTAGCTCAGGGCCTGCGCCGTCCATCGCACCAGTTATCGCGGACTTGCGCGCGCCATGTCAGGAGGGCAGCGCCTTGGGCGGTTGCGGCATCGACCCCATCCGCAAGCGCCGTGAGGGCCAGCGTGTGACAATTCTCGGCATCCTGAAACAATTTGTGGTGTTGCCAGAGAGTTTTTTGCCAGCTGGAGAGCAGTTGCCACGGGTTGTCCTTGTTGTCCGTCAGAACTTCAACATTACTAACGCGGCCTTGGTAGCTGCAACTCATGGCTTTTCCATTCCAGCGATTTGCCGGTGGGATTTCTAGCGCATATCTAAAGCAACCTCCAGATCATTTTTGCGGGTGTTGGCAGATTCCTGCGGCAAGTAGATTCAGAACCTCGCCATCCGCCACCGTCCCTCACCACCCCTCCCTGCCAACACAACGAAGTCCACTCCCTTGCTTCTGCCCGGCCCTGATCTGATCCCCCACGCAGCTCCGTCTTGCCGTCCAAATAGTCGATCGCTGCTTCTTCTCGTGAATGGAAGGCCTTCATCAGCGTGCCAGGGCAATCCGCAGGATTTGCGACTGAATTGAACGTGGTGGCGTGTCTCATCATGCGACGCAATCAGGTCAGAAGCCAGCGTCCAGTTGGGAAACCCCCGGCTGGTTAAACGTAACCGCTCTCGTGGGACCCGATGTCAGGTACTCCGACTGCGGCACGGTGCGAGTGAACATCCAGGATGGCCCCCTTTTTGGGGGCACCCTGTTCGCCAAGGACAGTAACGGAACCGATATCCAGCAGAGCCACCTCTGTAAGGGCATCGGTCAAGATGGACCCGGCGTGGACGGTCGCTTTTCGGGGGGCTTGCTCAAGCCACCAAACCAACCCTCCGACAGTCATGGCCTGCACTCTGCGAGCGAGTAGCGGACCGCCCGGACCGCTGCCCAAAGTATCCGATGCAATCTCGTCTGTTCTCGTCGGGAGCACCAGCTCGGGCAGGGCATCTCCGTTCGTTGGGCGGCCTGACCAAGGGCTGCCAGCGTTTTTACTGCACGAAGGTCATATTCAGCCTCCGCGAGGACGAGGAGTGCCTCGACAGGGCCATCAAAATGATTAGCCTGCACTTCTGGGAGAAGAACGGAAGGGGGCAATCATGAGCACTTCCAACCAGCCAGGGGCCGGCGGGGCCGAGCGCCCCAGCTTTTTCCAGGCCGCACCGCGACAGCCGGTCAGGCGGAAGCCCCTCTACGTCCCGACCGAAATCTGGGAGACGATTCGCCCAGGAAGACGGCGTGAGCGGAGTCGGTTTCACGACGATTTTAATCCCGGCTTCATGGCGATGCCATCTACAAGAACACCGTGGCCTGCGCCGCCGCCATCGAAAAAGCGCCAGCCCTCCCCAATCTGGACGGCCTCCCAACCGCTCGCTTCGCCTACACTACGGACAAACCTAATGCGGCCGAAATCGGTGTCGCGGCCTTTTCCACCACCTCCCTTATCTGTACGGCACGTGCCACCACCTCGGCACCGTGACCAGCATGTGTTTGCGCATCTTGCAAGGGATGCCGCTGCCGCTCAACTCGTGGCCCAGCCTTCCCACCTCCTGCCGCAGCACAAAGGGCTGAATGAAATAGCCGGATTCTCGTGAACTTTGTGTTCAAACGCGAGTTCTTCAGACAGTTCGGCCATGCGAGTGGTCGTCGAGTCGTCGAGACACTTTCTCAAGCAGGGGCTTAAAATGGGGATAGGGGAATACATTTCCCGGAACGGATGCACAAATTGAATGGATGACAAGCTCGCCAAACAAAAGAGCGATATGCGAGCGCTTTACCTCCACAGTTTCTCAAGCCACGCTCAGGTGGACGACGAACCTGCGTGGGTCAACCCTTTCTACGCCCAGATATTTGGCATCTACACGATCGGGGAGGTGAACACCCAACCGACCGCCTTCGTGGCGGCTCCGGAGCTGCAACTGGAATTGCCCGGAGTCAATCTTGTCGGCTGCCCGAATGAGGCCGAAATGCTGAAGCAATTCTGGGCGTTGTACAAGTCAGGACCGCCGGAAACTCTCGCAACCTACAACGGGCGCAAATACACGATCCCGTGCCTCTACTGGCGCAGTGCCTTGCACGGAGTCGAAATCGCCAACCCGGATTTGCTGCACGACCGTTACAAGCCGGGTCCGCACGTGGACCTGGCCGACGTGCTGACGTATCACGGGCTTCTGCGAATTCCAACGCTGGCGGTGCTGGCCGGCCAGCTGAACATCCCGATGCCCTCGCTGGCCGAGGGCGATACCATTCAACAGATGATCACCGCCGCCCTCGCGGCGCCCAACCCAGCCATGCTGCAGATGCTCGCGAAGAACGGCGTCGAGTATGCCGGAGTGATTGCGCAAATCGGCGCGCATTGGCGGAAACACCTGAACAAGACAGCGTATCGATGAAGCTTAAAAACAAAGGGTTTACTTTGGTCGAGGTGGTCGTCGTCGTGGTCGTGGTCCTCATCCTGGTCGCGATTGTCATCGCGCGCTTTGGCCGAGTCACCGAGAACGCGCGCAATGCGGTCATCCACAACTTCCTCAAGGACTGCCGCACGCTCTATGTGCGGCTCAGCTACGGGCAGGCCCCCAGCTACATCACCGTCACCAATGCCGTGTCGCTCAAGGATTATGTCGCGGCCACCACGCTGGGGGACGTGCAGGCACAGTTGAACGGGAACTCCATGACGGTCAGCGGAGTGCCCGACACCCTTTTTAAGGACAAACGCACCACGCTCACCGTCGATTACCAGCTCAACTCGTACGACGGGGATAGTGAGGACGTGTTTCTGGGGAAGGTTCTCTGGTAGCGTGGCGCCGAGGCCACCCCGCGCTGAGGGGGCAAGCCAGCGGCTGCTCATCCACAAACGCACCCGGATCCTCGGGGCGTCCAACCCACGAGCGGCCCGTCGAAGCATTCCTGAGCAGGACATCGATCACGAGATTTCAACCAGCGATGGGAAAGCCACTGGGGATTTCTCGCTGGGCAGAAGCTCGTTCTCCTGGAGAAAGAAGGTCTGGCACGAAGTGGAGAAATGGACGCCGGCCTTGCCGTTGCCATCATCCAGTTTTTGCGAGCAGTCCAGGTTCTCCGCCAGGGACTCCGGCGAAGCGATCGCGCTGAAGGGCACCGCCCGCAAATCGCGGTTGCCGTTGGTTTGCCGCAGAATCGTCACCCGCTTGACCTCCGCCGCATTCAGTGTTGGAAAGCGGTCCACAAATGCCAGCGTGTCGGCCACGAGCTGTTCGCGGTCGGGCGCCTGTTTGGGGATGTTGGCGTTGACAATTTGCGCCTTGAGCTGCGTCTGGGCCTTGACGGCGGCTGCCTGCTTCTGCTCGCGCTCGGCCAAAAGTATTTCCGGATTCCGCAGCAGCGCCTTGGCTTGCTCCATTGAAGGATTCTCGACACCCTCCAGACGGGAAAGCAATTGGCCGTACAGCGCATTGAACTCCATTCCCGGCTTCAGGCTCGCCCGGACTTCGGCCACCAGACTCTGGCGGAGCTGGAGGGGGACACGGCTTTGGTTCTGTTGCAGTTTCACACCCCATTATAAGGTTCGCCGGGTGCCTGCAGGGCAATTCACAGGAAATCCGAAAGAAGGCAGCCAATCACAATGCCGCAAATTACAATGCAAGTGTGAGCGAAACCGACGCCCAAGTTGAAGTCATGGATATCCGCCAACTGCGCGAGGAGAAGCCCAAGCTGGGGTGGCTCGCGGAGGTTCGTTTCAGCATTTTCCACAATCACCGGAAACTCGAAGAGTTGGAGCCCCCCGTGAGCGCCCACCTGAAGGCCAATGGGCCGGTCAAAGTTGTCACCCGCGCAAACCTCTTCGAGTTCACCCCGGACGGCGACCGGGTTAACCTGGTCATCAGGGAAGGGCGGAAACTGGACGGATTGCCCTACCAAACGGCGCCCGAAGCCGTGCAGCTCTTTTGCAATGAGGCCATTACCTTGCACAAAAACCAGCACCTGTTCTGGCATTTGACGGAGGACGAGATCCGCCAGGTGGCGACTGAATTTCAGGATTTGGCCGGCCTAAGCGGCATTCACGTCAAGAAAGGCCGCCATGCTCTGCTCCTGCAAATCCAAGACGGACGGCTCGACCTGAGCGTGTGCGATAACTGCTGACCAGCCCCGGGCCGCCGGTCGGCGAACCTGTTCAACCGTCACCGCCCCGGCAGAGAAGAAGCAAATGGAATCGATCGGGGCAAACCGGATGCGGCGGCAATACAATGGAGGATGCTGGCGAAAGTCGCACGCACACTGGCGCGCCAGGTTCCCGAGTGCAGGAACCGGGCCTACGCGGCGCAGGCAGTCTCGCTGCTGACGCTGGGCACGCCGTTTGTTGGGGTCTTGTCCCGCTTGCTGGAGCCGGCCGCCCTGTGGCTGCCGGGAGGTCTCATTATCCCGGAGGCCACCTTAGGGCTGCTCACAGTTTGCCTGGGCAGCCTGATCGCCGCCAAGCTGGCGGTCAAGAACAACTGGCCAATCGCCCAACCCCGGAAGCGGGTCAAGAAACTGGAGATCCATCTGGGCGGAATGACCTTCGACGAACAGGCTCTCTTCACAAACATTATTGCCTTCGGCGCGATCGGCGCCGGCAAAACGGCGGCGGTCATTTATCCGATCCTCAACTCCATCACCGCCCTCTACAAAAACGAAGACCCCAAGGAGCCGGACGCCAAATGGGGCGGATTTGTTCTCGATGTTAAAGGAGATTTTCACGAGGGTCTCATACTTTTGATGCAGAAACATGGCCGCGATCTCCTGGAGGATCTGGTCGTGATTCGGCCTGACAACGACTATTACATACTGGAATTCGAGGAGGTCACGACGGGCGAGCATTTTCTGGTGAGCTGCATGGGCGGGACTTCGATGCAGGAGTGCGACCTCGTGCTGGAAACCGCCGTTGGGCCGCCGAAGGTTCTCACCACGGACCAGTCCGGCAACAAGGTGCTGCTCCTCGATGACAATGGCGGCTCGGAGACGCTGTCCTCGTACCTGTTCAGCGACCGGGGCACTTATCTGCGGCCGGAAGTTTACACCCGGCTGAAGCAGCTGGAGTTTGAGGTGACAGGAAAGTCCGTGCGCTGGCTCGGGTGGCGCGAGGAGAAGAACGGTGAACTGAGCCGGGTCTCTCATACTCACAAGCGCCAGATCATTTACGTTCGTGACGCCCATGGCAGCAGCATCACCACCGACAAGCCCAAACGCCTGCGCTACCTGGGGGTGCATTCCATCAACAACGGCCTGACCTACAATCTGGTGCCGCGCGGCGCCGCTTCCACCGAAGCCGCTGGCCGGATCATGTCGGTGGCCGAAGTCACCGGCAACTCGTTTGGCAGCGACAACGCTTACTGGTCGCAGGCCTCCGAAAAGCACATCGCCCACTGCATCGAGTTGTTCCGGCAGGTAGAAGGACCTTTGGGCCGGGAGTGCAGCGTCAACGACATCCAGCGGTTCACCTCGAACGAGAACGATCTCAAAGAATACTTGAACAAGCTCGAAGCGGTCATCCGCCGGAAGCAGGAGATGGGGGCCAACGATTACGAAATACTCCTGTTGCGCAACCTGAAGGACTACTTCCTCGGCGAATGGGTGCCCCACGACCCCAAGACCAAGGGAAACATTCAAAGTTGCGTGACAAACCTGTTCGGCGACGTGACGCGCAACGCGCAACTGCTCAAAACATTCTGCCAGCCGTCCCGCTTCAGTTTTGAAGACTGCCTGAACAACGGCAAGGTCTACACGCTGGTCCTCAACGCTTATCCCAACGCGCAGATGCTGATTGGCACCTGTATGAAATTGGACTTCCAGCAGTGCGTTCTCAGGCGAACGCAGGCGGCGCCGGTAAATAAGCAGCGCTTCATTTCCTTCATCGCTGACGAATACCAGTTCTTCATCACCACCTCGGGCAGCGGGGGCAGGTCCGGCGGAGACGAGAAGTTTCTGTCCCTCTCGCGCCAGTCGCGCATCATGAACCTGGTCTGCACGCAGGCCAAGTCCATGCTGCTGGCAGTCCAGCGCGACGAGAACAAAATCGACGCGTTCATTCAGTGCTTTGGTTCGCGTGTTTTTCTCCAGGGCCTCGACGAGAAGACCAACAAGCTCGCGGAAGCCACCATGGGGCAGGTCTGGTGGGACCGCGAAGATTTCCAGGGGCACGACCTGAGGCTCTCCAGCGCGATGGAAGGAAGAGCGCCCTCCATCACGCGGCGAAAGGAAAAACAGCATCGTTATGAATCGTCCTATTTCACACAGCTATCCCCGTTTGAAGCGGTGCTGTTCAACAAGGCGGAAACAAACCCCCAGCGCCGCATCGTAAAAACCAACCTCCGCAAGACCGCCTGCTTCTTCGACAAGAAAGAACTGGCCGCGGCGGCCAACGATTATTACCAGGCCTATATTGAGAACCGCGCGTGGCAGCTGGGCATTTCTCACCTGTTCGACGCGCGCGACAACATCAAGCTGGCCAACCCGCAAGAACAGGAGCAGCGCGCCAAAGGGATCCTGCGCTCCTGGCGCGACAATCTGCCCGTCGGGTTGCCCGAAGCCGGGGCCGAGGCCGGGACTCGGAACGGCAGCGGGGAAGGGGCTGACTTCCACGGCAGCGGCAACGAAGAGGGCCAAAACGGAACGCCCGCAGATATCACCGAGGAAGCCGCAAAACAGATCATGCAGGAACTCGGGGCGCCCAAACCGGAAGACCTGTTCAAATACGTCGATCAGAACAAATCCTGGCTGTCCGATTTGGAAGCCAGCCAGAGGAGCGATCCCTTCTACAAACCGGAGGACGACAAGATCACGGTGCCGGCGACCACCAGCGAAGCGGAGCCGCCGCCCAATGAGCCTACCAGCGATTTTGACGCGGACCTGGAAAAGATAGTAAAAGCGATCGAACCGCCCAAAGGACTGGAGAAGGCCACTCGCGGGCAGGCAGCCAACCGCGTGTTTTCGAACCTCGACCGCGTGCCCGACGGCCTCCCGAACCCAGATGCAGACCAGCAGACCCGCTCATAGGCGCCTCTACGACATTTCGGAGGTCTCGTGTCCAGACTCCTGCAACCAGCCGGCGAGGGAGAAAGGCTGCCATTTTCGCATGGGGCCGGATCGGTTCACCTGCACCATGTGCCAGTTGCGCATCTGGCGCAACTTCATGGGCTACGAATTGAGCCCGACGGACGTCCAGGAAATGCTGCATGGGGACAAGGTGACGTCCACCGAGAAAACGTTGACCCGACGGAAGGACAGCCAGGAAGTCACGATTCGCGGCCGCCTGATGCTAACCGCGGAGTATAAAGTCCGCATCGCGCCCAAGCTCAAATCGAAGACGGCCACGGACCAGTCGTGCCCCAAGTGCGAGACCGGCAAGCTGCAACTCATTACCGGCATCGACGATTCGAAATGGTACGGTTGCAGCGGCTATCCGCAATGCCGGTTCACCAAGACATACCTCCCGCACACATTCACCTCCCCCATGCTCCAGGCTGACAGTGGCGGGGAGAAGCCCGGCAGCAAGCACGCCAATCGCAGCAACAACGGCCAAGAGAGCGATAGCGGTGGTGGGCAAAGCCAAACATCAACGCTGAAGATCCAGAAAAGGCCATCAGCGGTAAAACCCCCGGGAGGAGAGCCGAAGCCTGACGAGGCGCGCGAAGCTTTCCCCGCGCAACAGGCGGTGCCGGAAGCAGCGACAGCGACTGTGCTGGACTCAACTCCCCAGCACCCGGCCAAACCGGACAGGTATCGGCGCATTCCGACGTTCATTCTGGAAATGCTCAATTTGCCTCGATCTCCTGCGGTCGCACCTCCCGAAGCCCCATCCATTTCCTGAGGGCTGTCTAACGGCAGACACAACGATTGCACGGCAAACGCCGACCAATTGCTGAAGCTGCCGCCCAAGCAACGCCAAACGCAATCGCATGAGCAAACTCGCTAAACGCGGCAGGAAAGGCGGCTTTCATGCCGCCAAGGCTTTTGAATTTGCCGCCCGGAACGGCGGCAAGCATCCCAAAGCCGTCCGTCTGCGCGCCGAGCCTTCGGGTGACGGCAAGGATTACCGAGAAATCGCCGTCCGCGCCTTTCGCGGTCCGAAAGCGATCGCCGACATGGTCGTTGGGCTGGATGTCCATGGGAATCTTCGCGTCGTCTGCACGGCCAACGGTGAGGGGGACGGAGACCACGCCGTGGCCCTCTTCCCAGAGCTGCCCGCAGGGGAGATGGTTCAGCGCGCGGTTTGCGACCTCGACCGGGTCCTCGAGAGGAAGTCGAACCCTAAGCAGGAACGGCACTTAGGCAAACGACGGCGGGGCGAACGTGAACGGATCCACTTCCAGCTTGCCGCTGCCCAAGATGGCCTTGTTAAAGGCGTCCGTCAGCAGGTCTCGCGCGACGCGTTTGGGCGAGCGTCCTGAGGGGTAGCACCGCGAGTCCGCCTCGATTTCCGCGGCGTCCTTGGACTGTTCCGCCCGTTCGGCCAGAGTGGCGGCGCGCACGTTCATCTGCTGCTCCCGCTGATCCGGGTCGGGAATGGCCGCCAGGCGAAAATAATCGGACAAGGCGCCCTCAACCGAGTCCTCCACCAGCTCAGAAACAATTTTGGCGCTCTGGGGACCGCTGTAAACTGCGCCTTCGACATTCTTAAACTCAAGCGACGAGGGCAGGCTCGTCTTGAAGAATTCCAGCGAGTTGCGGAGCGTGTTGTGCAGCACTTTCACGGCCGCCCCGGCCACCGCCGAGGTCTTGGAATTCACCAGCTCGCCCTGAATCTGCGCTTCGGGGCTCAGGGCCTTGACCACCTCTTCGGGCGATTCCGAAGCCAGCCGGGCCAGGGCCGTCGGGGTCAACGACTGGACCCGAACCCGGGAATCCAGCGCCGCCTCCAGCTTGGTGTGGTAGTCCGGCACGTTCTGCTGGCCGAACTCGTCCAGTTTTTCCGCCAGGCGCTGGTTATCCGTGTCGAGCGACTCGTGGAGCGCCAGCGCGACCACCGCCTCGGTTTTGGTCATGTGGCAGGCACCCGCCAGGAACGAAGCCTCGCGCCGGTAATCCTCCGTGGATCGCCCGCTCAGCACACACACTTCCTTCAGCAGCGCATCGGCTTTCTCCTCCGGAACGTTCCGATAAACCGCGCACGCGCTGCGCAAGAGCAGCCCGCGCGAACGGGTCACCTCCGGGACGCCGGCGCTCCTGGCCGACAGGCGGGGCAGCAGGGAACGCGGAGGGGCCAGCATCTCCACGCCGGAACCTTTGAAGCACAAGTACCCGGAGGCGCACGAGGTCAGTATCTGCCGGGCCGCGTCAAATTTGCGGTAAAGGTCGGCCGGATTGGACAACGGGGCGCGTGTTTTGGTGAAGCGATCGGTCACTTTGCGCTCATTCTCGGCCTGCAGGGCTTCAAACGCGGAGGTGCAGGGAATCGGCTCGCTGATGCCCCAATAAGCCCGCAGCAGGTCGCGCGCGACATAGTTCAAGAGGGCCACCTGAGACGCCTGTTGAATCGTGGGCCCGTGGTTCGGCAGCTCCACGCCAAAGCTCCGGGGGTCCGCCACCACCCGGGACAACTCGCCGCCGAAATCCAGTGCGGTCCCGTCCGACAGCTTGAGCGGAGACGGAGCAGGGGAGCCGGTGTCCCGGGCCAGGTAGTTCAATATCGCCAGGCCGTGCTGCGGGACCGAGCGGCGTCGCGAGCCCACCGCCTCGCAAAACTCCTCAAGCGGGCGCAGCTTTTGGGCGCTCTGGTCCATCAGGCCGGCCATAAACTGTTCAAACCGTTCCTTGACCTCGGCCTTTTGCGCCTCCGAGAGGGGCTGGCCCAGCCGCTTTTCGATGTTGGCGGCGATGCGCAGGGGCAGTTTGCTCCGGGCATAATTGTCCAGCGAGGTCACCGCATAATCCAGGCGCTGACTCTGCCCCAACGCGCGGTCGAGATTCTCGCCCACCGCGTTCATCCAGCGGCTTTCCGCCGGAGGCCCCACGATGTCAGTCAGCGTAACCTTTCCATAAACCGGGCTGTTGGGCTGCGCGCCGGCAAACGTGCGCTCCGCCGCCGAAACGCCCGACAAGGAGCCCAGCCGCTGCTCGATGGTCAGGAAATCGCCGTCGAATGAAGCATGTCCCAGTTCCCGGGATTCCTCGGCCGTCCGGCAGAAAGACTGGCTGTAGGGGGAAAGAATTCGCACCAAATCTTTCTGGTAAGGCTTGAGGGGCTTCTCTCCCTCGTGCGGGAGGAGGAAACCGTGATTGTCGCGGAAGAAGCCGCGAACGTGGTTGAAAACGAAGCCGCCCGCCAGGTCGCTGACACATTGCCGGAAAAGCCGGTTAAACCGTATCGTGGGACGGAACCCCGTCTTTTCGTTCCCCGCCATGATGTAGGAAAGGTCGGGGGAAGCATCCAGCACCTCGATATCCTGGCTATCGTTCGAGACCGAGACCTTCAGGTTGATGCAGTTGCCCTGCAACAGGGCGATCTTGTGTTCCCGCGAGCCGAACTCCTCCGGGGAGGTCATGCTCTCCAGCAGGTCCATCGGAACCTCCACCACGAAGCCGTCGGAATCCCCCAGGCGGTGAAGATGCTTGAGGAAATCGCGCGCTTCGTTGTCGGACGGGCAAAGCTCCAGGCGCAGCACGTCCTTCCCCAGCGCCGTAGCGTTGCGGACGAACAGCCCCCCGAGGGAGTGGAAAGCCCTTTTCATGCCTATTTCATTTTACGGCTCCCGGGGTGATGCCGCCCATATTTCCCGTTGAAACCAGTCCAAGCCCGGCGCCTGGGGACTAAAATGGAGGAGGCTAGAAAACCGCGCAAAAAATGAACTGCAAGATGCGGAAGCACGGCTCATGAGCGGGGAATCTCTGACTCCCGCAGGAGTTGCGTCAAATCCGCCCTCCCCTCCGCAAAACGCGGAGCACTGGAAGCGGGCTGTCCGTCTGCTGGGCCAGCGAACCCGCGCGAGGACTCCGGGAGGCGAAGCAGCGGCTGGACGAGTTTGAAAATGGCCAGCCCTTTGCTGGCACAGCCCAAATGATGGAAGCAATACGCTTCGCGAAAAAAACCTCTGCGGCAGAACGATAAAATGAACAACGACCTGCAAAACCCAGAGTTCCGAGAACGGTGGGCGCACATCGCCGAGCCGGGATGGGAAGTCAACCAGGAGATCTTCAGCCGTACGGATCGCAGCCGGGCCAAAGTCCTTCACTGCGCGATTCCGTTGACGCAAGCCAAACGGCTCACGGATGCGACGTTCCCGCCCGGGTGGGACGCCGACAAGTGCCTGGTCGCCAGCGTCGGCCGCAAAGCCCGGCCGGAGTTGGCAAACTGGGAGTACACCCCGCAAATCCGAGCCGCGCCGCAGCTTCCCTGGTTCAAAGCGCTCCCCACGGACCATAGCGCGCTGCTGCTGCGCTCGCCATGGCTCCAAAGTCCGTCCCAGGCAACTGGCATCGGCCTCAACGCCAGGCACCTGCGCTACCACCATCAGCTCTGGAACGATCTCCGCCCCAAAACCCTGCGCGGAGTGCATACCACGCTGGTTTACGTCACCCCGCAGCTCGGCTTCAGCCTCACGCCTCATATCCGGCTGGACAAGGCCTTCAACTATTTCGCGGCCCTCTCGCGCTGGGCCGGGCCGGTGCAGTTGTTCCCGGCGAACTACCTTTACCCCGATTCGCAACTGGGCGCTGGGCAACGTGCCCCAGCACCCATCTTTGCTGATCTCCTCCCTCACGTGGGGGGCAGCAACTTCCCCCTTATGGAGGGGACCCCCGATCCGTGGGGCAAGACTGCGAGATTTGAGGGGCCAGATTACTATTACGGGTATCCCTTCAATGCCACCACTAATCCGGTGGAGGATGCCGCTTTCCCGCACAGGATTCTGGGCAGCACAATCCTGCCAAACGGACAGTTGACGCAGGCGCGTTCTTCCGAGACCTACGCGTATGCCACACTGGATCCTGAACTGAATCGCGCGCTCAAACTGGACCGCGAAGCGTTCCAGGAGGTTTACTGCCTGGCCCGCGGCGTCGTCACGCACGACGGACTGCCGTTCCAGCTACCGGTGGAGATGCAAACGGCCGTGTTCGGCATCGTGCTGACGGCCTGGGAGCTGGAGATGGATCGTCCCGGTGATTTGACCAGCTTCACCTTGAAGACCCAACATGCCGCTATCCGGGGGTACAACTTCTACCAGCGGATCGAGCCCTATTACTCCAACTTCATGCGGCTGGTGCGGGAACTGGCCAAAAACCCGGAGTTCGAGGTCTATCCGCTCACCACGCACCTGACCCATTCGTGGCTGGGCGGAAACCTGCGCCTTTCCAATCAGCGGTCGGAGCCGGAGAAGACTCTGGGTCCGCAGTTCATGCGCAGCTATTACCTGCAGCAACTGGACTGGTTCATGGGGGTGTTCAACCTCTGGAACACCGTTGAATTCCGCAAAGGCGCCGCTCTGGAGGACCAACTGGACTTCGCCGGCCTGGCGCTGCATCAGATGCAGCCCCAGTTGGCGTTCGAGTCCCATTATTTCCAACGTCCCCTGAAGCGCGCTTCCTTCTGGCCCGACCAACATCCCGAGTGGCTGCGATACGACCAGGAGTGGCGCGCCGACCAGCTTCCTCAGCCGGAAGAGAGATAAGCCCGCACCTGAGGCAAGCGCCGTTCTTTGCGGAGGAGCGAACCCGCTGCGGAGGAGGGGAGGGGCTGTTTCGGCCAGCGGCATTTTCTCGGCCACCAAGCTGACGCTTAAAAAAACACCTCGAATAGAATGACGCCTTACGATCAGAAGACCCAGGAAGTAATCGCGGAAATTCGCAATTACAACATTTCCATCAACCGCGAGCAAAAAATCGAGCTGTTCACCGACGGCTTGTGCGAGAACCCCGGTGCGATGCACATTGGGCTGTTCGCGCGCCAAGGCAGCAATTGTTTGTTCACGCGACACACGTTCGCTGGCCACGGCACCTGTAACGAGGCCGAATACATCGCCGTGAAAACCGGATTGACCATCCTGCAGGGCCTGTATCCCGAGCCCGGCGTTCCCGTGGCGGTCTTTTGCGACTCCCAGCTGGTCACCAAACAGGTCAATAATCTGTGGAAATCCTCAGGCAAGATGAGGGACTACTGCATCTTCCTGCGCCGGTTTCGCAAGATTTACCCGTACACGCTGCAGAAAATCCCCCGCAGTGAAAACGAGATGGCCGACGGGCTGGCGCAGAAGTACATCCTCAAGAACTCCGGGCGGTGCATGACGCTTGAGAACGGCAGATTCAACGTTCTCAAACAGGTCCCGGCCACCGTCAAGCGAAGCGACACCTACAACGCGGTCACCAGCGCGCAATTCCGCGATTACCTGGCGCAGCACAATCTGCACGGTGAGATGCAGCGCTTGCTCCAGATGGCCAGCGATGGCGACAACGACGCGGCCATTGCCCTGGCCCGAAGCATCCAGCAGCAGGCGGGGACCATTCTTCAAGCGGCGCCCAAATCCAATGATCTGGTGGCCCAATGGCTGGGCAACACCCTCGGGTTGATGCAAAAGGGCCTCGACCTGATCGTGGCCGCCCTGCGCCAGGGCGCGGGCCTCGTGGAAATCCAGTACATCATCGAGGAGTTGTCCGGGCCAGACAGCGGCGAGTCGGAAATCTACTCGCAACAAATCGGCCACTTGAGGGAGCAGGACCTCCCCGAAACCGTGCTGGCAGTCGACGAGGAAGACGAATGCTTCGCCTGACCGGAGCGAGCAGTGCTGACGGTTGGCACGGACGACAATGAAAGTGGCTGTTTGTCGCTCCCCACACTTCGGTTGCAGAGACTGCAATGGATTCGGGACCGGGTTTGTCGGGGCCTGGACCGGGATCAATCGGCGCGTTTTTGGCAGCCATTAAGCCGAACATGGCCCCGGACTGTTACGGTTCGGTGGCAGACGTGTTAGGGTTGGCTGACACTTGCCTTCAGACAACCGCTCGACGGGCGGCGCTATCAGCGTTGGTCGTCGCGCGCCTTGGCGGCCAGAACTCGAAGAGTTCGTCGGCAGATTTCAAAAAGGACCGCCGTGCGCGTACGCGGCCCGCTTGCAGATGCCGGGCGAATGGCCGCAGTAAAGCCTCCATTCCTTTGTGCTTCTGCACGAAGCCGGTAATGGATCCTTGCATGACTTCGAGGTCCTGAAGAAGTCCCATCCGCCGCTGGTAGCAAGCCATGGCGCGCAGCTCGCGTTTGCTCAACCCGGTAAAGTCCGAAGGCAATGATTCCACCATATAGCGGAACTTTTTGAAGGCGACGCGGGTTCGGTGGATAGTGCCCGGGTTGGACGGCTCGATGGCCTGGCGGCGGCGGACCACGTCGGCAAAGGCCTTGTCTGTCGCTCGGGCAACGGTGGTCGCAAGGCCATCCGGATGGCGCGCCCGCGCAGGATTCCGGGCCAGATGCTCGCCCAAGCTTCGAGTCCATTTTCCCAACTTTCGTGTCTTGAAGCTCTTCACTTTCGCAGCCGCCGCCCTTTCCAGTCGGCGCTCCCGGCAGCGGAGAAAATCCAGCACCACGATCAACTCGGGAAACCGCGCCACCTGACGTTCCAGGAACAAGCGCTGAACTTGAGTATCCCGGAGTTCGCCGAAGGCTTTCAGTTGGCGTTTCAAGACCCGGCGCGCCTTTTCTGCGGTCGTGCCGGGCGAGAGGCAACCCAGCATGACGAATTGGGCAATCAACCTGCGCGCCGCCACTCGCAATTCATGCACCGTCTCTTCCGAAAAATCGTCCTGACAACCCTGAAGCCGGGCCCGGTACGACTTCCAGCGGTTGCGCAGTGAATTAGCGAGGACAGGACCAATCGTTGCGGGGAGGTGCCACGGAGCAGAGGGGGCGGCGGGAGTTGTAATCGGCAGGCGCCCGCTTGCCGGCGGGGTTGGCGTTGGAACAGTGAAAGGGGCGAAGTCTGGCCGGAGTGTGAGTTCGAGTTCTGGTATCCGCACAGCAGCAATCCCCACATCCGGCGGCGGGAGACTGGCCACATTGAGCTGCGAAAGCTGCGGCGTATCCATAATTGTTTTCGATTTTGCTGGGCGCTTGCGAAAGCGTCCGCAAACAAAGCTGTTCGAGGCTCTTGCTTGGTTGAGGGTACGGTAGTTGGAGGCCCCGGTGGCGGCAAACAGGAGTTATTCACAATCTGTTCACAATCTGTTCACAGGGCTGGCCCGGAACAATGCCATGTAAGCCCCTGCTGCGCGCTCCACCTATAATGGGGTATATGAGAATCAGTGCGTACGGGAAAATCTTCGAAGCGGCAAGGAACGGAACGCTGGATCAGTACGGCGGGGCCCTGACCATCGAGCACCTCAAGCTGAAGGGCCCTTTTGGCAGGACCTTGCTGCACGAAGCCGCGCAATGCGGGCATCTGAACCACATCCCGCGCCACCTCATTACCGAGGAGAACCTCAGCTGGAGGGATAACCGGGGCCAGACGGTGGTGCATTTGGCAGCCGCCAGCGGGACTCTGGACCATATCGGCCCCATTTCATACAAGGCGCTCACCGCCACCGACAGCTACCTGGTCACACCCATTCACGAAGCGGCGGCGAATGGCACGCTTAACCATGTTCCCATTGTCGCCAAGACTTTAGAGACCATGACCCAAAGAGATCGCGATGGCCTTACGCCGCTCCACATGGCGGCTCTCAATGGGCACCTGGACAAAGTGCCCATCGCCTTCCTCACGCAGGAAAATCTCGACATTTTGGACAAGCACGGCCGCAGTTTCCTGCATTTGGCAGCACAGCGCGGCTGCCTGCAGCAGGTACCCAAGCCGCTCCTGACGGAAGCAAACCTGAACCTGCCAGATCGCTCCGGAGTCACGCCGCGGGCGTCGGCTCTGAAGAATGGCCAACAGCCCTTGCTTTCGCCGAGAGCCGGCCTCGTGATGGAGGTGGGGTGAACGGCGGGAATATTTTCGATGAATGTTTCCAACCCCAAACCGCCAAAAATCACCCCGGCGATTTATACTGGTTAAGAGACCGATTGGCCGAATATGAGCCGACCACGAAGAATATCATTTTGGGAGACCGCAGGGCTGCTGTCCTTGGGCGCCATCACCGTTGTTTGTCTGATGCCGGCGCTGCGAAAGGACTACGCCCAATCCCATTGGCGCACCTCGCTCTTCGCCATGATCGGCGCCTGCCTCATCTATCCACCCGCAATCCTGGTTTACACCCGCAAGGCCATCGCGCAACGCAACGGGGACTGGAAAACAACCATCTTCATCCTGGGCATCACGTATGTGCTGTTCCGAATGGTGAGGTAGCCCATGAACAAGCTCCTGCCATACGTCCTGGGCGGCACGGTGCTGCTGGCCGGCGTCATCGTCAGCCGCCGTGTGCTGCCGAAAGACGGAGCCCCGGCGCCCTCTCCGAAACCAACCCCGGCCACCGCGCCGCTGCAGCCGGTCCGGGTTGAGGAACCGCCGGAGGCCCTCTACTGGCTGGTGGCGCAGGCCTTGGTTGAGAAACTCAAAACGGGAGACCTGCTCCTGACCGTGCGCGAAAACCGGGAGTTGATCCGTCAGACGTCGCTGCACTTGCGCGAAGAGCTCGGGTTGGAATTGCCCCCCGGGTTCGCCCTCCCACCCGGCGTTTCCCGAAGCGGGCTGGAGCATCCCGAATCCAGCGACCCGGACCATTACGCCTTTCTCCAGCAGGTTCAGGCGGGCAACCGGGATTACCTGCAAAAGATTGTCGACCGGTTGCTCGATGAATACGCGTCTCAAACAACGCAGCTCATGGTCGAGCGCCTCGCCGCCATCCAGTCCTTCCGCAAGCCCGGCGACGCCCAATCCCTTTCGTTTGTCAAAGCGCTTTACGGCGAGAGCTTCGTCAACGACTACGCCACCGCGCACCGTCCCAAGGAGGATCAAGTGAAGCCTTGGGCGCGCCAGCGCAACCCACCGGAATCCAGCGGGGCCGTGACGCGCCCGGCCAAGGAAGCGGCCGCGGCCCAGGCGCAAGTGTCGTCCTTGTGGCGCACCGAATTCGGCCCGGAAGAGCTTTCCACCGTGCAGGAATACATCCTGAACCAGAATCTGCGGGACAAACTGCGCGACGACCTGCTCTACAGCGATCTGTCGGCCGCAGAACGCAGCCTGATGGAAAAGAGCGCCATCGGCTGCCGGCTGGTCTTCCTGCACGACCTGACCTGCCGCGTTGTGTCCGCACGCCCATAACCGCAAACCACCGAGCCACATGATTCTCAATTCCTATCTCGTCACCGTCCGGGACGAAGCCCAGCAGATTTCCAAGCGGCTGGTGCCGGCGACCAGCCAGGCCAAGGTTTACGCCCAGATGCAGCGGGAAAAGTGCAAGGTCATTGCCATCGAGCAGCGCCCCAGTCCGTTTCTGGCGGCGCTCAAAAAGGGGCGCCTGGAGATCGGGGACCCGGCCAGCAAACGCGAACTCGCCACCTTTTCCAACAACCTCGCCCTCATGGTGGCCACCAAAGTCAACACCGCCAACGCGTTCCAGATTCTGGCTCAGTCCACGCCCAAGGAACGGTTTCGGAAAATCATCACCGACGTGCGCCGCCGCATCACCGACGGCGAGAGCATTTCCCAGGCGCTGGCAAACCACCCGGAGGCCTTTGATGACGTTTATGTGGCCATCGTGCAGGCTTCGGAGACTTCCGGCCAGCTGCCGGTCGCGCTCCGGGAGCGGGCCAAAGCCCTGAAGCGCACTGACAAGGTGTTGCGCAAGGTCAAGAACGCGTCCATTTATCCGGCCATCGTGCTGGTGATCGCCCTGATCGCCGTGATGATCTTCTCCCTCCTGGCAGTGCCGGCCCTGGCGACCCTCTACAAGGGCACCGGCGTTCAACTCCCCTTGATTACACGCGCGATCGTGAAGGTCTCCGAAATTCTGCGCAGCAGCCCGCTGGTCGTGATCGGGGTCCTCTGCATCCCGGTGTTTCTGTTCATGCAACGGAAGGTCATTCTGGCGAACAAGCGGCTCCAGCGTCTTCTGCTCAAGATCCTCATCCTCCGCGACCTGGTCGCCAAGGGCGCCTGCCTGCGCGTCCTGCAATTGCTCCACCAGTTCTCCACCGCCAACGTGACCATGCCCAAGCAGCTCCATCTCTGCCAGAAGGTCGCCGGCAATGTTGTCTTCACCGAGGCGCTCGAACGCATCAAGAGCGCGATCCAGGCTAGCGGCGTGAGCCTGTCGGAAGCGTTCCGGCGGGAGAAGACCTTTTCCCCCATCATCGCCGGGAACATCCAGGCCGGGGAGGCCACCGGCAGCTTGCCCGAGGTGCTGGGAAACCTGACCGAATACTACATCGAGGACCTCGACGACGCGGTCACGCGGTTTACGGCCATCATTGAGCCGGTCATGATCATTTTCCTGGCGGCCGTCATCGGCACCATGGTGATCGCCATGTACCTGCCTCTGTTTAATCTGGCCCAAGTCCTCAACAAGACCCGATAGCGTATGGGCGCGGCCAAAGGAGGGACCCAGTCAAGGTGGCGCCGCCGCGCGATCTGCCAGTTCGTCGCCCAGCACGCCGGCGTGGCCCCAGACCATCACCATTTCGATCCTGGGACAAGACCTGTAAAGCTCCCGTATTTCGGCCACCAGTTCGGTGTTCTTGAGATCGTCCCAGCCCCGGCTGATCACGCCGCAGACATAATTGCTGTCCACGTGGAGATCGACCGGCCCGTCCTTGGGGGCCCAGCGCAGGGCCTCGCGCACGGCCAGCAACCGGGCCCGGTTGGAAGCGCCGCAGCCCATGGGCTGCGAAATCCGGTGCGCCACCGCCTCGCCGCGCAGCGCCACCACGCCAATGCGCATCCGGCCCGGGTTGGGGCGACAGCTTCCATCGGTAAAAACTCTCAGTTTCACCAATCCATTATACAAACGAAGGCAATGGCATGAAGGAGCCGAACCGTCCCGGGACGACATCCCAAGCCGGCCGCTGGATAACGGGCCTTGTCGCCGCCCTTTTCCTCCTGGGCGCCGTCAACAAGGTTGCGGATCCTGTCGCAGCCCTCGGGCACATGCCTCTGGCATTAGTCCGGCCGCTGCAGTTAGGGACAGTTCTGGCCTTGGAGGTTTACGCCGCTTTGGCTCTGCTCCTGTTCCCCAGCCGACGGACCATTTGGTTGTCGGCCGTGTTGCTCGCGGCGTTCAGTGCGTACCTCCTGCATTTGATCGATGCAGGAGCAGCGAGCTGCGGCTGCTTCGACTCGCTGGGGATCGAGCGATCACCCCGGACCGCTTTGGCCACGAATTTGGCCGCCATCGGCGGGCTCTTGTACGCGCTGCGCCGCGCGCAGCCAAGGGCGTGGACGGCTTCGGAGGTGGCCCTGTGCCTCGGGCTCGCCGTGCTATCAGTGGCCTTCGCCTGCGCAACAACCCGGGCGCCAAAGAAGCTTGCCCTGGAGCAACTGCTCGGCAGCCAGGCTGCCGGCCGGGACATCCTGCTGAAAATATCCCCTGCGTGCGAGGCGTGTCTTCAAACCACGCGGCAGGTGTTGTCCGAGTACTCCGCCCGCCGCGTGATTGCCGTCACCTGTCTCAACGCGGGACGCGCCAACCGCGATTACATGGAACGATTTCATATTCCGCTGGTCGTGTTCGGTGTGCAGGAGTTCTTCGCCCTGGATGGCACGCTGGAAGTGCCGCGCTGCTATCGCGTCCAAGGCACTCGGCTCATTGCCTGCCAAACAAGAACAAAGCCGTGAAACCCGGAAAGCAGCATCCGCACGCAATTAACGGCGCGATCCAAGCCGCAACGGTGCTGCTGTTGGATGAAGGGCGCAGAGCGACTGGACCATTCCCGCTCAAGGAAGCCCTCGCAAAGGCCCGGGCCCAGGGCAAAGACCTGATCCTGATCGCCGCCGGGGCCAACCCTCCAGTCTGCCTGATGGCCGACTATGGCCGTTTTCTGTTCGAGCACAAAAAAAGGGCGGGGCACCATAAACCGGTTCGGGAAAAGGAAATCCAGCTCTCGGCCAACATCTTTGAGCACGACCTGGGGGTAAAAGCCCGTCATGCGCGCGAGCTCCTTGAGGGCGGACACCCGGTGCGGGTTGTTTTGAAGTTGCGCGGACGGGAAAAGGCCCATCCCGAGCTCGGCCAACGGCAGCTGGATCTGTTTCTGGCCAAATTGGACGGAATCGGCGCCGAGCCTCGGCGCAACCAGGTCAACGGCTCGGTATTCGTCGCCCGGCTTCACCCCAAACTTTAAGCTAAGACCCATGCGCATTCGACTCCTCACGGCCGCAGATCTGCACCAATCCCGGTTACATTATCGGGGTCTTGAGCTGGCGGCCAAGGAACTCAAACCGGACGTGGTTGCGGTGGTCGGTGACGCCCTGCATTCCGGCGACATCGGCAAATACCAGTTCGCAACCGCAGAATGCGCAAGAAGGCTGGCCGATCTGCCGGTCCGGCACCTGGTCTTTGTCCAGGGCAATCATGAGGGAAGCAACTGGACGAACTTTGTTCGTGCCTGGCCCTTTGAAACCCGCCCTCTCACTGTCCTCTACGGCACCGCCTTTGCGATCGGCCCGCTGGTGATGGTGGGCTTCCCTTGCATGACGGGGCCGGAAGAATATTGGTGCGACACTCTTCCCAGGGAGGGGAATGAGATTACGCAGGACCTCGCTCAGTCTGGACGCAAACCCCTGCCTGCCGAGGCCGATTTTTGGCTGCCGAAACTTATGAAGCGTACCGGGCCCGCGGGCCGCACGGTTTGGCTGATGCATGAATGTCCCGTAGGTCTTCCTCTGGCGCACCCGGCGGTGTTCAATCCGGCTTGGACCACGGCGATTGAGCGCTTCTCTCCCTTGCTTGCCGTGTCCGGCCACGACCATGAAACACCGATCGCAAACAGCACGTGGCACACACGCTGGCAGGAAACGACCTGCGTCAATGTGGGTCAGGCGGAAAGGGCCTTCTACCATTGCATTATCGACTTCGAGTTCAGGGGCAGCCATCCGGCCCTGCCGACCAAAATCACCCTGCGCGCGCTGCCGCAGGACCAAACCGTAGAAATCCCGGGTCACGCCCGCCAGGGCGGTTAAGGAGCGCGTCCCTGTGCGCGTGAGGCAGGATCGCCCGGAGCCACCCGCAGCACGCGCGGGGCGCAAAGGACTTTTCCCTCCCCGAAGGACGTCAGGCGATGCTCGGGGCCAGCGCGTTGGCAGGCGCCGGCCGAGGCTCGCGCACGGTCGGACGCGGGCGCGAAGGCTCGCGCGGAGTCGTTCCGGTCATGCGAATGGACTGGCCATCCAGCGCCACCGAAAGATCTGCCGCTGGCTCGCGCGGTTTGACCGCTTTCGGATCCCGCACCTCGTTGGGCTTGCCGGAACTGCGCAGCAGATCATTGTTCCGATACAGATTGGGCCAGGGCAGACTGTAATAGGGAGAGACGTTGTATTCGAAGTACGAGAATGTGGAACGCAGGCGGTTGGCCACCTGGACCGGGTCGGAGAAGAGTTCCGGCGCCTTTTCATCCAGATATCGCTCGAATTGCCGGCCGTTGGCGGGCAGGCCGGCGCGGCTGATATAATCGCCCCCGCGCACCAGGCCTTCCGGCCCATAGTGGAGATCGACCAGGTACTGGGTCACCCCGCCCCAGTAAACGGCCTTGAGCTGATCCTTGAACCCGTTGGGCTCTTCCATGTGCTCGGTGACCCTGAGGACCGCCCCATCGAAGGCCTTGCGGCTTTCCGCGCCCAAATCCTCCATGGCCCGGCTCAGGTTCAGATAGCCGTTGTTCCTGGCCATGTTCTCCTTGAAGGCCGTGCGGAAAGGTTCCACGCGGGCCGCAAAGAGCTGCCGGGCGGCGGCCAGACGAGCAAAGTCGGCCGCCTTGTTGGAATACATTTCCTCAAACAAATCGTTGATGGTCGCGACCGCCTGGCCGATCAGCTGGCGGCCGGCCTGCGGCGGCACCTGCATGCGCCGCTCGGCAATCAGCTGGCGAAATGAGGCCACCGCCTCCTTGCGGCAGGTGTCCTCGACCACGTCCTTGCCGATGGCGCCTGCGGCAAACCGTCCGAACAACTCTGAGCGCAACGCTTCGATCCGCTCCTGTTCCCGTTGGAAACCAGGCTGAATCAGGACAGTGAGTTCCTTCATCAACTGCATCTTGTCCTTGTAGCCGGGCGGAACGAGCTTCACCAAGGCGCTCTGGTTGGAAACTTTGCGCACGGCGTTGTCGTTGAAAATGCGGTTCATCACCGAGTCCAACGAGCCGTCCGACGCGAACGAGAAGTTCACCGCGCTGTTGGGGTCTCCCACGCGGCCCAACTCCGCGTTGTGCCGCAGAATTTGCTGATGCTGTTGCTGGTTCAAAGCCAGGCGGTCCCGGCTGGTCTGGTAGAGGTAGGCTTGCTGCTGCCGGTCGTACATCACGTATTTGGCCTCGACCAGCGGCAGGCCTTTGACAACCCCCTCCGGGATCGTCAAAGACGGCCGGTTCACCAGCTGCGCGTAAAAATGCTCTTTGCGATCAAGGGCAAGCACCTTCGTCACCCCGCCATCCTGATAGCTGTAGTAGAACTTCATCGGCAGGCCGTACGAATCCTGGCTGGTCTGGTTCGAAAGACCGTAACGGGCGACCGAATGATGCCTCACCTGGACGCCATGGGGCACGCCGTGGCGGGCCGCCAAACGCTCCGGCAGATTCAGAGGGCCGGGACGCGTGGTCGTGGCCGAAAGCTGCCGCGGTCGGCTCAAGGCATGCAGAAATAAGGGCGCCCGCATGCTCATGACGTAATAGGGCATATACCGCATGTAAAACGGGCGGTTGGTGCCCGAGTAGCTGATCGTGGAGAAAATCCGGTTCATTCCGCCCCGGTCCGCGTCGTCCAGGGAGTTGTTAGTTTTGATCTTGGCCTCCAGGTAGACCTCCCCATCCTCCGCTGGCAGACCGAACACGGTTTGCATCGCCCGGCGAAGATGGTTGAAAGTCAGGACCGTTTCCATTTCCGCAGGGGAAAGGCCGTTCTGCATGGTGGTTGCGTTGCCGACGGCTTCGGACACATATCGCCGGCAATCCTCCGCCAGCAAGTCGATCGTTTTGCCTGCCGTCTGTTTGAACTGGTCATACCCCCCACCCTGGAGGGCGACCGCAGGGCGTTGCAGGTCGGCCATGAGGCCTTTCAAGCGGCAGAAATTGTCGTCCAAAGGGGTCCGGGAAAATGCTTCCCGCTTTTCTCCCGGGTCCGGAAGTTTTTGGATCAACTGTTCCACGAAGCCCAGAACGCTCAGGTTGGAATCCAGGAGCGCCGCGGCCAGATCGGTCTTGGCGTAAAGCTCATCGCGCGGCGAGACGAGATCCCCCGGCAACGTCTGAAGACTGGCCAGAGCCGGACGGCGGGATGCTGTCTGCACGGCCAGGTGACTGGCGCGCAGCGCAGGCGCGGAGAAGTGGGCTGAGCCCGCCAGATCCTTGCTGTAAGCCAGATTCGCCTGGGCCAGCTCCTCCGAGCGCAATCCTAGATTCACTTTCACATTTCCATTTTAGGGCCACCGCGGGTGTCGTGGGGGATGAATCAGCGAACAACTTTATCGCCACATCTGTCGCCAACGAGGCAGGATCGGGAATCCCGCTGGCCGCCCCGTTCCGGGGCGTCGCGCAGGCACGTTTGCCGAGTCGTTTCCAGGGTGACCAGAGCATTGGCCAGCGGCTGAATCCTGCATGCGGCGGCTTGTACCTGGACGGCAAACTCAGACTGAAAGGCAGGGCGAAAGAGGATCGGATTGCGGCGAGGGAGTGGATTTCGATGTTCTTGAATAATGCGATGGGAGTTGCAATGCGAAACTGCGTAACGACTCTGGTGCCGGTGAGAAAGGCGGGTTCTTTGACTTTCCCCTTGCGCCCGAGGGCTGTTGCGCTTACAGGTTTCGCCACTATGGCAAACGCATTAACCAAATCACAAATCGTCGCATCGGTTGCGGAAACCGTCGGTATTACGAAAAAGCAGGCTGTTGAAGTTCTCGAGGCCATCGTGGCGCTCGCATACAAGAACGCCAAGAACAGCTTCACGCTTCCCGGTTTGGGCAAGCTGGTGCTGGTAAACCGGAAAGCGCGCGTCGGCCGCAACCCGGCCACGGGTGAGCAGATTCAGATTCCGGCTAAACGCGTGGTCAAATTCCGCGTGGCCAAGGCCGCCAAAGACGCAATTCTGGAAGCCAAGTAACCCTTGGCGGGGGATGAACTGTCGTGGCCGGAGACTTTCTGAACGTGGGAAGGGGAGAGGATTATTTTCGGAAGAGCCAGAGGAGAAAGGTGAGAAGAAGGCTCACGAGGATGCAGGTGACGAGCGGGAAATAAAATGTGAAGTTTCCTTTGGAGTAATGGATGTCCCCGGGCAAACGACCAAGCCAGCCCTTGCCGAAGCCCGTCCACAACATCAGGCCGACGAGGGCGGTGACCACGCCCAAAACGAACAACGTCTTGCCCAGCTCGTTCATGCCATGGTCAGCTTAATCCCAAACAGCCGATTTTTGAAGATGGGGACGGCACCCGTAAGGTCAGCCGTGCTCGCATCGGTTCCACCGGCAACCAAACTCCACGGGATTGGGCGAGAGAGTGATTGTCCCCACAACTGGTGACAGGCAGCGGACAGCCCCTCTGGTATGTTAATGGCGTCGATACGATTTGACGTTGTTCTCGATGTAGAATGTGGCAAAGAGGCCGGATCAAAAATTCCGGCTTTTTTGTTGTTCCGGAGCTTTGCCCGGTGAGGGATTTCACCTGACCCCAGAAGGGCTGTCCTGACCGACCCCCACCAAGGTCCAATTCGCACTCCCCGCCGTTTGGATTAAATTCTGATCGATGTGTGGTCGTTACGGCGAAAGCAAGATTTTGGCGCAGGTCAAGGGCAAGGTCCCGTTTTTCCGGGCCGAGTCTGCACTCAAACCTCGCTACAACATCGCCCCGACTCAAATGGCTCCGGTCATTGTCAATCAGGGCGAGGCGGTGCTCAAGGACATGCGCTGGGGGTTGATTCCTTTCTGGGCCAAAGATGAAGAAATCGGCAACCGGATGATCAATGCCAGAGCCGAAACGGTGAGGGAGAAGCCGTCTTTCCGAAATTCATTGAAGCGGAAGCGCTGTCTGGTGCTGGCGGACTTCTTTTACGAATGGCAGAAGATTCCCGGCAGCACACGCAAGCAGCCCATGTGCATTCATCTCAAGGACCAGGAGCCTTTCGTTTTTGCCGGGCTGTGGGACACCTGGAAGAAACCTGACGACGCCAAGGATGCCGAGGTCGAGTCGTACATCATCATCACCTGCGAACCCAACGACCTCATGCGGCCCATTCACCACCGGATGCCAGTGATATTGAAGCCGGAGCATTATGATCAGTGGCTTGACCCGAAGAATGAGGATGTGGATGGGCTGGCCAAACTGCTTGTGCCCTTCCCGGAAAAGGAAATGGCAGCACACCCGGTCAGCACGCTCGTCAACAATCCCAGATTTGACGACCCGCGCTGCATTGAGCCGGTCGGATAGCGAGAAGGGGCATTTTCATGGAACGGAGTGATGCTGTCCTGGCACTGCCTTTGTGTCTGAAACAGCAGACGCCGAAGCAATCCGCCGGTTACAAGGAAACCCCCGGTTTGGAGCTGCATGGGGTTTGGTCATGGATTACGCTAACACTCATTGCAGATGACCATTTTACGTCTCGCCATTCCCCAGGTTTTGTCGCATACACGATTGCATGATTATTGAAGGCATCCCCAACGGGTTTACGATTCCAGTGATGACCCTTGGCGTGATCGCCGGCTGGATCATGATTCTGTGGCTGATGCGGGAATTTGAGGTTTTCGGTAAAGATAAGCCCGAAGATCCGGCCGCAGGATTGAAGCGCACCAACCATGAAGGTTGAGGGACTGAAAATCATCTCGGGTGGCCAAACCGGTGCTGATCGTGCTGGTTTGGATTGGGCCCTAAAACACGCCCTCCCCCATGGCGGCTGGTGTCCCAAAGGCAGAAGAGCCGAGGATGGTCCGGTTGATGGCCAGTATCAATTGCAGGAGAGCCCCAGCAGCAATTACCCGCAACGCACCGAATGGAATGTCCGTGATTCTGATGGCACAGTGATTTTCAGCATTGGCGGGCATCTGACGGGCGGCTCATTGAAGACCGTGGAATTTGCCATTAAACACCGGAAGCCTCACCTGCATTTGTCGGCCTCTTCCAAAGACAACGCCGCCGCAGAGCTAAAAAAATGGATGCAGCAGAACAATATCCGTGTGCTGAATGTCGCTGGTCCTCGGGCTTCAAAGGAACCGGCCGTGGCAGGATTTGTGATCGCCACCCTCGATGCGGCCCTCAAACCGTGATGAAACCCCTTGATCTTTACGACCAACGCCACCTGGAAGCCGCTGAAGGCTGGATCGAACTGGGCAATCCTCTCGAAGCCAATGGGGAGCTGGAGAACATCACCGCCGAGAATCGAGCTCACCCGGCTGTTTTGGAGGTTCGCTGGCAGATATACGCCAAAGCGAAGAAGTGGGATGCTGCGCTGGACATAGCCTCCGCGCTGATTCAGTTGGCGCCTGAACATCCATTGGGCTGGGTGCACCGCTCGTACAGCCTCCACGAACTGAAGCGGCCCGAAGAGGCCAGGGACAATCTGCTGCGGGTGGTGGATAAATTCCCACAGGACCCGATCATGCGCTACAATCTGGCCTGTTACGAATGCCAGTTGGGGCAGTTGGAGCAGGCCAAAAGCTGGTTGCAGAAGGCTTTTGAACTTGGCGATCCGATGAAGATTAAACTCATGGCTTTAGAAGACCCCGACCTGGAATTGTTGTGGAGGGAGATCGGAAAAGCATGAACGACGAGGAGCAACAATCCAGATCCCTGTCTGAGTTTCTTTGCTGGGTTGGGTCACAACGAACATGGGATGACCTCGGCTGTTGAGCGATCCTGACCAAGGCCATCACAGCGTTTTGGATTTAGGCAGGGGCACTTGCCCATTCTACAGCCTCAGGCGCACCTCCGATCCATACGCATGCGCCTCGGGCCTTTGAGGAATGGCCTGCCTGGGGGGACGAAAAGCGTTTCCGCGAAGTGGGTCCGGCCAACACGTGGTTGTAGTCCGCTGAGCCCGTTTGGTATCGTAAGCGGCAGAACAAACTGACATGATCCGACTAGCCGACACCGGCGGCGGGACGCCGCTCTACCAACTGAGAATCACGCTCCGCGACTGCAAGCCGCCCATCTGGCGACGCATCGTCGTGCGGGCGGATATGAAGCTCGACCGGCTGCACCGGGTCATCCAGACCGCAATGGGTTGGTTGGACTGCCATCTGCATCAGTTTGTAGCGGGCGGTGGTTGTTACGGCCAGCCCGACCGCGAATGGGACGCCGAAGACACGCAGATGCTGAACGAGAAGCGCTACACCGTGGCCGATCTAGCCCCGGCGGTGAAGGCGCGGTTCGCCTACGAGTACGACTTCGGCGACAATTGGGAACACGAAGTCGTGCTTGAAAAAACCTTGCCGCCCGAGGCCGACTTCAAACATCCGGTCTGTCTGGGCGGAGCCAACGCCTGCCCGCCCGAGGACTGCGGCGGAAGCAGCGGTTACGCCGAATTTGTGGACGCGATGGCTGATCCCCAGCACGAGGATCACGAGCAAATGAAGGAGTGGATTGGGGGCGCGTGGGATGAGACGCGGTTCAGCCTTGAGGCCACGAACGCTGGCCTGAAACGGATCAAGGCTTAGCGCCTTCGGGTTTCCGGCGCGGGAAGGGCAGCGATCCCTTGCGGGCAGCGCTTGGGCAAGTTCCTGAAAGACCCGCTCACCCGGCGGCTAATGCCCGCCCGTGACCGTGTACCCGGCCCGGCGCAGATCTTCCGCCAAGTCCCTCTCCATCTGCACTGCTGCCTCAAACGGCATCGGGTTCAAGTGCGCGTAGAGTTCCGGCAGCAAGCGAACGCCGTAACGCTTCACCAGCGAGGCATCCTTGATTCCGGCCTTGTGATTGGCCAAGCGTTCCTCCGGCGTCAGGCCGGTCATTCCCACATACACGCACGGCTTCCTGGGGTCGCGCTCCGGGTTTTCGGCACGCACTTTTCGGATTCTGCCGACTGCGGGATCGAGCAGCACCACGTAAACATGGTGGTGCTGTTCGGGCGGCCGTTTGGCGCGAAGCGGTTTGAGCGTCCGGCGTTTCATCGACTGCCCCAGGGTATTGCTCAGACGAGCGGGTCGCCAGCGTGGCGGCTAGCGTTCAGTTGCCGCCTTCCTCGTCTCTTCCAGATTGAGGAGCATGTGCTCGAAATAACCGGCTAGGCTCATGCGGTTGTGGTGGACCCGTTCGCTTTCCGGCGGGTTGGTTAAAGGATCGAGGTTTTCCGGCTGACCCAGGGCCCGCCAGCTTTCCACCCGGATATCGTTGAGAATCTGCAACAAGGTTTCCCGATCATCCAAACCGAGGCTCAACACATATCGGTCACCCCGAATCTTCAGTCGGTCGTCACTGATCAAAGGCTGAGCATTCCTTCTCAGTTCTTCCCGGTGCTCCGCCAGTGACTTGTTGAGCAGTTTCTCCCGTTCGGCGGCCTGGGGGTCCGGGTCGGTCTTGGTGATTTTGACGGCGACATTCGCGGGGATGGGGAACAGTTTTACGAGACTGCGCAGGGCCTGGGCCTCGCCTCGGCTCAGTTGGTATCGCCAGCCGCCTTCACTTTGGGTGAGCAACCTCATTCCGCCGGTTCCATCGTGGCCTGGAGTTTGTAGCCTTGCAGTTGATAAACGTAGAACTCCGCTTTCTCGGCGCCTTCCCGAATCAGCACGCTCTTGCCTTTCTCGTGGACTTCCAGCATGTGCTGCTCGGCTTTTTGTCGTTGCCAGCCAAAAATCTTCATGAAGACGTGCGTCACATAGTCCATCAAGTTTACGGGGTCGTTCCAGCAGACGACATAGTAGGTCGGAGCCAGATCCTCGTCCGAACGGGTTTCGTTCTCGATGGTTGGCCTTGGAATGGTGTGCGGCTCCAAGGTCGGCGGCATACAAATTTGCTTTCTCTTGGAATCTGCGATGTCGGCCAGAAACCGGCAAGGACTTTTGTGCCCGTTTCTGGAGGCGGCACGCGTGCTGCAAGATTGGTTTCGCCCGAATCATCAGGGGTTCGCCATAATTGTCACGGTGACGTCGGTCAGGGGATGTGCCCCTCAAGATAATCGTTCAGGCTGGGGTTGAGGCGGCCGGCGAAGATGCCGTGATATCGCGTGGCTCTGATCTCCCAGGCGACGACCCCCACGCTCACCGGCAGCTGGCAGGCCAGCACGCTAAACCAATCCAGTCGGCCCAATAAAAGCCACAGCCCGACGTTCAACACAAAAAGGGCAGCCCAGATCAGCTCGCGGCGCCGCACTACCCGAAAAACGTTGCAGAACAGGAAGAAGTGACCTGCGGCAATGGCCACCAGCCACCACAGGCTGCTGCCCAGCCGATGCAAACCCGCCGCCGCCGCTCCGAGTGCCACCAGCGCGACGGCGTCGGTCACGGAAAACCGAAAGCCCCAGGTCCGTCTGGTATTTGCCCCCTTACACATGAAACCGGCGCTGGGCGATTTGGCGGCTTGCGTCCAACCAAACCTCAAGATCTCCGAATCTCGTCCCGAAGTTACGCATCCTCAGGTCGCGGCAAAGAAGACGGGTACCCGGTCCGTCCGCCGAAGCGCTCACGACGTGATACTCAGGAGAAATTTCCCGCATGAGGTTAAACTCGGGGAGGGTCTCCAACGCCCCCGCAAACAATTCGTCCAGCACGGGCACTTGGGCCACCGGCGCTTGAGCGCCGGTCAGCGCGTCAACCCGGAAAAGGGTGACGGCCTGCTGCTCCCGCTGTGTTCCAAAGAACCGCCAGGGAACCAAGGCCGAGGGCACCAACGACTTTGCCTTGGGGGAGAATCTCCCGGCTCGTCGCCTGAGCACTCCTTTCCCGAGAAAGTAGGCGGAAAGGAAGGCAAAGAATGCCTCTGCGTATAAGGCCGGGACGTCTCCCTTCTGGAGCCATATCGGAATCACGCGCCACAAAGTGACAGCGACTGCGGCCAAGACCAATGCGTCGATAAAGAACACCCATTCGAGGCAGAAGCGGCGGCGTGAAAAAGGCGTAAACCACGCCACTCCGAACGTGTTGCTCAGATCCAAGAGGCTATGGCCAATTAACCCAACCAGGAGCCCCCCGCCGAATGCCAATCCATTCCAGCCGATTAAGGCGGCAACTGCGGCGACGGCCAGGCTCACCGCCAGTTGCACCGGCAACGCGTGGCTCCAGGTTTGATGCGCCCGGAGGAAGGCTCGCTGGTCCCACAACCGGCAAAAGGCATCCAAATCCGGCAGAACAGAACCGGCGACTACGCCCAGCGCGAGTTCCGGCCGGCTTGCCAGGAGGGGACTGGCGGCGATCAAGCCTACGCCGGCATGGGTGAGGATATCCACAGAAACAACGAGGGAGGTTCGAGTTAGTAAACAGTAAGTTGAAAGCCGAAGAATCCGTTGGCTCAATCATTTCAAATACGCCCGAATTTCATCCGCCAAGCGATATCCCGCCAAAGCCGCCTGTTTCTCCGCCACGACCTTTGCGGCCTTGGTGTATCCCTCTGGCAATTCCACCGCTGTTTCTCTGTCAGTGCCGCCCTTCAATTCCCCATGCAGATAGGCTTTCTCAACCGCAATACTCCGGCTCTCCAAGCTCCAGTCCTTCGGGGTTTTGGCCTTTTTCAATTCCTTCAGCGATTTCCTCGGGTGCTCGGATTCAATCTGGATGGCGTAATTCAAATGCGTCTGCGGCTTTCCTGATGTGCCCAAAAGTCCATCCCAAAAGCTGTGCAATGGAATTCCTCTGGTGGCCGGCTTGATGAAAAAGGAATTGCCTCCTTTGTCACCAGATGGAAACTCGCTGGTGAACAAAGAGCAGCAATGGAGAGGCTGGTGCATGTCCCCAATCAAATGAATCAGAAAGGACAAATACACTGCGCGTTCTTCCGGAGTTGCTTTGGTGTCTGCGAGGGTCTTTTCGCATTGGCTGATCCCGTAAAGAACGTCGTCGGTCGGATCCGGACCAGGCTCAACCGGGAATTTGGGTGGTTTCAGTGGATAATCGACATAATGCCATTTGGGGTGGTTGTAGGGGCTCTTCCGTCTGCGAATTTCATCGGCCCAGGTGCTCGAACGCATGAAGATGAACATGGGGAGGTCGAGGTTGGGGCTTTCCGAGGTAAACGACTTCTCCCACTTTTCGTAATCAGGATGGGCTTTGAGGATTTCGGTCGCCTTCTTTTGGAGGTCTGGGGTCAACTGCCGATAAGCCTCTGCCGCGATGACCTGGTGACCTGCGCCGCTCCAAGCCAAGGCACCGAAGTGGATGTGCAAGAGTGCCAGGAAGAGGGTGTATCTGAGTTTTTTCATCGGGGAAGTCGTATTCTTCTGGGGCCGGTTCAGCAATCAAAAAGCCATTGGAGCACCGGCCTTCCACCTGGCACTTACCAGCTCACGCCGGCTACAGGGAGATCCCTTGTTTCTTGGCGGCTTTCTTCAACTGCTCCAGTGCCGTGTCAAAGTCGCTTCTCTTAACAAGTTGCTCGAATTCCTCGTAGGCTTCCGAAGTGAACGCGGAGCGGAAGGTGGCGCGATTGGCCTTCAGGCAATCTTTGGCGCCCGGATCCTGATCCGCGAGCAGGGGCAGAATCTCGTTCACCGCCTTGCGCAGTTGCGCAGCATTCACCGGGGGCGGGGCCGACAGCCGGCGGGCGGGCGCAGGTTTGCCTTCCTTCGGGTTCAGCACGACGGGTTTGAGGTCGGCCACGAGATCACGCACGGCTTTCTCCAACTCCTCCCAACGCGACTCAATTTCTGCCGGATCAGGCCGCTCACGGACTGTGCGCGCCAAGGCCGCCGCAGCGCTCTGCACTGCGCTCGCCCCAATGTCACCGGCCGAGGTCTTCAAAGACTGCAGCATCCGCTCAGCCGCAGCCGGATCACCTTGCAGCAGACCCTCGCGGATCTTTTCGGGAGCGCCGGCCTGCTGTTCAACGAAGTGCTGAAGCGCCTTGAAGTAAAGCTTGGGGTTGCCGCCCGTGCGCGCCAGGCCGTCGGCCGCAGCAAGTCCTTCGACCTCAGGAAGGTCCAGCTCCGGCGGTGAGGAGGCCGCAGAAGCCGGCGCCAGCTCGATCGTTGGAAGGCTGGATTCCTCGGCCGATGTTATTGCGCCAGCAGGGTTGGCTGGCGTTTGACCCGCGGCGAGCTGCCCTTCGAACAGATTGATCTGGTCGTCACGACGGACCTTCTCGCGTTTGGCTGCTCTGGCGGACTTCCGCTTGGCCCGTGGCACCGGCGCGAGGGCGGCGGCTTCCGCCCGCGCTTCGTCGGACGTCGGGTGTGCCGATGAATTCGCCGTGGAGCTAGTCGTCGCTGCTGGAACGGACGCAGGCGCAGCCATCACAGCCAAAGGCTCCGCGCGGCTTTCACTGGGAACAGGACCGAGTTTCGCTCCCGCCACGGGCGCGGCGGTTTGCTCAACTGGAGCAGCAAGCACGGCGAGCGCAGGACTGGAGGCCACCGACAGTTCTACAGGTGACCTCACCGCTTTCCCGGCTCCGATCTCTTCCGGTGCCGACGGCACTCGGCCGACCGGCGCCGCACTCCGCGCGCCGGCGCTCTTGTTGGAATCATTCTGCAGGGGCTTCAAGTCTGCTTGCGCTTTCTGGAGAAGAGCGCTTAATTCGGTGACGCGGGTCTCCGCCTTGAGCAAGCGCCCTGCCAATTCGCGGTTGCGTTTTTCTGCCTGGTTAAGTCTGGCCGCGCTGGCCTCAGCGGCTTCCGTCGCTGAACGCTTCGCGGCGCCCAGGCGGGCCTGGAGGTCGGCAATGGTGGCCTGGTCCTGCCGAAGCCGGGCTTGGGCAGCCGCAGCGGTCTTGCTCTCGGCATTGGTGGCCGCCTCCAGGCGGCCCTGCAGCTCACTGGTTGCCTGGTGCGCTTGCGCCAGCGCCAGGCGCGCCTGCTCGAGTTCAACCTGCTTGGCCTGTGCCGATTGGCCCGCCGCGCGGACCGTGGCGTCGAGTCGGGTTTGCAATTCACTGGCGCTCAATTCCGCCTGCCTCAGCCTGGCCAGGGCGGTCTCGTTGGTTTCATTGGCACTGCGCATCGCTCCCTCCGCGCGCGCCTGCGACCCCGCGAGCATCAACTCGGGCTGTGCGCCCTCGGCGCCGCTGCCTACCTTTTGAGCGGGTCCCCGTTCTGCGGCCGCAGAGGCCAGCCGCCGGCTCGCCAGCAGGCTGGCCACCAGGCAGAGCAAGCCGGAAACCACGAGCACTCCCAGCGATTCGAGCGTTAATTTCGTCGCGTTAACCCAGCCGCCTCGCGGCCGCAACGCGAGGCGGAATTCGAGGTTTCGTGCCCGGACCGGTTGCTGCACGGCGTCCTGCAGCGGCAGCGCCCCGTGCGCGGCGATGGTTACCGCCTTCTGCTGGGCTGAGGCGGGCGCGAAGAAAGCGTAATTGTAACCTTGCCTGGAGAGTTCATCCAACCGGGCCTGAGCCAGGGCCTCCGGCAGCCGCATTGAGACGGCAACAAAGCCCCAGAAGTAATCGCGGCCATCGCGCCCTCGTTGGAACACCGGCACCCGCACCACGATGCCCGGCTCTCCGTGATCGAGTGCCAACGGCCCCGTTACGGTCAGAGCGCGCCGCTGGATGGCCGCGTAGGCGCCGGGGCGATGCGCCGCATCTTTCAGCACGTTAAACCCGAGCGCCCGCTCGTGTCCTGACCGCGGCACGATGTCGCCCACGACGCCGCCAGGCTGCAGTTCCAGGGAGGCAAGTCCGGGCCGGGAGGCGAGCAACTCCAGCGCGACCGTCTGGAAATTGGAGATCCCGCCACCGCTCTGTCGGGCCAGCGCGCCCAGCACCTCCGCCGCTGTCCACGCCTGGCTGAGCTGCAACTCCACCGCGGCGCCTCGCGCCTCGGCCGCAGTGCGGGCGTGGGCGCGCCCGGCCTCGGCACGGGCTTTGGCCCGCCACCCGACGGCGGCCAGGCCCAGCCCCAGGCAGAGCACGAACAGAATCAGCCCAGGCCGCGTTGCGAACCGGGCCGCCAGCGCTTTGAAGCCCGTCGGAAAAGGCGCGAAGGGGTTCATGGCGCCGAAACCGCCGGCCCACGGCAAAGAGACGCGGCTCGAGCCCGGGGCAGCCCAGTCCTGGCTCGCGCAAATCCGTCGAATCTCATTTCCCCAGACATGGAGGCAGGATAAACGCCGCCTGCTGACGATGGAATTGTTTTCTGAACCGGGTGCCGAGCAGAGGAGTCGAGAACTGCAGCGCCGTTAACCCAGCCTCTCTGCCGAACCAGACCCCAGGGCCAACCGAAAGCCAATGGCCGCGAGCACCGGACTGCCAGGCGAGACCGGGCAACCGACGTTCACAGCCATATAATGGGGTAAACCCTTTGATGGGCGATGAGCAAGTATGCCAGAGGACAAACCAGAACCAGCCGCCCCAGCGGAAGCGCCCCGGGCCGCTTCACCAGCCCCCGCCGGGAGCTGCTATGGGGAGGAATTGCTCGCGAAATACAAGCGCCTGGGGGAGGATCATCCCTCATACTGCAAGCTCAAGGACGCTCTGGTCCGAGCCCAAAATGCCGGCGTGGACGAGGCCGTAGCTGAGCTGGAGGCAGCCCGGAAAGCCACCGAAAGCCCGGTCCCGGTCGCCGCTAAACCGCAGGCGCAGCGTTTTATATTATGGATCTTGCTCTGGGGAATGTTTCTGGCAGCCGCCCTCTACGCCTTGACCCAACGCTACTGCGCGGCGCACCTCCAGGAAATCATTGCCCGCAACTCACCCGACCCGGTTGAACTCATCCCCGGCGAGGCCGTCGGCGGCCGGAAGAGCGCGGAAATCACCGCCCGATTATTGCAAGAGGTGGACGACCTGCAACCCGACGAATGCCTCTTTGTCGGCCACCAGCTCGCCAAAAAGGAGATCGTCGAGTATCTGAGCGCTCTCTCGCGGATCGCCACCGTCAAACTGGTGCTGGGGACCGACGACACTGGGAAATCCCAGCTCGCCGACTCCCGGTCACCCCTGCGCGAGTATCAGTTCACGGAGGTGCGGGAAGCCTCCATGCCCATACGCTCCCAGGTGCTGTTCGCCTTCAATCATGGCGCCAAGAAGGCGCTGGCCTTCATCGGCACCTATCCCTACGACCTGCAGGATTCCGCCCGGGGCGAGCATGCGCTGGTCGTCCTTCACGGGTACGACCAGTGCCGCCAGCTCTACAGCGCCTACGCGCCGCTGTTGGAAAGTTCGACGCGCAAGAGTTATGGCCGGTAACGCCCCGGGCAGCGACCTGCACATCCTGAAGATTCCGCTGGCGTTCTTCGGCCTCCACCACGGAACGAGCGATCCGCAAGCCGTGCAGCGCCTGGAGCATTACATCGCCAAGCTGAAGAAGGAGCTCCGCCGGCACGCCCTCAAAGCCAAGGAGGCGCCCGACTATTTCCTGCCCGAGGACTTCAAGCAGGCCCTGAGCTCCATGCCCATCGCCCTGTTCCGGGTGGGCAACGAGTTTGAAATGCCGGTCGACTGCGCCGCCATCCTCTTCGAACACGCCTACCTGGCCTTCCACGCCTACCGGCAGCGGCCGCAGGAGGAGAAATCGCTTCTCGACATCCTGCAGTCCAACCCGGAGTACATCTACCATTTGCTGGCGGAGGAGCAGGAAAACCGGAAGCGCGGCGGGCCGGTCTTGACCTTTCAGTTGTCCAGCGGAGACATCGTCACCATCCAGGACCTGGAGAAGCAGCTCCTGCTCCACAGCCCTCACTGGTCCATCCTGTGGTTGCAGCGCAAATTCAGTGAGGCTTTCTTTCGCCGCATCCTCCACTTGATCGTCCTCTTGAAGAACCAAGACGCCGGCTCCGCGCACTGCCACCATTGGCTCCAGACGCAGCACCTTTCCCCGGAAGAGCGCACCGCCAAAATCCTCAAGCACCTGCCGACCATCGGCGGCAATGCGTGGTACGCCTTCTTGACCGCGCTGGAGCATCCGGCAGCCGACTGCGAGCCGTTGCTCAAGAGCATCCTGGAGAGCCCGTCGTGGTGCTATCACTGGCTGAAATGGGTGCGCCGGGGCCCCCGCGACACCCTGTTGGACAAGCTCCTCGCCAGCGCCCCCTGGACGGTGCAGTACCTGGTGGACGTCGAGCCGCCGGACGCCGGACCGCTGCTGGAGCGCTTGCGCCAGAAAAACACGAATCCCTGGTGGACAGAATGGATCGACCTCTACGCGCAAACCCGAAAGTCATCCGCCGGCTGAAACCGCGCCGAACAACATCTCAATTTATGGAACTGAATCCTGCCCAGCTGGCGGCGGTCACCAGCGCGAGCCGGCGCCTTCTCATCCTGGCGGGGCCCGGCACCGGCAAGACGGAGACCTTGACGGAGCGAATCGCGCATTTCATCGAGAACCAGGCGTTGCCCGCTTCCCGGGTCCTCATGTTCACCTACACCAACAAGGCGGCCAGCAACATGAGCCAGCGCATCCGGGGCAAGCTCTCCCTCAAGACCGATATCCGCAGCGGCACCTTCCACAGCGTGTGCTACCGGCTGACCCAGCAGGAGCTGTGCACCAAAGGGATTCTGCCTTCTTACAAAGTGCTCCCGGAACATCACGCCCATCGGCTGCGCAAGGAGGCTTGCAGCCAGCACACCAACGCCCATCCCGAAGTGGCCGCGCTGCTGCGCGCCCATCGCCTGCAAGGGCCGGATCTCCTGGAGTTGTACGAGCGCAAGACCAAGCTGAATCTGCAGCCCAAGTTTCTGGAGGGCACCTCGGAGGAGGTCCGGAGGCTGGAACCCGAACTGACGGAAATCGCCCGGGGCGCCGCCAAAGTCTACGCGGCCTTGAAGGAGCAATATCAGGTCTTTGATTTCAATGATTTGCTCCACAATTTCATGCGCGCCCTGCAGGAGTACGAGGAAGTCCGCCAGCTCATCCAGTTTCAGTATCCCCACATCTATGTCGACGAGTATCAGGACACCAATCACGTTCAGGTCGCCATTTTGCGGCAGTTGATTACCCCGGACTCCTTTCTGACCGTCGTGGGCGACGACACCCAGTCCATTTACTCCTTCCAGGGTTCCCAGGTGGAGAACATCCGCAACTTTGCGCGGGACTTCCCCGGAGCGGATGCGGTGGTGCTCAACGAGAATTACCGCAGCAGCCCGCCGGTGGTGAGCTACCTCAACGCGATCAACGCCACTTGCGAAGGCGCCCTGAACAAGACCCTGATCAGCCGCGGGCCGCGCTGCGAGGTGAAACCCAAGCGGGCCGTTTTCATGAAGGGCGCGCAGGAGGCCGAGTGGATCGTCAACGAAATCGAAGAGTTGGCGAAAAACCAGCAGGTGCCGCTGGAGGAAATCGCGGTCCTGACCCGCGTCGGGCACATCGCCGGCGACCTGGAGCGCCACCTGCAGCGACGCGGCATCCCTTATACCCGGGAAGGCGGCATCAAGTTCGTCGACTTGCCGCACATCCAGTTCTTCATCTCCTTTCTCGAGCTGCTGGAAAACCCGCACGACTGGCTGGCTTGGGAGGTGCTGCTCCCGGCCATCCCCAACATCGGCGAGCAGCTGACCCAGGTCATCATTCGCGACCTGCAGGCCGGCCAGGGCAACTGGACCTGGGCGCGGCCCCCGGTGTTCTCCCTCGGCCGCGGCAAGCGGTTCGAGAGCCTGATGAACTTCTGGCGCGACATGATTGCCGCGGCGCAGATCCCGAAGGGGCCCGTCAAGGATTACCTCAACGCGGCGCTGCCCGCCTTCCGCAACATTTACGCCCGCTATTTCCACGTGTCCCCGCGCATGATCAAGGTCGCCAGCGCCGCCCAACTGCCCGAGCGCATGGAGGACCATATCGGGGACATCCAGAACTACATCATCGAGCTCTCCACCAGCTACATCGGGCTGGTCAAGGACTTCCTGAGCGAGCTGGTGACCAGCCGGGATCAAAAGGAGGTGTTCCGCGGCCTGACGCTTTCCACCATTCATTCCGCCAAGGGACTGGAGTGGACCGCCGTCTTCGTCATCGGCAACACCGAAAAGGTGTTCCCGTCGCCGGGGTTTGGCCTGGAACGCAACCCGGTGGAAGAAGAGCGCCGCCTTTATTATGTCGCGTGTTCGCGCGCCCGGAAATGCCTCTACGTGACCTGCTCGCACAATTATCAATCCGGCGAGTTTCGCGTCCGGGGCAACCTCAGCCGATTCGCCGACGACCCGAAAACCGTCGGGTTTCTCCAGAAGGTCAAAGATCCCGGGCACGATCCCTTTTACTCGGTAAACCCGCACCGGGTGAGCGCCTACTTCATCACCCTCCCGTCCGGGAGCAGCCCCCAGCCGGACGCGGAGACAGCCGCTGTGCCCGGATGAGCGACCGCATCCCCGTTGCGGTGACGCGCGGTTCGCTCACGATAAAAGAGTGTCCGCCCGAGCTGGCCGACGCGCTGGTGTACGTGCGCCAGAACGCTTCGTTTGATCAAGGCAACTTCCGGACCACGCCCGAAAAGGTTTCCTACGCTCACTACGAAGCCCAGACCAAGACCTGCCGCACCTATCCCAATGCGCTGCACCTGGTGGAGGCGGCCGCCAGCCGGCTCCATTTGGCCCTCGAAATCAAAGATCAACGCTTGCGCCCGCCGCTGGACCTGAGCCGGGTCAACCAGGCGGAATATCCGGCGGTCTGTTACCGGGCGCTGGAGAGGGTGGCCCAAGCCCGATCCTCCGGCATCGTGGTGGCTCCGGCTGGCGCCGGCACAACTCTCCTGGTCTGTGGGCTGGCGCGCATGTTGCCCCGGCATTTCAAGCTCCTGGTCACCACGGATGAGAAAACGGCGGCCCAGCAGATTCAGGCGGCCCTGGCCGAGGCAATGCCCGAGGAGAACATCGGCATCCACATACCACGCCGTTCCCAAAGGGGGCGGATTATGGTCACCCACCTGGATGCCTTGAAGGATTTCGTGCAAGGGGACCTGGCTTATGGCGGATACGCTTTGCGCGAATTCGACGCCTGGATCTGCGACGAGGTCCACCGGCTGCCTCTGCCCAGCCGCATCCCCTTCCTCAATCAGTTCCGGCCGGCCTACTGCTGGGGACTGACTGCTACGCCGGTCCGCGCGGACAATTCGCACGCGCTCAATTCCGTCGTCTTCGGTCCGGTCCTGGTCACCAAGAGCGGGGCCGACCCGCTGGGCATGGCGGCGGGCGATGGGGAGAAAAGGGTCGTTCCGGTGCGGGTGTTCGTGTTCCCGCTGCTGACGCCACGGCCGCTCGCCGAGGGCTTGTCCGGTTATGAATTGACGCGGGCCGCCTACCTGAAAAACCCCGCCTTAGGCGCAACGTTGAAGGGAATCGACTCCCGCCTGCCGGAGGCGGCGAAGGTGCTGGTCTGTGCCGACACCGTGCGGCTCGGCATTATTCTCCGCCGACAATTGCCGCAATACACCTTGGTCCACCGCCGGCAAAGTCCGGCATACCAGCAGGACGTGCTGCAACGGCTGCGCGCTGGCGAACTGCGCCGCGTCCTGTGCGCCGATCTCTGGAGCGAAGGCATTGACGTGCCTGAGTTGGATTACGTCATCGACTGCTCCGGCAAACCACTGCCCAGCCTCATGATTCAAAGCGCCGGACGCGCAGCTCGCCATGCCCAAGGCCAGCGCCACACCCGCTACCTGATGCTGCTTTGTCTGGGCTCCCGGCTCCTGTTCAACCTCGGGGTGAGCAAGCTGCAAAACCTGAACCGCCGGGGGTGGGAGGTCAGTTACATGTTCCCCAGGGAAGTGGCCGATAACCTCCCCTTTGAACAGGCGCCGCTCCTGCCGGAACTGGGAACCTTTCCCACAGGTTAAACCGAACGACTGGCGTTTGTCAGCCAGGCCAACCACGGCCCGGCGGCAGCGCACGCTTGGGCCTGGAGTCGCGGCACGTGACGCCTCCGCTCCCGGCATTCGCCGGTGATCCGTCCGATGCCCCGCATCGCTTGGCGCCAGGGCTGACGGGAAACGCCGCCAAACAGAGGTTAAAAAACACATCTGTTTATGAACACGACCCCAGCACCGGAGCCAGACGACCTGGCCGACATGTATGCCTCGACCAGCGCGGAAGAGGCGGCGAACCAGAGCAACCCGAATCAGACCACCAAGGTCGTCAGCGACCTAATCAAGAGCAACGTGCCCCGCATCAACTTCGTGGAGGGCGACAACTGGGTGCGTTTCATCAACCCCTACAGGAACCCCTGGTACGTCGCCGTGGGCTTTTACAAGATGCATCTCGGCGACAAAGTCGCGCGCGTCATCCATCAGGACCTTTTCGGGCAGCCGAACCTGTTCCGCACCGTGCAGATTTACCTCTACCAGAACCCGGAGACCAAGCCCTACATGTGGACCCTGGCCAACCCGGAGGGCTTCCGGTTCGACGAGCAGCGCCGGGCGCTGCTGGTGGCCGCCAAGTTCGAGAACACCCTGGGCCAGTTCGGCATCGCCCAGGTCACGCTGGGTCGCCCCGCGCGCAAGGGCAAACCCTACCGCGCTTCCTGGGGCGATGCGCTCATCAATCTGCCCACCGAAAAGACCATTGATCCGCTGGATATGAAAGCCAACGGGGCCCTGCGCTGGGGATCCATCTTCGACCCGGTGGACGGGCGGATGGTCAAGTGCAGCCTCGCCAACGCCGGCACCATCGGCGTCACGGCCACCTTCACGCCCGCTGACCGCACGATGCCATTGGGCAAGTTCGAGGAACGATCGGGCGGCAAAAAGTTTGTTCCGCTGCCGCAGTACACCGAGCAGCTTCGCTCTGCTCCGAACCTCCAGGAGAGCCTCGTCAAGCAGACCATCGACCAGCAGACCGAGCTCATCAGAACCTTCCTGCCGCCCGAGCTCTGGCCGCACGCGGAGAAAGCCATCGCCAACGCCCTCAACGGCAACGGACGCAGATCGCGGCCCGTCTCCGGAAGGGCCGCGCAACCCGCCAACGGGGCCGCCAACGGGGGCACAAACGGAAACACCGCCGCCACCGCCGCCCCGGGCCCTGACGGCGCCCCCGCCGCCGCCACAACGAAACTGCCGGTGCCGGCGGAAGAACCGGCGGAGCTGGGGCCGAGCGACCAGATGTACGTCGCCTTCGTGCAGAAACTCGGGCCGAAGTTCAAGGAGGTGGGTGAGGAGGTCGTCCGCAAACTCATTGCCCGTTCCTTGGTAAGTCCCGCCACCCTCAGCGCGATGGCTGCCTTTACCCCGGACGTGCTGAAGAACCTTGCGGTGGCAAAGTGAGGCCGCCGCCAAAGCAGGGGAGGGCTTTACTACCGCCCTCCCCTAAGAAACGGCCCGCCCGGGCCGTCGGTCAAACGGCATGAGGGATTGGAATGGATTGCGGCCACAAAAAAATGATGCAAAACGGCCAGAATCCCGCGGAGGGCTTTACAATGGAGAGGTGTATGAGAATAACAGGTGCCATCTTGATCCTGCTGGCGGCCGGCGTGCTTGCGGCCCGCGCCGGGAACGACTCGCTGGAGTTCGTTTATAACGGCTTCATAACCCGCTTCGCCGAGGGAAACTCCGCATGGAAAACGGAAATCACCCTGGGTGCGGACCTCAACAAGCCGCCCCCGCCGCCCTACCGACTGCAGTACCACGACAGTCTGGGTTACTATACTTACCGCCCCAAACATTGGAGCGAGCTCAACGACTACGAACAGTTCGCGTTGAGGAACGACCCCCGCCTGCCCGATTTCGTGCGGGAACACGCTCTGTCCCTCCGCAACGGGCAATGGAGCGCCTTGGCTGCGGCCTCCAAAGCAAAGCCACTCGTTCCGGTGGCAGGAGACGCACTCTCTGTCGATTCGCAGAACGCCGGCGTGCTCACCCCGGAGGGCGAGAACCGATGGGGCTACCGCTTTGAGCCGGGGGATCTCCTCAATTCAAAGCCTTTGCGGCTGGTCGAGGTTGCCCCATGACCATTGCCGGAACGCCGGCAGACTTCGAAATATGCCCGATTATTTCACCGACATCACGGCCCAAGAGGCGCTCAAATGCACCCCGGAAGAGGCCGACGGCTTGATTAACGCGCTGATCGGCGGCCAAAAACCCGAAGCCATCGGCGGCGGCCAGGGACTGCGCGCCCTGCATTCGGATTCTCTTTTCTCCATCGAATACGACCGGAAAGGGGCCGAGATTTACGTATTCGGAGAGGACCACGCCGACCCGGACCAGCTCCCGGAGGTGTTTCTAAAGACTCTGGGAGCGCTGCTTCGCAAGCAGGGCAAGAGGTATTTGGAATTTGGCTATGCGAACACCTGCAGCAAGCATTGCCCGGACAGCCATGGAGGTGGCCGGTTTCGGATCGACACCGGCGGACGCATCATCGAGCCGAAGATCGTATGGCCCAGACCGGGAAAACCTCGCAGGAAGCCTTGACCGCGGACCAACCGACCGCCGGCTCTCGCGCACTCAATCATGGCCGAGTTTACCCAGCAGCAGAAGGCGATTCTGGCCAGCACGACGCGGAGCAACCTGATCAATGCCGTCGCCAAGACCGGCAAAACCGCCGTTCTGGCCCGGAAATACCTCAATCAACAGGAGCACCCAGGCGCGAATAAGGCCATCTTTCTCACCGCCAACGCCCTGGCGACGCAACGCGTCCTCGAACACCTCCAAAGAATCACGGCTTTAAGTTGGGGAGATGACTGGATAGGGACTTTTGCTGAAATCGGCGCCAAGCTGCTAAAGCGTTACCACCGGGAACTCTCTTATACCAAACCGCCCCGGATTGTCTCCGATCTCGCGGCGGCCGCCGATCGTGAAGCCGCGCGCAAAACCGCCCTCCAGCTCCACCCCGACACGGACAGCGCCGCTTTCCACGAGCAGTGGAACCAGGCATTGGTCCAGCTCCTGCGCCGGAAAAATATCGCGACCCCGCGCAGTCTCACGATCGAAACGGCCAACCTGTTTGCCAAGGTGGTGCAGCCGGAGCTCGCGGGCATCCGGCTGCTCCTGGCCGACAACGTCCACGATTTCGGTTGGGAGGAGCTGCTGGCCCTCTCGGCCTTGCAGGAACGGATGGCGCAAAGCTTCTTCGCTGGCAACAGCAACCTGGCGATCTACGAAAGACAGCAGGATCTTGACCCGGAACACTGGCTGGCTTTGGTGAACCAGGACGGGTTCAAAACCCATCCGCTCACGCAATTGTTCGGCGTGGGCAACGCCCAAGGGGTGTTCTTGCAGCAATTGGCCGCCTTCAATTCCAAACGCGTTTACGAACCCGCCTTTGGCTCCGCCGCCGACCCCAACAGCCAAATGCTCGTGGAGGTCACTGTTCCCACGCGACGCCAGATGCTGGAGGTTATTCTGGATATGGAACCAGGGCTTCAGTTGGGCATGCGTCAGCGCCTTTTGGCCGTCATTCTCCGCAATCCCGACGACGCCCGGGAGATGTCGGGCAAGCTGAAAAAGCCCAGTTTCCTGCAATGGGACAAACACCGCTTGTGGTCTCGGCCAGCGCTGCCCGCAAGCGGAATCGTCTGCACCACGCCTTTCGAGGCCCCCTATCTCAGCCCGGATTACGTCGTGCTGCCGAACTGTCTGAACGGCTATTGGCCCTACTCGCGCGAGCGCAACGCGGAAAACTCTCGCCGGGCCTTCCTGAGATCCGTCAGCAGCGCCAAGACCGGGGTTTTCTTCCTCATCCCCGATGCGAGCAACGCCCTGTTGCCCAGTCCCTTCCTCGCCGAGGGCTGCACGCCCAAGCTGGCCACCAAAGCGGTGACCCTGAAGCTCGGCGAAAAGCACAGCCTCGCCGGCAAGTAACCCGCCCGGCCATTGGCGGCCCGACCGATGAACGTGCAACTGCGACCCTACCAGGGACAAGCTGTTAAGTGCTGCTTCAGCCTATGGGAAAAGAAGGTGCTGAACCTGCTGCTCGTGGCGGCGGTCGGGGCGGGGAAAACCATTATTGCCGCCATGATCATGAAGCTGCACCTGGGGAGCCCCAACAAACGCGTCCTCTTTCTTGCCCACCGGGAGGAGTTGCTGGAACAGACCGTGGAAAAACTGGCGATGATCGACGACCAGATCGTTGCCGGAATCGAGCAAGGCCGGAACACCTGCCCGGCGCACGCCAAGGTCATGGTGGCCTCCATTGCCACCGTCCAGAACATCGAACGGCTCGCCCGGTGGTGCCCCTTGAAAGACATTTCCCTCGTGTTGGTGGACGAATGCCATCATTCGACCGCCAACATGTACGCCGACCTGCTCCAGGAGATCTCGACGCAAAACCCAAACCGGCATCTCTTGGGCATCACGGCCACACCGATACGAATGGACGGCATGAATCTGTCCATCCTCTACGAACGCCTGGCTTTCCGAATCGATATGCCCGAGCTGATCGACGCGGGATACCTTTGCCCCATCCGCGGTTTGACCGTCCGCACCAATGCGTCTATTGCCGGCGTTCCTCTGACGGACGACGGGGATTACGATCCCGACCAATTGGCGCAAGCGATCGATACGGAAGCCCGCAACCGCGTGATCGTTCAAAGCTACCTGCACCGCGGCGAAAGCCGCCCCGCCATCGTGTTCGTGGCCAACGTTCGGCACGCCGAACATCTCGCAGCCGAATTCCGCAAACAAGGCATCACCGCGCAGGCTGTCTTCGGCAAGCAAACGAAGGCAGAACGCCGCCAGGTCATCGAGGATTATCAGCAGGGGCGGTTAAGAATTTTAACGAACTGCCAGATTCTAAGCGAGGGGTTTGACGCCCCACACACTTCCTGCCTCGTCCTCGGCCGGCCGACTCGCTCGCCGGTGATTTTCAACCAGCAGATCGGGCGCGGCACTCGCCTTCATCCATCCAAGCGGGATTGCCTCGTCATCGATCTGGTTGACCTTCGCGCCCAAGAGGTCATCACCCTGCCCAGGATCTTCTGCCTGCCGGAGAACCTGCGGCTCAATGGCGAAAACATCCGCCAGGTCCAACGAACCATCGAGAAGGCGCGGCTCTATCACCCGGAACTGGACTGGGACGTCGCCCGCGAATTCACGGCGCAGGACATCCGGCAGCTTCTGGAGCCGCCGGATTTTTTCCACCTGGCCCAGACCATTCAACCGGACGCTTCCACCTCGCTGAGCTGGATGCCGCTGAACGACCACTTCGTCTGCGTCGTCAACATCCGCGAAAACCGAGTGGCCCGGCTGGATCGGGATGAACTGGGGGCCTGGCACTTCTGTCACGGGCAGACGCGCCTGAGGCTGGGAAGCAAGAAACAGGAAGTGCTGCTCGACGCGACCGCCCTGCTGGGCCCGCGGCTGACCGGGGAGGAACTTGCGCGAGTCAGCAGTCATCCGGACGGTGACGGGCCTCCGACCGCCGAGCAGTTGGACTGGTTGCGCGGTTACCAGATCCCGGCCGAAGCCCTGGAGCGCCTTTCTCAAGCCCAGGCGACCTCCCTGCTGCAGAAGCTTGATTTCCTGAAGTACGTTTATCGGCTGCGCGGCCTCTTTCAGAGCGGCCGTTACGCCGGCCAGGCTTATGAGGCCGTCTGGCTGTTTGACCCGGATTACATCGGCTCCGTCGCGCAGGTAAACGGGTTCATCGCCCGCCGCACCCAGCCTTTGAAGGTTCTGCAGTGGCTCAAGCGCAGCAAACCTGAGCTGTTCGAGTCGGCGCTGCTGCCTGCTTTCGACGAGTTGCTGGTGCTCTGCGCCAATCGGCCCAATCGCTTCCATGACGTGGCGCGCCGCGCGCTGGAGGGCTCGCCGGAATTCCTCCAAATGCAAGTCCAACACCGGAAACACCGGGCCGGCCTGTTTCGCCGCCCCAGCCCAGGCGCGACGGAGCGCGGGCCGGCGGACCGGCCGGTGGGCGCCTAGCCCCGCAAGCGCCCGTATGTTCACCCGCCGCCCCAGCGACCAAAGTTGGATCAAGTACCTCCTGAGCACCGGGCTGGTCACCGTTGACCAACTCGAACGGATGCGCGCCAACCAGAATCAAATGGATGTCGGAGAGCTGTTGGTCCGCAATGCGCCACTGTTTGAACCCGGCCTTTGGCTCAACCAGGCCCTGCAACAGGATCGATTCCATTACATCCCCGTTAATGCCCTGGACGCACGCGAACTGGCCGAACTGCAACAGCTCCAGCCCTCGCTCATAAGCTGCTGCCTGAGCGAAGGGATTCTCCCTTTGGGTTTCTCCCACCAAACACTGTACCTGGGATTGCTGCGCTACGACCCCGAGTTTCCGGAGCTGAAAGAAATCCTGCGGAGCATTCCCGCCGAGCTGCGGGTTTGCCTGGTCCCTGTTGCCCCTTCAGATTACGCCAAACTCAACCAGTCGCTGAGAGGAGCGGCTACCCCTTGAGAGCTGCGGCATGAATATTCTGAACGCTCCCCCAGACGCCATCGAGCGGCTCCAAAGCCACCCGGCCGCTCGTTCCCTCGGGCCGATTCAAACCTGGTCCGAGGAACAATTCTACACCGTCGCGGCGCACGCCTATGATTTGCCCTACCGGCACATCACCATGGCGGACGTCGACGGGGACGCCTTCCACCGGCGCCAGGCCTTCTTTATCCGCAACGGGCAAATCCCGATCCGGCGGCTGCCGGATGTCCTTATTGTCACCGACTGCGAGCCGTGGGATGAAAAGCGCTTGCAGGACCTGCTGCAGGAGTTCGAGTTGGGGGTTAAACGCATCCTGATCACCCAGCGCAACTATGATGACCTGCTGGGGAGCCTAAGCCGCTACGAGCCCGAAGCGCCGCAGAGATCCCCGAGTTCAGAGGCCCGGGTCTTCTTCCCTAATGCGGCCTGGGACAACGTGGAGCCGGGGCAGATCTTCCACGAAACTGTGCGTCGCGCCGATTTGATGCAGGCCAGCGACATCCACCTGGAGCCGACCGAAGGCTACCTGCGCATCCGTTTTCGGGTGCATGGCGACCTGCTGGTGCAGCGCAAGCTGGCCCTGCGCGCGGGGGAGGAGGTGCTCAAGGCCCTGAAACTGGAGGCGCGGCTCCTGGCCAGCAGCGTGGGCAGCTTCCAATCCAGCCGCGTGCGCCTCGCTTTGCCGCACGGCAAAACCTTGGACCTGCGCGTGGAGGTGTCGCCCACGGTGGATGGGGAATCCGTGGTGATGCGGCTGCTGGACTTCAAAAGCATTGACCGCACGCTCGAGCAACTGAACCTGCCGCCGGCCTACTATCGGGAATTGCTGGACAGCATCAGCAAAACCAGCGGGCTCATCATCGTCACCGGGCCGACCGGCTCGGGCAAAACCACAACGCTCTATACCGTCCTGCAGCATCTCAATTCCCCGGAAGTGAAGATCATAACGATCGAAGACCCCGTGGAATACCGGATCCGCGGCTTCTCCCAAATCCAGATCGAACCCGACAAAGGCGTCACCTTTCCCAACGCCGTCCGCTCCTGCCTGCGTTTGGATCCGGACATTTTGCTGGTGGGCGAAGTCCGCGACGAAGAAACCGCCAAACTAGCCGTGGCCGCGGCGGAGACCGGACATTTGGTCTTCACCACGCTGCACACCAATAACGCCATTGAAACCCTGAGCCGCCTCGACCGGCTGGGAGTGGATCGTTATCAATTGCAGACGCTCATTCGGCTGGTGATTGCCCAGCGGCTGGTCGGGGTCCTTTGCCCCTCGTGTAAGACCAAGCGGGAGGTCAAGCGGCAGGAGCTGGAGCTGCTCGCAAAATTGGAAATCCCGTGCCCGGGGAGGCAGGTCGTTTACGAAAAGCGCGGCTGCTCCCGCTGCAATGGGGTTGGCACCATCGGGCGCACGGCGGTTTACAGCTTCTTCAGCCCAAGCGAGGCCGTTCGGGATTTGATGGGAACCGATTGCCCGATCCTCGACATCATCCGCAAGGCCAGGGAAGAAGGCTTCAAGACCGTCCTCGAACAGGCGCTGGCATTGTGGCTGGAGGGGAAAGCTTCGTTTTCGGAAGTCCATGCTTTGGAAGATTGAGTTATGATCCGACCGAAGCTCGGCGAGAACAGCCCGCCGCAGGATTGTTGGGCCCCGGGGCAAGGCGGCAATTTGACGGGAAACATGGGACGCCGGAGAGGCATGTTAGGGAGAATCAAGAGTGGCAACAGGTGACGGGATTCCCGGCCCGGCGTCATCGGAGCGGGCTAATCCGCCCTCCCGGGCATCCCAACACCCCGCGGTCCCGCGCCAGCGCCAGCAAAAGAGTGTGAAAAGTCATTGTTTTCGCGAGAACAACGCTAATTTGTTCCGGCCTGGACCTATAATGAACCTGTATGAAGAAAGCAGCCGTAGCGCGTAAGGAACGAAGTTATCAGGCTGAGGTCAAATTCAGCTTTACGGCCACAATTCCCGTATCATCGGGCCGGTTTGTGGCCATTGCTGACTGTTGCCCGGAGAGTCCATTCTTTGAGCTCGCTAAGGAAGGGACGGCGCGCTCCTTCGAACTGTGGGAAGGTCGCACTGTCTTCCACAACTATCCGGATGAGGTGGCGCTAAAGGGGTTGTTTAACGAGCAGCCAGCACGCGGCCTTTTTCTGGACATCCTTCCCGTGCGCTTCAATAACCTCGACGACCTGCGCGATTCTCTCGAAAAGGGGGTCGGGATAATCACCACATGGATCGCCTGCAGCCCTGTGGCTATCACATCCTTCTGGCGCGAGACGGAGGTCGGTCAAAAGGAGTTGGTCCGGCAGCAGTTTTACCCAGCCGGTCTTGGCAAAGAGTCGCAGTGCGCCCCGAAGCCGTCGGCCACGCACCGGTAAAAAGCCACCGGGTTTGTTGCTGCAAGAGCCAAAACTGCAATGCTGCGGCGGTAAAGTTGCTGGAACCTTGCCGCAGGGGAGGAGAATATGACCCGACAATCCAGGAAGGAACGCTGGGCGGTCTCGACGAGCACTCAGCCAACATCGCCAAACAAAAGACATGTTGGCAACGGTGTCCGCGACGGTGGAAATCACCGGGCTGGAACTCGATCTCCAGATCGAAATTTCCGGAGAATATGCGGACCACGGGATAGGCGCTTACGAGTATTGGGGCGCTCGAGGAGTTCATCACGAGTGGGGCTGGGATGACCTCCAGCTGTCCAGCGTGTTCTTCGAACCGGGCAATATCAACACCGCCTTGCGCCAGCGCCAACCGCATCTGAGCCGCAAGCAGTTCCGAAAAGCCGTCCGCCGGCTGCGGCGGCAAATTGGGACCTTGATCGAAGGAGCCGCGGAGAACTGGGTTTCTGAAAACGAACGCGCTTGCATCAATGCCTTGGCGGCGCAAAACGAACCGGACTACGAGGAAGGCCGCGCACAGGGGCGGTCTCGGTTCGCGTGCGCCGCATGAAGTGGAAAATGCGGGTTTCTGATCTGCGCAGCCTGTAAATCGGGCCTGAGGTTCCCTTGCGCGGACCTCGGCTTGTTGCCCAAAGGTGGCAGCTCCTCAGCCCCAAAAGCCCTAAAATGGAGGAGTATGGGCATAAAACAGAGAGAACCGCCGAGACCAAGGCCGGCTTTTGGTGAATCGCGGCCGGCACAGCTGGTTTTGACAATTTCACTGGGCTTTAGTCTCGCCATCATCCCCTTTTGGCCATTGGGCAAGTCGGGATAATCGAACCGGCACATCGTGGATTCAGCCACAACCATTGTTACAGGGCGCAAGGAAATAGCGGACGCCATCAGGGCTTGTGTTCCCAACAAAGTGCTCGAGGTGGACCCCCTGTTCATCGACCTGGTGGAACCGGGCTTCAATGAGAATTTTGAGCCGCAGTTCCGCATCATGCACCCTAAAATGGAGAAGACCGTGCGCGGGCTCCGCGGCGAGGTCATCTGCGCAATTCCGCCCGGCCTGAGCTGCGGCAACCTGCTCCTGCACCTGGCCCACACGCTCAAGCACAGCCCCGCAGCCCTTTGCTATGCCCCCCTGCACGATCTGACCCCGGACGGCATTGCCGGGGCGCTCAAGGCCTCGGAAGCGATCAACCCTTGGTTCCTCACCTCTGTGGCAGCGCGCCGCATGACGGAACGGCTGCTGGGCCTGCACCTGATCCCGGTGCTCCGCGAAGCGGGGTTGGCCTACACTGGCTGGCAGAGCTTGTTCTACCTGCACCTGGTGCGCGCGATTTCCGAACCTTCCTGGAAAAGGCACCTGCGGTTCGGAACCTGCGTCGCGGCAGAAATCGACCCCTTCGGCGGGAACGTTTATCACCGCCGCTATCCCCGGCACCTCAAAGGGGAATTCGCGGTCATTCAAAAGGAGATCCAGGCTCAATGGCCGGACCCGCGCTTTCCCGTGAATCAGCTGTTGCGAAAGACCGAGGCGGGGCTGGGCAAATGCCGGGAGGACCTGGAACAGGCCTACTTCTCGGGAATCTGCAGCTGGCCGTTCAATTATGGCGGTGTCGGCTACGGTGAAAGACCCGTCCAAATCCTCTCCCCGCCCACAGGCTTGCTCCAGCGTCTGGCGACCTCCAGGCCCAGCCGCAAGGTCATAAGGATTTACCAGCAGGATCGTCTCTGGTTCCGCAGCCAGAGCTACTACCCTGAGGGACAGGCCCCCGTCAATCCACTCCCCGCCACGGCGCCAATTCAGGCCACGATCGACCCGCAGCTCCCTTCCAGCACGTTGGAGGCTTTCCTCGACCGGCTCGAAGGGTGCCAGCTCAACCTGGATTTTCCATCCATCCTCAAGCTCACCTGTTCCGGTTACGCGCAGCAAGAGGGCGGCAAGATCATCGTAACGCCGAAAGGGCTGGCGCTTCTCCAACGAATTGAACAGGCAGGACTGACCGGCTGGCGCCTTTACGTGATCTTACGCCTGCTCGAAACTATCCAGACGGACGAAGCCGCCTATGGGGAGGTTCTCGGGCAAATCCAGGAAACCGTGCCGAACAAATTCGAACCGCGCCCGATGGAAATGACGCCGGCGGGAAAGATGGCCCAGAATTAGGCATGAACCGGCCGCTTTTCGCATTCTTCTCCGCGCTGACGCTCTTGACCTTCCTGCTCGAGCGGTACGCCAGTTGGTTTGCGCCGGGATGCCCCGCCACCCAGGTGGTCGGTCTGGGAACGTTGCGCATCCTGTTCTTCGCGTTCTTCGCCATCCAGATGTTGCTGCCGTTTTACCACTGGGCCAAAGACCCGAATTTTACCACCGACACCGCGTCAGGATTCGTGCTGTTCGTGTCCATCGTGTCGGCCGTTTTGGCGTTCTTCATTTACAACGTGCCGCTGGTTGCGTTGAACGCCCTCGTCAGGCTCGCGCAACTCTGCACGAATTCCTGAGCGAAGCATCGCACCTCCCAATCAGCGGTCATCCGGCTCTTCCTCTGACTGAACCAGGAGTTCCATGCAGAAGGACCAGGCCACCCAGAGTCGGTACAGGCCGGCAACCGTTGGCAAAGAGGCGATCCATATCCTCAGAAAAGACGCCAAACAAGCTGTTGGGAAATGAGACCCGAGTATCACGAGAGCTATTTTGATTACCGTTGGGGAGGAGCACAAAAAGCCCGTCAGGCGCGGGATCAGCGTGCCCGTTATTTGAAGGGGGCCGGGTTCAATGTGATCAGAAGCTCGGTCGGCTACAGAATTCTCGGCAGCCGAAGGCTGGACTCAACCTACTATCTGCACGCCAGTCGCACCGGGACACCAACCAAGGCTCGCTGTCATAGCATCTCTCCCCGGAGCCACCGGCCTGGGCTTCCCGAAGCGGATTAGCGACTATGCCCGCCCGGCTGCGCGTCCTGGCCAAAGGGAAATTCCGCCGTTTTCAGGGAAACTACGCCAATAACTCCGGCGTGGAATTCCAGGTCACCGAATGCGAACACGATGATCGACGGTTTTTCGTCCGGGAAAACTTCCGCTACGACTCCTTTACGAGCAATAGCGGGGTCCGCTGGGGACTGCAACAGGGGCATACGGCGAGCGGAGTCAACGTGCTGGAGCTGGCCTGCCAGCCGGAACACTTTGACGAACTCTCCCGCATTGTTTATGAAGCCGACCAACTGAAGCGACCCGTGGTTCGCAACCGGAAATTCACCCTCAGGACAGCTCCGTTAAGCGACGGGTTCCGGAATACACAAGTTCCTTCCCCTTGCAGCCGTTGATTGAGCGTCAACGGGGCGGGCCGCTCATCGGCAAAACGCCATACAGACGCTAGCGAGCGCTGCCTCGGAGCAGACTGGATCGCGCCAGTGCCTTCAGCATCGTCCTTAACTGCTCCGGCAGCAGCCGCTGGCCTTCCGCCTCCAAGTGCTCGAAGTTCGGATACCCCGCGATGGGCGCTTCCACCGTGCCCGCGCCGCCCGGCGCCTGGCCCACTGCGTCCTTCAGCGCGCCGAAGACGCTGGCCAGCATCGCGCTTTGCTCGCCGATCTCCCGGGTCAACCGCTCCAGACTGCGCGTTTCCCAAAAACCGCCTTCGTCGCTCACCGTGCCCAGAACACCGAGCTTCTTGGCCTCGTCCAAGAGCGCAACTACCCCCAGGTGGCAGCGCAGGAAATTCGGCAGGCCGCCGCAGCGCGGATCACTCGCGTAGTGCGACTTTGTGAAGCTATGCCACCACCAGCCGCTCAGCTTCGTTGGGACCTTCCCGAATTCGGGGTGAGCAACCTCACGGGGGAAGTGGCACAGCCCGAAGTTGGCCGGTTCGCAACCCTCGCCCGGTTCCGTCTCGAAGGCGATCACGTGCTGCGGCAGGACATCCATCTCACGGGTGATGCCCCGGCGTTTCTCCGACGGTTCCACCGGCAGCTCGATCTGGGTACGCGCCTGAATCAGCAGCCAGCGGTGCGGATCGTCCTTCGCCCGCTGCTTCCAATTGCACCCGTCGCCCCGAAACTCGGCAACGTCGCCGACGCGCTGAAGGGGCAGGTCGAGCGCCGCCTGACGAAGCTGTTGCACGAGCTTGCGCGCGTGCGCTTCGTCTCCGGCGGCCGCCAGTTGGTAATGAATCGTCAGGCCCATGTCGTGTCGTTGGTGTTCATCGTGCAACGCGCCGGCCAATCCGTCACCCACGAAATGGCGCCGGCGGCGCAAACGCTGCCGACCCGACCCGCCCGTCGACGGCTGGCGCGGATGAAAAAAACCGCTACTTCGCCAGAAACAACCGAATTCGTTCTCGGGCGGACCTATAATGGTCGTATATGCAAAATGAAGCAGCCGTAGTGAGCAAAGAGCGAACCCGCCAGGCGGAAGTCCAATTCAGCCATCCAGGGGAAAAAGGCCGAGTTAACCCCGCAATCATCAAGTAATTATGAATAACCTGAAGATCGCACAGTCAGTCCTGAACTTAAGCGAAGTCGACGCCTGGCAGTTGTTCCTGCGGGAGTTAAGGGGATGCGCCCCTCTGTTCCCGTTTAGGTTCAATGGTGTCACCCTGCACCTGCCTGCCCGGTTGGATGACAAGCCGTGGCGGAGCGCGGGGCGAGCCGTCCAGGCCGGCGCTGCCATACCTTGGGAGATCGGCTGCCTGCAGGTCGAGCCGAGGGCAGTCCTGCTCCGGAGCGGCGGGCTCCGTTCCTGGTTCCTCGGGGGCCTCGTCCGGCGGCTGGAGAAGATCGCCACGCCGGGGAAGGCAGCCGCAGTCGAGATCGCCGACGAGGACATCCAGGCCATCAAGGGGGCATGGGCCCGGTGCCAATTTGATCAGCATGAGTTAGTGCGGCGCATCAGCAACGTCTCCGGAGAATATCTTGGCTTTATGTTCGAAGCCTTCCTCGAGGGTGATGCCCCTCCATCAGGGGACGAAGGCCGTGCCACGTGGACGACCTTCGTTCAGAGCGCCCGCGAGGTCGCCGCCGGGGGCGGGACGCAGCCCAAGCCTCGAGCCCTGCTGCCAAAGAAACCCGTCCAGGCGCTTATGCGGACGCCCTGGCGCATGGAAAGGGCGGTGTTCGATGGGGGCTTCGGGGCTGTCGTCCGGTGCGAGCAGGATGGCCACTACGTGATTGGCCGGCGCGGCGACTTGTTCCTGGTCCCCGGCCAGAGGCTGGTGGAAATGGGCCTCCAGGTGGAGCCGCACCTTCGGCGCGGCGTTAAACAACTGGACGATCGCGAGTTCGGAGCCTTGAGCCTGCTGACCGGGCAATACGATGAGGAGGCCACCCGCGAGGTCTTTGGCCTGACCCAACCCGAGATCAACCAAGTATTCGACCTCATTGCCCCGATGGTGGGGGATCGTCCTTGCCTGTGCGTCAACCGGCGGGACCACGATCGGTGCGAGATCACCGGGGCGTTGATCCCCCCGGGTTGGCCCTACGTGATCTTCCCGCCCAGCAAGCAGCCACCCTGCGCATGTGTCTCCCTCGGGGCGTTCTATCGACTCGTTCAGATGAGCTATCTTAAGCTGCTGCCCGAGGGCCTGACGGGGCTGTTACTCAGGACAAACGCGCTTGATGGCGAGTTCCCATGGAGGGGAGAGGATAACCGGTTCCCAGCCGAGCAGATCCGAGAAGTGTTAGGGACGGCAGCGGGACTTGCTCACGCAGTTGAGATGATAAGATACAACGGCAGCTGCGGCAGAAATCCGATCCGCGATAGAAATCTCGCAGCCGGCGTGGTCGCGGCAGAAACCCGGCTCAAGCGGCTCATTGGGGAGTGGGAACAACGCCTCGGCGCGATCTTTTCCACCGAGCGGGCCGACTTCTCCTTCGAGGAAGCGTCCGTTACCCTCGGGACCGCCTCCCTCCGGAATCCCTTTTTCCTTACGCAACTGGAGATCGACGAAACGGGCAAGGCTGCGAGGCGGATCACCATCAAGTCCTACGGCCCATACCTCGCTCAGGTCGTCCCAGGCTCCACCCAGGCGCCCAAGGGGCTGAACACGGCCAAAGTGTTCCGCGGGAGATGTGCCCTACACCACGATTCGCCCTGTGATCTGGGCGAGCTGATCGCCCGCCGGCACCAGGAGCTGGTCCCTTGCCTCTCGTACTCCGTGCGCTTCCGCGATGCGGCCGACCTGGATGCCCAGCTCGCGAAGCTCTTGGCGATCATCGTGCCCGGCGCCGGCCGCCACGTTTCAGTGAAGAGGCGGGAAGGCATGCCGCCGCCTTACCCGCAGGAACTCGTGGAGCTTGCGGAGGAGGTCCAGGCGCTCCCGGATGCGGGGCGCATCCAGGCCGCGGATATCCGGTTCGGCCCGCTGCTCCGAAGCCTGAAGCTTCCCGGGGAAACCCTCGCCGGCCAGATGGGGTCTTTTCTGGGATGCCATCCGGCCGCCCAGCCTTCGAATGTCGTCGAGGAATCCCTGAAGAAGGTATTGGCGCTCTACGGCCAGTGCCAGGGCATGACCATTGGGCAGGAAGTGCTGAGCCTGGCACAGCAATGGCCGGAATCACTGGCGCTGCCCCCATCCAAGGCGTCCTTCGCGCTGAAGAGCCAAGAACTCCCTCGGAGCAAATCGGTGATGGAGACACTGACCGGATATGCGGAGCAGCTCAGGCACTTGGCCTGCTACACTCCGCGGATCGAGAAGGCAGGCGCCGTCGTGGCCGCCATCGCCCCCGCCAGCAGCGCGGAGGCGCTGGAGGCCTTGCGGGCAAACGGGCTGGCACAGGGGGAGGATGATCTGTTTCTCTGGCAGATATTCGGAGCGAGCAACGATCTTGTGCGGGAGGGCGATAGGTTCTGGACCCGGAGCGGACTGGAGATCCGGTCCTCCCTGCTGAAGTGGCTGGCGAAGCAATCCCCGCTTGGCAACGTGGCCGTCGCAGACGCAGCCCAAGCGCTCCGGGCAGATGTCGGCCTCACCCGCCGGGTTATGCGCGGCATGTCTGAGCTTGAGCCGTGCCATGCCGCACCCGAGTGCTTCCTCTACACAAGCCAGGACTTCCAGGCCGGCCTGCTGGGCAAAGCCCTCTGCATCGCCGACGGGGTGCCTCTGCGGGACGTCCGGGACCGCCTCGTTCGAGTTCACCACCGGCTGACCGAGGTAGGGCTGCAGGCCAAATGCACCGGCCTCGGCTACAGGGTCGAGCTCGGCATAATCTATCATGGAGGCAGGCTCGCCCCCGAGACAGTGCTGAGCGAACCAGAATTGAAGCTCCTCGCCATCTTCTCCAGGTTTAAGGGGGTCGCAAGCCGCAGAGACCTGCAAAAGGCCTGCGCGGAGCAGGGGCTTGAGAAGGTAATCCTGTCGCAGGCGCCTTTCATCAAGTTCGTCGGCCGGGCTGGTTACGCATTGCTCGGGCTCCAGGTCACGGACGAGGACATCCAGCGGCTCCGGGAGGCAGGGACGGATCCGCAGGAGGACCCTCGGGTGCGCAGGCTCAAACAGCTCCTCTCGATTGAAGAGGGGCAGCCGGTCAGCAGCCTGAGGCGGTGCTTCCCCCGTGCGCTCGGGAAGCATGCCGCCCGGTTCGAGGACGAGACACACTTGGCCTCCGTTTGCGCCTCATTCGGGTGCCGCCTCGAGAACGGGCGGATCTACCATGGCGGAACCCTGCGCCGCGAGGACTGGCTCAAGCCCGAGGATGTGCAACTGCTCCGTGTATTCCAGGCCGCCGGCGGCATGGGCCACCGGCGGGCGCTGGAGCGGATAGGCGGGGAGATGGGGGTGTCCGCCCGGGATATCAGCGCCCGGTTAAACCGCGCGCCTTTCGTCTACAAACTCGCCCCGAACCTATTCGCGCTGCTCGGAACCGAGCCTACCCCGGAGCAGGTCGAGGCCTGCACAGAGTGCGGGTTGGATAAGGAGGGCAGGCCATTCATGCGGGTCGACACCCAAGAAGCCAGAGAGAGGAAGTGCTTTCACGCCAGCGTGGCGGCCCCACCTGAGGGACGCTACCGGACGGGCGAGGGCCAGGAGCTGGAGATCAGCGGCAGGGCAATACGCGGCATCCCCGCGCTGGGAGGCGCTGGCCGTACGCTGAAGCTTTCGTTCGATCCGCAAAACAAGACAGTCCAGGTAATGGCCGGGCCTGACTTCTCCGAGCTGACTTGCAAGAGCCAGCTGCCGCAGGCCCCCGAACTCAAATAAAACGCGAACCCAAAGCCACCAGCGCCAACGTTCCCTTAAAGATCGCGACAGAGGTTCCGGCCGGGACAACACAAGCCGAACCACCAAGTCCGCGGCCTGCGAGGGTTGCCGCAAACCAAGGACCGGGGATCCTCAAGATCGCAGTCAACCCGGTTAGCCGAAGGGCGGACCTCAAGGTGGAGCCTGGCTTCGCTCAACTGCGCATCGCCCAAAGTTAGAGCGGCGCCGTTCCTCCAATCAATCACCGGCGGCGCTCTGCCGGGGTGCCGCTGCGCCCAGGCGCATGGTCCCAAGGCACGGTCCAGAGGCTGTGGGGGCTCTCCCCCTTGCAACTGTTCATGGAGTGCCAACGGGGTGGGAAGTTCACCGCCCGAATCCCGCAACGATTTTTCCGGGGAGATTCACACGCCAAACACACGCTGATGAAAAAGGTTATTCCCAGCGAAGTCCTCGACGTGCTTAAACAGGCGCGGTGCGAGGGAAACCAACTGCATCTGCCACGCCAACTGCCCCGGGATCTTTATGTCCAAACCGCCAAGATCCTAGAACTGCTCGGCGGCCATTGGAACCGGAGCTTCGGCGCCCACGTTTTCGAGGGCGACTGCGCTGAGCGCGTGGATGAAGCGGTCATTGCTGGTGAAGTCACCGACTTCCAGAAACTCTACCAGTTCTACGAAACACCGCCCGAACTGGCCCGCCGCATGGTCGCTCTGGCAGACGTGCGTGAAGGCCAAAGGGTTTTGGAGCCCAGCGCCGGCCGAGGCGCAATCCTTAAAGCCATGCCGCAAACCGTGCATCGCACTGCGGTGGAATTGAACTCGTCCCTGGTCGACCTCGCGGCCCATGCCCAGCGCGTCCACTATGGGGACTTCCTACAGTGCGACGGAGACTTGGGCGCTTTCGACCGCATCATCGCCAACCCGCCCTTCCGCAACGGGCAGGACGTTGACCATGTTCGCCACATGCATGGCCTGCTCAAACCCGGCGGCATCCTCGTCACGGTCATGTCGCCCGCGTGGCAGTATCGGGCCGATCGCAAACATGCCGAGTTCCGTGGCTGGTTGCAGGAGTTGGACCATGACGTGGAAGACCTGCCCGAAGGCACGTTCAAATCCAGCGGGACGAATGTCCGCGCTTTGCTGGTGACGATCCGCAAATGAGCCCTCAACCGTTGGCTGTGGGATGGGGGAGGGGACAGGATTCTCCGGGCAGCCTCGCCGGCATGGGGGAGCGATTGTGCGCCAAACATCAATGCGTGAACGCCACGGCTGCAAGCGAAGCTCACGCACTGCCGGGTGGAACGTAAGAGTATGAAATCACAGGTCATCAATCGTGTCACCTTGCACTCAGGCGGAGCCACATCGCCGACTTTCGAGCTTTACCAACTTGCCAGGGGCCGTTGTCGGCTCTGGGCCTACTGGTTCGATCAGGACGGTCAACAGAGCGAAACCATCGCCGCCTTTCACGAGCGGGACTGGGCGAAAGCGCAACTGAAGGCCAAAGAGCCGCTCAAGGCGGCCTTGGCCAGCAAGCCCGAGCAGGAGATGAAAACCAAGCTGCAGCTCACGATCACGGTCACCTTCAGCAAACGGCTCGCTCCAAGGGAGAAAGCCGGAGCAAAGCGCCAGCTTGCAGACGCCGCCAACCATCTGGCGGGAGAAGGACTGCTCACCGGAGACGGACCAGAGCTGGCTTATTGGCGATCGGATGTGGTTGAACTCAAACCCATACAAAGCAATGAAGTTGGACGTCAAAGGGCACGGCGCTGAAGAATTCACGCGTGTTCTGCTGCGCGCCTGGGAATGTGACCCTCGGGAGAAAATCCGGTTTCGCGTTGAAATCGCCGGCGACCAGGGGATTCTGATCCTGAACCCGAACATCAGGCAGATTCGGAGGTGGAGCAGAACTCAACGGGACCAGGCCTCAAAGAAGCCCGACTGCTTCATTTACGATCTGCCGGCGGGAGATCCCGAGGCCTTGCTCTCTGATCTGACCTCGTTTACGGTCAGTCACACTGCTCGGATCCGAATGATCTCCCGGCCAAGCAACGTGGAGATTGCTTTGCTGAGCCAAACCGAGCTGCAATTTCTGGCAAAATTCGCCGCCGGCAATAACTGGCGCGCTCTTCTCCCCTTCATCCTGCCTCCGCAATCAGAATGGCGAACCAACGTCCTCTTGAACAGCGGGCAGGGTCGTTTTGCAAAATGCCCGGTCTGGCTCTCAACCGCCGAAGTGAAACGGCTCCTGCTTGAAAGGCCGGAGTTCGCCGGGACTCTTCTGGCTATCCGGTGCCCAGCGGTCGAGGCCGAGTTGCCGCCGGAGGCGAACCCGAACACCGCAGCCTCCGTCTCAACCTCTGAATTGCCCGCACGATCCTTGCTGGAGAATTGTCCCCGTTGTAACGGGCAGACTGAAATGAACGGAGACGGCCGCTTGATCTGCTGTTTCTGCGGCCAGGTTTTCCACCCCAGCACTCCGAAAATTTGCGTGGCGGCATGAGTCGGCCAAGATTCCCGAACCTCAGCCACACCGAACGCGTATTTGTAACGTGCCGCGCATTATAATGGTTTTAATGGCCAACGCCGCGCTCGCTTTCAACAAGAACAACGGTCTTACCAATGGGGAGGCGATGCATGTCGCCAAGGGGGAAGTTTCGCTCTTCGTGACGGAGGGGCAAAAGAAAGCGCGGTGCATCCTATTGATGCCGACACCTATCGGCTCGTGCAGCCCCAAAGCTGCGCCCATCAGCGTCTCGGTTGCGGAGCGGCCTTCCAGGAAACGCCTGTTTTTCTTGGGTGCGCTGCAATCCCTGTTCCGGCGCCGGAAGAACCGCTCCAAACAAAAGGCGTGAAAGAAGCGCGCCATTTTGTTGTGACCCACTCTCACCGGCACGGCGTCACAACGGGCCTGGTCATTGGCGGGAAGGGACAGAAACAACCAACTCCCGCAGAGGCAATCAAGTTGTTGCAATTGGATTACGAGCCGGAGCGGGAGGAGTTCGTCGAGGTAACCGAGGTGGCCCCTGTTTTGCTGACGAAACCGCGTCGCCACCGGCAAATGACCGGCGGGCAACGAGCCCGACTGATCGCCCAATGGGCGAGACGGCTGTACGACATTACCGCGTCCTGGCAGGGGCCGATCGGGATGCAATTGGCCTATCTATTCGCGGCAATGGCCCGAGGCAGCCACGTCGCTTTGAACCGACGGTCCGCGCTGGTGCGATTGTTGCGCCAAGAAGCCGTTCCCGCCAGCGATCCCATCTGGAGGTACATCCGGATTGAGGAGTGAGCACGCGGAGCGGCTGTCCCTGGCGGTTCGGCGTCCACGCTCGCCCGGAGCATGAGCCACGCCCGTCAGCGACGAAGCGCCTTCCATTCGATCCCAAGTCATCCCAGGCAAGCGATTGGGCCGGAGGAACTTCTCCGGCGGCAAACTCACTTCTGCTTCCTGGGGCGTTGGCTCGCAGCCGTGGGGGCCAGACCAGGTTAATTCATCTCCGGTGCGGGCAGGGCCGGGGCCCCGTTCTCAATGCGCAAGCCCTTCTCGCTGAGGACGGCCTGCTCCCCGGGCTTGAGCAGGAGCAACTCGCCACCGTCCTTGTCGATATACACCCGGCCGGGCTCACGCTTGTTTAACTGCTCGACCAGTTCAGTCGTGGCGCGCAGAGGGGGCAGCACCGGATGAATGTCGCGGCCGGCCTCCAGGCGGAGCTCCGTCGCGCGGAGGATGGCCTGGGTGTCTCGCATCTCCGGCAGCACCCGCTTGAACCAGGACTCCACTTCCCGAATGACCCCTTCCCGATCCTGGGCGCTGGCGGGAACCTTGCTGGCAATGAGCTGCTGGCGGGACTGCTCGAAGGCCCTGGTGTGCGCCTGGTGCGACTGGGTGTCCAGTTTGAGCTGCTTGCGCACCTCGCGCATGAGACGCTTGGGGGCCAGAAGCTCCATCATCGCCTCCCCCGTGAGCGGCAGCTCCGGCTTCTCCCGCGGGACACGCCAGAGGATCTTCTCGAGGATGCCGCGCTCAGCTCCCAGCTCGCGCAGGGCGCCGGCGTTGACGACGTAAGCATTGGCGACGCTGCCCCCGTAGGCGCCGAGCCACTGCTGGATTTCGCGCACCCGCTGGTTACCGGGTGCCGGTCTGGGCAATTTCACTTTCATATCTCCATTGTAAGGCGCTACGGGGGTGCCGTACGGGGTCAAACTGAAAATTGTGGACCTCGATAGGCTCAAGGGCGCGTTGCAAGAGGCTCGAGTCGCCTTTACCGAACGCCTCGTCCCCCACACCAACCCCGCCATGATCGCTCTCGTGGTGCAGCGGGCGGGATACTCCCTGTCCGTCACCCCCACCCTTTATTACCATGGGCCAGTGGTGGAGATCCGGCCGAACGGCGGCCCCAGGATCAGTTTCCGTTCGAGCAAAGACCCGGCTGAACTGGTCGCGGTCATGGACACGTTCGTGCAGGTGCGGAAATGGACGACCCGGTTGCAGCCGAAATGGGCGACACGCCAACTGGCCCTCATCACGGGAAGCAGCCCCGGCAGTCCGGTTTTGGTTTACGAGCCCTGTTGCGCTCGCCTCGCGATAATCCCGCGGCCGGCGAGTTTCAACCAACTCCACAAACACTCGCCCGTCAAAAAGTACAAGCTCGGCGCCTCGCCCAAATTGATCGCCGCGGACTTGGTCCAGCTCCACCACCAGAACACACCCAAGCGTTCGTGGGAGAGTTTCGTGGAGGACTGGAACTGCCAGCACAGCGCCTCGTTCGGACACCAACTGACGCTGAGCGCCTCGTACATCTACGCCTGGAACGGAATGCGATTCTTAATGGATGGGGACGATTTAAGCATGGATGTCTGGGGGCCCGTCTTCAGCGTGGCGTTTCCCGAAGCGATACGCTTGCTGGAGTCGATTCAGGCGGTTCTGGGCAAAATCGTGACGGGTCGCGGCAACGAGGAGGGGCCGCCCAGGGAGGCAGACCCCGTCTGAATGAGGGAGAGGCAAGAGACATTCCGGCGCTTGCCGAATCTCCGATTCTCCTTTGGGATCAGGCCAGGAAAACCCTACCAAACGAAAAAACCATGAAGCATAATCATAGCACGAAAACACCACTTTCCGAGTTGAGGCGCCTGATCGACGAAGCCGATGAGGCTTATTACACGCGCGGCCAAGCCCGCGTGGAAGACGCCCTGTACGACCAGTGGAAGGAGGAACTGGCGCGATCAGCACCCGATGATCCGCGGTTGAAACGCGTGGGCGCCCGCGTCCGTCAAACTCACTTGCAGAAGCGGCAGCACACCGTCCCCATGGGGTCTCTCTCAAAAGCCACCAACATCGGGGAGTTCCAGAAATGGGTGAAGGGGACTGGCGCCGAGGGCAAATTGCTGCATGCCTCCTACAAGATGGACGGAGGTTCCTTTTCTTTCGAGTTCCAGGACGGGCGCCTGGCGGCCGCCATTTCGCGCGGGGATGGTCTGGCGGGCGAGGATATCACGGCCAACGCGCTTAAATTCCGCGGCATCCCTGCGCAGTGCCGGTGGGGAGGCCGTCCCTTCACGGGATTCATGCGCGGCGAAGTCATTCTGTCCACGGAGGACTGGTCCGGCCAGATCGATCCGGACGCTCTTTCCAACCCGCGCAATTGCTGCGTGGGCATTGCGCGCCGGAAAAACGGGCAGCAAAGCGAGCTCCTTCAGGTGTTCGCCTTCCGCGCTTTTGACCGCAGCGGCCGGCCGCTGTGCGGCACGGAGACCGAACAGACTCAAGCCATGCGGGCGATGGGATTTGAACCCGCCCCGAGTTTCACCGGGACCGCCGAGGCGGTTTGGGACTGGTTCCTTAAAACCCAGCACGACCGGCCCCAGTTGCCGTACTGGATTGACGGCATCGTCGTCAAACTGGACTGCATCGCTGAACAACTTTCCCTGGGCGAGACCGACCAGCGCCCGAAAGGCCAAGTCGCGCTCAAGTTTGAAGCCGAAGGGGCCGAAACCGTCATTCGTCGCGTCGCCGTGAGCGTCGGGCATACGGGCTGCGTGGTGCCGACGGCCTCCTTCGACCCGGTTCAAATCGGCGGCACAACCGTTACCTCGGCGACCCTGTGCAACTGGGATAACATTCGCCAGCTCAACGTTGGCATCGGCGACAAGGTCCGGGTCATTAAGGCTGGCGACATCATCCCGCGCATTTTGGCGGTGGTGGAAAGGGCGCCGGAATCCGCAAATATCCCGGAGCCCACATGCTGCCCCGCCTGCCAGGGGCCAGTCGGCCGCCGCAACAATGTTTCGGGGGACGAAAGCACCGCGCTTTACTGTCTCAATCCGGAATGCTCCGCAAAGCTCTCCGGGAAGATCGACCGCTTCCTTTCGTCGCTGGACATCATCGGCATCGGCGAAAACCTCATCCAGTCTTTGATCCAGGACATGGCGGTCAAGGATCCAGCGGACCTGTACACGCTTAAGCACCGGCGCGACCAACTGGCCGCCCTCAAGCTGGGCGGCAGCGTCCGGTTGGGCGAGAAGCGCGCCGACAAGTTCCTGGCCGAGGTCGAGAAACGCCGCCGCCTGACGCTCAGCCAACTCCTGGGCTCTTTAGGCATCTTCGGACTTGGCAAGCGGCGCGTGGCCTTGATTCAGAAAGCCGTCCCCGGCGAATTCGAAAGGCTGGACGATTGGCTTTCGGACAAATTGATTCGGCTGGCGGACCAGGCGGGAGTGCCCAACACCGGACGGCGTTTGCAGGAGGATCTGCTGGCCCAAAAACCGCTCATCCAAAAATTCCTCGACGCCGGCGTGGAGATCATCGCCCCGGAGGCCCCGGCCCCAGGCCAGGCGGGCGGACATCGGTTTTGCATCACCGGCTCGCTCTCCCGGCCCAAGAGCCACTTTGAGCAATTGATCCGGGCCAAGGGGCACGATTACACGGATACTTTCAGCAGGGAGATCACCCACCTCGTGGCCGCCGACCCTGATTCCGGGTCCAGCAAACTGCAGAAGGCCCGAAAAATGAACATCCCGGTCATCTCGGAACAGGAGCTCCTTGCGCTGCTCGAGAAATCGTGAAGCGGCGCGAATAAGAACGCTGGGCCAAACATAAAGGCGTGAAGACAATCGAGGTCCGGGCCGGCTCCGACACCATCACCCTGCAACTCGATGGGCGGGGCGGGGGCGCCAGCAGCTCCACGCTCCACATCACCCCAGCGGACAAAGATTTCGGGGCAGAATGCCAGGCCAGCTTCAACTCCGCCATGGACGGATTGGAAAGCCTGGTGCTGGCCCACGCCTGCGCGGGGATTGACGTCGAGGACCGCCGTTATGTCGCTGGAATCGCCGCGGCCCTGGAAGCGATCTCCAACCACCACACATGAGCCCCCTCAAAAGCGGGCTGGTTCGATTTCCACCCGGCACCATCACGCGGTCTCTGGGCCGGAACGGGACGTTCATCACGACCGGGATTTACGTGGACAGTTTCAACCATAAGATCACGCTCACCCCTCAGAATTCCCGCCGTGACATGGCTCGCTGCGCCATCGATCTGCCCAACGATCCCCGTGTGTTGCTTGGCCTGATCGGAGAAATCCTGAACACCAGCCCGAGCACCCGAGAGGGTTTGCAGCAGGAGTTGGCCGCACCCACGGACACCTCGAGCCTAAGACATTAACAGACCGGGCTCCCTCAACCCGGAGATCAGTTGACCAAGCCAAACAAAAGACGTGGTCAGTCCTGACACTTGCTCGGACGATTGGCAGAAGTAAGAGAGAGGCCAGGAAGCATCTCAATATCGTAACTGCCCCGATCCTGCTCGCGGCAGTCGGCTTGATCGTCTGCCAAGTGGCTCAGCCGGGTCAGACTGAACCCTGCCCCCGAAGCTGCCTTCCGGATAATTTCCTGTAACGTCTGCGCTGATTTCTCTAATGTAAGGTCAATGGCGGCAAGCGAAAGCAACCACCGCGACGACGTCCCGGAAGCGCCGGCTTTTGTGACCACGCACTGGTCGGTCGTGCTGGCGGCAACGCGGAGCGACACGCCGCGCGCCCAGGCCGCGCTGGAGCATCTGTGCCGGATATACTGGTATCCCATTTACCATTTTGTCCGTCGCCAGGGACACTCCACCCACGACGCGCAAGACCTTACCCAGGAATTCTTCGCCCGGCTGCTGGAGAAGCACTGGATTGCTGACGCCGACCAAGCGCGCGGACGGTTTCGGTCGTTCATGTTGCTTATGTTGAAACGGTTTCTCGTGGTTGAATGGCGCAAGGCAAACGCTCAGAAGCGGGCCGGCAACCTGCATCCGCTGCCGTTCCCGTGGGACACCGCCGAGACCCGCTACACCCGTGAACCTGCCGACAACCACACTCCCGAACAAGCCTTTGAAAAGCAATGGGCGCTCACTTTGCTGGATACGGTGGTGCGGGATTTGGGCGTGGATTATCAACAGGACGGCAATGGCCGACTATTCGAAGTCCTCAAACCCAGCCTGACCGGCAGCCGCGAAACCCAGCCCTACGCCGCCCTGGCCTCCGCCTTAAACATGTCCGAAGGCGCGGTGAGAGTGGCGGTGCATCGCTTGCGAGAACGCTACCGGGAACGGCTCAAGGCGGAGGTTGCCCACACCGTGAGTTCCCCCGCTGACGTGGATAATGAACTGCGCCACCTTTTTCACGTTTTGGCCCGCACCCCATGAAATCTTTTTCTTCGCCACGCGTAACATTCCGCCCTGGTTCGCTAAGGTAAGGGCAGAAAGCAATAATATGGGCGCTGAACATAAATGTTCGACTTGTGGAAAGACGCTTGAAGCCAACGCGCCGGGGGGCTTGTGCCCTGAATGTCTCATCAAAGTGGGACTGGGGTCGGGCGTGGCCCCTGGGGCGGACACCGCAACCGGTGCGACTCGACGCGATTTCGTGCCGCCACCGGTGGAGAAGCTTGGGCCGCTGTTTCCCCAACTGGAAATCCTTGAACTCATCGGCAAGGGCGGCATGGGGGCGGTCTATAAGGCCCGCCAGAGGGAACTGGACCGCATCGTCGCCCTCAAGATCCTGCCGCCGGATGTCGGGCAGGACGCAGCCTTTGCCGACCGTTTTACGCGCGAAGCGAGAGCGCTGGCCAAGCTCAATCATCCCGGCATTGTCACCATCTATGACTTCGGGCGGGCCGATGGGTTGTATTTCTTCCTGATGGAATATGTGGATGGCGTGAGCCTGCAACAGTTGATGCATGGCGGACGCGTGTCGGCCCGGGAGGCGCTGGCCATCGTGCCGCAGATTTGCGACGCTCTGCAATTCGCCCACGACCAGGGCATTGTCCATCGCGACATCAAGCCGGGAAACATCTTACTCGACCGGCGCGGCCGGGTGAAGGTGGCGGATTTTGGTTTGGCGAAAATCATCGGGAATCAGAACGAGGGAGAGCCCTCGGGCGGTGAAGGCGCACCCGCTTCCTCCGCGCTATCGGACGCCAGCAAGGTGATGGGCACGCCGCAATACATGTCGCCGGAGCAGATTTCCGCGCCGGGCGAGGTGGATCATCGCGCGGACATTTACGCGCTGGGCGTGGTGTTCTACCAGATGCTCACCGGCGAACTGCCCGGCAAACCGCTGCAACCGCCGTCGAAGAAGGTTCAGGTTGACGTGCGGCTCGATGAAGTGGTGCTGCGCGCGTTGGAAAAGAAACCCGAACTCCGCTACCAGCAGGTCAGCGAAGTGAAGACAATGGTGGAGACGATTGTAGGTAGCGCGAGCGTCCCGCCTGCTGAACCGGTGCGGAAGAATTCGACGGGCAAAAGCATCGCCATTGGCTGCGGGGTGCTGGCTGCGGGCGGGCTGGTCTTCTTGTGGTTGCTGGCGATGGCAGGGGTGTTCGCAGGGTTGTTCTCGTCGAGGACCCAAGTCGCGCCGACCTTCGGCCCGGTGATCGAGCGCGAAGTGAACAGGCCCGTCAGTGATTTCCCGGAGACAACCGACCTTTCGACTCCCGAATCGGCGACTCCCGAGTCGGCGTGCGCGGCGTGGCAACGGGCCACCGCCCGCAAAGATGCGCAAGCCGTCAGCCGATTAAGCTGGGTGAAGATTGACCCCGCCGAAGAGGAGGCCTGGTTTCGCAACGAGGAAGCGCGCGACCGGGAAGGTCTGGCCATTTACCTCAAGGCGTTGGCCGAATCCAAGATTATGGTGGTGCAAACCTGGCGCGGCGATCTGGCGAACGTCATCACGTTTCTCCCGTTCCCATCGGGCAAGGGCAGGCAACCGTACAGTGCTCGCAGCTTTGGCCGCATCGGCGGCCAATGGAAGAACCTTGGCGAGGACCGTCTGCCTTCGTTGGAAGCTGCCCGCGTGAACTTCGAACAGAAGAAAGAGGTGATTTGGGAACAACTTCAATCGCTACAAGCTGGTCCCGCCGCCGCGAAGCAGCCTTCCTTCGGCCCGGTGATCGAGCGCCAAGTGAACAAGCCCGTCAGTGATTTCCCGGAGACGACCGACCTTTCGACGCGTCATGCGAGGCGTTTGGTTTTTCCCGCTCCTAACGTCAGTGATTTCCCGGAGACGACCGACCTTTCGACTCCCGAGTCGGCGTGCGCGGCGTGGCAACGTGCCACCGCCCGCCAAGATGCGCAAGCCGTCAGCCGATTAAGCTGGGTGAAGATTGACCCCGCCGAAGAGGAGGCTTGGTTTCGCAACGAGGAAGCGCGCGACCGGGAAGGTCTGGCCATTTACCTGAAGGCATTGACGGAATCCAGGATTGTGGAGGTGCAAACCTGGCGCGGCGAACTGGCAAACGTCATCACGTTTCTCCCGTTCCCACCGGGCAAGGGCAGACATCCGTACAGTGCTCGCAGCTTTGGCCGCATCGGCGGCCAATGGAAGAACCTCGGCGAGGACCGTCTGCCTTCGTTGGAAGCTGCCCGCGCGAACTTCGAACAGAAGAAGGCGGCTATTTGGGCACAACTTGGCGAGTTTCGACCTGAGACCGGCCCGCCATTGCCCATCACTGTGCGTTCGGAGAAAGTGAGCCAGCAGCCGACTTCGCCGGCCGGCGCCCAGGCAGCGCCGCGCCTGCAATTCCGGCTCGTCGCCGACGGCGACGACCCCAGCGCCGACACGCTGCCCAGCCGCGACGGCAAGGAGCAGTTTCGGCTGGAACGCGACGAAGCCCCTGTGGCCAGCGCCACCGTGACCAATGCCGGGGAGGGGGCGACAATCCTGGTGACGTTCACGGAAGCCGGGGCGAAACAGTTCGCCGAGATCAGCAGCGCGAATATCGGCAAGCGGCTGGCCATTGTCCTCGACGGCAAGGTGATTTGTGCGCCGACCATCCGGGACACCGTCGCCGGTGGCCAGGCCCAGATCACGGGCAAGTTCACCGCCGCCGAAGCCGAGGAGATTGCGCAGGCGCTGCGGGCGATGAATGCCCGCCAGCGAACCGACGTGAAGGCATTGAAAGCTGCCTTAGTAACCACCAACTTCTACATCGGCCAGTCCGCCTTTCCCCACGGGGATTCGATTGAGATCACCTCGGTGAGCCGAATCCAAGAGAAGATGGTGGTTAAAGGCCATTATAATCTGATCAGTGCCGACCGCGCACAACTTGCTCTGTTCATTACTTCGACGAACCGGTCGTCCGACACCTACATAGATCAAAGACAGTGGACGGAGATTGCCAAGGGCCGGGGAGATTTTGAATTGTTTCATCCTCACCTTTATCCGGGGCTTCCGCACGTGATGATGTACACCCTGGATACCAATGGCGCGCCCTTCGCCGGAGTCTATTTTGGAAACAAGGATGAGGCGGCCCAGGAACGGAAACTTGAGCCCGGTTTCGTTGGAGAGGTCGGATTGTCCGCAGTGGACGAATCGTTTTGGGAGATGAAGGTCGAAAACCTGGAGAAGGCGCCCGCTGTCGTGATCATCCGGCCCTCCCGATATTCCGGTGATCCGCAGACGAGTGGGTCGGTGGGCAGCCCCCACGGTAGGATCATTGCCTACAACATAGACTTCACGAGCCTTTTATCCCACGCATATTCTTTCAGTCGCCAAAGGATGATTCTGCCGGCAAGTGTTCCGCAAGGCCGGTTCGATCTCATGCTGACGTTGCGGGACCACCCAACCGAAGCGTTGCAAAAGGCCATTCAACGGCAGTTCGGCTTTACGGCCAGGCGCGAGACTCGTGAAACAGACGTGCTCTGGTTGAGGGTCAAAGACCCCACGTTGCTGGCGCTTCATGCCAGCGCCAGCGGCAGCAAAATGGATTTCAAGCAGGACAAGGGTATGTGGGCGTATATCGGTTTCCCCATTTCGCAGGTGGCGGAATTCTTTCTGGAGGGCATGGCTTTTGACAAACCGGTCCTTCTCGAACCCGGATTGGCGGGGAAGTTTGACCTCACATTCCAGGAGGATGCACAAGATATGCAAGAGGCTGTGTCTAATGAGCTTGCGCAAGCGGGCCTGGAACTGGTGCCCAGCCGCGAAGCCATCGAGATGCTGGTGGTGGAGAAAGCGAATTGAACGAAGCGTATGCAACGAACATCCCTCCTGTCGGCCAAGGCCCGGCGGCAGCGCCCTTAGGGGCGCAATGAACCTTTTCGGCGCTGGCGGCACTAAGGACAGAATGAACATTGCTGACGAGCACACTGGAGCGAATGTGGGCGGGCGGCGCCGCCTCTGCTCCCCGGCGTCAAGGGTCAGCGACATGAAGCCCCACAACCCACAACACGATGATGGTTCTGATCCTTGTCATGGTTCCAACGATTATTGCCGCCTGGCTGCCGCTGCCCCATTTAGTGATGAGTCTGGTGGTGAGGTCACATTGAGCACGCCGAACCAGCTCGCTTCAGCCAACGCCGGGACCGCGTCCTGTTTGCAGTCGGACGCCGTTGGCCCGGCGCGGCTGCGCTCATCGTTGGGCCACATGAACACACTCCGAACTTTCTCCCGCTTTGCATTGCTCTGCATCGCTTGCGCCTTTTTCCAACCTGCGTCGGGAGCGACACCGACCGTGCAAGAGGAGCGAGACCGTCAGGTGTTGGAGACCTTATTGTTGCGTTTGTTGTCCGACGCGAAGTTCGACATGACGGGAGTTTCCCCCACCGGAGCGACGATTATTCTGCATACTCGCACTCCTGAGAAAACGGGCTTTCTGATGTCCACCCAAATACGCAGCGAACTTGGCAGCCGGACATTGCCCAGCGACGCGGAAAACGACCTACGCCGACGCAATACGCCACCCGACACCAAGCCTGACACGTATGATTCACTCGCGGCGTTCTACACAAATCTTACGTTTGCAGCCGGAATCGAGGTCACCAATTTGACTGAGACATGGGAGCAGAGACGCCCGTTCCGTTCATTCGAGGACACGCACCCCAAGGCTCGTGACTGGTTGGAAGCGTATTTGCCAGGATACTCCAAAGATGGCACTCGCGCTGTTGTTCGCGCCGGAGTCGGACCTTGGGCACACGCCGCGATGCTTACTGCGGTTTTGGAGAAGCGGGACGGCAAATGGGTGGTAGCATGGTATCACGTTGCGCGCTTTGTATAGGTTGAATATGTGGCCCAACAAAATCACTAGAGCGAATGCGGGCGGGCCTCGTCAGTTGCCAATTCGGACGCACAGGGCCGCCCGCATCGCTCAGTTTTGCCGTTAGTTGCCGCGGGCGAACTATGGCCAAGCCACCAGTAGACGCTGATCCGGAGAAGTTCATCATAGGCCGGGGTGTCTACGACAATCTTCAAACCGCAACCCCGGTATTCGAGAACGGCGTGTTTCGGTTGGCCCCAACGCCGATGCCCCTCTGGACGATGGTTATTTACAACATTGCCTTCGCCGCGTTCTGCTTCGGCTTCCACTGGATGCTGAAATACCACACCCACGGCGAAGCGGGTCCATGGGCGGTTTACGGCGCACCAATCGGAATTGGACTGTTCACCTGCATGTTTTTCACGGCGGTCGTTTACATCGCCTTCGCCAAAGCCAATCGCCTCGGCCCGTGGCTGATCTATGACACAAAGGCCGGCCGTATCGAGCTTCCGCGCGAGCGGGAAGTATTCGAACGCAAGGAGATCGTCCACCTTCAATACATCACCACGAAGCGTCTGGATTGGGGTGGTGTCGTGAGCAATCAGCGGCTTTCGGAGCTCAACTTGATCACTTGTCGCCAAGGCGTGCGCAAACGCTGGCCGCTGCTACGCTCGATCTTCAATGTCAGAGCCTTTGATAGGATGCTTAAGCCGCTGATCGAGCATACAGATTTGCCGGTTGTTCGAGTTGAAGACGAATGGTTGGGCTGGAACGTCAGCGAGCGACCGTATAGTCGAACGGCCGACAACCGCCGCTCACCTTGCCGTTCTGCGAAAAGAATATGAAATCTATCAGCGCCTCAATTATCGTTCTTGCTGCTGCCATTCTCGTTGTTGGTGGCTGGCACATTCCAATCCACGCTGAGCCGCCTGTCGCCTCGCTCGTGGGTGGCCTAGTTCTTTTGATTGGTTTGGGTGTTTGGTTTGTCAGTCTCAAAGATAAATAGCGTCCGGTTCAACCATGCAGAACCAGATCACTCCAGCCAGCGTCGGACGGCGCACTCAGTTCCGCTGTCGCGGTTCACGTCATCGGCCCGGCGTGGCTGAGTTTCGCCGTTGTGATTGAAGCATGAAACTTCGAGACGGTCCTGACATTCTGATGGCACCACTTGTTGGCGCAGTAACTGGATTTGCGGCCTACGTTTTCTTGGGGTCAACGCACCCACTCCCTGAGAATCCGCTTTCGGGCTTAGCCTATGTTTTATTCGCTGGGGTATGGATCCTGGCCTCGGTCTGGTGCTGGAAGAGGGTGTTCGTCTGGAGGAGGGTCGAAATCACCCAAGAGAGAGTGAGCGAAGAGCGGTTTTTTGCGTTTTGGCGGATACAGACCCGTGTCGTTCGATTAGACGCAAAGCATTTTGTGGACTTCGTGGATTTCATCAGCTCTGGTTTATTTTGTGGCGCCCGTGGTGGCGCCCGTGGTGGCGCCCGAGCCATGACTTCGTGCTTCTTCGCAGGGCCGGGTTGCCGAATCTCTGTGGATGTCCTGAGAGACGAAGCACAAGAGATCAAAGGAATCACAACCAGAGGATTGAGCCAATGACGAGAAGCGCGTTCACGTTACGATTGCAGTCGGTGGCCACCGGCGCGCTCCTCGTCAAGGCTCATCCTCGCCGTTCGGCGTGAACGAAGTTCGATGAAAGAAAGCATCCATCGGTTTGAAGCGCGAGCCCACCGGACCCAGGTTGTGGGGTTGTGGCAGCGCGTTTTTGCGTATGAAAGCCCCCACAACGCTCCGCAATTCGTGATCGACAAGAAGCTCGCAGTGGGCGACGGGCTTTTCTTCGTAGCGGAGGCCGAAGGAACCGTTGTTGGCAGCGTGATGGCTGGATACGACGGGCACCGCGGCTGGATATATTCTCTGGCCGTCCTGCCGGAATATCGTCGGCGAGGTGTGGGATCTCGGCTAATGCGCCACGCTGAGGAACAACTCAAGCTCCTGGGATGCCCGAAGATCAACCTCCAGATCATGCAGGGAAATGAGGCGGTAGAGGCATTTTATCGAAAGCTTGGCTATCAAACGGAGCAGCGCATCAGCATGGGCAAGAAGATCCCTGAGAACATAAGCCGCGCCGAACACGCTAAGGCACCGAACTGAATGAGCATGAAACCGATTCATGATGTGCCGCCCCGCGAGCTCGAAGACGAGGAACTGGTGGTCCGTAGCCGCACCGGCGACATGGGTGCCTTCCGCGGCATCGCCACGCGTTACTACTCGCTGATTTACACGATGGCTTACGAGGCGACTGGCAGCTCGAATCAGAGCGATGATTTGGCGCGAGATACATTCCTGGCCGCATGGCGGCGGGGGGAGTTGTTCCGGGCCATTTTGGAGGCCATTGGGCGGTTGACTATGTTCGGAACTGCCGCCAACCACAGTAGCTTCCTGTAACAGCTGCCTCGTTTACGGTAACTGATGTATATACCGTGTCCGCATGACAAGCCAGATGCCATCCAGTGGGTCTCCGGGCGTCTTTCCCCGTACGCGGTGGTCGGTGGTACTGGCGGCAAGGCAGCAAGCCTCGCCCGAGTCGGCCGTGGCCTTGGAGTCCATTTGCC